>ERZ501055.13-NODE-13-length-189950-cov-11.182143_pt1 | contig 189950 bp, 142 predicted proteins | sample MGYA00510860_ERZ501055 | MGnify/ENA primary metagenome ERZ501055 (study PRJEB25958, sample SAMN03398538) | human skin metagenome | study: EMG produced TPA metagenomics assembly of the Human Skin Microbiome Metagenome (human skin metagenome) data set. | reverse complement strand
GGCTCGTCCGCGTCGTCAAACGCGCGCGCCTTGGGCGCCCGCGGCGGCGCGGCGGCGCTGGGGAGCGCGAAGCGCAGGCTCGGCGCCATGGTGGTAATTACTCAGCAACTATGAGGCGCCACACGGCGAGCGGCGTGGGCAGATACTCGTGCGTGACGAGGGCCATGCCGACCTCGAAGGCGATGAGGTAGATGATGATGAGCTCCATGTGGTGACTGGACTGCTCGGTGAGGAGGGCGCGCAGTACTTCGAGGAGGTGCTCGCAGTGGTTCAGCTTGGCGTTGAGTGCCTCGGTGCGTGGTTTCATGTCGAGGGCCGAGCAGATGCTGCGGTACAGCGTTTCCATGTGGCTGTTTTCCCAGTACAGTTCGGGGTCGTCGATAAAGTTGTCGCGGCCGAGGTTGAGGCGCTGGCGGATGTGTAGGAGGGTGCCGAGTTTGCGGATGACGTCCTTGCGGGGCACGGGCACTTTGCCGCTCGCCTCGAGACGCGCGGGGATTGGCGCGACGCTCTCGAGGTAGTGCTGCAGGAGCGACTCTTCGACTGACAGGCGCGCGGAGGCGGCGAGGCCTTGCGAAAAGGCGAGTCGGGCCTGCAGGGTGAGCGACGGCACTGCGGACGACGCGCGCGATGGGCGCTGCTCCTTGTCGTCGCGGCGCTGGCCGAGCACGATCAGGTCGCCGACGACGCGCGTCGCCTCGGTGGGGATGTGGACGTACTCCATCGCCTCGTCGCCGACCGCCTCGTGCCTGGCCTCCTCGACGGGGACGTCGCCGCCGGCGATCACGTCGCGGTAGAACGCCGTGTTCTGCTCGCTCGACATGCCCCACGTCACGTAGCACCCGGAGCGGAATAGGAACACGCTGCCGCTCGATGTGTACGGCGCCGGCCACGACGGGATGTAGATCACTTCGCGGTCCTCGAGCCAGATCCAGTTCAGCGGGAGCCGCCCGCTGCTCAGCAGCACGTCAAAGTTATACGACTGCGCGGTCGCGAACGCCGCGACTTCCGGCAGCTCGCCCGACGTCACATGCGTCGATGTGAGCGGCAGCGTCGGACGCGGCTCGGCCTCCGTCCACGGCGGCGCCGAGTCGGACGCGACCTGCTCCCGCAACGCGCGACTCTCCTGCGCGAGCGCCTTGGCCTTCGACACCGGCAGCCGCGTGCGCCGAAACGTGTACGCCGACGGCATACGCGCCTGGCGCGACACAAAGTCGAACGGCGCCGACGTCGCCGGCAGCAGCCCGCCACGCTCCAGCATCACACGCAGCGTCGACTTGTGCGACGCTGCCGTCGGCCCACTCCGATGCGGCGGGGCCGACCGCACATACCGCACGCTCAGCCACCGCCCCGGGCGCCACGCACTCCGTGTCCGGCTCCACATGCGCCCAAGCCAAGAGGCCCGGCGGTGGGCGCCTCGCTGGCAGCCCCGTCCCCTCCACCATGTCGGCGGCCCGGCACGACGGCGTCCGTGAGGCGTCCGAGGCGCAGCCGCTGCTGGGCACGAAGCGCGCGCCGCCGCGCCGTGTGCCTGAGCTGGCGCTGGTCGTCGTGCTGCTGATCCTGCTCGTGAGTGCGCTCGTGCACACGATCCAGCGGGATGATGAGCGTATGATGCATCGCGTGTGTACGACGCGCCCGTGCCTGGTGGCGTCGTTCGAGCTCATGCGCTTCCTCAACGAGTCGGCCGATCCGTGCGACGACTTTGACGAGTTTGCGACGGGTGGGTGGCGCGCGTCGTATCCTGCGTCGCCCAGCGCGCCGGCGTACGGCGTGCGTGAGCAGGTCGAGGCGCAGAACGACCGCCTCGTGCAGGACCTGCTCTGGACGCTGCGCGACGAGGACGTATCGCCCGCCGACCGGCTGAGCCTGCACAAGCTGCGCGCGTTCCACGAGGCGTGCACGGACACGCGCGCGCAGAACGAGGCGGGCGCGGCGCCGCTCCTCGATCTCCTGCACGAGCTGTCGCGCCAGCTGCGGGCGCCGAATGCAACGACCGCCGCGATCGCGTGGCTGCATGCGCGTGGCTTTCCCGTGCTCTTCGACGCGATCATCGATGGCGATCCCGGGCGCGCGCCGCACGCCGCGACGCCGCGCATCGTGCCCAGTGGCCTCGGCCTGCGTGCGCCCGCCGCGTACGACGACAATGTGACGCGGCCGTGGTACGAGGCGCTCGTGCACGAGGGCCTCGCGCACGTCGGCGGTGACGCACGCGAGGTCGTCGCGTTCGAGCACGAGCTCGCGCGCCTGTACCCGCCAGCCGCCGAGCTCGCGGATCCGGTGGCGACGTACCACCCGCTGCTGACGGCCGATCTGCAAGTCCTCGCGCCGTTCGTCGACTGGCCGTCGTACCTGCACGCCCACAGTCCCCGCGTCCTGCCGCACCGCGTCCTCGTGAGCAGCCCGACGTACCTGCGGCAGCTCGCCGCGCTGCTCCATCGCACGCCGACGCGCACGCTGCACGCGTACCTGCGCTGGGCCGTGATCCGCGACGCTGGCACGTACCTCGGGCCTGACGTGCCGCTCGGACAGCCCGCGCGCGCGCTCCAGCCGGCGCCCTCGTGCATGGCCGCGCTGCACGCCGCGCTCGGCCACATGAGCGGCCGCTTGTTCGCCGAGCACACGCAGCCGGACGTCCGTGGCGTGCGGCGCATGATCGACGCGATCCGCACGGCGTATACCCAGCGCCTACCTGACCTGCCGTGGCTCGATGCCGCCGCGCGCGCCGACGCACGCGCCAAGCTGCATGGTCTGCAGGCGCACATCGGCGCGCCGGCGCAGCCCGACGCCATGAACGCCGACGCCATCGAGGCATGGTACGCCGACCTGCACATCGGCGACGCGCACTGGGCCAACGTGCTCAACGCGCGCATGCACGCGCACCAGCACGCATGGTCGCTCCTCGGCGGCGAGCTGCCGCCCGGCTCGCTCGGCCCGCGCCGAACGACCGACGCCCGCGCCGCGTACAGCGCACTCGACAATGCGGTCGTGTGCCCCGCCGGCCTGCTGCAGCTGCCGTTCTATGAACGCGACGCGCCGCTGTACCTGCAGTACGGCGCGCTCGGCACGCTCCTCGCGCACGAAATGACGCACGCCATCGACACGCCCGGGCGCCGGTACGACGCGGACGGCCGATGGCGCACGGTGCGCCCCGCAGCGCGCCACGCCTCGACCGCCGCACGCCTCGACGGCCTCGCACGCAGCTACGAGGCTTGGCGCGCACTGCTCGCCGAGGGCGACAGCGCGACGTACGCCCGCAACATGCGCCTGCCCGGTCTGCTCACCTACACGCACGAGCAGCTGTTCTTCCTCGCGTACGGCGCACTGTCCGCGCACCAAGCGCCATCACAGCGCATACACGACGCACTCACGCACTTTGCGCCGTGGGCCGCGGCCTTCCACTGCCCCCGCCGTCGCTCGTCGGGCGCGCCGCCGTCGCATAGGCACGTCACATAGATGTGGAGTTGTCGTCATGCCTCGACGCTCGTCGGAACAGGCGCCGCTGCTCGGGCGGCGACCCCGTCCCAACACGCTGTCGGCCGCGCAAGAGTCGCTCTCGCGCATGGAGCATGCGTCGGTGCTGTCGACGCGCGATGTCGTGCTCATGATCGTGTGCCTGTGCCTCGTCGTCACGGGGCTGTACACGCTGATCCAGTACGATGACCGGCGCCGCATGCACGACGTGTGCGTGTCGCGCCACTGCGTCAAGACAGGCGCGCGCGTCCTGCGTGCGCTCGACGAGTCGATCGATCCCTGCGACGACTTTGTCGCGTTCGCCACCGGCGGCTCACAGGCCAGGCGCGCGAACGGCACGCGGGTGCTCGACGAGGTGGCGTTAGACGTCGATCGCGCTATCCACAAGCTCGCGACGCGCCGCATCCCCCGCGAGATGCCCGACGCGGACGCACAGAATCTCGGCAAGGTGCAGGCATGGTACGCGGCGTGCCGCGCAACCAACGACACGCAGCCCGAGGCCGACACCGTCCGCGCCATGCTGGCCATGCCACGTCCTCACGCGCTCGCATGGCTGCACGCACACGCGCTCGAGGCGTGGGGCCAGCTCAGCGTCCAGCCGGATGCCAGCTCACCCGCGCACACGGCCACACTGCACCTCGCACCCCCGACGCCCGCGTCCGTCAGCGAGATCCAAGCGGGCTTGGCTCGGCTGCAGCACGCCGGCGTCTCGCTCGCCGCCCAGGCCAGCGACATTCACCACGTCCACGCCGGCCTCACGCGCGCCGCGCCCGACGCCACCCTGCCCGTCGACGAGCTCGCACGCCTCGCGCCATCCGTCGACTGGGACGCGTACTTCGCCGCCCTCGGCACGCAGCCGACGCACGTCCGGACCAGCGCCACACTCCTGCGCTCCATCGAACTCACATGGACAGCCACACCCGAGTCCGTGTGGCGCGCCTACGCGGCATGGGCGGCCGTACGCGCCCTCCCAGACGGCTCGCGCCGCGCCTGCGTGCGGCACATGCAGGCCTCGCTCGGCCCACTCGTGCACCGCTACTACGTCGCCGAGGCCTCCCTCTCCAGCGCCACCGCCGCTCACGCCGCCCGCATGGCCGACGACATTCGCGCTACCTACTTCCGCCGGCTGTACGAGCTGCCATGGCTCGACGCCGAAACGAGACGCACGGCCCTCGCCAAGGCCTCCGCGCTGACGATCCACGTCGCCTCATCCGCCAGCGCACAAGACCTCGCGCAGCAGTACGCCGATCTGCCCGTATCGCAGGACAGCGCACAGAACGCCTGGCACGCCGGAGCGCACTCGATGCGGCACGCCCTCGCGGAGCTCGGCGTATCGCCCTACCACGCCCGCACCGGCCCATGGACGGCCGTGCAGGCCACGTACCTGCCCGCCCACAATGAGCTCGACATCGGCGCAGGACTACTGCGCCCGCCGATCCTCGATACGGCCGCGCCCATGTACCTCCGCTTCGGCGGTCTCGGCTCACTCCTGGCGCGCGACATGTCGCAGGCCCTCGACGGCACATGCGGCCAGCACTACGACGCCTACGGAACAAGACGCGATTGGTGGTCGAACGCCACAGCCCACGCTTTCGCGCAGCTCGAAACCTGCCTCGCACAACAGGGCCGCGACGTCCACGACGCCGTCGCAGACGACGCGGGCCTCGCTCACAGCTACCGCGCTTGGCACCACATCCTCGACAACGGCGGCATGCGCGTGTTCGAACAGAACCAGCGGCTGCCCGGCCTCGTGCTCTACTCCCACGAACAGCTGTTCTTCATCGCGTACGCACAGCTCTGGGCCGAACGCGGCTCAGCTCGCGACGCTCGCCGCCTCCATCAGGCCCTCACGCACTTTGCGCCCTTCGCCGCCGCCTTCGAGTGCAAGGCGCCCCGCACGCGCTGCGACGTTTGGTAGACTACGTACCCTGGTATAGACACACACGACAGTCCTCACCACCCGCGACCAGCGCATCGCCTCGCGGCGTCCAGTCCAGACCCAGCACCTTACGCGACGCGCCTCCATCACGGCTCGCAGCCATCGGATCCGACACAGCAAAGAGCGCCTGCCGCGGCGAGCGCACATCCCACACCTTGATGCGCCCATCGTACGCACCCGACGCAAATAGGTGCACCTGCGTCGGATGCACTCGCACCGCACTCACAGGCGCCGCATGAGCGCCCGACATCGCCACAGCCGCATTCGATACAGCATCGCGGAAGTCGTACATCGCCAGCGAATGGTCCATGTGCCCACACACGAGCTCCGCATGCGCCAAGAGCGGATCCAGGCACAGCGGCACCTTGTCCGTCTGCTTCTGGCCCTGCAACAACCCACCCGACGCCACGTCCCAGCTCTTCACACTGCCATCCCACGCCGCACTCCAGATCCGGCGGTCGCCATCAGCCAACGCCGCCAGCGTACGCGCATTCGGCCCAGGCGTCGGCGCCGTGCTCAGCGCCCGCGCTGCCGTCGCACCCAGCGACGGCGCCACATGCTGCAGCACCATCGTCGGCGCCAGCGGCACCGGCACAGTCGCACCCGTATCCACATCCTCAGCTCCCTGTGCGTGCTTACGACGCTTCTTGCTCCCATCCGAAGACGTCGCAAAGCGCGCATCCGATGGCACATCCCACAGCGCCACCGAACCGTCCCACCCCGCACTCAGCACCGCCACACGGTCCGCCGAGGCCGTCGGCGCCACATCCACCGACGAGACAGGCGACGTATGGTGCTCCAGCTCAGCAGCCTGGAGCACAGGCACCGTCTTGCTCTCCTGGCCAGGCACTCGCCACACGGCCACCGTGCCCGACATACTGCCCGTCACCACCGCATCCGCGCCAAGCCACTTGGCCGACGTCAACGAAACTGACGACGCGTACGCCGGCGTATATGCATACGGCTCCTTCTGCAAAGCTTCCGCCTCATACACACGCACAATACCATCATACGAGGCCGTCAAAATCGCGCCAGGCCGCCCCGCGTCCACCGACGCAACCCAGTCGTCCTGCCGCGCCGCATCCTTATAGGCCGGCGGCATGGTGCTCTTGATATATTCCAGCTCCAGCGTCGTCTCAGCACTATGCCCCTGCTGCGCAAGGTACTCCTCCAACGAGCACCGCAAGAGCGTGCCATCCACAATAAAGTCAAACGGTACAGACGTATACGCTTCGCGATCATCCTGCGCCGTCGCTAGCACCTTGTTCACAAGCGTCGAAAGCTGCGAGCGGCGCCACGTCACCGGCACCATATACGGCACATACGGGATCGAGCAGCCTGGAATCGACGTACGAAGCCGAATCGGCATCGTGGCCGGTGCCGCTCCGTCCTGCATCACAGCCGCGTCGTGAAGAAAGGAAAAAAAATGAGCCTGTGGATCCAATCGCACGTGGCATTAGGGACGCGTCCGCTTCTCGGCTCAAGCGAGAGGGAAAAAAGGTCCTGCGCGGAGTCGAACCGCGGCTTAAGGAATGCACGATTTCGATCGAATCAGAAACCTTCGTACTAACCGTTATACTACAGGACCGATTTGATGTGTCGGGTGAGGGCCTTGCCTATTCAAAGTTTTACGTGGCTAGGCCCGCGCGGAACCCAAGACAGGTGCCCCGCATGGCCGTCGATGGAGACATCCAACAAACAGCTCCCACAGTGACCTCCCACAAAGACAACATACGAACAGCTGCCACGCTGTACTACACTCTTCGGTTGCGCACTTTGAGCGCGCGCGCGATCGCAGTCCCACCGCTTTGTCGGCCACACCCGGCCCATGCGCGCTCCTACCCCTGACGTGTGCACTGCCACATTCATATTATTCAGCATGTCCTTCCACATTCCATGTTGAGATAATCGTGCAACACGAAAACGCCTTTGGATTGGATAACATGGAGATCTGGCATGGATGTACCTGTGCTTAGTCAAGCTCCTCAGCCCATCAGATCATTTCCTCAAACGACAGGCATGTTCCACGAAAGTGACGTGCATATGCAATTGTCCGGCAGAGCCTAGATATCACGGACGTACTCGCACCCCATCAAGCTTATCCCCGACACCACCACATCATGCAACTGTCTGCCAAGCTCCTCATCGCTGCTTCTCTGGTGGCGAGCACTTCTGCCACGCTCCAAAATGGTGTGCACCCTCGTCACGGCCATCTACTTCGCCGTGCTCAGGAACCCAGCAATGCCGCTGACATGGCCAAGATCAAGGACTCAGATCAGCCAAAGGACTGCCTTCAGTACGGTGATGATGCCATGACCCGTCTACTCAAGCAAAAGAAACTCCCCAAACCCAGCCGTATTGCCTCGATTCAAGAGGGTGATGATGAGGCCAAGAAGGTCTGGAAGGAGATCCAAGATTCGGGTATCATCCCCAAGGATGTCAAGCAGAAGAAGGGCCAGACCGGTGAAGGTGGTGCGACCAATATGGGTGTGGACGACAATGGCTACGACAGTAGCAAGGACCCCGACTGCTGGTGGACTGCTAGCCAGTGCACGAAGCCCAAGCACAACAACAAGGGCATGATGCCTGACATTTACACTTGCCCTGAGCCTAGCACATACGGTCTCACGTTCGACGATGGTCCCTACTGTGCCCACAACGAGTTCTATGACTACCTCAAGCAAAAGAAGTTGAAGGCCACCCTTTTCTACATTGGTAGCAATGTCGCCAATTTCCCTTACCAGGCCCAGCGCGGTCTGGCCGACGGTCACGACATTTGCGTTCACACTTGGGCTCACCGCTACACCACGACCCTTACGGATGAGCAAGTGTTTGCCGAACTCTTTTACACTGCTCGCGCCATCAAGTACGCCACGGGTGTCACGCCCACGTGCTGGCGTCCACCGTTTGGTGACGTGGATGACCGTGTGCGTGCGATTGCTGCTGGTCTTGGTCTCCGCACCATCATTTGGGAGGACGACACGAACGACTGGAAGATTGGCGAAGGCGCCACCAAATCTCAGGTCGAACAGAACTACAAGAATATCGCCGGTAAGGCCGACAAGGAGAGCCCCATCGTTTTGGCCCACGAGCTCAACACGAACACGATGGAGACGTTCATGAAGATGGAGCCCACTATCTCGAAGGCTTACAAGCACATTGTCCCTATCACGGCTTGCCAGAATGTGACAAAGCCGTACCCCGAGGATATTACATACCCTGACTACAATGACTTTATCAATGGCAAGACGGAAGCCAAGGGTCTTCCTGACATTAACAGCATTAAGACAGACGATAACGCTACCTACAAGGTAGTCGCGCTTGCTGATCAGAAGAATGGCTACGCGAACCCCGGTAAGGGCTCGTCGTCGGGTTCATCGAACTCTAGCAATGATTCGAAGGACGACTCGTCGAAGTCGAGTGGATCGTCCGACTCGAAGAATGACTCGTCGGACTCGAAGGATAACTCGTCGGACAAGGGCGACGGAGACGCAGGATTCTCTGACCTGGCCCACGTCAAGGCCGGCATGACCGCTGTTGTTGCCGCCGTCACTCTTGTCGTTGCTATGGCAATGATGTAAATCATGACACTGTAAAGACCCTAATTCACTTTCATGGGGACCCACAGTTTTACTTGTGTGACTAGTCTGTAATGGATCGCGTTTGGCTCTATTATCAGATTTATTTCCCCATGGCGGGTTTGTGGCTGTGAGATATGTCTGTTGGACCTCATTGCTCGGGAAAGACACTGTACAGTCAAAGATCCAAGATTCACTACATAGTACATAAGCCATACAACCTCTTGCTGCCCATCCTGACCAATAAACTCGGTCTGACACGCCCATGGTGTAAATAAAACACCGTGAGCTAAGTGCTTAAAAAGTTCAAAAAAGGTCCTGCGCGGAGTCGAACCGCGGCTTAAGGAATGCACGATTCCGATCGAATCAGAAACCTTCGTACTAACCGTTATACTACAGGACCAACAACTCTCAGACTCAGTTGAACTTGACGAAGTTGTCGCGTTCCAGCAAATGAATATCACATTTGACCCTAGGGGCACGGGGCCTTCCTACTTTGCTTCGGCGAGCATGACGACGCAGGCACGGCATATACAGCGTCACCATGCATCAAGACCAAGTATTATGGAAGTATATCATATGATTACGGAGGAGGAAGCTCAAGCACGCATCAAAGAAGAACAAGAGCGAGACCGATATGCCAAGCGATGGTCTAGTGGATATGAGTTGCTAGCAGAGATGCAATCGCGCGGGGCAAAACAGCATTCGCCGCCGCCTCCTACCATTCAACTGGACGACTCACTTCACGAGAGTGAGATTGAATCGCCGTTACAATCTAAAACGCGCTCAAGTGTGAGCTTTTCTACCTCGCCGCCATACTCGCCTCCTCAAGCCGAACAACCACATGAGATGTCCTTGTATCCATTGGAGTCGTCTATATACCCCTCAAAGCACAAAATTTCCCAAGATTCTCCTTTAAAACCTAATGCAAATATTCCTGACGTTGATCATATCGTGGCAGAGTCAGAGTTGGGGTCGATTCTCACTAACGATACGGTCTCATTGGGGTCGAAACCTGAACCCAGCACTCAACCGCCTGAAGCCGAAGACGCAACTGTACCGTATGATTTATGGAAAACGGTCCAACTACTCAAGCTCATAACTCATGGGTCTCAGTTGGCAGATAAGCAGAATGGCGACGAATCTATACGACAAATGATGCATCTCATCAAGACACAGAATGCCTCAGACAGCATGTTTTCTCAAAAAGATGCAGATACGACGGATGCACTGGCTATGGATTTGCGCCTTGAAAAAATCAGTCTCGATGATGCTGAATATGCTCAACGTCTGGACGACATTCGGCACCGCTTGGGCGAGCTTGTGACGAAAGTTGACCTGTCATCTGAACACGCAACGTCGGCGGACATATCAAAGACCTCTTTTGTCGCGTCCCTCTGGTCCCAACTAAGTGGGTTCCATAAATCAACGACTCGAGCTCTCTTCACAAGTGCTTGCATCATGCTTTTGGCTCTGGCTTTGTTGCTTGGTCTACGCTTCCGTGCCGAATACTTATGGCAATATTCTTACCACGACATACTATACCCCAGCCTTTACCCATTACCCTCCTATGTAAGCCTCTTCCTTTCGCCGGACGTAGAATATGGCGCCCCATTTTAGCATGACTTTATACCTGTTGTCCATGTATTAATTTGTGCCTCTGCAGAAATTCTATGAGACAGTCCTCCTACGTCCAAGAGTGACTCGGCAATTCTGAATCAACCAGAAAGACCGCCACAAAATACCACGCAAACTTTCATCATATATAGTATAGTTTCATGTCACATTTTTGGGTATGCAAAAGTGGTTACTACTGTTGGGAATCATACTTGATATCGACACGTTGAGTAACATTTACAAGACATAGACGGGTGTGGATCAACGTAGCATGCATGACGCATTCGTCCATCATTTTTAAAAAACTGGTGATTTGGTATTTTCCTCGTTGTGAGACGACAAGCTAGGGCAAAGTAGTGCATTTCCAAGCACTTGATGTGAAGGGAGACTCGTCGTTGGAAGCGAGCATGCATGACAAGTTGCCCAAAGAGACCTTCGACGACCCGTACAACAAGAGTGCCCATGACGTGTACGTGACCGACCACGCTGGGGCTCCTCGTTATCATCCTTGTGCATGGCGTCCACGCCCGGTGAGGTGCGGCCTGCACAATGCTGCGATGCAGAATTGATGTCTCTACTATTGAGCACAGTTCCTTGGCTCGTGGGGTACACAGTCTCAGGAGAAGATTTTATAATGCTGGCCTCTTGAGGGTATGTGGGCTGGATCGTAGAAGCCTTGGACAGCGTGTTGGGATGGAACACGTCGCCCTGCTCGCGCTCAGGCGAGACACGTCGAGGCGGGCTGCGTCGAAATTGTGGGGTGCATTGTCCAGAACTGTTGCTTTCAAAGTTCCCAATGTGAGAGTGTCTGAGGCTGTGTGATGGATATATTTTGGAGATAAATCCCATAGAAGACGGCAAATTCGTGGAGCTAGGCATACGATGAAAAAGGATGGGTGACTGGACATGTTGGGAGGGTGCAGTAAGTTGAGGCAAAAGCGCTGGTGAGGTACAAGACTTATGGGGCCTCGGCGTACGTGTGCCAGACTGAATACTCAAGGGTATGGCACCTGATGTGACTGGCATTGACGCTGGTTCAGAACCAAGAACAGATGGTGGGAGCCTAAGCTCCGCATCGTCAAGGTCAGATATGCCATCTGAATCATCTGGCGCATCAATTCCAATGCGCCAAGGCGAGGGCGTCGTTAAATCAGTATCGATAAGATCTGATACATCAGAGTCAGTAGATTGAGATGCTTTTCGAGCATGAGCTCGACATACGCCCTGAGAATCACCGTCGCATGCCAACGAACATGTTGAAGTACCATTGCGTCCATGCTTTGGAGCGCTTGATTTCCTTAATGATGTGGTAGGTTTTAACGAAAATGGCGTCAGATGTGGCGATAGAGTCATTGGATAGCGTAACTGATTGAGTGAATCATGCAGTACAGTGTCATCCTCTTCGACCTTTTTTATGGAGGACTCTGACGCAATGTCGGCGTTCCGGCATTTGATGGAGCAGTAAAGCTTGCCATGGGGGGCAGCAGCACCACAACGAGTGCAGATATCATCTGCTATCCAAGAAATTTGCTCATCTTCATGCCGAGCACCCGTCGAGCGTTTCGAAGCAAAGTGTTTTTGTCTGGTCCTAGATCTACCACGAGACGATTGCAGATGAACTTCCATGCTTGCTTACCAGTCTGACAGGAGGGGATTTACCTCAAGGAGTATTTGGTATATGAGGTAAATCGTCTTATGAGCGAGAAAAAAAATGTTTCTGGTGTTCCTGAATGCCCACACCAGCCTGCTAGAATGGACTAACTATCGGGAGCACGAATCGACACCAGGAATGAGGTAAAGGGTCAGTAGAGTCGATCAAGAGTTCGCAGCCAGGATGGAAATTTTAGATTAAGGACTCTTGGGAACCCTCACAATTGATGTGATCGACTCCTTGTTCCTATCGGCCAATATTCGCCCGTGCGAACAAACGATGCCTGTGACGATGTCCGTTTGCTGCGCCCATGTGCATTAAAAAACAATACACTCAATCAGAGAGCTCAAAAAATACCTTTGAACACAATAACGTGCAAGAAGGGCCGTATGGCCGCATAATGACTGTGCACGTTTGGGATTCGGCCCAACGTACATTTAAAAAAATTATGACGTGATGTCACGCTATTGGACAAACATCCTCCGCAAAGGACACAAACTCACATGAAGCCATGCATAAATGGTGTGCTTCAAGTCATTTAGGCATTTGAGTTCCATCGTGCACGCTACTATGACTTGGCCCTAACAGAAGACGTTCATTCATGCAGAGACGCACTTGGTATTTTATTGTCGTGGACTGATGCAAACAATCCGGAGCTGTAAAAACTTGGCACCCTTGCTAATTCACTCAATTTTCTACTTTAAAGCGGCACATTGAATCAGAACATATCGCCGATCACTCGGTCGCTGCTCTGTACATACTCTTATCTTTCTTAGCATGGCTTAGTGAATGATGACAAAGGTCGAAACTATGGGGTCGGTGTAGAAGAGAGGGAGAAAGACTCGGAGTTGGTACACAGCCTACGCTCACGCCATTTTTTGCCATAAAAAATTGTCTCGAAAGTGTCTGTGCGCCTATCACGCCACAGCTTCCTATCCACACACAGCGGTTTACTCATCGAATAGAGCACCGCCTGCTTGGACTTGTTTACAAATATGGGGAAATGCTGAGTGGGACTATACAACATCAATGCTGGTAGCGTTGGAACTATCATGATGCTTGAACTGATTATGATTCATAGATTCACTGGAAGTGAATACGTCGGTACTCGCGACGCCTCTGTTCAATTTGTCGCTGCCGGCCATCCTTGTCCAGCCTCTCGGTCTCTGACGGGAGAACTTTGTCAAGGTCATCAATTTTGACGACCTGTGAGTACAATTGAATACTTTTCACGGTGCCGTCACCCTTGGGAAGTCCTTGCCAACGGACCATCAGGGTGCCTTGAGATAGTTTTGAAGTGTCAATCCAATTGCGAATACCTGTATCCTTCGCCGACAGAACAAAGGTATATGAGCCGTTCTTGTTCTGAGCCGATTGATAAGGGTTAAAGCTAACAATGTTATTCTCAGGATCCTGCGTCAAGAGTCCCATCGTAGTCACAGGAAGTACCCAGTACGAGGACTTGCCGGACGTGAGAGTAATAACAAATGCCTCGTCGGATTTGAGCTTGAAATGCGAGAATGATTGTGCCTGTGACGTCAGAGTGCCGAGCGAACTCGACTGGTCAGGGTTCGGCAAATGGTTGAGCGGTTGAGACAGGGTCTTGAAATCTAAAGCTCCAAATCCATAGAAGAATATGGACTGCTTAAGTCCATGCTCGGCATCTTTGAGGATATCCTTGCGGCTACGTTTCTTGGTTGACTTTTTCTTCGTGTCGCTGATGATCTCCACAGATAACTCATCTGGAGTCTCTTTCGACCAGTCGCCGAGGTTGTTGCGAATATAGACCTGCTTGGCGCTCCAATCGCTTTTGATGTGGTTTTGGCCTTCCTTCTTGCCAGAGCTTATGATGATTTCGTATGTCCCGTCATCGTTGACCTTGAGGTCTTGTTTGTAAAGGGCGGCAACAGTGCCTTGAGAGTTGGGGTTGTTGATCACAGAGAATGACTGGTCCGCCGTGCCATTCCCGAAGCGGCGACCACGAATCCTGTATTTGTGTTTGTCACTCACTGGAATGATGCGATAGATGCAGTCTGGATTGTCGTAGGAGTAACGACCACCCGGCACATTAAGGCCGAACCAATCATGCGAGCGTTTGGCTGTATCGGTCCAGTAGACCTTGGGATTTGAAGGATCGTTGTTTACAGCTTTTTGGATAGAGCTGAACACAAGTTCGTCCATAGCAATGTCCAGGTCCTTGTTCACCTCGTCAGTAAGCTGGACGTGGTACTTCCTGAGCGACTTGACGAATTGTTGTCGCGCCTTCTCACGCAGCCCATCGAGGCTTTTCTCGGTAAGCAGCGACTTGGACAGCTCATCCAGCTCTTTCTGGTCCTTGGTGGCTAGTGGGTTACCCGCTTGTACAATTGATGCGCTGACAAGTAAGCAGAGAGCGAAGTGTTTGAGCCACATGAGTGTTATACACCATCACGTTACTGACATTCTGGCTAATTTATATTGGGACGCAATATGGGGTGAGCGTCGCCCATTGCGAGCGGCCATAACATAATTGGTACATAAAGTTGGCGTGCTGCAATAATGGCGACAGTGCGCGTGATTATGGAGTGATGCATGTGACAGCCACTCCGTCATACACATATCATTCGTCGGCATAATTGGCCAATGCGGTACATTGGAAAAGTCTGCCGTCATTTCCCGACCGAAGAAGGGTAGATCTGAACGATCACGACCCCACCATTGTGCTCCTGTATATGACTACGTCGCCTTGATTGGTGCACTTTCGGCCTGGCCGTTCCCATCCATGCGTTGATACAGATAGTCAGCAGCCAGACCCAAGAAGATGATAAGACCAACAATCCGGTTGCTTGAGAACTTGGCCCAGCAGTCAGCAGGATTGTTCATGTTCAGCGTACGAATCTGCCAGATGACATGGGCCGCAGTGGCGAGCCATGAAACAGCGAAGAACGGGTGGCCTGTGTTAAGAGTGTGCTGAAACCAGTCCTGGAATGAGAGAGTGTCGCCATTTTCGGCGAAAAACGAGGGAAATATAGGCGACTGTGCTTGTACGGCATAGGCGAGTAGTGCCATCCAGACAATAGAGAAGGCTGTCAGCGCCTTTTTCGTGTGTTCGTCACCAAATAGCAGTGCCATCGACCCAACACCCGTTGCCTTGTCGTCCACCTTGTCCTGGTGTGCGTAGATGAGGTCATAGTGAATGCCCCATATAATGGTGCTGGCATAGAGAGGGAGGACAGCTGGCCAGTAGCATGATCCTGCGACAGCTGACCATCCAATCAAAGAACCCGTAGTAAACGAAATACCCATGCCGATTTGAGGCATGTTCGTGTAGCGCTTCATAGTTGGATATATGATGACCGGGACAAGTGCAATGACGCCTAGGACAATGCTATACGTGTTCAGCTGAAGAAGAATGGCCAATGCTGTAGAGAGTTGCAATCCAAGTAGGGTGGTCGCCTGTCCGTACGACACGGCGCCAGAGGCAATCGGCCGCGACTTGGTCCGTTCCACCTTGGCGTCGATTTTGGCGTCCCACATGTCGTTGATGACACACCCTGCGCTGCGCATGACGAAGGCTCCTACGGCAAAGAGAGCCAGGTTCGTGAGCCAGACATTAGGGTGTGCATTCGTATATTGTGCTGCCATGGTAATCGACCAGGCACATGGCGCATAGAGCAGGTAAGTACCAATAGGTCTACCCATGCGCATAAGGTCCATGTAGGGACGCAGGCTAAACTTTTTTGGTTGCGATTGTGACGAAGCCGGCAGGCTTGGCGAGGTCTCAGACTTCAAGGAAGAAGGGTCTTGGGTGTGAAAACGTACGCTTGTAGCAAAGAGCCGAGTCAGCCCATAGTGCGTAGAATAAGGTGGTAAGTTGTGCCGTGCTTTCAGTGCAGTACGCGGGCTTCTGGTGCTGAGGGCTAGTAGGGCATATGGGCGCAGGGATCTCATACCAACGGGGCTCAATTGAATCGGCTGCATAGCCGAAAAGCCTGGTGGTGGTATCAGATTAAGCAAATTGGGCCTATTGTCGGCCAATCCTGCATCTGCTCCACAAGAACACCTGCGATTGCGACGAAATTGAATCACGACCATTGGCAGACTATCTACAACATGACGAGTAGCGAAACTAATGTACAAACTTCCAAAGGAAAAGGCAACGAGAGTAGCATGTGTCACAATCCAGGTCGATGATGGGAAGCGCTATCATCGAGAGAGAGATCTTCCATAACACGTTCAAACCACATATCCTCTAAGAGCTCTTCGTGTGTGCTCGAGGCTAAGGGATCACCAACCACAGACAGAACAGCCAGATCTTGTGCAGAGCGCGATTTTCGAAGGGGAGGATGGGCATGTCGAACCGAGCTCTGTTTGGATCGAGTATCTGATGCATAGGGCGACATTTCAGCAGAGAATTTCCGTAGTGACATGTGTCGCGTCGAACCAGTATCTTGAACATCCATCACAGACCCAAGTGCGTTCCGCTGAAGGACGAGGCGTCGTAGGGAGTCACCCCCATGCCCATTCGAGGGATAGGGAGGAGTCCTGCGAAGCGAGAGAATCACTGCATCGCGGACGGATGCTGGCAAGGATTTTGCGAACACAGACGTGGTCATGGGAAGTTGGGACAAAGACAGGAGGCGAATGTGTTGCAATATATACGATGGGAACGGTGGGACGGCTTGCACGCAATTATATGAGTCAACAGCCCAAGGAAATGGTGCCACCTCAACAAAAGGGTAAAATTGTTGCTGGTCCACGTCACCCCACCTCTGTGGCAACAGAGTGAATCTACTAGAATGAGTCGCGCCACCCTGTCACATCTTGCATGATCGATGACCCAATCTAATGCGAGATAGCCACGTGGAGGTAGACAAAGGGCCGGAAAAGTGCTCACGCCAACACGATGCCATATAGGGCAATACGCCGATAGGACTTATGCACACATCACGTGGCAGTCACGCCAAACACCAACGATGTCAGCGAACCATATCAAACTGTACATCTGCTATCATTAAGCCGCTATCTATCACGCGAGGCAGCGCTCCACAGGAGCAAGATTTTGATACACGCTCGTCACATCACGAGCGTACGGGTATCATGGATAAGGGGAGTCTTCCTGGAAGAAGGCGTCATGAACGCGACGCGCGCAGGGATGCATCACGCTGCTCGTCCATAAGGTTACCAACCACCTTGAAACCGCGCGGCGCCTTGCGCGCCGCTCGGCCTGCATCGACGACATGACCCTCTTCGTTCACCCAAATCGGCTCTTCCTGTTCTGACGTGGGTGCCAGCTGTCGCACATTCTCCACGTGCACGAGCTCCTTGATAGCCAAGATCATTCCGGCAATTACAGGTGTCTGAGCATGGTAGACGCTCTGGAGTCGCTTGCGCAGACCAAGGGCCTCCACTACGCGTCCAGTACGACGAGGCAGTCCAATGGCGGAACGCCGCAGCGTGATGCGATAATGCGACGTAGAGACCCATGCACTTGTTGTGCTGTGAAAGTGGCGCATTGCAGAACCCAAAGCCCATCGCCCTACTGCATTCCGTGTCCACATTCTGCGCATGTTAGCTATATCCGCCGCATAGCGCTGTCGCCGACCCGCCGCCTGCACCTGCTTAACATGCTACCCGAAGATGGCAAGTCTCAGCAACCACTAGTTTCGGCCTCGCGCCTCATCGGCGTCCATTGTACTCGACCGGGCCCGTGGAGCCGTATAGTATCACGCTGCTGTTGCGCCGAAGCACACAGCGTGCCTCTCGATTCGTGGACTCAACGTTCGTGACGGAATCCACGAAGAAAGACCATACAGCCGACAAGCACGGGAATACACAGGTCGTCCCATGAGCACTGACGACGGCTCTTCCTAAGCTCGCATGGTAGCGTATGTATATACGCGCATCATGTAGAGGAGCCAGCGACGGCGCATTGAGCGTGCGTACCTTTGCCTGTCATGTTAGTTCTGTCACACAAGCGGGTGGCTGTCCCCTCAGACTTCCAAGGAAGGTCTGTGACCCTCATCGGACCAGAGCCGGCTGCTATCCAGACCAGATCCGAACGATTCGGGCATGGTCACTAGCACAGTTCATAATGGGTTCGAGCTGTGCCTCCCGAAGGATGGACCACGATGTGAATCTTTCCAGCAGGAGAGCCAAGTGCCCCAACACGTGGTTGCGTGGGTCCTAGAGTGGAAACTGCGAATTTTGGCTGGATACCAGGTGTATCATCGCAGGGGAAGCATGTTTGTGATACAAACCTATTGTTACTGCCATGTTAGCGTCATTCATCAACACGGCACGGCCAAGGTCATTCTCAGACAAAAAGGCGCTGGCATGCACCAAGAAACGAATGCCTGCAGCAAACAGGCGTCCTTGTATTCTCGGCATGGTCGTGTAGGCCGGGGAAAGGAATGTAGACACATCTTTGAATGCCGAGGCTCATGCCCAAGTCGTACATACCAAAACACGGGTGGGTAGAAGAAAAAGATGTGCTGGCTTTTTCGCGCCCTAGAAAAAGACGATGCCCTCTCGGCCGAAAAGAAGTGACCTGCAACGCCAGCGACGCTGCTCGCGGACGGTTGGAGGTACGTGTGGCGCTCACAACATGAATCGCTCGTCCGTGATTGATTTGACGGACGAGTCGCCCACATCTCAGCCTCGCTCAGTCCCAGATGAAGATGTATCTGTTTTGAATGTGCGGCTTGTATCGCCGCCATACCGCACGAGACGGCGACGACAGCGGCACCCGGTAGTGGATGTGGATGCGATGCCTGAGGCGCCAGCAGGCCAACATATCCATGAGGGCATTCCTCCTGGGCCGTATACCCGACGCGTACGCCGAGCGCCCGTGTCACATGCCGACCGTACCCGACTCATGGAACGACTTGAAATGCTTGCCTCGCGCTACGTGGCGCGTGCCCACCAGCATGGCTCGCCGCCTCAGACGCTCTTGCGACCATACGCAGAAGCACCTGCTGTCACGTGTGGCCATGCTATGACGCCACCAGCGCTACCAAAGCGCTTTGATCGTACTTGGACGCACCCTCTCGCGCCGAGTCCAGGTTTTTCGCAAAGTATTATCGAGCCCGCTATCGACGTCGAGCGGGTCTCGAGTGGCGATCGCGATGCCGTCGCTCCGATACCAAATACGACGCCTATCTGCGCGCGATGCCAACACGCGCTGATCCTCAATGGCGTGGGCGAGGACCGGATCTGGGCCTTGCCATGTGGTCATGTCATTGACGGGCGATGCGTCGCACAGCTCAGCGACGCAGCATCTGGCAAGCGCCATGTATTTACGTGTCCCGTGCCGCAGTGCAAGCAGCGGTGCCACCCCGAGCCGGGGCACAGCCATTCCTGCATAGAAGTGTACAGTTGACCTCCACCTACATGCTTCGCCGTTCGGTGGCGCGACAGGCGCCGCGATCGGCTCGCACGATCCTGGGGATCGAGAGCTCGTGCGACGATTCGTGTGCGTCGGTCGTCCGCTCGGATCGAACCGTTCTCTCGTCCGTCGTGGTGCGCCAGAACCACCAAGACACCCAGGGCATCCACCCGCTGCATGCTGCGCGAGGACATCACCGGCATGTGCCGCGGGCGATTGCACAGGCCCTCGACGAGGCGCAGCTCACGATCCACGACCTGGATGGCATCGGTGTGACGCGCGGTCCGGGCATGCCTGGCTGCCTGGCGGTAGGCATGACGGCCGCCAAGACTCTCGCGGCCGTGCACGCCAAGCCCCTCGTCTACCTGCACCACATGCGGGCACATGCACTCACGCCGCTTCTGACGGAGGCGCAGCCGCCAGCGTTTCCCTTTCTCACGCTTCTTGTTTCAGGGGGCCACACGATGCTCGTGCTCGTGCATAGCCTCGACCGCTTCGCCATACTGGCAGATACCCTCGACGACTCGGTCGGCAATGCCTTTGACAAGTTTGCACGCGAGCTGCAGCTGGGATGGCAGAGTGCATCGGGTGCCCTCGTCGAGGCGTTGGCTGCACACGCACAGCCCCATGAGCCTGTACTGCCCCACATCCTGCTCGGCACACCCACATTTTCGTACTCGGGACTACGCTCGGCGGCAGCGCGGCATATAGCCCGGGTCGGCGGCGCAGCAGCCATGTCTCATGCCGCCAAAGCAGCGCTGGCGCACGACTTCCAGGTCGCTGCCTTTGCACCGCTGGAGGACAAGGTCGTACGCGCGCTCGTGCCCCAGCAGCGCGGCTGGCAGCTCCCTGGCATGGATCCCATGTCGATTCGGAGTGTCGTATGCAGTGGCGGTGTAGCCTCGAATCAGTTTTTGCGGCACAGGCTGCGGTGCGCGCTCGACAAGCATGGTCGATCGGACGTGGCCCTGCACTTCCCGCCGCTCTCATTGTGCGTCGACAATGCCGCGATGATCGCATGGGCCGCGCACCTGTACTGGCACACTCGGACGCACGATATGACGCCGCATGTCGTTGCCAAGTGGCCTATCGACGCCGCCTAACGTCTGTGTCCCAAGCGAAATAGCGGCAGCGGTACGGCGTCACGGCTTGCTGGGCATACCCCGGCCCCACGGGCCGCGCGCACATCCAAAAGGTGCGTCCGTGATTCACACCCGGCTTCGTGACGCGGCGCGAGATGGCTGGCTCGCGGTGGACTGTGCACAAGGGTGGTGCTCGTGGAGTGAAGAGCGCTGACCACTCGGATGTCTGGGGATGTGGTTCGGGTGCGGGAAGCGGCGGCGGTGGCGACGGCGACAAAGGGGGCGGGCGTCGCACAAACCCATCGAGCTTCGTTTGCCGGGGACGCGGGCGTCGCGACGCGCGTGTCTCAGGGGCTCGCTTTACCGTCCACAAATCCAAACGCGGCTGGTGGCGGTGCTGGTGCGACGCTGCGAGGCGCGGCGCCTCTGTGCCGGGCCGGACCACGTCGGCCAGCGACTCGCCGTCCAGGTGATCGTACAAATCCACATAAATTGGGCAGTGGTCCGAGCCATAGACATGGGGCTGGATGTCTGCGTACCGAATCCACCGCAAGAGGCCTTGCGTTGCGAGGGTATAGTCGATACGCGAGCCGTAATTGCTTCGGCGCGCATCCAGCTGTGTACTCCAGCACGTATACATGTTCTTGCGCTCAGGATGAAAGCGACGAGTCACGTCGTGCAGCGCACCATGCGGCGCCAGCCACTGCCGGAACCAAACACGCGCGGCATGTGGCGGTAGGTGCGCTCCTTCGCAGTGGTCCAAAGCATCCGCCACGACATTCATGTCACCGACCACCAACACTTCGCGCCCTTCCTCTATGAGCTTGCACACGCGCTCCTCAAGTGCACGATAAAAGGCCATCTTGTACGGCAGACGCTCAGCGTCCGTCTCGTTCGGAGCGTACACGTTGAGCAGCACAAACAGGCCACAATCCAGCACGACGCAGCGGCCTTCAGCATCGAGATCTTGACCGAGCCCAGTGACGCCCACTTGTGCATCTCGCGGCATACACACCGCACGCCGCACATACGTCGCCGTCCCCGCATACCCCTTGGTCGGATGCAGGTCATAGTACGCGTCATACGCCTCCATGACACACATGGCATACGTCAGCTGTCGATGCGTCATCTTGACTTCCTGGAAGCACGCAATGTCCGCCTGAAGCGCCTCTAGACACGCCTCTAATGTCGGCAGGCCGTCCCATGGTGCATAAGACCGCAACGTACGCAGCCCATTCACATTCCAACACACCAAACGCATTTACCACATCGAGGAGTCAGACTCCTCCACTATTACCACCGCGAACCTACTTGAATATTGTTGGCCCCTGAGCTGCGGGGGCCAAAGCGGCGACCGCCAAAGCCGCCGCCACGGCCACGGCCACGGCCACGGCCGCCACGACCGCGGTATCCACCGCCGCCGCCGCCGCCGCTATACCGCACCATCTCCTGCAGCTCCGGAGGAATCTCCTGCTCGGCGTCCCGCAAGAGGCCGACCAGCTCGCGAGCCGACTTGGCGTTCTCGCTCGTGAAGAACGTGACGGCCACACCCTTACGGCCGGCACGTCCCGTACGTCCAATCTGATGGACATAGTCTTCCGTGTTCGTCGGGAAATCGTAGTTGATCACTGGTCCTGTTAGTACGGCATACATACCATAGCTGATGTCCTTGACATCCAAACCACGCGAGGCCACAGCCGTCGCTACCATAATAGGGCTGTTACCCGACTTGAACTCCCTCAAAACCCAATCACGCTCGTCTTGCTGCTTATCACCATGAATCGCCAGGGCAGGCCAGCCATCCTGGCGCATAAACTTGGTCAGATCATCGGCTCCGCGCTTCGTGTTCGCGAAAATGATCACCTTGCCGTTCTCCTGACTGATCTGCTCGAGGTGCTTGATGAGGCGTCCGCGCTTGTCAAATTCAGAGCACATTTCAATCACCTGCTTCACGTTGCGATTGGCCGTCAATTCCATCGAGCCAATGTTGACTTGCACATAGTCGTTCAAAAAGTCGGCGGCCATGCGCTGCACTTCTTTAGGCCACGTCGCCGAGAACATGAGCGTCTGGCGATCAGGGCGAATCTGCTCGACAATCTTGCGAATCTGCGGCTCAAAGCCCATATCCAGCATACGGTCCGCCTCATCCATCACCAGATACGTCACACGGCGCAGATTCGTCTTGCCAATCGCCAACATGTCAATCAAGCGTCCTGGCGTCGCAATCACAATCTCGGCACCACGCTGCAATGCACGGATCTGCGGTCCCTTGGGCACACCACCATACACCGAGGCCGTGCGCACACGGCACGGCGAGCCAAAGCGACTGCACTCGTTCTGGATCTGCACGGCCAATTCACGCGTCGGCGCAAGAATCAGCGCAATGGGACCGTCGCCATATTGCAACGGCGGCTGCGCCTTGATATGAACAAAACTCGGCAGGGCAAAGCCAATCGTCTTGCCCGAACCTGTCTCGGCAATCGCCACAAGGTCACGACCACTCATCGCCAGAGGCCAGGCCTGTGACTGAATCGGCGAAGGCTCCGTAAATCCAAGCTTGTTAATTTCACGCATGATGTAGTCGGGGTATCCAGTCTCGTCAAAGGTCATCACAGGCTTGGGCACATTGGAGCCACGGAGCGTGATCTCCTTGGCTCGGCGAAACTCAGCGACCTGCTCGTCAGAACGCTCAGTTACACGCGGATCCTCCTTGTAAAAGTTTTTCTCAAATGGCACGAGATCCGCCTCAGACCAAGTGGCCTTATTGAGGCCCGCACCCAGTTCTTCGCCGCTATATCCGCCGCCATAGCCACCGCCATAGCCACCACCGTAGCCACCGCCGTAGCCACCACCGTAACCACCGCCGTAGCCACCGCCGTAGCCACCGCCGTAGCCACTACCGTAGCCACCACCGTAGCCACCGCCGTAGCCACCACCCTGGCCACCGCCATATCCACCACGGTAGCCGCCACCGTATCCACCACGGTAACCGCCGCTACCAGCGTCATTCGAGCCGTTGTATCCACCGTAGGACATGCTATCAAAGTCCGTCAATGGGTCTTGTCAGAAAAAAGAAAATAATGGTGGATCAAAAAAAAGTCTGATGGTGCACGTGATCTGGCTATTGGACAAACGCGTGCTGGAGCGCGTCGAGCGGCGTGATACGCTTGGATGGATCCCATTCCAACATGCGGTGGAGTAAATCGATGAGGAGCTGCGTCTGCCGAAGTTCTTCAGGGCGCATGTGTTTGGCTGTTCCACCTGGAAGCATCTTGGCACGCAAGTCTTCGGTAGGGTGTGTGGTATTCACGCGCCTCACGATCGACTCGCCTGTGGTGGTATCGACTTCAGTGGACAAGAAGGTATGATAGTCTTCAAAGTGTTGCAAGGCAAATTCACATTTTTTGAGCTGCTTGACAAGCGGCTTTCCACGTAGCTTCTGCATTAACAAGAGCATGTGATTGTTATTTTTCCCTGGGAAAAGAATGTGCCCGGTGGCGAGTTCGTAGATGGTGCAGGCCATGGACCACATGTCCATTTCGCATCCGTGCGGCTGCCCGAGGATGATTTCAGGGGCACGGTAAAATCGGCTCACGAGGTACGGCGTAATCTCCATCTCGGATGCGGTGGAGGCCGAACCAAAGTCGGCAAGCTTGGCAATGGTCTTGGCCTCATTCACGAGGATGTTGTCTGGTTTTATATCCGCATGCACGAATTGTTTTTCCCTAAGCAAGGCCAAGGCCAGCAGCATTTGTTTCGTATATGTCTTCACCGCTTGTAGATTCAGACCTACATCCTTGCCAAATCGCTTGACAATCTCGCGCAGATTGAGTCCTAAGGACTCAAACACCATACACAGGTGACCCCGGTGCTCAAAGTGAGTGAAAAAATGCACGATGAACATCTTGTTATCTGGATCCGCTTCAGATAAGCGTTGCAAAATACTGATCTCCTTCATTCCTGCCTTGTACATGGTCTCCTGCCTCCGCGCGATTTTGATAGCGACTTCGCGACCGTTCTGCTGCAAGTCGCGCGCACGAACGACCGTGGCAAATATACCGCGCCCTAAAATGGCGAAGATCTGATATCGCTGCTGGAGCTTTTCGCCCAGCATGACGCGATAGTATCCATCCGGGTCGTCCCAATTGTCGTGCAGTCCAGCGGCGCCCTCGGCGCCACCAAAATCTTCCGTCCCACTCCAAGCCTGCTGCTCCGGCGCTTTCACAGGCTCTTCACGACCGGACCATGCCGTATTGTCTACATCAAACATATCATCCAGTGGCTCGGGGGGCGCCTCAGGCGCTTGGCGGGGGGGCGCTTCAGGCACTGGCATCGGCGGCGGAGCAGGTGGCGTCACGGGAGGCGCCAGCTGTGCCAGTTTCTCACGGCGCCTTTTGCGTAGCTCAGCTAGACGACTTTCCTCCTGCTCTTTCTGCACAAAATAGTCGTCATACTCTTCGTCCCCCGCCTTACGCTTTTGGCTCATGGGCAAGAATCGTTCTTTTATATTCCACGTGATCTTATGGCGACAAGGGCGGCAGAATGTAGGCTAGGCCATCGTAGGCAGCTACGGCACGGCGGTCTCCCATGTGAGCACGCACATCTTCTGGGAGAGAAGCGTGCCAAAACTCAGTAACTTGGCGCTCTATCTCGCGCATCACATGGAACCACTGCTCTGACTCTGCCAGGCGTGCGTCTGGACGCAGTTGGTCCGTGCTTGTAAGTGGAGCATGTGACATGGTATGTGGTGCAGGTAGGCGAGCGGAAAAGTGGTTGAAGACGACATGCCGTGCCCGGATGAGCCCTGCGAAAGAACCAGCAATGCGCGGCACTGAATGACCTCGTGAAAGGGCACGCGGCTCTGCCTCGCCTTCCGCTAGCAGGAGCTGCTGCAGGAGCTGTGCATGCTCGGGGGACGGGGCAGCCAAGACATCCTTCTCTCGCATGTAGGCGTACGTGCATTCATGCACAAGCAAGTCGGCATCGCGAGCCAATGCGAGCATGCCTTTATCTTCGAGTCCAGCCGAAGCATCGCTCGTGTCACCGAGAATGCAGAGTTTGCGACCTGGCCTGTCAAGTGGTGGCGGCACCAAAACATGACCGTCTGGTAGTGTCAGTGTTTCGCGTGCTTTCAGAACGCGCGAGAGCAGCGAGCGTGGATGGCGAATTTGATACAGGTCAAAGAGCGCCTCAGCATTCGAATCGAGGATGGCTAAGTCGCGCGGCGAAACAGACTTGGAGGCCGTGGGTGCTTCTTCGAATACGTATCCCACCGTTGGGCACCTGTGTGTAATGGGGGCTGCACTGATCCACACGTTGCCCAACTGCAGAATCCGAGGCCATGTGCCTGTCGACTCGTCCATGCGGATATCACGCCCGGGTAGCTCATTTGCATGCGGTGGCATACACGGCAAAGTGCGTGTTTGGCCGCGCACATCTGGGGGGAGATAAATGTCCTCTTCTGTGTAGATAAACGAGCCGCTCGGGTGATGTGGATAAGCCGGCTGTGAAGGCCACAGAAGCTCGTGCACGACGAAACAGCTGTTCAGCGTCGCGTACGTAATTGAAAGCGTCGTGCGCAGAAATGCACGCAGTCCCAAAGGTCCAACGAGTTCGAGACGCGGCCTGTCATCTTTGCCTGGCGCCGAACTGAGACCCATCATACTAAAAATCAGCGGTGTCAAGCCGAGAATATCTGGAATCAGCGCATACACACGTACGATCAGGATGCAAATGAGTGATGAGAATCGTGCGTATATTCGAGAGTTTCACACCTGCCTGAACATGGGGGAGAATGAGCTGTCGCTGTGTGCCTTCACCACAGTCGCTGCGTGTGAGTCGTGGCATCGTACATCATCACGGTATCATGACCCAACTTGACCAACAGGCTACACACGTAAGTGCCACTATACACACCTCGAGTAGTTCCGCGTCATGATCGGGGACGTACATGTGCCCAGGAACTTGACCTCGATCGGAGGCGGCGGTGCCATGAGAACAAGCATCATAGCTCCACTTTTTTTCGCTTTTCTACGGCACGGCAGCCAGGGCCTTATCAGCTTTGTGCCACTCGTCTGTCTGCCTAGCTGCTTCGCTAACACCGGTCTGCGGAGTAAGACGAAGTTACGTACCATGTAGGTGTGGAGTTCCGTCGTGGCATCCTTGAGTCGACGCGTTGTGTCTGGGATCATTTGCTCGCAGTCACGCAAAATTTCCTCCTGCCGCGTGAGACATGTCGTCATGGCGTACCTGCTTCCTGATGTCCCACTCGTCCCTGCCTTGGTCGACATAGTCTTTCACGCGCACAGCCTGCTCATCGGCCTCTTGCTTGTACAGACCCAGTTCCTTGTTCAATCTGCTGTCAGCGTGATCATCACATACCGCTGTACGACGCCTGTCTTGATCGTGAGCTGCCGCTTTTCTGTCTGCACGTCGCTACCCATGGCCAGTCGCGATAGAAATGCTCGTGGTACGTCCACTTTCCATGTGTTTCGCTGTGGGGCCCATGGAAAGTGGCCGCTACCTCCACATCTGCAGCCTTTTTGGTCATGCAGCCAGCTGTGTATTTTTGTGGCGGTGGCTGGAGCCTTGGCTTTTGCCGCCACCTCTCTCTTTGTGGATCGAGTTTTCTTGCGTGCCCTCGTCGCCATCATGACGATGGAACCAGCATTGTACAGCACATGGACGGAATCAAGCTCAGGCAAGCCCAACATTCACTCCAATATGTTCGATCAAATTCCTATCGCTTCCATGTCGCCACCCTCAGCACCATCAGACGATGATGTCTCCTACTCGTCTTCCTCGGCAGAAAAGACTTGGGATGAGCCAAGCGCGCTCTTCCACCTCGACTTCTCGTCTCATGAGCCAACATCGGAAAACATGGAATCTGCTCTCTTCGCGCCACCCTTTGATGAGCCTCCGACACCCTTTGTCCAAGACAGAGTCGCGGGCACACCTCATGGCAGCATCAACCCGCAAGTGCTCATGCCCAAGATCAAGGATGAGCCTGATGACGAAGAATCAAAGGCCCTTGAGCTCACGCTCAAACTTCAGAAGAGTGACTCCTCGCATACATCCACCTCCTTCACAGCATTTACGCCCATGCGGCTCGATGCGTCCGATACCTCGTCTGTGGATATCAAGCCCATCATATCATCTGCGCGTCTAAAGAGCCCCTCTCCTGACCTGGATCAGGAGAACCTCCGACCTTCCCCTGAGGAATACAGCAGACTGTCAAGTAAGGAAAAGCGGCAGCTGCGAAATAAGATCAGTGCAAGAAACTTCCGCAATCGTCGGAAAGAGTATATTACGCTGCTCGAGGAGAAACTTCATGAGCGCGATTCGATGATTAAACAGCTCCAGCATCAATTGTCGTCCCTTCGCCTAGAAAATGGTGCCCTGCATGAAGAACTCAAGGTCCAGCGGTCACGTCCCGTATCCACGGTGGATGTGTCCAAGCTTATCAATGCACTGCAACGAAACGCTCACTCTCCGTCGTCGAGGGCATCATCGCCCGACGCGCTGGATGGACCGCGGCCGTCTTGCTCGTCTCCGTCGAACTTCGCGCTTTCCAACAAGGATACCCACGTCTCGAGTGGACGACCTGACTCGCCATCTAATGGTGCCTGTTGGAACCGCCTGGCACATATGGCCATGGTCGCCTAGTACGTAGAAACGTAGGGCACGGACCGTCAGTGTTACGTCACGTGGTTGTTTGAGGAGCACGATTTGGACGACGCCCACCACCTACAGGATGGCTGGCGCGGAGCGCGATGCATTGCCAGAGACAATATCCACACCATCCCATACATCGCAGCGGCGGAATGTCGCGGCGCTTGCCTCGTCTTTGCCGCTGCCGTCGTCGAGACGCGTGACTACGCCTCATCAGGCGCCACCCAACGACCGCCGCACGCCGTTGGCGCAGGGCCCTTTGGGTGGCTACCGCTCCCTCTCGAGGTCGAAAGGCACACCGATGCACGATAAAGTCCTAGGAAAGCGCAGCTTTTCGTCTTCGAGCCTGCAGGAGCAGGGTGGCTTTTCTACGCCTCAGCCCCAGGGTTCGAAGCGACCACTGGTGTCATCTGTGCTGGCCACCGCACCGCGTCCTACGCGAGTGACGTCCAACGAACATGATGCCTTCCAGACACCATTAGTGCAGCGGCAACGCCATCATGGTATATCTCCCTCGCCTGCCAGCGACGATTACGAATTGCAAATGCTGCGCTCCGAATATGAACGACGCATTCAGACGGAGCAGCATGCGAACCAGGTTATGGAAGTGCAGATGCGCTCTCAATTGCGCGAGCTCGAAGCACTCAAGTGTCAGCGTGTAGAAGTACTTCGTGAATGGGAGACAGAACGCGCAATGCAGCAAGAAAAACAGCGGGCGTGGGACAAGGTGCGGTCAGAGACGGAGGCACAACTCGCGTCACTGCGTGCGGACTCACTGCGACTCCAGTCCCGCAACGACGAGCTTGAGTCGCAGCTTAGCGCTACGGCCCGCGACGCGCACACCGAAAGCGTATCTATCAAGTCCCAGCTGGCACGACTCCAAACGGAATGCGAGCTGTCTACATCACAGAACGAGTCGCTTTCACGCACGAACGAGCATCTGCTCGCACGTATCAATGAATTGGAGTCTGCTCCGCTTGAGAAGTCCGCTCCCTCGGATGAAGATGCCGCGCTTTTCAAAGACCAGCTGAGTCAATCACTTACGACGATCCAGCGCCTCGAAGCGGCCAATGTACGCCTCACATCCGAAAATAAAAGACTGGCCGATGCCAGTGCGCGGATTGATGTTCTACGTGAATCAAATCGAGGACTCGAAGCCAAACTCACGCAGCTGCCGAAGCTGCAAGAAGCACTGCTCGAAAAAGACGCCGAGCTGGCCTCGTTGCGCGACGAGCAAAGTCGCTGGATCTCTGTGCTAGAACATGGCATCAAAACAGAGGAACATGCGGCATTCATGGCTGCCGCACACGCTAGTGATCAGGCCCCGCCACAGACGGCTGTACCTGAGACACTATCTCCTGAGACGCTCCCTGCCTACATTTCCACCCTGCGTGGCACCGTTATGGGTCTGTATGCACGTATAGAGGGCCTGGGTCATTCGGTCGAGCAGATGCGGACGGCAAATCTGGACCTGAGTCGCCGCGCTGCGCAGGACTCGGAGACTGAAACCCAGCTGCGAAAAGAGCTCCATCAAAAGTCGGACCTACTGCTGCGTGCGCAGCGTCAGCTCGACATTCAAAGTGACGATTTGAGGCGCTGCAAAGAAGTCCTGGAATCTTTTGAGCAAGAGGCACAGCAGGGCGACACATCATATGAAGCCACACATCAACGTCGCATCACAGGTCTCGAAGAGCGTATTGCTCTCCTGATGGCCGAATGTGACTCGCTCACGCAAAAGCTGGCCGAGTCGGAGCGAGTTCCACCTACCGCGAACCATCCAGCCTCAGAAGAGGCTTTGCATGTCTTGGAGGCACAATTCCGTGAACTCGAGCAGCACGCTCAGGCCCTTAGCACGGAAAATGAGACACTGTGGCTTCGGGTGGGGCGCGGCGAATTTAATGCCGAGCGTGAGAGATGCCTCGTCCTTACTGACAATCCCGTTTCACGAGACTTGGCTGTCCGCACATCAACATTAGAGGCCCTCAGAAAAGAGAATGCAGGCCTGCTAGAACAGGTCGAGGCATTGCACAAACAGCTCACTTCTGCCCATCTACCAGCTCCTGCTACAGGCACGGACGCGGTCGTGCCCCTTCAAACCGTGGATAACCTGCGTGCCGAATTGACCAAACTGCAAGAGACCCTACAGCTCAAGGACAAGGGAATGCTGCGTCTCAAGCAAGTGTTCACAGCCCAAGCCAATCTGTTTCGCGAAGCTGTACAGTCGCTCTTTGGCTACAAAATTCGATTTATGGAGAACGGCAAGGTCAAGCTGACATCTGCGTATGCTGGCAGTGCCCGAGGCACCACACTCGTGTTTCGCTCCGATGAGGGAAATGTGGGTGAGATGAAGCTACAAGGCGAAGCGAATGATGGCCTTGCAAACGTTGCACATCTACGCGACTACTGGCTCAGCGATGGCATCCGGCACAGCGTTCCGTGCTTCCTGGCCGCTCTGAACTTGGAGTTGTATGAAAATACAACCCAGGCGATCCGTAGCTCATTTGGCGCTGATGTGGAGGCGTAGCATGTGTTTATCCATCTCCATGATCCAGCCGGACGAAGACAGCGTGCCAGACGAGGCAGCGCAAGTCCTAGCGCAGTTGACGAAGCACGAGCACGTGCGTGGATGCGTTGCTCTTACGGCCGCCGACCAAAGAGTGATTTGGAGTGGCGGCGTGACCTTTGCATCAGAGGCGAAACTCGCACAGGTCGTGCATTTTGTGCGAGACACGCTGGCTGTGGTGCAGAGACATATGGACATACTCGAACCTGATGATGATCTAGGGCTTATGCGTATACGAACCGGCAAGTATGAACTTCTTATCACGCCCAGTACGTATACCATGCTGCTCACCCACAGGCAAATCCTATCTCTTAGTGGTAATGCAGGATCCATCACTTTAAATATACTTGATCTTTGGGAGGAACTATCTATGCGAGAAAATCAGTCCTTCAACAACATGTATGTATACACAAGTTTAGTTGTAGTCCACAAGACCACGAACCAGCTCGATACTCTCGAGGTATTTCTTGCCGTACTTGTGCTTGTGCTTAGTGCTGCCTGTGTACATCACAGACAGACCTTCAGAAATGTTGTTAAAGTACTCTTTGCTCACGTCATCACCCGAGCGGTTGTAGCCCGAGCTGTCATCAACCGTAGGGCCAGCGACCCACGAGCCAAGACCCGTTGCGAATGACGCCCTGGTGTTATGCTTCGTCTGGAACTCCTTTTCCAGCTTTTCCAGCTTGGAGGCGTACTCCTTCTCGTCCCACGACGAACTCGATGACGAGCTGGATGACGAGCTAGACGAAGACGAAGACGAAGAAGCAGCGTTTCTCGATCCCTTGTTCTCGAGTGACGACACAATCTGCTTGATAGCCGGAGCGTAAGCCTTTCGCACAGCCTTGCTACTCGAGGCAATCCTATGCCAGTCGCTTGGGTCCCGGCTGGCCGTGCGAGCCAAGTTGGACTGAATCCACATCGCAATGTGGATGTTGATCCAAGGGCGGCTCAGATCATGGTCGCTCAGACCTTTCAAGTTTATCTTCTTGTTCGTCTTAAAGTCCACAAGTTCACCCAACTCCGAGAATCCACCCATAGAGACTTCGTCCTCTGAGCCTGTGCCAACAGCCCATGAGTACGTGTTGTAGTCCACCTGCGCCATGCTCTGGAACTGTTTCAGCTCACCTGAGCCATACGGACTCACTTGCAAGAGACCGAGACTCTCGCCAGAGTCCTCGCGACCAGCACTCCTGTTCTCTGACTCAAAGTCCGACTCGGCCTTGATATCAGCCAGCATGATACGCACAACCGTCTTAGTATCGACATCGGGATAGTATCGCGAAGCTGCATCAAACAGTGCCATGATCGTCTCATTACGATTCTCCTTCGAAACCAACCTGCCAAGATCGCCAGCCCATTTGCGGATCGAGTAAAGATCATCCTGTGCCTCAAGGAAGCCGTACGATGGGTTGTTGGTAATCACACTCTGATTTGGCAGGTTACCGTGTGGCTCTTTGGCCGACGTGGATGCCACGCGCGAGCCGCTCACGACACCAAGCTTCCGACCCGAGTCAGCTCTCTCGTTCATCGAAATCCGGTAAAAGCCACCACGCTGCGACTTTTGACCTGCACCGACTGCGGCCGTGCGACCCATCTCCTGGGAAGCTTCAGAGGACTGCGTGCTCTCAGATGTCGAGTGGCGTGACTTGCTTTTGGAGGAGTGAGACTTATGAGCCTTGCTCTTGTGAGCCTTACTCTTGTGCAAACGGTTCGATGACTTGGAGGAGTGCGACTTACGCGCCTTGGCTGCCATCTTAGACTTGTGATGGTGGCGGTGGTGCGACTTGCTCGAGGATGACGAGGACGACTCACTCTTTGAGTGCGAAGAAGTCGAGTGAGTTGTGCTGGAAGAAGAAGGCGACGACTTGGAATGCGACTTGCTCTTCGACGACGTGCATGGCTCACTCTCTGAGTGTGAAGAAGTCGAGTGAGTTGTGCTGGAGGAAGAAGGCGACGACTTGGACAGCTTCTTGCTCTTAAACTTCTTGGGCGACTTAGACTTCTTGGATGAGGCGCTCAAAGACACCGAAGACGTCGACGTACCCCGAGGCAGACTCTCACTCACCGAGGTGTTATTCTTTTCCTTGCTAACACCGCCGTACATATTGATACTTTCACCTTTGTACATTTTTCCAAGAATTTCTCCCAAGTCGAACTTAACGCCACCATCGATACTCTCCTTCTCCATCTGCGTCTGAATAGTGCGCTGCAACTCCCTCGCAAACTCTTCATCGTTCGCCTCGTTCTTCTTGTTGCTCTGAGAGCCATCAGCCTGTGATGTTTGTACAGACTTTGAGGCGGTACTCTGTGCTGCAGAGGAGACACTGGAAGTGCTGCTTGTCAGCGCACTTCGTGCCGCCAGCACATGCCCTCGATGTGGCAATGCATTCACACCGGATGATTGCATCAAGGTAGCCAACAGGATGGCCAGAAGACTCCATCGAATCATGGACGGACCAGCCGTCTTCCACATCATATTCAATAATGAAATCAAGTATAAATCAAAGAAAGTCAACGTTGATACCAGATCACGTATAACCACTGAACCAGCAGTGGTATGTACCGAAGAAAACAAAGGTAGTTAAGGGTGGGTAGTGTTCGGAAACCGTACCTGCGGTTAATCCAACAAGTGTATGTCACAATAAGATCGCAAGAGGATCAGGGATCCAGTGTGATGTGAAGGTAAGGAGGGACCAAAGAGCATCGGTTGCCTCAAGGACGACATTTTAGGCACCAGGTGTCAAAAGACGATCCACTCTTCACTTAGAATCTACGTCAAACCCGATCAAACGTACAGCCAATCATACACGTGTGTGTTTGGGTACACCTGTGCACAGACGTGTAGGCGGATGTGGAGTCTCGGTAGCCGCCTAATGGACCAGTGGGCGCTACGAAAGTAGAAAGAAAAAGCATTCACATTAGTGGTGGCGGTGCACCGCCTTAGCAAAACCTACAGCATTCTTGTCTAGGTTGTATACGGTATAAAACTTGCGAAGGAAAACATCGCCAATGATCCACAAAGGGCCCACTGGTTCTGGCAGGTCCATGCCCATGAAGGACGAAATACACGTGTTTTGGATATTCAGGATGTAGTCTTTGCCCTCGAGTGTGTATGGCTTATTATCGAGATAGAACGTAAGTGAAGGAAGACTCGGTATTCTGCTGCAGTCCAGACTGTACTGGCCTGTCCAGCTGCGCTTAGCGCCAATTTGCTTGTTAAGAATCTCAGCTACAGCCGATGGCATAGCAATCAGAGACGTGCCAGTGTCAATGGCAGCTCCTGTTCTGGGTAGCTCGAGTTCTTCATCACCGAAACCAACCTTGTTGAGAGCCACTTCCCAATAGCCACGGCGGCGCACTGGTGCGTACACGATGGGATCTTCAAATTTGTCCGTATCAACGCCACCAAAGGTAGCTTCGCCACCTTCCGAGTCATTTTCACCAAGATAGAAGGCGAAAAGGTTTTCATCGAGCAGATTCTGCTCAACCATTTTGTAAAACGGTGGCACAATCTTGTTCACACTAATTGTGTCGTATGCCAGACCAAGGATACCATCAAACTTGCCAAAAGCAAAGGCTAGGCCAGGCTCAGTCGTCGCTTCACCAAACTCTTGACCCTTGATTTCCAAGTCACTAATCTTGAGGTTGTCGCGAGAGACAAAGCCTTCAACACTACCCGAACCATAATGAATTCCAAAGTCACTACCATTCGCCTGATAGGTCGTTGACAATGCATTGTCATATTTTCTGTGAATAAGACATGCAATTGATGTACAAGATTCAGAGGGAATCCACAGATTAGCAGATCCGGTGTCCAAGATTACCTTGAATTGCTGGGGTGGCGAACCAATCTCGATATCAGCAAAGTACTGCGCGTTTAAAAAGTCCGTGAGCGGTACATTATGTCCTGCATTAGCATTGGCGTGCCATCTTTCTGACATCATGCCTGCGTCTGTGCTTTGAATACGCACATCTCCGGCCGCATCATGAATCAGCGAAAAGGGTTGCTGCTTGCCAGCTGCACCGTACTTGGCGCCTAGGAATTCGGCCTGCGAAACCATCGAAGACAGAGTGCGCTGTCCCGCATTGGGCAACTTGGAAAGGCGCGACTTGAACACGCCCGCATGCACACCTGCCACGGCAAGAGCCAAAAAGACCGCAAGGCCCAACTTCATCTTGAAATGTAGCCGGTGGCGTAGCTGACAAGCCACAGTCAGGTTCCTCCTCGCATCGCTTAGTAAATACCACCATATAGGTCCACAAACCTCTATCGTTATTCTTGCATGTCGATATCGTTTTCGCTAAAACACGCGGCAAAAGGCGTCAAAGCTGCCAGGTTAAATCGTGCGCGTCTAGATGAGGAAGAAGAAGAGGAAGAAAATTCGGTACGTGATGTGCCTTTAAGCGGGAAACGCAAGCGCGAAACGTCTCTCCCTGCCGCTCCCAAAGTGATTCCTCTTTTATCTTCGTCTGACTGGCGTCAAGATCGAAAGCGCCGTAATGGCGTTGTAAAACCAGAAAACTTCAAGCCATTGGATGGAGACACGACGCCGCCTGCGAACCAGGCATCATCGCGTGACGACACACCTCCGCCAACATCGCAAGATCCCTCTGATGCCGCTGCACTCCAGGCACTCTTGTCAGGCGATGCGGTTTCTACGAAAACAGCGGGACCAAAGCGCATCATTACTCAGCCATCCGAAGAAGACATGTTGCACCATGATGTGGACACGCGGCCTGATGAGCCGACGCTGCATGACTACCAAAGTATGCCGGTGGAGGAATTTGGTGCGGCGATGTTGCGAGGTATGGGATGGAGAGAGGGCATGGGAGCTGGCAAGCAGCGAAATGGACCTGCACAGGCTCCCGAAGTCAGGAAACGTGCCGCATTACTGGGGCTAGGCGCGAAGGAGCGTCCCATGCCAACATCTGTTGGGCCGCGCCACCGTTCTTCAGATCCGAAGCGCTTTTCGCACCATGATACCCGATCTAGACACAGTCCCATGTCAATGCGGCGCTAGTGCTTGCGTGCAATGTACAAATAGTAGTGAAACATATCGCCTAATTCGCGTGTTTCGATCGTCCATGCATCGCGCTGCATGTGTGGCCGGCGGAAATGTGGCTGGCCAAACGTGAAGTAGAGAAATACACCCGTATGAGACTTGAGTAAATGTAGTACGCCGTCAACCTCCTGAGCGACATTGTTCAAAACCTGCTCACTTGGGCTCCATACAGATCCGTTTTCGGCCATGAGAGCATCCATTGTACCCTTGTCGACAATTACGTCCCACGACGCGGGTCCACCCAGCTTGTCGGCATGTTTGTCAAGGTCGCGGATATCCATAACGCGCCAGTCAAGCTCTGGAAAACGCGCCTGCATCTTGTCGATAACCACAGCACTATAATCTAGATTCACAATATGGGTGTATCCGTCGTCGTACATGTCCTTACTTAGCGTCGAATTCCCACATCCTAACATTAGGATCCGGCTCTGTCGATCCGGCACAAGCTCATGGAAAATGTGCTGGATATCCCTGTACTTGCGGAACCAGTCAAAATCGGCGTCTTCAGCTTCAGCAGCGTACCGCTTATCCCAGTACTCAACTGTCTGAAAGTCCGCATTCTTCGGGTCGTCAATGTCCACCTCTCTGGACATGATCGCCCCTAGTTACCACGTAGTCCCTCCACCTTCAAAATAGACAGGGCCATTACACTACAAGTGAGGTCTATGCGTTCATGTATGTGCTGGCCTCGATCGAGTCGGGCAGCTCGGGCACAGCAACCTCGAAGCGGCTTTGAATCTGCTTGAGCACTTCGGCATCCTCATCGCTGGACACAAATGTGATAGCGAGACCCTTGGTACCGAAACGGCCAGCCCGACCCACGCGGTGCAGGTACGAGTCGGCATCAGAGGGCGTGTCATAGCTGATCGAGACGTTCACACGCTCCACGTCGATACCACGTCCAAAGATGTCCGTGGCCACCAGAATACGCTTTTCGAAGTTCTTGAATTGCTGGTAGCGCTTGATACGCTCGTCTTGAGCCAAGGCACCGTGGATGCAAATGGATGGGAAGTTGCACTCACGCAGCAGCTGGTCCAGTTGGTTGGCGCGCGAAATGGACTTGACAAAGATAATCACCTGGTTAAACTCGAGCGTGTCGAGCAGGTCATTCAGCTTACGGTTTTTGGCGGCCTCTTCAAGGCGCACATAATACTGCCGAAGACCATGCAGCGTGAGCTTCGTCTCGTCATCGACGTAGATTTCCAGAGGGTTCTGCATGAACTTTTTACACGTTGGGCGAATCTCTTTCGCAAGTGTCGCACTGAACATCATAACTTGCTTGTGGTGCGGCGTGGCACGGAAAATCTCTTGCACGTCCCGACGCATCTCAAGGTTGTCCAAGATCTTGTCACACTCGTCAATCACAAAATGCTTCACTTCGCTGGCCTTGAGCGATTTGTCACGCACCAGACCAGTCATACGACCCGGTGTACCCACCAGAATATGGGGGCACTTGGTCTTGTCAGCCAGCATGGCCTGATCCTCCTTGATCGGTGTGCCACCATAGACCACGGCCGTGCGCACCTCGGGCATGTATTTCGTGAAACGAGCATACTCATTTCTGATTTGGTAGGCCAGCTCACGCGTGTGGCACAGCACAATAACGGAGACTTCACCGTCCACAGGCTCGAGCTGCTGCAGCGACGCCAGTACAAACACAGCCGTCTTACCCATACCCGACTTGGCCTGGCACACCACATCCATACCCAGGATCGACTGAGGAATGCACTCCTGCTGGACTTCCGATGGGTGCTCGAAACCAAGATCACTGATCGCACGCAAAAGCTCGGGCTTCAACAAGAAGTCACGGAAGCCGGTTGAGTGAATACCCACATAGCTTCCCTTCTTGTTGCCTTCATCAGCACCACTGGCGGCGGGAGCACCGGCTGATGCACCAGCATCTGTCTGAGCGGCGCCTGAGGTAGGCACTGACACTTCTTCCTCGTAATCAATAAGATCTTCGTTCTCCATGGTCACGCTGTCGTGGGCCAAATGGTTGCGTCAAACGTTTCGTTCGCTCTTGCCCCGTGGTCGAAGCCACACGCGATGAGCTGCGGTAAATCACGTGACACTAATTGATGCACTCGACCATCAGCGCGACACGCGTCGTCCTGTTGGTGATGCGCACTGGCACCAGGGATGGATCGCGAAAGCGACCCAAGGTTGTGGTGGAGAGCGACGATGATACCCAAGCACTAGATCATGAACCAAGCCACGCGCACGTCGCAATGGCACAAATTGAGCAGGGTCTCTTGTGCGGCATATGCATCGAGTTATATGACCGACCATGCGTGTACGTCCTATGATTCTTACGTATTCAGTCTATCACCGTGCGGGCATGTGTTTTGCGCTGGATGCCTGGTCACATGGTTCTCTGTTGCTCAGGAAGTGAATGAGGATCCATATGATGAACGTCGACAGGGTCTTATTCGCCGCAAGAAAATGTGCCCAAGCTGTCGGGCTCAAATCAATACTCCACCAGTGGAGCTCTGGGCTCTAAAGGATGTTCTTGCTGCTATACGTAACTACAAGGGCGTGTCTATATCAAACACTAGTGAAATTAAGCAATCATTGTGGGATGGTTTGTTCAATCCAACAACGTTCTACCATGTAATACGCGATCAAGATGACGGCGTACTGCGCTGCGGCATTTGCTCAAGTGAAATTCTTGATGGCCAGTGTACAGGAAATGATTGCGGCATTGTCTATGAAAATTTATCCGATGAAGAGCAAGCCTTACATGCAGACAACGTGCATGCAGAATCTGAAGACGTGTCTGCTGATGAGGAAGAAGACGCAGGATCGTTAAATGACTTCGTGGTGGATGACAATGACGATGTGGGGCAAGAGATCGAGTCAGCCTCGGACGACTCGAGTATCGTGGCTGTATCACCGAAGCGTTCTGAGCAAGACATGTCTTCGTCCTCGGAGCAAGAAGATGATGATACGCTTCCAGATCCTTCCTACGTACGCCGCAAGCGTCTCGAGGCTCTATTACAGGCGCGCTCCCGTCGGCGTCATCCCTCAGGGCCGGCATCGCCTCCTACAGATTCTGAATCGCAAGACTATACCGATGAACACGATACCGACGACCATGGCGGTCACATGATTTACGACGAGGCGGAGGAAGCGTCGAGCGACGTGGCTTCCGTGTAGTGTACTCCGCGGACGACATAGGCGCTCCCTGTGCTTTATGATTAGCTGCATTGTCGTTTCGGCAAATCCTTTCTATTACATAATATCTCCTGCGATTACGACAGAGCGGCCCCAGCGTTGGGTTCCGCCTGAAGCTGCCCCACTAGACACCTAACAACGACATACCATGGGTAAGTGATTTGGCCAAGCCATGTCTCGTACTAATGCTTGCAGTTGAAGCAACTCTCCCTCCTCTTCCTTACGAGTACAACGCTCTCGAGCCTTTCATTTCGGCTGAGATTATGACGCTTCACCACTCGAAGCACCACCAGACGTACATCAACAACCTCAACGCCGCCAGCAAAGCCTCCGTTGAGGCTGAGAAGAATGGCGATCTTCAAAAGGTGCTCGAGCTTCAGAGTGCGATCAAGTTCAATGGCGGTAGCCACATGAACCACTCGCTCTTTTGGAAGATTATGGCTCCCCCGAGCCAGGGCGGTGGTAAGCTGGAGGATGGTCAGCTCAAGCAGGCCATCGAAAAGGAGTTCGGCGACATTGAAACGTTCAAGAACAAGTTCAACAGTGCCTCAGCTGCGATTCAGGGCTCGGGTTGGTGCTGGCTCGGTCTTAGCAAGACGGGCAACCTTGATATCGTAACGACCAAGGACCAGGACCCTCTTTTGTCGCACCACGCGATCATTGGCAGTGACATTTGGGAGCACTCGTGGTACCTTCAGTACAGGAACGACAAGGCCACCTACTTTAAGCAGTGGTGGAACGTTGTCAACTGGAAGGAGGCCGAGAACCGCTACAATGAAGCCAAGAAGGCCTCGCTCTAAATATGGCCGTGTCATAGTTATATGAATTGAATTTGCTGCGTTGTAGTTTGTCTGCCATGCGCGGCCCATGGACGTGTCTGCACATGGGACGCTGGTATCGAAGTTAGACTTTTGCATTGACATCTTGTTGGGCCTGGGGCCGATGGTAAAGGTCCAGGGGCCTGTATCCAAACTTGCCCATAAAATCTCTCAGTCCTTCAGGACCCGACGTTCCGTATTTGTATGGCGCGCACGGTACCTCACCGCTTTCAATCGCGTGTAGTAAAGGAGTAAAAATCTGCCAGCTTGCCTCAAGTTCGTCATCACGAACAAAATTAGCATGTTCGTCACGCAGGCAGTCGAGGATGAGGGCTTCGTACGCTTCTGGAATATAGGCATCTTGGAACCGGCTGCGATACGTCATATCGAGCTCGACGGGGACTGTCAAATGGGTCATACCTGGCAGCTTGGCATTGATAGTGAGGTAGAGTGCTTCACCAGGCTGGATTCGGAGCACCAGCTCGTTTCGCTCAATCTTATCGTCGAATTTGTGTTTAATGTCACGGAACTGCACGCGAATCTCGACCTTGGCACCATCCAGCGCTTTACCTGCGCGCATAATAAATGGTACATCACGCCAGCGATCATTTTCAATCTTGAGCACGATAGCCGCAAAGGTGGGTGTGTTGCTATCCTTGGGCACCGTTTCGTCGTCCTTGTAACCGGGCTTGTCTTCAGTGGCTGTGTACTGACCCAGTAGGGCATGGTCTTTGGAAATAGGGCGCACAGAGCGCAGTAACTTTACCTTGGCATCACGAATGGCTTCAGGCGAAAAATTTGCGGGCTCGTCCATCGTAAATAGGGAAAAGACCTGGCACAGGTGGTTCTGTTGAATGTCACGAATGATACCAAATTTGTCAAAGTAGCCACCGCGACCCTCTGTACCAAAAGGCTCCTTGAAGGTGAACTGGACGTTATCGACCATCGAGTTGTTGAGCATATGTTCAATGAAGCCATTGCCGAAGCGGAAGGGCAGAATGTTTTTGATCATTTCCTTGCCGAGGTAGTGGTCGATCCGGAAAGTTTCATTCTCTGACCACATTTTCTTCATACTGGTCAACATCTCACGGCATGAATCCACATCGCGGCCGAATGGCTTTTCAATCACGATGCGATTCACGTTTCCTTCCGAGTAGCAGAACATACGTAGATGTCCCGACACGGGCACGAACACATTAGGAGGAAGCGCCAGATAAAATATGCGGTGCCGGTGTTGCCTATTCCGCTCAAACTCCCACTTGGATACCTGGGCGTTGAGTTCGCGGAAGGATGCCTCCTCGTCGTACTGCCCCGAGAGGTATCGACACATGCCCAGAAATGCATTTTGGTCTTCCTTTGGTCCTTCGAAATGCGACGAAATTCGCTCATGGAACTCTTGTTGTGTCATTTTGCTCCGAGCATATCCTACGATGATCGTATCTTTGGGAAGATCGCCATGCCGGAATAGGCGCAGCAGGGCCGGGAAGATCTAGGCGTGAGTCATGGCGCCACATACCTTTTTCTTAGCGAGGTCACCAGAGGCGCCGAACACTGCAGGGATGTTAGTCCACCGATTTCAGCCATCATACGTACCAAGGATCGTTGTATCCTTCGAAAGCACTTGCTGGCGTTCACTCGACATGTATGGCGGGGTGGACTGGTGCGATCCAAATTTTTTTTTGTGGCGGCCTTACTCAAAAAGTCCCACATCGGGTCCCTACTGGCCCATGCGTGCGCCGCTTCTGCGGACGAGCCTACGAGGCGGCAATTAGGCTCATCCTCCTTCGGCCGACATGCTGCTTCTGCACCTGTCGGCCGTACGTGCACATGTGGGGCAGATCGACGTATCAGACACAGCCCGGACTGCGCGTGCGTGCAAGCGTCCCCCGCGGGGCTCAGCGAACTGTGTCGCGCCCCTTGTTGTCCCGATTCGCTTGACTTGGAATTAAACTAAAATTTCAGGCGATTTTTTTTGTCTGGGAAAATGGGCGGTTCATAGGGGGTCTTTTTTGCAGAGGGCAAACGTGGAGACACTCCAAGCCACGCCGAAAAAAAGAGCCTCGAAGAAACAGCGCTTCAAACCGTCATGGACGAAAGAGAAGGGACGGGCACTACTGGGCCAGATAAAAAGGTATCGACGCCCTCTTCGTCACTTGCCGTGGACAAATCGCAAATTCCACGGCCGTACAAGTGCCCGCTGTGCACTCGAGCCTTCTATCGGTTGGAGCACCAGACGCGCCACATTCGAACGCACACGGGTGAAAAGCCACATGCATGCACGCATCCAGGCTGTGACAAACGCTTCAGCCGCAGTGACGAGCTGACTCGTCACCTGCGTATCCATGCCAACGACAAGCGCAACGCCCCGGGCGACGGCAACGACCCCGCTCTCGATCGCAAAGGCGCTGCGCTCCCAAAAAGGCGCACGCGCGGAGCGCCTCGTGGTCGCGGAGCGGCCAAGGCAGGCCGTCCGCATGTGATGCACGAGAGTGAATGGCCCCTGCCAGATGCCAAGGCATCGTCAGATGTGGCTCCGCCATCCGCCATGCCTCCAGCCCCTGTGCCTACATACCCATCGACGGTCCCCATGCGAGACGGCGGCGAAATGTCCGCGTTAGCGAGTCTTGCATCGGGCGAGCTAAAAGAGCTGCATCGACAGGAGCGCGAGTCCAAGGCGTATGCCATGCGGGCAGCCAAGTATCCTTACGATGAGCCGCGCTATGCGCACCAGGCCGCCTACGATCTGCCTCCCTCTCTGGGCCATGTGCCGCTGGACGAACGGTACGACTATGCTCCGACGTACGCGGATAGGTATCGCGAGATGCGCTACGAGCGTGATCCACAGCACGTGTACATGCCGACCCAGATGATGCGGGCTTCCTATGCAGGGCGGTACGGAAGTCTGCCGCCCAGCCGCGAGGCGTCGCCAGGCCCCACTCCGCCGTGGACGTGGATGGACGATGTGCATGGTGACTATGAGACGGCTGCCTCATTCCGGTCGCGCGTGCGCAGCAATTATGTGACGCCGTCCGGCAGTCCCGTGCTGGGCCCTCTTCGTGACATGTCCATCTTTACTGCGCCGAACAGCCCCCTTCCCTCGCGTGCCGGCTCGCCCGTGCATGCACGCCCCGTGCGCCCTGACCTGCCCCGCGTGGCGTCGCAAGGCTCGCTATCGACGCTGCATACCGAGGGGCCGAATCACACGCCCGGCACGTTGCACCACCACGGCTCGATGCGGTTCCGCGCGCACCCCTATGACGCCCACACCCGTCGCCCTCACTACCATTTCGCGCCGCACTATACGTCGGCACACCCGCTCAGCACGCTGGGCGAGCGTAGTACGACGACGTCGGTGCCCGCCGATCCCGCCGACGACCTGATCAAGGTGCCCGTCTCGCCATCCGCGTACGCACCGTCCAGCTCCTCGCATGTGCCATCACCCATGATGCGGTCTACGCGCGCGCGATGGGATGCTCCGCCCACGCCCGCGATGCACATGCGCTCTCACCTGGCCCACTCGGCGATCACACGCTCGGCCCCTGCGAGCGCGGCCAACTCTCCTCCTGGCTCACCTCATCTCCGCCCTGTGTTTCCACCCGTATCCCATCTCGCGCCATATTCACCTGCGCATGACGCCAAAGCTCGCCCTTCGAATCGTGTGTTGAGTATGCCTCGCATGCACGACGAGTCGCATGAGGCGCCCGCGGATCGCATTACTCTTCCGCCGCTGGGCCCGTCGGTCTCGGGCCAGAAACCCATGACCCTATCATAGTACACCCATGGAGCTACCTAGTTATGGATCCTTTGCTTGCATCCACGGCGGCGCCGCCATACCCGGTGGTCGCCGCGGCAGCAGCCCAGGGGGCGGCGCACCCGGCGGCCCATGGCCGCTTGGCGCGCCGTACATCGGCGGCCACGGCGCTGGCATGCCCGGCGGCACACTGGGCGGCGGACGCACAGACGTATTCATAAGCGACTGCAGGAACGCCATCGACGTCATAGGCGCGCCACCCTGGCCTGTCGGCGGTGGCGGCGGCGCAGGTGGCCGACCTGCGAGCCCAGGGGGGCCGTGGGCCGCGCCACTCAGACCGGGCGGGCCGGCCGGACGAGGCGGGGTGCCGAGTCCTGGAGGGGCCTCGGCTAATGGGGCCGATGAGGGATGCCGCGCGCTCATCAGCTTGGACATGAGCATTTGCATAGATGCCATATCTGCCGCGCTGGGCTTGGGCGCCGCGCCTTGATCCGGTAGCGACGGTGGCAGCACGGATGGCGCAGCACTTTGGGTGGGCGGTGAGACCAGGGGCGAGTGTGTCTGTGACACGGGCTGGGAGTGAGCCATCCCACGTGCATGACCTGGTCCCGACGCGGCGCTCGTGTCAGCCTTGGGGACGGCGGATGATGATGCCGTGGGCGCAGATGGTCTCTTGTCGGCATCGCGACTCTGCAAGTTCTGCCACATACCGAAGAGATCCAGCGAGCCGATCGCAGGTGAGGACGTCCCGTGCTTGGTCTCCTTCGTATCTCGATGCACATCAAAGAACCGGGCAAACCGACTTGCCTGCTCGGCCTCGGTCTCTTCTGGGCCTTCTGTGGCGTCAGGCACAGGCGGCGCACTCGGCTTTTCACCGCGTTGCTGGCGCTCCATCTCACGCATCTGTGCCTTGAATGCCTCAATCGACTCGACGCCCGACGTGGCGGAGGGCCTGGTCTGTGTCCCATCGTCCTGCATCCAGGCAGGCACGCCTGAGCCTTTCTGCTCGTCGTGGGCCGGGCGGCGCCAACCGCGCTCATCGTCGTCGGGTCGCCGCATTCCGCGGTGCCGTGGCGCACCGGGCGCAGGCACAAAGCCGGAGGGCTTGAACGTCGCCGAGCGCCGCTCCGTGCCGTCTTCCGACGGTCCGCGACGAGCATGGCCAGCACGCCCAGATTCACGGCGAGGAAATGATGCATCTTGCGTATCCTTGCGCCCATCACGAGATCGAGACTGCGACATCGAGGATGCCGGCATATAAGGCTTCCACGGGCCGTACCATTCCTCCAACGACGCCATGCCCTGTGGCGCACGCACAAGAGGGCTGTATGAGAGCTCAAGCAGCATTTTTTTATCATACATGCAATCTTTCCGCTCATTCATGCCGGACATAGTATCTTCCGCTGCTGCCATGGTGAGCTCACGGTTACATACGCATATCAGCCATCAATCCCCCTGTTCCAAGAGAAGAAAGCGTCCCCTGCGCTGCGGTGGTCGTCGCTCGTCTGATCACGTGATAGAGAGCGCAGCGTACGCGCGTCGTCCTCGCTGGCCGTGCGGCTCGCAGCGGACGCTCATGTCGGATACAGAGATGGCACAGGCGCCTCCGCGAGAGGAGGAGGACCTGTTTGGAGACGAGGCATCGAATGACGGTGCACACGCTTCTGACGAAGACCGCATGGATGAAGAAAAGGCCGCGCTGGAGTACTACGAGGACGATGCATCTGCGTCGGCGCCGGTGATGGAGGAGCAGACAGCGTGGGTCAACGTGCCGCAACTCCCGATGCGGCGGACCAAGGAGACACTGCTGGCACGTCTGCCGAATTTTGTGAGATACAAAGACAGGCCCTTTGATCCTGCGTCATGGGACGAGCGCGATGACGACGCCGATGACGACGCCGAGGAAGTGGGCGACAAGCACGCGCGCAGTGTCTTGCGCACCATGTCAACCATACGGTGGCGCTGGCAGGATGCAGGTCCGAGCAGCTATACGCCCCAAAGCAATGCGCGTATCGTCCGTTGGAGCGACGGCAGCGAGTCACTGCAGATCGGCAGCGAGTTCCTTGATGTGACGCGGCATGCCGAGCCAAGCACTCAGGGCATGCCACTTACGTATATCTATGTGCCACACCCCGAGGAAGGCTTGTTGGAGGCTGAGTGTGCCGTGCGCACCTCTCTTACCTTCAAGCCCAACGTCCATTCAGAGACGCACAGCAAAATTGCCAGCGCCATTCGACACCAGCGCGGCATGCGTGTCGTGGCATCTACCGACGCCTTCAGCGACGTGGATCCTGAGCGTGAGAAAGAGCGCATCGAACGCCAGCTGAAAGACGCGGAGAAGCGCAAGCAACGCGAACGCATGAAGGCGCAGCGTGAGTCGAATGACTTTGATGGCGACTTGGATCTCGGCACGCGGCGCCACGGCGTTCGCGGTCGTGCGTCTCGGAGTCATGTCACCGAGTGGTCCGATGATGACGAGGGACCTGCAGCGCATGCATACGACTATGAAGACGAAGACGACGGCTTCATTGTACACGATGAAGAGGACGGAGACGAGCCTGAGGCGGACGACGACGACGTGGACCGTGCCGACCGCGATATCGAAGCTCACGAGCGCCGGCGACGAGAAGAGCATCACCAAGAGGGCGAGCATACAGAATAGGTTCTATAGATACTAGCGACGTGCCGCTCGCCTCGCCTTGCCCGGTCGCTTGGCCTTGCCGCCCTTCGGTCGCTGACCAGGCTTGCGGCGCGAAGGACCCACTTGGTCCGTGCTTTCTGCCGTATTCGACTTGTTGTGGCGCTTCTTGCCACCGAAACCATACTTTTCGTCGCGATACTGGCGCTTCTTGTTCGGACCGCGCTGTGTTCGCTGAGAGGCTTTACGCTCACCGAGCGCTTCTTCCAATTGCACATCAAACTCGTCGTCGTCCATATCCAGGCCCGTCTGACGCTTGCGCTTGAGTGCATTGACTTTCTCTTGCATATCGCGCTTGCTGCGCTGCCGCTCAAACAGTTTCTCTGTCTGGATCTTCTTGCCATACTTTTTGAGCTCACGCTGGCGCTTCGCATCCTCGGATGCTTTAATGCTGGCCGATTCATCAAGGAGTCGCTGACGCACACGCTCCATGTGCTCATCCGTCTTGACCATCTCTGCAAAGTAGTCATTCGGACGACTGAACGACACTTTGGCTGCCAGCACAAGCTCACGGCCGCGAATAGCCGCCGCGAGTGACTGGCGGTAGAAAGACAGTTCGCGATCGAGATCATTCTGGGCATCTGGGACCTCGTCGGCCGTTGCGTGCTCGTACACAAGTGACATGGTCTCAATCCATGGCATTTTGCCCGAGGTGCTGGGGCCATCTAGTCGCATGTCCTCATAGACGCGCTGCATGGCTTCGGTGTTGTTAATGCGAATGCGGTTATGACGCGAGGCTAGTGCCTGCTCTGACAATGAGGCACTCGAGGGAAGCGAGTCCAGAGGAATCTCTTCCTCTTCATCATCATTTTCTTCTTCTTCTTCTTCTTCTTCTTCTTCGTCGTCGTCGTCGTCATCCTCGTCTGGGACAAGACCACTACGCAGAATACTCGCGGCAAGAGAATCTTTCGGTGCAGAGGAAGAAGCATTCTTCCCATCCTTATTATCGATTTCCACAGAATTCTCATCTTCCTCTTCTTTCGACTCATCGTCAATGCGGCCCTCGCTGTCTTCCTCCTCCTCATCGTCCACGTCTTCTTCTTCAGCTTCGTCGTCAATGAGGTCCTCAACATCTTCATCGTCGTCATCTTCATCCTCCTCGTCATCATCCGCGTCTTCTTCTTCAGCTTCGTCGTCAATGAGGTCCTCAACATCTTCGTCGTCGTCGTCTTCTTCCTCCTCTTCCTCCTGCTCGTCCACGTCATCTTCTGCTTCATCGTCAATGAGGTTCTCAACGTTCTCCTCCTCCTCGTCATCTTCATCCTCGTCATCATTCTCGTCCTCATCCTCATCCTGCTCCTCGTCTTCCTCATTTCGAAGCTGCTCGAGGAGGGCCATGTCCATATCTCCCAGGCTGTCTGGACCAAGAGCACGCATCAATCGATCCAGTCCTTTTTGCGAAATACCTGCTTCATCCTCGCCTTCGTGCAAAGCTTCTTCATCTTCCAAGTCGTGGGGCACTACATCTTTAGCGCGCTGCGCGCGACGTGCCTGACTTTTGGCCATCGTGGAAGGAGGAAAAAATTGGGATGGCTTATGTCACACCTTTTTTTTTGGTGCCCGCTCGGTCCGTGCTCCTTGGCATGATGCATCCTGAGACGGATCCGATCTTTTCGTCCTACATCCTCGGCACGGCGGCCGACTGGCAAGATCTAGTATGGCGTACCCACATACATGAAAAGCTGATCCCTATCGCCGTTTTATCGGTCGTGCATGCTGTCCGTATCAGCCACGGCACGCGCATGTTGAGCGGCGGTATCCACGGCCGACTGGGTCTGTTCCAGAGCATCGTGCTCAACCTCATCGTGCTTTTTGGATCGTCATGCCTCTTGTCCTTGTTACTCGGTATGCCATCGCCCCTCCTAATGTCTCCCTTTGCGATTGCGCTCTACACGTCTGTGCACACCATATTGTACGTATCGGGGCTCGGCACGTTTTTCGTGCAGCTCCATTCCAAGCCATCACTCGCGCGTTGCTTTGATCTGGTATTAGCATGTATTGATGCAGTATGCCGTACGGAGGGTATCGTCAGCTTGGGTCTCGTTCAGGTCCAGCGACACGCGAACCCTGTCATTGCGTCGTCGTGGTTCGTCCAGATTCTTGCTGGTGCGCTCGTATCGGGTGGTATGCCTCTGATCGCTGCCACATTTCATTTACACTCGCCTATGGGGCTCTGGCAAATGGGCACGCCTGCATGGGTTCAGCAGCCTTCCCGCCTCCTGCACGCAGATCTCATAGGCGGGGCTGTTGCCTCCCTGCTATTACTCGTGCTTACCAGTGGACATCTCGATGCCAAGGTGCCGTGGATACCGCGTCCATCGCCTACCTTTGCACAATGGCTTTCTTTACGGCACAAGCCCGACATGCATCGCGTCACGCACCTGCCATATCTGTCCCTACGCGAGGCTAAAGCCCTCGGCACACTCACCCTGTTCCTCTGTCTCACTCTCCCCATTCTATTCCGTCCAGCTGTACAAAAAGAGGCCAAGAAGGCCAAAGAATAACTACCATAGTCGATTCCCTGCGAACGAAAATCGCTGAACATCCAGCAGCGACATGTCCTGCTTCTTGCCCGGTGCACGAATGGATGGCGACTGCTGACCATACAGACCCACTGAGGCGGCGTTGTCTTCGCGCTTGTCAACCATCTCGGGAATTTGAGCATTATGGGCCATGGTGATGGGCATTTCCCCGATAGGCGGCCGGCCCTTGGCATTGCGCTGCTCTTCTTTCTCCCGTTCGTGCCAGGAAGCGTACCGTTGCTTGGCGTACGAGACGAGGTAGGAGCCGAGGAGCAGCTTGAACACAATGAGACTGAGCCATACAGCCAGTGTGCTGAAGAATACAGCGGTAGTCTGGATCACATACTCGAATGACGTACGTTCCTTAGGCAGGAACATGTACACGACCTGACTCGCCATGCGAATGAGTACACATACCAGCGGTAGCACAGCGAGACCGAGGCGACGAATGACTAGGGGACTTTGATCCACGAAGGACGACTGCCGCTGCGTGTATCCATCCATCGCGACGGACGATTGCGGTGGTAGGATATCGCGGCATAGCACATCAACAAAGCGCCCATACACAGCTGGGCGGATGTGATTTTGCTTGGCGATAAATGCATGTTTGAGCCAGTCGACCAGCACCTCGCTGATCAAGACGGTCAACACGGGATTGAGCGTGCGGAAGAGCACGTTGACGTAGGGGTATACTTCAAAGCTCGTCGGCAAGGGGCCAAGCGCTCCCGTTCCGCCCATCGCGCTTGCGCCTGACAACTCCATCAGATTGCGGAGACCAATCGTGCCAAGAGTCACGCCAAGCTGGAAGCGCTCCACGACATCCGCACATGCCAGCTGGAAAAGCGTCTCCTTTTCAAAGCGCTTGAACACGGTGGTTTTGATTTCGACAAATTGATTCGATAACAGCAGAGTAAGCAGCTCGTTGTCGTAGCTGTTGATGGCGACATTCAATGTAACGAGTTGGTATAGTAGGACGAATGTGTGAAAGATCATGTACGCCAGACACAGAGCATAGTAGCCCGCAATTCGGAGGTATGCGTGCGATCCGTCCGCACGCCGACCCAATGTGTAGCGCGATAAGAGCGTATCCAACACGTCCTGGCCAAACGAGCTACAGAGCCTGTCGCTAATTTCCAGCACACTGAAAATCACTGAGAGCTTGAGCACGTCCTGGCCCCGCACGCTGTGGTACATCTTACTGGCATCGGCCACGTGGGATAAAATGTAGCAGGTCTGCCAAACGAGCAGGCCCTTGAGAATATCGCACTTGTTCGAGATGGTGAGAAACTGCTTCTTGTTCGATCGCAGCCATGTCCATGTATTACGTGCCCAGCGAATCCATGCCATACCGAAACGCAAGGGAAGGATGGTTACCATGTACAAGAAGGCATTCAGGCTCACCAGCGTCCCGATCCACATCATTTGCTCAATCCACGCGGGCATCGCCATGAAATTGGACACGCGTTCCCACCGAAGCTCTTGCGTCGTCTCGTTGCTGGTGAGTAGTACCTCGTCCATGAGGTGGTCCCATAACGTAGAGGAGTGCGATTCGGTACCGCTAGACACCGTATATACATAGTCCCCAGCATCGAAAGGCGCAGATAGGCCGAGCACCGTCAGCACGGTATGGCACGCCCGACCGCACCACGAGTCCGACACAGCGTTGGGCGCATGTAGCTTGGTGGTGCGACGAATCGGCGTCGATGGCGTCGATGACAAATGCGCATGACGTAGATGCGTAGAATCTGATTCACGCAAAGAGCTTTTTCGTCGCTCTGTGAATCGTTCTGACAAACGCCGCGATCCTGGTCGGGGCGACACATCCTGCGGCCGCCGGATCTCCTCCTTTCGCGGGAATTCTGCGACCACAGGCGTCTCGAATGTAGAATGAGCTTCATCTTCCTCGTCCTCCCATACATCTTCTTCATGATGATGCGCTGGATTGAGTACGCCATCCAACCGCTTCGTCGGCGCCTCCATTTCGCCGGGCTGCCGTGGCATACAAGATGTGTGGATGTGGAGGAAATGCAACACCCACGCCCATTGCATGTCCGTCGACACGGACGAGCGTGACCATTTCCAGGCCGTGCTGCGCGCGTGGGATGACTACTTGCCGTACTCACTTCACCGGAACAATGAACGGCGTTCTTCACTGTATGCACAGCCGCACGAACACCAGGCTATGCTCAGCCGCCTATCCACACCTGTGCCTGGACCGCCTGGCACGCCTGGCGCCTATGCAGGGTTTCGAGACAAGCTGAATGAGATGGATGATCGGATTCGACGAAACGCCGACGTATTGTCTTCTATGGCACAATTCTGTCATTCCTTCTTGGGAATCATGAACACGGAGCCAAGTATGCCTCCGCGCACGGAGCAGCCAACGCGCTCTGTCTCGGACCGTGACCAAGATCGTGTGCGCACTGTGCTCAAACAAATGGTACGCGACTGGAGCCAGGAGGGTGCAGAAGAGCGCAAGCTGGCGTACGATCCCATTATTGAAGCCGTCGTATCCCGCGTGCCGCGAAACAGACGCGTTTTGGTGCCTGGTTCGGGGCTGGGGCGCCTGGCCTTTGAATTGACTCAACGTGGCTACGCGTGTCAAGGCAACGAATTTAGTTATTTTATGCTGATTCCTGCGCACTTTATCCTGAATTGCACGGAACGCATTCATCAGCATGCACTCTTCCCTTTTGTTCATTCAGCGAGTAACTGGCGCTCGGCGAGTGATATGCTGCGCTGTATCCACGTGCCTGATGTGCTTCCATCGAGTCTGCCAGAAGAGGCTGATTTTAGTATGGTGGCCGGCGAGTTCGTGGAAGTATATGCGAAGCCTGAAGAGCATGGCGCATGGGACGTCGTAACAACATGCTACTTTATGGATACAGCCAAGAACGTGTTGAGGTACCTCGAAGTGATCAATGCCGTGCTGCCTATAGGAGGCTTGTGGATCAATGTGGGACCATTGCTGTGGCATTTCGAACACGATACGGAACCGAGTCTGGAATTGACGTTAGAAGAGCTACTCGCTCTGGCAGTCGAGTGCGGCTTTGAGGTGGAAGAGCGCCGCACACTCGCACCGCAAACCTACACGGGTGCGCCCCTTTCCATGTTATCTCACCACTATGTCCCCGAATTCTGGGTTTGCAAAAAAGTACGGCACCATCCTATGGCGCCTAGCATATAGGGTATCTAGTCATCGTCTTCGGCATACGACGGCCGTGCATGATTCCGTTGCCGACTGCTTTGCCGCCGTCGAGGTGGCGAATGTCGGCGAACGAGGACAATGCGCCGTCGAGGTGGCGTAGGTGGCGGCGACTCGGCGGCGATCATCTCGTCCAATGATACGATAGGGCCAGAAGGATGAGGGGCGCGCGGCTCGGGTGCTGAAGGGGCAGGTTTGGACTCAGGTTCAGGTCCAGGCTCAGGCTCGAGCTCAGGTACATCCCGTAGCTGCCGTGTCCCACTCTCTTCCAGCGGTGCCTGCTCTGGCTGAGGCTCCGGTACAGTAAGCACACTTTTGTATTCATCTTGCACACGCCGTGACACCAATAGTGCCGTGATAAGCTTGTCCCAGTTTTTCCATGCCCGTTTCTGTACTTTGGCACGCTCATTCTGGACTTCATGAGCTTCCAGCTGCCGAATAGCGTCCCAGACCAAGGACGCCGAGGCAGTGGGTACGACAATACCATTGAGTTTAGGCAAGCTGCGAAAGCGACGAAATTCAAAGCCCACAACAGCATCCGCAAAACTTACATTCAGTTGCTTGGCCGCTCGTGCTGCTAAATGATGCGCCACATGTGTGCCACCTGCCGGCAACATGGTAGGAACAAACAAGTCGACATTACCAAACGCATTTCGAGGCACATGGCCATCCACGACAGGTGGCGGCGTATACAGGCGCGTCTGGAACTCGGCAAACAAACCTTCCATCGCATCCTCGCCCGTCGTTGCCCGCACCTGCTCTTCCAGACGCTTTCCCGTGGTCGTGTAAGATCGTTGCTTCGTCCATTTTAACGGCTCTTCACCCGGCTTGACGTCACGGCCTACATTGTACCATTGCCGAGCGGATCGAAGCTGAACCACATGAGCACGCAGATATACAGGCTGCCCCTGGAATGTACCCACACGATGCGGCGGATGAATCACCTGGTCGCGGTGCAAATGGCGCTCAAGAACGTACACTGGGTGATCTTTAAAAGCGCCTGCACTGGTAGGCATAGGCTCACGACGCGCCTGGTCTTGCAATTCCACGTCTTCCACAGCATCACGGTCAAGTTTTTGGGGCCGATGAAGGGCCCTGACAACCCTGGCCCACCAGTCTGTGTGTCGTCCAGAAGGACGCATTCGCGCGACACGGGTATGCAATTGGCGCGTGTACCGGGCTGTCACGTCGCGAGCATATCCATCTTCCTCGAAAGCAACGACGTAAACCAGCTTGTTTTGACGTTGCGATGCATGGGGCTCCATATTACGCAGACCTGTAGCCTTTAAAAAGCCACGCACGGGATCTACCGTGAGCCAGTGCTGGTACGGCTTGCTGTATACCTCGACCCAGACGGTGGGCGGCGCTTTTTCGTCCAAAGGCTCGATATATAGCGTCTCTTCTTCTTCTTCTTCTTCTTCTTCTTCTTCAGCAGCAGCAGCAGGTATGGACTTAGGACGTGATTGCGAAAATGTGTAGGAGCTAACTTGAGGACTTACGACCAATCGAGCAGGAACGCCCAAGGAGCGGCACAATGCACAAAACAGGATGGCTTTAGTCTCGCGCGACCCTAGCTGGGCATGCGCAGCCGCGACAAGATCCGTAGGAGACGCACAAATTTCTGGTGGCGGAAGTAGGCAAAGATACGTCGGCGTGGAAGTCTCAGCACCTGGCGGGAAGATGGACACCTCCGTCGCTGGATGCAGCTTATGCCGTGCTTCTTGCTTGTGCCGCTGCATACGCTGTGAAGGAGACTCAACGATCCATCCGTCGACCCATGTGTTCGGCGGTATTCTTACAGGCTGAAACGTATCAATACTAGGCTGTCGCCAAGCTGCCGCTGTAGCCACACGGGTATGGACATGAAAACGGCCGTGCCACCAGTGAATCAGATCTGTCATAAAGGCTTCGAACATACGCACACGCTGACGGCGTTCTGGTTCATGTCGAGGCTGTATGGCCTGCAGTTTCCGCAGCAGTATGTCTGGCACCATATCTTGCAGCGTATTGCGCAATGAAAGGTCGTTGCACCACTGATTTCGAAGTCGCGCCGCTGCGAGTATAGTTACCACATGGATCTGATGGATAAGCACTCGATTCTTTCGATCTTGAGGAGTAGCGATTGGTGCTTTGCGTTTCGGCGTCTCTTTAGGTTTGGAAAGTGTAATTTCAATGGCATTCTTCGGTTCATGGGGCCCGGGTGTATGTTCGTGGTACAAGTCGGCATACGCGTGCGGTTCGATATCTACCTCGTCCATACCGACGTCCTCCATTTCAACCTCTTCCATGTCTTCTTCTTCCGACATGGTCACGTTCATCGCGTCTCCCGCTTCATCCCTCGCTGAAGCCCTCGCCATGCTCCGGTCGTCGTTCTCCAAGCGAGCGAAAAATTCATCATCGCCTCCACATGCACGAGTCGGACATCTACATGGCTATCGTCATGTCTGGGGAATAGGTACCGTGGCAGGACTTGGGTCCAGAGCGAAAGAAAGATCCATGGAGCGCAAGAAGTCGTCCGTGAATGGCGTAATTGTACTCGAATTTAGGTGCAAAGGGTCAGACTCGGTAAATTCCTGCTGGAACATAAGGGCCATATCAGGATCCACGCGCACAGGGGCTGAATGATGGGACTGCATCAAGAATGCAGACGGCTCGGGCAATCCGGATGAAGCATTCATATCCAAGGATAGAGGGCTGATCATCGATCCCTGCTTGGACGTAGACCCCACAAACTTCGCCCAAAACGTGTCGAGCTCTTCATCAGACACGGACGGCGACGTGGAATCGGACACCGACTTGGAGGGCGTGGAGAAGCCAGGACTTTGAGTGGGAGGATAAACCGCAGAGCTGAGCGAGGAATCGCTTGAGCCGCTGTTGGAAGCTGCTTTTTCTTGGCCCTTATCAGGAATGTACTTGAACTCGTTGCGCTTAGACAGTGTGCTTAGAACCGACATGGGTTCGAAGGAAGGCGAGCCCGTCCTGCTGGGCATGATACGATCTGCCCAGTGCGTAACACAATTCTCGCCTGATAAAGGTTTGGCCTCATGATCATTGTGGAGCGCATGAGACGCTACACGTTGCATGGCATCGTAGCCTTCTCGAGCAAAACTCGATATAGACGAAAGATATTGAAAAAGGCGGCTCATGATGCACAGATCCACCACGATACACTCGCGCTCATGATCCCAACTCTGCTGACCACTGCGCTCATGTAGCATCGCCAGATGCTTCAACAGTAGAAGTGCGGCAGCTGTGCACCAGTGACTAAAGTACCACATGCGCGCTGGCACAGAAACATCGTCAGGGACAAGCGTCTCGGATGGATCGCCATTCTGTGACTTGCCGACTTTCCAGCTGAACGCTTGACGGAATAAGTGCAGCAGACTCCGGGCACTACTGTAACACGTCTCACGCGACGTGACGTAGTTCGAATCATTCCAGCCACGCATGTAAAAAGGCAGGTGAATGCGCAGTAAGAGGTAATGCACAGCACCTAACCCGATCATGCGATGCAAGTTCTCGGACGACTCGAACATATTCACGGCATGATCACTTGTAGAGGGCCACATGCTGGGCAGCACCGACAAAATTTCCATGGCCTCATCGTGCAGCTGGCAAATGTAGGCGTAATTCTCTGCCCTTGGCATCATGAGCGGCGATGAACGGCAGTACAAGTGCGCCAGTTTGAACTTGAGTTGCTGGTATGGTGTCAAATACTTAGATCGCTGTTCTGTGGTACCAAAGATGGAGGGAAAACGTTCCTTGTCGAAGGGAATCAGCGGGTACCGCTTGATTGTCATGGTCGCGAACCAGTCTTGCGTACAAAGGACGCAGTATACCTGCACACTCCTCGAAGCCTCTTCAAATGGCATGTCGGGAGGCGGCTCTACATCCATGTCGAGTAAAAATGCCACTTGAACCGCGTGTCCAATCAAACAACTGGCCATGCCTGGCGACCGGGAAAAGCCCAAACAGCACACCAGGGTGACCATGATGATGACAAAGTTGATATTGGGCTCGTCCAGCACGGGTAATGACGAAAGGCCAATAAGAGACTCACGAATGTAGCGCTGAAACAAGGGGAGCGAATCTTTGTCATTGCGCAGAATGTCTAGTTTCGTGTCTCGCGAAATGACTAGCGAAAGGGAGCAAATGGCCAAACAGGACGACACTGAATATATGTATCGCGTAAGTTCATCTTTATTGAGCTTTTCCACAAAATCTTTCTTGTGCATCACCTCATTTTGGAGAAGCACAACATCGTTCAGGTAGGCCTCGACACATTTTTTGTCCACAATACAACTGATCCAGTGCATTTGCCCATTGAACGAGTCGAGAATTGAGGCCAAAAGCTTAATGTTGGGAGTATTTAGCAACATTCTTGATAGGACGCGCCTGCGCTGTGCTAAATCGGTCGGTTGTAGAAACATGCTGAGCATGAAGGATGCGTCGGAGATGCTATTCGACTGCATCTCTTCCAAATTATGCGTCTCGCTCTGTACAGTACTCAATTCTTTGCCAGACTTACTGTCTCCCATTCGATCGATCTTGTCCAAAAGAGCATCGAATTTGGATTCAAGCGATGCCATGCGCTGAATCAGCATCATGTTGTCGGGTGCATCCCGCCCAACACGCTCTGGCACGACACCTTCTTGCCATGTGCACAGGTGCGCTTCATTTCTGTCTCTGCACGCACCACAAGGCCACCCACGATCGCATTTGAGTTTTCTTCGGCGGCAGGAATTGCAGCTATGCGCCTTGGTTCTCTTACGCGGTGGCGGTTGAGTGGCGGCGTCCGAGTCCGTCGATGTACTCGTCATAGAATGCGCTTGAAGCTTTTGAGAATCAAGAAAGTCCAGTTCTTCCATATGTATCAGTAGATCTGGCTCTCTTCTACCCAATTCAATGGCAAGCTACAGCGCTTACTCGGACAAGCCACGCACAAGAACGACTCGCTTCAAGGTGGTGGATCCAAAAAAGTCGGCGCCTAAGCGTCCAAGTCACGTGGACAAAATCTCGCCTCGAAAGATGCGTGCTGAGCATTTCATCGGCGTACGATTAAGCGTGCGTCACAATGCGGCAGGAAAATGCGCGCGGGCGCGGAGCACATGCGCCTGGCCAGCGCCCGTACCAGCGTCGCCATGAGAATTCATGGCGTAGTAACTCCCGATATGCCCATCCACGACCGCCTCCTGAGGCGGAAACGCACCCACGTTACAACAGCCACCATCGGTCATTCTCTCCGTCGCAGAGTAGCACCAGCGGCAGGTGGTGGCATCGATACCCACATGGACGCTCAGACGAACCAGATCGAAAGCGTCGACGCGATAATACGCCGCCGCCTCCTCGACAGGCACCCTCTACTCGCTTCGACCGCTCAAAACCGCCACTTCGCGACGAGAATCGTCACTTGACTCGCAGACAAAATCATGACTTGTCCGCGCAAGGACACTTTGATCGATCACGGCATACGCCTACTTCTAGGTGGCGATCAGGAAATAATGAGGCGCCACCTCTGCAGCATGAAACAACACCGGATGCTCAGGAAGCGAAACCGCCTCCTCCGCCTCCAGGTCCGCCGCCGATGAAACCCAAGCCCAGTCGCCTCGAACGTGCTCCTTCAGACACCACGTCTTCTCTTGTTGATGCCTACGAAATTGTTGCGCAGGTAGGCGAGGGCACGTATGGCCAGGTCTACAAGGCAAGTGCTGGCTCATCGAGCCGATTGGTGGCCCTAAAAAAGATCAGAATGGACAACGCTAGAGAAGGTTTCCCTGTCACATCTATGCGTGAGATGAAATTGCTTCAGGCGCTACGCCATGAAAACGTGATTCGTTTGCACGAGACTATGACGAGCCGCACGGGATCTGTATACATGGTGTTTGAGTACATGGAGCATGATTTGAATGGCTTACTCGTGCATCCGGAAGTGTCTTTTACGCACGCGCATATCAAGTCTCTAGCGCAGCAGCTGCTTCGTGGCTTGGCTTACCTGCACTATCGAGCTGTACTACACCGTGATCTAAAAGGATCAAACTTGCTGCTGAACCGGCAAGGCATACTCAAAATTGCCGACTTTGGTCTTGCACGAACGTACTACAAGCGCAAGAAGGGTGATTATACGAACCGTGTTGTGACGCTGTGGTATCGGCCACCAGAGCTGCTTCTTGGCGCTACGCAATACGGCGCGGAAGTCGATGCATGGGGCGCGGGCTGCCTCTTTCTCGAGCTTTTTCAGCGTCGTGCAGTATTCCAGGGTCGTGATGAAATTCACCAGTTGCAGGTCATGACGCGAGTGCTCGGTCCACTATCGCCTGAGGCGTGGCCCGACGTCCAATATATGCCGTGGTACGAGCTCATGCGACTCGAACACAAGAACGATGCCTCGAAAGATACCCAAAGCTCCTCTACTGTGGGAACGTTTCACAGCGACTTTGGCGGTTTGCTCACGGAGGGAGCGATGTCGTTAGCGCAAGGACTTCTTGCGTACGACCCTCGGCGGCGTCTGAGCATGTGCGAAGCACTCCAATGCCCCTATTTCACGAGCGAGGCACCAGCGCCTGAGCCACCCGCCGAGCTTCTATCTTCTCTCGACGGCGAATGGCATGAACTGCAATCCAAGCTTGCGCTGCGCCACGCCCAACACCAGGCCTCCAAGCAGGTTCCTTAGCACCAGGCAGCACGCCACGTATATATCACGTGATAAAACGAAGAAGTGGGCGCGTACAGAACGAGGGGCGCCGTGTGGTGAAACGATACCCCCCACGGCTGTTCAGTGCGAAGCGTGAATTGTGCTGGAGCGTTCATTGAAGCATGGTAGACTCGACAAAGACCCATGGTGCAGTGGCTGCTGCGCCGACACCAACCGTTGAGATTGTGAAGCAGCCAGGTGGTCGTCCGGACCAAAAGCACCACAATGGTGAAATGGACCGACTCAAGTCGGAGATAGACCAGACACACGCCAAGATCGCGCAGATCCGTGCTGCCCTGTCTGGTGAATCGCTGGCTGATTCCCCATCGGGTAAGCGCCGAAGTGCTCTGAAGGATGAGCTCACGGCACTGCGTAATCAGCAGGCTGGCCGTAAGGGCACTCGTGGCAAGGTGTTTGACGAGCTAAAGCAGGTGCAGGACGACATCGCGCACAAGATCAAGGCACTGCAGCAGGCCAAGTCGAAGGCTCCATTCAAGTCTGTGTCGGAGCTGGACGCTCAGGTGGCGCAGATTGAAGCGCAAATCGAGTCCGGCTCTATGAAGATTGTCGAGGAGCGCAAGGCGCTAAATGACATCTCAACGCTGAAAAGGTCGCGCAAGTCTGTGGAACAGTTCGGCGAGCAACAAAAGGAGATCGATGAGCTCCGCGCGCATGTCGCTGACCTGCGCTTGTCGCTTGACGATCCCGAAATGGCAGCGGCCAACAAGCGCTACGAGGAGATCAAGGCGGAGATGGACGAGCTGTCCAAGGAGCAAGAAAAGTTGTTTGGCAACCGTGGCAAGCTACTGTCGCAGCGCACGGCGCTGTCTAAGCACCTCGACGAGCTGTACCAGGCCCGCCGTGACCGTCTCACTGCGTACCACGCCGAGAACGACAAGTTCTTTGCGCGTGTGCGTGCGGAACGCGAGCGTCGTCAAGAGGCTCAGCGAAAGGAGCGCGAAGAAGCCGACAGGATGCGTCAGGAGGCCGAGATCCAGGCTCTGCGTGAGGATGCCGCGCTGCCTGCGTTCGCCAAGGAAATTGAGGATTGCGATGTGCTGATCCGCTATTTCAGTGGTGCATCCGAAGAAGACACGAAGGGGGAGAATGTGACACAGTCCGCGTCCAACTCGCAGCCCGAGGTGCCTAAACCGGATGCGACTGTGCCGGAGGGCGCTGTTGTGGCTCGCAAGAAGGGCGATGAAGATGACTACTTTGCCGGCACGGGCACGGGCAAGAAGAAGGGCAAGGGTAAGAAGAGCGGCCAACAGGCGGCCAAGGCGCACGGCAGCGACGAGGCTGGTGGCGCGTTCAACGTGCCGTTTGGCATGCTGTCAGCCCTGCTGAGCCTGAGTATCCCGCCGCCCACGAACCAGGCTGACGTTCCGCGCCTCGTGGACAACATCAAGCTGAAGCGCGAGTACTTTGTGTCGAACCAGCCGCATCAGACACAGGAAAATATGCGGAAGGTCGAGGAGAAGATTGCGGCCTTGCAGGCCAAGACGGCCTCGAAGGAGACGCCTGCGGCGGCCTAAGAAGGCCGGGGGGGATGTCGATGTGGTCCGAGGTGTGTGCCATGTACTTGTGCAGCAAAGCGCAGGGAACACAAAGTTTCGCTCAGGTGCGCTTGGAGAGGTGAGAGTGCAAGCAGCATGAGCCTGTAGTGGGTTGTAAGTGAATAGTACGTACGTTTTTGCGCCGCGGCTGAGCGACGGCTTCAGGAGCCATGTCAGTGTCGAATTTCGGTAGGGGACATGCTTGGCCTGAGCTGCCAGGGCGGAAATGACATCCGCGAGGCTGCTGAGCGACTTGTTGATGCTTTGCGCCTCTTTCAGGCGCTGTGCATCGTTGGCTGAGCCACTTGCCGCGAGGCGCTCAGAGCCGGCTAGGTCCACGAGATTGAGTGTAGCATGCGTAGTGGCCGTGGCATCCGGCCGTGTGCATTCGCCATGCACACGCAGCGCGAAAATCGAGTGGCTGCGGCTTGAACGCTCATTCATTCGCGTTGCTGCCACCTGGCGCCGCTTTTGCGCGCGCGCCAGAAGCGCATACACGTCCTCTGGCTTTGCTAGGGGCTCCACGGCCGCATGCTCAACATGCGTGTGTGTCGGTGTGTGCTTGATCTCACAACGGCGCGATGCATCGCTGAGCAGGTCAGATACCTGGTCAAGGTACACTTCGACCATTTGGGCCTCAAAGGTGTATGACCAGCCATGTGTGCGCTGCTTTTCGGCGGTGCGCCACAGCATGTGCATAGCACGTGGAATCAGACCGGCATCGTTGTCCAAGGCGTGGGCAGCATGCTGCCAGTCGATGCCTGCACCGCCTTCGAGCGTGTGTGTCTTGCCTGACCCCGTCTGCCCGTAGGCAAAGATGGTCGTATGGTAGCCATCCAGCACGCTTTGCAGCAAATCTGAGACTTCAGCAAACACATCCGACTGCGTCGCCGCAGGTGGAAATACGTGGTCGAACGCAAAGGCGTGCGTCTTGACGGATGCATGGCCCATCGCGCTCTCCGATGGCACATGCACCTCGAGCTGCGTCGCAAGAAGCGCCGCGTCAGGATACCGCCATTCGGCCACGGGATCAGCACGCGCCGCGGGTCTTACTCGAGCATAGACACGCACATTACCACGCAGTTCCTGGACTTGGTTGTGCAAGTGACGCCTTAATGCATCAGCCTCAGCTAGGCGCGCCTCAAGATCACGGGTATGCGCGAGGGCATCCGAGGCCTCGGTACGCAGCTGTTGCGTCCGTGCATCGTGCGTCCGAAGCTGTGCCTCGAGATCAGAGACGCGTGCTGCCCAAGTATGCTGCGCCGACGCTTGCTCTGATGCTTGTTGTGTATGTTGCTCCAGCAAGTCTCGTAGCCTCTTGATTTCCTCGTCACGAGCTTGCACATCAGCCTGCAGCGACGCTACTTGCTCCTCACACTGTGCTCGCAATAGCTCGACTTCATAGTCTTGGTATCCACGCCACTCATGACCTGGTGGTCGATTTTCCTTCGCAATCCGGCGCTCCTCATCCAGTTGCTCATCCAAAGTACGCGTGCGCTCGCGCCGCTGCTCCTGCGCCGCCCGCTCTCGAAGACGCGTCGCTTGCATGCGCTGAGCCTCGAGAGCAAAGAGATGGCGCATATCAGACGAAGCTGCCTGTGGTGCTTTGGCGGGAGCGCGGCTACCCGCGTCTCCCACGCGGCGTGCACGCACGCGCTGCGGCGAAGCCGATCGCGTCCGCGTCGGTGGCATGCAGTCTGGGAGTGGGAGAGAGACCAACACACGCCCACGGATCGCGTCGACGTCACGTGGTGTTTGCGTGGAGACACGCCTTGACCTACTTCGTGGCCAGGCACCGCGGGGGCACGGCGCGTGCTATGGTGGGTATCTAGGCAGAGGCCGTGAGGGCTTGAGTCGTCACTTCGACTGCGTGTGAGTGGCGTAGGTAACATACCCCATGGGCGTTTGCACAATGGGCACAGTGGCTCGTGGCGTTCCATAAGCCACCGGTTGATGCAATGCATGTGGAATTCATGCGTGCATTCGCCGACAGCTGCAAGCATTAGCACGTCAGATGGCGTACACACCTAGTGGACATGCATCGCCAGGATCACGGCAAGCACCACATACACCATCGAAATAATTTTGGCAGATGCCGCAAACATCGTCTGGGTCACGCACGTTCCAGTCTGGGTGAGTGCTACCAGTACGTACGCCAGTAGCCAACGGGGTGCCAGTTTCTAATGTGCACCTTCATGATGGCCGGAGACCTTGGGCGCGAGATCGTAAAGCGCGGCTATGTAAGCCATACACACCTCCACTGCGGCGCGTCGCTGGAGCTCTTCATTCACCAACAAGCTCTGTGTCTCGCATCACAAGGAGCGAGGGCGTTGGGCAGCGTGAGCCTTAGGCGTCGTTTGATGCACTATGGGAAACACGCAGTCACTCTACCATCTCCAAGATAGGAACCGAGATGGTACGCGGCCTCTTACACCATCCGAGTCCACCTCACAGACAAGTCGTGAGGCAGAGGCTGTTGTGACGACACACCAGCCGGGACACTTGTACTCTCACACACTCAGTCTCGAAGCATGCCCTGACATGGAGGCAAAAGCTTCTGATCAGCGAAATTTGGCCTACTCTACCCATCCCAACGCGAGAGCCATCGTAGCTGGCTCACAATTTGCTCGCTACGGCGCCAGTGATACAAGCTTGAACGAGCCGGCTAGTACGTCGTCAGATGCCAGCAGCTCCGTGTCTCTCTCTGAGATTGATGCACCATCGCGTGATTCCCCTATCGAGCGCAGCGAGATTTTGCAACGGCGAGCGACCGGCGTGCATCTTGAGGTCAACACGGACCACGAACCTTTGCCTTCTACACCCTCGACGCTGGACGTCAAGACACCCCGTGTCTCTGCCTCATACTCCATGTGCAAGACACCCCCAGGGAATAGTGGTGACGACCGCAGCATGAGAATTGCACAGCGGTCTTCTGTCTTGTTTAGCGATGATGTTCCGTGGAATGTAAACGAGACACCGCGCACCGGTTCTAGGGAGCCTGACAGTGATGACGACACACATCCACATGTCAATGCTAGGCTCAGATCACTCCCATCATACCTCAAAATCCCTACGGCTATTCCACGCTCCTTCACAAGCTCGCGCATCGCTTTTGATGACGCTGGTGCAGCTGCCGATTCGAGTCGTGCGTCGAAATTTTGGCCTCACGATACCAAGACACCCAACAGAGAACCAGAATCTGGCGCCATATCCGCGCCGCTTATCGGTTCCACGCCGCACGACTCAAAGTCGTTGTCTGCCGAGTTCCAAGGCCTTGGTCTAAGCGCAGCGGCTGTACCTGATGGCAAGCAAGACGCCGTTTCTTCTGCCACGCACCCAACGCCCAATGTCCCTCTCACGCCCGTTAATTTGATTTGGCGTGGCCGCGGAAAACGCGTCTATGTAACCGGCACATTTGCTGACGAATGGCAAAGCAAAATTCCTCTCCGCCAACTGCGCCCGCAAACACCATTTTTGGGCACAGTCTACCTCCCGCCAGGCACGCATCGGCTCAAGTTTATTGTGGACGACCGCTGGCGCGTGTCTCCAGACATGGATACGGCCACAGATGGCGATGGTACCCTCGTGAACTATGTCGAGATACCTAACCTCCAAGATCACTCCCGCACGTCCATGACACGCATGAATGCCAAGCGTGATGACACATGGAAGCGAGCGATGCACGAGCTCAAAACCGCTCATTTGTCGCCTCGTGGCGAGTGGGAAGAGCTGAGTGACGAATTGCCTGGTCTTTCTGAAACGATATGGACGAGTCATGTGCCGTCCTCCGTGGAATTGGCCCAAGAAGCCGAAGAACACATGCTGGAGCAGGCTGACCATGTCTCGGAGAACGAATCGTCGCTGCTTCCACGGCCACCACAACTACCCCGACAACTCGAAAAAGTTATCCTTAACGCTGGTATATCCAGTAAACATGAACCTATTCATGCCAAGGCAGCTCTTGTGGACGATAATAGTGTGCTGCCTGCGCCAAATCACGCTGTGCTAAATCACCTGGCTACAGGCGCTATCAAAAATGGTGTACTGGCTATGGGTACAGTGTCCCGCTACAAACACAAATACGTAACTACGGTACTGTACCGTCCCGTGCATATGTAAAGCTTTCTACCCTTTGCCCTATCAGCCTTATCCCAATTTGCTCGTTGCGGACAGTCTTTCGTAGTGAGAAAAATCCTAGCATGAACCTCCACGTTTTTGGATCGCGGCAGTGGCTTTTTCTACCCACATCCACGACATGAAAGTCCAAGTCGACGTCGATACCGTCCTGTTTGACATGGATGGCACACTTATTGATTCCACCCCGGCAGTCAATGCAACGTGGGTCGAGTTTGCGAAGGAATACAACCTAGATATTGACCACGTTTTACATTACTCGCACGGCCATCGTACAGTGGAAAATCTCAAGCGATACATTCCCAGTCTTGAAGGTGATGCTCTCATGAAAGAAGTCGTGCGCTTCGAAAGCCGCATTCTCGAAATCGCTCAGGAAAACATGGATCGCGCAATAAAGACGGGCAACGCCGATGGCACGATTATCGCCATGCCCGGTGCACGCCCGTTGCTAGAGCAGATTCAGTGCGGTCGCGATAAGAATCCTGCGCGCCGGGCAGGCTGGGCCATCGTTACAAGCGGTGCGTAATCGGTCGTACTAACTATCAGCTACAAGTGCCTATGCGCAAAAAGCGTTTGTGGCCAGCAATGTTTCAACACCGCCCGACACTTTTGTAACATCAGACGTGTGTGCCCATGGCAAACCGGATCCCGAGCCTTACGCCAAAGGCGCGGAGCTGAGCAAGGCGGACATATCAAAATGCATCGTGGTTGAAGATGCACCGCCAGGTGTTCTCAGCGGCAAACGAGCGGGTGCTCGGGTCCTTGGATTGCGCACGACACATGAGGGTCAGCGCATGTGGGAACAAGGTGCTGATTGGGTGGTGCCTGACCTTAGCTATGTGCAAGCCGAATGGCTTGATGGCGACCGTCTCGTGCTTACCATCGATACTGAAGAGGCACCGACACGTATTTGATGCCATCACGTGTTAAAACAGTAGCGCACAGACAAGAGCTGTGCGCATGCGGAGTCCATCTGGCCGATGCATGTGACTATTCTCAGGTGCATGGACAGCACATGGAGAGTGCGGGAGAAATAGGGCTGTTTATACGTACATGTATAAACAAAAAGCCCAGACGCCGATCGGTGCCGTACGATGCACGTTCATCTGCACGATCAGATAGTTAGTGACGCTTACCTCATACAAATCACTCAATCACATACGAGAAGATATCTCCATGCATGTCACCAATGGCGGTTGGCGGCCGTGCACGCTTGGGGAAAGTTCCGTGCGCCGCTACTTAAATCCAAGTATCAGTGCGGAGCGCATCTCTTCACAGACCATAGCATTTCATCACAATGCCAACGTACGAAGTTGAAACCGACACTCTTCTTTTTGATATGGATGGAACCCTCGTTAGCTCGACGGCAGCTCTGAGCGCTGTGTGGGCAGAGTTCTGCGAGCAATACAACATGGACCTCAACGACCTCTTGACCAACTCGCACGGCAAGCGCACTGTTGAGAATCTCGAAGAGCGCCTTCCGCAGCTCACCCATGAGCAAGCTCAGTCTGAGGCTTACCGCTTCGAGAACCGCATCATTGAGCTTTCGGACGAACGTCGCGCTAAGGCGACTAAGGAACCCACTGCGGAAGACCCCCAGGGAAGCATTGTGGGTCTGCCTGGTGTCAAGGACCTGCTCACGCAGATCAACGAGGGCGCAAAGCAGGACCCGAGTCGCCGCCCTGGCTGGGCCATTGTAACGAGCGCCACGGGCGACTATGCCCGCCGCGCATTCCTCTCAACCAAGTCGTCTGACCTCCCTAAGGTGTTTGTGTCTTCGGACGACGTGACGAAGGGCAAGCCGAACCCTGAGCCATACAAGAAGGGTGCTGAGCTCAGTCATGTCAACCCAACGAACTGTATTGTTGTGGAAGACGCGCCTGCCGGTGTGCTCAGTGGTAAGCGCGCCGGTGCTCGTGTGCTCGCCCTCAAAACGACGCATGAGGCTGAGCGTCTCTGGCGTCAGGGTGCCGACTTTGTGGTCGATGACCTCAGCAAGGTCAAGGCTCACTGGTCGGGTGACAAGGTCGTGCTTACGATCGACTCGGAGGAACGTCCCAGTTTCGAGTAGGCACGTAGTGTAGCCTCATGTAATCATTTCCACGTATAACTATAAAATATGAGCTCTACGAGATGATCGCGGCTCGAATGCAACAAAGCTATCATCACAACTGGTCGGTATATGTTCATGCGCTTTTGGGCAGCATGAAGCGGGTCGTTATGTGCTTTTTTTCTAGTCGAGCAAAATGGTTACAGCTCCTTCAACACTGCCACCACTCATGAGGAGTGCACGCAGATTCTCGCGAGGATCTAGAAATCCCATGGTTTGAAGTTGCTCCAGCTGTGTTGCATAACGTTCTTCGGGTGCCCGCTGATCGGTGGGCTGGGCTTGATTACCACTACCGGCCAGCGCTGCAGCCAATGGGTTAAGACCACCTGCCCCAGCTGCACCGCCCATGCCTCCCAACAAGCTCTGAAGCTGGGCAAGACTGGCAAGAGGGTCCGAGGCAGCGTTATGAGCAGCGTCGCGCTGGGCTGAATCCTGCGTTGGTGGTGCACCAAATGCGCCGGGAGGCGGCCATGACGGCGCACCCGTGCCAGGCAAGCCGCCCATCATCTGTGACAGTTGGGTCATGCGCTGAACCATCTCAGGGTTCGTGACCAGGTCACGGAAATATTCTGATTGCATCATGTCACGGACCTGGGGGCCCATAGCCTGCATCTGTGGGTTGCTTGCAATGATTTGGTCCACCACTTCAGGACGCGCAAGCATGCTGCGCATGTGCTGAAGGAATTCAGGGTTCTGCATCATACCAAGCATGACGTTGGGGTCTCGTGGGTTCATACCGCCAAAATTGCCAAACATACCACCAGCCTCATTCAGAAGATTCGCCATATGTGGACCTGCGTAATCTGCGCGATTCAGCGCAGAGAGCGGGTTATTTGTAAATTGTTGACCAGCCGAGAAGGATGATGGAACGCCTTGTGCTTCTGCCGCTCGCGATGCAGTGGCCTGGGACATGGTTCTGCCACTGGACGCCGGCGTGTTCGACGCACCACTGCTAGTTTTAATGGCAGCACGCACCATATGTATGGTGTGGTTATCCTGCACATTGTATGAGGCAAGGGTCTCTGGGTCCTTGAGTACCTTACCGCTATAAATCAGACGCTGGCTTTCTGCGGGGAAATCGTTGTTTTCCGTCGCAATTCGCTCCTTCAACTGCAGGACCGTCTGATCCTTCGAGATCGTAACAGAAAGCTTCAGCGCACTTGGCCCCTTGATATGCAATGTAATGCTCTTGCCTGCGTCTTCGTCCGTATTAGACATGGCTGGAATGGAAGACGGTCGCGTCATTACAGTGTCATATCCGCGGTCAATGAAGTATTCGGCCGAGTGTCGCAGGCAGGTTTGGCACCCCTAGGGGCGGGGTTCGTAAACGGCCTGGCATGGATGGCACATTCGGTATAGGCAAGGGTTCCTGTTGGATAGACGTACAAGACATTCCTATCTAGTCCTTTTTAAGTTCTCGTCGAATCACCATGCATGCACCAGGCGTAAATGCGTCCTCACCGCCCAGAGCATCCACAGCACCAAACTGCTCTAGCGAAATGTCCATGGCAGGCTGCTGCGCGGTTGTCGCCGTCTCTTCCGAAGCACGTGGTTTCATAGAACGGACGATGAATACTTCGAGGCCATCTCCCACCTCAATATGACGCTCTGTCGCTGAAGTGAATGAATCCATGACAATACGCAGTGCATGAGGAAGTGGCAGGTGGCCAGGCTCTGGAATAGATGTTTCTGGGGTGGGCATTTGGTTCTTGAACATGACCTGGTTGTCAAGGAAGGGCTGGAGCAGACCCTGCGCGGCGCCACTTGCACAGCAAACGATGCGCTCATAGCTGCCGACGGGGTCATAACCATACACAGCACCGCGACCCTCCTCATCAATACCGCCCAAGATGTTGTATACATAGTAAGGGAAAAAGCGCTTGCTGTAAAGGATGGTCGAGAGCATGCGCGCGATAGCATGCAGCGGCATCGAGCGACCGTGCGTGTGTTGATACATTTCGAGGCGAATTTTAATGCGTGATACTAGTGCTTCTGCGTCAGCAGAGAAACCGTTCGTGGCAAGAGTTGCCTTGTCGGTCAATCGAAAGACTTTGGGCTTGTATCGTGTTTGAATATTATATCCCTCGCTTTGCCGGGTATCTCCAGCAATGACACAATAGTCATCACCATGGATAGCCATAATGGAGCCACCATTTGACGTGTATGGACTAAATTGATGTCCCACCGGCATCTTGTAGACAGCGGCTTTGGATAGCGTGGTGCCAAATGACAAGGAACGACAGACGACGCGTGGCGTGCGATCAGTGGAGGTAGACACGTGGTTAAGTCGGGTGAGCTAAGAAACGCCCTTGCTATTTTGAGCCTAGATAAACTGTACATGTATTTAGCGCGGCTCACGCGATAAAGGTGACCTGGGTGAGGACGGTGAATCATCGTGAAAATGATGATTGTGATGGCCAATGTCGTTGCCTGGACGACCCTCTAGAGCTTCACGGATCATGCTCACGGTTGACTCGATCGAGCGACGGCGGTTCGAGGGGCTCGTCATGGTTGTGCCCAAGGAGCTAGTACGTGAGTGTGTGCGTCTGTGCATTGGCATAGACGGGGGTGTACGAGGGCCAGTTCCCACAGGCATCGCAAGTTGGGATGGCAGAGTATTGGTCAATGCAGGCATGGGTGTCGACATGTCCGTGTCGTCTGTCAGCGGGTCGGCATCCACCAGTGAAGGTGGCATGCGCTCATTTTCAATGTCCACTTTGCGAGCTTCGTCAAAGTTGTGGATCGCTTCTTTGATACCTTCAGATCCAAGGGCAAGCGTTCCGTACGGCAGCTTGCCGGTACCCGTGGCAACTTTGAGCTCCGACACTCGCTCAGCTTCTTCACGTAGCACATGGAACACACGCGACATGCGTCCCACAGCGAGAATTTTATTTTTGATCACTGTACGTCGCTCAGGATAGTCGTCCAAAGATGAGTTAGGAGTCGAGTCACCTGCATCGGAGAAAGAGAGTGCTTGTCCGTTCGAGGCACTATGACGGTCGAAGTTCAGCGATGTATCATCTTCTTCTTCTTCCAGTTCTTCTTTGGAGCAAATGTTGAGCATGGCAATAAGCATGTCAGTCACTTTTTCACCCACGAACGGAAGACTCCAAGTAAACACGTCCATAAAGTTGGGCAGCCAGTATGGGTGTGGCGTGCAGTTAAATTGGCGGATATTCATCACATTGTTTTCGTACTTGAGCACCGCAGCTTTGTTGTTGTATACATCAAGATAATTAGGCGCAGAAAAGATGGTCATGACCGATGGAAATCCGGTGACTTTGGTCTTGCGGTACATGCGGTAACCGGCATCCTGAGCTTCATGAGCTCGGATAATCGAGAGAAGGTTGTTTCGTTCCAAGAATTGGCATGCAGCTTGATACGTAAAAAAGTATGAGCATCCGCGTACATGATTGTGAACGAAACTTTCATTCGTTGTCTCTTGACCAAACTCTTCGAGAGGATCGGCCCATAAGATGTCGCAAATCAGACCATGCGTTGGCGGTTCGCGAAAACGATTGATTGTGCGTAGATCGTCCAGTGTTTGAAGCTCTGGTGAAAGACCGCCGTGAATGCACAAAAATTGCTTGTTCATGACAGCGCCGAGAGGAAGTGCACAGAACGACTCCATGCACAAATCGTAGATTTCTTCGGAGTACTTGTGCTTGCATTCAAGCTTGAACGTGAAATAGTCTGTCAAGTGACGGCACTCATGATTGCCACGAATCAGGAAAAGTGAATTCGGGTACCATAGCTTGAGAGACCACAAGTATAACACGCACTCAATGGAAAAGTAGCCACGGTCGACGTAGTCACCCAAGAACAGGTAACGCGTTTCCGCTGGGTTTCCTCCCACTTCGAACAGCTTCATAAGATCATAGTACTGGCCATGAATATCACCACATACAGTGATCGGGGCATCGAGTTCCAGCAGGTTGGGCTCGGCCCGCAGCAGCTCAGTAGCCTGAATCAGAATATATCGCGCCTGGTCATGCGTGAGTCGACCTTCTCGGTAGAAATGATTCTTTAAAAACTGTACATCTGGTTTTGTTGGATCCTTCTTGCTCCAAAACTGCTCGGGCGTAGGTGGGTGGAACGCCGGTGCCTGTACATCTTTAATGACACGCTCCTGCGTCGATACCTGCTCTCCATCGTCCAAGGTATGTACCGTGAAATCAATTTGAGGAAGCAGATTCTTGTGTGCGATTTTATCGTACGCATTTTCAATACGCTGCCGACGATGTACGGCGCCATCGGCTATGTGGGGCTCGTTCATCGCACTAGTCAAGTTTTGATCACAAATCCCTCTGCAACTAGAACGGGAGACCCGTCGCCTATGTAGTGGAGGTGTGTAACACGTCCAATCGACACAGGGGCCGTACGTCAGTCCCTACGAACCTATATCCATGGACTCGGCCGGCTCCTCTGTCGCAGGCGTCCATAGAGGCGGCTTCCATAGCACAAGAGCTTTTGGTGGATCAGGTTCATTTGAAGGAGCAATCCAGCGTGGCACATCCAGGCGTTGATGAAGGCGTCTAAATTCTTCTTCGTTTAAATGTCTTGCAATACGAGGATGTACCTGCCATGAGTTGTCTGTCACATCTGAATTATCGTCGTCATCATCATCTAGTGAGTGAACGTAGATACGATCTGGTGCAATTTCGTAGGAGTTTCCTTGTGTCATATCCTCGTCATGGATGCATGTAGATTCGGGTGCTGTCGCTCTAGAGTCCTGAATTGACATTTGCAACATGTGCCCGTTCATCTCGCGATCAATATGTCGCCGCTTCATCGATGGACCCTCATCATACGAGCTGTCGTCCTCCCATGGTGGCGGTGAATAGGCTCGCTTTAAACCGCTCTCTGTATCACTATCATCTTCGTATGCGCAGCAGCGCTGGTGCTTTACTTCGCGCCATGTATCTGCTGCACACAATGGGTGCTTATTCCATGACCCCATCAGACGCGTCGTGCATCCAACAACATCATACCACCGCACCGATTCAAGGCACGCGCTTCCGTCTGGCCTGAAATCCCCAGAAACTACTAGAGCCGCATGCCTCTCCATAGATCACGTGTCGTATGCACGGTGGGGCCACCTACGCTGGCCCCACGGCTCGTTCGTTTCGCCATACGCAAGGTAGCTATGTCGAACGAGACGCGTCCACCTCAGGGTGCGTCAACACGCAAGCACGATGTGGACGCATTACTAGCAGATTTGAGCCTCGATGTGAAACCTCCTCGTGTGTCGCGTAAACCTAGCGCACGTCCATTCGAGCACAAATCATCATCCACTCGTCCTGACGATGCCCAGAGTCTGCTGGACGACCTAGAGGGCTTGGTCCAACGTCGGCGCTCCCTGCAGCGAGATGCAAAAGAAGGCGATGAATCACCTAACAAACAGGCATCGGCAGCATCCCATACTGCTTCACCGGGTTCCCGTCCAGGCCTAGACCCCGCTCGCCCCATGCAGCGCACATCGCCAAGTCCCAGTAAGGTAGTCGCACCCGTGCGTCCACCTTCCTCAGAGAGTGTGTCTCCTCGCGACGTCAAGACTCAAGAGAGCACACCTACGGCGCAAGAGCCTATCACAGCGCCCGAGACATCCGCCGAGCCGGCCAAGGAAGGCGCGTGGGGCGGATGGGGCAATCTTTTTTCGACAGCAAGCAAGTTGGCTGAACAAGCACGGAATGAAATTGGTCGTCGCACAGCGGGAGTGGTGCCAAATATGCCACTCGACAAGGATGCCCATCCTGAGCAGCAAATCTTTGATCTTGGAAACAAGGTAGCGCAGCGCGTGCGCGGATTTGTCCAACAAGGTGGATTGGAGCACATCCGGGATAACATCACCGCTGCAGGTCTTCGTGGCTGGAATGATATTGTGAATGCGGTGGTGTTGCCGATGGAGGCTCATGACTCATTACATATCACTGTCAGTCATGACATGGTAGGGTACGATGGCATCGAGACACTTGCTTTCAAGGTGCTTTCACGCGTCTTGTCTCAAGCAGAGCTGGATATTTCCGTATCGCGTGACACATCCGTACCGTCCCAAGAGCCTGAGACAGCCTCGGAGCGTAAATATGATTTGTATGCTGCAGATACACGTGAACAAGGTCTGCAGCAAGCCAAAGAGGCTCTACACCGGCTTTGTGACAGTGTACTGTCAACGACGGATGAAAACGACACGTCGGCATGCCCTGTCATTCTCCGAATTCAGCCTTTCTATGATCAACTGCTTGCTCCTGGCGAAGATGATCTTTTTGCTACAGTGGCGCAGGGCAAACAGAAGGAGCCTGCAGGAGGGGCGAATGGGCTTTTCTTCTACGTGTGGTGGGTTGATCCCAAACACAAACTAAGTCACGTCACGCAAAGTCAGGCTGTGCCGTCGTGGTGGTTGACGGTCTCGGACGCAGAGAATCACTGGGTGGAGTTGGTGCTCAGTGACACGCTGGAAAATGCGATTGCAACAGTGTCGCAAGACTATATCCAAAGCCGCCGGGCGCTCTTTGCCAAGGCGACCGCGACTGCCTCGGCCGCAGAGCCATAGACATTTGTATCAGAACCAATCCAACGCATTTTTGTGCTATACACTCGTCTGTCAACGTCCAAAAATAAATCAGGAGGGAAACTGCCGAGAAGGGGAATGATGTGCAAGAGCGGATGATGCAAACACCACCATAGTATATGCTTGTTGCACCCACTCAAAGGCACACGGGCTCCGTGGCACCAGATACACTTACAGTATATGAACAAACAGACCACCACCGCTCGAAACATCATAAATGAGACTAGCTTCTAGACAGTGAAATGATGTGCAGTGTGATTGCTTTCTGGATCGAAAACCACAACGAATGTCAAGACTGAGAGGGGCGTTGGATAGAATGAAACAGAATCGTCACGTCGCGCATCGCGGTGTCTTTTGGGTGTGAAAAAGAAAAAGGGCATTACTGCTGCTCCTCGCCGTGCTGCTCGACGGCAAGGATAGCTGCCCGCTTCTCGGCAACCCGCTGGGCACGGCGCTCGCGGAGCGTCTTGTTGCGCAAGCGACGAGCCTCCATCTGGTCGGCAAGGTGCTTCGACCGCAACTTCTCAGCCTTGGCCTTGTGAATGTGCTCCATCAAGACACGCTTGTTCTTGAACACGTTACCCTTCGACTTAAGGTAGAGCTCGTGGTAAAGGTGCTTATCAATCTTACCAGCTTCACGGTACTTCCTCAGCAGGCGACGAAGCACACGCAGGCGACGCATCCACTGCACCTTCGTAGGGAAACGGGCCTCAGCGGTACCCTTGCGCTTACCGTAGCCGGTGTGACGACCAAGACGCTTAGCTTTGTGCATGTCGCGAATACGCTCACGCGACTGCGACACTTGAGGCTTCCTGATAATCTGGCCATCCTTGATCAGCTTGCGGATGTTGGCGCGCGAGTTGGCGTTTGCAATGTCAGTTTGCTCAGCCGGGTCGAGCCAGACCTTGCGCTTGCCAACACCGAGGACGGACGCAGCCAGACGCCTTTGAACCGAAAGGTTAACCATGACTGAAGATGGTGTTAGTATGCAAAAGAAGGGGATGCAACACACACCTCAAATTTGCGTGCTTGCTGGTTTGTAAGGAAGGGCGGCGGGAGTCTTAGCAGGGCCGAAGTCGGGTCGAAAATCTGTCGCGGCGATTGTGCAGAAATTATGTAACGCGATCCTATTAGGCCCCAAGAAAGTCCATAGTATGCTAGGCACCCTATCCCAGACAGTTAATGCACGTGATCCACTGTATAGTTTTATTTGACACGCAGACCAGCCCATTGGCTGGTTCGCGTGATGCGAGCAGGCCGAGATTGAGAGGTCCTCAAGCCTGAAACAGGTAGATACCTTTTCTTCATCTATCGCTGCCGCGTTTTTAAAATATGGTATGTGGCGCAGCATGGCTTCAATACCTTAGAACAGATTCAACTAACACAAGCAGACCCTCGCTGTCGACCTCATTAACCCATCGCACGAGCAGCAGCAGAACTGCCACAAGCTCAAGCGTCTGGTTCAGAGCCCCAACTCGTTCTTCATGGACGTCAAGTGCCCTGGCTGCTTCGCCATTACAACCGTGTTCTCGCACGCCCAATCGGTCGTCCTCTGCGGCAGCTGCGCTCAAGTACTTAGCCAGCCGACCGGTGGTAAGGCCCGTCTTGCTGTCGGTATGTATTTCCCCATGAATTTTTCGCATACTAACCCATAAGGCTGCTCGTTCCGTCGCAAGGCGTAAAGTCGACTATTTGCACTCTGTAAAAGACAGAGAGGAGCCACCCTCTGCCTTTGAGTTATGCATCTTATGACGACATATTTTTTTGGTTTACCCGTCCACATACATACGCTGACTGCTTCTGCGAGCATCCAAAATAGCCAGGCACTGTAGGTACAGTGATAAATGGCCTGCTTTTTTCGATACGTCTGCATTTGAGATTGTGTGTGTGTATTAGGTAGGGCTATGTTTGCCAAAGTCTATTTCTTGAAAGATAAGAAGAGATTGCGCATGTCTGCTTGCTGCATGGTACGTCGCACAAGGTAGCGGCTGTGGATGTGCCAAGCCCCAAGAGGCGAAGGTAGTTTGTACCCAGCCAAAATCTGGAAGTCTGCAGCCCAAGATATTCTATCTCACACAATGAGATGCAAAGTACATATATAGAAAAACTACGAAAGCCTTAGTTCGTGGGCAATATTCGAGATGGTCTGGCAGGTCATCTGCTGCCCAGGGGGTTCGAAACGCTTCGGTGCTAGTAACTGACTGGGTCCTGGCCCAGGAGTGGAGAAGGTCTTGAGTGGAGGGACAATGCCGGCTGTACCTACGATCATGAACGGCGTTGAGAACCTGCCGGAGTCGAAGCTCGGCACGAAAGAGCATTGGGATCAAGTATATGAGTGAGTATTGTACGCTTACAAAAGGCGCGAAGTTGCCACCTACAAAGACATTGGGGATGAAGGCGAAGTTTGGTGCGTTGCTTAGCACTAACGATCTAGGTTCGGCGAAGATAGCGTGGAGCGCATGATTCGGTATCTGTGTGATTTATTTGAGGAGGAGCCACGCTCCGAGCCCCGGTATGTTTTGGACATTGGCACAGGTAATGGACATCTACTCTTTGCCCTCATGGAAGCTCAAGAGGAGGATTTGGCGCCTGGTACCGTGGATCCTAGCAGGTTATGTGGTATTGATTATTCGCCAGCCTCGATCCAGTTGTGTCATTCCATCGCCGAAAATCGCGGAAATGAATGCAAACAGATTTCTTTTCTCGAATGTGACTTGCGTGATATGTCAAGTATGGATACCCTTACCAAACGCGCGAATGATGGACAAGGATGGGACGTTGTCTGTGACAAGGGCACTGTTTGTATACGCTTGACTGACGCACAGTACGATGCGGTATGCTATTAGCTACTTACTTGCAGATTGCACTTTCATCTCAACTTGTCAATGGCAAGCTTCCTGTGGACTTGTATGTCGATGCTGTGTGTCGCTTGACGCGTGCACGAGAAGGGCTGTTTTTTATTACAAGTTGTAACTTTACAAAAACCGAACTCGAGGCAAAATTTGTACCAGCCGGATTTGTCGTCGAGCATGTTGTCCCGACACCGTCGTTTACTTTTGTATGTGTGACATACTAACTAGCAGGGCGGACACAAAGGGTCGAGCGTCACGACCATGGCCTTTCGTCGTGTATAGTCACGTGATAGAATGTTCTAAGGACGAGGCGCCATCGTCTTTTTCCTAGGCAGCTACCATGACGCTTTACGCCGATTTGTGCGTGCGTTTGCAAAACGCGTCGCGTGCTAAGCTTAAATCTGTACCTATACCATATACGAAGGCAAATGTCGCCATCTCCGCGATTCTCTTGCAGCATGGGTTCATATATAATATGACACGCGGCTCGATCGCAGGACCTAGTGCTGTCGACTGGAATACCGCGCCGGATGTCCGGAAGCGGTTATGGATTGACCTTAAATACCGAGCGGATGATCGGCCTGTACTCGAGCGCATGAACCTGGTCAGCAAGCCGTCGCGCCACCTGTCTATGACTAAAGACGAGCTCCTCCTGTGGGTAAGTGGCCGACGTGCCAAATTCGTGGCACCCCTACGAACTGGTGAGATTGGTATTATCGACTGCGGCAAGCACGGCTGGTTTGAGGCCAAGGAAGCTATGCGCCGCAACCTCCATGGCGAGGTCGTATGCCGCGTCTCATAATATTTGTGCTATAGATAAGAGTCAAAACAAAACAGTTCCATCTAGCCAGGCATCCATGTCTACCGAGCACACATTATGTTTGGAGCTTAGTGAGCAGCAGCTTCCACGGCCTTGCGGGCAGCCTCGTCCAAGTCGTTGTAAGCCTGGATTTTCAGACCCGATTTGCGGATGAGCTCCTTCGCCTCCTCTTCCTTCGTGCCTTGGAGACGGACGACAAGCGGAACATGGAGATCCATCTCCTTCGTAGCCTTGATAATACCCTCGGCAATGACGTCGCAGCGCATGATACCACCGAAAATGTTCACAAAGATGGCGCGCACGCCCTCACCCTCAAGCACAATGTCGAAGGCCTGCTTCACGGCCTCAGCGTTGGCACCACCACCCACGTCAAGGAAGTTGGCAGGCTTACCACCGTTGAGCGAGAGCACGTCAAGCGTGGCCATGGCAAGACCAGCACCATTGACCAGACAGCCGATGTTACCGTCGAGCTTGATAAAGTTCAGGCCGTACTTGCCAGCCTTGACTTCACTGGGGTCCTCTTGTGTCAAGTCGCGCATTTCAAACACTTCCTTCTGGCGGAAGTCGGCGTTCTCGTCGAAGCCGAGCTTGGCGTCCATACACAGCACAGCGCCGTCCTCGCTTTCAGCAAGAGGGTTGATCTCAACCTGCGTAGCGTCACGCTCGCTGAACAGTTGGTAGAGCTTGACGAACGTGTCGGCAGCCTCCTTCTCTTGCTCGGAACCCGAGAAGCCAAGCTTGTGAGCCACCTGCTTGGCAGTCTCAAAGTCGAGACCCTTGGTGAAGTCAATCGGCGTCGTCACGATCGCATCAGGGTTCTCCTTCGCAACGTCCTCAATCGACATACCACCCTGGTTGGAGGCAATGAGCACAGGCAGCTGGCTCACACGGTCGTTCAACAGGGCCACATAGTACTCGTGCTTAGGCGTACGGGCCTCAGCGATCATGACTGCATTGCAAAGACGGCCACCAGCGCCCGTCTGCTTCGTAATAAGCTTGTTACCAATCATTTTGCCGGCAAGTTCGCGGGCTTCCTCAGGACTGCATGTAAGTGCACAAACCAAGTCGTACATACGTCTTGACCAAGTGGACACCGCCCTGCAGGCCGTTGTCAAAGTGGCCCTTACCACGGCCACCAGCCAGTACCTGGGCCTTGACCACGATAGGCTTACCTCCAAACTTCTGTGCAGCATGGTACGCCTCGTCGGCGTCCTTGGCCGTCAGGAATTTGGGCGTGTTGATGCCGTATTTGTTGAGCAGACCCATCGAGAGATGTTCGTGGATCGAAAGGAAGCGCTTCTGCACAGCCGCATTCGATCCATGTCGGAGAAGGCTCTGTGCTGCAGTGGCACGCGAACGGAACAGGTTCAGGGCACGGATCATGATAGTTGAACGGCTAAAAGTGTGCACGCTCTTGGGTTCGGTCCAACCTTAGCGCACAAGCCCTGCTGGCGTGCATTCAACGGCGGGACTGTCACGTGGTTGCTGACTGTACGATACGTTGTCAAATCGGCCGCCACTTTTTTTGCCTGGCATTTGGCACACGCGCGTCATGGCAAGCGCTCCCAAAGCCCAGGCGGTGCCTCGCACCAAGCACCGCGTGCGCATGGCCGTGCCAGCGGTGACGAAGAATATCAATGAGGATGAAGGTCTTGATCAAGGGGATATCGAAGGGGAAGATACCGACGATGCCGACGATGATGCCGATGGAGACGACGATGATGCCGACGAGGGTGACGACCATGTTGATGAGGGTGACGACGATGATGACGACGATGATGACGACGATGATATACCAGCGGGAGGACGCAGCAACAAGACGAAAAAGCGCAAACGGCGTGCCGTGTCACTCAATGCCTTTGGTGAGACCCTCGAGCAACTGCTTGGCACCGAGTCAGCCCCAGCGCCTAACGAGATCCTCTCGCTTGCCCCACGTCTTCGTCATACCGCCAATGCCAGTACTTTGCGTGCCAAGGCCGCTAGACTAGCACTTGAGAAGCGCAAAGAGCGTGAAGAGAGGGCCCACATTAAGGACGTGATCGGTGAGTGGGGTCCTCCTGGCTCGCTCTCGTACGCAGGACACGCACCTCTTAGCGGCCCAGCCCTTGATGCATGGACAGAGCAGGGTGGCGCCAAAGGGTACGAGCGCCGGCTTCGGAAAACGGCACAGCGGGGTGTGGTGAAGCTATTCAATGCCATTCGCGCAGCCCAGTCTACCACGGAGGACGACATTGAACGAGCACGCATGACGCAGAAGTCGCGCAAGGTCAATGAGCTTGGTAATAAGGATATGGCCGTCAAGGAGCTCAGTAAGACCCACTTTCTCGACATGTTGCGGCAGGCGCCCAAAGGCACGTCCCGCTCGTAATATAGACGCTACTTGTACATGATACCTATGCTTCCTCCATAGCAGCCAATGTGCGACGCGCCGCATCCGTGCGCCGAGTGAGGTCGTCGATCTCCGCCCGCATCGCTAGATTTGCCACGCGAATCGACAGATTCCTCGACACGAGATCGCGCCACCGCGACTCGTACATCGAAATCTTGTCACCTAGCTGCCAATGCATAGCCTTGCGTGTGCGGTTCAATTCGTCCATATCGTGAGTTGCCTCATCAAGTAATCGTGTCTGCAACGCAGCCATGCCTTCCTGCTGGTAATTATGCAGTCTCCATACATTCGCTGCACGCGTAAGTCAAAGATACGTACGTCCATATCTTCGCAAGAGCTCTAGGTTGAGTAAGCGCCCATCCATGTAGCGCAGTTGAACCTCTGCGTTGATCAAAGCGGCACGCCATTCTTCCTCTTTGGCATCGTCAGGTGGATGGGGGAGTTGGTATCTTGATGTGTCTAGTACTTGGAGCTTTTCGCCACGCTCGGCACGCTCCAACTCGGCAGCCCAATGAGCGCCGAACTCGAAGGCAGGTGGCATGGAATCATGCGGCACAAAATGGCGTTTTTCGTGTTCAATGGCACGCTCGGCCTCAACACGCAGGTCTGGTATGGTATCAATGTCCGTGTCATAGTACGGGAGCGCGTCCGCAGCGGCGCACACGGGTCTCTCGTCCCCTGCCACCATCAAAGAGGAGGCTGACGATGTGCGTGCGTCGAGGTCGCTTTTTGATGACTAATGGAAATCGGCCGTGAAGACCCAGCGGACAACTTGGTCATCCCGGCTTTCCATCGCTGGTTGACCGCTCGAGATGTCTGCTACTGCTGCTCGAACTCTCTTGCGCTGTGCACGGCCCGCCCGGCTGCCTTCCATGCACCAGTCAGTGCTTGTATCTGCGCGTGCTCTCTCGACGACCTTTAAGGTGAGCGAGCAGGGTGACAAGGTGATGCTCGAGACGCCGTACGTTGAGCGGGCGAACCTGAACCCCATGGTAAAATACGAATCGATGCAGGGTCCCTTGCACGACTACGGAAGCTGGGTCATCTCTGCTCTTCCTCGCTTCATTCAGCAATTCAGCGTGTACAAGGACGAGCTGACATTTTACGTCGCTCCATCGGGACTCATCCCGACCATGACATTCTTGCGTGACCACACCAACACGCAATTCAAGGCACTTATGGACATCTCCGGCGCCGACTACCCTTCGCGCTCTCAGCGCTTCGAGGTGAACTATCATCTGCTGAGTCTCCGTCACAACGCGCGCATTCGTGTCAAGACGTATGCCGACGAAGTGACGCCTGTGCCGACCGTGACGAGCCTCTTCCGCAGTGCCGACTGGTTCGAGCGTGAGGCGTGGGACATGTACGGCATCTTCTTTGCGGGACACCCAGATCTGCGCCGCATTCTGACGGACTACGGTTTCGAGGGTCACCCATTGCGCAAGGACTTCCCTCTGACAGGCTATACGGAAGTGCGTTGGGACGAAGAAAAGAAGCGCGTAGTATATGAGCCCGTCCAGCTTATGCAGGCCCACCGCAACTTCGAAGCTGCCTCATCTTGGGAGCAGGTGGGACAGGGTGTTTCGTACACGCCCAACGAGCACAAGCTCGTGCCACCGAAGCCTGCAGAGGACAACAAGGACAAGAAGTAGACAACGTAGGATACGCAGGCAACTACGGTGAATGCATGTCGCTGATCCAAATTAGGCATGTGCTCATCCATTTGTTGCACGGCCTATTCAACGGTCAGCTTTTGCCTCTATCAACAAGAGAGGGACAGGGGCTTCCCAGCATGCCATCCGCCCCGTCGCCTCGTGTGTTGCACAAAAAGACAAAGGAACAAACGCAGCGGGTGCAGGGTTAGGCGGCTGCTTTGTGATGGCCACGTGGCTATGGATGGTCGCGTGGCAAAGCACCTACGCCAAGCCGCTGCGACAATGTGCCTACAGGCCCGGGACGACCACCCTGAGCCTTGAAGCTCTCGAGAAAGTCGCCCAGCATCTCCACGTCATCTTTATGTACATCATGTTCCGAAGAAAAATGCTTGAGACTGTCGGGAAGCGACATGCCCGATGCAAGTAAGTGTTGAAGCAATTCCGCCTCTTCTTCATTGAGTTCGTCTTCGTCGTCCATAGCCTCGGGCGCTCTATGGCGCTTCGCTTGCGCCAACTCGCGCTCCATAGAATCCAGTGCAGCATCCAACGAAGCTAGGGGTCCATCAGACTGCTGGGGCACAAATGCTCCGCGCTTTCGCCTCTCTTCCAAAATCTCGCCATACTGGGTCTCGGACAAGCCAAGCGTTTGGCGCGTGAATTCGATAAAATCGTGCATGTCCTGCTCCTGGAGGACGTCCTCCTTTGGTGTCATATCCGGCACATCCTCGTCATCCTCGAGGGATGAACCGGAGTCACTATCGCCATCCAGGTGATCTACCTTGGACAGGCCACCAAGACGAGCGGAGGAGCACTGCGATTGCGCCTTACTTTTTTCGTGCTGATACGCACCCCATTCCTCCGCAGGGAGCGGATCGACGAGCGCATTTTTGCGCTCATCCCACTCATCCGAGCTATCTTCCTCAGCCTCGTCTCCATCGTCAAAGGCATGATCATCGTCCTCCATCAACGCACCTTCGACATCCCCTTGACTCTCCAAAAACGTCTGCATCTTGTTCATGAAGGTCTGGAACTTGTCCATAGTAGCATCCTCCGCCTCCTCTTGTCCACGACCCTCCAATAATGCCACGACATCTTCTGGCGCCATCGACAGCCAAGCATCAGAATCTTCGTGGGACACCAGCGTCGACACAGGCGCGTCGAGTGACAACGTAGGAATAGAGACAGGGTCACGAATAGTAGCAAGAACATCGGAGATCGATGTGGTAGGCGTTGCCTCGATCGGCGCAGCGAGTCGCGTGGCGGTCTTGATAGCTTGAGCTTCGCGCGCTTTCCATTCGGCGCTATCACGCATTTCGTCACCAAAGTAGCCAAGCCGAGTGAGGGAAGCAAGAAAATGCTCGTGCCGAGACGGATCTAACGAGACGGCGGGATGATGCGTGGGCCGTTGACCTAACGATTCCAGCCACATGGACAGACCACAAGTGAGCTTGGCACCTGTATCGCACCATCGGCCCCACACGGCATCCGTCTCCGATATATTCTGCGTCTTTCCACTGGTAGCTAAGCGGTACTGTTCGACCTGATGCTGCCAACGCCGACCCAGCAGGGACGGTGGGAAGAATTTGTCAAAAGACATGCGAGCATACAAATGCCGTGTGCATCTGACTCGCACAAGCACGGCATCTACCGCTGGTGGCATGGGTGCGAGGTGTTCATCAGCACACGCGTCAATATGCAAGTATGATGCATACCGCTTAGTGCTTCGCATGCTAACAACGTCACGCGTCGTTAGTGCATGCACGGCCTCGGCTACACTTTGTGGGTAGCCAGCCAATATCCGTGCGGCACCAATTGGGACAAAAGCGAGTGTAGTGTGGTGATGCGTACTGGCCGCTCCAGGGTATGCGGCAAGGCGCGCAAAAACCTTGTCTTGTACGGCGGTGGGTGCCTGTGTCTTGCATGTGGGATCGCGGACGAGGCATGTAGCCTGGTCCACCGACAGGGGTATAGAGTTTGAAGCATCTAAAGGCACGAGATGCAATTCGCCTTGGTATATCCAGACGCGATTTTCGGTGGTGTCTGGCTGAGCCCATGATGGCAAAACATCTGCTGCCTCGATGAGCAGAAACTCACCGTCTTGATCCGTCACACTCACACATGCATCCAAATGCGACCTGGTCCACTCGCGCAACAGGTAGGTAAGGAACCACTCGTCATCCACGCAGTCCTGCACGCGCATGGACACCTCGAGGGTATGTGCGTCAGTCACACGTACCAAGGGGGGCTCACGATCCCAAATGTAGTGATCCTGAGAAGGTAACGTGGACATGCGTTCTAGATCTTGCTCAAGGATCATGCCCATCGCATCTGCATCGTGAGGCATATTGACGCGGGCGACAAAGAGAGACGGCGATTCGCCCGCCTCATCCTCCGACCCTGGCACTGGTGGCATGAAATTAGGACGCGTCAGTCCCTATTTTGCATAAAGACTCGACGGCTCGCTTTTTTTCTCGCGACGCGTCGCAACTCTGTAAGGTGCCCAGGTACACTGCCTGGGATGCCCAAGCGTACACGGGACGAGGCGCACAGTGATTCAATGAGTGGGTGGTGGGATAGATTCGTCACCTATTTCTTTCGTCTCGCCAAGAAGGCACGTTCAGAAGACGTGACACATACGGTGGACGAACAGCCTGAAAAGAGCGAGTGCGAACCTTTGGAAGGGGATGTGAATGTGAAGGACAGCAGCCCTATGTGCGAGAGTGTGCATACGGGCGAGACGCGCGCTCATACTAATCTGGACGAGGGTATGGAAAAAGAGAGGTCCGAAGGGCACACTGAAGACGACAACGAGAACGAGGTCGACCAAGAGTGTGTGGACGACGACCGGAGCGAGGACGACGACCGGAGCGAGGTTGACGACCAGAGCGAGGTTAACGACCAGAGCGAGGTTAATGACCAGAGCGAGGTTAACGACCAGAGTGAGGATGACGACCAGAGTGAGGATGACGACCAGAGTGAGGATGACGACCAGAACGAGGTTGACAGCCAAAACGAGGACGACCAAGACAGTGGGGATAGTGCCAGTGACTCGTCTGACTCGTCCATTGTCATTGTTGACACCCCTTCTCCCCCCACACCGGCTCAGCCAGCTCCTCGCACTCCCTCATCCCCTCAAGCTCCCGTGACGACCTCTTCACTGAGCCGATTTCTGGCATCGCGTCCACGATCTATACCCACCCCACGTCCATCGCCATTTCGGCCGCAATATGCGCCCACCAAGACTTTGTTCAAGTCGAAGCGATCTGATATACCGCGGCAGCACAGACGCCGCACTCTTTCGTCCATGAATCAGCGCCGTAAAGGCCCTTTGGCTATGGACGAGTTCAAGGCGGGTATGCGTGCAAAACAACAGGCCCGCATTGTCTCTATGATCCATGAATCGTATCGTGGGATGCGCCATGGTAGCATGCGATACGAAGATTTTCATGCGCTTGTGCGGAAGCGGACGCATGTCCAGCTGCTGATGGATCTCGAGACGTTGCGTATGCAGCCTCTGACGCCGCCTGTGCTGGACGAGCAGGCGTACACACAACGCACCCTGGAAGCGCTATCACGGCGCGAAGCGCATGCCAAAGCGCAGCTTCCGCCACCGATCGTGCCTACGGAAGCCAAGCTGAGTGCCGCGCGCGAGGCACGGCGCAAGCGACTCGATATGCATGGCGTCTTGGGCCGAGGACCACTTCCGAAGGCACTGCCGCCCGATGCTGATGCGGTGGTATCGGACATATGGGATCGGCGCTCGGGAGTTGTAGCCTCCATGACCGGTGCACAGGTCGAAGCGCATGACATGGCCAAGCTGCGGCCAGGTAAGTGGCTCAATGATGAGGTGATCAACTTTTACGGCCAGCTGCTCATGCAGCGTTCGAGCCAAGCTGAGGCGAGCGATTGCTGGCGAATTCATGTGTTTTCGTCCTTTTTTTGGCAGAACCTGACAACGCGTGGCTATGCGGGTGTGCGGCGGTGGTCAAGGCGTGTGGACCTCTTCACCAAGGACCTGATTCTGCTCCCGATCAATGTCGGCCAGGCTCACTGGGTGTGTGCGGCTATCAATTTGCGACTGCGCCGTTTTGAGTACTATGACAGTATGGGGATCCCGAGTCCCGGGGTGTTTGCGACGCTGCGCGCCTACATCTCCGACGAGATGCGCGACAAGAAACAGCTCGAGATCGACTTGAGTGACTGGACAGACTACTTCGCCGGTGAGACGTCGCCGCAGCAGCAGAATGGCTACGACTGCGGCGTATTTGCTGTCCAAACCCTCGAGCAACTGAGCCGGCGCGATCCTGCCGTGCCGTACCCACCTAGGGCGCTCGAGGCGAGGCTCTTTACGGCGCCAGCCGATCCCACTGAGTTGGCCCTGCTGCGGGAGGAGCATGCCTGTGAGTATGCGTGGAACTTTGATCAGCGTGATATGCCGTACTTGCGCCGACGCATGGCATACGAGATATATACAAAGCAGCTTCTTCCATAGATATACCCGATCTCACGCCTCGTCATCCAGCATGATGTGGATCGTTTCGGAGCATCCTGCACACGCCACGTATCGTGTGCCTTGGACGATGGCGTCGGCCGCCACCGCATACATCTGACCACAGCGGCAGGGGTATACAAACTGCATCGTATCTTCATCCATGTCCATGTCGTCCACTGACACCGTTTCTGCCACTCGGATCTCAGCACGCCCTTGTCGTCTGCGTTGGTCGTACGCGGCGCGCGATGCCGGATCATACAGCGTTTCGTACGCACGCACAATGTGCTGCATACGCTCCGCCTCGTACGATGCACCTGCCTTATCTGGATGGTACTGCCGCGCGAGGCGCAGATAGGCGGCACGAATCACACTCGCACTGTCGGTAGGCTCCACACCTAGCACGGCATATGCATCGTGGTCCATGAAAAAAAAATGCTCCACTATTTACCACTGAATACGTTTCGCGTAGGTCGCAATCGGGGAGTAAATGCGCTCCTGCACTTGGTCGCCGCGACCTGTGGCGATGCGGACGATGGCCTCGTTCAGGTCCTTGGACCCGAGAATGTCGATGTGATCACCACTTGATGTGCCGCCACGCAGATCAAAGGCTTCAGGATTGTGGTACACTTCATGCGTCACGACCTTGAGGCGAGCGGGATTGTAGCGGTCCATGTGCCAGCCATGCGCACACATGGAGCCGAGAGAGAGAAGAGACACAGTGCCATCGCCCTCGCCCATCCGCACGCCCGACTCTAGCGGGGGGACGCTCTCCTCATCGTTCATCTGGCCGTCAATGCGGCTCACCATCAACTTATCGGTGTCAGACGTGCGGTTCCGCAGCGATTCGGAGTACTCGAATCCATCCGGTGAGCGCTCGTTAAGAGCACTCTCCGTCTCCTGCTCATACATCCAATACGAGCGTTCCGTGCGCTTGTTCCAGCCGTAGATGCAGTACACCTTCATGTGCGGAGCGTGCGGAAGCGCCACCTCTAGCGGGTTTGTCCACTTGGTCGGATCCTTGTTGTTCGCGCGGATCTTGGCGGAATCACGCTCTATGCCGAACGAGTAGTTCGTCTTCAGCATGTTTTGGTAGTGCTGGTCCGTATGCTTGTTCAGCCACGGGTATACATCGTCGGCACGGAGCTTGCGCGTCGGCTCCGTCTCGTTCAGATCCGGGCGATTCGCATACTCCATCAAAATGCCATGGGTCTTGGTCGCATTCGGAGTGTCATCTGGCGCGCCATGCACATCGCCCCACACGGCATTCCCTCCCTTGACAATCATACTCGAGCTGCCCGCCCACGTCCGGAAAAGCGCCGCACGCTCTTGGGCACTGAAGAAGCGCTCTAACAGATACGCCAACATAGAAGGCACCTGCACCGTGTCCCGCATCTCACCCGTCATGAGAGCGGGCATGGCTTTGGGCACGCCCAGCAACGTGCCAGACAGGTTCGCCAGAGCCTCAATGTGCTCATCAATCCATGCCGCGCCACGCTCATGCTCAAGCCACTTGAGCAGATACATAGCCACAGTGCCACCCATGCTATGGCTGATCAGCACGGTCTTTCTCTTGTACACGCGCGAGTTGAATTCAATTTGGGACATGATGCGCGAGAAGAAATGGTCCCGCTCCTCCAAGTTGCGCGTGCTCAGACGCCAATCATAACTCGCGAGGTAGATTTGGTTGATGTCGTAGCCCACAGCCGCAAGATTCTCGACAATCTTACTCCAGACCCAGTACCCAGCCGCAAAGTAGCTGGCCGCGTCGAGGCCCTGTGCCGCCCGCACACGAATACCCTCAGGGTCCACGCCGGTGATAGGATCGAGCATCAGGTGGCGCACCCACTTCTCCTTGTCAAACAGAGCACTCCGAAACATCGATGTCGAGCCCCACAGGCGCTGCCGGAACAGAGGCGACTCCTCTTCGCTGGTGTCCCATGACTCAAGGCCCGAGCTCACAATGCCGGGAATCAGCACGACAGGATGATGCGGCTCCGCACCCTCTCTTTTCAGTCTGCGCCCGACCTCGAAATCGTGTGTCTCATACCACTTGCGCGCCTTGCTAAACATCTGCTCCATATTCTCGCGCATCTCTTTGGACAAGAGCTTATCGTTCCAAAGGCCCGTGTCCTTGAGGACACTCCACGGGTCATCCAAGGAGCCAACAAGCTCATTCACCCGGCTCGTCAGCTCAGTATTCTGCACCACGAGCACACCCATGACCGTAGCAATCACGGCAACGACGAACGACGTCCATAGCCACCGCCATCCCCTCGGAACCATGCTGCACAATGGTGGTGGAGGGCTGCTATCGAGTAAAGATGGTCACTACGTCATCATTGGCCACCACATGATGCAGGCCGACTTTTTGGGCGAGGGGAAATTTGCTCGACTTGCCGTATACCATCGCGTACGCAAATTTGTCGACCAATGCACGGTGCACGCCATGACACACGTGTTCAATCGTAGCACCGCGGCGGACTACAATGGGGTCCGCGAGGTCAGGATGCTCGCCACGCTTCTTGGTATATACCCGGTTCAGGTTCAGCTCGTCCCAGATCCGCTCGACGAGGTAGTCGAGGTTCAGGTTCAGGTTACAGCTGATGACAGCGCTGTGCGGCTCATTAGCGAGGCGGTCCATTTCCTCCATACTAATCCCGTCGATCTTGTTGTAGACATACAAGCACGGCACATACTTACGGTTGCCCAGCAGCACGTCAATAAACTGGTCAACAGTGATGTCTTCGCGGATCATGACATCACAGTTATGAATCTTGTAGCCCTGCAGGATGGAGCGGATCATCTTCTCATCAATCTTGGTCAGCGTCAGACCCATGGCCTTCGTCACGACGATGCCACCACCAGACTTTTTCTTGAGAACCACATCGGGCTTGGTCTGATTCAGACGAATGCCGACATCGTCCAGCTCCTTCTCGAGAAGCGGGCGCTGCTGCGCAGACTTGGTCGCATCCAGCATCATCATGACCAGATCAGCCGTCTTGGCCACACTCACCACCTGTCGTCCACGTCCACGTCCCTGTGCAGCGCCCTCGATAATACCTGGCAGGTCGAGAAGTTGGATCCGCGCACCTTCGTACTCAAGCACACCCGGGATCGCCGTCAACGTTGTGTATTCATAGGCTGCAGTCGCACTCTCCGTCTCTGTGATAGTTGACAAAAGCGTCGACTTGCCCACCGAAGGAAATCCGATCAGCACGACACGCGCATTGCCCGACTTCATCACATCAAAGCCCTCACCCGACTTGCCGCTCTTTTTATCCGGTTCCAGAAGCTGCATGCGCAATTTGGCCAACTTCGCACGCAGCAAACCAATATGGTACTCTGTCGCCTTGTTCTTCTGCGTGCGGGCCATCTCGGCCTCGACCTCTTTGATCTTCTCCGCCACGCCCATCGTGAGCTTCGCCCAAGCCGGTCGAGAGAGGGCCTCGTTCCTCCACTAGCTCGATGGCCGTATGAGGCACGTGACATGACACGCCTCGGTGGTGTTGCCCAAACACGACGTATCTCTTCACCACCAGAATGAGTGCGACTCCGTCGTACCGCAACTCGCCCCACAGCAGCGATACACGAAAGCGCCAGTCGCGCCGTGATGAGGCGATTCGTAAACGCATAGAAGCCGAGCTGAGCCGCAAGTCGGGCAAACCCTCGACGCCGCAGCATGGACGGCGACGGAATCCAATTCAGGCCGGCACCGTGTCGGCCCTGCGCCCCCTGCCAGCCCTCACTGTGCCGCATACCATGAGCATCACGGATGCTAGTCAGCTTTGTGCAGCGAAGCGCACAGACTGCGTGTTGGTGGTAGACAATGAAGAACACTTGGCAGGTATCTTCACGGCCAAGGACCTCGCTTATCGGATTGTAGCCAGTGGTGTCGACGCGCGCATGACCCCTGTGAGTGCCATCATGACGACTTCGCCTCTAGTCACACGCGATACGACGTCAGCTACCGAGGCACTGAGCATGATGGTCTCCCGCGGCTTCCGCCATCTGCCGGTATGCAACGAGGACGGCGATGTGGTGGGTCTGCTCGATATTGCCAAGGTATTTTACGAAGCACTAGAAAAGCTAGAACGTGCCCATGGATCGTCGCAGAAGCTGTATCATGCCTTGGAAGGTGTGCAAAACGAGTGGGGCGGTGGTCCACAGCAGGCAATGATGCAGTACGTCCAAACGCTTCGTGAGCGGATGAGCATGCCGGACCTGTCAACGATACTCGATTCGCGTACGATACCGTGCACGGTGGGTGTGCGTACGACTGTGCGTGACGCAGCTCGTCTCATGAAGGAGCATCGGACGACGGCGGTGTGTGTGATGGAGAATGCACCAAGTCCCCAGGGTGAACGAGGCATCACATCAGGCAAGATTGCTGGTATTTTCACATCCAAGGACGTGGTGCTGCGTGTGATTGCCGCTGGCCTGGACCCTGAACGCTGCAGCGTCGTACGAGTGATGACGCCTCATCCCGACACAGGAACGCCATCGCTTTCGATCCAGGAGGCGCTCCGCAAGATGCACGATGGCCGCTATTTGAACCTGCCAGTGGTCGATGTCGATGGGCGTCTTGTGGGCGTTGTGGATGTGCTCAAGTTGACGTATGCCACGCTCGAACAAATCAACAGCATGAGCAATGGTGATGACAGCGATGGTGGCCCCATGTGGAATCGCTTCTGGAACAGCTTTGGCCAGGGCGCAGGCAGTGCTTTCGGTGAAGAGTCTGCCAGCGGTGTGAGTAGCTCCCAGCGAATGGGCACCGATTCGCTCATGTCACCGACAGGCGGCGCTGTGGATATCAGCTCGGATGTGCACCCGAACGACAGTGCGAGTGGTGTGGGTGAGGGCGGTTCCGCATTGGATGTACCGGCATCATCAGAGACGGATGATGGTACATATCTATTCAAATTTGTGACGCCCAGTGGTCGTGTGCATCGGTTCCAGGCACGCTACGACTCGTTCGAGACCATCCATGAAATTGTATTGATCAAGTTAGCGGGAGACCCTTTCTTCTCCAGCGTGCCCGTTTCGCACAGCGCGCCTGCTGAACCCATTCGGTCAGACGTGGACGACGAAGACCGCTTGCCGCTGCATATCTTCACACCCCCTATGCCATCGGCCCCTCAAGCGAATCCACCTGATGTAAAGGACTTTACACTTGCATACAAGGATGACGACGACGATCTCGTGCTGATTACGACGGACAGCGATGTCATGGACTCGGTAAAAGTGGCACGTCACCAGTGCCGCGACCGTGTGCTGCTTGTTCTGCAAGGAGGAAGGACATGGGACGAGGCTGTGGCAAAGCAAGGCGTGCACGGCGGTCACGCCACTGTTTCGTTTGCCACAGCGGCCAATCGCCAGCGCCAGCGCGATATGGCTGATGTTCAAGCGCGCAGTGTGCAGAGTTCCGAGGACAGGGAAAAAGGACAGGGCTCTCCGCCTACAGACGCTCTCTTTGGTATCATACCTCGTGATATGGCCCTTCCTGCCGCCATTGGTTTCGCTAGTTTCGCTGGTGTTGTGGCCGCTTGTATCGTCAAGTTTGGCCGCCCCTAATATTGTAGATTGATGAACGTACATGATTTGACCTTGTCGATCCATAAAGTCGAACTATGTGGGGATGCTATGGGCCTTAGGCGTTGTACAAGTCAGCGAGGTGGCGCGAAATGATAAGACGCTGGATCTGCGAGGTACCCTCGTAGAGCTCAAAGATCTTGGCGTCACGGTACAGCTTCTCGACAGAGCTTTCTGAGTTGAAGCCGAGACCACCGTAGATCTGGACAGCCTGGTCGGCATTCGACACAGCGGCGCGCGAAGCCAGGCACTTGGCCATACTAGCGTAGAAACTGTTGCGCTGACCCTGGTCCTTAGTGTAGCAAGCCTTCCACACGAGGTTACGCGACGACTCGACAGCCATCTGCATGTCGGCGAGCATAAAGGCAATGGCCTGATGGTTGATGATAGGCTTACCCATCGTCTTGCGCTCCTTCGCGTAAATGGTGGCCTCATACAGGGCGCGCTGAGCGAGACCAACGGCACCCGATGCCACAAGAGGACGGGTGATGTCAAAAGCACCCATGGCAATCTTGAAACCATCACCAGGCTTACCGAGCAAGTTTTCCTCAGGAACCTCAACATCCTCGAACGTGATCATACGGGTATCCGAGCAGCGCTGACCCATGTTAATTTCCTTCTTGCCGCGAATGACACCTGGAGCATCACCATCCACAATGAAGCCAGAAAGAGCCTTGTGAGGACGCTCCTCAGGGTTCGTGCGTGCAAGCACAAAGTACCAGTTGGCATGACCACCGTTCGTGATCCACATCTTGGTTCCGTTCAGGATCCACTTATCGCCGCGCTTCTCCGCACGAGTCGAGATGTTAGCCACGTCCGAGCCAGCACCTGGCTCCGTCACACCGTACGAAGCCACCAGGGGCTCCTCGGTCATACGACCAAGGTACTTGGCCTTCTGCTCATCATTACCTGCCACGAGGACTGGTGCCTCAGCAAGACCATTGGCCTCGATAGCCGTCTGAATACCGGTGCAGCCATAGGCGAGCTCCTCCGTGATCAGCGAGCACTCCATCAAGCCAAGACCAGGACCGCCGAACTTCTCAGGGACGTGGGTGTTCAGAAGACCAACACTGTGAGCCTTCTTGATCACATCCCATGGGTACTCCATGGTCTGGTCATAGTGGCGAGCGACAGGAATAATGTTCTCGCGCGTGAACTTGCGAGCGAGCTCCTGATAGGCTTGCTGGTCCTCCGAGAGCTCAAAGCTGATGTTTTGAGCAGCAGCAGTCTTCGAGAAAAGACGAGCCGAAGCAGGCGCCAGGGAGGCCCGAACATTGGAGCTCACAAAGCCTTTGGAGGCGGCCAGCGAACGCGACGAGAGAAACGACATTGTCTGTTACAAACCGGCTCTGTCGGCTAGAAAAACGCTGCTACTCTAAGTACCCGGTTTGGGGAAATTCGGCCGAACACGTGGCACCACGTTGCGTCCGAGCACGGCTCACCAACTTTAATTAAACTCGCCAATTTGCGCGCCACCTGCCGTGGCGTTTCCGTATCGCTCGCGCGCATAAATAATTCAATTGTCTAAAAAATCTAAAAAACCTGCAGACCAGCTGTGGTAAGTTGTGCGAGTCAAGCTATAGAATTAGGCAGAATGGATGGTGAACTTGGGCGAGTGATTACCCGAGTCTCCCATCAAGACAACAACGTAGTCGTTGCGCTCATCCACCTTGGGAACTGTGAATGTCACATTACCATCTGCCATCTTGAAGTTCTTGGCCAACGTGTTAGCAAGGTGTTCGTTAGGCGATCCCTCTTCAATGTGACCAAGGCGAATCACTCCAGTCAGATTCCTAAATTGGCGAGGCATGTCTTTCGCATTCCAAGTAACATTAACACGCTGGCCCACGGTCCATTCAGTCTTGCAATCCGGGTAGAGAATCTGGGGGTCATATACAAGACGCGCATTCAGCGACTCTGAGTCATAAGCCAAGGTAGGCACTGCAGCCGACACAAGGGCAACGAGCGACAGAGCCGACGAAAAGAGGTTCACCATGTTATAGAATGCGTTCGTGTTTATCGCGTAGGTGCGACAAGGCCTTATATGTTTCAGAGCGGCGCCACTGCCACAGTTGTGCCCTAGTAGAAGCTGTAGGGTTGTGGGACTGTGCATGCGTCAGCTGGCCAATTAGTGGAGTCTGTTCACAATAGATAGGCACAATATTGTTTTAAGTTCTATGTGTGGCGTATAATTGGTTTTAATTGCATTCCACAGAGCATGTGTTCATGTATTGAACGAATAAAAATACAAAGCTATGGAAACTAGCACAGTAGGTGCACCTGTCAATGTATGCTGTAAGGGCGCCAAGTTCTGTTCTTACCTGGCCTGGTCAAGCACGCCTTTCGACAAGCAGGACTGCATGGCTAAGGCGGCCACTCGCTTTCCGGAATTAGCTGTTCTGGTGAGCTTACTGGTCGTATCGTGGGGTCTTCTTGGGGGCTGGGAAAGAACGCTGAAAGCAGCAGCACAGCCAAGCGTCGAGCAAATCAGCGACATACCCTGGTTATCCTTTCCGATTTGCTTAGCATACTTGATTCCTCTATTGATTCCTATCACTACATATGTGGTAATTGCACATTGGACGGGGAGTGAATTATTCCGATATTCATAGCCTTCGGGCAATGGCAGTATTTATTGTTCACCCACAATGCTTGCATGAGTCACGCGCGACGATTAAAAAAGATGAAATGATTTGTTTGTCCATATCTTGTGAAGATATACTCCTTTAGCATACCCCTTTCCACATAATAGTACTGAGTTAGTAGGGTGTATCTGCGTGACCAGCAGCAGCGCCACCAATAAGTCCTGGCATGGCGAACAAAGCCGCGCCGACAGCGGCCCAGAACATCCAAAGGGCATTGCCAAATTCAATCATCGATGACTGGATACCGAGAGTGTGGTTCTTTAGTTGATTGATGAAGTACGTGTCAATGCTGGCACCGCATACCAGCACGGCAAAACCAAGGAATGTGAGGATAGACGCCAATGAGAGAGCGGCCGGGTGGAATAGCAATGAAACAAGAAAGGCTACGCCCACAAGGATCGTGCCGACAAAAAGAAGATAGAATGCAGCCCTAGTGTAGTTTGTGATGGACGACTGGTTCTCGATTGCTGGCAGGTTAATATTGCTAATATTGGCAGGGATATCGTCCGCAACCGCTTGAACAATGTTGAATGTGAAACCAAACTTGGAGGGCGAGCAACGCAAAACCTCGTAGTCTGTCGAGCCACCACAGTAGTTGTACAACCCCCACGCATACAAAGGGCGTATACCGTTGTTTTGGCCGATAGGATAATCGTACTTGCTCGTTGTACCTTTGCCATTCTCGAAATCATTGTAAGGCTGGACAGAAAACAGTCGAATGTTACGCGCCACCATGTTACCTGTTAGCTGTCCCATGTTCGCAAGGATCACCAGCCCTGTCGCGCAGAATAATAGGATCTGTCCATAAACAGCACCGAGTATCCGCATGTCGGACTCTGTTGCCTGGTCGCAACAACGACGCCGGATGAGAGAGCTAAAAGCGGCCTTTTTTCGCGTGTTGGATTCAAAATCTATCTTTGTTGGACATGCATGGACCGCATTCACGTGACCAGGGGAAGGGACATTGTTTAAGTGGAGAAGCGACCAGATAACTGTGGCTGATCACTCGGATGCTAGCTGTCTGGGCATGATTAAGTATGTATCCAACGGACATGCGGCATTCCTTTCATGAATTGAATTTCGCAGCACTCGCCACGCAAAGCAATCTAGACCGAGAGTGCACTGTATACATGTAGACCCAATAGCAAGAGTCGGCTTTCTTTTCACTGCGAACGCACCCGCAGATAGGTGCTGTTCGCTCGGGCACATTTGCAATTAATTCTCATTGACTGACCTCCTCGAGCTTTTTTTTCTCTAAGCTAGCGCCGGTCAATACCCGACATAATTGATGTCTTTGCCTACGCACCGGTATCAGGACGTCCCACCAGAAACTGCACCATCACCGCCCAAACGGGAAGAAAGAACAAACGAGGATGCACAGCGTGAGCACGATCTTGATGCGGCGCGGCTTCTCAGTCATTCGAATACAGACCCTCTTTGGATGAATGATGGCGAAGCACCGATGGCCGCGCCCCTTGCCGCACCCCTTGCTGGAATGAAAGATATACCAAGTGTGGCTAAGAGGTTTTACCAACAAAATGCAGCATCTTCTACTAGCCTGGATAGTCAGTCGCACTTCATTGACCACCGTAACCAGTCTCACTCGTTGTCTGTGAATCCCAACTCTCCACTGGCTATTCGTGCGGCGCAAGGCGCAGAGAGTGTGCATGCTCAACCAGATGAACAAAGTAAAGTACATCAAAGGGCAGCCCCAGCACTTGGAAACCACCCTCTCGTGCCTTTAACTGCTCACGCTGACAATGTACCTCCTGCATGGGAGCCACCGGTCGACAATCAGGAACTTGCCCAATCTACGCACACCAGTGATAGCCGTCCATTGGAAGATGATGTATGCTTTCCAGCTCCTAATCAAGTCGAGCAAGCCGATGATACCGGCCGCCGTGGTCCTATGGGGCGCGAGACAAAAAAGCCGGGGTACCCCTTCACATTTGATCTTTCTGTGCTCGATGCATTTGCGAACGAGGAACAAGAACAACACAATGGGCCTGGCTCTTGGCCTCACACATCCCTGTCATTTGGTAGTCCAACATCACAAGAAAAACGAGGGAGCATGGGGTATACACCATTCGCTGGAACTGGCTTGACGGGCGGCGATGCCACGCTGTACAGCAGGCGACCACGACGAGGACAATCAGCTGGTCTAGAAAGAGTAGGAGGAGGCGGAAAGTACCAGAAAAAGCTAGCCATGTTTGAGGGTGGCCATTCTGTGGGTCGCTCACCAGATGCGCCGCTGCAGTCGATTACATCGCCTTCGGACAAGACGGACGAGACTGCTCAACCTCTGCTTCAGGGAGCGACACAGCCAGCATATAATGGCGCGACAAGCTCACAATGGCGCGTGCCTCCGATTGCAAGGCCGCAGCCCATGCATCGCGGTCCCCGCTCAACTGTACCTATACCTGGCGCTGTGCATGACAAGCCGTACCGTTTTAGTTTTTACTCGAATGCCATGTCCTCTGCTATTCATGCACGATATTTGTATGAATTACCCGGGCCAGGTCAGACATTCGAAGACCTTATTCGCGGCGTCCCTGCCGAGAATGACAAGCTAGCCGAACCCAAGCAACCTGCCTCCAATCTGCCACCCGGCATACCTTTCATCCGCGGCTCCAACGATGATGACCCTGAGATCAATACTTGGTGGCTTGATGTGCTGTGTCCCACTGACCAAGAAATGAAAATATTGGCACGCACTTTCGGCATCCACCCGCTGACGACGGAAGATATTCTCATGGAAGAGACTCGCGAGAAGATTGAACTGTTCCGTAACTACTACCTTGTCTGTTTCCGTTCGTTTGACCAGGACCCATACAGCCCTACATACCTGGAACCACTCAACATGTACATTGTGGTATTCCGCGAGGGCACACTCTCCTTCCATTTCCGGCATACACCGCACCCACATAACGTTCGTCGCCGTATCAAGCAGCTGAAAGATTACATTAATGTGACGGCTGACTGGATTTCATATGCGCTTATCGACGATATAACAGATGCATTTGCGCCACTCATTCAGAGCATTGAGTTCGAGGTCGACAGCATCGATGAACTGGTCCTGATTTTGAAGGAGGCAGAGCAGTCTGATATGCTTCGGCGTATCGGTACATGCCGCAAAAAGGTCATGGGTCTGCTGCGTCTTATGGGCAATAAGGCTGATGTTATCAAGGGTCTGGCCAAGCGATCTAATGAATACTGGTCAGTCGCGCCCAAGTCGGATATCGGCATGTATTTGTCGGACATCCAGGACCATTTGATCACCATGACACAGAACTTGAACCACTACGAAATGATTCTGTCGCGCTCGCACAGCAATTATCTTGCTCAAATCAGTATTGAGATGACTGACGCCAACAACCAAATCAATGACGTGTTGAGCAAACTAACGGCCTTGGGTACTATCATCGTTCCTATGAACGTCATTACTGGTCTTTGGGGTATGAACGTGCAGGTGCCGGGTCAGGACATTGACAATCTCAACTGGTTTGGTGGCATTTGCACAGCGATGGTCATTATCGCCGTCACGGGCTACATCACGACCGTGCGCTACCTTAGCAATCGCTAGAATATGTTATTGTGTCTTGTGTATAGCAATCGTTTGACGACGCCGCCATTGAACCCATGCTGTGAGACAACGCTGAGTGCATGCGAGTTGGACCAACAAGAGCACCAGACTGCTAAGCCACAGAGCCAAGAACGTGTCTTGAGCTAAAAATTCGAGCTGGTAGGCGTGGTACAACCATAGAGCTTGTGCACCCACCCATATGATCACGAGGCAGCCGATTTCGGCCAAGGAAGAGAAGTGCATCGTGACACCGACCATTGGAAGAAACCATAAGTACCACAAAAAGTACTGGCTTGTATAGACCTTATTCCACGCCACGAATACGACCGTTTGCACGGCGCAAGCCAACACTAGATCCAAGCCGCCTAAGGCAAAGCCTGCGAAGCTGACAGTCAAAAACTGCGGCAGAAAACTTAGCAGCGGCGAGTATAACCATTGTGTCCACCCTGATCCAATGACGTTGTCTAGTGACAAATAGATCGACAAGAAATATACACTAAAGTTGTGCCGATGATCTTGACGCACCACATGGTATAGCAAGGCATGTCGGATGTATGGCTGTCCCCAAATTGCCCAAGCAAGGCCTGTCATCACTAGATAGAAGAAGGCAGCACATGCACCAAATTCCATGCCTAGACGCCACACGTCCTGGCGCCTCGGCTTCGAAATACCGCATAGCAGTGCCAATGCATGTTGGCGATAATTGGCCAAGTGAGCCAATACACTTGGACTGTAAATAATGGGGTATATCTTGAAATGCACGGCCAGTGCCATAAAAAAGGCGGCGGCATAAAAGCAGGGCGTATTGGCCACCCGGAGCTCACCGGCATCATGTCGCTCTTTGGGTGGCTCGTTTGGCTCAGGTGATCGAATCAGCGACAGTTCAGGCGTCGCACGAATCAGGCAATACAAGAAACCTAGCACGATCAAGCCCACCAAGCTGTCTGCACTACCGCGCGTGGCGATTTGTGCGGGGAATGGATTCAAGAGCCACAGTATACCAGGCAAATGCGTAAGGGAAGCGCCTGCTAAACCAGGGGCCTCGTGAGCATGCATGGCACGTCGCTCATCGAGAAGAGCCCACATCAGCACAGCGCAGCCAACGTCAGCGAGCGCAAAGAGTAGCTTGCCGAACCACTTCCACGTATCACCGGGCAATGCATGAGCCGGAGCCAACGCACAGGCCAATAGCGGGGTATACCGATACGTAGCCCGCTCAAATGGATCACCCAACGATCCCAAAAATCGGAACAATGGGCGAGTTAACGCGTAACTTGTGTGCAGAAACGCAGTCCAGGCCGAGTCCCACTCCATTTCAGCAGCATCCGGGCGCGCAGGGTCATTTTTGAGCACAAAGCGCGATACCGCAGGCACAATACCGCGAGCACAGTGTACATGTTCGAAAAGATGCGGCTTGTTTAGAAGATCCTCTTCATCGCCGTACAGAGGCGAATCGATGGTCTCTGACAGCGGGCACGACGCCCATATCAGGCGCGCGCCATCATTGTAGACGGAGTAGTCTACATCCGTGTACGGCACCGTTGCGGTGGAATCCTGGTACTCGCCCCAAAGCAACAGTGCTATACGCAACCCAAGTCCTAGCAACACATACGTCCATCGCAATGGCGACATACTTGGGAGTCAGACCGAGTGTGGTGCGGATGCAGAGTGGGGTGTGTCAGGGGACAGATCGGGTCTCGAATCGGGGATGCATGCCTCATGCCACCACGATTTCGGCCGCTGTCTTTGCCACAGGTGCCACTGTCCCAGCAACTGACGAGCAACTTGATTCCCGACCCCGTCACACCAGATGCCAAAGCGTTGATCTCGAGTCCCACGTCATTCCCATCTCTTCTTCGGCGATCCCGCATTGTTCGCGACGGTGCCCACTTTTCGTATGTGACGCCCTTGCCGCTGCCCTTCCCGTATGAATTCCCGCCATATGAACAGGGCGAGGAATCTGAAGGCGTCGAAAGATTTTTGAGCAGTTATGAGCCTCCCAACTGCAGGGAATTTGCGCCTGCTCGCCAGCACCCACCGTACCCCTCAGCCAGATTGGTTGCGTTCTCGCCACAGGCTCATGCGGCGTGTGTGCCTCATCTGAACGTGGGTGACACACACGAGTGGATCCAGCAAACCTCCGGCAAGAGCGTGTTCAGTTCTGGTCCGCTTATCAGTGCCGATACGTCGCACCTGTACGGCAGCGGTGAAGATGCGAGTCCCGCCACAGCCAGGCAAGCCCTGAGCGACTGGGCTTCTGGTCGTGCGTTTCATCTTCACATTCCAGGCTCCCTCCATTCTCAGGAAATCGAGGGTATTGGTGTCCGCTTTTTGACGCGCGAGGAAGACGATGTCCGAAACACGCAGAGCGCTCTATCGCAGCTGTATACACGAACATCGTATGGGCCATGGTCGTTACGCTACGGCGGTCACCAATTTGGCGAATGGGCCGGTCAGTTGGGTGATGGACGCACAGTGTCCCTCGCAGAGACGCTGCACCCTGACTCGGGCCAGCGTATGGAGATTCAAATCAAGGGCGCTGGGCGCACGCCATACTCACGCTTTGCCGATGGACTCGCTACTCTTAAAAGCTCGACGCGTGAGTTTCTCGTGTCTGAATACATGGCCGCCCTAGGTATTCCTACAAGCTACTCGCTGTGCGTCGTGTCGCTCCCCGATGTACCTGTGTTGCGCGAAACACGCACGACTGCTGCACTGAATATGCGCATCGCCCCATCGTGGCTCCGCATCGGCAACTTCCAGCTACACAGCATTCGCAACGAATGGGAAAGTGTGCGTGTTCTTGGTGAATACGTTGCACGCGAGCTGTACGGATGGTCAGATGTGATCAAGGGCGAAGGCGTATCAGATGCACCGCGCCCACCCTGGGCACTTCGCCTCGTCAAGGAAGCAGGTGTGCGCAATGCGAAGACATTTGCGCTATGGCAGGTCTATGGATTTATGCATGGCGTGATCAATACAGATAATATTTCTCTCTTGGGCGACACGATCGATTATGGACCATATGCCTTTATGGATGCGATCAACGAAGACGAAATTTGCAATCACTCTGATGTGTTTGGCAGGTACTCGTACAAGATGCAACCGACTATGCTCGTGTATGCGGTGGACAAGTTATTCGAGGCGTTGGCGCCACTCATTGGGTTCGAGGATCTGCATGAGCGAGCTCTGCGCCCCGGTGAATTGTTACACTCCTCCGCCAAGGAGCGCCAAGCATGGGCAGACCATGCGGAATCCTACCTGGATGAAGTACGCGCACTCGTGCAGACTTCGCTCCTTAAGGCATGGGCAGCAGCCTGGGCTACTCGCCTGGGTGTAGAGGACCAAGATGTCGACCGAATCAAGTACGGATTGATTGATCCCTTCTTCCGTGCCTTTGCTGGTTGGGACCTGTCGCGTTCTTTGCGAACGATGTGTGATTTCCCCACGTACGAGGGTGATGTGCATTCCTTTGCTGAGCGTATTGCGCGAGACGCTGCGACAAAGGCACCCCATGCAGCATCCGTGTCAGATCTGGCCGCATGGCTTGAGACATATCGCGCCAAGCTGACAGCCGAGGGTCGGCCACCGAGCCATGTGGCCATGCACATGAAACGTGCGAATCCACGCTTTGTTCTACGCAATTGGATCACGGACCTTGTGGCCGAGCAGCTTGCCTCTTCCAACGACACCAAGCTGCTGGAACGTGTACGGGCTATGTGTGCTGCCCCCTTTGAAGCATATGATGCGCCTGACGATGCATCGCTGTGTGAGGTGGGAGAGCTTTTGCAATCTAACACGCCATCATGTTCTTCCTAAATCTAGGCAAAATAGTCGCTACGTCCGACAGTGAAGTCATGCACCTCTTGTACACGGTCACCAAACTTGTGTTGGTCTTCGGCCCAAGTGTCTTGGTGCGTCCGACGAAAATCAGCTGCACAGCGCCGCACTGTCGTCGAAATGGGCACAGGGCTCTCCGAGTGCACAGCGATGGTATCAAGCACCAGAGATGGCATCCAAGATGGCACGTCATACGGGAAGGCAGCCACCAGGGCACATGCGCCCAACACACCCGCATGCACTTGAGTCATGGCGGCTTCGTAGCCGGGTGAACCGCGCCGCGGGATGGGAACGGCAGCCATGTCTGCAAAAGTCTGTGACAACTCCGTGATATGCGCACGCTGCGAGCACCGCACAATACCCGCAAGCGTCGTTGCCGCCATGTCGCGTACCTCAACGTGAGGATCGTGCAGGAGCGAGCACAATACATCTAGGATGCAGCGCTTCATGTCATGCGACAAAAGATACAGGTTTTGGAAGTAGACGATTTGTAACAGCGGCAATGCATCGAGTCGCGAGTGCCATGATTCTGAGCGGCGCAGAATGTCCAGGAGCGCCTCGAGCAGCACGGGCACTTGGGCAACGCTGAATGGATGAGATGCCACTTGCACCAGCACGTCGTGAGCTGTCTCTGACAATTCCTCATTATCGCGCAGCTGGAATGCCTCGAAGAGATCTGGCACAAGCGAGAGCACATAGGTGGACATGGGCCCAAGTCGGTGATCGTCTAAACACAAGCATACCCATAACGCCCCGGTCGAGGCAATCACATCGTACTTCGAGGTACCATACGCCAATGGTTGTCGCTGTGCGCGCCAAGAACGTAATTGCTTCTGTAGAGCCTCACATCTCTGGCGCATGACATCACTGTGGGCCAACAAGGAGCCATGTGCGCTGCGACTGTGAGCTAACAGTTCTGGCACACTTTTCAGCGAAGGCCGCAACCATGTCCACTCCCACTCGACCAAGGTTTCACATACAGCCTTGCGCACTTCTTGATAATCATGCGCAAAGTGAGAAAAGAGGGCATCAGTCAGTTTATTACCCTCATCCCACCCATGCGACTTGGCCTGCAATGCGTGCACGGCACTTGCCAAAAGCTGCAATGCGTGTGCTTGTTGTCCAGGTCCAAGATGCTGTCCTTTAGCACTGAGTGCACCCTTTGAGTGGTCCCACAAAAATGTCAAGAGTGCATAGAGACGTCGAGGGTCGCGCTGCTGGAACACATATTCGACCCACATCTGCCACGCCGGTTGGCTGTCGAGCGTGCAATCACACATGACACGAGACAGCCACGACCCTAGCCATGCATGGAGTGCTTCCTGCGCCACGTCCGGCGCCCAATGCTTCGCTCCACGCACAATTCCACCAGTAAGTTCGGCAGCAGCGCGATGCTTATGTCGATCCCGATCATTCACCAATTGCTCAATGTATGGCTTGGCATAAGTGAGCGGTGTCGTGCCCAGCATTTGGAAAAGGCTCTTGACTAAAGTCGTCGTGTCAGCAGCCATATAGTCACGCTCCATTTCCAGCGACATGTGGCGCACAAATGCCTGCCACCAAGCATCTGTGTTCACGACGCGTGCGATAGCGTCTAGAGTTTGCTTCGTCTCTAGTGGTAGAGGTGGCAGAGGGCCAGTGGTATAGTAGGTATCATAAGCAGGCCAGACGAGCCAACCCTCCACAGGCCGATCGTGGAGATGAGATGTGCTGCTGAGCGGAGCATGGAACATGGCAGCACGCTTCTCAGGCGCATCGGTATACTGCGTTGGTTCGCAGTGCTTGAGGGGCTGGTGCATCCGCTCCAAGTACAAATCAATACCGTCCGTGAACGATTGAAGCTTGGACAGGTACAGAATGTGCACGAGTGTTGTCTGGGCATGAAGACGCATTCCTGGATCATCTGAAATAGCCAGTCGCGCAACGTGCTCGGCTATAGCAGGTTGGACCGGCTGGTCACGACTAAGCACTGCGCGGAGTACACGCATCGCCAGCTGTGCAAACGCCCAGTGGGTTTTAGGCGACTTTAATAGCTCGAGCATATCGCGTTGCAAAGCGGCGACGGAAGCATTTGCCTTTTGTAGCCATGCCATACGGGGCGTTTCTGTACGCTGCGGTACCGTCATGAATGTGGAAGCCACATCGTGGAGTGATGGCAAAGGAAAGTACGCCTTGAACATCGCAGGATCGACGAGCTTAGATGCAAGATCACTTAAAATGGAACGCACAAGTTTCTGAATCGACGGACGCGAACGGCTTTGCAGGCAGAAAAGCGCTCGAAGCACAGGCCTGGTGAATCGCGGATTGCGTACAATGGTGCGCTGAAATGACTTCGCAGCTAGCACATACAAGGCACCCTTCACCTGCTCGTCACTTGCTGTGGGTGAGAGGTGTTCCAGCAAACTGGGCAAGCACAGCCAGCGGGTGCCGCGATACATCGTGCACACACTTTCAAGCGTCGTTTGTGCAATACGACGCACGGGAACATAGTGAGACGTGCAAAGGCGCTCGAGCCACAAAATTAATGCATTGTCACAGGCGGTGCGTCCCAAATACAAGTATTGCAATCGCTGGCGCGTTACATGATAAAGCATAGCACGGCGGATCCACAATATCCGCGGAAAACGCTGCTGCTTGGCCCAGCGACGCCCGATCGTCCGGAAGAAAGCCACAGACTTGGCAAGACCTTGTACTTCTTCTGTATGCGCACTGTGTGGAACAAGATACGTGCGTAACGCACGTACGACTTGTTTCATGGCATCCACATGGTCAGCAGAAAGCGTTAACACAACTTCTGATACACGTTGAAGCAATGTACCAACACGTTCCCGAAATGCCATGACACATGTGAACCGAGGATCACTCGGCGTTATAGCAGCCATACCTTGGCCCATGTCCATCGGAGGGACACGCGTCGAAGGATCCACATCGTCCATGTCGTCCATGTCTTCAGTGGGCACCACGCTTTGCCGATAGTATGCGTCAGAGGCCAAATCGACTTGTCCAGCCAAAGCGTACCGCACGACATGCAAGTACCGACATACGTCATTGTGCCACACTTCGTCATGCGTTAAGCTCGATGAAGCAAAGAGCGCGTCAAGCCTGTCCAACACAGGCGAGATGACTTTCTCCAGAATTTCAACGGCCATATCCACTTCATCTTTCGACGGTACGTGCCAGGAGACAGTTACTTGATCTTGGGTGTACAAGCGACCAAACAAGCGGTGCGAATGAAAGCGTCGCACGTCCGAGTCCCATTCATCTGGATTCACGCATCGCTGTTCTGAAGGGTACGTATGCACCAACGCCGTCAACACGCGCTGCACAAATTTGCCATTCAACACATAGGCGCGTTCAGAACGGCAATTATCAATTAACAGCGCCATGATGGAAAGAATCTCTTGACGATACGGTAGCAGCGCTGATCCAGAAAACATGATGGCATTACTCAATACATTTATGTGCCAATGCAACGTCGTATCCTGTGGACATGGAACACTGGTGGTCGTTGTGCGAATTGATGATGCTCCATGCTCAAGCTCTGCCTTGATACGCTCGCACGATAGGGGAATAATATGCTGCAACACAACACTACTGTTCGCTCGAGCAAAGCATCCAATCAACGAGCCAACAACCTTTACGCCATTTGCCGCTGTTGTCGTGCGCACATAGTCTAGCACCAAATCGAAACACCGCAAGAAAGCTTCTTCGCCCAGCGAGCTACAAAAGGCATCGCATGTGGCAATCAACATGTTCAGTACTGCCTCTTCATTCTTTTCTCCAATTTTTCCACCCTTGCCTTCTTCTGGAAGCGCTGCGAAAAGTGCAAGCACGCGACGAATAAATTCAGTACTCCAAGCATCAAGATCAGCTGTCGAAAGACGCGCAGCATAGTCTTCGGCTGATAAAGTGGACACGCTTTCATCGTCAACACGTATCAGAGTCTCGTCATCGTAATCGTCCATATTCATTGAAGCATCTGATATAACCAGCGAGATACTTGCACTAAGAATGAACATACATGTACTCATCGTCTTCATAGAGTCATTCATATCGATACCAGGAAGGCACAAGTGCAGTAGGGGAGCCAGATGCTTAGCTCCTGCGGCATAGAGTGAACGTGATAGCATTGGCTGTGACGTGGTTGCTAACACCGCAATCACCACGCCTGTTCGTTGTGTCGTTTCGAGTGCTTCGAGGGAGTTGTAACTTCGTTGAAGGATGGCCGGCAAGATCAATTCAGGCTGCAAGAATGCCATGCGCTTCAAACTGGACTGTGTGGACAGCGAAGTCACAGGATCTTTTGAAAATAAACTCAACAAGCAAACAGTCCGCAAAATCCTGACAAACTCCTCCTGGATCCTGGGTGTGATTCGCCACTCTGCAGGTGTCCGACAGTCATCCTGCTGTTCTGCTTTTACACGTCGCGCAAATGTCCAAGTAAGGTGCTGAACAAAGGTTGCGAGCTGCTCTTGCCAAGGTCCCCAGTTAGATGGATGAAAGTACATCTCTGTTGCTTGTACAAACTGTGCAAGGTGCGCCAATGCTTTTGAGCCACCGAACGAGCTGACGTTCGGATCATCACAGGCTATACTGTAAACAAGAATTAGTGCGAACGAGTGCAGTCGATCGCTTGGTTTTTTCATGCGTAACGTCTTTTGGGAAGCCGTAGCATCTGCACCCGCGCGAACGGAGGCAGACTGTGCCATCAAGGCAGCATTAGCCGTTTTGTTCACACCAACTGGAAGACCCGCTGACCGTAAGCACTTGGTCATGATCAACGCAAATTGTTCGTCACTGAAGATGCCTGTTTCCGACCACTTCGATGTGCTATGCGGCTCCGTCACATGTAGCTCAGTCAGACGCGCCAAAAGATCAAGCATCTGGTCATCAAATAGAGAAGACTTGAATGTCGCCCAAAGTTGGAATAATGCTGGAAGCCATTCATCCGGTTTCGATAAAGGAAGAAAATGCACGAGGAGGGCTTGTACAGAAATGACGGAATTTAAGTCATGTCCGTCTAGATTCGGAAGCATTGCCTCTAACATAGCTGATGCTTCAGAAGCCGGAAAAAAACGCTGACAGCATTCCGCCAAGTCCAAGAGCACACCTGCTATGGAGGATGAACCGATTCTTCGTTGCTTGTGGCGAACTGCATGCTCCAACACATGATATAAAGGCTTCCAAGGCAATTCCAGGTCCTTGATGCTTATTTGTTGTTTCGGACTTAGCAAATGCACACAAATTGTCGCCGCCATTTCCGTCAATGAAGCATCGAGCTTAGGCATGACTGCCAGCTCATAGAAGAGACGAGCCATACGAGCTCGAAGCGCGAGCGACATCGGATACTTCAAAGCGAATAAGTACTTCAAATATTGACACCACTCCATTAAATTAGTGCCCCATTGCTCCGTCTGTACGGAGCGACTCAGATTTTCCAGGGCCCTTACCAGCAAAGCGTCATACTCGACTTGTGTGATAGAGCGGTAAGGTAGCCAATGAAGAAACCTGGGAGTCACTTCTAGATGTTGAATTGGCCATTTAACATCATCTAGAGGATCATCCGTGAGGAAATCAACGTCCATGACCCGGCGTACCGCCCAAGGCCACCACGTCGTACTTGACTCCTTGGCACGTCCATGCGGAGTGTACGCGTCATGATCGCTTATCTAATGTTCTTCGAATGAACCGACACGTGAGACCAGTTGAGTGCTCTCGCGGCAAGATTTGACATCTCGCCATATCCACGTTCAAGGCCCTCTCATTAAGCAACTATCTGTACACGTATAGTGTCGATAATAGAAGGTCAACTATTAAAGACTTTGCTTGAACAGCAAATTGGCATAGTCTTTACGTTATATTAGAGCCAATGTGGGGGGATGGCTAGGCCTGCAGCCCTTCTTCCTCGGGTTCAATGGCATCCATATCATTAGTGATGGCTGGTTTGTTGGATCGGTTGCCACCAAGGTCTTCGCGCTGGGAAATGATAGCGTCAACTTCCTCAGAGGTAAGGTAGGGACGGGTAACAGATAGGTACACAGCGGTCGTCTGGAAGCGACTAGCCTTCCAAAAGCCCTCCTGGTGCGCGTCAGCAAAGAACAGATCCATCTCTTCAAGACCACGGCGCTTGGTTTCAGGGTAGAATACGTAAACAATCGGCATAAAGATCAGGTTGAAAGCACCAAACATAGTGAATGTGTGACCCTCCAAATTTTCAAAGGCAGGTGGCGAGATCATGACGACAGTAAAGTTCATCAGCCAGTTCGTGCAAGTCGACAAGGCGGTGGCGGGTGCACGAGTACGAATAGGGTTGATTTCAGCAGGGTAGAGCCAAGTCATACCGAGCCAGCCGAGGGACCAAGGAATGAAGTACAAGTAAATGAAAGCCTCAGCCACCTTACCGTATGACTTAGTGTCGCCCCCAGGAGTATATTCAGGGTGCTTGACCATCTGAACCATACCCGCAATGATAGCAAAGCAAATCATCATACCGCATGCACACCAGATCATTAGCATTCGACGACCGGCAATGTCAATAAAGAAGATGGCGCAAGAGGCGGCAATGAAATACAAGATACCGCTACTGGCAACAAGCGCACGACTTGCGACATCATCAGGCTGAACCATCTTGAACACCGTACTAGCATAATACGTCAGGTTGTTGATACCAGTCCATTGCTGCATACATTGAGAGCCACAACCAAGCAACAAACGGTAAAAGTTTTGGTGAGGTCCGTTTGTAACCAGCTCTTTGAGCTTGAACGGACCCAAATCCATTTCAGTCTTGCGGATAGTATCCATGAGCGTGTTAAGTTCCTGTTGCACCTCAGCATCGTCAAGCGGGCGGTCGTAAAGCTGGCTAAGCACCTTGTTAGCATCCTCTTTACGACCCTTTTTGACAAGCCAACGGGGTGATTCCGGCATAACCAAGACACCGAAAAGAAGAATCATGGCAAAGACAATCTGGAAGGCAATAGGGAAACGCCACTGAACCGAGTTGAATTTAAGGAAAAAGAAACCGAAGTCGATCCAATACGAGAGCATGACGCCACCAGCAAGCAAGGCGCCCTCAATAAACACAAGCAAACCACGGTACTGCGGCCTCGAAAGCTCGGACTGAAGCATAGGAATGGTTGCAGTATTTAAACCATTACCCACACCAGCGATAATACGACCGACAATGAAAGTGGACATATGGTCATCGGCCACCATGATGATCGTGCCGATAATCATGATAATCGAACCAATCACCACACACCAACGACGACCAAGCGTATCACCCTTGAAAAGCACAAAACCAGACCCAATCAAACATCCAAGCTCATAACAACTGACAACAGCACCCTGAACATTGGCGTCAAAGGCTTCAGGATGGTATTCAACAGGATCGTCGTTGTGCTTGGCATAGTATTCTTCTTGGTTAGCACCATTTGGGCTGTAAGAGGCGATTTTGGGCATGCTTGTGGCCAGCATGGGCTCTGTGATCAGCAATGACATGACACCCTGATCATAACCGAAAAGCAAGAAACCACTTGCGCATACAAAGGCACAGAAGGCTGTGAGAGACCAGCCCCTGATTCTAGAAGAGCCAGGAATCGAAGGAAGCTCATAAAACTTCATCTTGTGGGGTGACGGTGAAGTGGGGAGTAAAGAAGACGTTGCCTTTTCAGTCTTGGAGATTGTGGGTGTGACCTCTGGCATATCCTGTGTTGTGCCGTAAACATATTTTCATTTTCACACTCAATACATCTAAACATTGGCTGATTGCTCTTTCCGGATTACAAATTGAGTAGTAAAATGTGAGCAAATATGCGGAATCAAGATTTTCAATGCATGAAACCTAGTCTTGATTCGACCCCGCGTTATTCGGCTACGCGCGCGACAAACGATTCAAGTGGATTGGCGTGTTGGAGAGCGGGCGTCGTAAAAAATTGCGTTATTATAGCCAATGAAATGAAGCATATAAACTGCTCCATATGTCCTTTCTCTGTAGTGCGCCTGTCCAGCTTTTGATTGGCCAATGATTTCGGCAAAATTGACTAAACGCAAGTGATTTGCAGAGATTGAATCGGATGGGATTTGCCTGTCTGATTTGCACGTCCATTTGCGGAGGTTGTGGCTCGCATAACATAACATAATCATGTCACAAAGGGAGGTGGGGGCAGGGCCTCGGAATGTCGGATAGGCACTTGGGTCTTGGAATAATTGCCAAAAACTTCTCCATGGGGAAAGCATGGATACTTGGTTTCCTGGCGATGCTTGGCGCAGGAAGCGCATACCTGGAACCCGAATTGATGGAATCGAGCATATCGAACTCGACAGAAGTCTTGCTGGGCAAGAGATCTGCCTATTCGGGAATGGCGACGTGGTACGATGTTGAGACATGGAAAGCGGGCGCTTGTGGACAAGACATTGATAATAGCATGCACATTGTGGCATTGAACGAGCCTATGTACGGATCACTGAATGAGCGCTCTAGCTGGTGTGGTAAGAAGATTATGATTGCCAACGGTTTGAAGACGGCCAAAGCTGTGATTATGGATGCCTGTCCACAAACTAAGCAGTGCCATCATGGGGCGCTGGATATGAGCATGTCGCTTTTTCAGGAGTTTCATCATCTTGTGCTGGGTGTCTTCCCTATTACATGGTGGACTATTGATGACGATGACGATGATGATCACCCGAGCCATCCTCCAGAGAAAACTTCGTCTCACAGCCACCATGACAACTCAACGAGTTCAAGGAGCGATAGCAGCTCGAGTCATTCATCCACACCTAGCTCTTCCACTTCATCTTCTTCTTTTGCCTCTTCCTCTTCTTCCTACCCAACTTCCTCATCTAAAAGCGATGGTAATGCAGCATCCCGATCTTCTGCGCGTTCTGCAGCGTCGGCCTCAGCCGCATCGGCCCGCGCGAGGGCAGCATCGATTGCGAAGAAGCAGTCGCTGTCTAAAGCTTCCGCTCGATCAGCATCGAGTGCATCCCAAGAAATGGCGGCATCCAGTCATGCATCTAGCCACGGGAGCCAGACTCATGCTACGACGTCGTCCTCTTCCTCATCTTCGTCATCCGGAGGGAGGACCCCACATCAGGACACGTCGACGTCGACAAGCACATCGAACGATGATGACCCTCGAGCGGGTAATCTGGAAAACTTTGTCAAGGTGCTCAACGGCTTGTCCATGCTGGTTCATGCGGCGGCGCACGATGAGCAAGAGTAGCAGCGCTCCTACAGACTCCTCATCCTGTACATAGTAGTGGAGTGTCTCTGAAGCGGTTTGTTTGCATCGGCCGAGTGTTGATTCTTCGCACTCGCCCATCATGACGGCGTTTCGTGCCACGGCCCTGAGGTGGCAAGCACAGCGCGGCATGCCTGAAGCGCTCATGGACCGATTTGCGCAGTGGTCAGCGAGTGCTCGGGCTCGTTGCTCGAATGTGTCTACCGCGCCTGGTCAGGCGCCCGTCTCGGACGTGGCCCGCAAAGCATTTCAGCACTGGCGGCATGAAGAGACGGGCCACTGGCAGCCGCCGAAGTACTCGCTGCGTCGGCAGGCGCAACTTGTGCGAGCATCCTTCCAAACGGGCAGAGAGGATCAGGTGCGTTTGAGTCCGAAGTTTGAGCGATATGCGCGACGCATCAACGACATGCCGCGACACGAGGTGATCACCGGCTGGCCGACCGATATTGCGTGGCCAACTTTGAGCGCTGAGGAAGACGAAAAAGAGGCGAAGCGCATTGCGCAGACATACGGCTCACACGGCCCCTATGCTGGCCGTTCGGGCGCGCGCATGTTCAAGGGCCACAAGGGCGAGCGTGCGTCGCTAGCGCGCCGGCGACAAGTACACGAAAACATGAGCACGATGGAAGCTACTATTGCCGAATGGCGCAGGGAAAAAGCGGCGGAGCGTGCGAAGCTCAAGCCCATCTCGCCATTGTAGCCACTCATAGATACCGAGGGCCTGATCTTGTGCCGCACGCGCTGACCTAATGTGGAGGTCGCTGCCCGTGGCGTCTTACGACCGCCACTCGCCATGACGGAATGGACGCAGCGGGCGCATGTCCTGGCGGACCATGCCGTGTCAGGCGTGCTGGGCCATGTGTCATCGCTGCACTTTGATACCATGTCTGAACTGTTGTGGGTCGGCAGTGCCTCTGGTCAGCTGACATCACACACGGGCGCGCTGCCGACGTTGCCGCGCTACACGTCTCTAGCCGCGCATGGTGTGCCTAAGCAGCCGAGGCATGTGCGCGGCATTTTGAGCGATGACAAGTTTATTATCAGCCTGAGTGAGGGGCGTGTATGTGCATCGCAGCGACAGGGACTGGGGCGCTGGTCGATGCAGATCGAGGACCATGCACCGGGTGTGGCACTAGCCGGACTCTGTGCGTCGCCGCAAAGTGCGAGTTCTGACATTATTGTCGGAGGCGCAGCTCCGAATTCGCATGATGCCTTATTCGCGCTGCACTCGATATCCGGGCGTGTCGTACGCAGTGCCGTATCTGACGGCACGGTGACACAGCTTCGCAAGGGCAGTCGTTACTTGTGTGTCGGGACAGAACAAGGCACGATACAGCTGCACGATCCTCGCTCGCTGCGTGCTGAGCACAAGCTCCCAGCACATCACGGTGGACTGATAGACCTGCAAACGGATGGGCACTTGATCTACAGCATCGGGTGGACGCTTCGTCAGGGCCGACGCATCCCTGAGCCGTTTATCAAGGCACATGACGTGCGCACGATGCAGGCTCTGATTCCGACGCCTCTCACAGCCCCAGGTGGTCCTGCATTACTTGCGATCCACCCGAAAAAGTCCTCGATCGTCGCTGTGGCCACGCCGCAATCCCAGTTTCAGCTCGTCGATATACACCAACCAGGCCAGAGCCAGTTTTACTCGATGCCTTCGGCCGCTTTGATCACAGCCTTGGCGTTTTCTTCGTCCGCCGAGGCGCTGGCGTTCGGCGAGTCAGACGGCTCTGTGCGCGTATGGACCAGCGATGCGCATGCCAACACGCTGCGGATCAATGCGTACCCCACGCCGCCCGTGAGCATGCCAGACTATGCACCGCCACCACCGGTGATGGAGTGGACGGACGACACGCCTCTGTCGTGCATTGGCATGCCGCACTATGACAAGCCGCTGCTTTCGCGCATCAATTACGATGCCTTGTGGTCAGACGCGAGTCCTCTGTTTTCGATCCGTGCGCCTGTGCGCCCTGACGCCCTGGAGCATGCCCAACACATTCGAGGGCTCACGTATGCACCGCTGCCGCGGCATCTGCGTGGCACACGCAACCGCCTCGTGCCGTCCGATCCCGTGCTGGCACGGCTTGATCGGCATGGCAAGCTCACGCCAGCGGCACGTATGCGTCTGCGCCAAACGCAGCACGGCGCCGTGCGCCGTATTCCGCCTCCCTTGTCGGCACGACACACGGAGCCCATGCCCGACTACTATGGCCACTTGTCCATTCCCTACAGTCGCTTTGGCGTGGAGGACTTTGACTTTGCGTCCTACAATCAGACGCGCTACGCGGGCCTGGAAACCAACATTGGCGCAGCGTACGCCAACTCGTACTTCCAGGCGCTGCACTATACTCAGCCGTTCCGTGCGTTTGCCAAGCAGCACACTATTATGCCGTGCGCGGACGACGATTGCCTGCTATGTGAGGCCGGCTTCCTCTTCCGCATGCTCGAAGACGCCCATGGCACGCACTGCCAGGCCACGCAACTGCTTCGCGTCCTCACGCGGTCGCCGCAAGCGGCCCTCCTAGGCCTTCTTGACGAATCGAATGCGCCGTATTCGCACATGGCGCAGACGCTGAACCACTTTTTCCTCGAGTGTGCGTCTCAGCATGCTCTTCGAACAAGCACCTCTGCGGCTCTTGATCGAGCATTCTTGCCGCTCTGTGTGAATCCATGTGCATGGTCCCTGCTGCAGTATAGCACATGCCATGCATGTGGACACACCACGGCACGGTCCCAGCTTGCGCATGTCGTCGACTTGCTATACCCCACCGGTGCCGCACCTCATACGTACGACTTTGCGACGCTCCTGAGTGCTTCGATGCTGCGCGAGACCTTCTTCAAAAGCACGTGCCGTCAATGCTACACGCGCTTTGCGCCGCATAATACCTGGCGCAGCGCCGCCTCGACGCATGCCCTGCCCGCTGTGCTGTGTGTGAACACGTGCATCGATGGGGCTGAGCAGTTCCACCACTGGGAGCCCACAGACCACGGCTTTGTGCCGCTTCGTCTCGCCATGGACGTCGAGCATGGGTACGTGCACGCGCAGAGTGTATGGGACGCCTCCGCACCATGGCCGCGTGCGGGCACAGCCTGCTACATGCTCCGTGCGATGGTCATCCAAGCTCAAGGGGCCCGTGATGCCCCGCATCTGTGTGCTCTTGTCCGTGCTCCGAACGATGACGACGCGCCGGACGCTTGGTACGTCTTTAACGACTTCCTCGTGCGCCCCATTACCGAGGCGGAGGCGCTGCGTTTCGGCGAGCCGTGGAAAGTGCCTGCGCTGCTTGTGTGGGAACGCGTCGATGACGTGGCCGAGTCTCACGCCAAGCATCTCGCGGATCTGGCGCGCCATCTGCGGCCTGATCTATCGCTGCTGCTGCAGGACACACACATATCTCAGCATCGACGCGATGACCTGTGCCGGCACCGGATTCTGTCCGAGTCTGAGCTGCCCAAGCCCGGCACACTCGTCGCTATTGATGCCGAGTTTGTGTCGCTGGCGCAGGAGGAACTCGAGGTGTTTTCAGACGGCACACGCACGCTCATCCAGCCGAGTAGCCTGGCTCTAGCGCGCGTCTCCGTGCTGCGTGGCGAAGGTCCTCGCGAGGGCGAGCCATTCATTGATGACCATATCTGGACCACGGAGCCGATCGTCGATTACCTGACGCAATTCTCCGGTATCCAGCCGGACGATCTCGATCCGAAACGGACGCAGCGCACGCTTGTATCGCACAAGACAGCCTACAAAAAGCTGCGCATGCTCACGGACCTTGGATGCCGCTTTATTGGGCATGGTCTCGCCAAAGACTTTCGGATCATCAACATTTTCGTGCCGCCGAGTCAGGTCATTGATACCGTGCAACTGTACCATTCACCAGCGCATCCGCGCAACTTGTCGCTCCGCTTCCTCTCGTGGTTTCTGCTCAAAAAAGACATTCAGCAAGGTCTTGCACTTGGCGTTGAGCAACATGACGGGCACGACTCCATCGAGGATGCTCTCGCGGCGCTGCAGCTGTTCCGCAAGTATGAACAGTTTGAGCGCGATGGCCGTCTCGAGGACATGCTCGAGGATCTGTACGAGATTGGCCCGCGTGTGAATTGGCGTCCACCAGAAAAGATTGCTTCATAGCATGAGATACCTATGTATGCCGCCGCCGACCTTCGGTAGGCATGTCGTCGGGATGCAAGTCGGCTTCGGCCTGCAAGTCGGCCAGTTCGTCGGCATCGACTTCGAGATCGGCTTCTTCGTCGGCGTCGTCCTCGCCGCCTTCGTCAGCCGTCTCTCCTTGGCCATCCTCCTCTTCCTTGCGTTCTTCGCCTTCGTCCTCCTTCGTCTCTTCGGGACCCTCGTGACCCGTTTCTTCTCGCTCCTGTACATGCACAGCTGCGTCTTCCATCGAAGCTTCCTCGCCCTCTTCGGGCGCGCCACGGCCGTCTTCCTGGTCGTTGTCCTCTTCGGGCGCGCTATGGCCTTCTTCCTGGTTGTGGGCCTCTGCCTCGTCCTCCGACTCACTCTCGACGTACTCCAAGCCTTCGAGATTGAGTTTGTCGACACCGTCGCGAAGAAAGAGGCGCTTTGTCAACTCGCGCTCCGTCATGGGCCGGTGTCCCACGATCATGCGGTGCCAGAATCCTTCGTATGGCACAAGGAGACGCTGCTCTGTCTTGCGTGCGCGACGGATTTGCAGACCATACCGCATATCAATGTGGTGATAGTACGCCACTTTGCGGCCCTGCGATGCTGGCGCCACGACATGCTGCTGCCGAGCACGCTCTGCCTCGGACTGGGGTGGAAGCGTCGTCGATACATCCTTCTGCGACTCGTCTTCGTCCCCAAACAGATCCTCCTCCTCATCCTGAGCACTGATCGGCGCGTCGGCTTGTACATGGGCCAGTTCAGGGGCTGCATCAGGTTTTTCGTCGTCCATGACCACGGCGAGCAGGTGGTCTGTCGGCACCGGCTGCTCCATCGGCTCAAAATCACGCACATGACGGAATCCCGTGCCGTATACATTCGCATCGCCGCCGTCTTCGCCATCGAGCCACGGGACGCGGGGGTATGTACCAAGGCGACGGCGCTTTTTGAATCGCGCCGCTGCTGTATCTTGACGCCTCTGCTGCGTCTCTGCATCGAGCTCCTCTGCATCGACCGCGTCTGGCTCTCCGTACTGCGGCAATGTATCGGCGCAGGTCAAGTACATAGACACACGCTGCTTACCGGTGATGGGGTCTGTGACGGGGCGCAGCATGGCGGCATCCCATCGTGGATCATTCGCTCGGCCCAAGGCACTCGCGAAGCGCACGACCTGGAAGCTCGTCGTCCATGTCTCTGGATCAGGCAGCAGCTCGTATGCTTCCACGGCGTGCACGTGTGGCTTGCTTGGATGCCGCAAAGTAGCCAGCGGTGCATTGGCCGCGTCAAAGCCATGCAGGATGCGCTCGATCTGCGCGGGCCGAGACGTGTCGTGACTGGGCGCCTCGTGCTCAGCCTTCGCTTCGGCTTTTTGTTTCCGCTGCTCGGCACCGAGGTACTCTGTACGACGCAGCCACGTCACGCTCGCTGCTTGCGCCTGCGCCGTACTCTGCGGCGCCAGATCTTCTGCCTCGGCCGGCTGCATGCCCGCCTCCGACAACAAAAAGGCATCATCTTCGTCCAGCTTGTCCCACTCCAGCACGCCGTCCATTTCAGAGGGGTGCGTGCCGTCTTCCAGCCACAGGTATTCCAGTCGCGCGAGGTCCAAGGGCATGCCCGCCTCGGCATCCACCGTCAGAGGCAGCTGCAGCGACTCCGCCATCCGTTGCAGGTATATCGGCGACACATAGTTCGGCTCAGGCTCCGGAATCCTCGTGAGCCTCGGCGCATGCGGCAACGCAGGCAGTGGATTCGGGTACCGCACACGCTCAATCAGATCACGCTTGCGTCGCGTCGCCATGGCCGATCGTAGCCAGCTCGGCGTGGGCCTTCGCCGCGTGGGTGCGCGCCCGTCGGCACGTGACAGACAACGACACCCTCCTCCGTGGGCGGTTGCCACGAACGACATGGCGACGTCATCGGGGCATGCCCATGTGCGTGCCTACCTGCATTCGCTGTTGGGGCGCCAACTGGATAAGAAAGAATACATGGACGCAGAAAATGCTTTGTTAGCGCAGTTGGATCGAATGCGTGACGGCGACGATGACGACGCGTGCATGGCGCTGCATGAGGTGCTACGTGTGCACATGCAGCGCCTCCGGCCCATATCTGAGGCAGAGCTCGATGCGGCTGCTCTGACACTTATGCTCAAGCATCGTGATGATACCATGCGCACATCTACGGTGATCCGGTCTACGCCTTCATCCACCACGTCGTCGCCATATACCCCTCCTGCTGACGCACGACATGCCAACGAACTTCGTCCGCCGCAGCCCATCAAGGTATCCGCGCCCGACACATTCCCAGATGACGAAGAAGATGAGTTTTCTCCTTTTGCGCCACCGAGCGCTTCTGCCTTATACCAAGGCGCGGCCTCCGCTCCTCCCTTATCGGTGCCGGATATGAGCGCCCTCTCTCTGCACGCCGAGGCAAGTGCACCCATGCTCACGCCTCTCGAGGTATTTTGCAGTGTGTTTGTCGCGCATAATCAGGGCCTGTTTCCGGATGAGCCCGATGCACCGCACCGCTTCCAACGCGCCTCCCTCATGATCCAGCATGCGTTGGACATCAGCCATTACGACATCAGTGCGGCGCTCCAAATTGTCAAGCAGGCCCATGATGCAGGCGTGGATATCATGGATATGCAGCCGCCTGACTCAGCAGGCTCTGATGATCCCACCACGCGCGTATGTCGCTTCTTCCTCGCGGGCGAGTGCCGACGGAGTGACTGCCGCTTCTCTCACGATCTCAACAAGGCGCTTTGCCGCTTTTGGCTCCGGGGCCAATGCCTGAACGACCCATGCCTTTTCATGCATGACTATGAAGCACTATCGATGCTCGCACAGAGCATCGTAGTCGCTCCAGCGCCGCCAGAACCCGAGCCTGAGCCCTCGTGGATCCCTCCGCGTCCCAAGCCCGATGCGTCCCAAACGCCCTGGGCGATGGCTGCCAAGAGTGCCCCTGCCTCGACGACACCCAAAGTCATGCCGCGTGGTAGCACCAGCACTGTATCGAGCAAGCGTCTCGCGCTTCGGCCGCCTTCCTTGCTTCCGACGTTATCGACGGGCAGCGCCCTAGCCATTGACATGGGCAAAGTACGCGCATCACAACCCAGACATCAGGACCGCTGGAAGACGATCGAAGCACTCTTGCACGCGCGGCATGAACGTCTACGCGAGCGTCTGCAGGTCGGCGCGGGCGGCGATGCGGGCGGCTGGGGCAGCAGTGCTCAGGCGAGTCAGGAACGCGGCTCACGGGGTCTGCGTGGCCGGTGGATGGGCGCGGGTCTTGGTCTGTGCCTCGGCGTTGCTAAGCCACAGGTGGCAGGTGCATCATTGTCGCTGGACGAACGCACAGAAGCTGTACTCGACTTGCACGGCCTGCATGTGGACGAGGCGCTCGAGGCTTGCGAACAATTCCTACTCGCCCTCGAGTCCGAAGGATTCCGCGGCCTAGCCTACTTGTGCGTCGGCGCCGGCAAACACAGTGTCCGCTCGCGCGGCAAGCTCGCATCCAGTGTGCGCGAGTTTCTCCAAAGTTGGGGCTACCCGCATGCCGACTATGACGGCGTGCTTGCCTGCGATCCCTGCACGCACTTGTCGTAGTACGTGCACAGCTACATAAAGGCTGTCTGTCCACGGCGGGCGAGCTCGATAATCTTCCAACCACCCGTGATCTCATTCTCCAACTCCGACTCCACGCGTGTCAACACCATGGCATAGCGGCACTGGATGGCTTGCTCGACGCTGCCATCGATAATTTCGCCGGTTTTCGGGTCCTTAAAGTACATGAGTTCTTGCGTTTGGAACGTGATGACGAGCACAGGCATCGGGCCGGTCTCCAGCATCTTGCCCTGTACCACATCCACACTGCTCAGGTCGAGAATACGGCCGTCCGCCACGTAGCCACGCTTCATGTAGGGTTCCAGCGTCGCCATCAGCACATTGAACGTCGCCTCACCACACCATTGCCGCAGCAGGTTGCGCTGCGCCGTGTGGTATGCATCCAACACCTCCGGCACGACGTACTCACGCAACTCGGTCGTAAAGCCAGCGAGGGTGAAGGAAGGATCGAGCTGCTTGATAGACCGCACGACCTGCGCCGTCTCGTTCTCTTCAAACCATGATGCCACGCGGTTCGTCACGCCACGCAGACGCTCGATGAAGGGGTTTTCCGAGTCTTGATATTGCTCGTGCCACTCGGACAGGCGCTGCATAATGGGACTCTGCTGCGTAAACTTCTCCCACCGCGATCCTTGCGCTGACTCGGGCGCCAACACAAGGTCGCTGCCTGCATTCGCATTCTCATTCACGCGGTTCATGACCGCATAGCCGCCCAACCTCTTGGGTGCGGGTGGGGGCTGGTCAGCTGGGGCCTCGGCGCCAGACGTCTCACGACCGGCTGCCTCTCCGGCCGCAGCAGCGGCTGCCACGATGGGATCAACAGGTTCCGCTTCCACATCGTGTACGGGCGGCCGACGTCCAATCTTGCGCAAACGCAATTCGCGCTTTATGCGACGCGCATCAGCGGCGCTGGTTCCCTGTGCTAGGCGAATGTCAATGCCCGAGTTGCCGTCGTCAAATGCCTCATTGATGGTCTCAGCAAACGCCTTGTATACTTCTGTGTTGCGCACAGGCGCCGTCGAGTCTTCTAGCTGCTGACGAATACGGCTTGACATGGCCGAAAGCGAGCGCATCAGCTCACTCTCTTCCATTTGTCGCAGCGTCGTGCCGATGGCTGCACTGATCTGCCCACCATTCTTTCGCAGCTGCTCGGCTGCGGCCTGCAGACGCGGGTTGTGCTTGATCGAGGACACAATTCGAGCACGCTCATACGCTTCACGCGCCTTGCGCATGGTTTCCGAGTCCTGGAACTTGGCCGACTCACCCTGCAACTGCTTCAAATTGTCTTGAAACTCGCGCGACTTGGTCAACTCTTGACGCAGCGTGTCCACAAACACCTGAAATGGTGAGCGAGGAATGTTTTCACATCGTGCTGTTGAGTGCAGTGCACGTTTCAGCACGATATGTGTGATCGGCATCCGTCCTGCAGCCGTGATCATCCGTCGTCGCCACCCGAGCGCCGCGTCCCTGTCACCTTTTGCTCGCACCTTTCTTCTTGTCACGTGTCTAGCACGTGTTTTATCATCAGGGGTCCTGCGCACGTTCCATCGTAGCAGATCGATTGATCATGTCGTTCGTGTCGCGTCTGGGGCAGGCGCTCCGACGCTCCCTGTTGGGCGTCAAGAATGACACGGCACGCATTATGCGCATGGAAGTCTCCGCGATGGAGCATGCCACGGACTCTCAGCTCCTCTACAAACTGGCCACGCCAGCTGATCTCGAGCAGATGGCCACAGGAGCTGACTCGGATATTGGCGGCCTCTCGCGCTGCCACTTTTCGCTAGAGCGCGAGACACAGGAGGGTAAAGTGCCTTCTGTGTTTGGTCGCTTCTATGGAACGCTAAGCTCGCAGATTCCTCGTGGCTCCTCCCTCGAGCGAAGTGGATACGCCGCATTCCGGAACAAAACTCGGCCTACCTTGTTCAGCATGCAGACTTGGGACACGTCCTTCCACCCATACCTAGCTATCCTTGTGCGCAACCGCTTGGCATCCTCCTCGACTCCGTCGTCGCCGTCGCTTCGGTCCGCGTTGCATGCGAACGACCAGACGGGCCCGGCCATTCCACGGGCCGTGGAGGCGCTAGGCCTCCCGTATGGCAATGTGCCTGCACGTTCCCCTGATCCGCCGCTCTTTTTCGTCAATATACAGACAGATGGACCTGTTACGACGGATCTGTACCAGCATCGTCTCTTTCTCGATGAATCCCAGGGCACAAACTGGCAAACGATCACCATCCCTTTCGACTCGTTTGTGCTCACGAACCTCGGAGTCGTGTCCGACCTGCAGGTGTCTATGCTGCGCGAAAAAATCCTTACCGTGGGCGTGAGCGCGCTCGTCGACCCGCCGCTCTTGCCTGTGCGCGAAGAGGGTGAGCCGGAGCCTGCCACGGCTCCCGAGACACTGGGTGCCTTGCGTCGTGAGCCATCTCGTGGAGGCAAACGAGACACGCTAGTCAAGTTTGACTTGGACATTGCTGGCATCTGGGCCGTGGCGTCACCGGTGGACGCCATGCAACTCTTGTAGTCTATGAAGCGGAAGGGCGCCACTGTTTCATGTCGGCATACTCGTCTTCGTTCATATCGGGCATGTGCTCCAGGCTAGCCAGCAGGGCCTTTTGGCTGATGCCCTTGACAGGTGGGGGCTTGGTCTCGGCCTGGGCGTCGCTGGGAGGCGAGGGGCCGAACAGGTCGAGGATGCGGTCAGTGTCCATTTGGTCGATGGACTTGTTTTGCTGCGTCACGACCGAGTTGGCGATGTTCATCTTGAACTGTTGCAGACCCATGATGGACGACTCGAGGGTGTTGCGTGTGATCAAGCGGTACACATTGACGACCTTTTTCTGGCCGAGGCGGTGTGCCCGATCCATCGCTTGTAAATCTTTCATAGGATTCCAGTCGTGCTCGACAAAGATGACGGTATCAGCGCCGGTCAAGGTAAGGCCCAGACCACCGACTGACGTGGTAAGCAGGAGGATATCAATGCTGGGATCGGCATTAAAGGACTGTACAATGCTGTGCCGACGATCACTGCTTACCGTGCCGTCTAGGCGAAGGTACGTCACTTGGGGCATGAGCGGGCGGAACAGGTCCTGCTCAATGACATCGAGCATGTGCCTCATTTGGCAGAAAATCAACACGCGGTGTTGCGACACCGATGCGCCGGTGTCGGCGCCAATCAGCGCAGCATCATTCGCTTGTGTGTCGTGACCAATACCACAGTCTAGTAGCAGCTGTCGAAGTGCCTGAAGTTTAGGGGCATGCGACAGCCCGGCCAATGTGCCGCGGTTCGCATTCACTTGCTCTAGCAGCTTCTTTTGGGCTGGCACGGCGGCATCGAGTACGAGCGAGGGATGATTGGCAAGCTTGCGCAGGTACTGCAGCTTTTGGAATATATGCTGCTGTTCCTTGGGCTCGGTGTTGTTCTTCTTGTCTTCTTCCTCCTCCTCGTCGTCGTCGTCCGTGGCCTTGACAAAGTCGTCATACAGCTGCTTTTGTATGTCGCTCAATTCACATTCGACATCCTGAATAATCTTGGGCGGCAAGTCGTCCAGCACGTCTTCCTTGAGACGACGCAGCAGGAACGGCACGATTTGCTTATGCAGAGCTTCGAGCGCTAATGTGGCAGCTTCTTTTTCTGCGGCGCTGGGCTTGCCTGAGCGACACGCCAGGACAGGCCGCGCAAAGCGCTCGTGGAACGACTGATCCGAGCCCAAAAAGCCCGGCATCAAAAAGTCGAACAAGCTCCACAGTTCGAGCACATTGTTCTGGATCGGCGTGCCGGAGAGAATGAGGCGGTGCTGCGCCCGCATCTGCTTGACGCTGCGTGTCGTTTTCGTCTTGGGACTGCAGATCACATGGCCTTCATCGAGAATGCAGTAGAACCATGATCGGGACGCTAGGTCTTGGACGTCGTTCCTGACCACATCGTACGACATGACGACGACATCGACCTGGTTGATCTGCGCCTTGAGTCGCGCGCGATCGCTTGGGTGCCCGGCATACAGCAAGGCCGTGAGGTTCGGCGAGTAGGTCTCAATTTCATGGACCCAGTGGCCTGTGAGCGTTGGAGGACACACGATCAGAGACGGGATGCGCTTGGCATCGGGCGCCTGTGTCTGCTCCCAGCGCTCATGCCGCTCATGATGCTTGCACGACAGGAGCGCGATGGATTGCAGTGTTTTTCCGAGACCCATATCGTCGCACAAAATGCCGTGCAGTTGGTATCGGGCAAGGAAGGCCATCCAGCTGACGCCGTCCATTTGGTACGGCCGGAGCTGGACCTTCATCTCGATCGGCATCTTGTACGGCGCGACTTTGGAGCCGTCCATCAGCTGAGCGAGGAACGCCTTCTCGGTCTCGCGGCGAGCGAGCAGCGCTGGCGAAAAGTGGGGCGGGTCAGGCAAGCCGTGAATCAAAGGCAGGAGCTTGACGAGCTCGGCAAACGTGTTCGTCGCCAGCAGCCGGATCGACTCGTCGCTGTCGTTCATGCGGCCGAGCACAGGCACGACGAGGAAGAGCACGTACGGCAGCAGGCGCTCGTCCTGCACACGCACCGTGCACGACACGACTTCCATCGCGCCCTGCCGGCACAGCAGTTCCGCCGAGCCGAGCACCGGCACGACTTGCTCGACCAGGGCATGCATCCCCTGATCCGTGATGCACTTGGTCACCACACTAAAGCACCGCGCACTCGCACCACGCAGTACGCGGAATTCGTTCTGCGAGACACGCACAAGCGCGTCCAACAGCGATGCGAGCGATTCGTGCAGGTCGGTGTGCACATGCGGCGCGATGCATTCGAGGACGGAGCATGCGTCTAGGAGCGCCTGGCCCCGTGCGTCGTCCATGGGCGCATCGTGGAGGAGCGGTTCGGCCGCAGATGTCCAGAGGATCGGCAGCTCGTCCCAGATCTGAGCGCCAAACTGCTGGCACAGGTGCATCAGCGCACATTCGGCGCCGCGGCGAATGAGGCGACTGGGCGTCAGCGTCTCGGGCTCCGCCGATGCACGCCGCTCCGATGGCGGAGCGACGGGTAATGCGCCTGTGCCTTCGCGCTCGCCCTTGGTCTCGACAAAGAGCGGCGTGATCGACGTGTCTTGGCACACGAACGCACACAGATTCTTGACGATCTTGGCACTGGGATTCGCGTGCGCGGTAGGCAGCGTACATAGACGCACGAGGCTGGCGATCGAGCAGGCGGCGCGAGCCTGCAGATCCGCATTCTCTTCGTACTTGATGCTGTTCATCAGGCTGCGGATGAGCGGGTTGAGTTTCGGCGGAAGCACGCCCCATGCGACGACGGCGCCGGCTACGGCAGCGAGTACCAACACGTCCTGCGTTTCCTTCGTGGCATCGTACTGCTCGATCGCACGTTGAATCTTGCGGCTTTGTTCAACGACAGTCGTGCAGGAGGGTGCGAGGGTAGCGGCCGTCTCGGCCAGCCGTTGGGCGTCTGCCGTCGTACATGGGCTGGATACGGCCGGCACACGATCCCGAGCGATGTGGGCGTCGCGGACCATCATTTGGCCCAGGACGTGGCAGTCGTGCTGCATGCGCTGCAGCAGGACGTGCATTTCCGTGTAGATGGGCGGCATGGATGTGTCGAGCAGCTGCAGGAGCGTCGCGTGCACGCCACGCACGGCATCGATGGCCAGCAGCTCGCTGACACTCGGTACACATTCGGCCCATCGCTGCGCCACCACGGCGCCGAGGCACTTTTGCAGCGCTGAGCGCGCCTCGAGCGCCTCTTGCAGTAGCTTGCACGTCTCTGAGGACGGCGGCGCGAGGGCCAGCAAGTCGCCCAGGGCCGACGCAGCGCCCAAACGTCCGCGCAGCACGGTGTCTGTGCTGACCAGGGTCAGGTCTTGTGCGAGAATGCCACGATCGATATTGTGTTCCGACCGCGCGCGCGGCGGCACATAAAACAGCGACGTGTCCATCGGCGTGCCGATGGGCGTCATGACCAGGGCCAGGAGCGCGGGAAAATGCGGGGCGGCGAGCTGAGCGGCGCGCGGGCCGAGCACCTGGAGGGCCTGAGACCATACGCGCGCGGTGGCCTCGCGGATGGGAGCGCGTTCTTCGACGAGCATGTTTTGGAGCAGCAGTCGAATGAGGTCGTCCGTGACCCAGTCGTGCGGCAGCGACGAGCATTGCAGCAGGGCATGCATGGCATTGAGCATCGACAGACGCACGTTGGTGATGGTGTGCCGGAAAAAGCGGAAGAGCATCGTAACGCGCTGCGCAAGCGATGCCACGTCGATGATGCCCAGCACCTCGGCGTGAGACATGAGCGACGCGAGCAGGTCCATGACGCTGGCGGCGCTGCTCGACAGGTCATCGCGCTTGTCGCTGACGCAGACGAACAGCTGATCCAGCAGGTCCGATACGCGCGCGAGTTGGTGCGACACGATGTTCGAGGTGATGGGCAGGAGCATCGCAGCTGCTACGGCGCGCACGTCGTCGTCATTGTCGCGGAGTCCTAGCTGAGCCACGTCCAGCACATCCGACAGCATATCGTCTTCCACGCCCAGGACATCGACGCGCATCATCACCTCGTACTTGATGCCGAGCAGGCCCGCATGCCGCACCTCCCAAATATACGGCCGCTGCCCCTCGCGTCCGACCAGCTGCGCCTCCCGCACCGAGTCCTGCCGCACCATCTCCAGGAGGACGTGATGCGTACTTCGCACCAGCTCATTCGTCATGTGCGGCAGCAGCTGCGCCAAGGTCTGCGACGCCGTCTCTCGCACGGGCGCTACGACGTGGTCAAACACAAAGTCGCCGAGCCGGTCGAGCGCAAACACACACAACAGACGCACCGCGAGATTCTCGCACCACACAGCGTGGCGCTCGTCATTGTCTTGCTTCGACGCATGCATCACGCGTCCGCCGCCATAGCCCTGTGTCCGGAACAGCTCACGCAGACCGAGCGCCGCGCCGTGCCGCGCCTCCCACGTCGGACTGACTAACTCGACACTGAGGAGCTCGGCCAGCGCACGAAAGGGCCATTCGCCACGCTGCGTCTGCAGCGAAAAGACGGCGGCCGCCTTGTCGGAGGCCTGAGCGGTGCTGTCCAACTTGGCGCGCTTTTCCGGCTCGACATGCGCTACCGGCGCGCGGGTCTGAGCCTTGGCCTCGAGCTTGCGCTTGCGCTTCAGCTGATTGCGCTCGCGAGCGCTCAGTGCACGGTCTGCGCCAGGCTCCGGCTCCGGTGCAGGCGCCGGCTTGGGCGCCGGCTTGGACCCGGCCAGCTCGGCATCCATATCAATGCCCATATCCATGTCGTCGGCGCCAAACCCGAGGCCCAGCTTCCCAAGTACGTCCTTCTTTGCGTGCTGAAGTCGCTCGCGACTCATGAGCTCAGGCACATCGTACTCCTTGCCCACGGACGCTAGGAGCTTGGTGCCTGTCTGCAGGACATGCGGCAGGGAGAAGCTCGCAAACTGCAGGCGATCCGCCTCGCCCAACGACGGCGTCTCCTCTGCCTTGATAGGGGCCGATACGTGGCGCTCCGTCCCTGTGTCGGGATCCCATACGCCAGCGGCCTGGGTGATGTGGTAGATCGCTTGCGCCGCCGCCATGCGTGTGTCCCAGTTCTTGGACAGCAGGAGCGGCACGACACGGGCCAGGAGCGTCAGGACTTCATTCCACTCGCCATCCGTGCCGCGGTACACTGCGGGCTCCGACGAGGACGCGCCCTCGTGCGCCGTGCTTGCCCCTCGCACACGCAGCGCCGCAATTTGGCCTAGCTGCGTCGCCGCGGTGGTGCGAATCAGCGACGACGACCCGATATCCAAGAGAGACACGAGCCTATCTAGGCGTGTCGCAGGCATACTACCGCTCATGGTAGGCGGACCCACGCAAAAATCGGCGTGCCTCGAGGCGCCACCCGACTGTGGGCCTCCTTTTATACGAGCGCGCGCGCTGAAAAAAGAGGGGCCTCGCACGCATAATTCCACAACGCCTCAGCCTGCACTGGCCACGTCGCGATCGCCGCCGCCGTCGCTGCGGGGCACCCTTTCCTCTATGAACACTAGCGATCTTCGGCCCATTCCTGCTGTTAGTGCGTGTCGACCTACGTTCTCACGGCGGATTTGAGCCTCTTCCTCTGGCGTAAAGTCGTTTTGGATATTGAACAGCTTGCGAATCTCTTCGGGCTGCTTGCCCTTGATCATATTCGCCCTGACGGTCAGCCTAGCGTACATACACTGTCTTGCATCCGATGTCCAGTAGACTCTTGATATCGAGGTAATTCGCCGCCAGGATAATCTCAAAGAGCATTTCCTGATCGACTTGGATGAACCGCGCGTCCCATTCAGAAATGTCGGTGGCGCGCCGGCGAATCTCGTCCGGCTCGTCCGCGACGGACAGGGGATCGTTGCGGTGGTGGCTGCAGTATTCCAGCACCTTGGTCAGCACGCTCGAGCTGACGTTCGGCAGGGGGATCGCCTGGTCGGACTCGCCGATATCTTCGATCAGCTGCTTGATCAGCAAAGACCTCTCCGCGACATCGCGGTCCACGCTAAATTGCTCGTTGTCCGACGTCGAAATGAGCACCATCACACCCAGGCACCGCGGACGTGGTGGCAAGACACCGCGCGGCGAGCGGCGAGGCGTGCGTGCGACTGCCTCATCACGTGATGTCATGAGAAGAGAAGACGGCGGCGGCTTCCTGCCAGGCGCCTATCGCTGCGTCCAGCATGTCGTCGTTGGCACGGGGCATGTCGATGCCGGTGCGTGTGTGCATGCACCGTGGCATGTGGCAGCATGCAGCGATTTCTACGGCTCGTGCCGCACCAGCCGTCCAGCCGCTCGAGCGACTCGGGTCCGGTGCGTCGGTGGCCGTGCATGCCGATGGCACACCCGTCGCGGTGCCGGCGCCTGCGGAAGATGTGCGCCGCATGCGGTCGCGCCGCGAGAGTCGTTGGCTCAAGAAGCAGCAGAAGCTGCGCGTGCGCGAGAACCGCAAGAAAAATACCATTGCTGCTCGACTGGGCATTGAGGAAAACAAAGTCTCGCCCTACGTCCGAACGGACCAGCAGTTCAAGATGTTCAAGCCGATCACGCCCTCGATTCGGTGGCTGCGGTACCCGCTGAATCCACACCTGCACCGCGGCAAGCCTGTGCGTGAGCTCACGGTGGCTCAGCGCAAAACGGGCGGTCGGAACCACCACGGCCACATTACGGTCCGTGGGCGCGGTGGTGGCCACCGACGCCGCCTGCGTCTCGTCGACTTTTACCGCTGGGAGCCGGGTGAGCAAAAGGTCGTGCGCATCGAGTATGACCCCGGACGCAGCGCCCACATTGCGCTGATTGAGCACAGCGAGACAAAGCGTCTGAGTTACATTCTTGCTCCGGATGGACTCGTAGCAGGCGATACCGTGGAGAGTTACCGCCATATGATGCAGCACAAGCAGCAGCAGCACAGCGACGATACCGTCAATCTCGGTATCTTCCGTACGCAGGCCATCCGGCCTGGCAATGTGCTCCCGCTGCGCATGATTCCCATCGGCACGACCATCCATGCCATTTCGCTCCTGCCGCTCGGCCCGGCCAAGCTCGTGCGCTCGGCAGGCACGTTCGGGCAGCTCGTGACATTCTCCTCGCTGCGCAAAAACGTCGAGACGGACGAGAACGCCGACTTGGCGCAACAGCACACACACGCGCAAGTGCGCCTATCGAGCGGCGAAGTGCGTATGGTGCCGATCGACTGCTGCGCTGCTATCGGCACCGTGAGCAACAAGGACCACCAGCACGCTCGTCTCGGCAAAGCCGGCCGAAGCCGCTGGCTCGGTCGCCGTCCCAAGGTCCGTGGTGTGGCTATGAACCCCGTCGACCATCCTCACGGCGGTGGTCGTGGCAAGTCCAAGTCGAACAAGCACCCACGCTCCATCTATGGCTTCCCGCTCAAGTTCCAGCGCACGCGCAGTCCGAACTCGCGCAACGGCAACCGCATGGTCGTCCGCCCTCGCCCACGGCGCAACGGCAAGCGCACGGGTTAAGTAGCCAAGTAGGTATACGCTACGTGCCTTTTTCTCTACTTCTTGAGGCGCTGGCGCTCGGCACGTTGGCGCTTGCGCAGCTTCTTGTACTTGTGCTTGTTCATCTTTTTTCTGCGCTTGCGACGCACGCTGTCCAGCGAGACGCTGTACGGCGCCTCACCGAGCTTCGATGCCACAAACGTACGCCACTCATGGTCAGCACGCAAGCGCGTCTGGACCAGGCCCTGCATCAGCCACAGGTGCGCGTCCTCATCAGCCGCAGCGTCAGCATCGATCGAGCGCACACGCACACGGCGCGTGGGCGCCGCCGACCCGGATTGCGGTGGGACGTACGGCTGGGTATGTGTGTCGAGATGCGTCGCTACGCCGGGCGCCCAGTCCTTGTGCGCGCCCGCAGGCTCGCCGAGGACCACGAGCTCTGCCTCGCTGCCCAGGCGCGCCGCACGCTCGACGTCCTCGCCTTGCTCGATCGCATTCGCCATGACCAGCTCACGAATCTCTGCATCTCGCTCCATCCGCTCGACATACTGCGACGCGGCCAGCACGGCTGGCGACGACGGCGTGAAGCCGCGCGAGCGCACACGCCGGGCAATGCGCGACTTGCGCGACGACAGGCTCAGCTGAGAGAGTCGGTCTAGCAGATGCGAAAACGTATCGGTATCCACTCGACGCGCGCGCCGCCGCCATATGCTGCGCTGAGGCATCACCTGTGCTAGATCGTCCGCCTCGATGACGAGCACGTCGCCCTGCATCATGCGCACAGGGCGCGCAGGCAGCTGCTCGTGCTCGAGAAGCGGGCGGTGCTGCGCATACAGCCGCTGCAGACCCAGGCTGCGCTCACTCGTGGGTGGCGGATTCGCGCGCGGCAGCGACACAGGCTTGGCCAAGTGCACGCCGCCACGCACCTGCGTCGCAGCAGCGACAGCCGCCGACGACGCTGCCGTACGGTGGGGCGCGGCCATGCACCGCGTTGCCATAGCCGCGCTGATGGCAGCCCGCGCATGATGCATCCGCATCGATAACACGTTCCTTCGCATGGACGACAAAGAAAACAGCACCGCTCTCGCCCCCGGCCCTTCTGACTATGCCACGTGATTACCGCAGGACGCTGGCCGAGGCCCCCCTTGCGACTGGCCTCCACACCGTCAAACCTGGCGACATTGCACGTCCACCCAATCACACTCACGCTGTGTGCCCGCGCTACAGCGGCCTGAAACGTGGTCGCACACCGACTCCCTGGCCATCCGCCTTGGGTACGAGCCTTGCCGTCATACGTACAGCCTTTACGCACATTGGCGCGCGTGAGAACACGGTAGTGAGATTTCGTGGGGTATGGCGACCGTCGTTCCCCGACTGAAAAAGCGGAGGATCTCCCCACACGCCTCCGGTGACGCCACAAGTCCATCCACCTCTCAGCGAGGCATGATGGATGCCTCGTACATGCCCATGTCGTCGCCGATGCACGACGTATCGATGTACTATTCCGTGCCCTCATCGGATATACATGCATCCTCATACCCTGTCGCCTCCTCGTCCGATGTCATGCTGAACCAGCCGCCGCCTTCGGCTCCATCGCATCCTCGCCCGCGGATGTGCGTCCACGAGATCATCAACGGCCAGGAGCAGCCTGTGTACGTTGTGAGCGATGACGATGACGACGATGGACCGCCTCCTGCATCACCATTACAGGGCCATGCGCCTCTTACATCCACGCGCCCTGCCATCAACGCCGGCAGCAAGCGCAAGTCTCCTGTGCCTTGGGAATTTACCGAGGCTATGCCTATGAAGCGCCAGCGCCGCAACGATGTACCGGGAGCGCCTGTCGACCCGGCCGCTGCCCCCCTGTCCCAGCTACCTTCGCTAGCTTCGTTGGCCTCCGTTTCGGCGCCGACAGCCGTACCTGTCACTGGCCCCGCACAGATGCCGCCGCCGCCGGGCATGCCCGAGCTTGCAACGTCATTCGAAACGACGCACCCCGACGCATGGCGCGTGCGGTGCTCGGGACCTGATATGCCACGCGCGAACTTCACGGCCCCGCTGGATGACAAAGACGGCCATATCATCGTGCGCGAGGGCGAATTTATCACGCCGCGCTATCAAATTCGCAGCTTACTGGGCCAAGGCACCTTTGGCAAAGTCGTGCAGTGCTACGATCGCAAACTAGGCAAGAATGTCGCCATCAAAGTGATTCGCGCCGTGCAAAAGTACCGCGATGCGAGTCAGATCGAGATTCGCGTACTGCAATGCTTGCGCCAACATGACCCACTCAATCGGTATCAATGTGTCCAGCTTCTCGAGTCCTTTGATTTTCGGAACCACATATGCATTGTATTTGACTTGCTCGACTGCAGCGTCTTCGACTTTCTCAAGAACAACAAGTTTCAGCCGTTCCCCTGCCGTGACATCTGGCTCTTTGCCAAGCAGCTGCTGCGCAGCGTCGCTTATATGCACAGGCTTTCTTTGATTCATACGGATCTCAAGCCAGAGAATGTGTTGCTGGTCGACGCATCTTCTGACGTGGCATCCACGTCACGGCGGTCCAACGCGCGCAAGAAACGCGTCCTTCGCAGCGCCGAGATTCGCCTTATCGACTTTGGCAGCGCCACATTTAGCAACGAGTACCACTCGGGTGTGGTATCGACGCGCCACTATCGAGCGCCAGAGATTATCTTGGGCATGGGCTGGTCCTTCCCCTGCGACGTGTGGTCGCTGGGATGCATCCTAGTCGAATTCTACACTGGCGAGGCGCTCTTCCAGACGCACGATAATCTCGAGCACCTTGCCATGATGGAGATGGTGCTTGGCAAGCTCCCTGACGACTACCGACGCAAGGCCGAGACGTACAAGCCCGAGTACTTTTACCACGGTCGCCTCGATTACCCTCGGCCAGATACAAGTAAGCAAAGCCGGCGATTTGTACAGAGCATGAAGCCGCTACAAGACATTGTGGCTAGTCCTCCGGCCTATGCTAAGCACCACCATGCCTTTGTCTCACTCTTGCGTCGACTTCTGGAATTCGACCCAGCCAAACGGATCACGGTGGAAGAGGCCCTGAGTCACCCGTACTTCCAGCTGGACCCGCACGATTTCCCGCCCTAACCTTGCCGTTGTGGGTAGATACCACTAGTTCGCACCGACACTCACGACTGTATATCGCTGAAACAAGCAACGCATTTTTGGGTGTGATATGTATCCTATAGACCCATCACTACCTTACTCGGGCTTCGTCGTGCCCTCCTGGAACAGGTAGGTCAGGTGGCACTTACCGCAGTACTGACGGTTGTGGTGCCAGGCCATAAAGATACCCGGACCGCACTCAGGCGAGGGGCACTCACGGCGCAGCTGCTTCACAGAGCCATCGTCGTTGATGCGGTAGTACTTGAGCGTAGCCATCTTGACCTTGCGGTGCTTGTGCTTGATCTTCTTGGGGGTCGTGTAGACCTTCTTCTTACGCTTCTTGGCACCACCACGCAGGCGAAGCACCAGGTGCAGCGTCGACTCCTTCTGGATGTTGTAGTCGCTCAGCGTGCGGCCATCCTCCAGCTGCTTACCGGCAAAGATCAGACGCTGTTGGTCCGGAGGAATACCCTCCTTGTCCTGGATCTTGGCCTTCACATTCTCGATCGTGTCGGAAGACTCCACCTCGAGGGTGATCGTCTTACCCGTCAAGGTCTTGACGAACACTTGCATGATGAACAGCTAACCAAACTGTGTGTGGCGTCCTTGCGGTTCCCAACAAGTGTGAGGAAAAGAGCTGGTGCCAGGCGTGGCAGCTTTTCTGACCGCACAGCACCGTGGGAAAATCATGGCACGTGATTACGAATCAGCAACGCATCGTTCTTCTGTGGATGTGGAGGTGCCCTCCACCAGCTCCACGCCGCCCCGGACGGCCATGGGTCGGCAGCCAAGGGGCCTGGAGCCGCCAGCGAGCCTGAGACCCAGGTGGTCTCGTGAGCGTTTGGTATACAAGTACATAGTGCTACTGCCGCATGGGGGATAAGCTGCGATCACGCGTCGTGCGCCGAGGGACTCTTGCGTCGGTCTTGGCTGGTGGCTGCACAAAGGCAAAGTCTGCGTCGAGAGCCTGCTCCAGCAGCGTCAGCCCCTGTTGGCAAGCATCAATGGCACGCTGTGCCTCAGCTTTGGTCTTGTACTGAAGAAGTGCATATCCCTAGAATGCATGAGCATGCGCCGTGAACGTACCTTGACGTAGCCGGTGCGTCGGTCCAAGTTGAGGTGCAGGTCACGCACTTTGCCGTACTCTGAAAATACATCCAGCACGTCGTCTTCTAGGGCCTCTTCATGTATGTTTGACACAACCACTACCCAGCCTTCCATAGCTGCGTCGTTAGTAGAAGACACGTACACTGTGCCGGATGGCCATGCCCTGCTACAGGTGCGTCGTCATCGGCCTGGTCCATGTCCACATCCAGCTGTTCAAACCCCTGCGACTTGACACCCTCTGCCTCACTCGCGCCATTCATATCAAACCCACGACCTCGTCGCCGAATGCTTGGATCTGTCGTATAAGTCAAGCGTCAACGCACCCAAGTCCATACGCTCGTCGTCCATCGTGCCGCACGCACCCAACCTCTTTGGGCGCGCACGCCGCGCACCACCGCGGGGGGCGAAACCCTGTCACGTGCCAACGCACCAAGGTGTTGGACCGTCCTCCTACCACGCCTCGGAGAGCGTGCGTCGACGCCGGATGAGTGGAGTGAAGGAAGCGGTGGCGCGCGTGTCTGATGCGCTGGACGCGTGTATACCACAGATGCAAGACTCGCTGCAGCGGCGGAAGGAGGCGCTGCGCGTACCGCGACTAGATGTGCATACATCTCAAGCCGAGCTGGAGTCGTGCATGCAGCATGACTTGCCGCAGATATATGAACGCGCCCGCAAAGCGTGTGTGGATGCGAGATCTGATGCAGACAAGCCTGGGATGTGGGAGGAAGTGCTCACCTCATGTATATCGAGCAAGATGCACACCTATATTCGGGCGTATGCTAGCGTCGAAGATGCGGTAGATCGCCTGGATATGGCCTTGTACTTGGCCCGGCACCACATGGCTGATGCGAGCTTACCTCTTTCATCTCTGGAAGAGGTGCTAGATGAATCGACCGTGTCGGCCTGCGATCATCTCTTTGCGTACGCAGAGCTACGTGCCCCCGTTTTGACGCAGGATATGGTGCCCACCTCAGGTAAGGGCCTCGTCCTTTTGCGCATTGGCAACAAGCTCTTGCGCCGCTTGTCCAAGACACATCGAGGGCACGCCGTACTAGCTGGTCGTGTTTTGCTGTTGCTCTCGTCGACATTCGCCGTCAATGAGCGCAGCGGCGTAAATCTCAAGGGCGAGTTTGGTCCAAATCTGCTCGAACCGCCTCCTGTCGCCACAGGCGACGCCCCATCGAGCACCGCAGCTGATGCCCTCATGATGCATCCAAATTTCTACGTGGCCTTCTGGGCACTGCAAGCCTATTTTATGAATCCCGCCTGCCTGTGGCAGCAGGACGAGGTACCGCCAGGCGCACAAGCACTCGAAGCACTGACGCTGCTTTCTTCAGACTCGTTTACACCCATGAAAACCTTTCAAGCGGGCATTCAATGCGTGCTGGACGTGTTCCGGTGGCTCCATAAAAGGACCGATGCCTCCGCCAAAGCTCACACCGGCCTGTCCCACGAGACAGAGATGGCGTCAGCGTATCCCCAATACCTAACTCACCAAGATCTATTCGTGTATGAACTGCAAAACATGGCCTTCCAGCGGCAGTTCCTGATGCAGTGTCTAATCACGTTCCAGTACCTGCTAGGACAAACAAGTGCCAGTCACGAACACTGCCAGGCGTGGAAGAACCAACTTCTTGTGCCATCCCATACCCTGTGTGATGCGGACGAGCAATGGGTACGCAAAACATGGCGACAAGTCCAAACACTGCTGCGCGATTCTGCCAAAGACGGCAAAGTGTTTCTCGATGCCGCTCTCCTGCTGCTTCGGCGAGAAAGCAGCTGGATTCGATGGAAAGGAGATGGTGCGCCATCGTTTTATCACGATATGTTCCCTGCTGAAACGCTGCAGGCATGGTCTGACAAGATCGCGACAGTATTCTCTGTACAAGAGCCTTGGTATCCTCATGCCGTCGGTACGGCAGAATTGTCGCGGCTCTGGGCGAATGGCCTTCACATTCCCGCACCCTCCCGTGTCGAGGTGCAGGATGAGGAAGGACAGACCAAAAGCGTCACCACGGATGGCTGGGAAGACCTCGAATTCCCACCGAATCGTCCGTCGGTCCAAGCCTTGTGCCGAATGATGGAACAAAGCTCAGACGCAGACAAGAAACAAGGCCTCGCATGGCGGGCGTTACGATGCGTTGGTCGTGAACATCTGCACTTGTTAGCCTGCATGACATCGCTGGATGATATCCCAAGTCTCTTACAGGTGATGGACGACGAGAAGAAAGGCGTGCCATACGAATCAGAGCATATGGGTCAAGAACCCATGGCGGACGAGGACATACCCGATGAAGACATGCCTCCTGCTCACGAAGAGACGCACCAAGAACCTTGCCCAGAAGAAGGTCCCCAAGAAGAGACGATCGACGAAGCCCCTCCAGAAGCCCCAGCAGACGGCCATGAGGACTCGACCCAAGACACGTTGGAACATGCCGACCATGACCAGGCCGACGACGACGCGTCACATCAAGAAACTGCGCCCAAAGACGTCGAAGATGCCCCGTCGTCTGTGCTTTCCTCATCGTCCTCCTCACCCCTGTCTTCCTCCGGCGACGCCGATCATGGCGATGCTGATGCCACCTTCATGACGGCGCCTGCGCCTGACGTCCCGTCCAGCATGGACATTTAATCTCAACCTTCATAGTGGCGACGCTGTCGTTTATGTGGCACGTTATGTGACTTGCAGTGAGCTTGCATCTCTTGCAAGAGAGCTCGTGGATCTCTGATCACATCCCGCGGTACGGCGTCCCACGCCGCCTTATGGCCCTTCGAGGCAGATGGCAGCGTCTCCATTTTCGCCACATCTTGCTCGAGACGCTTACATAGCTGCGCAATACCCTCCATGACGCGCGGAGGCGGGGCAGATGTACCGTGAGAAAGGCGCTTGTGCCATGCATACGCCACGTACCATGCCAGTCGCACGAGATGTGGGAACCGAAACTTGCGCGGAACGTGCGTCGCCCCTTCCATTTGCTCGATGCGCCAATGCATGGCCACATCATGATCTGTCAGAAAGTTTCCTCCGATAACGAGTGTGTCTTGGTACGTATACACAGCGTGAATCCAGCCAGGCGGGATCAGCATCGTTTCGCCCGTGCGTATCTCTACCTTGGTGAGCTGCTGTAGTCGGTCACCGAGCCACTCGCTTTCTTGATGCGCAGAGAGCGTCCACGCCTTGTAGGAGGCCAAGTTGGCTGATGTAGGCGGCGCAAACAAAAACATCTTGTGACCCCACACGACATGATAGTAGACCCATGTACCGGCAAAATCAATGTGAAAGTCGGTAAAAGCGCCCTGCACCCCCATCAGCACGTACCGCTGCACCTTGGGCCACTTGCGCGCCTCGTCGTCCGCGTGACAGGGACGTCGATGCATGGGCCAATCTCGCTCAACCCAATCATTTTCGCGCACCATGGCCGGCGCTTCGACCATGCGCTGCATGGCAGTGCCTGTGATTTCAAGACTAATGACGTTCAAGAGCTTGTCGCGTTTCGCCGCGGGTGTCTCGAAATAATCAGCCCACATACTCAGCGTCCATGCGCGTGACGACATTTGCGTTCGCACATCAATCACTTCCACGTGCGTGTCTGGTCCAACGAGCTGCGCCACATCCCGGATCGTCGTGTGCCGTGGTGGCATTCGCATGCCGGGTATATGGGAAGCCGGGTTGTCTAGATCTTGTGTCGCGGGAGCTGGGACGAGGGTGGGTGATATCAGTGGCTCGAGCGATGTCGAGAGCCACTGCGATGTCCATGTGCTGCCTTCCACGCGCAAGACACGCACAGGCCAGTCTTTATATTGGGCCAGCAACGAGGTCCACCGGCCAATAGGGTCCGACGGCTTGCCTTCTTGCACGGCTGCATAGTCCGTGGTAGGCCGTGCGCGGTGCGATCGCCGTCTCGGTGCGCGCATTTTCGGCTCAAGTGGCAGACTGTCACGACAGGTCTGGCAGTACCACTTGTCATAGTCGTCCCAATTGGTCAAGCGGACACACACGACATGGTACCATGTACCACAATGTGAGCATGCTATCCAAGTATCGACGTCATTTTGGTGATCGCTGACACTCTCGGCACACGCCGGACACGATTCATCACGCATGTCGTGTGGCACGCCACGGCCTGGAGCAGCGGCGCCTGTCTTCATGACAGACCTCCACAACTACACTGCTCGCCCGACTTCGTGGCCCCTCACATCATGTCGCTGTCTCCCGAGCATGCGCTTGGCGACATGCTCGGACTAGACTTTACCACGGTGTCGGAACAGATCATGCCTTATTTATCCTCTCACAAATCACCAAAGGCTCTGCGTGCATACCTCCACGAATTGATCGGCACATCATCGCAAGCCCACGCCATCACTGATGCTTTGGTGGCTTCGCGCTTTCCGCCCAGCCCTGTGCCTCGCAAAGACGATACCAAAAAGCCCATTCGAATTACACCAGCCTCGGTCAAGAGTGCCTTAGCAGAGGCCGAAGAACGTGCACAGCCCCGCACACTTGAGCCGACACCCGAGATCAAGGCGTTGGATGCAGCCTTTTCCATGCTCTCGACGGAACCTTCTTCTCCGGCTGCCTCGGTGCATGCGCCGCAAAAACGATGCATGTGCTTATGCCAGGGCCGCACGCATCCACTGGCTGAATGGGCGCCGTTGTGCTTTGCATGCGGCTTGGTCCTGTGTAGCGCCATCCGCCCTGTCCCTGTATCGCCCTACTCTACTTGCCCTTCTTGTCAGACGAGTCCCATTGTTCCTACCAAACACCGAACGCGCCTTTTGAATGATATGGTCCATTTGCGCGAAGAACTTTCACAGGAGCAAGCTTATCAAGAAGCACAGCGCCAAGCGGAAAGAAACGCGCTACGCGCTTCAGGTCGCACACCAGAACAAGCATTTCCGACGTTGCAAGGCATGCCCGCTCCGCCTCCCTCGGCGCCGCCGAAACAGCGCAGTCGCACCTTGCATCTCGATATGAAAACTCACAAAGTGACTGTATCAAAACCAAGATCACGCCCCGCTGCGCTCACAAAACCAAAACAGGACTCGGATGATGGAGTACAGACTCTAGCTGAGGACGGCTCCCTTCTCGTCCATGATGTGGATGATGACATGTTCCGCTCTCGAATGTCCTCTATCACGCGTAAAGTCTCGCCTTCTCATGAGCGATGGCAAGATATACCTACACCTGTGACATGTGTCTACGTCCCTGCGTCTCATCGCGATGAGCGCTTGAAAGCGTTCGAGTCACATGAACTCACACAAGTGCCTGATCTCGACATCTTGTTGCAGCGCAAACCACCAGGCAGCGCCGCAAGCCTACAAAAGCAAAACCGCAAAAACGCTACGGATGCTGCCATTTCACGCAGCCAAGGTCGTAAAACTGGCAAGCCAGGCCGACGCCGACGTCCTGGGCCATAGGTGCGTAGCCAACAACCTAGCCCCCATGTGGGGTGATGCACGTGACTCGACATCCGTGGGTTCCGCTGCATCGGTGCGAGGGCGTCGCGACGTGCAGTGCTGTGCGGACCTTGCTTGGTGCCATCGAGACTGTAGCGACGCTATGGGATTTTTTTCGTCGTTCCAAAGTGCATCCAAAGCGCCTGGTGAATCCATCGATACTGTCGAGGTATGTTGGTCCGCTTATGTCGCTCGCTAACATGGCAAGGTTGGCCGCACGCTCCTAAACAAGCTTGAGGAAGCCAAGCCCGACCTGGCAGCGCCAGCGCCGGAAGCCTCTCGGCAGAGCGTGCTCGATGAGAATGTTCAGAAGAAGCTTAAAGAGGAGCTAGCTGAACTGCGGAAGCAGGAGAAGGATGTACAGAAGCAGATCGCCTTGGCTCTTGAGAAGGAGAATCTGGAGCGCGAGTCGTCCTCGTGGCTCTCCAAAGACAAGGGACAAAGTAGCCAACTGCTACAGCAAGAGCTGGACCGTGTCAAGACACAGATCGAAAAGTACAACCGGCGCGACATGGCGTCGTTCCCCGAAGTGGTCAAGGCGCGCCAGGCTGTGGTACAATGCTACCGGTACGTTTCATCGACCTGTTTAACATACAGTGACCATGCTGGTCGGACATTGGACTGCTGGAAAGAAGTCGAGCAGTTCAAGAATGCGTTTGCTGAGGCTGAGAAGGTACGTTGTCGTGGTGCCAGTGCTAATCTACTCAGGAGCTTATGGCTGCATGGAAGTAATATCGTATGTCTAGCTTCTATAGCTGCTCTCACATCGCCTGCGAGACCCCTTCCGGCGGTAGATGGCCTACTCTCTCCTGGTCCCTGCGGGCCCTTCAGCTAGGCGATCGAGAGCGCATGGCCCTCTCTATCGGCCGAACCTGAGCACCGGGCAACTTCGGGTGGTGTGCATGCTGCCGCTTCGCGGACTGTGCAGAGAGGGTACGGTGCTACGGTGAAAGGATACACGCTATCATGAATCGAGTAGAGCAGTGAAGCTTTGCATTGCCGACAGGAACTTGACGCAACTCACCAGGGTCCATAGCTCATGAATCGTTGCCGGGCTTGTAGCGTGTATAGACCGGCCGAGCCGAAGCCCCCGTTGCCGCACGGGGGTGCGGTTCAATGCATTTCATCTGATTGGCCCAGTTCACCCGGTGAATCGCAGATAGGCCACAAGGAAAGCAAAGCTGCTCTGCGCTCTTGAAACGCTCTCCGAGTGTTTTCACAGCTTCTCCTTGAACCAGCGTTACTCTTGTGGACACCGACAAAGATGATTGCTGGCAGTGCATTGTTGCGCAGTGTGATGCGCACATCGGTGCCTCGTACTCATACCATGCCCGTCTCTGTGCATGCGCACGCGTTCCATGCCTCGGCACAGGCATCGCGTGTGGTCGGAACGCAGCCTCTGCGTGCCAAGGCCATGTCGAGTGCGCCCGGTGTGCCTGATCTCACGAAGGGCTACCCTGTGATCGAGCACGAATATGATGCTATTGTTGTGGGTGCTGGTGGTGCAGGTCTGCGTGCCGCGTTCGGTCTCGCCGAGGGTGGTCTTAACACCGCTTGTATCTCCAAGCTTTTCCCTACTCGTTCTCATACTGTGGCTGCGCAGGGCGGTATCAATGCCGCCCTCGGTAACATGACGGAGGATGACTGGCGCTGGCACATGTACGACACCGTCAAGGGCTCTGACTGGCTTGGTGACCAGGACGCCATTCACTATATGTGCCGTGAGGCGCCGAACACGGTGCTGGAGCTGGAGCACTACGGCTTGCCCTTTTCGCGTACGAAGGAAGGCAAGATCTACCAGCGTGCATTCGGTGGCCAGTCACTCCATTATGGCAAGGGTGGACAGGCGTACCGCTGTGCCGCCGCTGCCGACCGCACAGGCCACGCCATGCTTCATACGCTTTACGGCCAGTCGCTGCGCCACAACACCACGTACTTCATCGAGTTCTTTGCGCTGGATCTGATCATGGAAGATGGCGAGTGTGTCGGTGTCACTGCCCTCAACCTCGAGGACGGCACGATCCATCGCTTCCGCGCTCACCGCACCGTGCTTGCTACGGGTGGTTTCGGTAAAGCGTACTTCAGTGCCACGAGCGCCCATACCTGCACGGGTGACGGTCTCGCCATGGTTTCGCGTGCTGGTCTGCCGCTCCAGGACCTTGAGTTTGTGCAGTTCCACCCTACGGGTATTTACGGCGCTGGCTGTCTGATTACGGAGGGCTCGCGTGGTGAGGGTGGTTACCTCCTCAACTCGGAGGGTGAGCGCTTCATGGAGCGCTACGCTCCTACCGCTAAGGACCTTGCGTCGCGAGACGTTGTGTCGCGTTCGATGACGATGGAAATCCGTGAGGGCCGCGGTGTGGGTCCCGAAAAGGACCACATTTACCTGCAGCTTTCTCATCTGCCCGCCTCTGTTCTGCACGAGCGCCTGCCGGGTATTTCGGAGACGGCTAGTATTTTCGCCGGTGTGGACGTGACGAAGCAGCCGATCCCGGTGCTGCCCACTGTCCACTACACCATGGGCGGTATTCCAACGCGCTACACTGGTGAGGTGCTTACGCAGGATGAGAACGGCAACGACAAGGTTGTGCCTGGCCTTTACGCTGCTGGTGAGGCCGCCTGTGTGTCGGTGCACGGTGCCAACCGTCTCGGTGCCAACTCGCTGCTCGACATTGTTGTGTTTGGTCGTGCTTGTGCCAACCACATTCGCGAGAACCTCGAACCCGGCAAGCCTCACAAGGAGCTCAAGGGTGACAATGGCCACCAGGCTATCAACGACCTCGACGCGCTGCGCACGGCTGACGGTCCGCGCTCGACGGCTGATATTCGTCTCCAGATGCAGCGTGTCATGCAATCGGATGCTGCTGTGTTCCGTACGCAGAACTCGCTGGAGGAGGGTGTGAGCAAGATTAACGACGTGGTGGCCGAGTTCCCCAAGGTCTCTGTCAAGGACCGCGGCCTGATCTGGAACACCGACCTGACAGAGACACTTGAGCTTCGCAACCTGCTGTGCACTGCTACCCAGACGATGCACTCGGCAGAGGCGCGTAAGGAGTCGCGTGGCGCTCATGCCCGTGAGGACTTTACGGAGCGTGACGATGAGAACTGGATGAAGCACACGCTCTCGTGGTTTGATGAAGAGTCCGGTAAGGTGAACCTGAAGTACCGCAACGTGATCAGCGACACGCTTGATCAGAACGAGTGCAAGTCTGTGCCTCCGTTCAAGCGTACGTACTAAATCATACCGTATATACGCGCGCCGTATAGAACCCCAATTGATGCGCTACCCTCCACACATAGGTCGCAGCGTCTTGGGACCATCATGTGGTTCCGCCGGCTGTGTACCACAGCCCGACGTGCGCATGAGAACCCGCTGGGTCTCCCACGCAATAACGAGCGTTTTCCCCCATTGATGCCACGCCGTGGTAGTGGCCCGCAGCCAAAGCGGCCGATTCCGAACGTGAAGCGCGTTATTGCTGTAGCCAGTGGCAAGGGTGGCGTAGGCAAAAGCACCGTGGCTGTCAATCTCGCGCTGGGTCTGGCAGCCACGTCTAAGGATGCGCTGGGACGCCGTGCGCGTATTGGGCTATTAGATCTTGATCTCTATGGTCCTAGCATTCCAAAACTCATGCATCTCGAAGATCTTGGCGAGCCTGAACTGACACAGCAGCATGCTCTACTGCCCCTGATCAACTACTCCATCCCATGCATGTCCATGGGTTTTCTTCTACCGCCGCAATCTTCTGGCTCGAATGCAGATACGCCGGTCGTGTGGCGCGGGCTCATGGTCATGAAAGCTGTTCAACAGCTGCTTTTCGACGTCGATTGGCGGGCTGGCATGACGCCGGATGCTGATCCCATGGCCCCGGGTCACGACTCATTGGATGTATTGGTCATTGATATGCCACCCGGCACGGGCGATGTTGCGCTGAGTCTCAGCCAACTTGTGCTCGTCGATGGCGCGGTGATTGTCAGTACACCTCAGGAAGTGGCTTTGGTGGATGCACGCAAGGGCATCACCATGTTCCAAAAGGTCCAAGTTCCGATCTTGGGCCTTGTGCTCAACATGTCGCACTTTCTTGCTCCAGATACGGGCAAGACATACCCCATTTTTGGCCCTGCGCACCATTTTGAGGCGCTGGCTCAGCGCTTGGACGTACCCATTCTCGGTCGGATCCCTCTGGAAATGCATCTGAGTCAAGGCAGTGATCATGGCACACCTGAAGTGCTTCGACCCAATGATGCGCCCGGGTCTGCACATGCCTCGCTTTTGCACATGGCACGGCAAACTTGGACTCAGCTGGCCAGAGCTGATATGGCGCGAGACAGGCTGAAGCGGGCCTAAGTCCCATACCCCTACCTTGGGCTCGACCATGACATCTGCTTAATTCCCAACATGCGCGCGGGCCGCCCATAGATCCTCGATAGTAACAGGCATTCGGGGCGAACGAGCAGCGTATGGCTCTTTGCTTCCTCAGCAAGCGCCGCTGAGATCATGATCCTGCTCGGTGCTGAGAACGAGATTATCCGGCATGTGCTGACGTCCAAGTTTTCTGTGCCTGGTGCAGTGGACCAGATGTTTACTGATTTTGATGGTGTGGCGTACCATATCGAGTCGAGCAGAGAAGGTCCGCTGACCCTGTCGATGGACATCCGGTGCTGGCCAGAGTTGGTGCAGTACGGCGCACGCGAAAACTTGCGCCAGATGTACGGCGGCTGGATCCGTGAAGCACCTGAGCCTGACTTCCAAATCACCCTGTCTTTCGACTATGCGTCCGTGCCGCCGGCCGGCCCTGATCGTGATGCCCTGATCCATGCCGTCTCCATGATCAAGCGCCATGCGATGGCTGCGCCTTTTGAGCGCGCCTTCCATGAGCAATCCGAGCTGGAGCAAAAGCATGAGCCGGGTGCAGCACCGTTGGCCGGTCAGCTGCTGGCTCTGCACTACCGCGCTGATGAAGCCATGTATATTCTGCCAGCGCACGACCGAGTCACGGTCGTGATTAGCACACGCTTCGAGGAGGAAACAGACCGCATCTTTGGCAAGGTATTCTTGCAAGAATTTGTCGATGCACGGCGTCAGCCGTCGATCCAGAATGCGCCCCAGGTGCTGTATTCGAATCGCGATCCGCCCCTGGAGGTCCGTGGCGCCGTCCAGGCAAGTAGCTCTGACAACACGGGTTACGTCACCTTTGTGCTGTTCCCGCGCCACTTTCAGCACCCTGATGTGCGCTCTACGACTATCACGCATATTCAACTGTTCCGCGACTATTTGCACTACCATATCAAGTGCTCCAAGGCCTATATGCACAGCCGTATGCGCTCGCGTGTGACCGAGTTTATCAAGGTGCTCAATCGCGCCAAGCCTGAGCTCGCTGAAAAAGAACGCAAGACAGCCAGTGGCCGTACGTTCCGCCGTGCATAGTCCCATGTATAGTATGCTACGAAGCAGCGCACCATGCGAGCTCTGTCCAAATGTACTCGCTCTCGTCCTGCCGGCCCAAGCCTGGGCGGCGTGGAAGGCGCGTTTGATGTAAAGACATGAGGCGGTATCCCTGCCAAGGCCCATGTTCCTGTAGCGACACATCCAGTGTCGCATACAGTCCCGCCAAGCGCCCAGCCGTGCGCACCGGCAGCAGAATATGCGCCCGCGCATCAGGATCCGTATCTGGCTGCGCTAGTAGGTACATAATCGCAGCCACAAGCCAGGCTGCGTGTTTCGGATCGTAGATAGGATCCGCCACAAGAAGCAGCGAGTACGATTGGGGCGGTGGCGGCGTACATGCTACCGCTGTGCCACTCGCATGCTGTGGGCACACAATATCATACAACGCACGCCAGTCCAGGGGCATGCACTCGACGTGCACGCATGTATTCGGTAAACAAAGGCGATGCTCCACGTTGTGACGCAGATTGGTCATGACATCTTCATGGTAGTCGGTCAAGTGCACGACCGCTTTCTCGGCCTTTATACAGCTCAATACATGCGCCGCGACCATGCCAACAATGCCAGTACCGGCACCTAGCTCCATAACGCGGAATGGCACGGGCAAATTCTCATTCAAGCGTTTGTACCACGCACTAGGGCAGCGCACGAGCAAGTCGCACATAATAATCGAACTGGCGTACGTCTGCACGCCGACGGCTGCGGCTGCTTCAACGGCGCCCTGTGCGCTATGCGCGTCAGACGGAGGCAGGGATGCATCGCGAATCGATATATGAATGCTGCTATGCGGCGCATCAGTAGCAAAGGCGGGTGGCAGCTCTCCGTGCTCCTTCATGGGAAATGTAAAGTCTCGCACGAGATCTCCGTCTTCGAGAGCATGCGTACTCCCAGCTAGGATGCGAGCCGCATGGTCTACAGCCGTGCGACGCACATTTACATCTTCCATCCACGTCATGTCTGACTCGACGAGACGCATGAGCCATTCGAGTGCGTAAGAACGCTCTGCCGGATCAGCTCGCGCCGCATCCAACTCATCAAGCAAGGATGCATCCACGTCCAGCGTGGCATCGCGACCGTACAAAATATCCAGCCGCCTAAGCGCCCCTAAAATCGATTCCGGCGCAGGATGCGTGCGCAGGCGTGGCAGCGCACTCGTCGGTGGCAACTCGAGCGCCTCACGCACCTCCCTCATCAACGACATGAGCCAAGTCTGTGGAGAGGTGGAGCTCCTTACGTCATCACGGCTTGGTGCACCCAGCGTCCCCGGGTGGCTGGGGCGCTGTACACCCCACTGTCATCATGTCGTCGTTTAAGCAAGCGGACCACAAACTGCTCATGATTCCCGGACCTATTGAGGTCTCAGACGATGTGCTGCTGGCCAATGCACATCCGTCGATGGCACATGTCTCGCCTGACTTTGTTCCTGTATTTGGCGAGTCCCTCGAGATGCTGCGGAAGGTCGCTGATGCGCCTAGCTCGCAGCCCTTCATCATTTCAGGTTCCGGTACACTGGGCTGGGATCTGGCTGCCGTTAATCTGCTCGAAAAAGACGATGACGTGCTTGTCCTGACGACGGGCTACTTTGGCGACAGCTTTGCCGAGTGCATCGCTACGTACGGTGCTCACCCGACGCAGGTCGTCGCCCCGGTCGGCTCGCGTCCCAGTGAGAGTGAGATAGAGATTGCACTGAAGCAGAAGAAGTACAAGGCTGTGACAATCACGCACGTCGATACCTCCACGGGTATTCTTATGGATGTGGAAGCCGTCACAAAGATCGTGAAGAGGGTGAGCCCCGACACGCTCGTCATTCTCGACGGCGTGTGCAGCGTTGGATCGGAGGAAATCCACATGGATGCATGGGGTATAGACTACCTTCTCTTCGCTTCGCAGAAGGGCATCGGCATCCCTCCCGGTCTTTCTTTGTCACTGGCCAGCCCCCGTGCCATGAAAACGTTTGCATCGCGCACAACGCCGCCGGCTGGTTTCTATACATCTTGGACAAAGTGGCTGCCTGTGATGAAAGCATATGAGGCTCGCACCCCAGCATACTTTGCCACACCACCCACCAACCTGATATATGCTCTCCACACGTCGCTCAAGACCATCACGGAGGGTCATGTGTCTCTTGCACAGCGCTTTGAAAAGCATCGCGAGGCGTCGCAGCGCGTGAAGAAAGGCATTGAGAACCTGGGTCTCGAGCAGCTCGCTCAGCCCGACTCGCGTCAAAACGGCGTCGCCAACGGCATGACCGCCGTTCGTTACCCGCAGGGCTTCAAGGCGTCCGACATCTTGCCCAAGATGGCCCAGCGCGGCGTCGTATTTGGTGCTGGTCTGCACAAGGACGCGAAGGACGAGTACTTCCGTATTGGTCATATGGGTGTTTCCGTCGTCGACCCTGCTCGCAGGGACGTTGACATCATTCTCCAGAAGCTGGAAGAAGCGCTGGCCGAGGCTGGCTACCAGAAGCAGTAGATCACATGGCTATTTAGGAGGAAAACATTTTGCTGTAGGCGGCACGCTGCTTGGCGAGACGCGCTTGGCGGCGCTTTTCCAGCGCTGCAGCTTCTTTTTGAATGCCCGCGTCATTCGGCGCATACTTGAGCGCCTCGGATAGATCGGCCTTGGCGTCATCATCGCGCTTCATCGCTGAACGCGCAAGAGCACGACGGAAATGCGCCTTGGCGAGATCGGCTTCTTTCGTGCCAGCACGCTCAATCACCTGCGTCGTGAGGGCTTCAGCCTCGTCGGCTACAGGGGGCTCCGTCTTGAGAGCACACAAAGCTGCATTGAGCTGTAATGGTGTGCATAGTGAGTAGTACTCATCGACAAACGCTTTTTCCTTGTCCTCCAAGTACGGGTTCACGAACAGGTATCGCAAGGCCTTTTCATACTTTTCGCGTGCGAGAGACCACTTATTCTGGCCAACCAGTTTAGCACCGATGGCCTTCAGATCCTTGGCCACGTCAAGCGCCGATTCAGGCTTTTCCTCGAGAGGCAGGTCCGAGTCTTCAGGGTACGCTTCGTAGTTGTCGCCCGATTCGTCTGCTTCAATACCGTAGTGGAACGACGAATCAGCCAGCTGCTCTGCACTAAATTCACCGCAATCGGCAATCTTTATATCATCCTGGGGCCGGTCATTCGGACCGGTGGCACTCTGCTCGATGTGACGCACGACGTCCTTGCCACGCAGCACTTGGCCAAACACAACGTGCTTGCCATCCAAATGCGGCGTAGGCACCGTCGTAATGAAAAACTGTGATCCATTTGTGTTAGGACCAGCGTTTGCCATCGAGAGCAAAAAGGGCCGGTCGTGTTTGCCCTCGAGGTTCTCGTCTTCAAACTTTTCGCCGTAAATCGATTCACCACCTGTGCCGTTAAAGTTGGTAAAGTCGCCTCCCTGGATCATAAAATTCTTGATCACTCGGTGGAAAATGCTGCCCTTGAACGAGAGAGGCACGCCCGACTTGCCCGTGCCCTTTTCGCCCGTGCACAACGCTCGGAAGTTGTCAGCTGTCTTTGGCACCTTGTCCTGGTACAGCTCCAGCACAACGCGGTTTCCCCCTGGACGGGACGGCGGCGCTCCGCCTACGAATTCAATGTCCAAATCTGCGTAAGTCGCTCCGCTCACGTACACACAACAGGGTTTGTCATCTACGGTTGTCGAGGTAGAGAAGCAAGAATGTATGTGGAGGATCCCAAGGCAACGATGCCAAACCAATCCTTCTACGTGTTTCCATGGAGCAAGCGCCCTAGGCAGCTTCCTGAGCCCCTTCACGCTGGAGCACTTTCTGCCGGTAAGCTAATCGAGCGACGCACCACTTGGAGCAGCTCGCATACGACGCGAAGGTTATCCTGTTTCCGATGGATCGTCTCTTGTAGCTGTTCCATGTTTTTGATGATATAGGCCACCTTGTCTTCATACAGTTTACGTGCTTCAGGGCGAGACTAGTTCCGTGTAAATATAGAGCATGCTTACCTTTTCGACATAATATCCTGTGCCGATATCGACAATAACCTTTTCCGGATCACTCAGCTTACCTGGCACATAAAGCGACGCTGTGAGCGGAAGAAGCGTTGTCTTGCCTGGATGTGAGAGTATGCTTCACGCACCTTGGTTCTCTGGTCGGATGGCTTCAACGCTCTCCGCACAACTTTGAAAGCGTGCTTGTGCGATCTTGAGCTGGCCAAACATGGTCGTGAATTGCTTCAGCTCGAGCTCTAGCTGTTTTCGAACATCAAGCAGCTGGTCTTAATGCCCAACAAACATACCTGTGGCACATCTAGCGACGTCACGTCGACCGTCTGCACTTGACCCTCGGCGGCCATTCTCGATGTCAGACGCAACGAAATGTGGAGGTATGGATCGTAAGATACGCTTCTACCTCTCCCATCCAGTGGGAAGTATGCTAACAATACTACAACAGAGTGCGTACATCAACATGCATGATTCGCATCCATGGAAGAGTTGGATGATATAACATCGATATCAAGGTCACCAATCGATGGGCACATTTGTGTTCCATGGTTTGAGTGGGAGGAAGTTCGTGACGACGGAGGTGATGGAAGAGGATGTTGATACAGAGTGGGCATGGCGAAAATGTGGGATGAAAATGTAACCAGATCGATCAGTGTAGTGTCTTCATCAGAGTTAGAAAAAAGGGAGACATCACGCGGTGCATTCTCGGACAATATTACGGGAGAGAATACCACGGCGAGGTTTGAAATGTTCATTTTGTTGTAGTCGGAGTGTGCTGCCACGTATGACAGGTGCATGAGAAGCGCACGAAGCGTCGCCTGGTGAATGGGAGGCATGCGGCGAATACGTGACTTGAAAGTGGTAAAGCCATTCTTGATGTGCTCTTCGCGTTCATGCGTGTACCGGACACGCTCGTCCCATTTCATGGGCATGACGGCCTCGGGGAGTTGCCGAAGGTATAGCTTGAGAATCGACGAAACAAGTATAGGGTCCTCACGGTCTGCATCGAATTGGAACGAGGTCTCGTCCTGCTCAATGATGCTTGTGAGCTCCTGGATGCGTGAATGCTTTGCGCTCACGCGATACAGACCAGGTGTGCGGATGCAGCGAGGCTGTTCGAGAAACTCGATGCATTTACTCACAATGAGCGGGGGACGTACGTTCGGCAAGATCAGTCCCTTTTCCGTCATTGTTGATGGTGTATTATAGTCGCCGTGGGAAAATGCATAGTCAACAAGACCTGTTCCAAAGATCAGGTCATTGAAGGGGCCATGGAAGTAGTTCACGTACTTAACGCGCTCATTGTGAATCAGTGTGCGCGTATTGGGCATCCACTTTTCACAGACCTTTTGCTCATCTTCAAAGTTATCGAGCATCTGCAGCGCGAGTTGCTCGTCCTGTTGGTGCACAGAGTCGATCGTCGACCGCATTGCCATAGTACGACGCACATGCTCTAAAGTCACTTTTTGCATGGTGATGCTGAGCTCACGGCGCCATTCCAGCAGACTCTTGACGGCGGCATCGAGTGCCTTGTTGCGTCGAATACGAAGCGTCTCTAGGTCAAAAATGGCCTTGCGGTACGCCTGGTCTGCCTCATTCATCTCGCGACGTGCCTTGGCTTGTTTAATGGCGAGGGTTTGGAGTGCCTTGTTGGACACATTGGCTTGTTCAGCACTAGGAGAGGGCATCTTGGGTGGTGTCATCGTTCCATTAGAGGCATTGGAGGGCAGAATGCCCGCTTCCATGCCAGGACTGCGGTCAGAGACATCAAGCATGCGGGAGAAAAGGGCGTTGAGTCGCTTAGGTGCCTGATCCCATGCATCGCGCTTTCGAAGTGATTCAAGGAACGGACGATTGCCTGTGCTGAAATCAGGAGCCGAGCTCGCTGTCACATCGCCGTTCCAGCCAGGCACGCTGGGCAACTCCGGTGATGAGCGTCCATTCATGGAAGCAATAGTGCCGGAGGCCAATAGCTGGCGCGACTCTTCTAGCGCCTGTTGCTGATGACGATAAAACTCGTGCTCTTCACATCGGCGCTCATAATTCCGGCGGATTCTAGGCAGGGTCACATTTAGCATTTCGTCGTAGTCGTCAACACACATTTTTAGATTAGCCTTGACACGCCTTCGGATGCGCTCCTGTTCATCATGAAAGTGGACGATCGGCTGCAATACGCGCATTTTGCATTCAAATAGCAGATTGAGACGCAGATCCACAGCCCACATCTCCGACAGGCGGATGTCGCCCCACGTATTGCGTAGATTCGATAGACGTCCAGGATCTGGGAGCAGACCAGGCAGTACAGCCAGCTTGCTGTTGATGCGCATATCAAGGTCACGCTGACGTTCTAGCATGATTTTCACGTGTCGAAGATGGTCTTCTTCCATTCGGAAGCGCTGCTCCGTATATTTTACATAGCTTTCACACTCACTCATCATCGTGTTGAAAGCTTCTAGCAGCACATTGGCCAGTTCACTTGGCGACATGCTCATGTCGGGGGGTGTCATGGATGATCCTTCAGATTTGTTCCATCCACTCGCTCCCAGGTTTTGAGCAGGATACGAGTCAGCACGCAAATATGCGTGCATATCAGATGTCACGTAATGCTTTACGTGAGTACCTTGGGCAGTTGCGTTGGAGCGATATGGGGCGCTTCACTGCGATGCGCTGGTTCAGCGGCCTTGGATGCGAATCACCTTTTCCAGCGCACCAAAAATTATGTACGCAGATGCACTGGGTCGTCCTTGTCAGCAGCGTCCCACACCGGCCGAGCTGTCCTCCACGTGGCAAAGGAGCGACAACGTGTCGTGCGTTGCGTGTTTGCTTCGCGAACGACCCACCCAACACCACCATGCAAGTGACGTTGGTTCGTTTGGTTTTGGCTATCTTGGCCTGTGTATCCGCTGCCATGGCTCTTTCGCATGCTGATGCAAAGATTACACACAAGGTGTTCTTTGACGTGGAGCATGGCGACAAATCGGTGGGTCGTATTGTCATTGGCTTGTACGGTGAGACGGTGCCGAAGACTGTCGAGAACTTTATCGGTCTTGTCGAGCGTGAACAAGGTCGCGGGTACAAGGGCAGCATATTTCACCGTGTGATCAAGGACTTTATGATTCAAGGCGGCGACTACACTCGTGGCGATGGCCGCGGTGGCATGTCGATCTGGGGCAAGAGCTTCCCAGACGAGAACTTTGAACTGAAGCACGAGGGTCCAGGTGTGCTCTCGATGGCTAACGCTGGCTCTGACACAAATGGATCTCAGTTCTTCATCACGACTGTACAGACACCGTGGCTCGACGGCCGTCACGTCGTGTTTGGTCGTGTGATTGACGGTATGGACGCCGTCAAGTACGTCGAGAGCGTCCGCACGGGCCCTATGGACAGGCCGATCGACGAGGTACGCATCTTTGATGCCGGCATCCTGCCGCAAGACGAGAGTCACGACGAGCTCTGAGCTATAGTTCGCTACATACGTGCCGTATTGTGCTTTTTGCCCTGGCCTTTAAACCAATCCATCATGGCTGGCTTGGATTCACTCCAAATGTGTTTGACTTCGATGTACTCGTCTAGGCCCTTGCTTCCTAGCTCGCGGCCATTGCCTGACATGCCGTAGCCACCCCATTCCGACTGCGCCGTGTACAAGCCATAGGTGTTGGTCCAAACTGTACCGTGCCGCAGCCGACGAGCCACGCGCTCGGCTCGTGCCTGATCCTTACTTTGCACGCCACCAGCCAGACCGTATTTGGTATCGTTCGCCAGCATAATAGCTGTCTCTTCGTCACCGTCGGGGAAGCGCTCGACCGTCAGAATCGGTCCGAACGACTCTTCCTGCACAACACGCATAGTCCGATCGCACTTGTCTAGCACCGTCGGCAGGAAAAAGTAGCCCTGGGCAAGGTGCGGAAACTCGACAGGATCGGGACGGACTCCGCCACAGCGGATCACAGCTCCTTCTTCTTGAGCGAGTTTCACATACGCCTCGATTTTGGCGCGATGCTCCGCCGACACCAGTGGCCCAGTTTCAGAAGCCGCATCGAGACCATTGCCCATGACGATGCGCTGCGCCCGTTCCACGACGCCGTTGACGAGTTTGTCGGCCATCGACTCTTCCACAATGAGACGCGCACCGGCCGAGCATACCTGCCCGCTGTGCACAAACACGGCCGTTGTCACGTTGTCAATCGCCCAATCCAAATCACAATCAGCAAACACAATATTGGGGTTCTTGCCACCCAACTCGACCGTGCATCGTTTCACTGTTTCGGCGCAGCTGCGAATGATCGAGCGACCCGTCTGAAGACCGCCTGTGAACGAGACCAGATCCACATCAGGGCTCTCAGTCAGCACTGAACCAATTGAGGCGCCCGAGGCCGTAAGCAGCTGAATGCTGCCAGAAGGAAAGCCAACTTCGAGCATCATGTGTACAAGATAAATAGTAGAGAGTGGTGTTACTTCGGATGGCTTAACGATGACCACATTGCCGGTGGCCAATGCAGGTGCCAGCTTCCAGCACAGCTGAAGAATGGGGTAGTTCCATGGTGTGATAAGTACACAAACGCCCACAGGTTCGTGCACAACCAAGCTCTTCACTGATTCTGGTACCAAAGGGCCTGTCACACGCTTGTCTTCGGCAAGTTTGAGAGCTTCTTTGGCGTAAAAACGAAACACATTAGTGACATCGTCAATATCAATCTCACTTTCGCCTAAGGTTTTTCCCGTATCGATGGTTTCAATACGCGCGAGCTCTGCCTTGTTCTTTTGAAGAGAATCGGCCATACGATTTAGCAATTCGCATCGGTCTTGGTAAGAACGGCGTGACCAGTCCGACGAGCTAAAGAAGGCTTTGGCCGCCGCAATCGCGCGCCTGGCATCATTGGACGTAGCTTCGTCCACATGCATAATAACACTAGCATCGTATGGATTGTATGTGGGCCGACGTCCGCCATCACCCGAAGCACACCATTCGCCGTCAATGAACAGAGTGGGTGTGCCCACCAACGTCATGTTGCTGTCAAAAAGGTCGAGTCGAGGGCACAGACCGCCGAGGCACTTAATTTTGTATCACGTGACAGTCTCGGTAGGGGGGCGTGGATCTTGCCTTGGTTTCTTCGCGACGCCATCAGGACTAGAATGCTGCGACTGCTAGCCTCTGCGGCGCGGCCGGCCATACTGAATAAAACGCGCTTACTTCTGCCTAGTGTGAGAAATTTTGCATCAACACCAAGTCGTGCTGGATTTTGGGATAATATCGTGCCGCTGCTCCAGGGCAATCGTCGTGAACGCCAGCTGCAACGAAAACAAGGCGGTTTGCTTCAAGAAGATATCGACCGTGTGCGGCGTGATCAACGACGTGATGAACTGATGGCATCGCAATCTTCTACAGGAGATATGTTAATTGACGATGCAATGGATGCGCCAGAATTTCGTCGAGAAGAAGTACAGCGCTTGGCTTCAGAAGAGAAGCGTCAAAAGCGCCTGTTGCGCAAGCGTTGGGGTGGTACCTCTGAGCTGGGAGGTATGGAAAAGCCTGAGCATAAGTTTAGTACAGCCGTGTTCCGGATCAGCCCTCGTAAGCTCAACATGCTTGCAAACCAAATTTCTGGCAAGCCCATCGATTTTGCCATTCTGCAAATGCAGTTTAGTGCCAAGCGAGCTGCTCGCCGCGTGCGTGCCACGCTTGTAATGGCCCGCGATCATGCTGAAGCAAAGGGTCTTGACCCTCGTCGCCTATTGGTGTCGGAGGCGTGGGTCACCAAAGGTATGTACCATAAGCGTCTCGAGATCAAGGGCCGCGGTCGTTTTGGTATTATGACACACCCTCAAGCGCGTCTGAGTATTGTGCTTCGTCCAGGAAAGTCACATGCCGTTCGTGAACGGGAGGCCATCGACAAGGCCAGGCTTCATGCCCGGCGAATGGGAAGCGGCGGCGTTGTGCGTGGCAGCCCGAAAATTGTGAACGGATTCCAACGACCGGGCTGGGCGTGGTAGTTCAGTGGGCTACATACCCTTTCTGAGTGGCTATATGCACATATATCCATAGCGCCACACGCATTTATGACTCCAAACCGCGCTGCTGTCGCCATGCATGAATCCACGCCACGATGCGTTCCGCGTGTGATTCCAGCTGATCAGACGTCTCACTCGGAAGCACAATAATGGCCTCTTGTGGGTATGCAGAGCGAGCCTCGTCCTCGACGACGCCCATGATCTCAGCCTCATTGTTCTCGGCAATTTTCTTTTCAGAGTAGTGGCGCTTTTCGAGCCGCTTCCAGATCAGCTCGTGATTGCACCGAAGAACCACCACGAGATCAACCCACCTCTCCGGCCACGCATCACAAGTGTGCCAGTCTAGCACTAGTCCGCCCCGGGTGTCACTGTCCAGAGGCATGTCACGGGCCTGCGCACAGCCCTCTGGGTCCTCTTCGATAGGATCCGGTGCTACGCCACCCGACATGGACTCAAGGTAGTCTAATAATGCGTCTTCGTCTACTTCGACCGAGTCCCACTCCGCATCGCGCGATGCAACAAAGTGCTTTTGAATAGCCAGAGGGCCTGCATTGATATGGCGCATAGGGTGCCGTCCATCAGCCAGAGCAAACGCCTCGCATATCTGCCCCGACAAAGTCGACTTACCCGTACCGGGCGTGCCGGTCACGACAATGTTGGGGAATCTAACACGTCAGCCTCTCACACGTACGACCGCACCATGCTTTGCGATAGAAAATACACAGCCGCGGCAGCGGTTTTTTCTACGTATGGGAAATACACATGCAGGGGCCATGTGGGTGTTGGCCCGGTCAAGCCACAGTTGAAACACGAGCCCCATCGCCTCTCATCTCCAACACATCCACGTTGGTGCAGTTATACGATGGATGAAACGTACGATGCAGTAATCCTCGGCACAGGTGTGTCTGAATGTGTGCTTTCTGCTTTATTGTCCGTTGAAGGCAAAAAGGTACTTCATATTGACAGAAATGACTACTATGGTGCCGAATGTGCCTCATTGAACCTGACGCAGCTGTACAACAAGTTCCGTCCTGGCGAGCCCGTGCCAACAGATATCGGACGAGACCGTGACTATGCTGTAGACATGATTCCTAAGTTCATGATGGCTAACGGCGAGATTGTGAATATGCTTGTCCACACGGATGTTACTCGATATCTTGAGTTCAAGCAGATCAGCGCTAGCTATGTGTACCGTGACAGGCGCATTGCTAAAGTGCCAAGCACTGAGATGGAGGCTGTGCGATCTCCGCTCATGGGTCTCTTCGAGAAGCGTCGCGCCAAGCGGTTCTTTGAATTTCTCCAAAAGTGGCGCGATGACGACCCTTCGACGCACCAAGGCATTGATCTAGACTCGTGGCCTATGGAAAAAGTATTCGCCCACTTTGGTCTCGAGGCAGGCACGCGCGACTTCATCGGCCATGCTATGGCACTAAATCTAGAGGACTCATACATGAAACGCCCAGCACGCGAGACGTATGAACGTATTCTGTTATACACCTCGTCCATGGCGCGCTATGGCAAGTCACCATACATCTACCCTCTGTACGGATTGGGTGAACTGCCACAAGGATTTGCGCGTCTCTCGGCCATCCACGGAGGCACGTACATGCTTGACAAGCCGGTCGACGAGATTGTCGTGGACGATCAGGGCCGTTTTGTCGGCGTGCGCAGCGGCCAAGAAACTGTCAAGGCCAATTTGGTCGTTGGTGATCCAAGCTACTTCCGCCAAGTGGGTGGTAAGTCGTTAGTTCGTGACACAGTCAAGGTCGTCCGTGCCATCTGCATTCTGAAGCACCCCATCCCCAACACGGATAACTCGGATTCAGTACAGCTTATCATCCCTCAAAACCAGGTGGGCCGGAAGAATGATATATACATCGCTGAAGTATCGTCGGCCCACAACATTTGCGCGCCGGGTATTTATGTTGCACAAGTGTCTACGATCGTTGAAACAGACAAGCCAGAACTCGAGTTGCGCCCCGGTCTCGATTTGCTTGGTGAAATTCATGACAAGTTTGTGACAGTCTCTGCCCTTGAAGAGCCGATCGATTCTGGCCGCGACAACAATATCTACATCACACGTTCCTATGATCCTACCTCGCACTTTGAAACGGTGGTCGAGGATATCCACGACGTTTGGCGTCGCATGACCGGTCAACCTTTGGTCCTCAAGAAGCGTAACGAGGAGGACGCTGCACAGGTACAAGCATAATCTAGCGACGAATGGCATGCATTTGATTACATTTAATACATAGTATGCATAAGCTTATAGACGTAGGTGATTGGCTGATGTAAAGGCTGAGTTCGTATGGTCCATACTCGACCTCGTCATCAGCCAATCACATCCATGAATATGAGGCCCGCTCGCTTGCAATTGCCTTGAATCTAGCGGAGACCGTACCAATCGCATCGGAAAGGGGTAACTTCGGTCGTGTTACCCGCACCCAAGGTGCTTCTAACATTCGTGTGCCAAGCACATCCACGGTCTAGGTTTATATCTACGAGTGTTCTCTACCGGCGTTGTTTCGCCGGCCTAGGGAGTGTTTTCCATACACACCCTATCGCTGGTAGCTTACTGCAGTGGCGGATTCGACCTTTTCAAGGTGTCGCACAAATCCGTCGACTTGAGGCTTAACTACACTTGTCAACGAGCCCGACTGTGATCGTGTGTGAATCTACATATTTCGACTGCCTTTCGACACCTGCCTATTACACATGAATTCTAACGAAGTACCGCCACGCAGGCCAACATTGACGTTGGTCACTCAGCCTACGACTTCGGAAACCCACACTCATGTCTTATGGAAGATGGGGCAGTCTTCGTTACAAAGCACGTCGAAGGACTCATCCAACTTGGGAAAGATGTTGAAATCTGTGCCCAGCGAGGCAGAGCTTAGTCGATTTAAGACATCCCAACCTCGTCCACCAAGCATCACATGTGTCGATGATGACGCATTGCTGTTGTCATCATCTGCTATTCTCACACCGCGGAGCTTGCTGTTTAATCATGCAGACATGCATCCATCAGATTCTATGGTGGAAAGTGACACATTGGGCTCATCCTGGTCCTCATGCTCAAAAATAATATGTGGCAGTTACGAATCACAAGAATCAGCATTAACTTCCTGCGAAGAAATCTCACCAGAAATCAAGGCTGAAAGTGAATCGAATCTATCATCAAGTACTGTCACAGCTGAAGATCGTCTCCAAGCCGTATGTGAGCTTTTGAATCGACAAAAAGTCGATTCGAATAGTTCCACTCGTCGTGCTCGCAGCTGTAGTGATCTGGGACCACGACGTGATTCATGGGAAACTTTGCATCCGCAAAATTCTAAAAAGGAAGCATTTATACCACCGAGAGCTGACCCTTCGCATGCGTCTGTTGACAACGTCACATCTCAACGCACATCACCTTCTCTGTCTCCATCAGATATTTCGACAAGTCTGTCACCAGTCCCTCCTGGTCTTGATGCTAAAGGGCCTGACGACTTGTCCGCATATGTTTCAGGTATTGGTGCCCCTATTGATCCCGATATTGAAATGAGTACATTTGTACAGCTGCAGACATTCCGAAGTCACACGCGGAGTCGCAGTGTCGGTCGCTTCGACTCTCGTCGGGAACGGTCTATACAACAAGGTAAGACAAGAGGAGATATGGATGAACGCATGGCCAACATGCTTGGTCTCAGTCCTCGCAGGTTCACTTCTATGACTTCACCACGACCACCACTAGCCCTGATACGTGACACGGAGCAGATCCCAGCTTTGGATGATCTTGGAAGTGCAGTGTGCAACCCTGGGTATGTCTTACATTCAAAAAAACCAGATCAGCCGAGTGAAACATCACCCACTAGTCATTTAGATGATACACCTCCAGCTTCGCCCATTCTCAAGACACCCACTGAAGCATTGGAGCCTATCCCTGACGATGCTGATTTGTCTTTGGATTCAAACTCTGATCTAGTTGATGAGCAAGGCTTCGAACTCGTCGTTCCTCGCCGAAAGCCTCATCGCCGTCGGCATCGATCTATTCGTTCTCATGCATCTGACTCGGATATGAATCTGATTGATATGAATGCGCAAGTTGAGGATGAGGACGAAGAGTCTAGAAGCCGAGGTCGATGCACGTCTGTCAAGTCGATCGAGCCTTCGGGAAGCTTGGATATGGCTTGCAGCAGGTTGGGTGTATCGCATCGCCGCTCCACGCGCCGGAGAAGAAATGATTTAAGCTACTCAGCAGCGCTACAAGCGCCATCTGAATCGCGTGGTCGTACCAAAGAACGTGGGCGTGGAGAGCGAGTCAAGATTGTTGTGTCATCTAACGAATCTAGTGAACCTGAAAAGCACGCCCCCAATATCTTGAGCGTGGACACTTCTTTGGACGATTTGCAGAATTCGCCCCGTTCACGACTATTAAGTAACAGCTCGCATTTGCTCATGCTGAGCCTGGAAGTTGCTATGATCCAGCATGACAAAATTCATGCGCCTCTTAAACCGCGATGGGGCAAGAGGCGAGATGACGATTTTCAGCCTTTACCACGGATGGATGCTCGCATAAAGCAATTTCTCACGGATAAAAAGCTGAAGCATGCACCATCCTCTGTCAAGACACCATCATTGTATCATTATGTTGACGACTGCGGCTCACGTCTAAAGTACAATTTGGAAGCATCCTGCCCATGAAGTGCAGCGATTATTTCATGTACGTGTATTTCACCTTGTAATGTAGAACTCTTTGATACGTACATAATCATGTGTATCTTATGCATCTTTAATTGGATTTATCTGTCTCTAATGTCATGCTTGAGATGTGCTGGCAGAGGATTGAGCGATCGGGAAAACATTGACCAATCATACTCAATTGATTAGTCAATAAGTCTATTGCATTTCGTCATACGCCCTAATCAATGCCAGGGTAGTAGCGCTCGGTCCACCTTTGACAATTGCCCCGGCCCGAAGTAGTCTTACTCCATGACCTTTGCTATGCGTGGTTTGACTCGTCTGACACAATGCTTGCGTTCGACAAGCGCTGTATCAGTCCCTCGTACAAGTATTCGTGCGTACAGCACGCCTGCTTCGCCCAAAGGCAAGTCAAATGCCGGCGTCTCCGCCATTGTGGCGGCATTGATTGCGTCTGCTGCCACGGGAGCTTTTGTTATGCAGAATGACATTAAGGACTTCATTAATGGTAAGACATCCGGCACCAAAGTTCCCACGAAGGAAGATTATCAGCAAGTGTACAACGAAGTTGCTAAGAACTTGGAGGACGCGTCCTACGATGACGGCAGCTATGCCCCTGTGGTTTTGCGTCTTTCGTGGCACTCCTCCGGTACCTACGACAAGAATGAACACAACGGCGGCAGCAATGGTGCGACGATGCGCTTCAAGCCAGAGGCTAGCCATGGAGCCAATGCCGGTCTTGAAAACGCTCGCAAGTTCCACGAGCCTATCAAAGCCAAGTTCCCCTGGATCTCATATTCGGACCTCTGGACGCTCGGTGGTGTGGCTGCTGTACAAGAAATGGGTGGACCTAAGGTGCTCTGGCGCCCTGGTCGTCAAGACAAGCCTGTAGAAGCGACGCCCCCTGAGGGTCGTCTGCCGGGTGGTCCCGAAGACCGTGACCAGCTGCGTAAGATTTTCTACCGCCTTGGATTCAACGATCAGGAGATTGTGGCTCTGGCTGGTGCTCACGCTGTGGGACGCTGCCACACGCACCATTCGGGATATGATGGCCCATGGACGTTTTCGCCCACGTCATTCACGAACCAGTACTATGTGATGTTGCTCGAGCAGGACTGGGTCCCTAAGGAATGGGATGGACCTTTCCAATATGTGGACAAGGAGTCGAAGTCGTTAATGATGCTTCCCGCGGACTACTTGCTTGTTAAGGATGGCGCATTTAACAAATACGTCAAGCAATATGCCAAGGACGAAGAAAGGTTCTTCAAGGACTTTGCAAGTGCCTACTCGAGACTCATGGAGCTGGGTGTACCTAAGGAAAACTTTGAGGAAGCAGCCAAGAAGCTTGGTATCGACGGTCCCCTCACATTCAAGACGCTGGATGAGCAAGAGTAAGTAGAAGCCAAGTATAGGCTCCACATGATCCTATGGAGGTGTGTACAAGCAGGTCGCGCCCGGCGGAACTGAGGTAGGAGTTGGGTGCCATACACGATGGACGCATCGGTGATTGAAGTGCAGAGTCTGTACTATCAGAATGCGCATGCCGGATGTGTCGCATTAGCACAGAAGCATGCGCCAAATGGTGTGATGGATGATACAAGTCTACTGATCCTTGTGTATGCGGCCCGCGCGGCACTGGCTATGGGCGATATTGCTGGTGCTCGGCAGCTTCTGGGAGATGATGCCGAGCAGCCTGTGGCCATGTCTGTACTTCTCCTAGCTGATTTTTATGAGATGAAGCGCGCTGGCGATGAGGCTGGCTGTGGAGATGTGGTTGAGCAGCTCACGATGCTGCTGGATGTTGTTGAGCCTGGTGAGTTGTCGAGTGAGATTGTGCGATACCAAGTGGGTTTGGCTCTGTACGAGCATGGTGATGCGCAAAAGGCGCTCGAGACGCTGGGCGTGACGGGTGCTGGCGGTAGTACTGAGCTCGAATGCATTGCGCTTGGTGTGCACATTCTCCTGGCCATCCACCGTATCGATCTTGCCGAGAAAGAGTATCTTTTGGCGCAGCAGCAGAATGACGACTCAATTTTGGTGCAATATATGGAAGCGTGGATTGGTCTTGTGCGTGGGGGACGAGCGACGCAACAGGCGTATTATGTATACGATGAAATGAGCCAAAACAGCATGATTGCACAGACGCCCAATATGGCACCGTCGCTGGTTGGCAAGGCCGTGGCGCAGGCGGCACAAGACCACTTGAGCAATGCATCGGGAACGTTGCATGAGGCGCTAGCACTAGATCCAGCCAACACGCTAGCGCTTGCGAATCAGGCCGTTGCCAAGTCTCTCGACAGCGAGACGGGCGTGCCAGAGGCCGATGCGGCTGCGAACTTGTACGCTACGACGGAACCCGCATCGGCGCTTGCTTTACTATGGGATAGTAAGCGCCGAGAGTTGGCGGAGGCTGTTGCGGCACTGGCATAATTAAAAGAGCGATAGTTTCTGCATAGCCACTGGATGTAAGTCGTAAGATACGTACGTTCAAAAGCGACAAAGGTAGCGGCATTCACGAAGGGAGCCCTAAGTAGTGTAGGCTCAATACCGCGCACATAGCCTTTCAGGCCGTACGATGCATTGATGTATCGTACAACATCGAGCGAAGAGCGGAATTGGCGCTTACTTGGCTCGATGGCATCTGTCTGCATGTAAGATTTGACCACATCGATCGGGTAAATCATCATCCAGAGCAAGATGCCGGACAAGCCGCCTGCCACCATGGACGTGGAGATAGGAACCTGATCACGCGAGATGCCGAGTGCTTTGAGACGCTGTTGCACAATGTATTCGTATGTCAAGAAATAGACGCCCATGCCGTGACCTTCACGGAGGAGAGTGGGTCCCATGCCACGAAATACGCCCGTTACGCCGGCCTTTTGCACGATCTGGCGGACACAATCAAAGGGACCACGTATGTCGTGGCCCTTTTGCGTTTGCATTCGAATACGCACATGCTCAACGGGTCCAGCCACCCAGCTGTTGGCAACACCGCCCAGCAGACCGGCCGTATACTGCTGCAGCGGTGTGATTTGCTGGGTCGGACTCTGCTTGGCATTCATGCTGGCGAAAAGGCGCTTGCTCCACTGAACAACGCCAAACTGAATCGATACGCAAGCACCTACACCAATCAGTGGCATGGTCGTGCCCTTGTAAAAGGCCAATGGGCCTTCGTCACGCAGAATGTGCGAGACACAGTCCAAAATGCCACTATACGTGCCATGGGGCGCAGTCTGCACACGCACTTTCACGATATCAAATGGTTGACCCACCAGTACCTGTGCCACACCACCCGTGGTACCGGCCAAAATATCCTTGGTGGCGTCGTTCAGCGGCATGTGGGCGCGTCGTCCAAAAAATGCCTAGGAACGGATTCAGAGAGCGCGTGCCAGGCTTGCTTGAATGACTAGACTACGGCACATATTTGTGGAGGCGTTCGTAATAGGTCAGCAAAGAGGGGTGCCGCTCTTGTACGGCCAACAAGAAACGCACTTGTTGGGCGGGCAGCGTCCGAATGGTGTGCAAAACGGCGAAGAGGAGGCAGTCAAGCGATGTAGGGCGCCGTGCACCGAGCATCCATACATCGTCGCGCGAGCCTATATCGTCGGCGAGGCGTGCAGCGACAGCATTCAGGGCATCTGCGGCATCACGTTGAATGGCGTCTTGGTCCACACGCAGTGATGCTGGAAATTGCTCGACTTCAGATGCATCCGGGCCTGTGTGATCTGACGTGCCACTGAGAAAGCCGACCCAGTCGACAGAGTAGCCTGGCACGAGCGTGAGTGGATTGCGCACATCACTCAAGTAGTCGCGTCCAAACACGGCTGCCAGACTTGATGGCGATGCACCAGCGGCACTAAGACGAGCGAGACGCGCAAATGCGCCCTGCTCGGGCGACATCTCGCCTGGGAACAAGGGTGCGAGCCAGCGGCGCAAGAGCGACGCCGACTGCGACGGTGGCGTATACGTTCCCGATCGAATACAAGCAAGAAGTAAGCCACACATAACCCGCTGTTCCAGTAGATTCATCCACAACATCACTTCGTCCTGTACATGATCAGGCCATACACTCTTTTCCTCTAGCTCTGCACGGACAAGAGGGTAATGATGGTCCATGTATCGCTGCAAGCTTGATTCACCCAGTAGCTGCGCACCATGCGACTCTGTGTCCACCTGAGCAAAGGGTGTGGTATGCTCAGGAGACCAGTACGCATCGTACAAGGGCTCGCAGTGCACAGGCACGCCACGCACAACAAATTCCATTTGCCAGCGTAGGCTCACTGGGTCAGCACTTGCCCAAGTACCTGGTTCCTTGGGTGGTATGATATAGAGAGTGGCTGGGCGAGAAGCCCCCTCGACCTGGCTCCATGAACCCCCTGACTCGGCAGGGGGCCACACGTGTAGGGGAAATTGCTTAAAGAGACGTCGGATGACATCAGGCATGGGTATCGTTGTTCGCCGCGCAAAAGAGCTCGACGGCGGCGCAGGCGGAATATCTTGTAGCTCGGTGCGTGCCCCGGTCTCGGCGGAAAACATGCTGGACAAAAGAGGTAAAGCCGCTAGGGGTCGTGAAGCAGTGGAGGTAAGTGGGGGAAACCTGACCCGTAGGACGCGTGTTGCTCGTTTTCGTCATGCTGCAGTATTTGGAAGAATGTGAGATCGCGCCTCCGTCGGCAGGCGAAGAGCATGCTGTATGGCAGCTCGTATGGACGAAGCAGGGCATTGTAGCTGGGCGAGCTTCTGGTTCCGTGGATGTATTAGATTTTGACAAGTTGGAGACAAAGCAGTCTTGTACCGAAGAGCATTCACTCGGGATCGTTTCGCTTTCTCAGAGCGCCGACGACAGGTACTTGCTCACTAACAGCATGGATGGTGCCATCACGCTGTGGCAGTGGACAAAGGAAGGTCGTCTTGAGCAAGCAGCGCAGCGTGCTTCCATCAAGGGCATACCATGTGGTCCAGAACCGAATGAGCCATATCCTGTGCAGGCATGGGTAAGCGCGCTGCACCCGGATGCGCATGTCTTTGCAGCATCCGGCGAGAATGCTTGCGTGGCGCTTTTTTCCGCGCACCCGGACACATTTGGCGAGCAAGGACAGCGTCTGTCGTTCGATACCTCGTATGCGTCGTATGCCACGTGTCTGGCATTCAATTATGAAGGGGATTTGCTTGCTATGGGTACGAATACGGGTGTGGTGTTCATCTGGAACATTCACACTGGCGAGCAGGTTGCCTGCCTTACGGAACATGCTCAACCCGTGCGAACTGTGACGTTTGCACGTCCGAATGTATCGTATTCGGACCATATGTTTGTTGGATCCGATGATCGGACGATCACGGTGCATGATGTCCAGGCGATCCGGAGTCATGTCAGTGAGACGGCCGTAGCAGCCCTGCAGGGACACCGCGGCTGGGTCCTTGATGTACAGGCAGGCGGAAACGGGCGTGTGATTGCGTCGACATGCAGCGATCACGTCGTCCGATTGTGGGATCTGGGCACGTCGCCCATCGAATGTATTATGACTCAGACACAAAAGACGCCCATATGGGGCGTCGCATGGCATCCAGACTCCATGGAGGGCACAAGAGAAGATATGGGATCATCCACACTCATGGCTGCGGGGCATCGCTTCATCACAGGCAGCGACGACGGACATGTGCGCATGTACCGCTCAGCAGGCACAGGCACACGTGCAGACGAAGTAGTTTAGATATCAGGCACGGCGACTCTCCCGCAGTTGGCGTGTGAACTCCTTCTTGCACTGGCGATAGATATAAAATTCGTTGTGACACATGAGCTTATCATGTCCATAGCGCTCTAAACACCGCATAGACTGCAGCGCCGCCTGCTTGCAGGGGTCAGTAAACTTCGTCGGCAGCTTATCGTCCAAGATCTCGGGCGATTCGGGGAATCGGACGCTAAGGTCCAGGTCGGCCAGGTGGTCCGGTGGTGGCGGCATAGAGGTGGGAGACTGCGAAGCGCCTTACGAGCCCAGCCAGGGGCCAGCGACGCTGGTCGTATAGACCTACTGGGATCTTTGACACACTCCACATCCACGACTCCGGCGCGTCCCCCGCGTTGAAGCGAGATTAGGTCATGACGTTGGGTCTGCGGATTGCCATTGACCGAGGCGGCACGTTTACCGACTGCCTAGGTCAGCTCCCTGCATCTGGGACAGAGAATGCAGGCCGGGATATAGTCATCAAGCTCCTATCGCACGATCCAAGCAACTACCGTGATGCGCCTACGGAAGGCATCCGGCGTATCCTTGAGGTGGCAACGGGTCGAAAGATACCTCGCTCGCACAAAATCTCAACGGAGGATATTGACTACATTCGGCTCTCAACTACTGTCGCCACGAATGCGCTACTAGAACGACAAGGCGAGCGACATGCCCTTATCACCACGAAGGGATTCCGAGACATTGTGCAGATTGGAAATCAGTCAAGACCCTCGATCTTTGACCTCGCCATCCACAAGCCCGAAGTGCTATACGAACACGTCGTTGAGGTAGATGAGCGTGTGACTGTGGTTGGCTATACATCTCATCCTAATGCGAGAGAACACGGCGTGCAGTTCTCGTCTCCATCGCGCGACGCCTACGTGACCAAGCCGTGGACAGGTCCGGACCGGCCGCCTAGTGCAGCGCCGCCAGGTGCGCCCTATCAAGCGCCTGAGATTGTGCGTGGCGTATCAGGTGAGGCCGTCGCGATTCTGCAAAAACCAGATGAGACCAAGGTTCGCGCGCAGCTCGAAGATTTGTTCGCGAAGGGATACCGAAGCCTGGCTATTGTGTTCATGTTTAGCTACACGTTTCCTGATCATGAGCAGCTTGTTAAGCGAATTGCGCGTGACATTGGATTCCCGCACATTAGCTGCAGTGCGGAACTCATGCCCATGATCAAAATGGTGCCGCGTGCCACGAGTGCCACAGCAGATGCATACCTTACACCGGTGCTGCAAGCGTACATCGATGGCTTTTTCAGCGGTTTTGATTCTTCGCTGCGCGATGGTAGCGCTGGTACACGTGTCGAATTTATGATGTCGGACGGTGGCTTGACGTCCGTCGAGCACTTCACCGGTCTCAAGTCGATCATTAGTGGTCCGGCTGGCGGTGTGGTTGGTATGGCGCTGACGACATACGATGAGAGGGATGGTCGGCCCTGTATTGGTTTTGACATGGGCGGCACCTCTACAGACGTATCGCGGTATGCGGGTCGCTACGAGCACGTCATGGAAACCACGTTGGATGGCGTCACCATCCAAAGCCCTCAGCTTGACGTCAATACGGTAGCATCTGGTGGCTCGTCGTGCCTGTTCTTCCGCAACGGCCTCTTTGTCGTGGGTCCTGACAGCGCCTCTGCTCACCCAGGTCCTACTTGCTACCGCAAAGGAGGCCCCTTGGCCATCACAGACGCAAACCTTGTGACCGGTCGTCTGGCGATCGAGATGTTTCCCCGTATTTTTGGCCCGAATGAAAACGAGGGTCTGGATATCCATGCATCGCTCCAAGCATTCGAGGCTTTGACGACCCATATCAACGCCGAGACTGGCCGCACCATGAGCGTCGACGAAGTCGCCCAGGGCTTTATACGCGTCGCCAACGAAGTCATGTGCCGTCCCATTCGTTCCTTGACGCAAGCGCGCGGTTTTTCCACGTCCAAACATGTACTGGCGTGCTTTGGCGGCGCGGGTGGGCAGCACGCATGCTCTATTGCGCGGGCCTTGGGGATCAAGACGGTGGTCTTGCACAAGTATTCGTCGATTCTTTCGGCATTCGGCATGGCTCTCGCTGACCGTGTCTTTGAAGTTCAGGAGCCCAGCAATGAGACGTGGGATCACACGCCAGCGACCCTCGAGCGTATTCAGACACGCGCGGATGCCCTAGCCAAGCGTGCCCAAGACGAGCTCCTCGCGCAAGGATTTGCCCGCGACCGCATCCACCTTGAAGTGTATTTGCATATGCGCTACGATGGTACAGACACAGCGCTTATGACACTCAAGCCCGCAGACAGTTGGAACATGGAGTCGGTGTTTGTCGATACGTATCGTCAAGAATTTGGGTTTGTGCTGTCGAATCGGGCGATCCTCATTGACGATATCCGCGTGCGTGCCGTCGGGCGGACATTTGATTCGCTTGGTCCGTCTGTCCTAGCAGAGCACGCCGCTCAAGGCACGCGTTATGCGCATGCCAAGGCCCTAGACACCGCGTCACAGCGTCCGGTGTATTTTGATGGAGAAGGCCGCTTGCCCACACCCATCGTGCGCCTGAAAGACTTGTCCGCCTTTGAATATGTGCCAGGCCCGGCCATTTTGATCGATGAAACACAGACCATTCTCGTGGAGCCGCGTTGCATAGCGCACATTTTGACTCAGGCTGTTCTCATCGAGATACAGTACGACGAAGGCCGTCCGTGAGGATTGCGACAAGTCGAGCGCTCGCCATAATGAACTTCATTGGCACCGCTTTCTCTTGGTCGATCAGCTCGAAGCATGCTGGATCATCAGTGCGAAGATGCCTAGTACGACATACGCACATGCTCCTCTGTGCACCCCGCTTGCCCATTCTCAGACGCCTTTGGCTAGGTCAAGATAGGCAGCCCACGCACACCATGTGTACTTCCATGATATGAAGGCGCCCAGGCCTAGACGATCTCTAAGAATCATGCGAACATAGACGATGTAATGCTCGCCATGCCATGTGGACTTGAATGTGATGTCATACCCTCGACGTGACCCACGGCTTGTGCAAAGTTATTCGACTTGAGCCGTAATGAACCGCTAGTGCATGGGCACTCTGGTGATTTCCCTCCATGGTGTGACTCGTGCGAACCGCCGAGCAAGTGCGTCAGGAAATAGAGGGCCGAGCCGTATCGTGTGCAAGCCGCTCGACAAAGGGCTGAATGGTCATGAAACTATGCTTCAATGCGTTGCTGCATCGCCAAAAGCTCCTGCTTGTGGTGGGATATGCCCTTTCGCGATCATATACCAGCATGAGGCCGTCTAGGGCATGGTATCCTAGGGATCGTCGGCCCAGGTCGTCATAGACGCCAGTGGGCACAACGCAAGATGACGTTGTCGTCTATACTCAGAAGGCATCGCATACATACTTGTCATTTTCCAGGAACGCGAGAGCCATCGTAGCCGTAATGCCATCCCCCAACGGGCCTCATTCCCTGCCTAGCTTGCCACCTGACGCCCTGGCTGTGGACCGTCCAAGGTGGAGTCGGTCAGACGACATTTTGTCTTTATGACCGATGGCACACCGCTCTTGGAGGCGGCATCGCAAGCAAAAGAACTATCCTATTCTCCGTACAGCACATTTCGTGTAGGCTGTGCGGCACTGCTGGAAGACGGCACCATCGTGCAGGGCGCCAATATCGAGAATGCATCGTACTGTACGTGAGGCCATACTCACACCTAGCCGTGGCTGTGTGTGCGGAGCGCAGCACGTTACTTCGTATTAAACTGGACACACGGTGGCGTGGTCAGCGCATCTTGGCTATGGCTGTGAGCTCTGACATACCCAATGCACCATGCACGCCGTGCGGTGTGTGCCGCCAGGCCATGCGTGAATTTTGTGAAATGAGCATGCCAGTGTATTTCCCCACAGGTCAATGGAGGCCGGGAGAGCAGGTACTTTCACTCACGCTCGAGCAGCTTTTGCCATCAAGTTTTGGGCCAGAAGCACTGTGTTAATATCTATTGTACAGGTTGCTCGCCGGTGAGATAGTAATGCACACGGCGAGACGCATTTTGGACATAGTTGGGGAAGTGGTACAAAGCGAGACACACACCGCTCAGAACGATGGCATAGACAGACACTGCAAGGTGAGATTGCATTCCACATACACATGATCAGAATTTCCACGGGTTCCTGTACACTCGTGCCAAGGATGCCTGACGCCATCACATAGACCCGCCACACCGTGTCAACCAACGGCGCGTAGAATGCCTGCGATTTTGGTTCGGGCTCGCGCTGGATCGCTTTCGTAGTCCTATCAATCACTTTTCCACCTTGTGGTGCATGGCGCTGGCGCACACCCGACGACTCGGACGCAGGAGCCACACCGCTCGCCAGCGACGACATAATGGCAAGGCGATAGGGCGCGAGGCGCCAAGGCGGAGGGGTTATGTCACGTGATGTATGTGCAAGAAGGATCGATCGTCTACGGCCTTTGCCCTCAGTCTCTTCCACTGGCCATGTCTACCAGTTCGGCGACGAGTCGCCGCGTGTTGCGCAATCTAGACCATTTATGGCAGGGAACGAACCAGAAATTCATAAATAAGCTGCGGCCATCGTTTGCACAGTCAACGCCAGCGTATGTACCGCCCAAAGACCGCATCACGTTTTGGAATATTGTGCCTGGCGATGTGGTCAAGCTGCGCTCCGGCGCCATCGGCCACGACGAGGATGGTCGTCCTATCCGTGGAGAAGGCATCGTTACGTCGATTGACCGCACAACCAACCGTCTGCTTCTCCGCGATATCGATGATAACCACAAAATGGCCCCAAAGAACGTCAAGCACGTCGTGCCACGTCTCATTGATCCAGAGGCGGGTGAAGAGAAGGGATTCTCAGGTAACACCACCAGTGTGCCGCGCCCTGTTCACTACTCGAAGGTCATGCTCAAGGTGCCTGATACGCAGACCTACGCATCGCGCATCGTCCGCTCCAAGCCATTTTACGACCGTCAAAAAGGCATGTTTGTGTGGAAAAGGTTTGCGATCGTGAAGGCCACAGACGAAGAGTCGCTTCGCACTGGTGGCGCTCTGAAAAAGATCTATGTGCCATGGCCCAAAGTTCCGGAGCGTCGTCGCCCGTTCCGGACAACGCATGCCGACGGCCGTGTGGCCGAAGAAGAGACGTGGGTTCCGTGGGTACCGGAGGATCCTGTCTTGCTGCCAATGCAAAAGCCACGCACGACACCGGCGCGGGAAGCTATTGCTGCGGAGCGCCGTGCGGTGTGGAACGAAAAGATTGATCGCTTGCGTGCACAGGCGCGCGACTCTACGTTCGCAACTCCCCCCGGCGCCAAGTCGTACGCGGGCTTTGCCAAGACTGTGAATGTGCGCCCGCCGCCGATAGCACAGCCACCCAGCGTGTCGGAACTGGTAAAGATGGAGCGACAGCGCCTCGTCGAATTCGTTCACAACCCAGAGACACAGTCGCATGTCGAGCAGGGAGGTCAGTTGTTTGCTGCACATGACTATTTGGATGTGGCGCCGCTCGTGGGACCCGCAGCAGGGGGTGAGTGGGGCGCTTTGGAGGAAGCATCCAGTAGCTCGGTGCGTGATGAACAGGGCCGCCTTGTCGCACGGCCAAGTAAGGCGGATGTGCATAGCATGCCTATCGAGTTGCTGATGGGTAAGGACCTGGCCAATGAGACGGGTCTCAAATGGCGCATGCGTCACTGGAAGACGAAGCAGGCAGAGCGTCAAGCCCAGGAAGAGGCGCTGCGTGCAGAAGAAAAGGAACTGCTCAAAGAACTTGATGCGCTTCGTGTATAGGCTAGACAAAAAGATCTCCGTAGGCAGGTCCAATCTCAGACAAGAGATCGTTGGCAAGCATACTACGTCCTAGCCGTGCGAATCCTCGGCGAGACGCAGTACGGGTCACACACGAAGCACCATAAGCAGCAAGCATGGGCAGCTCATCAAGGTCGAAGTCGGGCAACGCTTCGCCCTGTGCTTTGCGCTCTTCGAATCGCTTGGCCCATGCGAGAAACGTGCCGAGCGTACCGCTGAGCAAGTCGCCTTGGCCGCCGCATCGCTTCAAGCCACCTTCTAGATCGCATTCGACGACACCACGAGGCGTTGCTATGCGATCTGTTCGACCTTTCTCTAGGATCGTTAGGCCACCCAAAGCCACGCTGAGCTCTTTAGCGGCATGCTCTCCGGCGTCAATGCGCATCGCACGGCACAGACGACCGAACTCAACGACATTGGGTGTGAGGATGGCGCGCTGATACCCTTGGACCACGGCAGGGGCATTTTGTACGAGCCACAGTCCATCAGCGTCAATGACCGAGTACAAATTTGCCTCGCGCGCTACTTCGATCGCGACACGGGCAAACGATTGCATCGAGGCGTCTCGACCCAGGCCTGGCCCAATCACCACGCTATGCAGACGCGCAAACAGCGCCTTGAGTTCCTCGCGCACTTCCTCCATGCTCTTACTCGCATCCAGCGCGGGATGCACGATCAGGTCAGGTGAATAGCCCTTGATGGCCTGAGCAGCTTCGGGCGCACAAATCGTGAACGACATGTCACAACCTAACCGCATGCTGGACATGGATGCATAGTACGGCGCACCCGTATACTCACGGCATCCGCCGAGCACACCCACACGCCCCGCCTGCCCCTTGTGCAGCTCTGGCAGCAGCGGCGACACGATAGCCTGAACCTTGGCCAGCATCGATCGAGGTGACGGCATACGGTGGGCCCAAGCACGACATGGACACGTGGCTCATGCGCGGCCACAGCCGGGGAAATAAAGCCGAGCGTGGCGTCTGCCAGGTGTGCTCATGAGCAGTCGCACTATCGTTCCGAGCCTGTTTGCTTCGCGCGAGAGCTACCGTCGTGATGCTGAGGCAATTGAGTTACCTGCTTCTGCAGGCAAGCCTATGTCGATCAGTTACAGCGAGCTCGCTGACTTGGTTCATCAAGTTAGGGCACAGCTAGCATCGTGGCAGTTGCCCAAAGGCACGGTGGTGTGCAGCAGCCTGGTCAACAGCCTCGAGTTCGTGGTTGTGTTTCTAGCTACGGCGGATCTGGGTCTCGTGGCTGCCCCACTCAACCCCAACTACAAAGAGAGCGAAGTGACCTTCTACCTGGAAGATACCAAAACCCCTGCGCTGATTGTGCCAGCTGGCACGTTGAGCGGAACTGACGCCTCGGAAGGTGCTCTTGCTGCCAAACGCGCTGCTGATGCGCTCAGCGTTCGTGTTGTGGAGATTGTGTATGGTGCCAAGACTCTTCAGCTTGTTGATGCGAACGGCGCTTCGACACCGAGCGCCGATGCGACCGAGGCATCAGAGGACGATACCGCTTTGATCCTGCACACCTCTGGTACGACGGGTCGACCGAAGGCCGTACCGCTCACGCATAAAAATTTGCTAACGTCTATGCACAATATCAAGCTGACGTACAGCTTGTCCCCCTCGGACAAGACGTTCCTTGTCATGCCGCTCTTTCATGTACATGGTCTCGTGTGTGGTCTTTTGGCATCTTTATTCTCAGGCGGCAGTGTTGCCATCCCACCACGCTTTAGTGCTTCTTCATTCTGGACGGAATTTGTGCAGACGCGCTCGAACTGGTACACGGCCGTGCCGACCATCCACCAGATTCTGTTGTCTGCAGATAAACCAGACCCTATGCCCAGGCTGCGCTTCGTTCGATCGTGTTCTTCGGCATTGTCACCTAGCACGCTAGCCGCGTTGGAAAAACTCGTGGATGCGCCGGTCCTCGAAGCTTATGCCATGACAGAAGCCGCACACCAAATGACATCGAATCCTCTGCCTCCTAAAGAACACAAAGCTGGTACAGTGGGTATAGGCCACGGTGTCGAAGTCAAGATCCTCGACACGTCTGGTCGTGAGCTGCCAGTCGGCAAAGACGGCGAGGTGTGTGTGCGCGGAGCGAATGTGACTCAAGGTTACATTGGCAATGAAAAGGCGAATCGGGACAACTTTTTCCGTCTAGCATTCAAGAACTGCCCGCCAGAGGTGGACGGTTTCCTCCGCACTGGTGACCAAGGTCACAAGAACGACGACGGATACCTCGTCCTCACCGGCCGCATCAAAGAGCTCATTAACCGCTCAGGCGAGAAAATCAGCCCCCTTGAGCTTGACAACGCACTTCTCGCGCTTCCTTATGTTAAAGAAGCCGTGTCATTCGGTGTGCCTGATGAGATGTACGGTGAACTAGTGGGTGCCGTTGTTGTGCTGCAAGGTGATGCGCCGGCGGATGTAAGTCAGGAGAGGATTCAAGCCGACCTGAGCAAGTCTCTCGCAAAATTCAAGATTCCTGTGCGTGTCTGGATCACAGACAACATTCCAAAGACGTACGTATCATATCCACTCACCACAGCGCTACGGGCAAAATTCAACGCAGAATAGTCGCCCAGCATTTTCTGTCGACCGTATAGTTGGATGAAATAGCCTCCACATAATTGCATCACCGGATCACCCAGCGGACGCGCTGGCAAACAGTGCAGCGAACTACGATGGAAGGTGCTCGTCTGAAGCGCATTGTACGAGAAATCGCTGCTTGCGAGAGGGAATCAGACGATGAGATTTCTGTCTATCCGATAGACGGTACGTTTTTCCCAGCTTATATCGAGAATCGCCATTTCACCTGATTGGAACGTTCCCTGGTCCGATCCACTCACCCTATGAGAACGGTCTCTTCAAGGTCGATATCGTGGTGCCCGAGGGCTATCCATTCCACCCACTCCAGATGCGCTTCATCACTAGAGTATGTTTCATCGCTCTTACAGCCAGGTGTATCACCCAAATGTTTCATCACAAAGCGGAGCCATTTGCTTGGATATCCTCAAAGGTACGTGACATGGGCTTCTAACGCCAGATCAATGGTCGCCCGTGTATACGCTCAAGTCGACCCTCATGTCCCTTCGCTCGCTGCTGTGCTCACCTGAACCTAATGACCCTCAGGATGCCGAAGTCGCCAAACACTACACAAGCGACTTTGAAGGCTACGAGCGCACAGCGCGGTACTGGACTGAGATCTTCGCAAAGCGCGATAATGAACAATCGAGCGTGCCACCATCAGATGCCGACGAAGCGCAACTGGTGGGTCTAGACCCAAAACATGTCGAAAAGTTTGTCAACATGGTAAGTCCCCCCAAAAGACTCACATATACAGGGCTTTGCCAAGTCGCGCGTCATTGAAGTGATGCGACGGCTCAACTACCGCGGTCAAAAGTACGTATGCTTGCAGCTAACTTTAGTATTCAAAATATCACGGACGAGCAAGTGACGTCACTCCTTTCGGAGTAAGCGTTCATAGCGCGCGCTACAGCGAATCGTCTATTCAACACTTTAGATCATGAACAAGCAAATGCCCGGGGGGTGCGAGACCCTGGCGGATGCCCCAAAACCATAGTACAACAGTGAAGAGAGAGAGTGGTCGGTGCGTGCGATGTTTAATCGACACGTCCTTCTGCCACTGCTCGAATACCTTGAGTGAATCGGCATCAACGATATGCTCTTCCCACACGTTCGGATCCGCACATGGATCAATAAAAGGAGGCACAAATGAATGCTGCGTTTCTCTGTCCATAAATTCCGAAGAATCGTCCTCACTTTCGGCAGGCCCCCCCTTGGTTATCTTCTTATCTTGTTTCGCCTTTTCACGCAAGTATTTCTTGCCGATAGAAGTGAGAGGATCGCGCTCCGCTTGGTTTCTCCAACCGCGCAATTCCCAAAACATACTGCGACCAGGCCGACGTCGCATGCGCTTAGAAAGAACATACGTGCCGTACATACGTGAGAGAAACTCGTCATCTAGTGGCACCTCTCTGTCTGAAATAAAACGCATACCGCTGGGTTTACGCATAAAATCGTTCGGCTCAACGACATCGTGCTGGCTTCCAAAGCGTGTCATGGATGCAAGCCGATCTTGTCGAATCAGCTTGATCTGAGTCATGGAAAGGCTTGCAAACGTTGCAATAGCATCGTGTGCAGTTATAGCTGAGCCAAATACTCGTGGGAGAAGGAAAGGCATATCGCTGAAATCACCGTGGTTCGTACCAGTGAGCGTCAAGAGCCAACCGCGATGGTGCTCATTCGCAGCCAGGCCATCGATAGTGCACCGCTGCAGTTTGCTAAACTGCTCAGGCCACATCGAGAAGCCCTCCGAGTTGATCACATAGACAGGCTTGCGCAACTTGAGACGAACATCCTCTTCCATACGTGGATCACGAACAGGATCCATCCATGGGTCTAGAATAATGCCGTACTTGAACAGGTTCTGATCCAGTCGCAGATACTCAAAGAGCGTCGCTCCACCAAAACTGTGACCGATCAACGAGGGAAAATCGACGTCCAATTTGTCTTTCCACGACAAGAAGAAATCCGCGCAACGCGGCACAATATTCTTTTGTCGCATGCGCTTGAAAGTCCTGGGGCCACAGAGCAATGAACCAAGACTGCGCGTGCGTGATTCAGCCAGCCATTCAGCATCGCCATTGTTGATACGACGCAGCACGTACATCACTTCCTGGATCTCAGATGCGCGCATGGCCAGCTGGGCTTGTCGAAGTCCTTGCTCTTTGGGTCCTTGAGGTTCAGTAAATGCACGCAGACCCACTTTTTCAAAAGGCAGGTACGGCACTTTCGTAAACTCATGCAGTAAGCTCAATGTAGCAGCGCTCGAAGACTCAGCACTCATGTCATAATCCAATAGTGACTCGGATGCACCCAGTTTGACATTTTTCTCGAACCGCTTGGCTTCCTGCTTTGAACCTTGTTTTTCGACGTTGTTCGCACCGGACCACATAAGAGAGCCGAGACCGGATCCGTCGCGGTGCTCAATGGCTGCCACAACGAAACCATGCGAGGCAAGTTCACTGCAAAACTGCGAGTACGCCAGTCGATTTCCCGCAAGGCCATGGCAAAACACCACGACTGGGAAACTCTTCGTTGTCATTTGTTTCATATTATTTTCATCCGCACCCATGCCAATATCACTGGGTACATGAGACGGTTCCATCAATGGTAAACCGACTCGGGCTTGGAGGTAAGACCGAGCCAGTGTGACAATGGCCGGCACAAAGACTCGAGCAAGGGCGCCATATTCGCCGATGTATTCCCATGCCATTTTAGCGGTCTTCTTTAATGGAAGGCCGAGCCAGCGGGCATGCGGATGCTTTTTTGCGTCTCGCGGACGCATCTTGGCACTTGGGTAGTAGAGAGAGAATAAAATGGTGCGAAACTGGAGTGTAGCATGTCGCAAGAAAAAGCCGTTGTCGTGCAGATAATCGTGCTCTGCCTCGATCTTGGAGTCCATGTCAATGGGCACATCTTTCATAAGTTTTTCAAAATTTGCGTACACTTTTCGCGCATCTTTCAGACCAAGTTTGTGGCCATCTTTCGAGAGCTTATTCACACGAACATGGCTTAAAAAGCTCGGAATGAAGTCTTTTGGCTCACGAACAGGTACCTCAATGTCAACCACTCCGACATCGAATGGCCCATTTGCCTTGGGAAGATGCATGAGTGCAATGCGTGTCGTCAAGGCAAAGGTAGCCCAGCCGCAAAAAATGGGCGCACCTGCGGGTCTGGAGGCGGAAACCCAAATGCAGTCAGGCACCTCCACTGATCGCCGTATGCGTCCAAATGCATACAGGACGGAGTGTGCTTCTTGGACACCGACAAGATGACGCAAGAGCGAAGTGACTTGGTGTTCCTTCGGTCGCACGATATACCTGTTTATGCCAAATTTTCATGGGCTGATGACAATCTATCGAAAAGGGATGACATACGAGTGCCAAACGTGGCCTCTGCGCACAAGTCCAGCGAGGCATCGGCACCCGATAGAATCACATGGCACAGGCGACCAACGACCTATACGAAGCATGTACCGCATTTGATGACAGATACCGATGAAAATTATAATGAGCCGGATTCTTTGCAAAAAGCACTTAGGGAATCTCTGGATGATTTACGAGGGTGTACATTCCAAGAGCTGGACGAGGCGCACCAAGAAAAGATTCGAGATCGCATCTGGCATTGTTTGCGTTCATCCGATATGGAAGGACCTGTTTATGGTTTTCAGCAGCTGCGCTCGATTCAAAAACCCACAACCAGCCAACGAGGCGAGCACATCATAATGGCATTGTTGGTCAACGTGGCCGTACTATACTTGCATTATACATTAATGATAGGCTCGCTGATACTGCGTTTGTTCCGACTATCTCATCAAGAAGCAATCTCTACGGAGTTGCTGCCTTTCCATTTGATGATTATACCCTCAGATTTGTACAGATGGCCTCTCTCATGGATGTATACTATGCTGCCGTTCACCAAGCCTCAACCTATACCGTCTATCCCTATACGAGATCGTGTCTTATACATGACGCAGGAATTCGCAGCAATGATTCGCACGTCTGTGCTTCCACGTCAATGGCAGCAATGCAAGGACCTGATGTGTATCCTTTTAACGTGCCTATACCATGTTTCACGGCATCGCTGCACCCCTATATATCACGCCGCAAACATGTTAAAATACGTCTACGGTCTCGGCATTCACAAGTTCTTTTACCACACCCTGTACATGCTCCTCGAGTCGCTGATCGTCGCGTACGAGACGCTGACGTCGCCCGCCGTAGCAGCCCCATAAGATTGTCACGTGATACCGGTTTCGAAGAGAATGCTGGCGCTGTGTCAGTGAACGGTTGCCCTCTACCATGCTTGCGGTGCTGCAGAGGACGCGCAGTGCAATCAGCAACATCGGTGTGCGGTTTGCGTCGACATCTGCGCAGCGCAGAGTCCCGTCTCCACGAAGTATGTATCTTGTCCATTAACCAAACCAGACAAAGTCGACTCGCCCAAAGCCTTTCTCGAAGCCATTTCCAAGCCACGCCGCGACCTTGTCAACAATTCAGCATGCGTATCTGCCCTGGGTGAGGACTGGGATGCGATGTTCTCGATGAACTCGGAAAAACTCAAGGGCGCAGGTGTACCTGTGAAGGAGCGCAAGTATATCTTGTGGGCCCTGGAAAAATACCGTCAGGGACTCGAACCCTCCGAGTTTGTACGCAGCGTCAAGAAGCCCAAGAAAGTGCGTGGATGGGGCCCGCGTGTGCAGAAGGGATACCGTGTGCGTGGTGAGCTTCGCCCAGGCGAAAAGAAAATATAGTGCTGATTTTGATATACCCTACGAATATTATGTTTTACGCAGACCCAGGGTAAAAGGCGACATGGTGCGCCGGAACATTTGTCTCTGTGTGGGAGAGCGTGGTAGTTCGGACGCCGCGGGAGGCTCTTCAGGTGAGGATGTCGTGGTATGAGTAGGCACAGGCTCGTGGTCTACCGTGTGGCCATGAGTGAAGCGTCTTGGTCGACTGAACAATGCCATTTCGCTGTCGAGATGCAAGACCATTAGGTAGTTTGGAGCGATACGGAGGCCGCATGGTACGGATGTGGGCATGCGGAACGAGGCCGTGGGGTGCAGCATAGGCACCTCGGCCCGGGACTGGGCCGGCACGAACACTTGCGACGCAGTCGTTTGTAGAGGCAAAGCGCGCTGGTTGGGTGCAGCACGCGGACGATGCAGTGACCAGCTCGAAAAGTCCCAGAAGCATACGTTTCCGTCTTCGCCCGCAGAGATCAGACGATAGGCATCATACGAAGACCCCTTATGGCACCAAGGGTCGAATGCCACAGCCGATACGTATGAATGATGGCCCTGAGCGCGAGCCACGACATGTCCCTCCTTCGCGGCCCAAATGGTTAGTAGGTCATCTTGTCCACCGGTCAGTAAGATGCGGCCGTCCTGCGACCAACACACGCAAGTCAGCCCACCAAAGTACGAGGCCATGGTATGAATCAATGTCTTGCGCGAAAAGTCGACGATGTGTAGGAGCTTGTCTTCGCTCGTGAAAGCCAGGGTCCGCCCATCGGGGCTGAAGGCCATGTCAGTGATGGCGCGTCGAGAGACATGCCACACGGATAAGGGATTGTAGAGTACAGGTGAGTGATCCTTGGATCGTCCCATTTTGAGCATGCCGCCACTCGGAGAATCCGTCTGAAGCTGGGGCTCTTCGACGACGATAGATGCGCGCGGATCCCAGGCGGGGTCAGAAGGTGCTTTTTGAAATCCTTCCGGTGGATCATCGCGTTCCACGTCCCACACCAAGACAGTACCATCGCTATGCGCGCTCACAAATTGCGTTTCGTGTCCAGGCACCCACCGAATTTGCCGGACGGGCGATGAGGTCACCATGCCATTTTTGTTCATTCGCGAGCAACGGTACTGTATGGGATCCATCCACACGATGTCGCCGCTCGAGAGTCCGACGACTACATCCATACGATCATGTCTGCACGTATGTTGATTGATATCGTGGCACAGAGGGGCATGGGTGAACATAATGCGGCCTGCAGGCTCCTTCATTTTTTGGTGCACATTGGCGTACCAAAACAGGGTTTTGGATGCATTGATCATCTGCGATGGTTAGGTAGGCACACGTACCGTGAACAGCGTAGGTTCCGTCCGGTGATTGACAATCTTGGACATGTCTTGGTACTGGTTTGAGCGGACAATGAAGGAGCCGCCCAAGGTCCGTAGACTCAGCTTGGGCCGCGCAGAGCGTAGGGGCGTGGCATCGCCCCACGCCTCTGCCTCCAGGCCCTGACTCACCAATGCACCAGGCACCGAGCTACTTGCATCAGCGTGCGTCGCATGGCGTGGCCGGATGATGGCGGCGCTCATATGCGGTACCTCGTTCATGCATGCATATCGAGACGAGGTCGCTGCACTTTCGTGGGAGGTGGGCGAGGTAGGTGCGTCGTTCTGCCCTGCCGTTCGATGCTGCAGCGGATTCGTCCAGTCTCTGCGTGTATACACGCCTTCGGGCGCTCGCAACTCGATGGTCCGCGACATGACCGCACGAGCTTATGCCAACGAGCCACCCTTCTGCTGGTTGGCCGTGAGCCCGATGATGGGTGCATCCACGTGCCAAAAAATTGGCAGGCTGTACAAACACCTATGGGGCCCTAGAACAGCTTGGCATACAGAATGAGGAGGATGAGGAGGACGAGGACGACAATGATGCTGGTCGTGACGAGCTTTTGCTGCTTGGCACTGGATGTGAGGAACTCGCACGTACCGTCGAATCATTTGCTGCAACGTGCGTGAAGACCGATCGATATGTGCATCTGCACCATGGAGCTGTCAAGTTAGAGACATGCACGTACCGTATCGCGACTATGCTCAATCTGCTCACGCTGACGTTGTAAGTCTTGCAGGATCCCAGCGCCCACATCTTCCGTCTCCAGTGCCAGGCGCGTGGAGCGTGCGAGGCGCTCAGATCCGCGTTCTAGGACCTGTGTGCCTTGCAGCAGACGCTGCCGCTGGTATGCTTCGTCGTTGGCCTCGAGATCTGTATACGTATGGTCGTCGAGCGGCAGACCACTCGAGCCATAGGGTGTCCGATCGCCCTGCTTTGCGCGAATATCGAGTTGCAGCTTGTCCAAGCTCTCTTTGAGTGCATGTAGCTCTTTCATGTATCGGTCTCGCACGCTCGTGGGGAATGATTGGACCTCGAGCTCCATCTGCATTACTAGCTCGCCGGCCTCTTCCGCCTCGGCATCGGCATGCCGTAATGCCGAGCGGCGCGTGTCTGCCGACATACTTGTGAAGTCGACGGCGAGACGCGCCTCAATCGACTTTTGCAGCTGCGCAAAGTCTGACGCGTACGATTCAAACAAGTCTGTCATGGTCGCCGCCACCCAACCGTGGCGCGTCGTGGGAGCCACTGTGGGTTGGGGAGTGGCTATCGGCCGAAGTCAGGGACGGCGGCGGCATTCGAGGTCCGTGCTCGATGTACGCATGACTCGCTAGGGAACACGACGTGCCATGTCACTACGGAATGGCACGCGCTTTGCCGTGTATGGTGTGCCGATGAGGCTATTAGCCCGGCATTTGGAGCATACTCCACAGCCTATCACGCTGCCGTATTTGCTGGCGCACGGCGGACAACCTGGCAAGCCACCGACGCCCGAGGAGTTGCTGCGGTCGGCCCAGTACACACAGAAGGAGTTGCCGGTGCGACTGGCGCGGCGGGTGCGCCAGTTTTATTCGCTGCCGTTTATTGTCGGGACGAATCCTTACATCCAAGATGTTGCTCGGCTGTATGCGTCGTCGTTTCAGCGGTTGTGTGAGCTGCCGGCCATACACTCGCTCGAAGACAATGACGTATTTACGCATGAGCTACGTGAATTGGTGCATGAGCATGCGGATCTTGTGCCGACGCTGGCTCGCGGCTTTATGGAGTGTAAGATGTACATGGATAATGAGCGTATTTCCCGGTTTTTGAATGCCGCGCTGCACAGCCGTATCGGCATTCGTCTGATCGCCGAGCAGCATTTGGCACTGACGGAGAGTGCTCACAAGGCGCGAAACTCGGACGATTTGGCGAGCACGACAACATCGCCCACGAGCGTTGGCATTATTGATACACAGATGTCGCCCGTCGAGGTGATCCAGCAGAGCGGCGCCTATGTCCAGGCGCTGTGTGAGGCCACGTTTGAGATGGCGCCCGTCATCCAGTTTGAGGGCGATCTCGATGCACGCACGGTCGGTATCCCTGTGCACCTTGACTATGTCATGACGGAGCTGCTCAAGAACTCGTTCCGTGCGACGACGGAGATGTTCTTATCGCGGCATCCCTCGGGCTCAGCGGAAGATCTGCCGCCGATCATCGTAACCCTGTCCAGTGGACCGAGCCAAATCACGATACGGATCCGAGACGAGGGAGGCGGTATTCCACCGGAAAACATGTCGCAAATCTTTAGCTATGCGTTTACGAGTGTGCCGACACAGTCGGATGAGGCGCAAAGCGGCGATGATGCCGCGACTCACGGACTGAGCAGCAGCATGGGCACCTTGGCAGGTCTCGGATACGGTCTGCCGCTGTCGCGGCTATACCTCAACTACTTTGGCGACAGCGACCTCGACATTGAGAGTTTGTATGGGTACGGTTGTGACACGTTTGTCAAGCTGTCGAGGCTGATTGGCACGTCGAACGTGCAGATTTAATGCGCGCCGGCACGAGCTGTGAGCACGTCCTCGCTATCGCGGCCGGGCGCGCCGCTCTCGCGCTCTTGCTGCTGGCGCTGGCGCAAGCGACGCACGAGACGGACATCGACTTCCTCGTTTCTTTCGCGCTCTTGCAATCGGACGCTGTAATACTTGCCGCACTGGAGCAGGATAATGCCGATCAGGGCGATCGACAAGAGGATATGGGTGCTGGCGAGTTCGCGAAGAAGGATGAGCAGTTCCTGGAACTTGGCCGTAGTGATGCTGTCTTCGGGGGGCATGACGGAGGGAAGGGCGCGGACGTCTGTCGTGTCAGTCGTGGCGACGTACAAGGCTGGATCTTGTTCATGTACAGGACGCCCGAGGCGCATACGAGGACTGGGTGAGTAGAGCTTACGTACAAAGACTCGCACCGTCAAAGAGCCAGTTGTTTTCTGAGCCCATGACGATTTTGGATCCGAGAAGGCAGACTTGCAGTGTGCCGATCACGAGGAGCACGGCCGTGTACCGGGCCGGCCGGGCGCCGATCGTATACACATAGTATTGGAGCGCCGTCAGCACATGCTCACGCGACACAGACTGTTCCCACAGCACGAGGTGGTCTGCGCGCCAGTCGATCGACAGCATACCGAGCACGAAGCTCGAGGTCGCGAGTAGCGCCGCCACCGTGACGCCGATCATGCCTGCCCAACGCGACGCGTGCGACGCTGCGTGGCGCCGCGCGGCCGAGGCGGGGGGGTCCTGGCCGCCAGCCTGGGGAGAGATCACGTGCCGCAACGCGTCCTACCTCGGCCGAGGTACGTGCCCACGCGCCGTGTGGCTGGAGCGACGGGCGGGGGACGGCGACACACCGCAGCGGGTGGGTGGAGTGCGCCTGGCAGGTCGGGGCCACAGCGTTGTGATTCGCAACCATGGCGCCGATTTTGAATGTAGGTGGGCCGTTGCTGACGCCAGATCCACCAGAGTAACTCGCAAAGTTTTTCGATCCGCGTCCGGCAGGATGAGTCGTTCGAGAGGTACGTGTGCGTCTGAGGCTGACAGTGCAGTATGAAGGAGCGCGTGGCGCAGCGTGTGGGTACGAAGGATGTCTCGTCGATCCAGTTCAAGTACCTGCACAACAAGGAGCCGTACAAGCTCGAGGATGCAGATGACTATGAGATCTTCCTGGAGCGCCATGCAGACGCGTCGGACGTCGACGTGTACCTGGATGTGCCGTATGCGTCGGTCGACGCTGTACCGGCCGCCCCGCCGACGTCGTATGTGGCGCCCTCGATCAGCTACGCGGGCCTCGCGCCGCCCAAGTCGAGCAGCCCGAACGTGCCTGTGCTGAACGAGTCGACGCTCGTGACGCGCACGCCGGCTCGTGGCAAGACGGGCTCGGTCAGCATCCACCGTGTGCAGCCGGCGGCCGTCCCGGGTGTGGAAGAGTTTGTTGAGGCAGGCGGCGTGAGTGGCGGTGGCCGTGACAGTCTGCTGTACCCCCCCGTGGGCGAGCCGCACACCCCCACGGCCCGGGCGCAGCCGACGCCGCGCGCCCAGCCGACGACGTACGAGCCGCGTGCGCCGAGTGTGCGCACAAAGCGCACGACCGTCTCGCACAACACAGCTGCGTCGGCACCGAAGCACAAGATGGCCTTTGAGGAGTTCCACTCGTCGCGTGGCGTGCGCCTGCTGCGTGGCAGCCTGGGCCCGGTCAACAATGTGCCCATGATGCTCAAGGGCGGTTACCGCCACGTGTACGTGAGCCGCGGCTTTGCGCTGGACCACGGCTTCATTCCCGCGGACACGCAGCCCGGCACGTACGGCTACAATGGTATTACGAACCTCGGCAAGTGGCCCGTGCAGGTCGGCAGCAAGGCCGTGCCTCTGACGGTCATGCTGGCGGAAGACAGCTACTTCCCCGTGATTCTCGGCCGCTCGTTCATGGAGAAGCGCGGCGTGCGTACGGACCCTATTGACATGACGTCGGTCATTTTTATGGACAATGGCGAGCGTGCCGATGTCGAAGTCGTCGTGGTGCGGGACGAGCTCGGCCAGCCCGTCGCCATTCCCTAATGTAGCATCATCGGTAGCATTTGTCACTAATGCTTGCGGCGGCGCTGTTGCCGACGCTTGGCCGAGCGCGACATGGGCGCGGATGGGTTGGCGGCGGCGGGGGGTGCGTCGGGCGCCGCTTCGGCGGGTGGTGCGTCGGGCGCCGCTTCAGAAGGCGGTGCTTCGGGGGCCGCTTCAGCAGGCGGTGCGTCGGCAGGCGGCGCCTCCGGCGCGGCTGGCGCGCATGCGTGCGCCGCGCTGCGCTCAGCGTCCTGCTCGGCCTGTGTCTTGCTCTGCTGCAGCCACAGCGCGCTGTACTTGCCGCCGCGAGCGATCAGTTCTTCGTGCGTGCCAGCCTCGATGATCTGACCGCGGTCGGCGACGAGAATCAGGTCGGAATGGATGATCGTCGAGAGGCGGTGCGCAATCGTCAGGGACGAGCGGCCGTGCATGAGCGTGTGCAGCGCCGACTGCAGTAAGCGCTCCGTCTGGCTATCGAGAGCCGACGTCGCTTCGTCGAGCAGCAAGATCGGGGGATTTTTGAGGATCGTGCGTGCGATCGCCACGCGCTGCTTTTCCCCACCGCTCAGGCGCACGCCTCGCTCACCGACCATCGTGTCGTACCCTTGCGGGAACTCGGTTATCCGGTCGTGGATCTGGGCGGCGCGCGCTGCGGTCTCGACGGCCTCGTCGGATGCATGCACGTCGCCATACCTGATGTTGGAGCGCACGTCCGTGTGAAACAGGGATGGCTCCTGCGGCACGATGCCGATGGCCTGGCGCAGACTCTGCTGCTGCACGTCGCGCAGGTCCTGGCCATCGATCAGGATGCGGCCGCGTGTCACGTCGTAGAAGCGGTACAGCAGCCGGAGCACCGTCGACTTGCCCGAGCCACTCTCGCCCACGAGCGCCACGCGCTGGTGCGCGTGGATCTTGAACGACATGCCGCGTAGAGCCATGTGCTCGTTGTTGTCGTACGAAAAGTGCACGTCCTGAAACTCAATCTCGCCGTGGGGCACCTGCATCTCCGGCGCCCCGGGTGCATCGCGGATGTCGACGTCCTCGTTCAGCAGCTCCATCAGCTTGTCGGTATCGACCAAATTCTGGTTCACGACACGATAGAGTGTGCCGAGCATGTTGAGCGGCGCATACACTTGCTGCAGGTACGTCACAAACACGACAAACTGCGACGCCGACGTGCGGCCGGACACGACGGTCCACGCCACGGCCAGCACCGAGAAGAGCGTGCCGAAGGACAGGATCAGATTCTGCATCAAGTTGAGCATATGGAGGCTGAGCATGACTTGGTACGCGGCCTCTTGGTACGCGCCAAGCGCGGTGGCGAAGCGCTCCGACTCGAACGCTTCGTTGCCGTAGCTCTTGACCGTCTCATAGTTGAGGAGCACGTCCGTCGTGATCGAGCGGCACGCCGAGTCGCGGCTATTCACCTCGCGGCGCAGCTTGGTCCGCCACGTCGTCATGCGCACACTCAGGTACGTGTACACGCACATGATGGCGAGCAGGATGAGCCCGATCATGGGGCCAAACGTCATCGACAGGTACACAATCGCGACCACGATATCGACAAATACGGGCGTGAGCGAGAAGAGCAAGTACTCGAAAAAGTTGTTGAGCGCCGTGCCGCGGTCGAGCGTGCGGATCAGCTCGCCCGTCTTGCGGCGCGTGTGGTACGACATGGACAGGTTCAGCACGCGGTCGAACATGAGGCGGCTCATGTGCATGTCCGAGTACCACGAGATCGGGTACCACAGCAGGTTCTGCACGACATTCAGCAAGCCACCTGTGCCCTGGAACAGCTTGAGCGCGGCGAAGAAGAGGATCGGCAGCCATGGATCTTTGTGCGTGCTCAGCGCCTCGACGACGCGGCCCAGCGCCATCGGCACGAGCAGGTTGACCAGGCGCCCGAGGAACAAGAGACCGACACACGACAACGCCAAAAGCTGCAGTTTCGGCGACTGGGACGGCCACAGGTACGGAAACAGGACCCGCACACGCGATAGCAGCGAGCTGAAGGAGGCGGACGGCGCCGCGGGCGCGGCGGGCGCCGCCTGGGGCACGTACGACACACGCTGGCACAACGCGACGTACAGAAGGAGCGGGTATAGAAGAAGCGCACGCACCGCCACGACGCCGACCTGAGCGAGTGTCCAGGGCGCCGTGTCGGCCAGCGCCGCATGCCAGACAAGCTGCGTGCCATCCAAGGCCCAGCCCAGCACGAGCGTGGCGACCATGCGCGTGCGGCATGATCGAAGAGGGACTTGCTTCTGCTCTTCGCGCAGCACGACGAGCGTCAAGAGGCCCCACGCGACGAGGCCACCGAGGGCCTGGACCAGGATCATGTGCCATGCCGGCAGGGACGGCCGCCATACACGCGGCGGCATCACGGCCTCGAGTGCAACGAGCACGCCCGAGAGCAGGAACGTGCCTGCGATCGTCATCATCACATAGCGCACGGCCTTTACGTAGCGCTCGTGCTGCGCCCCCACTACGGGCTGAGGCAGGCGGTGGCGCGGCAGGTCCGCCTCGTCCTCCAGCGCCACTTGGCGATCCATGCCGAGGCATACACGCACCCTGTGCACGAGAGCGCGCTGATGCGTCAGGAGCATGATGAGCACCACATGGGCTATGGGCTGCACGGCCTGCAGCTCAGGCAACACGGACGTCATCAGGAGAGGAGGCGCCCTTCTCTCTTGGTGGAGAGCCATGCGAGGGACGCGCGTCGTGTCACGAGCCGCCGCGTGGCGCAGCCTGCTGTATGTGCCAGGCAGCTCGGACAAGATGCTGGCCAAGGTGCGTCGACGCGACTGACGGTAGAGCCGCAGCGTGCGGGCTGATATGCTCGTGTATGACCTGGAAGACAGCGTCGCACGGCACCGCAAGCAGGCGGCCCGCAGCATGGTGGCGGAGGCGCTGTCTTCGGCGCCGCCGGGTGGCCCGACGCTCGGTGTGCGTATCAATGCGCCGTCGAGTGAGCCGGACCTCGCGCGAGCTGACGTGGACGCCGTGCTGCGCAGCGAGCGTGTCGAGTCGCTGGTGCTGCCGAAAGTCGAGAGTGCCCGCGATCTGGCACTCGTAGCCAGCGCCGCTTCGCCGTCTGTGCCGCTGTCGCTCGTGCTGTCGGTCGAGAGTGCGTCCTCGCTGCTTCGTATGCCGACGATCCTCGAGCATGCCTCGCTCGGGCCGCACGTACGCGTGGCCGCGCTCCTGTTTGCGAGTGAGGACTATTGTGCCGCTACTGGCGTGCAGCGCACACGCGACCTGCGGAGCCTGCTGTATCCGCGCGCGCAGATGGCGACGATCGCGAAGGCGTACGGACTCCAGGCGATCGACATGGTGTGCATTGAGTACAAGGACGACGCGTACCTGCGGGAGGAGTGCCGAGACGGTGCGTCGCTGGGCTTCGACGGCAAGCAGGCGATTCATCCCGCGCAGCTCGACGCGATTCATGCGGCGTATTCGCCATCCAAGGAGGGTATGTACAAACTACTGACGCAGACGTGGACATGGCTCGCGCGGTGTTGGACGCCTACAGGCAAGGCGCGAGGGAGGGCCGGGGCGCCGTGGGCCTCGCGCACCATGGCAAGGAGATCATGATTGATGCGTACGTGCCACATGCTCACCCACAGACCCATGCTGCTGCAAGCCCAACGCACGCTCGAGAGGGCCGGTATCACTCCATAATGCGCGATAGACTTTGCTGCCACGTTGCCTGCATGTCCCGCTGCCGCTGTGCATACGCCTCGAGCTTGGCGAGGAGGGCGTGCTGGTCGTCGAGGCTCATATCGGCGCCTGGCGCCGCTTCGGCCGCTTCGTGCGCGGCCGCGAAGGTCGATGGGAGCTGCGCTGTCTCGTGCGCGAGTCGCGCGAGAATCGATGTGGGTATGCGGTGCATCGAGATGCCGGTCGATGCCATCTGTGTCCATGCGCCGCCGTCGTCGTCGTCGTCGTTCGCGATCGTGCCGAGAGCGAGACTCGTCGGCGGTGCCTCGGTCATGGACGCATCAGCGCCTGTACCGTGGACGTGCGTGTCGTCGTGCTCATCCTGGGCTAGCGGTGTGTCGCGCGCCTGCAGCAAGAGTTGCGCGATGCTCTGAATGCGCGGCACGATGCTGGGCAGGAGCGCCGGATCGCACAGCGACGGCGGACGTCGCTCGCCCGACATGGGAGGCGAAGAGGTGGAGAAAATGGGGCGGATTTTTCGCGGGGCTACGGCTAGGGGCGCTTAGGGCGGCGGGGGCGTCGGGGCGGGCAGCCCGGGCCGTTCTAGCAAGTGGCAGGCGACGTACCACGCCTGCGTGAGCTGCGCAATGGCATGCGACCATGCGCCCGTGGTGTTGGGGTGGCGTGTCGTGCCGGCCGTCAGGGCATACTCCATCATCTGGGGCTGGAGGGCCTGTAGGTTGGCCACGAGCTCGCTCCACTGCTGGGCGAAGCTCACGGCTTCCTCGGGCGTCGCGGGCGATAGGTCAGCGGCTGCTGCGGGCAAGAGGGGGTATGAGGCAGCAGCGGCGGCCGCGGCGGTGTGTCCCAGCGCGTGGGCATCGACGGGGCGGCGGGTATCCGAGGACAGGGGCAGTGTGGACTCGGAGGCACTGGCGGGCGTCTCGAGGGCGAGTGGGAGTCGCGTTGCGTCGTGGCTGGCGGGTGGTGGGGGCGGCGGCGGCGCCGATGGCTTGGTCGGCGTGCCGTGCTCGGAGGCATGCAGGTTCTTGTAGCGCTTGATGATGTTGTACACGTCCATGCGTGTGATCTGGACGCCGGGCGGGATGAACGTGGGGCTCGTGGGGGGTATGTTGGCCGCATTGCGCTGGTGCTCGTGGATCATCTGCACGATCTCCTTCTGGTCGTGTCCTTCGACGACGCGCTCCTTGATCCATTCGCGCACATTGTCGGGGATGCGGCTGTTCGCCCAGTACTCGCGCGTGTTGACCGTGTGCCCCTGGTGTTGGAAGCGACACACCATCACGACCATGTCGCTGCCGACCTCCTGCGTCGCTGTGAACGAGGCGGGACACCCGATCTTGATCGACGCGCGCCGCGATCGCCGCTTGCCTGGCGCCAGGTTGGGGTTGCGGCGGTCTCGTGGCTTGCCTGAGTGGTCGCACACGTAGTGCTTTCGCCACGCGTATCGCCGTCCGTGCGGCAGCGCGCCATTGTAGCGCGTCGACGACACGCGCCACTGCACGGTGCGCTTCAGTACCGCGACGCACTCGTCAAACAGCGAGGCCGGCACGTGCGTCGTGAACGGCTTGTCCGTGGGCATGTTGAGGAGGAATTGCGCGGGGTCCGTGACGTAGGGGGCCATGTGCGCGACGGTGCTCGCCTCGCCCGTGAGCGGCTCGCTGGAGAGCGTGGGATGGATCGCGTCCATCGGCGTCGGGGGCGCGTCGGCCGCGTCCATCGGTGGGTGGGAAAAACAAGCGCCGGGCGACGGCCTCGGGCGGCCCTGATCGACATACACACCTCCATTACGAACGTGCCTGGCGCCACGGCTTCGGCGCGTGCGGCGTCGTTGCCGATCGACGCGATGGCGGACATTGAGCTGCTCAAGACCAAGTTTCAGTACCACGCCGACTGGCCGAAGAAGGGCATTCTGTTCTGCGATGTGCTGCCTGTGCTGCGGGATCCGATCACGTTCGAGATCCTGCTGACGAACATCATGTCGCACGTCTTTACGCAGACGTTGCCGCGTCTGGCGCAGCAGGGGGCCGAGTCGCGCATCAACTATGTAGTGGGGCTCGATGCGCGTGGATTCCTGCTGGGTCCTGTGATTGCGCAGCGCCTGGGCGCGGGCTTTGTGCCGGTGCGCAAGCAGGGCAAGCTGCCTGGTGCGTGTGTGCAGGCGACGTTTGAGAAAGAGTATGGGGCGGACGTGTTTGAGATGCAGCGCGATGCGATCCCGGCGGGCGCGAATGTGCTCGTCGTGGACGACCTGATTGCGACGGGCGGCTCGGCGGCGGCGGCCGGCTCGCTCGTGCGCCAGCTGCAGGCTCGCGTGGTCGAGTACGTGTTTGTCGTCTCGATTCCCTGTTTGAAGGGCGCCGACAAGCTCGATGCGCCCGAGTACCATCTCGTCGAGATGGACTAATTACGCGCCTACGTACTTGGATGCGACCATAGAACAGATGAGGGCATCGACTTGCGAGGTATCTGGGTGCTGGAACGCGGGCGTGTCCTGGATCTTGTAGGCGGTGCCGAGCTCGCTCCACGCGAGCGCGGGCGACGGCAGCGAGAGGCCGCGCGTCTGCAGCGTGCCGTCGACGAGCTGTGTCATGTGCTGCACGAGCTCTCCCGCGTCCAGGGGCGGCGCTACGCGCACGAGGATGAGGGTGCGCGTCGTGCGCGAGACGCCAAAGCGGCGCAGCGCCTCGGCGATGTTGTTGTTGCTGTGGAGCGTCCACAGGAGGTCCGAGTGGATCGACGGCGTCTTGAGGCCGACCTCGGCGTCTGGACGCTTGGGATCGCGGCGCATCGCGCCCACGATCGCCTGCACAATCGCTGTCATGAGCTGCTGCCGGCTCTGCACGAGACGCGCGTCGACAAACGCAAAGTCGACGCGCCGCCGCTCCGCGTCATCGTCCGCCTTGGACGCACGGATCAGCGCATCCCGCAGCTCGCCACCATTCCGCACGCCCTCAAACTGCGCCATGTACACGCACCGGTACGCGCGCGGGAACGCATCGGGCAGGCACACCGTCTCCATCACGGCTCGCCCCCGCCGTGGCGGCGACCCACGCCGTCCTATGTCATCACGTGACGTTTCGGACGAGCCGCGGCGGTGTGGGCGGCGCGGCGCTCATCGTGCTGGGCCGCCGTCTGTCCAGCCGCTGAGCAGCCGTCGAGTGCGGCGAGGCGTCCGACATCGCGCGCGCGTTCCCTGCTGGGTGTTGTTGCCCCCTTGTCTGCGTGCCTGTTGGTAAGCACGAGCTGCTTGCATGTCGAGTGAGCGCGTCGGCCACGACGCGGCTCGGCCAGCACAGCCGCCCGCCCCTGTGCCTCCGTACGTGTATACCCGGCCAGCGGCCCCGACGACGTACACGCATCCCATCTTGACCGTGCGCGACGTGAGCCGCCCGACGCCACCTGGCCCCAGTACGCAGCCTTTGTCGACGCCCTCCTCTCGCCCGCCCTTTATCGTGTCCAATGCGCTCGCGGCCGCCTCGGGTCTGCACCTCGCGCCGCGGCGCGCCGCGGCGAGCGCAGCGACGCCAGCGCCCACG
>ERZ501055.12-NODE-12-length-211469-cov-11.246355_pt1 | contig 211469 bp, 132 predicted proteins | sample MGYA00510860_ERZ501055 | MGnify/ENA primary metagenome ERZ501055 (study PRJEB25958, sample SAMN03398538) | human skin metagenome | study: EMG produced TPA metagenomics assembly of the Human Skin Microbiome Metagenome (human skin metagenome) data set. | reverse complement strand
CACACCAGCGGGCAGCGCACCGGCGGGCGGCGGCGCAGCGCCACCACGCGGGGGACGCGGCGGGCGGTAGCCCTGCGGGAACATGCCACCGGGCGGCGGGAACTGGCCGGGCGCGTACGGCGCCTGGCCCGGTGCCATCGGCGGCATGCCCTGCATCATGCCGGGCGCGTACGGCGGACGCACCTGTCCAGGGAACTGGTTCAGGCCCACGACGGGGGCCGCGCCAGGCGGCTGCGGGTAGTACATGCCCGGCGCACCTGGGTACATCTGCGCAGCAGCGGCAGCGGCGGCCTGCTGCTGCTGCATGCGCAGCTGGTTCTGCTGCATCATCTGCGCAGCCAGCTGCTGGTGGCGCACGTCCTTGCGCTGAGCGAGCGCGACGTACAGCGGACGGTTCTCGATCATCTTGCCGTTCATCTCGGCCACAGCCTTGTTGGCCTCCTCGGGCGCCGAGTAGCACACAAAGCCGAAGCCACGCGAGGCGCCCGTGGGCGTGCGCATCACCTTGGCCGACGTCGTCGTGCCGAACGGCGCAAACTCCTCTTGCAGTCGCTCATCGTCAAATTCCTCGGGCAGGTTCTTGATGTACAGGTTCACGCCCTGGTACTTGGAGAGCTTCTCGTTCTTGGCCGCCTCGTACGCACGACGCAGCTCCTCCTCACGCTCCGCCTTCTTCTGGGCGCGGCCGAGGAACAGCTTCTGGCCGTGGAACTCGGTGTCGTTGAGCTCCGCCACAGCCTTCGCAGCCTGCTCGTGCTCGGCAAAGTTGACAAAGCCAAAGCCACGGCTCTTGCCCTCCTGGTCCGTGGCCAACGCCACCGACGTAATCTTGCCGTACTTTTCAAACAGCTTCTCAAACTCCTCCTGCGTCACCGCCGGGTCGAGGTTCTTCACGTACACGTTCGTGTACTGCGCACGCGCCTCCTCAATCTTGGCCTGACGGTCCTTCTTCGAGATGTGATGACCCACGTACACCTTCTTGCCGTTCAGAAGCATGCCGTTCACGTGCTTGATCGCCTCCTCGGCGGCGTCGTTCGACTCGTAGTGCACGAAACCGTAGCCCAGGCTGCCATGCTCGTTCGACGCCACCTTGCACGACAGGATCTTGCCAAACGCCAGGAAGGTGTCGTGCAGCGCCTTGTTGTCAATCGCCTCATCCAGGTTTTTGATAAAGATGTTGCCCTGGCCCGCACGGCGCTGGCCCGGGTCACGCTGCGACCACATAATGCGGCAAGGACGACCGCGGATCGGCGTGTAGTTGAGCTGCTCCAGAGCACGCTCACTGTCCTCCGCGTTCAAAAAGTTCACGTAGGCATAGCCCAGCGAGCGACGAGTCACGGCATCACGGCACACACGGATGCTGCTCACAGCACCGACCATGTTGAAAATCTCAAACAGGATCGCCTCGTTCACATTCTGGTCCAACTCACCAACGTACAGCGAGGTGTTCACCTGGCCGCTTCCCTTGGACTTTTCCTTCTCTTCCTTGGCGCTCTTCTCCTTGTCGTCAGCAGCCACATCTGCCGGCTTGCTCGGGGCCGGAGCGGGGGGCGCGGCAGCGGCAGCTTCCGATGGAGCAGCCTGGCTCGTGGCTGGCTGCTGCGTCGCGGCAACTTCAGACGACATGGTTTTCTGTATCTAAAAGTAAGTTTTTGGTTTTTTTCTGGTTTTTTTCGTGGGGTGGCAACCGCTAGAGACGGAGCAACGACTACGACCGCTTGGGAAGAAGAGGGTAAAGAAAAACCCACTTTTTTTCTTGCGCAGAAAAATTGTCGCACCACTGAGTGGACGGCCGCCCCGCGGCCCACTTGGACCGGCCCACATTCCCAGGGCCTGCCGCTTCTTCGCGCCCCCGAAGAATAGGAAACACGTGACGTGGCATCGCAGCACCGTCCCCCGCTACCCCAGAGAGCGGCGCTGACATCACGTGGGAGGCACCGCACGATGCCAAGGATTTTGTCTACGTACGTAGATTAGGCCGTGTCCTGCACCACGCCCACTTGCGCTGCGCGCAAGAGACGTCCCTTAATCATATAGCCAATCTTGCTACAGTCCAGCACGGATCCAGGCTCCTTTCCTGGCACAGGCGCTTGGTACAGCGCCTCATGTAGCAGGGGGTCAAACTTCTCACCCAGGGGGTCAAACGCTTCGATGCCATGTGTGCGAAGCATGTCCAGTATACTCTTCCGTGTCAGACTCACACCATCATAGAGCTCTACGAGCGCACGCGAAGCCTCATTATCCTCGCTCTTCGTCGTGCGCAGTGGCTCGGGCACGGACCGCAGGGCCAGGTCCAGTACATCGACCGACTCTGTCAGGTCCTTGGCAAGACGCGAGATCGCGTGATCACCCATCGTCTTCTTCTCCTCCGCCGTGCGGCGCTGGACGTTCTGCAGCTCAGCCTTGCAGTACAGCAAGTCATCCGTCAGATCCTTGATGCGCGCATCCTTTTCTTGCAGCTGCTTCGCCACAGGGTCCTCGGCCTCGGCGCTCTCAGGCGCCGACGCCTCACTCGCAGCTTCTTGCTTTTGGTCTTCGGCAGCCTTGTCCGAGTACATGCGCCGCACCATGGGCGCACGTACAGACCTAAGAAGCATAGGACGCGAAAACACGCCTAGCATAGTGCTTCTGCTCGCAGCGGTCAACATCCTTGTACGGCTTGTGACACAGGGCAAATCGTGTGGCGTAGCGAGGCACAGCGCCGGCGTGCACGTCGACCCTCTGGCTTCGTGAACGCTGACTAATCATTCAGGGCTGCGGCATGTGCTTGAAGGAAGAGTTCATAAACACAGCCTATAAGGTACCAGAAACATGCGGTGTAACACGGGCGAGGACCAGCCGGGTAGGTGGGACGTGTTGAATCGCCTGTGACTTTGTTGTTCCTCCCTACCAAAAACAACCTCGTTTGTTCCACGATGGCTTCGCAGGCTCAGGTGATCCAGCAAAAAGTTGACCGGTTCATGGCTCAGGTATGTGGTGCGAATTCAGAGTAAGGCAGCATGCTAACTCTTTGTGCACTTTGTGTGCTGCCAACATGATAGCTCGATGGTGAGGTATGTACGCGCCTGCCCTAACTGAGCGCAGTTGTCCAAGTACCCCGCTCTCAACCGCTTTGACAAGCACCTCCCCGTGCCCAAGTCCTACATCGCCGTGACGGGTCTCGCGATTCTGACGATCGTACGTATATGAGAGTACTTACATGTGCCAGCTGATTTTCTTCAACATGTATGTGACTCGATGATGACTTACCTTCAGCTTCGCCGGTTTCCTGACCAACTTCATTGGTTTCTTCATTCCCATGTACTTCTCGCTGAATGCGCTTGAGACGCCCAAGCCTCAGGACGACATCCAGTGGCTCACGTACTGGGTTGTGTTCGGTTTCTTCAACTTTGTCGAGACGTTTGTGAGCTTCGTCTTGTACTGGTTCCCCTTCTACTACACGTTCAAGACACTCGCGATCGTGTGGCTTATGCTCCCCCAGACGCAGGGTGCCAAGATCGTGTACCACCGCGTTCTGCGCCCAGCCTTCCTCTCGATGACCGGCTCGTCGCCGGCCTCGCGCGTGCCGGCCTCGGCTGCTGACATCAACAAGACGGGCTTCTCCGCCTCGTCGACGGGTGTGCACACCGAGTAATTACGCACTTTGTGCTGGTATGTGTTTCTTAGGCAATAGTCACAAGTGGGTTGTTCATCTTTGATAGCGGCCGGCTGCAAGTCAGTCGCGCTGGAGTGTGCTTTGTCAGCTCGAAATTTTTTTCGGTCCTTGGATGGCTCCCACGATGAAGAAGCACGCCGCCAAGGCCGTGCATACAGAGGCTTCCGCGTCGCCTTTGCCTGAGCGCCAGCCATTTGGGCAAGAGGATTCGGATGAAGCCGAGTTCCAGCCACACAACGACGATGACGAGGAGCTGATCATAGACGAGGACATGGCAGAGGCCCACGACGCGGCTCAGCCGATGGACGGTGACGACGACAAGCTGCAATTCGCACCGATTAGTGCATCTGCTCTGGCAGCATCCCATGCCAGTGTAGACCAGCGCATCAAGTCACAACTTCGCAAAGTGCCTATACCGCCCCACCGCATGAGTCCCCTCAAGCGCGACTGGCCCAAGATATACACACCGCTCGTGGAGCAGGCGGGACTTATGGTGCGTATGAATGTACGGACTCGCACGGTCGAGATCAAGTCGTCGAAGCACACGGAAGATCTGGGCATGCTGCAGAAGGCATGCGACTTTGTCAAGGCGTATGCTCTTGGCTTTGACGCGGACGATGCACTTGCGCTCCTGCGTCTGGACGATTTGTACGTCGACTCGTTTGAGATGAAAGATGTCAAGACTCTGCATGGCGACCATCTTAGTCGCGCGATCGGCCGTATCGCCGGAAAAGACGGTCGTACTCGCTTTGCTATCGAAAATGCGAGCCGCACACGCATTGTGCTGGCCGACACCAAGATTCATATCCTCGGCGCGTACCAGAACATACGTATGGCCAAAGACTCGATTGTGGCGCTGATCATGGGCAGCCCACCCGGCAAGGTGTATGCCAAACTTCGCACAGTCAGTGCGCGGATGCGTCAACGTGCGTAGTTTCCATGTAGCATAGGATGTGATAGGCTCGGGACAAATGCCTCGAGCAACGCGAGAAGATGCGGAGCACCGCGGCCAGCGAGCCATTCGAGAAAGCCGCGTCGAATGTCGGCATACTGCACATGCTCGGGCAGACCCCCTGCCCCCCGTGCGCCACGCAGCGCCGACGGTGTGATCGGCGCTCTGATATCATGGCCGGGAAGAAGGACGGTGTTACAGTACTGCTCAAAAAGCGGCGCAAGTAATGCGCCATGCGAAAGTGATGCCACCAGCACGAACGGCACGATCCGCAGCTCATCACACGCCTGCTTGATGACGGCCATCGCACCGCGGTCGCACGTCATCACGCCGTCCACGACCAGGCCACGCTGCACAAATTGACCAAACGCGCGTCCGCTCCATACCATGTCAATGAGCGCTGTGGCCATAGCATCGACCACGTGTGCATCCAGTGTGTGGGGCTCAGACGCAAGGACGCTTCGTCGCATCTGCAGAACATGCGCACACAGCCGATCTAGCGTGAGAATGGAGCCCTGCATGGCTGTCGGCGTGGCCAGCTGGATAAATGGACATGGAAACGTGCCGGCTTGAGGCACCACGGCATGGAGGTGCAGGGTCTCGACGTACATGGCAATGGACGGATCGCCGTCGAGCAGCAGCGCATCTTGCAGCTCGACCAAGCATGCGAGAAGAGCTTGCGTACCTGGCGCATCCAAGTTGCGCCAGCCCTCTAATGCGTGCACCAACACACGCATAAACATGGCCGAGACCACATCCGACACGCCGTCCATCACGGCCAAGTGGCACAGTGGGCGAATGAGCATGGGGAACGCGTCGTCCCATGCCAAGGGAGGCAGGCGCCGAAATAGACGGGCAAGAGCATGCAGAGTGGGCGTCCACGCCCGTTCCCACTCCTGCAGGGGGACGTGGTCCGAGAGGTGTCGCAGGGCTTCGTGGCCCATGCACCGAATCACATGTGCGAGGATGGGGACAAGGGGCAGGGGCAAGCAAGGCAGTGGCTCGACATACACACACAATCCTTCGAGAAGCGAAAGATCGCGCGGCTCATACGGCGGCACATCCACCGACCGCTTCCGGTGGCGGTGCTGCGCATAGTGCGCAGCTAACAAGCGGCCAAACGACGCAGCAAGGCACTTGCCAAGCGCGGCGTCGTGGCCCATCATGGCAGCTGCACGAATGCATCGTGGCACACGCGAGCCAACGTACGGCATGCTCAGCCCAGGGACGACTTCAGGCACATTCCAACGCCCCAAGGCTTGCCGCCATGCGTGCCATGACACGGGCGCCATCGGCCGTGGCGGTGCATCCGCCGGCAAGAGAAGAGATGGCTCGTACATAGCATACGTATCCAGCAAATCGTACACGCACGCATCCTTGGTGTCGTCGTAAAGGGCCAGCAGTGCGCGGATGCGAAAGGCTCGGACGTGCCTACGCTCTGTTAGGACGCACAGTAGGGGGAACAAGACATGCCGAATAGATTCATGGGTATCACAGGAGAAAAGAACGCCATAGCTTCGGCGCAGTACCATTTGCGCTTCAGGTGTGGCGCGGCATGTTGCGAGTGCGTCGAGAACGGCGACGCGCGTCACGGTAGGTACGCGTCGATCTGTCGCCACGCCCACCATTCCCAGCATGCATGGTGCATCAATGATCTCTGCGGCACGCAACGCCTCGATGCATTCATCTCCATGCGTACGTGCGCACCGCAGCGCGTGGGGCAGGCTCCTGGCAGTCAAAACGGCTCCCGACACCCTGCGTCGTGGCGCAGGATGTGGGGCGAGATGCATCACGTGATGATGATGACGACGCTGAGCGCCGACCACGACGCGTGGTCTGTCTTGTTGCGATGCCGACGACCTCGGAAGAAATGAGCATGATATCGGCGGCCACGACCGTCATAGTGCACCCTCTCGTGCTATTGTCTGTGACGGATCACGCTTCGCGTGTGTCGCTGAGCGCGCGCAAGCGCTGTGTGGGCGTGCTTTTAGGCCAGGACAATGGCAAGTCGGTCAATGTGGCCAACAGTTTTGCGGTGCCGTTCGAAGAGGATGAAAACGACCCCAAGACGCTTTTTTTGGACCATGACTATATTGAGGGCATGCTCGAGATGTTCAAGAAAGTCAACGCCCGTGAGAAGATGATCGGGTGGTACCACACAGGCCCCAAGCTGCGATCGTCGGACCTTGAAATCAACGAGATGCTTAAGCGCTTCACGCCACGGCCCGTCATGGTGATCATTGATCCGCGCCGCGAAGATGTGGGTATCCCGACCGATGCGTACATTGCCGTGGAGGAGATCAAGGATGATGGCACAGCGACACAAAAGACATTTATGCACGTACCATCGACGATCGAGGCAGAGGAGTCCGAGGAAGTGGGTGTCGAGCATTTGCTGCGTGATATTCGCGACACGTCAACGATGGGCTCTCTATCCGATCGGGTCTCGCAGCAGCTTGCTTCACTGCACGGCCTGCATCGCCGCCTCTTGGACATCCGCGAGTACCTGTCCGCCGTGCTCCGCGGCGAGCTTCCCGTGAACCACGAAATTATCTACGAACTGCAGAATGTATTCAATTATCTGCCTGATCTCGAGAAGCCCGAGACGGTGCGCAGCTTCCGCGTGGCTAACAATGACCGCCTGCTTATTGTATACCTCAGCAGCCTGATTCGTTCGGTAATCGCTCTGCATGCCCTTGTGAATAACCGTCTAGAAATGGCGCGTGGCGAACACTCTGCCACCACGGCTCCCGCATCCCACAAGCACGACGAGGAGCACGTCAAAACGTAGTGGCATAGCAACGCTTATTCATCCCGAGAAAAAAAAAGTGTCCTCCACGCGGGCGATTTTCTCTTGTACCATGTCCTTTAGCCATAGGCCGACGCTCCAGCAAAAGAACAAACCATTCAAGTCGGGGCATGCGACCAAGGGCGCACGTAAGCGTGCGGCTAAGGGCAACGTCGCGCCGGATCCTACCGCATCGCGCGGCCCCAAAACGCCTGTTTTGCGCACGTCTGGCAGTGCCGAAGGCTCTCGCAAGAATCGCCGGAACGAGGCGCGGCAGGTGTCACAGCAGAAGCGTGCCGCCCTTGTGGAAAGCACGCGCATATTTGGAACGGGACTTCGCGGAGAGAACCGTGGCGGAACGGGCCGGCACAGCAAGGCAGGTGCACCGCGGATCTGTGCGATTCTGTCCCTGACGCCCGATGTGAACGAATGGGACGTGGTGCGCGCCCTCGAGCGCGATGGCGAGGCCTTGGGTGTGCGTCCAATGGCAGGTAAGAGTGCAGACGAAGCTATGGCGCAGCGCGTGCCGATATGCGAGCTGGACGCGACACGGTTCCGTCAGGCCGTGCAGTTCTTGCCCATGCCGTATGGTGCGCTCTTACCTGCCATGGACGCCTGTCGCTGCGCCGACTTTGTGATCCTTTTGCTATCCGCAGAAACCTCGATTGAGCCTGGGTCATGGGGCGAGCTATGCCTGCGCTCGCTCCAAGCGCATGGTATGCCCCAGATCCTGGCCGTTGTGCCGTCTCTTGGCATCCGATCCGACTCGAAGAAGAAAAAGAATGAAGAGCAAAGTGTGCGAAAGAGTCTACTGAGCTTTGTGCAGTACTTTTGCCCTGACACGAACAAAGTCCACGTGCTGGACGAGGCAGCGAGTCGCAGTGTTCTGGTTCGCACCCTCGTCACCACAGCTCCCAAGCGCGTTGCATGGCGTGATTTCCGCGCATGGTGTGTTTCCGAGCAGGCCTCATACGTACCAGAAGATGATGGCTATGGCACGCTCAAGGTACAGGGTTGGATCCGCGGTGCGCCACTCAGTGCGAATCGGCTCGTGCATATTCCCGACTATGGCGACTTTATGGTGGATCAAATTACCTATGCGCCACCTGGCGTCGATATGGATACGGTGCCTGAAGAGACAATGCAGGCGCAGTCAGATGACGTGCTTGTCCCTGGCGCCGTGTTGCAGCGACGGCAAGACGATGAGGCCGATGACCTCGTGAGTGAGAATGAACCTGACGCGCTGGCCAACGAGCAGACATGGCCGACAGAGGAAGAGATGGCGGAAGGCGAGGCACGTATGGCAGAAGATGACCTGCCTCCCGCCCTCCCAGGCACGACGCCACGTGAGATTCAAAAGCATAGTGCAGGAAAAAAGTATCAGGCTGCGTGGATCATTGAAAGCGACGACGACGACGACGAAGAAGAAGAAGAAGAAGAAGAGGAAGAGGAAGACGATGCCATGGAGGACGATGACGAAGAGGTGCAGACGGAGGAAGAAGAGCAAAGCCAGGAGGACGATGCATCTGTATCTGGCGCAGAAAACGAGGACGCTGATGAAGATGAAGAGATACGAGCGATCGAGGCCTATCGCGAGCAAAGACGTAAGGAGCAACATACGGCTCGGGAGGAAGCTGCTGAAGCCGAGTTTCCTGACGAAGTCGACACACCGATGGACGTGCCGGCTCGGCAACGTTACGCGCGCTATCGCGGGCTCGAGAGCATGTACACAAGCTACTGGGACCCGTATGAGGATCTGCCGGAAGACTATGCGCGTCTTTTCCAATTCGACGACTTTAGCAAAACACGCAAGCGTGTGGAAAGCCACGCACTCCTTGACGGTGTGGCGCCGGGTATCCGAGTCTGTATTTGGATCAGACACGTCCCGCGCGATGCGGCTGCGCGTGCCGTGTACGCAGAGACCAATCCCAAAAAGCGCGAGGTGCTTCCCTTTGTGCTCTTCGGCCTGCTTCGTCACGAACACAAAAAGAGTGTCGTCAACTTCACCATCACGCGCAATACCGAGTACGATGCGCCAGTTCGATCCAAGGACCCTCTCGTCGTGTGTCTCGGCTTCCGGCGGTACCATGCTCGGCCCGTGTACTCGCAACACCTGCGCCGTGTAGGCCGCGATGGTAATCAAGTGTACAAATTTGAGCGGTTCCTGCCGCATGGCACAGGTGCGGCGGTCGGCAGTGTATATGCGCCTGTGACATTTGGCGGTGCGAATGTGCCGGTCGTGCTTTTACGCATGCGCTCTGAAGGCCAAGAGTTTGGTTACGATGACGATGGGGTCAGTGCCGAGCAGACACCACACCTTGTGGGTGCCGGTTCCGTCCTGGATATTGCTCCCACGCGCATTATCACGAAGCGCATCATCCTGTCAGGTCATCCATACAAGGTGCACAAGAAGACTGCCACGATTCGCTTTATGTTTTTCAATGCGGACGATGTGCGCTATTTTGCCCCTATCACGCTGCGGACCAAGTACGGCCGCACGGGACACATTTCGGAGAGCCTCGGCACACATGGCTACTATAAAGGTATGTTTTCACGACATTGACAAGCAGCGCATTTCGATGGACCGCTCTCGCAGATGGATACAGTGCTGATGAGCTTGTACAAGCGCGTATACCCGCGGTGGTCGACGCTCTTCCGAGGTAGCCGAGACCAATTGCCCCTGGTGGAGCCATAGACATCGACAGAAGCAAGGCGTTCGGCCGAAGACCTGCGTGGACAGACCTTGGGTCCGCTGCCAAGTACGTGAGCCCAGGGCCCTTTCCACGCCACCGACGATCACCTAGGCGGATGAGTACCAAACCATTCGGGTCTCTGGAGCCGCCGACTGTGAGAGAGGAGAAGGAGGCCAAGGCTAAAGATGCTTCAGAGGGTGGCACAGAACCAGGCGCGCGACGGCGCCAGCACCGCCGGAGCAATAGCTTCATCATGGTGAAGCATGTGCGTGAAACGCCAGACGAGGTCGTGGATCAGTCCGTGGCGCCGAATGTAAATGCGGAATGGGTGAATATGAAAGGTATGTACAGAGTGACTGACATGGTAGGCGCATGGGTTATTCATGTCGTGCTGATCACGCTGGCCAAGTTGATCATCAACGAAGTGCCGGGTATCTCGGACGCGGTGAAATGGTCCATTGTCAACTTGGGATACATGCTTGTATCGTATTGCATTTTCCATTATGTCAAGGGTGCCCCGCAGGACCTCAATAGTGGCGCGTACGATGAACTAACACTGTGGGAGCAGATTGATCAGGGATACCAATACACACCAGCCAAAAAGTACTTGACGAGTCTTCCGATTGCCATGTTCTTGTTGTCCACACATTACTCACACTACAATCCATGGCTCTTCTCGCTAAATTTGGCCGGTCTGTTGCTTGTTCTGTTCCCGAAACTTCCTATCTTGCATCGTCTGCGATTCCTCATCTTCCCACCTGCGCCGGCGTCACGCTCCATCTCCGGCACAGCCACGCCTGTGCATTCCTAGGCTCTATAGTATATCTGACATCATGACATGCCACGACGACGATTCGCCCCCCGCCGCCGCGCCGTCTTGGCAGGGGGTCTTTGGATGTGCTTACATCATCCACCGGTGAGTCGTGATTGGTCGCCAAGGTCGCAGGACCGCTGGCCGCCCACTTCTTCTGGTGCTTCTCCGCATTGCCAGGCGCGTGTGGGTCTATAGCATGGCGCTGGATAGCGCTCCTACGGTGCGCGTACCGCCAGGCTCTATCCTACTGAATAGGCGCGCACGCAAGCCTGCGTACCGTGGCGTAAGCATCTTGCAGCCGCCGGATGGTGGCGGTGGCGGCTCGCCTTGCCACACATGGGTCGTGCTTCCTCAGGCCGATGTATTTGCCTCTGCCCTGTATCCGCTCTCGTCCCACCCGCACCTGTATCTCACACTCAGCATGCCGCCATGCTCGAAATGGCGTAAGCGTCGTACGCGTACGATCCAGCGGCGGAGTAGCAAGGACCAAGATGCGCCGATGGACCCGCTGGAACTGGCTGATCTCAACTCTATTATCAATACACGCAAGAGCATGGCGTCTGCCGAGGCTCTTGCGAAGCAGGAGACGGATGCTGCGCGGCCTACGCCGGCTCATGCGTCACGACTGGTCAAGTTTGCGCCGCTACCTCAAGTCGAGGAGGACATGGACGAGGACGACGATGCCTCATCATACGATACGCCCAGTGAGCGGACGCTTCATCGATACCTGTCTGTTCCCCGCCGCGATCGACTCTCTGATGCTGAGAGCGAGATGCGGGGCCGCTCGCTCGTGCGGTCCTGGTCGCCCTTTCGACGCCACTCGAACGATGCCATGTCACGTTCGCCGTCGCCGACACGCGTCACATTTGCGGAGGAGCGGAATCGTTGCCGCGAGCTGGTGCGTGCGACGCGCCCTGGAGGCACAGGGATGGTGACACTCCTAGATGGCCAGCGCATTCCTGCACGGCAGGTCGGTGAGGCGCCCGGGGATACTCTGTCGCCTGATCTATGGGGTTTTGCGGCCCTGGAGCGACGCCGCACGTCGCCCAAGACCAAGTCGGAGCAGGCCGAAGAGGTCCAGCGGCGGTACCAGCAGGAGATGGCGGCGCTTGGTGCCGAGGTGCTTTCGCACGTCCGCGGAAAGGCGACGCGCCTTCGGCGCTCGCAATCGTTGCCGCCATCGACGTCGCAGCGCATCCGAGTGGATCCGACGGTCAGTATTCCGTCGCCGTCGCCACGTCTGCCTCGGCGGCCTGATGCTAGAGGCATTGCCGTTGTGCCGCTGCCCGAGCTGGGTCTGCGGCCTCGATACCCCCGTGAAGGCCGCTCGTGTGTGTCTGACTTGCTAGATGATGATGACGACGACGAGGATGAGCAGGAGGAGGAGCCAAAGCCGGCTCGCCGACGAGCTACGACGCAGGCGGCCGGGCAGGAAGTGTACATGAGCCACAAGCCACGGAAAGACGAGTGGGATGATGAGTACTGGCCGAAACCGAGTGCGACTCGCCACATTAGGACGGGGATGCATGGTACATAGTCTATCCACGCCATTCGAATTGGATATCACCCGCCTCGAGGAGCGGGTCCTCGTCCGCTTCCTGCTTGGCATCGTTGCGAGAGAAGGACGAGGTGCCGTACAAGAGCTGCTGTCGGCGCCTGTCGCGTTGGCGTTCCTCGGGCGACATGTCCTGCTCGTCCAGCGCCGCGAGGGACGACGGCTCGCTGGGCGGCGCAGGGGGAGGACTCGTTGCCGGTGCATCAGGCGCAGGATCGAGGGGCTTGCTCCGCTGACGACCACTCAGGCCCAGGAGGCGCCGGATGCGGCTGGGCCGCTCGGTGGCATCGTCACGGGGCGGCAGGGGAGGCGATGACGGCGAGCCGATCGACGAGGCAGGCGACTTGGGGCTGCGCACACCGCGCTGCGGGGGCGATGACGGCAGGGTGACCGGCACGAGCTCCTCGTCGGGCGGCAGAGCGATGTCGCTCGCGCGTCCGTCGTCGCGCCAGTAGTTGAAATCGGTATAGGCGGCGATGTGTTCGTTGCGTCGCATGCTGGGCACCGGAGGGAACATTTGGTCGACGAGGTCCGTCATGTTCGGGTACGACGTGTGGTATCCGGCGAGTTCGAGCAGCTCCATTTTGACTTCGCCATTCGAATCAATCGTAAAGATGCGCGAGCTCGGAATGTTAACGCTGCGGTAGCTGAGTGCATCGGTGATGCGGTTGCCGAAGCCGGCGTAGAACGGCGTCTTGTGGTCGGGCTGGCTCGGATCGTCGCCGAATAAGCGCGCAATGTCGCGGAGGCAGGCCATCTTGAACACCTCGGGCTTGCGCAGAATGACCTCGCGGTGCAGCGACGCGATGAGCCGGTCGGGGCTCATGATCACGGGGCCGTCCGGCAGCTGGTAGTTGTTCTGATTGATGCCGCGCAGATAGTCGCGCGTAATGTCCGCCTGCCCAATCGCACGCGACGTGAGGTACATGAGCCGGTACCCGTTCTTCGCGATGTCGTGGTACAGCTTGGCTACGCCGAGATGCGTCCAGTCCCGGCCCATGAGCGTGAACACGTGGCCGAGGGCGTCCGACTTGGTGATCGTGCCGTCAATGTCGCTCACGACCACGGGCTTGTCACAGTCCCACAAGAACACGCGCGCGCGGCACGTCGCGACGCCTGAGTACGACGACGTGACGCTGAACGTGAGGGTATTTACACCTTTTTGCAGCCCGAGCTGCTTGAGCTGGTCGGACGACAGACGCAGTGTCTTGACGTACGTCTCGGGCCGCGCGGCCGGCGCCGGCGCCGGCGCCTCGGTCGGCGTCGCGGCGTCGCTCGACGCGGCCGGCCGACGCCAAAAGCGGCTCCATGCACTCGACTTGGGCACGGGCGTGCCGTTCTGCACGAGCACATCGCGGTAGTAGGCGAGGGTCGTGAACATGTCCGACTCGCGCTCGCGATAGTGGTATGCGTCGTTGTGCCGGATGCACAGGCGCGGATCACGCACGATCGAGGCGTCTTCGAGGAAGCGCTGGAACGACACGCGGCCCTCGTCAAAGACGTACTCGGCCTCTTGGTCCTGTACGGGCAGCGAGCACAGACTGAGCTCGAACGAGTACACCGTGTTGTCGTCCACGCGCAGCTGGAACAGGTACGGATCGGCCGGAGCGCACGTCAGCGTGCCGGCGACCTCGTCCTCCATGTCCGGCTGCTCGGTGACCTCGGAGGCCACGGCCTCTGTCGCCGCGTCGGCGCCTCGTCTCGCATACAAGTCCGAGTCGCTCAGCGACGCGGCCAGGCGCGGGCGCTCCGGCACAGCCTCGCTGTACGAGTCGCTCATGCGCCGCGAGCGAGCAGGCGGCGTCTTGGGCTTGTCGGGGCCGGGCGTGACCGCCATGAGCTTGGACACGGAGCCCAGGAACTGGTGCTGCCAGCGCAGGTTGTGGTGATCGAGGCGCTCACTCAGCACCAGCGGGTTGTTGCCGCCATGCTGCCGATTCAGCGGCAGCTCGTTGGCGAACTTTTGGCCCTGCTTCAGCGCCACTTGGCTGTTGCTGTTGCTGAACTTGTAGCCCTCGATATCGAGATCCAGCTCGACGGGTGCCGCCTCGGGCGCGGGCGGCTCAGCATGCGACTCGTCGAGGCGCAGAGGCACCGGCTCACCTGTGCCTGGCGTGGGACTCATGACGGGACTCGTCACGAGCGCGTCCGGCACAGACTCGTCGGGGTTCTCGACCTTGATCACAAAGAACGCCTCGCCATTCTCGCCGACTTTCATGGCGTACGGCAGCGGATCCGGCGAGTCGTTCAGATGCAGCGTCACCTTGCGCTCATCAGGGCGCAGCACGCTCATTTTGCCGAAGCGCACATGGAACGGCGTGGACGCCATCTCGGTCGTCGTCCGCTTCTGCGTGGCCGTCGACCCGTCCGGCTGCGTCGTCGTTTCCTCGACGACCACGTCGCGCTCCACCACAATCACATCAATCGCTCCCGTGAGCGTCGACGGATTGATGTTCGGCGTAATGGTATTGTACACAGACGACATGAGCTTGCCCACATACTGCATAGCGCCTCCGCCACACCAAGAGCGCTGTCGGGGGAAACGTGTCGCCCCAGGCGCCAGCACGGCCCATGGGGCGCCTCCACACACGTGGTCCTGGAAGGCAGGGGCGCCGGGCCCCGGGGTATCGATCTATACACGCTGTCTAGGATCGCGTAGCGCACGCCGCCGCTTGCGTGGGTGGGAGCGGTCGTGGGCGAGGGGCGCGACGTCCATATCTGAATCGCACGCACTTTGGGACGACGGCGGTGGCGCCTCGGCCGCGCCAGGCGGGCGCGTGGCGCGCTTGGGCGCATCGTGCGCATGCCGCGCCTTGCGCCGCGTTCGCGACACGCTGTCGTCGACGGGGTCATGCACCGCGGCGGCCTGCGCGGCCTCTTCCTGGTCCTGAACGTCGCTTTGAAGAGCGTCCAGCCGCCGCTGAATATAGTCACACAGTCCAGCCAGGCGCGTCTGCGCGTCGTGCGCCGATGCGCCCTGAGCCGCTGTGCGCACGCACTCGAGCGTGTCGCCCAGCGCTTGGCTGTACCCATCCATGAACGCCTCGCGCGCATTTTTCCGGCCTTGTTTGTACAGATTCGTCAGCTGCAGCGCAGCAATGCGGAATTCATTCGTGAGCCGCTCATCATGCACGCGGCTGGGCGCCGGATGGACGGGCGACTCGAGGCTCTCGCGCAGGTTCGTCAAGTCCATGAGCGAAAAAAAACCCGTCGCGATCGCCGCCTCGTCGCCTTCCTCCACGTGATCCCTCCTCCACGCTACGTGGAGCGGCGTGGCTCACGCCAGCTGGCTGAGCACGTGCCAACGCACAGGGAACGGCGTCGGTCCAGCGGCGGGGACGCGCGCCACGCACACCGCCGACGGGCGATGGTGCGCGCACACGAACGGCAGCGTCGTGTGCCGCCACTGCGCCACGAGCTGATCACACTGTTCACGTGACAGGGACTGCTCGAATCGGAGCGCCGTATGGCACGCGTGCGACGCGAGCATGCCGCGCAGCACGGGCGGAAGGTACCGCAGCGCACTCATCGCACCGTGCTGCGCGTGCATCGCCGTGCGCAGCCATGTGCGTATGTCGTCCGCATGCTCGGCCGTCCATGTAGCACACTGCGTCACGACCTGGGCGACATCAGCGTGCCGTGGGACGATGGCCGGCACAGCGCGCACGTGCCATGTGTCGTCGTGGCCACGCACCGCGTCCCAGCCCCAGAACCTCAGGGTCTCGACGACGTGCGCGGGCAAAGGGACCGTGCACGGCTCGATCGCGCGGCTGTGTCCCTCGCCGCCAAGACAGGCCATGACATAGGCGGTCAGGTCGCGTTCCAATCGGATGCGCTCGTCGACGGCGTGCTGATCCACACATAGCAGCGACGCATCGCACAGGCACAGCACGTACTTGTTGTCTACCTGCGCAATCGCACGCACGCGATCGAGCGATGCAGGCAACACGAGCGACGCTGTGGGCTCGCGCGTCATCAGCGGCACCGCACGCGGTCCTTGCGCGCGCGGCACGGGCGGCGCCTGGCACAGGCGCTCCCACAAGGCTGTCCATCCAGGCAGCACAACCTCCGGCATCGTCTGCGCGCGGTGCACCTCGAGGCGCAGCGCAAACGACGACCGCAGTACGCCATACAGCGGCGTCCACCACGAGCCGCTCCACGGCACGTCATCACGGCATGCAAAGCCATGCGGCGTGCCGTTCAGCGCCACGAAATGATAGGCACGAGCATCTCCCACCGTGCCGTCGAGCGTCGCGGTCCACGCCTCGTCTTGCCTCGTCCGAAACGTGAGCGAGGCGTGTATGCTCCGCCCCGCCGGCATGGCGTCACGGAGGCCGAGGCCCGTGATACGCACCGACGGACGCGCATGCGCCCATGCATATAGCCGCATGCGCAGTCGATGCATTGTACGCTGGCGTCGGCGTGCGAGGTACCGCCGCCGGACGGGCACACCGCCGAACACGTCATGCAAGACAACGCGCGTATCGCGATGCTTCGACGGACCGCGATGCAGGACGCGATGCTCCCTCTGTACAAGCATACGCCTCTGCCCATGCACTTCAAGCAGGCTGAGCCACGGCAGGCACGCCATAGGCGGTGTATGGCGCAGTCCATGCGCATCAGGCCGCAACTCCCACGCATCCACATCGCCCTGTCCATCATCCATACACACGACGCGCCACGCCTGCAAGTCTACATCGACATGCACGCGCCGCGCACCCGCCTCGACCGCACGAGCCACAAGCTCATGCACCACACACTCGAGCGTCGGCAGCCGAGCACTGGCCCGGACACGGCAGGCCGTGTCGGGTGGCAATCGATGCATGTGGAGGCGTGTGGCTTGCCATGTCGCTCGTGGCATGGTGCCAAGCCGCGGTCGAGGCGCAACGGCCCCATGTGTGTGAGAAGGGCACGCTGCGCATTCACGCCCTGCACAGCTGTCCGCGCCCTGTGTGCTCCTTGTACCCGCTGGCGCATGTGCACCCGACCGACGCCCGGGCGGACGAGGCCGTGCCCACGTGGCAGGAACACGTCATCGTGACGGCCGCGTACCGCTCTCAAGACGCCTGGCGTCTCGCGTATGCGCTAGAGCTGTACGTGTACACGCTGCCTCGTGAGCGTGCTGGGCTTGTGTACGTGTCGAAGCTCGACTCGAGTGGATACGGCCCACCGACGCCCTCACCGGCGGCCCGCGCCCACTTGCCACCGGCGCGGTCGCTCACGTCGACTCTCACCGCCGCTGCGCTGCACTACTTTCTCGTCCATGACCACTGGACCACGCCTATCGACCACATTTCTTTGCATGTCCTCGCGCGTGCGCAAAATGCCTACCTGTTCCCCTCTTCCCACCAGCATCCCAACAAGCGTGTCCTGTCCGACGCGGCGCTCATCCGGTGGTGGCAGACGTGCCTCAGTCATGTGGCTCTCAGCGTACAGGCGCGCGCCTTCTACATTATCCCAGGCTACACGCGCCTTGACTCGCACGCTATCGTGCCCTTGCATCCTGCCAAAGACAGCGCCGTGTCTCGTGCACAGTGGCAGTATGGGCATCCATACCATGTGGCTGATGTGCCGCTGCCCTTACACCCGTGCTCATGGGAGCATAGGCACGCAGCTACACGTTCCGAGGCCTTGGCCGCACGCGTCGTGCCGACCATGATACCCGTGTTTCCCGACGACCCCAAGGGCCGCTTCGTCAACGAACAGGCCGCTACAGCGCACGAGCCAGGCGCGTCGATGAAGCCCATCCCCAGGGCTGCATCGCTTGCGCATCGCGAAGCCATGGCTGAGCGCCAAGCTCTCGAGCGCCTCAGTATAGATGGGTTTTGGGAGCGCATGGGTTTCCGCCAAGAGTGCTGCTCAGGCAATGCCGTCGGCATTTTTGTCTTGAGCACGACACGGCAGGGCAGCGCGGCACCGTCTCCTCCACCCAAGGCACGCCCCTGCTCACTTCCTCATCCCATGCTGGAGAATCTCCTGCTGAAGCACATGATGCAGGATGCGTGCGTGTGGCACGACCCCTCCGAAGCGGCCACATGCACACAACGCCTGTTCGATGCTATGGATCGCGCTATTCAGCGCAAGGGCGGGGGCGATGCGGCACCGTACGCCGACGTCACCCTCCCTGCCATCTCTACAGACGTCCTCGAGCGCGCCCCAACACACCCACCCGCTCACGCCCCTCCCTCCCCCGCCTCCGTGCGCGTCTTGCCTGTCAAAAAAAAGGCGCGTCGTTCGTAGCACCTCCACTGTACCTACCCGATATGTTCGGCCACCTTCTTTGCACGTGCCCTGAAAAAAAAGTCGGGCCTGGACCGCCCACGCACACACCAACAACACACCATGTCGGCCCCTGTGGAATTCTTTACGCTGCGTTTGCACCCCGGTGAAATCTACCACCTGGACACGATTCGCGATCTGCAGATCACGAACGTGAGCTACTCGGAGCCAGAAAACCTCAAGGGCAAGAAGCGCTCGGTGCTTCGCGTGCACTACGCCGGCAACCCTATCGACCTCGAGGATGATGAGGACGTTGAGATTGAAGACGACGATGAGGACGAGCGCGAGGATGATGAAGATGAGGAGGAAGACGATGAGGATGAAGACGACGACGACGAAGAAGAAGAGGATGACGACGATGAAGACGACATTGTCGACATGGAGCCTCGCGTTCCCATTTTCACGGACGACGACTCGTACGTCGTGTGCTCTCTCATTCCCGAAAAGGTGGAGCAAGTGACGCTGAATCTCCAGATCAGTGAAGAGGAGGAAGTCGGTCTGTCGGTCTCGGGTGACGAGCCAGTGGACATTATCGGCAACTACCTGCTCCCGACGTCGCTGAACGACCTTGACCCCGAGCTGCTTGGCGAGCTGGAGGACGAGGACGACGAGGAGGCGCCTCGCGACCGCAAGCTGATTGAGGGTCCTCGTGACGATGACGACGAGGAGGACGATGATGAGGAGGACGATGATGAGGAGGACGATGACGAAGAAGACGATGACGAGGAGGACGATGACGAAGAAGACGATGATGAGGACGATGACGAAGACGACGAGGATGAAGATGGTGACATTGTGATTGAGGACGACGACGAGGACGATGATGACGAGGACGATGACGAGGTGCTTGTCGAGGAGGACGATGACAATGACGACGACGAAGAGGACATTGTCATTGTGCCTTCGAAGAAGCGCTCCGTGTCGGACTTGGACGAGGACGAACCCAAGCTGAGCCGCAGCCAGCGCAAGCGCCTGAACAAGAAGCTCAAAGCTGAGGCGTCGGGACAGAAGCAGGACAAGGTACGAGACGTCATGGCATCCATGCTGACTGACGTTCTGTTCAACTTTTAGACCAAGCTTCCATCGGGTCTGATCGTGGAGGATAAGAAAGCAGGTTCGGGCCCTGCAGCTAAGCCGGGTAACCGTGTGAGCATGCGTTATGTCGGCAAGCTGCAGAATGGCTCTACATTTGACTCAAACACGAAGGGCAGGCCCTTTTCTTTCCGTCTCGGCAAGGGCGAAGTGATCAAAGGTGCGTTGTCTTTTTGCTCACCGTGCGCAGGTTGGGACGAAGGCGTCAAAGGCATGCAGGTCGGCGGCGAGCGTCGCCTCACCTGCCCTCCTCATCTGGCGTACGGCAAGGCCAAACTCCCCGGTCTGCCGCCAAACTCGACGCTCATCTTTGATGTCAAGCTCCTCGAGATCAAGTAATGCATAGGCTCGTAATTCAAGTCACGTGGGCATCCCAAACTCTACGACGACCGTGTCGTGCCCTAGTGACGTTGCACTACCATGCCGCCCAAAGCTGCTGTCCGCAAGAATGCGACGCAACGCAAGCGCGCTGTAGATGAAGAGGATGCACCGCGTGTCAAGCGTGTGCGAACATCGACTCTGAATAGGCCGCCAGCTCCCATTCGGGCCTTGCATGCTGCGGACCTGTCATCTCACACGGCTGGCACAGCGTCGATGCAGGCTGTCTATGCGACGCGCACCGAGACGGAGGCGTCCAGCGGCAGCGTCGTGCCACGAAAGCTATTCGTGTGGGGCACAGGCGAAGCTGGTCAATTGTCCCTCGGTGGCCCCGACGATGATAATATCAACAAGCTCACCAAGCCCAAGCCCTTTGGCAACAAAGACATATCCGTGCAAACGGATGCCGGCCAATTGGGCACGGGCGGTGCAGAGATGATCGTCGCAGGTGGTATGCATACGCTGCTGATCGACGCTCACGGTCGCATCCTGTCATGTGGCAGCGATGATCACGGCACGTTAGGGCGCAAGTACCGCGAAGGATCCAACGAGTCGGAAGATGACGTGTACTATGTGCTGCGGCCGGTCGACGGCATTTCGCCCACGGGCAAGGATGCGGCCCCTGGTGATGACGGTAAAGTGCATCGCTTCCGAGCGACGCGTGCTGCTGCATCGGACGGCTGCAGTCTGGCTCTGGACGCGGAGGGCCGTCTCGTCGCTTGGGGCCACTTCAAGGACGGCGAAGGCAAAGTGTGCTTCGCCGATACGGACGCTGATGGTGCACCTCGCGAGCAGTGGTCACCCCTGCCCATTCCTGCGCTAGAAGACGTACGGTTCGCGCAGTTGGCCTGCGGCGAAAACCATGTGCTCGCTCTCACGCTCGATGGTCGCGTATACTCCTGGGGCCTGAACAGCATGTCTCAGCTCGGCCGCTTCGCGAGTCCTTACCACGTCCGTGCCCGCTTCACGAAGCGTGACCCACCAGCGAGTATGCTGCTCACGCCAGAACTGATTCCCGAGCTGCGGAATATCGTGCATGTGGCGTGCGGCATGAACTCGAGCTTTGCGGTGGATGCAGAAGGACGCGTCTTTGCTTGGGGTCTGAACACCCGCGGCCAGACAGGCACGGGCCTCAAGAAGGAAAAGGTGACGCGCCCCACGCGTGTGAAGGCCTTGGACCCAGCGCGCCTGGACGGTGCGCGCGTCGTCCAGGTAGATGGAGGCGAGTTCCACACGGCATTCCTTTTGTCCAACGGTCATGTATGGATGTGTGGCGACAGCGACGAGGGCAAGCTGGGTCTGCCTCACGAGGTACTGGCATCCCAGGGCGAGGAAGGTCCTGTCCTCATGCGCACGCCCGTGCATGTGCCGATACAATCAGATTCACCCGAGCCTGCTTCGATCGTCGGCATTGCGGCTGGCATGCGCTTCACCTTTGCCTTGGCTGCGAGTGGTGTGCTCTACTCGTGGGGAACGACATCGGACGAGGCGATGGGCCAACCTGCCGAATCGTGGGGTGACGACCAAAGCAAGACGACGCCCACTCCTGTTCCCATGCCTGGTGAACCCGGTGCTTGGACCATTGCCAGTGTGGCCACAGCCGGTCAGCATTCGTTGGCCTTGGCCGTCCGTGCACCCTAGGCGCGATGTAGTGGAGCAGGATACCTCCACATTATCGCGCCCGATGAGAGGCGATCGGTAGGACCTAGTTGCATCAGGCCCGATGTCTGTCGCCTGGGCCCCCCTCCTATGCCATCCAGCCCCCTCCGTGCTCTGCCGGCTGTGCGCAGGCTGCTGTGGATAGGTGCTGTACCGCATGTTTGATGTACAACGATAGCAATGCAAGTATGATAGGACCAAGACTGTGCGCACGAAACAGCCCTTGGAGCGCGTTGATCGAGAAGCACGGTGGCCACGTGCTGAGGTCATTCACGCGACTGGGATGAAATCGGGCCCACCGCGCATTCATGGACGGAAAATGTGGTTTGCCGCGCGCGGCTTATGCAGGGCCAAATGTGAGCGCTTTTATGAAAAGGAAAGCGCCCCAAACACGAGCGGGTTTTCCAAGATCGGCTCGTTCGCTTCAGCCCACCATCCCTGCATTGCCTCGTTGCCTCTTCTAATATGGCACCTACCAAAGCCAAATCCGCCGTGGCCAAGGCCCCGGCCAAGAAGTCGACCAGCACCAGGAAGCCATCCAGCATGACGTATGAGGACATGATCATCGAGGCTATCATCTCGTACGGAGAAGAGGGTCGCGCAGGTCTCGGCCGCCCAACGCTCAAAAAAGTAATCCTGGCCAAGCATCCTGACACAGGCAAGCTTCCGTTGTCGTCGTTCAGCACACACTTGAATAGTGCCATTGTGCGCGGCAAAGACAAGGGCGTGTTTCTCCTTCCTAAGGGCGTGAGCGGAAAGGTCAAGCTGGCTGCCAAGGCCAAGCACGCAGCGGGCACGTCGGCAGCGCCAAAGAAGATCACTGCCGCTAAGAAGGCCGCTCCCGCGAGCAGCTCCACGAAAAAAGCCAAGTCGTCGACAAGTAGGGCTGCCTCGGCCAAGAAGACCGCCATCAAGAAGGCACCAGCCAAGACGACGACCAAGAAGACACCAGCTAAGAAAGCATCAGCCAAGACAACCACCGCCAAGAAGACACCAGCGAAGAAGGCCCCAGCGAAAAAGGCCCCAGCGAAAAAGGCCCCAGCGAAAAAGGCTGCCACTACGAAGAAGACCACGACCAAGTCTTCTGCCTCAAAGAAATAATTCCGCTTTTGCGCTTTTAGCTCTTATGTACTATGTCATGGCGCCACGCGCGTATTGTCTTGTCGGCCGCCCCTGTACCTGTGCATCTCTGCCTGACCGCGCTCCACCCACGCGCGGCAGCAAATGCACGTGAACTATCACGTGAGACAGAAGAAGGTCCAGTGCTCCTCGCAGGCGTAACGGTGAGTCGACGTCGGACGCACTGGGATCAGTGCATGCTGATAAGGTGCTGTGCACGAAGCTTTCAGAGTTCTCTTGCACGCCCGCGTACTCTACATAGATTGATCCCGCTGATTCCTGCCGCTTACTTGCATATGAGCCAGCCCACCGAACAACCGCCAGCCGCACCAGCCCCCCCTGCGGGCGGCGACCCACCGTCTGAGGGCCCGTCCAAGTCGGCACTGAAGAAGGCAGCCAAGTTGGCTGAAAAGCAGGCCAAGTCGTCTGCCAAGAATGCTCTCAAGGCGGAGAAGGGCCCCGCTCCTGCGTCTGGCTCGGGTGCTAAGAAGGAGAAGGCCAAAAAAGAGACCAAAGACGAGCCGGCGTGGGTCGATACGACGGTGCCTGGCGAGAAGAAGGACCTGTCCTCGCCTATGGAGAATGGATACAATCCGCTGCATGTTGAGTCGTCGTGGTACGCATGGTGGGAGAAGCGTGGCTTTTTCACTCCTCGTGACGATGAGCCGTGCGACCCCGCCAAGACGTTTGTGATTCCATTGCCGCCACCGAATGTGACGGGTCTTTTGCATATTGGACACGCGCTCACTATTTCTATTCAGGACGCGCTGATCCGCTTTTACCGCATGAAGGGCTACCGCACGCTCTACGTCCCCGGCTTTGACCATGCTGGTATTTCGACGCAAACGGTGGTGGAAAAGCGCCTGGCCAAGACGGAGGGCAAGTCTCGCTACGACTATGGCCGTGAGGCGTTCTTGGAAAAGGTCTTTGAGTGGAAGGACCAGTACCAGTCGCGCATCTCGAATCAGATGCGCCGCCTCGGTGCGAGTTTCGACTTTTCGCGCGAGGCCTTTACCATGGACGAGTCTCGGAGCGCTGCTGTCACGGAAAACTTTTGCAAGCTGTTTGAAGACGGCATTCTGTACCGTGAGAACCGCCTGGTCAATTGGTGTGTGTACCTGAACACGACGCTCTCGAATCTCGAGGTGGTGCAGAAAACGCTTCCCGGTCGCACCCTCATGAACGTGCCTGGCTATCCACCAAACGAGCGCATCGAATTCGGTGTGATTGTGTCGTTTGTGTACCCCGTGGTGGGTTCAGACGAAAAGATTGTCGTGGCCACGACGCGTCCTGAGACGATTCTCGGTGATACGGCCGTGGCTGTGCACCCTGATGATGAGCGGTACAAGCACTTGCACGGCAAGATGCTGCAGCATCCGTTCATTCCCGAGCGCCAGGTGCCTCTAGTGACAGACTCCATTGCCGTTGACATGGCGTTCGGCACGGGTGCCGTCAAGATCACGCCAGCACACGACCCGAACGACTATGATGTGGGCAAGCGCCACAACCTGCCGTTCATCAATATCCTGAACGATGACGGCACGCTGAACGCGAACGCTGGCGAATTCCAGGGTATGAAGCGTTTCAGCGCGCGCCGCGCCGTCGTCGAAGCACTCAAGGCCAAGGGCTTGTATGTCGAGACCAAGGACAACCCCATGGTGGTGCCTGTGTGTGAGCGCTCTGGTGATGTGATCGAACCCGTCATGAAGCCTCAGTGGTGGGTCAACTGCCAGCCGCTCGCCAAGGCCGCTGTCGAAAAGGTGCAGAGCGACAACATGGTGATTGAGCCACCGCAAAGCAAGCGCGAGTTCTTCAGGTGGATGGAAAACATCCAGGACTGGTGCGTGAGTCGGCAGCTGTGGTGGGGCCACCGTGTCCCGGCGTACTTTGTCGACATGGAGGGCGTTGAGCAGGACCCTGCCGACGGCCAGTGGTGGGTCGTTGGCCGTACGCAGGCCCAGGCTGAGGAACGTGCGACGGAGATGGCTCAGGGCCGGGCATTTACACTCAAGCAGGATGAGGATGTGCTGGATACATGGTTCTCGTCCGGTCTGTGGCCCTTCTCGACGCTCGGCTGGCCGCAGAAGGACGCCAAGGACATGCAGCACTACTACCCGACATCCATGCTGGAGACAGGTTGGGACATTCTGTTCTTCTGGGTGGCTCGTATGATCATGCTCGGTGTGCACCACACTGGTCAATTGCCGTTCAAGGAGGTGTTTTGCCATGCCATGGTCCGCGATGCGCACGGCCGTAAGATGAGCAAGTCGCTGGGCAACGTGATCGATCCGATCGACGTGATCGAGGGCATTTCGCTCGAGGGACTTCATCAGCGCCTGCGTGAGGGCAACCTGGACGAGAAAGAAATCAACAAAGCCGCACAGGGTCAAAAGAAGGACTATCCCCGCGGCATTCCGCAGTGTGGCACCGATGCGCTGCGCTTCACACTATGTGCCTACACAGCTGCCGGCCGCGATATCAACCTGGATATCATGCGTGTGGAAGGCTACCGCAAGTTCTGCAACAAGCTGTGGAATGCTACGCGGTTTGCGCTCCTCAAGCTGCAGGATGGCTACCAGCCTCTGTGCCTCGCGGACCAGGACAAGTTTGTGCCGCAAAGCCTCGTGGAGAAGTGGATCCTGCACCGCTTGAACCAGACCGCGCAGCAACTCAACCAGGACATGCTTCAGCGCTCGTTCATGAGCGCCACGAGCTGCGTGTACAACTTTTGGCTGTACGACCTGTGCGATGTGTACATTGAGGCCATCAAGCCGATCACAGATGCGGGTGCTGATCCAAGTGCACGTCTGTCGGCGCAGCACACGCTGTACGCATGCCTGGACGCTGGTCTCAAGCTCTTGCATCCCTTCATGCCCTTTGTCACTGAGGAGCTGTGGCATCGCCTGCCGCAACGTCCGCAAGAGACTGCCGAAACGATCGCTCATGCCCGCTTCCCTGAATGGCAAGCGGTGCATGACTTTGGTAAAGAGGCCGCGCACTTTGACGACGTGTTTGCGACTGTGCGCGCTGTGCGTGGACTCGCCGCTGACTACGGTCTCACCTCGCAGATCCAGGCATTTGTCGAGGTGCCGAGCAGCGAGTACCGTGCTGTGCTCGAGTCCCAGTGCAGCGTGATGCACACGCTTATCAAAGGCTGTGAGAAGATTGTGTGTGTTCCCGCGGCTTCGGACGTACCGCCTGGCTGCGTCGTGGCAAGTGTCTCTTCGAGCATCCAGGTACACCTGCTCGTCAGTGGCCTGGTCGACTTTGATCAGGAGCTGAGTAAGCTGGCCAAGAAGCTTACGCTGAACGAGACGCAGCTGCAGCGCACTACAGCTCTGACGCAAAAGCCTGACTGGTCCAAGACACCTGAAGACGTGCGTGCCCACACGCAAAAGCGGCTGGATGATTTGGAGGCCGAAAAGGCGGCGCTGCTCCAGGCGCAGGCCAACTTTGACAAGCTCCGTAGCTCAGCCTAGCGACTCCACTTTTTTTTTTCTCTCTCCCTTCCATATGCGCAATTTATCGACACTCGCGTGGCGAGTGTACGATGCGCCAACGAAGCCGTGGCACGGCGTCGTGGCAGACACGGAGGGAGATGACTCTGTGTATGTCATGCGGGTAGAGAGGCGCGACGGTGTATCGCAGCTTACGTTGGCACATATCACGCCAACTGGCACAGAAGAACTCGCCGTTTTGGAGGTGGCGTCCGCCCCGCCTCATGTGCCCGACGTCGCAGATTTCCGCCTGCTTGCCGATGGAGGATCGAGCGTGAATCATATGCCGGCTATTTGTGTGATTGGAAGCGGTGGTGATATCGTGTTGATGCCTGTGGACGAAGAGGCCAGTGCACCTGCCGAGGTGGTGGGCTCTGTGGACCAGGGCATCTTGGCGGCGGCATGGAGTCCTGAAGAAGACGTGCTCGTGCTCATTACAGGCGGTGAAAAGCGGCTCATCGTGATGACGCGTGAATTCGAGGTCATGAGCGAGACCATGTTGTCTACCGAAGCGTTCGGTGATGATCAGCCTGTGAACGTCGGCTGGGGCTCCAAGTCGACGCAATTTCACGGATCAGAGGGCAAGCAAGCCGCTATGGCTGCTGCGAATGCACCTGAGGAAAGCGATCCCCGTGGTCCGCTTGTGCCGGAGGACGATGGCCTTCCCCGCATTTCATGGCGTGGCGACGGCGCCTTTTTCGTCACGTCCAGTGCCGAGGCGTCCCATGATACCGTGCACCGCATTCTTCGCACTTACACACGCACAGGCACGCTGAGTGCCACGTCGGATCGAAGCGTGCGTGGCATCTCGCACGTCCTGGCGTGTCGTCCTACCGGCAACTTGATCGCGACGACGCAGCGCATGGGCGGGCCATGGGCGCCAGGTCGGCACGGGCGGCACGACGTGGTCTTTTTCGAGCGCAATGGACTCCGTCACGGTGAGTTCTCGTTGCGCGAGGAACATGGCAGTGTGCCCGACGTACCTGGTGTGTCGGCAGAGCCACTGCCCCCTTGGTCATGCGAGCACCAGATCCGCCTCGTATCGTGGAATGCGGATGGCTCCGTCTTGGCAGTGGTGTTGCAGCGCGCTGGCCTGCATGTGCTGCAGCTGTGGACGAGTGGTAACTACCATTGGTACTTGAAGCACGAATCTACGTACGAGCATCTGCATGCGATGACATGGCACCCGGAGCAGCCCCTTACGTGGTACGTGTCGCATGCGCGCGTCGAAAAAAGAATTATGTGCCTGGAGACCGCCTGCTCCCGTGGCATGCCGCCGCATGATGCCGCGTGCGCCTCGGTCGTCGACGGCCACATGCTGTACCTGACGCCGTTCCGCCTGCAAAATGTACCGCCACCTATGTGTGCCGTGGCGATCGTCGACACGCCGCAGCACACAGTCCCGCATGTACCGCCAGCGACGCCTGTGCATGTGGCATGGACCACACAGTCCGTGGAGGACCAAACAACCGACATCGTCGCGATCCTGTACCCTGATGCGAGTGTTCACATATGGAGCATCGCGTACGGCCCTCTTGGCGCCGCCCATCCACGCCCACGCCCGCCGCTGAAGCCTCAGCGTGTAGCGACATATACGCGCCCTGATGCGTCACATGCGTATCAAGTGGCTGTCACGCTGTGCGACCACGTCCCTTGTGTGGCTGTGCTGTGCATGGAGGGCGAAAATACGGCCCTGTGGACGCAATGCGGCTCTGATACCTCGTATCAGCTGCTCGACGGCCAGGGCCCGTGGCGCTTAGTGTCTGTGCCCAACTCGACCTCGTTCGCCTTGCACGATCACCGCGGTGATGTCACCCTATTTTCACCGACGCTCAAGCCGACGCCACTTGATCCACTGCTGTCCTTCTGCCCCACGTTGCACATACTCCCCGCAGAACATGAGGGAACGTGGCAGGCGATCGGCCTCACATCTGATGGTCGCCTCCTCGCACCCCATCGTGTGCTGGCGAAAGATGCCACCTCGTTCACATGCACGGACCATTTGCTGATTTGGACGACGCACGCGCACGAGGCCATGTTTGTGCCGCTCACATGCCTCACAACCACGCCGCAGGTCTCGCAGCTGAGCCGCCGTGTTGAGCGGGGTAGTCGTATTGTGACAGCGGTGCCCAGTGCCATGTCGCTCGTTTTGCAAATGCCGCGAGGCAATTTGGAGACAACGTACCCGCGGCCTATGGTGCTCGATGTGATTCGCGATAGGCTGGATCGCCTGGCGTTTGGTGAGGCTCTGCGTGTGAGTCGCGCGCACCGTGTCGACCTCAACTTGCTGCACGACCACTGCCCTACGGCCTTTTTGGAGCGTGTGCCAGAGATTTTGGCGCAAATTCACCATGTCGACCACATCAACTTGCTCTTGTCCAATTTGCGAAACGAAGACGTAACGCAGTCGCTGTACCGCCCGTGGGATGCGAGCACTCGTGCACCCATGGCGCATCTCGATACGAAGGTGAATCAGATCTGTGATCGGTTCCTCGAGGCTATGCAGGCGGCAGATGAGCGCTACTATCTGTCGTCCATTCTCACAGCGCACGTACGCAAAGTGCCTGCGGACTACGAAAGTGGACTGCGCGTACTGCTCAAATACATGCACACGGACATGGCTCTCGCTGAAGAGGCGTGTAAGTACATCATTTTCCTCGTCAATGCCGATCAACTGTACCATGTCGCCTTGGGCATGTACGACTTTGAGCTGGCCCTGCTGATCGCCCAACAGTCTCCGCGTGATCCGCGAGAGTATGTGCCATTCCTGCGCGAGATGCGTGCGAAGGAGCCGCTAGCGTACCAACGCTTTTGTATGGACGATTACTTAGGTCGCCATGCCAAGGCACTCGCCTGGCTCGCCCAAGCTGGCAGTGAGCACACCGAAGCAGCTATGACGTACATGGTCCAGCACAAGCTCTTTCGCGAAGGTCTTGTGGCATGGGCCAAGGATCCCGTATTGCTGGCTGAGGCATATGGCCGCTTCGCCGACTACCTCAGCTCACATCAACGCCCAGCCGAAGCTGCGACTGCGTACGAGCTGGCCGGTCGTATAGACGAGGCCTTGAACGCACACAAAGAAGCAGACCAGTGGCAGCGGGCCTTGACGCTGGCACTTGAACAGCGCATGTCGGCGCAGGCTCTACTGCACTTGACGCGGGAGCTTGCTGATCAGCTCGAGGAGCAGCACAAGTTCGAGCAGGCCGCACGTGTCCTACTTCGTATACCCGACTTGGAGCGGGCCGTTGACCTGCTGTGCCGTGCGAACGCGTTTGTCGATGCGCAGTATGAATGTGCGGTGCATGCACGCTGGGATCTGGTGGAAACGCATGTGGCACCTGCGACTCTTGAGGCCCACAGCTCGCTGATCGACGAGGCAGACGAAATCGAAGAGCAGCTGTCCAAACAGGTCGCCCGCCTCTTTGAGCTAGACGCGAAGCGCACACACGATCCAGCCGCCTTCTATGTCGAAGACGATCTACCCGGCATGGACAATATCGATGTCATGAGCGACATGTCGCAAGTGACACAGTTCACTCGGTACACTACCGCTACGAGTGTGGCGCCGTCCATGTCGACCCTCTCACTTGGATCCAAGTCGCGGCAGCGTGCCAAGGCCAAGAAGGAGGAAAAGAAAAAGAATGCTGGCAAGAAAGGCAGCATCTACGAAGAGGGATACCTCCACGAATCCCTGCAAAAACTCCTTCATACACGTCTTGGCACTTTGCAGCAAGACACCAAGCGGCTGCTGCCCCTGCTTGTCACGCTGGGTGAAAAGCATCGCAACGCAGCGCAGCGACTCCAAGACCGCTTACTTGCGCTTGAAGCGCATGCGCACAAGGCCGTCGCTGACCTCACAGAGCGACACGCGCGCCAGGTCCAAGAGCGTGCCGAAATGGCGCAGACACTCGCGACGCAAGTCACACAGCTCGCACATGCGCCTGGTGCGCAGGCGGAAGCAGCTAGCGCCGTGCTCGCAACGGTGTGGCGCTGGCGGCACATGCAGGAACCGCCCAAGGCCGTGCCGAGGGTATCGAACGAGGCTTGGAAACTGCATTTCCTCGAACGTGCCTAATTACAGTTTGGCAAACGTGGGCTTCGTCTTGGACATAGTAGCTGACATAGACTGGACGAGGTCCTCTGTCTGAAGAAAAGCGCCATTCAGGTATTGCATATAACGCAATCCCTCGTCGACCGAGTGGTCACGGGCGTGTACCATGGCGAGCTTAGTCCCCACCACCGCCACAGGCGAGAGAGACGCCATTTGTTTGGCCGTCTCGACCGCCCTGAGCAGGGCCTCTTCTTGCGTGGCAAACACCTGACTCAGGAAGCCCATGGCACGAGCCTCGTCCGCACCGAAATCACGAGCCGTCAAAGCCACCTCGCGAGCCCAAGACTCGTTGCCCACCACCTTGGGAAAGCGCTGAAGCGTGCCGATATCAGCAGCCAAGCCAATACGCGCTTCGCGAATCGAGAAGCGCGCGTCCTTTGACGCGTAGCGCACGTCTACGGTGCTCAAAATGTCGACGCCGAGACCGATCGTATAACTGTGCGATACGCCGATCACAGGACGCTCACACTGCTCGATAGATGAGATGGCATTCTGGAAGCGTTCAACGAACTCACGAATCGCCATGGATCGACGCGCAGGATCGCCGCCAGATTGTACCACGTCCATGATGGCAGGATCATGCAGATCTAGCCCGGCCGTAAAGCATCGGCCCTCGCCATACAAGACGACGGCACGAACATCACCGTCCCCACGAATGCGCGAAAAGATCGCGTGCATCTCCGTCCAAGTAGCAGTGTCAAAGGCATTCACGGGCGAGCGTCGAATTCCAACACCGAGGACATGCTCAGCAAGCCATGATACATTGAAGTACTTTGGTTCAAGGCCCTGATACGTCATGATGCCAATGTGGGGTTTGGCCCCAGTCTGGACTTCTGCGTGGGCTTCGCCTTGGCATGACTAAAGTGCGAGGCGGGGAATCGTGGAGAAGTCGCTGCATCTACCCACATTCCACATCATGAAATGGCTACGCGGTTCGAATGAATCAGAGAGTCAGGGACCTATGGCGGGATACACGTTTCAGTCGCGAATGGGATCTCTGTCTCTTCATGAGTCTGATCGCATTCGCTTCATAGGCTTTCCCGATGACATCACGAATTCGGCACGCGCCACCATTGCACACAGCTGGCCTCGTGGCATATCTTGGGAGAGATTTTATGCTGGATCCTACGAGTTCAAACTGCATGGGCGTCCATGGGACGGCAAGGCTGAATCTGGTATCTTTGCTAGGCGCCTCGTCCGCAATCTTCTAGCCTCACTGTACAGTGCAGGGTGGGTGATGATCTTTTCGACGGATGTGAGCAAGAAGGCAAGGGACAAGGACACTTTCATCTTCCGGCACCAGTCGCCACCGCCACCACCGGCTGAATGGATCAGCATTGCATTCTCCAACTACAACAAAATCCGCCTCATTGACGCCCCGCCCGACCTCGCATGGGCCCTCGACCGTTCGATTTCTGTGGCGCGGGCACCTCGCGCCATGTACGAGTACTCACCAGGTGTGGCAGAACTGCTGCTCAACTCGTTCTACTGGCTCGCACAGGGATCCACTACCATGCATGCTCGGCAGCTGCTTCTTCAGCTTGTGCTGACGCTCGAGGAACACGGGTTTACCGTGTATGCATCCGTGGACCAAAAGAACACGTACCAAGATGATCGGTCCGAGACGGATACTTGGCATTTGTGCCGTCCTACCGGATGGCGACCCGGCATGCCCGTCTTCCATCGCTAGCGGAAAGGCATAGACTTTGTAGTCTATGTGCGCGTTCTGACATAGAGGGATCTATCCCTTGACGCAATAGTTGCTGCGTGCGCGAAGAGCGGGGCCGTATCTGTACAGCAAAAAGGGTGCGGGTATACCGACGACTGCGACGATCAGCGCTAACACTGAGAGCGTCCAGCCGACATCGAGGCGATCGAGCATGGCATTGGAAAACAAGAGAAAGAGGAAGGCAAAGAGAGAGCGCATGGATGCCACGGCGCTGATGGCTGACGAGGCATAAATGGTCATGAGGTCAGCCAGGTACATTTGTGTGAGAAGCATGCTTCCGATGACACCACCCCCGATCACCACAAGACCAATGTCAGGAGCGATCCAGTGTGTCTCGTATTGAGCTGTCCAGCCGAATAGCAGCATCCCTGCCGGCAGCACAAACACAGTAATCATCATAAGGGGCAGTTTGAATTCAGGTCGTCGGCAGCCATGCTTGGCACTGAGTCTCTTGTACGAGTAATCAATAAACTGTCCGCCCAGTTGACCAATGCATATGAGACCAATGGCCAGGGCCAGGTTGTGCAGTGCAGCAATGCCAACACGTTCTTGGTATTTCTCGTTGTACACGCGCGGCAAGGAGGCAATGCATAGATAAAAACACGCATAGATGATGGACATGTACAGCGACGGTAAGAATACCAGCGGCTCCGTGAAGAGAAAGATGACGGGACGAAGCAAGATACGTTTGACTTTTTGCCACACCGTCTCTGACTTTTTCTCAAACACAGTACGGTATCGCTTGTCGCCTGTTTCCTTGCGCAGCTTGCGTGCCTTGAGATACAGAATAAAAGGAGCATAAGTTTCACGAGCAAAAACTATGCCGCACATGAACACAAGGCCAGCCAGAATCGTGCCGATCCAAAACACCCAGCGCCATCGGTCCTCGCCCCACCCCTGGATGATCCAGCCACTAATCAGGGGGCCGATCGTCGGACCCAACACAGGCGCAGCTGTATACAGAGCCATTGCCGTTCCACGCTCGTGGAGTTCGAACAAGTCCGAGACCGCACCGCCCCCCATGGGAAGTATGGCACTGCCAAAAAACCCGGTGATGAATCGTAATACAAGCATTTCACGGAGCTTATTCGTGACGGCACAGCCAATATTGAAGACAATGAAGAACACTGTGCCAGTGAATACGACAATGCGTCGTCCATACGCCTCACTAATAGGGGCGGAGCACAACGGACCAGCCACAAACGCCAGCATGAACAGACCGACAAACATGTTCTGTACCAGTTTGCTGTGGACATCCATCTTCTCGCCAATGACTTTAGCCGCAGGCGACACCATCGATGATGCGTATGGTCCCAACAAAGAAAAGAACGCATACATCGCGAGCGTAGCCACACGCTGCGGATACGACCATGTACGTGGATTATCATGTACCGAGTTGGTCGACTCGAACGTAACGAGAAAAGGGTCTGGGGCACCTTCTTTCTCTGGTGGATCTGGATCCGGGCATGTGGTGCTTCCGCGGCGCTTGCTGCAGGGTGTCGCTGGCGTCTCAATGTCGCCGAAATGGCTATCTCGGATATCCTCAGCTTCTTGGACATTCTCAGGCAAGCCATTGCGTGTCCGGGCGAGTCGGTATTCGAATTGCGCACCCTCTTTGGCATCACGCACCTCGTAATCTTCAAGCATGTCATGGATGCCCGTATAGGCACGTTTGATGAAATTACCGTCGTGATCATGGTGCCGATGCATAGATGTGGCATTCGCCACGAGAGAGAATGGTGACGTGCCTTGAACCGCTGTGTGCGCATTCATGGCCTCCGCTAGCGGAGGAGCTGGATGCGACGGCCGCCGAAAGTAGTATACAAACATTTTTGGGTCAGCCGTGCTTCGACTCCGTTCACGCTGGGTCTTTTTGCGCGCACCATTCTCATGCGGAGGCTCATTCTCACTAGAGCTATCATCGACCGCGTACTCCGGAACTTCTGTCACATAATCACCATCTACCTCATGCCCTAATGTGAAATGCCGCGGATTTTCCCATTCATGCATGGGCACCAGGTCCCCCTTAGACAAGATGGAGCATGTGGCTGCTTTCACACGTATCTGTGCCTATCTAAGTGGAGGCTTTGGGTCACGCACAAGCGCTATGCACGTGATGCATCGGCGCTAGAGGAGCGCCCGGACGGCGTTGCAGAGCTCCCGGTCGAGGGGGTCCCATTCGCTCCGCAAGTGTCTCGCACCGCTAACGCGACAGACGATGCGGCCCATCGTGTGCATGACTGGAGGCATTCATCGTCTCGTGGCAAATGCGAGGGTGGCACAGCACTCGCTTGCGCTACCCGTGTGGGTGCCGCATAGCAAGATGCATGTGCGCTTCGCTAGTCATGAAGCATCGGAACGCCGCAAGACACTTGGCAGGCTCGCGCTCGCACCACCACGATACCCACCAAAAGAGGCCCCAGAACCAATTGTGTTCGATGAGCCAGCCGTACCGTTTCCACACCGTGCGGCCAATCAGCAAGCCGCCTTTTATCGCAGCTCACGCGTTGCCTCGTACGTGCTAGCCGCGGCCATTGTGCTAGGTGGTACGGCATACTTTGGCAGTCATGCCCTTTCAGCGGATGATGGATCGCCCAAGGACAGATCGCCTCCGTCCACACTCGAATCGCTGTACATGGAACTCAAGAAGGGCTTGTCAGACTCGAATGCTTCACAAACTGCCCAATTTATGGTGCTCGCGCTGAAGCGCTCCACCATCATTATCAAGGCTGTGGCTCTTTGCGTTCTAGATTATCGCCGCACGCTTAACGCAAAGTATGCATCCAAGGAGGAGGAGAATGAGAGCTTGCGCGAGTGCCATTTGCGGTCGGCGCAGCGTCTGCTCGAGGCACTACAGGCCAATGGTGGTCTCTACATCAAGCTGGGACAGCACCTTTCATCCGTCATCCTGCTCCCGCCTGAGTGGACAGCGACTATGCGCCCCTTGCAAGACCAGAACGAGCCAACACCATTGCCTGAGCTTGAAATCATGTTCCACAACGAGACAGGCAAGACATTTGAGGAGGCATTTTCGTGGATGGATGAAAAGCCGCTCGGTGTGGCATCTCTCGCTCAAGTGCATCGTGCCTGTGACCGCGAGACGGGTCAAGTACTTGCCGTCAAGATGCTGCACCCGAACGTGGAGCGCTTCTCGGATATTGATATGCGAATGGTAACCATTCTTGTCCGGTGGGTGAAGCGCATGTTCCCCCAGTTCTCCTTTGAATGGCTCGCGGACGAGATGAACAAGAATCTGCCACTGGAGCTGGATTTCCGTCATGAAGCAGGCAACTCTCTGCGGGCGCAGAAAGACTTTGCTCAGTACAAGTCGACGTGTGTGTACTTTCCCAAGGTGCCTTGGGTACACAAGCGCGTCATGGCCATGGAATTCGTGAATGGCCACCGCCCCGATGACCTTGTGTACCTGGCAGAGCACAAAATCGACCGGAATCGCGTCTCGCAGGAGCTCTCGCGCATTTTTGCCCAGATGCTATACATGCACGGATTTTTCCATGCAGACCCACACGGCGGCAATGTCTTGATCCGCCCGCGCCAGCCGGGCTCGCGCTCCAGCGAGAATTTTGAAATTGTGTTGCTCGACCATGGCTTGTACTTTGCCATCGACGAGGAGCTGCGCGCCAACTATGCTCGCTTTTGGCTCTCACTTCTCTCTCGCACCACGCCCAAGGTGACACAAGAGCGACGTAAATATGCCAAGCTGATTGGTAATATTGGCGATGACCTGTACCCGGTGCTGGAGAGTGCCATTACGGGTCGCTCGGGTCTCGAGGGCAGCGATAACAACAATCCATCAGGCGTGAAAGGCCGGCCACGCAAGTCGTCTCTCCTGGATCTTGACTCGAACACGAGCATCTCAGATGAAGAGAAAGATCATATCCGCAAGACGGTTTTGGAGAAGGAAGGCTTGTTGCTGGACGTGATGGAGCTGCTCCGCCGTGTGCCGCGAGTCATGCTCATGGTGCTCAAGATCAATGACCTCACCCGAGGCCTTGATGCGCACCTGCATACGACGCACGGCACGGCCCGCCCTTTTATTATCACAGCACGGTACTGTGCGCTAGCCGCGCGCAGAAATGATAAGGAAAAACTTGCTCAATGTCGTCGCGAGCATGGCGTGTCCCTGCATTGGCTTCGCGACAATATCGTCTCGTGGTGGAACTATGTATACTTCAACCACGGCCTCATGCTGCTCGAGCGCCTGTCGGATATCAAGGCCCGTATCGCTAAGTATACATTGTATGCGCGCGCTATGTTCTCTGATGGCTTCGATACACGGGCAGCACACCTCGCAGCCACGGGTGTCTCGGCGCAAGAGCACGAAGAACAGCGTGATCGTGAAGCCAGTGAGAAAGCAAAGCGCGCTCTCCGATCTGATGCATCAAGTAGCACCGCATAATGAAGATAGACTATACATGAGCACATTATGCATCTGCTGATAACAAACTTTCGACCAGCGCCTGGCGAATATTCTTGAGAAAGGCGTACAGATCACCCGACTTGCTCAGCTCCTGCACAAGCGCCTTGACAGTAGCGGCAGACAGCAGCGAGTCGTATGTAGGAACTTTGTACTGCGCCTTGGATACATCCAGTGAAATAGAAGCTGTACGTGTAGGATGCGTGCTGGACAGGAGCGAGAAGGAGAAAGTAACGACACCGTTCTTGACACTTGGAGTAAGAGAGCATCCTGTCAGATACTCGAGCTGCGCGAGCTCTGGCGCGTTCCGTCGAACTTGCTCACGCAGCCGCTGTACCTGAATCTGCTTGTGCTCTTTTCGTGATTCCATTTGTGCCCGAATTTCTGACACTTCGTTCCGGATACTGGCCGTGCGCTGGACCAAAGCCTCGCGCTGTGCCGCCAGGTTTTGGACACTCGTGCGGAGTTTGCCATCGGCATCACGCTCAGATGCCACCTGCTCCCATAGTTCTTTCTGTTCGTGCTTCGTATTTTCGCGCTCGCGTTCAAGAGCCTTGATGTGCTCCTGCAGGTCGGCTCGATGCGCGTCGGCGCTGAGACGTGCCTCGTCACACGCTGCCACTGTCGTCTGAACATACTGATCAAAGCGGCGCGTGAACGATTGAATCGAAGCTTCTAACTTGGAGAAATCTAGTACATTCGAGGGGGCTGACACAGATGCGTCCAGCGCACTATCAGCGGCCTCCTCGGCCTGCATCGTCCGTCGGCGCACGCAGCGCGTGGACGGTTCGCGGCGTGTGTGCCTTGTTGCTCTGTCACGTGAGTGACGCGTGGGCACGTGTGTAGACGCCGCTGGGAGGGCCAAGTGACACAAAACACTCAGCCTACACCCACGGCAAGGGACACTTGACTCTGTCCGCCCTTTGTTGCAGGGCTAGCTGCAGGGCCGTATGCACCACGTATTCTCTGAATACACAAAAGAAAATTCGCCGCAAAGTGCGCGTGTAGCGCACACTGGTGTGCCAGCTGCTGCTACCTACACGAAGCCCGCGGTGCCACATGTGGGCGTAGACGTCGCGCCTCCTGCCACCGCCTCACCACAGCAGCCGCTCCAGCGCCATCTGCAGACTTATACATCGTCTCATTCCCCATCTAGGCCAATGCGCCCCGATGTCACTGGCGTTCCTCCTGTTGCAGCCATGACTCGCACGCCGGTTCGCAGCTTGCATCCAGCGGATACCTTGCAGGCTTGGGAAAAGGATATTGTACAACTACCGGAGGTGCAGCGCAAGGCTACATTGGCTCAAATGTACTTTTTAAATCACTATTTCGACTCATTGCGTTACCTGTCAGATCGCCGTGCTCGTCTTGCTCAATTCGAGCAGTCGATGAAGAAGCGCGGGTGCTCACCCACACCGTCTGTGTCTTGCACCGCAGACCAGCTTTCCGAATCGCTCCAGAACATATCTATCGGGAAACCAGCTCAGCAACGAATTTTGCCCAGCTCGTCTGAGTACCAGAAGGAGCGGGCGAAACTGATGGCCTATGAGCGTGAGCTGCTGCACAAACGTCGGACCAAGCTTCGTTTGCAGCAGTTCCATATCGTGACGCAAGTGGGTCAAGGTGGTTATGGTGAAGTATTCCTTGCTCGCAAACGTGACACGGGTGAGCTTTGTGCTCTCAAGCGGCTGCGTAAGCGTGTTTTAATCAAGATGGATGAAGTGCGACATGTGCTAACGGAGCGCGACATTTTGACAGCATCCAAGTCGCCTTGGCTCGTGCACTTGCTGTACGCATTCCAGGATGCAACACATGTATACTTAGCTATGGAATACGTGCCAGGTGGTGATTTTCGTACGTTACTTAACAACAGTGGCGTCTTGCGCGAGGAGCATGCGCGTTTCTACATATCTGAGATGCTTGTGTCTGTCAACGAGCTGCACAAGCTGGGCTACATCCACCGCGACCTGAAACCCGAGAACTTTTTGATTGATGCCACCGGTCATATCAAGTTGACAGACTTTGGTCTTGCCGCCGGTGCGATAAACCCGGGACGCATTGACTCGATGAAACGGCGTCTGGACCAAGTGAAGGACACAGATGTGATATACCGCACACCCGCTGAGCGCAGTTCTCTTTACAAGAACATGCGCGCACAGAATGTCCGCTACGCCGACTCCGTGGTAGGTTCACCAGATTACATGGCACCTGAAGTGTTGCGCGGGCGTGAGTATGGCGTGAGTGTGGACTACTGGAGTCTGGGTTGTATTTTGTACGAATTCCTTTGTGGCTTCCCGCCGTTCAGCGGTGCTCATCCCGACGAGACCTGGACGAATCTGAAGAATTGGACCAAAGCGCTACAACGACCAGTGTATGAGAAACCCGAGGATCTGCAGTTCAACTTATCCGATGTGGCATGGGACATGATTTTGCGCCTGATCAACACACCAGAGCGACGCTATCATTCGCTCTCTGAAGTCCAGGCCCACCCATTTTTCCGTTACGTTGATTTAATGCGGATGCGTCAAGTCAAGGCACCATTTATTCCCCACCTCGAACATGAGCTGGATACGGGATACTTCGACAACTTTGACGATCCAGCAGATATGGCTAAATACAAAGAGGTGCAGGAAAAGCAGCGACACGTCGAGGCGATGGAGGCCAAGAATGGCATGTCCGATGGCGGTCGAGCCATGTGGGTTGGGTTTACCTTTGGAAAGAACTGGGGCCAAAAGGTCCAGGGTGGTCATACTACGGTTGAACCAGATCCCGAGATGAGCGGCAAGCTCTCGACCATGTTCTAGCTCGGTAGTTTGATTCACTAATAGGATTGCACTATGGTGGCTAGATACCCGTTTCCCAAGGCATTACTGAATGCCCAGGAAGGACTTGAGCGGCTCGTAGCCCAGGCCCAAGTTGTACAAGCCAGCACCAAGGATCACAGCAAGCGTGCCAAAGAAGCCAATGGCACGCATCGGTTTGGAGAACTTGGTGTGGGGGCGAGTCAAAGCGAAGCTGTGAGCTACACGAGCCACGAAGAGCGTCGAGTAAGCCGCATGGACCCAGGCAGTTGGTGCACCGTTGAGCTCAGCAAGGAACAAGAGAGTGATCGTGAAGGGCGTGTACTCTGCGAAGTTGCCATGAACACGCGACGCACGGTACACAGCATCATCCTTCTCCGAAAGAGCAGTGTGGTCCTTGCCGGTTACGTGGCGACGGATAGCCGTTTTCGTAGAAAGGTACGAGTAGTATCCCGCGAAAATAGCCGAGTGGACAAGAGAGGCAGGCGAGAGCACAAAGAGAGGCATGGTAAAGAGTTGTTGGTTCGGTGGCAAGAATCTGTCAGCTGTGGGGCCGCCACTCCGCGGCAAGCACGCCAGTTGCTGGCCCATACCGGGGTCGTGCGAAGCTTAGTCATGCTTAGAGGGTTGGCTTACATAGCCGCAGCTAGGATGGCGTATGCGTGTGAATCGATACGGTCGCCATCAGACATGACAGAGTAAGTGGCACGGTAGTAGCGCAGCGGGATTAACCAACAGGGAACGAAATCCGTCATCTGGATTGCCTGATATTGGCGGCTCATCGGATGGCCTTGCGCAAATGCTCTCACAGCTCCAAAACTATGGGCCCAATCCATTCACTTTACTTCTGCCAAGCGCCAGCGGCTTAACCTTGACACGCAACCGTAACGGCTTTGGACCTTGGAACGCACAAGAACATGGCGAAGCTCAAGAAGAGAAGCAAGAAGACTCTGAGAAAAAGCGTGAAATGGAAGCTAAACTGTCGCGCGTATATGAAAGTTTCGACCTGGAGATGCTCTGGAAGCGTTTGAGCGAAGCACTTTCTCGGTTACAATCTGATCCTGCATCTGCTCAAGTGCTTCTTCCTAGCATAGAAAGCTTGATGGTTGTGTCACAACACGTCATGGGCACGCGGTCTCCCGAAGATGAGCCTCTGGAGTGCGTGACGTCAGAACCAGGTACCCGACGTGCCCAGATGGAGAGTGACTTTTTGTCGTTTACCGAAAAGCATCGCAAAATTCTTAATCTCATGGTACGCCAAAATCCCGCGCTCATGTCCGGCTCCTTTTCTCTCCTTGTTCGTAACCCCAAGGTACTGGAATTTGACAACAAGCGCAACTACTTCTCTCAACAACTACACAAAGGTCGTCGCGAGCATTATACCCCTCTCTCTTTGACTGTTCGGCGACAACATGTGTTTTATGACAGTTTCCAGTACTTTAACCGCAAGTCAGGCCCGGAAATCAAGCATGGCAAACTAAATGTGCGATTTCATAACGAAGATGGCGTGGACGCAGGTGGTGTGACGCGCGAATGGTTTCAAGTACTCTCTCGAGAGATGTTCAATCCTGACTATGCCTTGTTCCAGCCTTGTGCAGCCGACTGCACGACATACCAGCCGAATAAGATGAGTTCTGTCAACGACATGCATTTGGCCTTTTTCAAGTTTATTGGGCGTGTGATCGGCAAGGCCATTTACGATGGCCGGCTTTTGGATGCGTACTTTACCCGCAGCTTTTACAAGCACATCCTGGGACGCAAAGTCGATTATAGGGATTTGGAGGCTGTGGATCCTGAATACTATAACAGCATCCAGTGGATGTTGAACAACGACATTACAGATGTGCTGGACCTGACTTTTGCGGTTGAGGAGGATGTGTTTGGTGAGACACGCACCATTGAACTCAAGCCCGGGGGCTCATCGATCCCAGTGACCGAATCAAACAAGCACGAGTACGTGCGTCTTGTGACGGAGCAGAGTTTGACCAATTCGATCCGCTCGCAAATCGATGCGTTCCTTGCAGGCTTCCACGAAATCATTCCACCGTCTCTCATCAAGCTCTTTAGTGAGAGGGAGCTAGAGCTTTTGATTTCTGGTTTGCCTGACATTGACGTGGACGAATGGAAGAACAATACAGACCTTCGTGGCTACAAGTCGAGTGATCCTATGATTCAGTGGTGGTGGCGCGCTGTGCGTTCGTTCGACCAAACCGAGAAGGCCAAGCTGCTGCAGTTTATCACGGGCACATCTAAAGTGCCGCTCGAAGGATTCGCCCATCTGCAAGGGGTAAATGGCACTCAGCGCTTCAATATCCACCGTGCCTACGGTGAGGACCGCTTACCAGCGGCGCACACCTGCTTTAACCAGCTCGACTTGCCCGCGTACGAATCGTACGAGAAGCTGCGTAGTCAACTGCTTCTGGCCATGAAGGAAGGCGCGGAAGGATTTGGTCTAGCATGAGATGAGCGCTATCAAAAGGTGATCCATCCGCCAGGATCCATGGTGGATTCGATGCGACGCGTCACAACGTTGGCAAGTCCGTGTGTGAGCCACTGCTTCCGGAGCTCATCGTAGCGCTGGGGATGCAAGCGCTGTGGACGCGACTTGAGAAGATATCTGTCGACTTCGCCGTGGGAGTTCAAGTAGGGCGATGACGAGAACGTGCCATTGTCTTGGTACAAGATGACGACCATGTTGCTGCTAACGCGGAAGTGCAGACCGACTGGGCCACCGCAGTGTTCCATGTGCTGATGACACTCGCCATGCGACTCATCCTCTGGGTCACTGCAGCAGTACGACTGCTCGCACAAAACTTCTCCACAGAACAGACATAGCGAAAAGGTCGGAGGGAGTGTACCGCATCGTCGACACGTGCACTCATGCGTCTGCTGGAGCAAGAATGTTAGGTCATTCGGCAATGGCAGTAGCTCATAGATGTGTGGATGCTCGAGCAGCAGATTGCAGACGTTGCTGGAAGGCGTTGGCTGGATCGGCAGCGGCCGGAACAAGGGCGCCAATTCGGTGTAAGCATGCTTGGTCCAGCCCTCCATCAACATGGTAAGGAGCTCATTGGTTTGTGCGTGGCCAGGCAAGGCCTCGGCAGGCGAAGGGATGTGTAGAGACGCAAGGAGCGACTCGTATTCTGTAGCGGCATCCACACCTGTGACGGCATGTTCGCCTAAAACGACACGCAGCAGCATGGCGGCACGGCGAAGGAACGGCAGCGTATACATGCACAGTGCCTTGGCGAGCTCTGCATCGCTAAGGTGGTCAAAGCCTAACGTCATGTTGCCGCGGACGTAGCCAACGAGACTCACGATACTCGTAACGAGCCACCGAGCGTGGGGGAAGATGCGCAATGCGGCGTCCAGATCCTGTTCCTTCGATTTGCACGCACTTTTGGCCGGGGTCATCATGGGTTGTGCGAGGCCAAAGACACACTGCACCAGGTGGGCATAATACAGCAGCGCCGTGATTTGACGTAGCTCGTCTGGCACCAGCACAGCTGCTTCGACGAGCACGCCAAGCAGATTGCGAAGGAGGAGAGGTCGTCGCACGGATGGCTCGCTCGCCCAGTGCGGCAAGAGGCGCTTGTACAGTGCATGGCGCAGAGAACTGACACCGCTACCCTCTTCATGACCCGCCGTGCTCAGTTTGGCCATCGCGCCCAATGACTCGAGTAGCATTTGGACCAGGCATACTTGCGTCGGCGACAGACTGTGTGCGACACTTTGAGGTGTTCCACGTTGTGAAATCTCGAGCTGAGCGAGTGTGTAGGCCACGAGTGAATCGGGCACGTACAATGCGGTATGGGAAGGGCCGAGGGCGTCAAGCACCGTGGCGGAGCGATCTTGCATGCGAGGCTCGACGGTTTCGGACGCAAGGAGCTGCACGACATTTACGTAGCGCTGAAGCATATGGCACTCGTCCGCAGCATAAAAATCGACGCCGAGGTCTGGATTGTGTGGCTGGAGCGAGCCCATCACGAGCCACGGCAAGAAGCACCCCGAGCCGTGGGACATATCCTGATAGTCAGAGTAGACGGTCGTATCGGCCGGCGTGTCCTTGAGAATGGCAATGTTCGCGGTGCGCACCCACTCAGACAAGGGGGTCTCAGATGGTGTGATGCTGCCGAATCGTGCGCCATCAGCATGAAAGTCGGCGCTGGAGCTCAGGCCACTGACCCCAGGCTGCGGGAGAAGCATGTTGCCGAGCGACTTGCACAGAGGGCACACATACTCAAAGCGCGAGAGGTCTTCAGGGTGATTCCGCGCCACTTGCATCGCATGACGCTGCTCTGTGCTTTGCAGGTATGTGTGGAAGCAGGCGACGTGCATGCTGTGGCCACATGACACGGCCACCAGGCCCGTCTCGTGCGCCTCGGCAGGGTATCCGAGCTGCAGCGGTCCACGCTGCTGATCCATGCGCTCGTAGCGACCGCGCATGCGCTGGTCATGGACGCCTTCGGCAAGTCGATCGAGATTGAGAGGCGTCGCAAGCACGTCGCTCAGCGCAGCCGCGTCGCGGGGGATCGACGTGCGAACAAGTCGACTGGTCTGGACATGCACGAGCGTGCCAAAGGTCCTCGTGTGATCCAGAGGTTCCTGGCACAAGATGCACGTACCGAAACTGTTCTCCTCGTCGACTTCGTCGTCGGAGCCGAGCTCTTCTTCGAGGTTGGCAAGAAGACTCTGTTGCTGCGCGGAAAACTTTTGCAGGATCACTTCCTGACGCGCGCGAGCCGCTTTACGGCGCGCATCTCGATCGGTCGAGGCGGCTTCGGTGGGCTTTTTCACGTGGTTCATGAGTTCAGCAGCTTCAGGCGCCCAAACCGCTGCTTTTTCGAGAATGTACGTGATTTTTGGTTTGTACGCGGCGGTCTGTGCCCTTTCGGAGATGCCGAGCAGCAGTGAGAGCAGCGACGCGTCATTGTGGTCATCGACGTGACGTCCCGGAGATCGGAGCGCATCGACGAATGCTTCGCCCCTCTCTTCAAGACCCTGCGCCACGAGGTGTAGAACGACATTCATAAGCGTGTCCGGTGGCTCAGGCTTGGACGAGGCATAGTGCAGAGCATGGAACAGCATGTCCACCAGCACGCCGCACGTAAACACATCGGCCAATGTGCGGAAAGGCGTGTTAGCCAACACATGCAATTGACTTGACGGGTATAGTGGCAGTGTGCAGCCCTGCTTCCTCTTTTCAGCCAGCATCTCTTCAGCTTGCTCGCGCTGATTGCGGGAGTAATGGTGGAAGAACGGCTGCACGTCGGCGAGGAAGGCAGAGCGAAGCTCATACAGTCCGTGATCTGCACTTCCATCAGGCTTGCGAAAGAGCGCCACATGAGCCAGCTCGCGATCAAAGCAGCCGTGGTCCGTCAAGCGTTCGGGAATTTGCTTGGTCAGGTCCGAATACGTGCACGGGCCAAGAGCCAGGTAGTGGATGAGCTCATGACGAACCTGTGCCTCGATGGGCCAGCGCGCTGGGACGCTGATCTCGTTCAAGAGCACGGTCAAGAGAAGGAGCAGTTCTTCGGCCATAAAGACCAGCTGGTGCGGATCATACACGGGGTGATCCTCGGACTCCTCGGACAAAAAGCGGAGCAATTGGAAGCGATCCATGAGCGTGAGGAGGAAGCGCTCGGGCGAAATGAGGGCCAGGCCACACTGCTGGAGGAACAGATCCTGGTCGTACATAATGTCACGCATCCACATCGAGTCGCGGTAGTGGTATGCTTGCGACCGAATGGCAAATCCGTTACGGACCCAAACATTGCAGCGAATTTGAGCCAGCTTGACGGCCACGCGCACGGGATGCTCCACGAGTCTGAGCATGTCGTCTTCACTGAGTGCATCGCGCAATGGATGTGCCTCCGTCAGCACGTGCATGTGTTTCATCGCCTCGGCAAGGAGCCAGTGCATGGGGTGGTGGAAACTGACAGGCTGCGATGCCACGTCGTATGCGTGGACAAGCTCCTGGCACTCACCAAACGTCACGATATGCATGTCATTGGCTGGGTGCACCTGGGGATTCAGCGCACTCAGACGCGCCATGTGCCGGAGCATCGTAGTGCCGATAAAGGCCAAGATCTCACACAGACGTGCCTCCGAGGCCGATGCAAGCGCCTCGCCCAACAGCTTGGCAATACGGCCAAGGTGCGAATTGATATGGAACACTTGAATCCACATCTCGCTCTCAAACTCGACATGTGCATGCACCGCTCGTTTCTCGGGAGCGATGCCATGGAACATGGCAAAAAATTCGAGCCACATGCCCATGTACGTCTCGGCATGCTTCACAATGTCGAGCTGCACAGCCTGGGGACTCAGGAGGTATCGGATATCGTAGAAGACATGATAGCACTTCTGCTGGCGCAGCAAGGCGGTATCTGGATTGGCCTGGCCGTGCGATGGAGGCGGCGATGGCAGTACGAGCGACGTGATGCGCGAGTCATGGTCGTTCGCGAAGAGGGCTTGGAGAATGTACAGCTGCACGACAAGCATGCGGCGCTCTATCACGAGCTGAGAGGCAATACTCGGTACACTAAAGAGCTGCACAGCCATGTGGTACACGGAGTGCTCCGGCTCACGGTCGTGCAAGATGAACGTCTCGATCAGGCGCGGATACACGACGGAAAACTGCAGGGCGATTTGGCGCTTCGCCTCACGACACGCCAGCAAGTCGAGAATAAGGTGGCGCATTTGAAGTCGAGCGCCTTTCCACATTTTGGTATCGAGAAGCAGCAGCGTATCAAGCATGCAAAGATGCGACGGGTCAAAAAGATCGCGGCGCATCGTTGTGGGGGCCTCGGTCCACTCGGCCACATGCCATGGGCGCATGAATGTGGATGTGATGAGTGCCTTGATCGCGCGGCCGTTGGGCGACGGGCCCGATGTGTTGTATAAGGACGCGCTTGCCAATTCAGCGATGAACGACAATACACATCCAGCCACTTCTTCGACGAAATAGTCAAATGCATGCTGTACTGTAACGAGCAGGTAGATCACACCGATACGCCGTGCCATGATAACGAGTCGACGCACGTCCTCCGACATAGACACGACTTGTCGGCCCTGCCGATCGACCATTTCAGCAAAGTGCCGCGCATCTTTGGGCGTCAGGGACGAGCAGACCTCGAGAATTTTGTCAGACACCTCATTGAAACTGTGTTTCTCGTCATTCCAGAGCAAAGCGACAAACAAAGGTGGTGACTCCTGCCCGTCATCACCGTCCAGCCGCGCCTTGCCTTTGGCTGGGAAGGCGGATTCGTACGTGGGCTGCCGCTTAATACTGTCCACAACATCTGGCCCTATCACAATCTGGGTTTGCTTAGGTGCGTGGAGCAGTGTCTCGAGTAGGAATGCCATGAGCATCGCACAAAACTCGCTGAGTGCGTGGCGAACACTGTCGGGCACAGCGGCCATGATGTCGTCGAGCGTCTGCTCAGATGAGGCATGGTTCGACGCTGTAGAAGCTTCCTGATCCCTTTCATTCCATGGATGTAGACTGTGAAATTCGCATCCCAAGTCGCTATGCCATGCCTCATCGTCACCACAATCACAGCAAGCGTCGCCGTCGTCGGCCACCGAAAACACCACGTCGTGATTCTCGAGCGCGTGGATCGAATGCCGATAGCACATAGCACACTGTACACATGTGTCATCATACGAGCAGTCATGGCACCGGAAGATGGGCTCACCCTTGCGGAATACGTGACCGCAGGCCATACCACGGCGGTTTTTTGAGTATTCCGGCTGCAGAGGCTCCGAGGCACTGTCCTGCATGTTTGCTAGTGCATCTGCACGTTGCTGCGCCTGGCTAATATGCCAGTCATACTTGTCTAGCAGCGCGTACGCCTCAGGCACACTCGGCACGACGGACGCTGGGAACAAGTACGACACCGGCACGACCGACAGTAGCTCGTGGCACAGGCGCTCACGTACCTCGCGTGCACGTTCCGGGGTCATGCGGTATGTATCCGCATTCCCACGTGTCGGCATCGTAGCAATGCGCGGTAGAAGCTCAACTACCGCGCTTGCCTCGCTCATGACGTCCCAAACCACAGGAAGAAGTGGAGCAGCGCCACAAGGCGTCGGTGGTCTGGCGACTTTGGCCGTGTGAAGTGTCACGTGGGGGACGGCGAGACCTCGAGGGGGTGTGGAGATGCTGGTGGTGGTGGACGACGACGACGACGAGCATGGAGTTTGATCCGCCGCGTGTCAGCTCGCGTGACGAGCGGGACGACGTGGGTACATGGCGCGCGAATGCTACGGCATGTGCTCTGTCGGATATTCGGTCACATATGATTGATCGGAATTGCATGGACCTGTTTATGATGGAGGCGGCGCTCACACTGCAGACCAGTGCCGCACGCAAGGCACGGCAGGCCAATGATGTCGTGGCGCTCTTGGAGGCACAGGACCCTGGCTCACATATCCCGCCCCGACTGTCGGCATCAGATGAGGCGGATATGGCCGCTGGACGCATGGAGTCGCTGGGCCGGCATGTGGGTGCCAATTTGACCGAGATACTCTTGCGTGACAAGCCGCGCTTGCCTGACACTTTGGACCGCGTCAAATTTGTGTGCAAGGAACTTTGGAGTGTGGTGTGGAACAAGCAAATCGATAATTTGCGCACGAACCACCGCGGCGTGTTTGTGCTTCAAGACCAAGCCTTTCGTGCACTCATGGCCCTCGGACAGCCCGATGCAGCCCATGTCTACGTCTCGATGCAACTGTCCTTCGCGTCAGGACTCCTGCTCGGCGCCCTTGAGCGTCTCGGTATACCATGCTCGGTCCAGGCAGACGCGGAATACCCCCCTGTCTGTTCGTTCCACGTGCGATTAATGTCCATATAGCTACGGGAACCTAGTCCATATCGCTTTCACTCTCGCTCTCACTCTCGTCCTCGTTCGACGATGATTCCGATGCCACAAGATCATCGTGCTTGGTGGCCGTGTCAGCTCCAGCAGTATGGGCGTCCGATGTGCCAGATGTAGCAGCGGGCGCCGAGGCGGCGCCGGACGACACATCGTTGAACTGCTGCAACTGCTGCTGTAGGCGCGCAATGCGCGCAGCTTCTTCGTCCTCGTCCAAGTTCTTCTTCTTCAAGCCACCCGTGCCACGCTTACGTCCATCGATAGGCGCACTGGCAGGCACAGGTTTGCCATTAGGACCGATCTCAGCGGAAGAGGCGCTCTTCTTCTTAGGACGAACGACATACTTGTACAGCTTGTACAGCGTCTGGGGCGAAAGCTCATCAATATCAAGCTCAATTTCTTCATCTTCTGCGCCCTGCGCATCCGGTGGCTTGTCCTCATTGATGATGCGAATCGCACCCTCCAGGCGCTCGTCAGACAGCTCTGTGATTTTGGCAGCCAGCTCCTCCTTCTGGTCAAACGTCACAGTGCGCACATCGTCCTCATCGGATCCGGCGCCTGCGCCACGTTTCCGGGACGTCGGCGAGGAGCCACTCGTGCGTGGCTTCTTGGCTGCAGGACTCTTGCGCTTCTTATCACCCGCCTTGCTCTTCTTGTCGAGAGACGAGGCGCTGCGCTTCTTGTTCTTGCGCTTCGACATGCCCGTCACGCTCATGGCACCAGCCAACGCAGCCTGGACCGAGTTGAGCGCAACGCGCGTGCTCGTAATCAAAAGAGGGTTTTTGTTCTTGCCGCTCTCCAGCGTTTCAAGCGTGCTTTCCAGCTCACCGATCTGTTTTTGCAGTTGCTGCACAAGCACTGCATTCGCATCGTCGTCATCCTCATCGTCGTCGTCGTCGTCCTCATCATCGTCTTCATCCTCATCATCGTCATCAGCAGGGAAGGGAGGTGGGACAGGCTTCTTTTGCATCTTGGCTTCGTATACATCTTTCAGGGTTGCGCCCATAATGTATACGTCCGAGTCGGGGGGGTTGAAGGTAAAGCAATTGCGGAACATGAGTTGCATATCTGCATCAAAGGCCGCCAAGTCAGGGTGGCCACCACTCTTGAGCTTGCGCTGTATCGGAATCAGGGCGATGGGCTTTTTAATGATCGAATAGTACGCCGGCGCCCAATCAAAATCCTTGGCTGGCAGGTCATAAAACACCCAAGCGACGTCCTGGTGTGCCGGTTTGAGCAAGTCGTCGATGACGCGATAGCAAAACTTGAGTTCGTCACTAATGACCTTGGCCCAGTACGACTGTTCACGCTGCGAAATATTTTCCATACTCCTTCCCAAGCGGGCCGCGACCGCGCGCTTCGATGCAGGATTCATATACTCTTCTGTCCATGGCAAATCACGCGACGGCGGCGGATGGATCTCGCGCTTGGGTCGGCCACCCGTGGCAGAGCGGCGGATCGTAGGAAGAGCCGAAGAGTTGCGACGTGCTCGGGCCTCAGGGGAATTTTGCTCTTCTGCCACGGCCACCGCCGTCGCAAGACCTTTACGCTGTTTCTCAAAGACAGATCGAAGCACCTCTGCGTTCTTAGAAAAGATATGCTCAGCGCCATTGAAGCGCACGCAGTTGTTGAATACGCGAAATACATCGCGCTCAAACTGATCCACTGTCGTGTAATAGTCCTTCTCAGGATCAATACGCTTGGAGTCAATCGCATGCTTCAACTTGTCTGTCATGCGTGTTTGAGAACTGTTAGTAGAGGTGGCCAATTTAATGCGGTGTGATGTTAGGGCCAACTTTAGATCGATCGTTCCAAGATCCATCGGCTCTTTGATGATCTGGGTATAATGCGGAATCCGCAATGCAATGGGATCCACAGGCTGGAGGAACGCACCAGCCTCACGTCGCGACTTGAGCGACCGAATAGTGTTTTGGGCATACTTTACATGCGGCATGGCAATGTCTTGATGAGTGAGACCGTCATCCTCTTGCTGGGCGCCAGTCTCTGAGTGGTTCACGTTGGCATCTTGCGGTGCATTCGTCGGCGCTGCAGCAGGAGTGGGATTGGATTCCTGAGGTGCACTTGTAGACTGCTGAGAAGCCTGTGACTCATTTTTCTCTGGTTCCGCATCCTTGGGTTGCTCTGGCTCAGAGGGCTGAGCAGGCTGTTCGCTCGTAGGCGCCTCTACTTTTGCGTCAGTGGGCTGCTCCGACTGAGAAGGCTGAGCAGGCTGTTCGCTCGTAGGCGCTTCTATTTTTGCGTCAGTGGGTTGCTCTTCTTTAGACGGAGCGGCTTCATTAGGCTGCGCTGGAGCAGCTGCTGGTACTGACGCAGCGGATGTCTCTGACTGAGGCTGTGCATCCTGGGCCTCGGCATTTGTTGCAGGAGCCGGGGCATGGCTCTCGGTTACAGGGGCCGTGTTCGTGGAGTCACGTTCCTGTGGAGCTGCCGTGTCCGTAGCTGTATTCGTGGGCTGTGTAGCATCTCGGTTTTGGTCATGATTCTGTGTGCTTTGCGACACTTCCATGTTGAATTAGTCACACAGGTTAAGATGTGTCTGCCAAAGCGGATGGGACGAGACAGACTGCAGGCGGACGCGTTTGAGCAGCGTTCTTCGCAAGACGCGTGGGGCAGGGATTCCACGCGCGTGTCGCGAAACCCCTCCAATATATAGTTGCTTGAGCTTCTGCGGCAAAATAAATACGGGCCAATCAAAATGTGCCTTTGTATGCATGAACCAATTCGTCGTGAAAATCACCAGGTTCAGTGCACGTGATAACACTTTGGGCACGCCATCAATTCAGGGGCCACGGCACACGATCTCCACGGTCGGCCTGCCAACGATGACCAAGAAAAAAAGGGCCTCCGAGTTGGATGCTTGGTGTTGGTACTGCGATCGTGAGTTTGAAGATGAAAAGGTGTTGATTCAGCACCAAAAGGCACGGCATTTCAAGTGCCCATTTTGCCCAAGGCGATTGAATACAGCAGGCGGATTGGCCGTGCATCTCGGCCAAGTGCACAAGGCGGAGCCTGACAGGTATGTGAGCATGGCGACTTATTGGCAGACTCGAAAATACCCTTCCTGGACGGGACTCATTTGAGATTGAGATTTACGGCATGGTCGGCGTACCAGACAGTGACCTGATTTCTTGGCAGGTGCGCCGAAGTGAGCGCATGGCCCAACATACATCGAGAGCATCACATGGTATGCCATCACAATCTAAGCGTCCCCGCATAGAAAAAGGTCCCATTCCGGCGGATCATTTACGCGCGCAACTGGAGGCACACAAGGCGCTCATGAGTGGCGCGACTACCACGTCTGCGCCTCCTCATATTACGCAGCCGGCCATATCAGCGACGCCCCCTCCGCCGCCACCTCCGCCTTCCATGCCTTCTGTGTCTGCGCAGGGGATCCAAGCGCCCGAGGCGCCTCCTACGCACAAGCCAACTGCGCAGCGTGGCGAAAAAGTACGTCTCGTATACACGGACACCATTCGTTGTCCTGAAGAGAACATGGCATCTCTGCCAAAGTATGCGTACGTTGAGCCAGTATTGTGATGTGCACAGCGAGACCCTTGGTCTGCGTCTACGCCGAACACAGACCCGTGTGTACGAAGGCGCACAAACCGGTCAGTCTTGCTTATATACCTATATTGATGTTTATGCGATCAGCAGCAGTCTGAGGAAATAGAGTGCGCGCCCTGCATGCGCATGACCCAGCTACGGTCGGCGGCGTACATGGCCGGCGTCATAGCGAAGGGGTGAGAGAGTGTCGGCCGATGTCACGTGCAGTCCACCTGTTGGGCGCGACAAATTCTGGGGTAGACAGCGCCGCGGCTGTCGTAGCAGCAGGTGCACAGCTTTGGCGCCGTCCATTGTGGTAGTGGTGGTGGTGTTGCATGGAGTCTGCATCAGCCTCACTACGAAACTCGCTGCGTGGTCGGAGAAGAGGTTATGAATCTGTGCTAGGCTCTTCTTCGCGGGCCCCATCGCTCTTAGATGAGGGCACACACGATGACTGGAACGATGACGACGAGTTTGAGGATGCAGTTCAAACGCGCAGTTCCTACGACGAGACAGACCCGTATGCAGAAAGTGATGGATACTCAGAAGCTGATCCTTATGATATGAACGAATCTGCTTATGCGCGAGGAGACAGCTGGCATGATTATGACGATGAGTGGGAGAGCGATTTCCATCGAGAGGAAGACTCTGAGCTACTTTCTCACAGCGACGGGTCGGACCCGGCTGGTGTGGCCGGTATAGGCACCCGTCGCTCTGGGCGCACCGCGCCGGATAGCCGAAGCCGTGGCGTGTATGTGGAGCATCCGCACACGGCGTTTGAGGATGTGGCGGTGGCCGAGGAGCCGGATCAGGAGCCTCTGCCGTTCCATCCTGATGAGTTGGACCCAGAAACGGCGAAGGTGGAAGATTTCCCGGCATTTTTCCATCATAAAGTGGGTGAGTATGGTGACTTCAATTGGTTTTCTCGCTTCTATCTGGAAATTCGTCAGCTGTTCATGCTTCTGCTGACGACCATCGGTCTCTCTATGGTGATGGGACTGGCGATTCTTCGATACATGAATCCGTTCCGCAAAAACTATCCCAAGGCGCGCGTGGACTTTGAGTATGAGAGGCGCATCACGGGTGAGCGGTACAGTGAACGCGTGCAGTACTACGCCGAGTTTTGGGGCTACCAGTGCGAAGAGTATGACATCATCACGCGGGGTGGCTGGATCCTCAAGGCGCATCGTATTTCAGACCCGCGTCGCCCAGGTGGTCGCGGCTACCCTGTCGTGCTGCAGCACGGTATTCTGTGCACGTCGCTCTTCTTCTTCACGTCCGAGGAGCGGTCTCTCGGCTTTTGGTTGGTGGACCAGGGCTTTGACGTGTGGAGTACCAACATCCGCTCCAACTTTGGGGCGGGTCATACCACCTACAAGCGCTGGGACCCGCGATTTTGGGCGTGGAGCCTGATCGAACTGGGTGACGACCTGGTGGACGTGGTCGATTTTGTTTTGCGTGAGACGGGATACCGGCAGCTAGCCTTCGTGGGGCACTCCCAAGGCACTGGCAGTATGTTTTTGGCGCTTGAAAAGTACAAGGAGCTGGGCACGAAGCTATCGTCTTTCACGGCGCTCGGGCCGGCTGTATACCCAGGCAAGTCACTGAACCGCCTTCCGTTTCGCGTCATGCGCATGGTGCCGTCCCGCTGGGCATGGTCCCTGGTGTTTGGCGTGCGAGAGTTTATGCCGCCTCTCGGTATCGTGCGGCAAATCTTGCCCAAATTCTTGTTTGGACACATGGCCTACATTGTGTTTGGCTATTTGTTCGACTTTCACGACCACAACTGGGTCGACCGCCACAAGCCCAAGGTGTTTTGCGCGACAGGTGTGCTTACGTCGAGTGAGCTGCTCTACTACTGGCTGCACTGCTTCGTGGCGCGTGGCTGCGTATTCGATCCGCGCCTGCGTCGGCCTTGGTTCCCGCCGACGTTCCCTCCGCTGACGATCGCGTACGGCACCATCGATCATCTCGTCGTCGGTAAGCCGCTCATTGACCGTCTGCTGGCCTATGAAAGCAATGTGCAGATCGTACATATTCTCGAGCTGCAGGGCTACGAGCACATGGACATGGTGCTGGGCTGCGACGCGTTCAAGGTCGTGTACCCGAAGATCAAGGACACCATCGTGCGTACGATCGACCCCGAGGACGTGCCCTTTGTTGAGGTCCCGCGGACGGGTCGTTACATCTAAGATTTTGGTTCTATATCCACAGCTGTAATGTACAAATGGTAGTGTACACATCACCACGGCCGCTGAGTCGCCGCCGTGGCCAGGGCCATGTCGCCCGATGGTGCTGCATAGGTGCCGAGATGCATGCGATCGAGAGCCGATACCATCTCCTCGTGGCCCACAGGCTCCGAGCGCCTCGCTGGACGCGAAGTCGGCGCACGGTAGACGCCTTGTTGGCGCGACTCGCGACGCGACTTGGGCTCGTCATTCGTGCCGCGCTGGAGCTTGCTCTGGATGCGCTTGCCGTACGGCGTGTGTCGGATCGATGGCAGGATCGGGCGAATACACTCGATCAGTTGCGCACGCTGAGCGGGTTCGGCATAGTCGAGGCACGTCTGCACGACGTAATTGGCGAACGAGTCGCGAAGGAGCAACTCGAGACGATGCGCATCGAGCAGCTCAGCCACGAGCTTGTGGCGCATGGACGGCTCCGCCACACGCAGGCACTTTTCCATGACGTTCGAGCTGAATTTTTGCGTCGACAGCTGGTATACATGGCCCAGAAACTCGTGCGTGATCGCGGCTGTAAACGCCGGTTCGTTCAAATCGAGCACGTACTGCACAACATAGTTGCCGAACGGATCTTGCACAAGCGTCAGCGAGTACATGGTGATCTCGCGCACAAGCTGCAGGCGCTGAGCGTGCGATGCATGGTCAATGCACCGCTGCAGGACACAGCACCCATGGCGGTGTGTCGCCACATCGACGCAGTGCGCAGCCACAGAATCATAGATAAACTGGTTGTCCTGTGCGTCGAGGCGATGCAGACACTTTTGGATGACATGGTTGCCGTTCAAGTCCTTGATGAGCTCCACGACGTGCTCGGCAAACGCCTGAATAATCACGAGCGTCTGCGTGCGCGTCGACAAGAAGTCGATCGTCTTTTGCACCGCACGTGTGCCGTGCATGTTCAGCGAGATGCTCACGAGGTCGTCACCGATCGATTCCACAATCAGGTCGCGCTGCGCATTGGTACAGTGCTCCAGCAGCTTCTGGCACAGGTAGTTGCCAAAAGGATCCGTCATCAGCTCCGCAAAGTACGGAAATGTCTCCGCAAAGATCAAATCGCATTGCGCCGGTATACGCTCGTCCAACTTGCGCTGCAAGAAGCGGCACCCAAACTGGTCGCGGCACAGCTGCGCAATGTCTCCACGCAGCTCGTCGAGCTGCATCGAGGCGAGGTCCACGTCCGAACGGCGCATCGACCTGGGCACCTCATCGACCGCCCTGGTCCGCTTGCGCTCCGCACGTCGTCCATTCATGCGACTGGCATCTGGCTCTGGCACGCGGCACCCCATGTTGCCTAGCGACGGTAGCGACGAAACCAGCGGTGACGTGCCGGGCATCGGTCGCGCGTCCATCGACAAGTCAGGCACGGGAGGCGCAAATGAAGCCGCCATGGACGCTGTGGGCGTGTCATGCGGAAGAAGAAGAGAGGCAGCCGCAGCCGCCGTGGCGGCCGGTGGCGCAGAAGTGACCGAGAGACTGTCGCGACTCGGAGTCTGAAGTCGCTCTGCATGAAGCCACGGTGACAGTGCCATGCTATCATGTGTGGGCCGCTTGGTCATGCGCGACAGAGAAGCAAGGTCCAGAGCGCTCGAAAATGTCGAGAGCTGGGGCGCGATTGGCGACGGCTGTCCGGGATGGGGACTCAAGCCCTGCGTTTCTTGCGGTTTCAGCAGAAGAGGAAAATCGTCGTCTGCAGCAGCAAGGTTGTACCTGCGGATGAACGAGTCGTCGGTCGCCTCCAGCTCGTCATCAAAGAGAAAGGGCTCGTGAAAGGCCGGCACGATTCGCTCGGCGGACGGCATGACCGCTGACGCGCCCCGGGGAGTCGCCGACACCGACGCAGACTTCGGATCGGTAGAGCTCATGCTATCTCTGCTTCTCGGTGGGTGGGGTATCATGTGCAAGCTTGATCGCAGGCCACCAGGGTGCCCCGAATGTCTTGCGTGGTTGCCAGTGAGTTGACGTGCACAAACCGCGAGCGAGGCAAGAAGAAAAACCAGGTGCCACGTGCTGGATATTCCCTGCGGTATTAGTCAGCTACCATGGCCAATCGTCTATGTAGCTCCTTTGCTCTTGCGTGGCTTGGTCGGTCGGATGAGCGCATCGCGTTGATCGTCCTTGGGCGGGTCATCGACATCGTCTGGTTCATCGTCCACGTACGCTTCTTCATTGTCAGGTATGCTCTCAGATGCCAGCGCACGCGCTTTTGGCGCGGCACCCGTGGCGCCCGGCTGAAAGGCGACAGGGTGCGTGGCTGCATTGTAGGCGCGGGTCCATGCAGACTTGGCCGAGGCTGGGAGCTTTTTGAGTCGGTCCTCGCGGCCGTGTGTGAGTTCGAGTTCAACTAGCGTCTCGCGATCTTGTGGCATGAGGTAGTATTCATCCATAGCCTGCATCGCGTCCCGGATGCCTTCTTGTCCACGGTCCAGCAGAGGGTCGACCACCTGGCCCAGGAGGCCCGAGACGTACGACTGACGCACGTCGTCTTTCGATCCCGTCGTGCGAAGACGCAGGTGCGTTTGCAGCTCGACCAGCTGGCGCTGCAGCCGCATGCGCTTCGAGTTTTGGCCTAAGAATGAGGGGAAAGCGGGGAAGGACGAGTGTCCACCATACGTCAACGAACAAGGGCGGATCGTGCTGGCAATGCCGTGGTGTGGTAAGAGCGACCAGTGCTGCTGCGCTCCGCGCATAAGAGATTCGATCAAATCGCTGTCAGAGATCGAGTTAGAGGCTTGGGCAATCGCATGTAAATGCTTCCACTCACGCAGCGGCGCCGCCGATTCTTTCTGAACAGGCGCAGGCAGGCTCTTGATATAGTTTTCGGCAACCATCAGCGGCACAATCGAGTGGTCCTGGAAGTAGTAGTCAAGCTTGTCGTTGAGACTTTGCTTGTTGAGGGGTCCGAACCGCTGAGGACTCATGAGCTCGCTGTACAACGAGAAGGGCGTATGCATGGTGGGCTTCTGGTGCATCGCACCAAAGGCCTTGCCCTGATCGAAGGACATGGTTTTCTGGGACAGCTTCCATGTCGAGAGCATATTCGTAACAAGACGCAGATCACCTTGCGCTGCGAGGATGAGCTGGTCCATGACTTCGGCAGGAACGCGCAATCCCTCGCGGAAAGCAATCGAAAGCATGCGCGAACGAATCGCCTGGACCGTCGGCTTTGAAAAGGTCATGTTGAAGGTCGTGGTGTACAGAGGCTGCATCTTGGGATTGCGTCGGTCGTTGCAGATGCAAATGATGGGGACTTGGCTCTTGCGAATCAGGGCATTGATGGCTCCCACGCCCCCTCGATCACCACCCGACATGCCATCTACCTCGTCGAGCACAATCGCAAGTCGCCCCTTCGTCGGTTGACCCCGCATCCAGCTGCCAATCGAGCGATTATGGATGGTATCAGACAGCTCAGATTCCAAGAGTTTCTTGCTGCGAGTATCACTCGCATTAAGCTCAAGGACTTCGTAGCCTTCGAGCGCGCATACCAAGTGCACGGCGGTAGTCTTGCCGATGCCTGGTGCACCAGAGATGAGCATACCTCGGAACGTATTGGTGGCATTAGGACCTGGCTTCTTAAAATTCGCTTTGAGAGACTTGGGCCAGTCACGGAGCCACGCCTGCAGCTTTTCGATCTGCGCCTTGTTGCCGACCAAGTCACGCAATTGGCGCGGCGCATACTTGGACGTCCAGAGCTGACCGGGCGTTGTATTCGGGGTGTCGAGCGCTTTTGCCGCAGCCTGTACCTTTTTTTCCTCTTCTTCGAGCTTCTTTGTGACCGCGGGATCGAGCTTTTGCGTGCCGCGCTCGGCAATGAGGCCCAAAAAGCCGTCTTCATCGAGTGTCTTGATTTTGTTTTTTTGAATCATCTCGAGCTTTTTCGCGCCTGCACCCTCGCCCAGGATCACATAGGACGTCTTAGACGAAGGAGCCGTCGTAACCTTCGCACCGTACCGCTTTGCCAAATCCACGGCATCGTCTCGCGATATACTTGATAGCTCACCAGTGAAAACGAGCGTGAGACCCGCTAGGCAATGTGGCTTGCCCTCGGGGATGGCCTTGCTGCCAGGCGCTACAGGACCTGCAGCCCGGCGCTGTGCCATCTGCCTCCATACAGGCTCAGACTTGATGCGCTTGGCATCGCCACCGTCAGAGGCACCGGCGCGTTTCTTGTCCATGGTCAGGGACGCGACGCGTGTCGCTGGCGGAGACCCTTGGATATGGCTTATGTCATCGAATGACACCATGGCCCCTTGGCTCTGGGCCACGACGACGAGCCAATGTCGGCTCCGTACGCATCGGCGATCGTCGTGTCCATTACCCCCAAGGAGCCTTCGTGCTTTGCAGGTGAGGAACTTCAATGCACGATCACGTTCACGAATACCAACGCGCCACCACGAAGTGATCCACGTCGTCGCTCGGTGCGATCGGCCTCTGGGCCACAGCGACAGGGTCTCGTGGCCGTGGGCACAGATGCGCCGTCGCCGATCCAGGCTTCTGCGAGTCCTGTGGCACATCGAAAGCCAAAGACGTTCCCGTACTCGCATCCGCATGCGCGCCAAAAATCTGTCGTCGCGTACCAAGTCGAGGACCTCAGCCGGGCCTTTGGACTTCTACAGTCGGAGGAGGAAGAGGAGCCTATGTTCCAGCCATCTCCGCACCCCGACATGTTTGTATCACACAATGAGGCCATGGATGCAGCCATGCGAGACTCGGTCATGACGTGGGCAGGCGACTCTGTCAGCCCTCTCTTTCCTTCTCGGGACACGCTGCCGGTAGGATACGAAAAGCTGCTGTGGACGTTTGCGCAGTTCGGCGGCACGATGGAATTAGAGCACTCGCTCATTCGTCCGACTGATTTTGATCGGCTGCGTATGCGACTTGCGCGTGGTGAGCTCCCTCGCAGCGTCCCATCGTCTCCCGCATCGTCGAACGGTACGCCACGCACGTTGGGCGGCGGTGAGTTTGGGTATGATGCCGAATATGAAGCAGATGGACTTGAGTTTGACAAGGGCCTGTCTCTCGCGAATCTGCGCGAACGACATGCACCAGCCATGGCCACGATTGCTGCTTTGTTATTTGGCCGCTCCACGACGCCGCGGTCGCGTCACGTCCGAACAGGATCCACGCTCTCAGACATCCAGACGCGCGCTTTAATGAGCCGCACGTTGCCAACCTACTCGACGCCGCCATCGATGCTGGGCATCGATATGGTGCTGGCACCTGGCGAGCAGCGCTCTTTCACCTTTTCACTAAAGTTGCCGGCCGACCTGCCACCTTCATTTCATGGGCATTCGGTGCACTTTGACTACTACCTGACTGTGGGCACAAGTCGGCTGGATGCGCGGACGGGCACGCAGCCATCGCGGCTCTTGCATGTGCCGATTCGTGTGTACAATCACGTTGCGCCAGGGGTAGGCGCTCTAGCCCGGTTTGATTTGCTCAATCCCATCGTCACGCCGCACGCGGACGACGGCGCTGTCGTGGCCGAAGCAAGCCGCGTGCCGCACGGAGATGCCGAGGCAGAACGCGAGCTTACAGCGCAGTGGATCGAGCAGCTGCTGCAGGACCATCAGCCATCGACGGAACGCACAGATCCCTTGCCGGCACCGACATGCATGGACGCCGTACTGGACTTGACGCTGCGAGCAGGCAAAGTGTCGTATGATATTGCTAAAAATGGCCACGTGGCAGCCGTACTAACGCTCGCACGAGCCAAGTACCGCCTGGGCGACAGTGTCCAAGCCCTGGTGCGAATGAATGCGCCTGATGCGATGGTCCGTATTGTGCGAATCGCAGCGAGTCTCGAGTCGCACGAAGAAATTGACGCTAGCATGGCGCTACTTCCAACAGGTCGTATCCAAAAGGCCACGACGCAGGTGTATGCCACGCATCATGAAAATACACTGGATACAAGGCAGACGAGCTTTGCACTTGTCATTCCGAGCGGTGCCACACCAGAATTTGTGACCAGTGGTATCCGTCACGGCTGGTCTTTGCGTCTCTCACTTCTAACGCAGACGTCCCATCAGGGAGCAGTGGCGGTGCAGCCGCCGCCGCACATCGAGGCACGTAGCGAGGGGTATGCTGCGTACCACCACTCGTACCACGGTGCACCAGCCTTGTGTGGACATAAGGGCCCCATTTCCACGCGCCTCGAGATTGTCGAGTGCTCTGTGCCCGTCACAGTCCTTCCCAACCGCTCGAAACGCAGGACGGGACCGGTAGAGTTGTATGCTTAGATTACAGTTCATCCCATGGTCGTCGTCGTCGTTCACTCGATGACGGAAGGTCGTGAGGGGGCGTAGGTGAGCTCATCTCCGTCGCCTCGGAGCTTGTAGGCTCGGCATGGAGAGTGCTGTCACTCGACGACGAAGGGACACTGTCGATCGTGGCAGCATCGTCATGGTTGCCCGAAGAGTCGAGGGCCGTGCTTGTGGCCATCGTTGCAGGTGTCTCGGAAGCGATGGGTTCAGGTATAGTGCTCGTCGGATCAGAGTCGGTGCGCTTTTGACCTGCTGCGGTCGACTCGGATACCTCTTTGTCGGTAGGGACCGATTCGGTGCCGGTGCTTGTTGCTGCAGACGAGGGATCTTCGTGAACCAAGAAAGTGGTGCTCTTTGCGGTGAGACGTTCCTTTGTCGATATCGGCTCAGAGAGGGCGCTCGTCGATGCAGAAATAGCATCCTCCTCCCGAGCCAAGAAAGTAGCACTCTTTTCAGGAACAAGGTCGTCTGTGGGCATCGGCTGGGGAGACGAGCCTGACGATGTTGACGAGGCATCCTCTGACGGAACCAAAGAAGCAGGGCTCTCTGCGGTGAGAATGTCTTCGGAAGAGACAGGCGCAGGTATGGCGCTTATCGATGCAGAACCCGCGTCCGCTGAAGAAACGGACAAAGTGGCACTCTCGTCGGTGAAGCGCTTGTCCGCAGAGGCCGAGGACGCCTCGCTCTGTGACTCCGTCAAGACCTTTCCAGGGGCGGCCGATGCAGTGACAGCCTTTTCTGTCGGAGACAAGAATGCCGGACTTGTTTCCGCCAATCTGTCGTCTGCGTGGGCCGAGTCAGGCAGGTCGGCAGGGAGGGGAGACGCGCTACTCTCACTGAAAGAGCCGGGACTCTCGCTCCGACTGGGCGGTGTGGGAGAAGCAGTCAGTTCCACGACGTCGACCCAGGGTTTGTCGGCAGACTTGGGCGCATGCTTCCTGTGTCGCCGGGGGACAGCCTCTTGTGAAGACGCAAACCGAATGGCTTCCTCGATCGGATCACGCTCGCGAGAAACGCGCTGAGGCTCTCGATGCTGGAGTGCCGAAAAGAGACCTAACGCACTGGATCCGATCGAGCTGGATGCATGCCATGTCAGACTCACGGCGTGAATACCGCGACTAAAGATGCGGGCATACAAAATATACAAGACACACGCGAGAAAAAAGGTGATGGATGCTCCAAGGATCCCGAGATCGACTAGCTCTGCGCGTTCCATTTGACGAATCATGGATACAGAGTCACGCAATAAATCATTGAACGAAGCATACTTGTTCGACACCTGGGCGATCGTTTCCGATGACTCGGTCAGCAGCTGCGTAGAGTATCCTGACTTTTCCAGCTCGGACGACATGAGCTTGACGGTGCGCTGCAGCGCCCCTGTCACCTGCTCGGATGTAGCACTCGCACGATCCATCGGCGCCGCACGGACGCCGCTGTTCTGCCGTGCTGCATGGCTCAGCAACGCGGACCGTGCCGAAGCTTCCTGTCGCGACGCGGTAGCACGGTGCGCAGCGAGCAAGGCACGCCGCGATGCCTGGCGCACACGCATCAGCTCGTGCCTATTCGTGTCCACCAGAGTCTTGAGAGCAGCTCGCTCCGCTGCTGACTCGGCATCATCTATATCGTCCGCCATCTGCTGTACCAGGGACGCGATGCGTTGCAGAGTCTCGTGCAATTCGGTCTCATACTCCGACACATCTTTGCATTCACTAAGACGCGGAATTTGCACATGGTACACATCATGAAGTCGGCGCGACACGGCATCGCGCAGCCGCAGCGCCTCTGCCGGCAAGGCGGTCTGTGCCTGGTCCATGAGGAGAAAGTGGTGAGTGGCCTTAGTCAGCCTTGCCCCATCACCCCGAGACCTGTCACCCCATCATGTCCGACGTCCGTGGGCCTGTCACGCTGGATGTGGTCCTACGGGCCCTGGATCAGATTCCATTCTCGTGGCCATTCGTAGGGATTCTGCCGCTTCTGGCGCTCGTGTATGAGAGACGCGGCGCCGAGTCGTGGTCGGGACTCGTGTTTCCCTGGCCCACCGTGTCGGAATGGCACGACGTGCTCATGGTGCGTCACCCATTCGTGGTGGGCTGCATCATTTTCATTCTTCTCAGATACACGAGTATGCACATGTCGCGCCTTGCTCTGAATCTCGGGGAGCCCAGGCCAGACAAGCCCGACTGGAAGGAAGATGTCATTGTGATTACGGGGGGCTCTATGGGCATTGGCAAGGAGCTAGTTCAGATTCTGTCGCGTGAGCACAAGGCCCGGATGGCCGTGCTTGATGTGCTTGAGCCGACCTACGCCGCTGCGTCTCACGGTGCTCCGGATATTTTGTACATACGCACGGACGTGACGAGCGAACAGGCGGTGGCTCAGGCTCAGGCTCAGATAATCGAGCGGTTTGGCCGCTCGCCCTCGTATGTCGTGAGTTGCGCTGGCGTCGCACCGGCTGGGGCATTGCTAACGTCGCCTGTCAAGATGTTCACGCGCGCGTTCGACATTAATGCAGCCGCGAACGTTGTCCTGGCTCAAGCGTTTTTGCCAGCCATGATCAGCAACAACCATGGCCATTTCATGACGGTTGCCAGCTCAGCCTCGTACTTTTCGCTGCCAAATCTGTGTGCCTACTCGATGAGCAAGACCGCGGCTCTCGCGTTCCTCGAGTCGCTCCGCGCCGAGCTTCGTGCCGTATACAAAGCGTGTCGCGTTCGCACATCGGTCGTCACGCCGACCAAAGTCCGCACGGTCCTTGCTGAGGGCTTGAATGAGGGTGATGACGACTTCTTGATGCCGGTGCTGGAGCCGATTCAGGTCGCCCGCGCCATGGCCGATACGCTGAATAGCGGGCTGAGCCGCAATATTTCGCTGCCTCTGGGCTCGGCATTGCTGCCTTACCTGCGCGCCCTGCCTGAATGGTACCGCGGCGCACTGCGTGCCATGGGCAACACGGACGCGCTGGTCACACCCGAGTCTATCTCACGTGGCCAGCAAGCTCTTCGGGGCCATCAGAGCAATCTGGACCACATGAAAAAGTTGGGCGTACATAGCTAAATTAGGCCACTTTCCTCCACACGACGATGTATCCGGCGGCGTGGCGAGCCTTTCATGCCGCGCACTTTGAGGATCCCACACGGCGCGCCTGGTTCGCGGAACACATAGCGCGGCAACCACCTTTATATACCCCGCCACCTGTCACACTGCAAGAACGAGAGGATGCATGGACGACCTTGGCCCACGGCGAAGACGAAGCAGCATGGCAGAGACGCCACCATGTGCAGTACCTCACACCTGGTGCTGCGCGCATCTTTGACACCAGTCGACGTTTTCGCGAAGCACGCTCACGAGATCATACGGATCAAGACCTCCAGCGGCTTCGGCAGCGCGCTCTGGATGACCTCGTGGCACGGAAATCCTAGGTACGTACCCCTGCACCAGGTCCCAAGATGCGTGTCATCCTTACCCGCGACTCCTGAGCGCATGCACTCGCATGCATCAGTGCTTGTCACTGGGTGCATGTCCCAGCTGCATGTTTCTTACCCTGAGGACCTGGGCCTCGAGATTGGCATGGTGCGCTAACGCGGCATCAGGCACATCACGTGACAGAAGCGCCGGGCCCCGCCGTTCGGGTCGTCGTATCGCTCGTCTCCGTTTTTTCTCTCCTTGTAGTTCTTTGTACCATGCTCGCTCTCCGTACCATGATCCCCCGCGCCGCTGCACTGCGTGCGGCTGTTAAGCCTTCGATGCGCCGCTACAACTCGTCGCTCACGCCTAACCCCGAAGCTGCGAAGGAATTCATCGAGCAGCGCCAGCACGCCTTTGAGCACGCCGGCAAGTCGGCTGAGCTGTGGCGCAAGATTAGTCTGTATGTGCTGATCCCGGGCGCTGTTGTCCTGGGTGCCTACATGTACAAGATTGAGTCGGAGCACCACGCGCACCACGAGCACATTCTCGAGGAGAACGATGGCCAGCTGCCCGAGCGCCCCGACTACGAATACGTGAACATGAAGAGCAGGAACTTCCCATGGGGTCAACAGTCGCTCTTCTTCAACCCCAAGGTCAACTACCCGGCCCCTGAGATGTAGGCTGGTCGATTTGTCTAGTCACCGCTGAATAGCCTTGATTCAATATACGTTTCACATGGGAATCTATAGTGTGTATCACTTGGCATCAGATGTGCCATCGTCACTCTCTTCAAATAGAATCTCTTCGATCCGCCGCGACAAGGCGGCGATTTCGCGTTCCGGAGACACGTCCTGTCCAGATGTGTCTGCTGCCGTGCTCGTGTCGGCCTGCTCGTGCTCGCTCTCAAACGTGCCGATCCGGGACTGCAGCTGGCGTACCAAGTCAAGCAGATGTGGACTGTCGCGAATGTGCTGCTCAAGTTCATGGTTGCCACTCTCGAGGAGCTGAATCAGAGTCCACACCGCAATGTGCTGGAATGTCGTGTCCTCTGACTCGAGGAAACGCACCAGATAGCCATGTAAACCGCCTGCGGGCTTGTCCCACACCGCGTTGAACGGCGCATAGTCATCGGCCTTGCTGCTTAGGTTACCGAGCGCTGCCGCGGAATTGCCCTGCACCTCAATCGACGGCGAATCCGTCAGGGGCAACAGGACCTCGCAAATACCCATATCCAATAGCTGTGGCTTGAGGTCCTCCGAGAGAGCCAATACAGCCGTGCAGGCCGTCATCTCGCTTTGCACACTAAGCGGTGCATGCAGAACCAGCTCCTTGATACGCTCTACCGCACCTGCGTCAATGATGGCAGCCTTGTTCCGCTCGCTACTGGCAGCCAGGTTCCGCAACGTACTGATAGCGTGACATTGCAGCTCCTCGTTTTCTTCATGACTCAAGAGCTCAATGAGAGGATACAAGAAGCCGGCATCAATGATCGGACTCTCATTTATGGGGTGAATCGACACATTCCGCACACAAGCTGCGGCCGAGAGAATCAGTGGAAGGAACGATGAGCGCAGCAGACGCAAGAGTGGCGGAAGGCCGTTGGAACGCACAATCTCAATTTGGTACTTTTCATCACTGGCCAAGTTGCGGAGTGCCAATGCAGCCTGGCATTGCACCTTGAGACTGCCGCTCTCCATCAGCCCAATTAGGTTCTGTACAAGGCGTGGCTCGCTCTGTGCAAGTTTCTTGCGGTTCACACTGTCGACGGCAATATTGCTAAGTGCTGTCGTGCAATAGTATTGCACGTCTGTGTCAGCACTACTAAGTAGCGAAACCAGCACGGAAATGGCACCTGCATTCACAAGTTGCTGACGGTTTTCGTCACTGTGCGTCATATTCAGGAGTGCACCAGCCGCGTTGCGTTGCACGCGAATATCCTTCGAGCGTGCCAGACGCGTCAGAGGGACGAGCGCGCCGGACTTGGCAATCTTGGACTTGTTATCGTCATGAGTAGCGAGGTTCGTGATGCAACCGACGGCGTTGCACTGTACCTCAACGTTCGGGCTGAGCATCTGGCGAATAAGGGGCTCCAGACCACCGAGCTTCACAATCAAAAGCTTGTTCTCTGCATTCACGGCAAGGTTACCGAGCGCCGCACTCGACGCACGCTGCACTTCCACGTCATGCGATTGGAGCAGGAACAGCACTGGCTCAAGTGTCTCGCGACCGACCTCACAGACCTCCTTCTCTGTGATTTCTGCAAAGGCAAGAGCTGCGCTACGCTGTAGATCGACATTATCGCTAAACGACAGCGTCGAAAGGGCTCGTAATGGCTCGCCAGCGAAAAAGTTGGTCTCGGAGCGATTCTCCAGGTACTGCAGCAGATCAGCTACTGCGTCGCGCTCATTATCCAACAACAGAGGCTCATACTGAGGACTTCGAGATCCCACACAACAACTGTAGCAGATTCCCATACTCTGTACACACTGAGCCCAAGCTCACGGGCCTGCCAACGTCGTGCCCTGCGGACAAAAAAGACGAGGAGCCAGTGGCGGGCCTTGCTGTGACAATCTCGGCCGAGGTAGCAGGGGAATGTGGAGCAATCCCACACGCTCGTCTGGCTGTGGCATAGGAGGGTATAGGTCTATAAAAACGAGCCAGATCGGCCGTTGGAAAAGCGCGTAGAGAGCTGAGTAGCATCTGCGATGGACTTCGCACGTGCTCGTTCGTCCATAAGCCGTGAGCCGGCGCCCAGCACCTTGTCTTTATCGAAGAGGAGCGGGGCATGATCTCCATAGAGTTGACGATCTTCTGCTTCTCGCTCCGCACGTGTCTTGTGACGGTGTGGTGAATGGGAGCGGTGGCGGCGATGATGGTGCCTTTCTCTGCGCGAATCCTCGCGCCGACGATCTTTGTGCTGTTCGACGAGGCTCTTCGCACGGTGGCCCAGGCGTTCACGTATCGCTGCGTCTCTGGCGTGCTGAGCTGTGTTGGTAGGCGGCTGCTCGTCAGCCGCGGTTTCGCCGCGTAGAATACGATGACGGCGCTGCTCGGGTGTCTCTGTCCATAGCCGCTGAGCTTCCGCTGCATTTTCGCCCGCCACATGCTGGGCGCGGCCGCGTGACTGCTGGAATCCACGCGCGCTCAGTCTGGACGGACCAGTGGGACCCGATGGCAGTGTCAGCATCCAATCCGGACGGCGAGGGGACGATGTGTCCTGCCTGGCCTCTCGCGCTACCGCCTCTTTCTGCCGAGCCTCGCGTTCTGCTAGAGCGTATGCGCCATTATGGGTCGAGGGCGTGGGTTCTGAAGCGGGCATGGGCCCGATGAAGTCGTCATCGTCACTTTCCATAGTGAGGGAAAATAATCAGGATTTTCTCGCACGTCCTTTTTTTGAGCCATGGATGAGCCAGACAAGCCGAAGGATAAAGTGCCGATTCCCGGCACGGATGGATGGCTCCGTGTCACAACCACACATGGACATGTATTCTATGCCCAGAAAAAGACCAAGCGGTCTGAATGGACGATGCCGGAAGAGATTCGTCCGGCTGTTTTGGCATGGGAAGCGTCTCTTGAGCCTGCTCCCAAGAAAATGCGTACGGAGGCGCCTGAAGACGAAGCGACCACGCCTGAGCCTTTGCCCGTGGAAGCAGACGAATTTGCCCACCTCTCTTTCGAGGAGGGCAAAGTCCTTTTTATGGACATGCTCACGTCACTGAATGGCACACCTCGCGAGGTGAATCCCATCGCTCCATGGGATCGTGAACTGCCCAAGTTTGTACACGAGCGTGCGTATCGCGCCTTGCCTACGCTGGAAGATCGACAGGACGTCTTTAATGAGTGGTGCAAGTACCGTCTCCGTGAAAAGCGCGCCAAGAAACCCTCAGCCTCTCAGGACGCCTTCCGTGCACTTCTTCGAGCCCAGGTGGCATCGACGCGCACGACGTTTGCGGCCTTTCGGGACGCATTTCAGCGTGATCCGGCGTACGAAGCCATGGTGCGAGACCATGCCGAGTCGGGAGCTGCGTCGCTCTTTGAAGCATGGCTTTCTGAACTCAAGCAGCGCAAACTCCAGCAGGCCGAAGCAGCCGAGCAAGACTTTCTTGCGCTGCTCACGGAAAAGATTTCGTCCAAAGATGAGTGGGCCGTGGCGAAAAAGACGCCCGGTCTAGCTACCGATCCTCGCTATGACGCGGTGGGAAGTGCGACACGCCGTTCTGAGCTCTACCAAGCGTGGTGCCGACGTCCCTCGCAGCGTCTTTCCAAAGAAGAGCGACAGGCACAGGCGCTCGAACATCGCGAGGCGCAAGTCCGTCGTGAACATGCCAAACATGCGCGGCATGCACACTCGGCGCGCTCTGATGCGCTTGAAGAGCAATACGAGACGGATCTCCGGCAGCGGCTGGTCGATACGGTCCGCGATCCATGGATGGCTTGGGAGGATGCCAAGCACTTGGTCGATGGACGCCGCGCTCTGTTTGATGAGCATATGGAGCATTTACGAGGAAAGCGGCGTGATCTGCTGGCCAAGCTGTTTGCGAAGCATGCACAGGATGTGTTGCAGACCGGTGGCGATGTCATTTTGCCGCTGGTACGTGCGGATCCAGCCTACATCGAGTCGGCCCTACCGCGGTTCGTGGGCGACACGCATCAGGGGCAGCAGCACACGACGCTGGAAGCCGAGTTTGATGCATGGGACCAGTGGCGCCATGCTCAGGCCCGGCGCGAGTTTCAGGACATGCTACGTGAGAATGCCTTTGTCGATTTTTGGGGACGTTTGCAAAAGCGAGACAAGGGCGAGGCAGACACCGTCGAGGCGGACGACGAGGACGACGAGGGGACCATGGTGTCATTACTGGATATGGCATCACAGCTAGATATACAGGCGATGGAATCGGTGCTCAAGATGGATAAGCGGTACAAGGTATTTGCGCATGTCCCAGAACAGCGCACCGCGTGGGTTCGTGCGTATTTGCAGTCGCTCAGCGTGCCGAAAAGGGCGGTGCGCCTACGAAATGAATAGACTCCAATCCAGTTCAAAGCCTAATGCGGTCCCGGGCACACCGATAAACTGTGTCGAAGACGTGCGTGGCTGTGGGTATACGGCGCCCGTCTCACAATAGGGGCGCCGGGCCAGCGGCGTAAAAAAGTGTGTCCAGTTCAGCGTGGCAAAGCACGACGAGCACCCAGCGTGTGGCTCGATCACATAAGGCGCGCCTTTGGATGCTGGCGACACTAGCCAGTCAACAAAGCGCGATAGCCCAAAGCCGATGCGCGTATGCATCCAAGACGCCGGCACACTCAGCGATGCCGGTTCGTACGGTGTCGTAAAGTAGCAGGAGCTAAGCACGAGTCCGAGCACAATCGCGCCGCAGTACACACATGGACGCGTATACAGTGTATAGCAAAGCAGAAACAAGAGCACAAACGCCGGCGGCGCTGCCGGAAACGGCAGCAAAAAGATCGGAATCCACCACCGCATACAGTACATGGTGGGCGAAGAAAAACAAGTGGAGGCAAGACTATGTGGGTCTAGGGACAGGCAGGCAGGCGGCCTGGGGTGCGTTGAAGCAGACACGGCGATGCCGTGGGGTATGAACGCTAGAGCGCCGAGGAGTTATGGGACACGTTGAGGCGCTCCATAAATTCGCGAATGGCACGGTCGATTTGGGGGTACTCGATCAGGAAACCGTCGTGACCTTCGGACGACTCGATGTGGACGAGTTCCGAGGCTGGCACGGCGTCGTGAATCGCCTTTTGTTCGGCAGACGTGTACAGCATGTCAGACGTCACCGATAAGACGAGCATACGTGGCGAGTTGGGCGCCTTGCCCAGGTGACGGAGCACGCCGTTCAGCGTGGCCGATTCGCTCGACGTGTCCTGCGACCACGATGCACGGTCGCGCGTTACATCATGCGAGTCAAGCTTGTCTGACAGATGGATGTAGCAGAGGGCATCAAAGCGCGTCAAAAACTTGGCGCCGTGGTGGTGCAGGTACGACTGCACGGCATACTGCTCCTGAGCCTGTGGCTCGCGGATCTTGGCCACGTCTTCCTCAATGTCACCCTCGCCGCCTTCTTCCATCAACGTCGACGCCTGCGAGTCGTTCGGCGCGCTCGTCATGTTTGACTTGCCACGCAGCCGACTGAATCGGCGCTCGAAGCTGTGGGGCTGGCGATACGTCATGAGCGCACACATACGCGCCGCGGCCAAGCCACCACTCGGAGGATCGCGCAGGAGGTAGCGGCCGTGTTGGTATCGCGTGTCGGCCTCGATCGCCTGCCGTTGGATTTCGCACCATGCAATGCACCATGCCGAGTGCCGCGCCGATGCCGCCAGCACCACGATCGAGCGCACGTAAGGCTTCTGCTCGGGTGCCATGGTGACGAGGGCGTCTGGGGATGACGGAAAGCGCACGGGGAAGCACAACGGCCACTCGAGCGACGTGGCACCGCCCATCGAGCCGCCCATGACACACGCCAGTTGCTCGACACCCAGAAAGTCGAGGACGTGCTTTTGCAGACGCACGTCGTCGCGTATCGTCGTCTTTGGCAGGTCAGGACCCCACCATAGCTGTTCCGTCTGCTCGTCGGGGGCATGCACATGCGGACTGCACTTCCACGTCCCGCCAGAGACGTCCTCACCGCCCTTGCGCGTGAGGGGACTCAGCGTTCCGTATGGAGATCCAATGGCATTACAGCACACGATGAAGTACTTGGACGTATCCAGGACGTGACCGGGCCCAAACAGGGGGGTCCACCACTCCTCGACGTTCGCATTGCCCGAGATCGGATGGCACGCGAGGATCGCATTGTCTTTGTCGGGATTCAGCGTGCCCCATGTCTGGAATGCCACCGGCACATTGTGCAGCACATCCCCTGCATCAATTTGAAACGTCGGCACGCACAGGTACCGCTGCTTTTGTCCGACGGCGAGCGGCGACGTGGGCCCGGGGATCTCGAAGCAGCCAGACATGCCGTCGGAGGACAAGGCGGCTTCGGTCCCTTTGGCCCCACACGGCGGTCCTGGGCACGTGAGCCTCCACACTACGTAAGATCTTCTTGCTCGGCCAGCAGCGCGAGGAACGCTGGGCCCTGCGGCGAGGCGCGCGTTTGCGTGAGCAGGTCGGACCAGGCTGCATGGGACGAGGCCATAGGCGATAGGCGCGCAAGCACACGCAGGGAAGCATGTGTGATCTCTGATGCCTTTTCCACCTCTTGTTTCGTGGCATTATCGCGCAGTTTGCGCGTAAGTACCGCGTGGAGTTTCGGGGCGATGGCGTCGAGGTAGGCTGCGACATCAGCACACTCGAGGTCGGCCAGTCGCAGGATCATGAGGCAGCCGAGGAGTTTGATGCTGTCGTCGTCACTTAGAGCGCGGAGCACACAGTCCAGCACGTCGCGTGTTCGTACCTGATCCAGGCACGTATCCACGAGCGTAAACAGCGTTTCGTGCGCATTCTTGCGCAGGTCCAGCCCGTCATCTTGGATCACGGTGAATGGGCCCATCCTCACGCTGCGCTTGAGCTCCTCTCGCACCACGGTCGTTTCGTACAGGAGCGGGAGGACAAGGTCAGCGTGCTGCATGACGAGAGCGGCCCGGCTGTTCAACGCCGCATGCAGGGCCAGCACAGAGGCGTGGCGCACTGACAGGCATGGATCACTGAGACGCTCCATAAAGGCCGAGAAGTGCAGCTGGATATCCAGAACTTGCTGACGGTCCAACGAGAGGAGCGTGCGGAGGGCGCCCAGGGCCATAGCCCGATGCTGTTCGTGCTGTGAATGAACGAGCTGCGCCAGCTCTGACAGGAGGCTCGTATCAGCATACACGATCCGCGCGATGCATTCCGTGCAAGCATCTGGCTCGGCGCTCAGCAGCTTCGGGCGGATCAGGTACGACCACACGCTGGGCGCCAACTCGCGCGTCTGTGTCTCGGATGCCATAGCAAACGCCTCCCGTAGTATAGGCAACACGCCGGGCTCGTCCTCGGCCAGGCGCTCGGCCACCGGCGCCAAGAACTGCTGGTCCCCCAGCAGCATGCCACCCAACGCAAACATGCTACCGGTGCCTTGGCCGTGCATGCTCCCCATGCGCTCGTACACCGTCTTGGCGTGTGGCCAGCCTGCCAGCAGGGAGCGCTGGCCGAGCACGCCGATCGTGTAATGCGCGAGGGTTTGTGGCACGGCATCCGGCATATTCATGAGCGCCTCTACACGCGCTAGCACCACATCAATCGAGGCGCTCGCGGTGGCGGCGGCCACGAGGCATTGTGCAAACACCAGCGGCATGTGCACGGAGCGCTGCGCACAATGCGCTTCCCAGGCCTGCTCGAGCGCTTCGACGAGCCTGGGCGCCAGAGCATCTTCTGCCGACGCCAAGGACGTGAGCAGCGCGAAGAAGGCTTCGAGCGCGGGTGGCGGCACATCCGCGAGCGCCGGCAGCATGGCTGGCAGCACCCACTCGGCCACGTGGTGTGCGACGGGCGGATGGTATTGCACCGCCTGCTGCGCCAGCACCAGCGTCGGTGGCAACGTAGGAGCGTCGAGCGGCGGCATGGGGCGCTGCAGCAGCTCGAGCACGGTGGGCTGTGCATCGCTCGGCAGCACGACTGCGACGCTATGCAAGGCGTGCAGCGCTGCGGCCCCCATATCCCGGTGATGGGCGAGGGAGGCCAACAGGGGCAGACTCTGGCGGCCCAGCTCATGTACGGGCATGCACGTCTGCAGCGATCGGCATGTCATCACATCTTGCACCACCTGCACGCACCGCGCGCGCGTCACGGGGTCCTGGAGACGCGTGGAGATCACCTGCAGGAGCCGAGGCAGCGATGCTAGACGAGGGCCGACCGAGCACAAAGCTGCGTCGAGTGCCACGAGCGATGCATCCAGGGCGGCCGCATGGTCCCATGGGCGACACAAGACTTCACACAGGCGCTCGGCGCAGGCGGCCGGGGCCTGTGGGGCCACGTGTACAAAAAAGGGAGGGCCGACGGCCAAGGCTTCGAGCGCCGTCCGGTGGTAAGGCTGACAGCTCACTTGAGCTAGCGTGCTCGAGACGCGATCGACGTCCGTGAGCACGACTGAGGGCGCTGACAAACACATTTGCTTGAGCAGCTCGAGACCGGCCATGCACCGACCCTGGCTATAATGCGATGCTGCTGCATCGTCTTCGATGACGCTGAGCGCCATGCGCAGCGCTGTATCAGACTGAGGCAGATCCGCGCCCAGCGACGCGACAAGCGCGGTCAGGGCCTGCAGCGCGGCGACTTGGGCTGTGGCGCTGCGCCACGAGCTCAGCGCACTTACCATCTGCGTGTGTGGTCCGAGCGCACGAGGCGCGACGCGAAGCACCTGCATCAGCGCAGCGAGCGCTTCCAAGCGCACGGTCTCTTCGCGCTCGTTCAGGCGGTCTGTGAGCGATGCAGCGATGTGCGGTGCGTGCGATGCATCCATCGTGCCGTGCTCGTACAGCGTGCCCAGGACGCGGCATGCCGCGCGTCGGATACGCCACGACATGTCATCGTCGTCCGATACGTCATCCAGCTCGAGCTCGTCGTCGTCCGTGTTGATATCATCGTCTTCGTCCATGTCCATGGCATTTGGATCGTAGGTGAGGGCCGCGAGGGCCGCCTCTGTAGCGGCAGATACGCACGAAGCGTCCGTGGAGCCGATACACACGAGTGCCTGCAGGGTGGCGAGGCACGTCTCGCCGACGTCGTCGTCCGTGCCGAGCGCGTGCCGAAGGACGGATAGGACGCGTGGGACGTACGTCGGCACATGCGGGGAGAGGCGCTGTGGCGTCTCGCGTGCGAGCACACCCAGCAACTGCACGGACGTGTGGGCCGACAACGGCTGTCCCGCCAGGCCACGTTCCAGGACGGCGTCGTAGGTGTGCGCCGAGCACAGCTGGCACAGGACGCCCAGGCCCTGCATCGCACGGCGGACGAACGACGAGTGATCTGCAGCCAACTTGGAGAGCAGCGTCTCTGCGACCACCTGCTCCAGAGGTGCCTGTGCAGCGACCAGCGGACCTGCCTGCAGCAGCACGTCATGGAGCGCACTGAGAGCTGTGGCCTGGAGGCCATAGTCGCGCACCTCGAGCTGACTCGCGAGGAGGGGCGTGACGTAGTGCACGATTCCCTCCTTCCAGCGCGCCGCCTTGTCGCCAGCCTGGGACAGGTCGTGCAGCAACGTCCGCAGCGCTGAGGCACAAATATCGCGCTCTTCCTCCAGGGACGAGCGCATGCCGGCACACACCACCTCCATCATCCTTGTCACATGGTCATCACGCAGGCGCGTCGCAAACACGCCGAGGGCCGTCACAGCCAGGTTCTTGACCTCCGAATGGGTGTCCTGGAGCAGCTCCAACACGCGCTCCACCGCCTCGTGCTCTTGCCGACTGCCACGCAGCTCTGACGTGTGCTGCCTCACCACCCCCAACAGATCGTGCAGCGCCATGTACCGCACATCCGAATCCGTCGATCGCATATCATCCAACAACACTTCGAGCCTCGGCGTCGACCCGCTGCGGGACACCGCCATGGTGACAGGAGCCACGTTTGACCCTCCACTTATACGGCCTTTTCTACGGTGCGGCGGTGCCGCTTTTCGGCGCGCTGGGCGCTCGCCTCGTCGGCGTCCGTGTCCGAGTCGTCGTCGGAGGCGTCCTGTCCGACGGTCGACATGTGCGCCCAGACATCTTCATCGTCGTTGTGAGGAACGGGTGGGGTCCACTGGGGATCCACGACGAGCGACACGGCATGGTCCGTGCCGGTGAAGTACTGCTCGAGCATCGTGCTGCGCTGCGTGCCAAAGAGGCGGATGAGGTGGTCGAGCGATGCACTCAGGACCCATGTGCGGCCCTGCTGTGAGTCGTGCAGCGTGAGCACATCTGAGACGGTGCCGGTCATGTCCTTGTACTGGAACTGTACGTGGCCGGTGCGGCCGTCCAGCATGTACAGGTGGCGCGAGGTATCGCTCACCAGGAGCGTATGGGGCATCGCGTGCAGCACACGAATCGAGCCCTGGCCCTTGGGCACGACGGGCCATTCCTGCACATGCCGCGGCTTTTTCGACGGCTCGTACACTCGCAGCAGGCCGTCTTTGGTGCCGACCATGACACGCATCGATGCCAAAGCATCCTGCGCGCCGTCCGGTGGGGTATGGCGCGCGAATCCAATGCACCGGATCATCGGCGGACGCGCCAGGGACAGGTGGTCGTTCGGCAGGTTCTTCGCGCGCCATACTTCGCCGGGCGCCAGCTCGCGATGCTTGCTGGATGTCGGCGCGGCACGTTTCTTGCTCGTCGGCGGCGTCGATGGCGTCTCCAGCGCCTCCGTCGGCTGCCGATAGTGTGCCCACCATCGCTCCACGCTCCATATAGATAAGAGGACCTGCTCGCCACCCGATGCCACATGCGTCACCGGCTGCGAGGCATCAGGCGGATAAAATGCCACATGGTGCAGGGGGCTCGGTATCGTCCACGTACAGGTGGCGTCGCTCACCCGGTCCTTCTCAAAAGCGTTCTCGTGCAAGCACGCAGCGAGGTCCACATGCCGGAACGAGCCGCCCGACGTGCACGCAAAGAGGCCATTCACACTCAGCCGCAGACCGACCCATCGCTCCAAACCGACTCGCATGCGGTCTTCGTGGATCGTGCACAGGAGCTTGCCGCTCTCTGCATCCTGATCCACATGAATCACATCGAGCGTGCCGTTCTTACGCGCCACCACCAGCACACAGGCAGGCTCCGGCAGCGAAAATAGGCCACAGGCCAGCGCCTGGCACGCCATCGCCGAGCCCACACGGCATCCAGGGACCGTCAATGTTTCGTATCGCTTCGATTGCGTATAGAGCACCTTGACACGTCCTGCCGAGTCGCCGACAAACACACGCACCTCCGGCACCGGTGCAGTGGACATGGGATCGCGGCTGCCGCTGCCACTGCCGCCGTCGACCATGGTTCAAGACGTGGAGTAAGATTTTTTTTTTCTTGCCGGAAAAAAGGCGCACACCACGACGCCATGGTGCGCACCCTGCGTGGTGCACGCCTGCTTCTCTAGGTGCGTGGGCAACGCACGACACGCACAGGTCGTCTTCAGCAGGCAAGCTGTGCGACCGACTGTGCCCACGCATATGATCCGCCGCAGGCCGCCTCTCTCGATATCGCCACCACGCACGCTCGCGGCTCTTCGATACGGCACGCCCACGTCAAAAGCGCCGCATTCACACGCCCAAGTCGATCTGACACCACGAAGCAGCGCGCCCCTCCCACACGAGGGAGCGAGGGGGGCCAAGGTGTGGTGCCACGTGACCTATATGTGCCGGTGGCCTACCGCCCACAGCTTCTCTCCTTGAACGCACGATGGGCGTGCCAAAATATTTCCGATGGCTCTCAGAGCGGTACCCGCTCATCATGCAGCTGGTGGAAGAGAACCGTATACCAGAATTTGATAATTTGTACCTGGACATGAACGGCATCATCCATAACTGCTCGCATCCGAATGACGGCGAAGCGACGTTTCGTATTGCCGAAGAAGAGATCTTCCTAGGCATCTTCGCATACATTGAGCATCTCTTCTCCAAAATTCGCCCAAGAAAGGTGTTTTTCCTGGCGATTGACGGTGTAGCACCCCGGGCCAAGATGAACCAGCAGCGATCGCGTCGCTTCCGCACCGCCCAGGAAGCCAAGGAAGGCCTACAGAAGGCCATCAGTCGCGGTGAGGACATTCCCGCATCACCGCCGTTTGATTCCAACTGTATTACCCCGGGAACTGTATTTATGCGCAAGCTCTCGATACAGCTCGAATACTTTATCGCGAAAAAGGTGAATGAGGACTCCGACTGGCGCGATGTGCAAGTCATTTTGTCCGGTCACGAAACGCCTGGTGAGGGCGAGCACAAAATCATGGAATTCATCCGCACAATCAAGGCACAGCCTGGCTACAACCCCAACACGCGCCACTGTCTGTATGGTCTGGATGCAGACCTGATCATGCTGGGCCTGCTAAGCCACGACCCCCACTTTGCGCTGCTGCGAGAAGAGGTCGTCTTTGGCCCACGTCGCGCGAAAAAGTCCATCGGACTCGAGTCCCAGACCTTCTATTTGCTGCACCTCTCCCTCCTTCGCGAGTACTTGGAGCTCGAGTTTTCGCATTTGCGCAAGACACTGCCCTTCTCATTTGATCTCGAGAAAATCATCGACGACTACATCCTACTGCACCTTTTTGTCGGCAATGACTTTTTACCGCACTTGCCCGGCTTGCATATCAATGAGGGTGCGATTGAGCTCCTGTTCCGCGTATACGAGCGCGTATTGCCGCGCGCCGGTGGCTACATCAATCAGCAGGGCCGACTACAACCTAGGCGATTAGAGCTTCTGATCAAAGAGCTGGCCAGTGTAGACCATTCCAACTTTGTCGGCGCGCATCTGCCCAAGGTCAAGGCAGCCATGGACAAGTCGCGACGGGCCCAGGAGTCCATGCAGCTCGAAAAACGTATCGAGTTGACGCCACGGCAGGCCGAGGCGGTGCGCCGCGTCGTGGATCTCATCACGTCGTTCTTGGACAACCCAGGGGGCGCTAGCCACCACATCAAGTTCTCCGCTATCCCTGCCGCGGATGAAACAGATATACTCCAAATCATGGCCACCAAGCTTCAATTGGAGTTTGAGACCATGGCCTACGATCCAGAAGACGACACGTTGCACTCGCTCTTTGGCTTCCCATCTGGCAGGGCCCAGGCCTTACGCCTGAACCAAAGCCATAATGGCGCGACGCGCGAACAAACGAAGAAGTGGATGCTCTCAAAGATCGCGGCGTTTATCGAGGCCCTAGCATCGCACGATCCACAGGAAGATGCGTTGGACATGGAAGGCTCGTCCGATGGGCCGACGAGGCAAGTCGAGCGCATGTACCGTGACGAAAAGGCTGTGTACTACCACAGCAAGATGAGCATCGACAGCAAGGACCCGGAGCAGCTGCATGATATCGTGTACAACTACATCGAAGGCATGCAATGGGTTCTGCACTACTACTACGACGGCATCGCGTCTTGGGGCTGGTACTATCACTACCACTACGCACCACACATTTCCGACCTCACACACATTGGCGACTTTACGTTCTCGTTCGACCAGGGCCGACCTTTCTTGCCCTTTGAGCAGTTGATGGGTGTGCTGCCGCCACTCAGCAAGCAGTTAATTCCGGCAGCCTTCCAGCCACTCATGACGGATCCCACGTCGCCCATCCTAGACTTTTACCCAGCGACGTACGAAAGTGACTTGAACGGCAAGAAGAACAGCTGGGAGGCCGTCGTCAAAATCCCGTTCATTGATCAGGACCGCCTTACGCAGGCACTCGAGCGTCGTCAGGGCGGGCTGACGAACGAGGAACGGGAGCGCAATAGTCACGGCCATCCGCATCGATTCTGGTACGATGCATCCTACCGCCATACGATGCCATCGAGCCTACCTGGCTTTTTGCCCGATTTGCTCGATACCCACACTAGGATCGAAACGTACACGCTACCGTCCATGTCTGGCCGAAGGTTTATCAAGACACTGCCCAAAGGCGTGAGCCTTGGTCTCAATGCCATGCCTGGTTTCCCCAGCCTCAAGACGCTGCCTTTCACCCACAAGCTGGAAAAGACGGGCGTCGAGGTCCACAGCCAGCCGTCCCGAGACCTGTCCATGATCCTTCACATGAACAACCCCGGCATGACGCAGGATGTCGCAGCGTATGCCAAGGACTTGATTGGTCAAACGACATTTATTCATTGGCCGTACCTGTTTGAAGGTCTCGTGGTGGGCGTCAGTGACTCGCACCGCGAGTACCGCGCGCACTGGAAAGACATGGATGTCGTCACGCAATGCACCGAGTCCCCGTATGGCTCGCAGTCGTTCGAGAGACAGCAGAGAGCCTTGAAGGAGCAGTACTTGAAGCGCCATGGCATGGCCCTCGACCGCATCGATGTGCTTCTCCACGTGCGTCCGTTCAAAGGCCTGAGCCATGGCTACGATGGATCTATTATCAAGCAATACGAGCCCTCGTCACAGAGCGAGGTGGTGCACCCTCTGCAGCTGCTGGTGAGCCAGGTGCGTCATCCCGACGCGCGCTTCATGGAACGCCCACCGATGACCGTGTCGGAAGAGTACCCGGAGGGCACCAAGGTCTTTTTCCTCGGCGTACCCGGTTTTGGGTGCCCAGCGCGGGTGATTGGCACGGCCGGCGACCAAATTACCGTCGAGATGGCGTTTTTCCACGACATGGCCAAGGAACATGCTATCCTCCGCAAGATTGTGCAGCAGCGTGCGCAGGTCAAGTACTTCACGACGCAGGAAGTGACGGCTCAGCTGCGCATATCCTCGTTGGTGCTCGCGAAGCTGGCGAGTGGCGTGGCGGTTTATCACGGCAACCAGCGCATGAACATTGGCCTGAACCTCAAGTTCGAGGCCAAGGGCCGCAAGGTGCTGGGCTATTCGCGTCGCACTTCCCAAGGCTGGGAGTACAGCGAGCGTGCCGTGCGTTTGATGCAGGACGTGCTTACCAAGTTCCCCGAGCTGCGCCGTGGACTGTCGAAGCGCCTCGCATCAGGTGAATTTTATTCATCCGAGGACATTTTCGAGCAGAACACGGCGCAGCGGATCAAGGATTTGCGCACGTGGATCCACGAGAACGGTCTGCGTGACATGGATATCGTGCCGCTCTACGTAGACCGCCTGGAGCGGTCCGTCATTTCTCTGCTGGAATCAGCCACGTCCATCATGGCGCAGAAGCGAGCGCAGCATGGCCTGGCCGTCAAGCGCCAGATCCTTCGCGGCCTGCCGCGCGGTGCCCTTCTCAAGCCAGAGCAGGCTCGCTACCGCGTGCCGGAGCAGACGTTCGACATGGGAGATCGCGTGATCAACGTGTTCGACTTTGGCCCGCTTCCGCTGGCGGCCAAAGGCACGGTCATTGGCCTCGGCGCCAACAAATGCATCGATGTGGTGTTTGACGCGCCGTTCCTGGCTGGCACTACGCTGGGCGACGCCTGCTCGAATCATCGCGGCGCTACCGTCAGCACGTCATCTGTGCTCAACCTGAGCACGCCGCAGATCGCCACGCGCTGGGGCGAAGAGTCGGTCAAAGAAGCCCACTTGTCGCCGTTGCAGCGTACGCTCAAGGTACGCGAACAGCCCGCTTCCCAAGATATCAAGGGCACGCTGTTTTACCAGCCAGCCGCGCCCAAGGCACAGAAGGAGCGCCCCCGATCCGCTGCCACGCCCCAACAGGGACCTGTTGACGCCACGGCACAGCATCTCAAAGCTCTCTCGCTGCAGCCGCTCGCCCACCAGCGTCCGCCGCCGAACGCGTGGAAGCCGAGAGGCGCCCCCTCGTCCGGCCCGCCGAAGAAGCAGGCAGGACCCGACAAGACAGGCCCTCTGAAACAGTCTGGGCCCCCCAAGACAGGCGCGCCGAAAAAGCAGCCAGGACCCTCCAAGACAGGGCCCTCGAAGCAGTCTGGACCCAAAAAGACCGGCCCAGCGAGACAAGGATCCAAAAAGGCAGGCCCACCGAGGCACGGACCCAAGCAGCCGAGCCCGCCCAAGAACTAGGTTCTGATGCGCGCCCTGCAAAGCCAAAGAGCATCACGTTGTAGGCTTGGTACTATGTGACAGGCGCCCACAGCGCTCCTTACTTCCGTCCTGTAGGAGATAGGCGGGCTGAAATCGGTTCTTGGACATGTCATGCAGCTGGGGATTCGGGGTGGTGTGGTACCGATCGCCCAGCGATGTGTAGCCTTGGTCATACAGGACACAGTAGGGTACCCCTGCCTCTTGTCCAGCAACACAAGCAGGAACGTGCTCCTCTCTGCTTCGCAGCAATGGGCATCGCAGAAAGGCCCAAACATCGCGGTAATCCCACTCGAGAATCGGGTGCACACGCATGATCTGGGGCCATGTCGGATCGCATGGCACACGAACGCGGGCCTTGGAGCCGTGCGGATCATCGTGACGCACGCCAATAAACATCGCACGCACGCCTTTCCCATCGGTGCTCTTCATATACGAATCTAAGGCCTGCTTCATCGGCCCGTGTTCTGTCCGCAACTGCATGTGATACCTCGTCGCCGCATAGCCAATAAAGGCTTCGACCTCAGGAAACGGATCATCACACGCCACATATAACGTGCGAATCGGCACCAAATCCAACGTTCCCTGCTTTTTTTGGAGGCGGCGCAGTGATGCAGCAAGAATATGCGCCAACACTGTACAGTCCTTGCCGCCATTGAAACTGAACGCACAGCCATCGACACCGTAGTCATGCCATGCCGACTCACACGCCCACAAAGCCCGCTCCACCTTGCTTGCCAGATCCGGACACGTCTTACGCACCTCAGGATTCTCGACGAGCTCGTACGTCGCGTCAATGGAGCTCACCCAGGCGCGCAGGCGCTCGTCTGCCATGGCTGTTCCCAAAAACACGAGGGACCAGAACTTCGATGCTCCTCGAGCCCCTCGGCCGATGTGGAGGTGTGATGACGACGCGTCGTTCCGCTAGGTACGATCATCATGGCAGGCCCTGTGCGTGTTCGTGTCCGCTCGGCACACCCGCTCCCACCTGCGCAGTTCTGGGTCGTCATCGATCGTGCAGACGATATAGATGTTGTGCGTGAACGCATAGCTCGCATACTGCAAACACGCTACGACGCTCCAGTGACGGCGACCGCTTTGTCCCTCTCTGTCCTTGACTTTGAAGTGTGGGACTGTGTGGGCGACGTTCTCCAAGATGACGGTCTCGTCACCGTTTCGATGATAAAACGTCGCAAAGTATGTGAAGCTCCTAGTGAAAATACCGATATGGTCGTGCATCCTGACGCCGAGCGCCAGATCATGGCCGAAGCTCACAAAATTTCGCTCTTAATGCGCTCTGAATGCGGGGTACAGCCAAGAAAGACGCTGGGTGTGAAGCGCAAGAAGCCAGAAGCATCGCGTTTTGTGCATGATATTTCACAGGACCTTGAGCAAGCTGAACTTGATGAAGAGCCGGATGAGCTGGATTATGAGGATGAGGTCGACTATGACGATGTGATGGACGAGAATGAAGTCATCGACGAAGTTGACTATGATGATGTTGTGGATGATCACGATGAGCTAGAGGAAGTGGTGCGAGCCAAGGACGAAGACGAGAATCAGGAGAACGATGAGGAGGAAAACGAAGGAGAGAGAGAGGAAGAGGAGAGTGAGGAAAGTGAGGACGAAGAAGAGGAGAGTGAAGAAGAGGAGGGTGGGGATGAAGAGAGTGAAGAAGAGGAGAGTGAAGAAGAGGAGGGTGGGGATGAAGAGAGTGAAGAAGAAGACGAAGAAGAGGAGAGTGAAGAAGAAGACGACGGGGAGAGTGAAGTAGAGGATAACGAGGAGGAGAGCGAGGAGAGCCAAGAGGAAGAAGAGAGAAAAGACGAGGACGACGGAGGCGACGACGAGCAAGGCGACTCAGAACCGAGTGTATACTCTTCGTCTATTCCTAACGTTTGGGTGCCTCCTGGTCAAGGAAAGGACCGTACGCGACACAAAAACCAAAAGCGCCGCGAGCGTCGGAAGGCCGCGCGGAATACTCAGTTCGCTCTCGACCATCAGGGCAGTATGTCGTGCCCACGACCCGCGACAGATGTGCGCGTCGACGCTGCTCCGCATCTTCCTCCTGGCGGTGGATCTCTCGATATAACGTCATCTACGCCGGAAACATCACCGCTGGAAAGTATCGCGCAACGCATGTTGGAGCGCACCACCGTCGGGCATCGTAAACGTCGGAAGCGTAACCAAGAACTCGCTCTTCCATCGATCCATACACCAGCGTTTGTGAGTGCGTCAGACGTTCTCAAGGCTCATCAGCCAGAAGACCCGCCCAAGCTCATGCCGATACCCTCAAAACTTGCGCCAGAAGAGCTACCAGCCAATGTATCTGTCACCAGTACAGACTGCGAACAATGGTATTATGAACAGCCGTACTATCAAAATGAGGAAGACGACGACGCCTCTACGCAGGCTTACTACGACATGCAACGCCAAGTGCGCGCCTCTCTGGAGCAAGAAAAGCAGCAAGAAGACGTACAGGATTCGGTGCTGGACGAAGAGCACGATCCGCTACGCGACTCTCTTCCACGATCTTTTGGGCGTAGCAGCGACCACCGTCACGACGAGGGTGCTCCTCGTCATCCCATCCTCGACCGGATCCAGGCGATCCGTGCGTCCATTTACGGCGCCTGAGTTGGGTAGATGCGCGTCGTAGTCCTACCACGTGACCCCACTTTTTTGTGCCGCCGTGGACAGCCATGGCTGTCTGTTGGCAGCCACGATGGCGAATCCACGGCAACGACGCAAGGCGCGTTCAGGAAAGTGGTCCGGTGCGACCAAGAGCGCGAAGCGATCGCAGCAGCGCCGACTGAAACGTGCGCCCACCGTCATGGGCCCTGAAGTGCTGCGTGAAAATTGGGATCCCAAGTTGACCGTGCGCCAAAAGTACGTGACAGCACCACTTACATCGCAGTTATGCCAAACTAGGACTGGTGCCGACGCTGGCATCTCAATCGGGCGGTCTCGATCGGAATGACCCGTATGCCCAAGTGGCACCTGCTGAGCCATCTTCCTCCACCGATCGACCACGCAAAGGCATGGCGCGCGTGATTCGTGACGAGAGCGGCCAGATCGTGGATTTGATCGAGTACAGCGAAGAGGACCATGTCGAGACGACACCGTGGGGCAAGCAGCTCAATGCTGACGAAGAAGAGCCCGTCGACCAGGCCGCGTCACTTTTGCCGCCACGCCTGAACGAGGGCCGCGATACAGACACTGTGCAGGGTATGTCCTTTCCTACTCACTCCAGCGCTGGAAAAAATCGCCGCTGAGCACCAGCCGGTCGAGCGCTTTGCGTCGGCGGGTGAACATGCCTGGCTTGTCGATCTCGTGAAAGCGCATGGCTCGGACGTCGACTCCATGGCGCAAGACCTACGACGAAACGTGTGGCAAAAGACACCAGGCGAGATTCGCAGAGCGTACGTGGCAGCGCCACTGACACAACAGTCTCAAAAAAGCCGGTCTGGCGACATAGTTCCGTGTATGAATAGATGGTCTCCACTTGCCGTGGGCCGCCACGCGTCGTGGATGGGCAATACTGTGAGCGGCACGAGCCACCGGCTTGCCGGCGCTGCCGAGCTGCTACAAGATCCATCACTGCAGTATGAAAGCAGTCTTGGATCCTCGCGCTTCCTGCGCGCTACGCGCGTGAGGCATGAGCACGGCTTGCTGGTCGTCAAAACGTTTCTCAAGCCCGACGCGGGCATGCGTCTACGAGGCCTCCTGCGACGCCTCCAGCTAGAGCGTGACGCGCTGGAGAATGTGCCCAATGTTCTGGCGATGCAAGAAGTGATCGAGACAGAGGTAGCCGGCTACCTTATCCGCCCGTGGCTTGCCTACAGCCTGTACGACCGCGTGAGTACGCGGCCCTTTCTGACGGATATGGAAAAATTGTGGATCACGTACCAGCTCGTGTATGCCCTGCATGCCACGCATGAACGCAAAGTAGCGCATGGCGATCTGAAATGCGAGAATGTGCTGGTGACCTCGTCGCTATGCGTCTACGTCACTGATTTTGCATCGCTGTTCAAGCCGACGTACTTGCCCCTCGACGATCCGACCGATTTTTCGCTGTTCTTCGATTCGTCAGCCCGACGAGTGTGCCACATTGCCCCTGAACGCTTTTATGAGTCGGTGACGGAGGTGCCGTCGAGTGCGTCCGTCAAGAGGACTTCGGGCACCGAGGTGGAAAATGTGTCGGATGTGCTGACGTTGGAGCCGTACCACGAGATGCTCGGGCTCGGGCGTCCTCATGGGCGCATTACGGAGGCCATGGATGTGTTCTCACTTGGCTGTGTCCTTGCCGAGCTGTGGCGCGATGGATCGCCGCTGTTTTCCTTGAGTCAAATGTATCGCTACCGCACAGGCGACTATGACATTCGACCCAAGCTCGACGAGATACCGCACACGGGTGCCAGAGACATGATCGCGCGCATGCTCGAGCTGCGCCCGCTGGAGCGTCCGACCTTGGAGCAGCTGTTGGCGGACACACACGTGTTCCCCGACTCGTTCTCAGCGTGCCTGCATCTGTACTTGGTGGACTTGCAGCGCCCGTCGAGTGTGCTGCATGAAAAAAGGCCGCCTCTCCCGTCTCTTGAGCCTGACGACCGCATGGAAAAGCTGTACCAGGACTGGCCGACCCTCTTGGGCTTCATAGGCGACGTGGAGCCCGTGGGCGGCGACGATGTGTGCCTGAATGTGTCGATACCTGGCGTGTCGATCCCATGCCATGCTCGACGACACGCGCCCGCGCCGGACTCGGAGGCGCTCTTGGTGCTCAATGTCGTACTAGCTCACATCCGGCATGCGATGCGGCCGTCCTCTGTATGCCATGCGCTCGCCCTCATCGTGCACATGTCCTGGGCCTGGCTCAGCGACGAAACGCGTCTCGATCGCGTCCTGCCGTACCTTGTGGCCCTCTTGTCCCACGCTCATCCTCATGTCCGCGCCATGGCACTGCACGGCGTCGCAGCTCTTTTCGAATGCTTGACTCACCTCACTCACGCGAATGAGCACGTCCTGCAGGAGTGCGTATGGCCGTGGCTGGCACCACTCGTGCGCGATGAATCTGTGCATGTTCGCTGCATGGCTGCCTCCTGCCTGGCCCGGCTCGCTCGGCAAGCCTTTCGATTGTGGCATGCCTCGCCTTCGCTCGATACCGATCTCGCCGCCCTTCGCGCGTGCCTGGGTGAGTATCTCGGTGCTTTGGCCGTCGATACCTCGTCCAGCGTACGCCGCGAGCTCCTGGCTCACGCGCCATGGGCCCTGCTTGGCACGGAGCGTATCGAGTCAGATCTACTGCCGCACATGCTCACCTATCTCAACGAGGACGATTCGCAGCTGCGCATGTCGCTGTTCGAGGCCGTCGTGCCGATGGCCCCTCTCGTGGATGTCGACACATACCTGCACCCGCTGATGATCCAGGCTTTCGGCGACGAGGACGCGCATGTCCAGGCATGCGCGTTGCATGCGTTTGGAATGCTGATCGAGGTATGGCGCCCTGTCGTGCTGTGGGAACTTGCGTTGTACGTCGCCAGTCTATTGTGCCATCCCAATGCGTGGGTCCGTGAGGCAAGCATAGACGCCCTGGTACGTGCCGCCGACACAGTGCGTGATGCTGATCGCTGGCTTCGCTTGTATGCCCTTCTCCGCCCTCGCCTCGCCTGCGATGTGGCCCGCCTTTCCAGCGCGACACTTCGCGAGCACGTCGTGCCACCTATACCCCCGTCTGCCCTGGAGGCATGCATAGCCAGTGACGTGCCGGCGCCTCGCACAGACCCTGCCAAACCTGCACAAGAAGCGATCGACGAACTCGTCTACCCACCTGCGAAGCCACCGACCGTCGACCCCGACTGGGCAGCCCAGCTTCCCCCGATGCCTGCCGGCACAGCGCCTCATCTCGCGGCCCTCTGGTGGTACGTAGAGAGCCGCAGGCGGTCCGCTCCCAAGACGCGTGGCAGGGGCCCAGATGCGTCTCTCGACGGCGTGCCGCAACGTACCGTGTTCTTCACGGCACACACGACCGATCTAGCTCCATCTCCGTTCTCGCTGCGGACGGCCGAGCGCCGCCTACAGACCCTCGCGCCCGTACAGCTCCGGCCCGTGCCATCCGAGGCGCCTAGCCAGGTACCTGCCGCGGTGCCTTTGTCCGATTCGCTGCGATCCGCACGGCGTTCGTCTGATACGCTGTCTACGCGCTCATTCAAGTTGCCATTTTTGGGCATGCCCAGTGCGACCGCACAGACGTCCACGACGCTGGTGCATGCACAGGCTGAGCGAGCGCGCGCTGAGCGCCTCCCGGAGCCACCGGCGCCCCAATCGCCCATGCATACGTACGAAGGGGTGGATCCCTTCATTCACGCGCACCTCCGTGCGGTGTATCATCAGCTTGCCAGCATCCCTGCGGTGCATCCCCCCACGAAGCCACGGCGTCTTGACTCGTCGAGCAATCAGCGCCCGCAAGGTGCGTTGATCGCCAGCTTTGGCGAGCATCAGGGCGCTATTACGTCCGTGTGTGTATCACACGACCATCTCTTCTTCGTCAGTGCATCGATGGACAAGACCGTCCGAGTATGGGACACGGCGCGTCTGGAAAAGAATGTCAACTCGCGCTCGCGGCTCACGTACGCCACGCACACGGCCCCCGTGACGTGCGTGTTGGTACTGAGTGGCACTCACTGCATCATGAGCGCCTCGATGGACGGTGCGATTCACGTTTGGGGCTTGAATGTGTCCCTAGGCGCATCCTTACCGCGGTACGCCAAGCCGTACATATTGGGCAGGCACACTTGGACCGGTGACCATGTGCGATGCATGGCGCAGTGGTCGGGTGGCACGGACCCCGTCGTGCTGCTTGGCACGAGCCGTGGACGCATGGTATTTTGGGACGTACGGCACATGCGCGAGATCAACACGCTGAGCCATCCTGCGGCGCACGGCTCGATCGAGGCCCTGGCCTTGGATCCACAGCGGCATTGGGTGTGTGTGGGCACCTCGAATGGGTACGTTGCCTTATGGGATACTCGCTTCCATGTACGTCTCCAGACGTGGCGGACCAGCAACCACGCTCGCATACGTGCGTGTGCATTGCACCCCACTCGCCCGCATGTCTTGACGGTAGCCACGTCTGCCGTCGTATCGCTAGATCTCGGCACAGGCGCCGTTCTCGAGACTTTCTACTCGCGAGAGTTTGGCGAGCATGTCCCGAACATCACGCTCGAGTCATGTGCCGACGAGGCGCCAAGTGACACGTGTTGGGATGGTTCGTATGCTTTGTGTGTGGGTGCAGATGGATATATGAGCTCGCCGGCAGAGAGTCCGCGTGGATGGATCGTCACGGGCGGCAGTGACCGTGTCGTGCGGTTCTGGGACTTGGGACGGGCCGACACCTGCACAGCGTTCGGGTCCCAGATCCATGGCGAGTTTACCATGACGCATCATCGGTACATACATACGTTTCAGTGTATCGAAGCACCCCCGAAGCGCTCGCCGCTGCACATTCACCAGCAGGTCAAGGACGCGATGGGCACGCTGACCTCGCATCAAGATACCATCACGGCACTTGCGGTGATCGAAGCGCCGTACCGATGTGTTGTCGCAGGCGATCGCTCTGGCGTCCTGTGTGTATGGGAGTAAAGCTATACACCACCAAATACGCTAAACTTGCGCACGATACTGGGCCCGTGCTCCTCATAGTCATGTTTATTGTAGCAGAACGAGTAGAAATCAGGCAGAGAGCCTAGCAACGACCCACCGTACCAGACGGCATAGCGCTGCATACGATGTGAGATCACGTTCACATCGAGACCCGAGCTGCGCGCCAAGTTGCCACTGGCTGCCTCGGACGCAGCAAGGCGCTCACTCACAATAGAACTCAAGTCCTTTTTGAGGCGCTGGCCAAAGTGCTGGAACATGGTGGAGCCACCCGACAAGACAATGTTTTTGTAGAGACCACGGCGGACATCAATCGGGCTCTGCTGGATCACCGTATCCACGACCTCGGGCAGCGGTGTGAGAAAGTCGGACGACACCATCTCTGGGTTGAAGAAGATTTCAGGCGCCAAGAAGCGCTCATAGCCCACCTCCACCGTATAGGGACGGCCCGTGACAGTATTTTCGCCCTGGTAGCGCTCAAAGTACTTGTACGGGTCCTCGTCGTAGCGGCGGAATTCACGCACAATGTCCTGGCACACGTACGAGTAGTCCTCCTTGATTTTCTCGGCCACGCGCCGGCCATCCTCTGCGGGGATGTTGGCTGACTCACCACGCTCACGCAAGAGCTGTTGCACAAAGTATGTAATGTCGCGACCAGCCAGCGGAATATGCTTAATCGCACTGCCAATGACGTAGCCTTCTGCCACGGGGATGACGTGCGTAACGCCATCACCACTGTCGATCACTGTACCGGTGAGTGTGCGATCTGTCACCTTGTTGCTCGTCCAGCTAGCTGCCAGAGCAAGCACAGCCTGCACGGCAATGTACAGCCCTTTGATATTGAACGATTCAAACATGATCTCGGCCGTAGCCTCACGATTTTCAGGTGGGTTGAGCGGTGGCTCAGTCAACATAAAGTAGTTTTCTTCCGGCTCCGCACGCAGGTACTTGAAAATACTCTGCTCCCAAAAGCGCTCCATCAAGTCCCAATTTTCCACCACTCCATGACGGATCGGCTGGTGCACCTGGTACGTTTTGGCATTCGCATACGCCTCGTCACCAATAAAAAAGTCTAGATCATCGATCCCACGCTTCGATACAAGCGACGAGGTACTCATACCACTAGGCTTTGATGGAACGGAGGGGCGTCCACCGATGCTAGATTGGCCCCCGGCACTCGACGACGCAGTAGCAATCGCTGTGGGGAACACAAAAGACGGCTCTGAATTGCCGGCAAAGCTGGTGTCAGTGTGCTAACAACATACCCCATTTTCGTATATCCTGTACCATTATCACTATTATTAGTTAGAATATACGTACAGCACAATCACGTTGGACCGCGACATCGTGGCAAGGGTGGGTCGGTATAACCGGGCGAAGGCGCACGGGGCGTTGTCAATGTCCAGACTGCTTATCATACCGTGACTAATGTGTACCACCCCCCTTTTTCATCCACGCGCGGCGCCTTCTGGCTGTGGTCCGTCATGTCGTGGAAACTGCCTGCCACGGCGTACTTCCCGCGCACAGTGCCATCGACGAATGCACCTGTGCGTTCGCACATCGCCACTCGCTCCAACGTGTGCGTCACGGCCGTGACACCGAATAATGTGAATCAGGTTCGGCGTATCAACGCAGCGCTCTTTCCAGCTACGGTCAATGAAGAGATGTACGACGGGGCCCTCAAAGACGATACCAATGCCCTCTTTCAGATCGCCTTGTTCAACGACATACCTGTCGGCGCCATTTGTTGCCGCCTGGAAGATGGATCTGACGCTACGAAGTGTAAGGTGTATGTCATGACCATTGGTGTGTTGGGGCCGTACAGGCGCCTGGGCCTCGCCACGGCCTTGATCAAATACATCCTTGCTGCCGCGACGCCAGGATCCCTTTTCGCAGGTCGTTCCGTCGAGTGTGTATACCTGCATGTGCAAACCAGCAACCAAGGAGCCCGTGCATTTTATGAACAACTCGGCTTCACCCTGACCGAAACGATTCCTGCGTACTACACACACGCCGACCCTGCGAGTGCATGGGTATTTGAGAAACGGGACAACTAAGGTATCATGTCAATATAAGGCATTCTGTTTACGCCGTTTCTCTTCCAAAAGATGCTGTTCCTCTCGCTCATCCTCACGACGGCCAAAGGCCGAGCTCCGCAGTTCCTCTCGAAGCACGGCATCCGCTCCGGCCTCCATATCATCGTCACTGTCAATATCACGAGCCATATACCTAGGTGTTAGTTATTCGTACATACGCTTGACGGTTGCGTCCAAAGAGCTGCCAAATCTGATCTCGAATGGATGCATGAGAGGGGCCCGGTTCGACATCGTCCTCGTCGCTATCCTCGTCTTCTTCCTCGTCTTCTTCTTCTCGTTGTTGATGCCTTAATTCCTTTCGTCGTCTCTCTTGTGCGATAAACTCTTCACGAGCATTCTGACGACGAGGTGCCAGGGTATGTACTTGGCTAGGGGCAGCCTCTGATGCGTCCGATCGAACGCGTACTTTTTGGGGCCTGAATGGTACGCCCATATCTTTGGCCATCCGCTTCATGCGCTTCTCTTCTCGTGTTAGTGCCGTTACTGTTTCTCTCGGACGCCGAACTTGCGAGCGATGTTGCACTGCCACGGACCTGGCCTTGTCGAGGGCGGGTGCACGTTTTGTCGTGCGTCCCACGGCTTTTTCTATAGCAGCTTTCTCTGCTGCGCGAGCGGCCGCTTCCCGGCGCTTTTGCGCATCTTTCTGCATCTCAATACGTTCCTGGTCTAGTGCACGCTGCTTTTCCCGGCGCAGGCGCTCGCGCGCCATCCATTCTGCACGCTGATTTGCGCGCTCAGATTGTACACGTTCATCGTCGCGTTTCTTGCGCGCACGCTCCTCAAGTGCCTTGTCCAGCTGTGAACGCTGCTTTTGACTCTGCTCTAGAGCAGCACGCTTCAGTTCCTCAAACTCGGGGTCAGCGACGCGCACTTACACTGCTTCCCATATGTCGTCCTCCTACCCCAGGGTGGTGCGCCGAGCAATCTGCGTGGAGGATTAGCTTAGGTCAGCCTGTCTGCAAGGCCATGGCAGCAGACGCTCGGCTGTTTCTCTCCCAACCGATCGCGACGCGTGGCTATGGCATCGACGGGCGCACAAAGCGCACCACGCACTTGGCCCCATGTGCCCGTGTCTTTATTTGTGTCTTCCGGTGCATGGCATGTGCCAGTGCAAGGCTCGGACTTGTCGACATTGCAGTCAAGTTTACACCCTTTGCATGAAGCTGCGCATGCGAATGCATTGAATACACTGGCTGTGCCCAATCCCGCTTCGATCGGCTTGCAGGTACCCAATTCTCCGGAGGATGAAAAGAACATGACAAACGTCGAAAAGTGTCGTCACTGGGCACTTGCTGACGGCTATGATGGTATTGCCATCGAACTAGCCAACGCTCGTTGGCATGAACGTTGGGAGCATTTGTGCCTGCGTCCAGACTCTGACACTCCTGGACTTCCACGAAGCACGAGTCGAGCTAACTTTTCCTCGCTACCTGGAGATATGGATGCGCGCATTCAACTCGAGGCGGAGACATGGCGTGCACAACCTCATTTTTTGCGTCCAGAGCTGAATATCCTCCATGCCCGCGAGACACCTTATGTCACTGCCATAATTAGTCAGTGGCTGGAACTCGATTCCTTGGACGAAGGTGTGCGTTTCGACTCGGAACTCGCTTTGCGCCAGGAACTTGCGTATGCCTCTTACGTCGGAGTTACGCAAATAATTCTTCCCGCACCCAGTAGCGACCCTGAGCGGCGACCATTTTTGGCCGACTATGCGCGTATCGTCCGTTCATGCCTTGAAGGCATGGCAGATCAGCCTCCGCTTGTGCATGCATCGATGAAAGTTGCTGTACGCCTGCCTGTCAGTTCGACGTACATTCTCACATCAATGCTCATGCATCAAGCTACAAGCAAAGGGCCTAATGGCGCAGCTGCCATGCCAGCAGCCGCATATCTTCGGACCAAAGACAATTGGGCATGGGAGACATGGGAACGCTTACAAGACTTGTGTGGATACCACTCACAATTGCACATTGCACTCGACTTGTCCATGCCTCTTCCTCCAACTTCGTCCATGATGCGATGGATTCATGAGCCTGTATCGCATATTTTGCTCCCGTCCTCATCGTTTCTAGCGAATGCTAAGGGTTACCCTGTCCTCTCCAAATCAGCCCAAACGCTGGTTCGGAGTCTGATTCCTCATACACCCCACATTATTCTGAGTGACATCACAAATCCACCAATACAACACGTACGTGGTGGTCCCATTGCCTATATCCAATATATTCGACATCTGATCAAAACCATGCAGCCACCTACAAAACTTGAGCACCTCGCTTCCACATTTGGCGATTGTCTTCAAGCACCGCTGCAACCCATGTCGGATCAACTTGCTGCTGGAACGTACGACGTATTTGAAGCAGACACGGTAAAATATAATTTGTACGAAGAGGCGATGTTCCAGGCATTTGCTCAGCATGGGTCGCCAGGCACTCGTTTACAGGTTTGGATCGTGGGAGCTGGGCACGGTGCATTGGTGCCCCGTTGCTTGAATGCTGCTGAACGTGCATCGCGTGTCGTGCACATTACGGCTCTAGAAAAGAACCCTGGCGCCTTGATTGCACTTCAAGACCGACAGCTAAGAGAATGGGGTTCTGATCGTGTTCGCATTTTACTGGGCGATATGCGTGCCATGCCAGTGCCACCGAATGTAGCGGACCGAGCCGATGTGGTGGTAAGTGAACTTCTAGGCAGCTTTGGTGATAATGAGCTTGCCCCTGAATGCTTAGATGGAGCGATGCGGTTTCTTAAACCGAACGGCATCTCCATCCCTACCTCTTACATGCCCTACATTGCACCGGTTACAACGCCAGCTTTGCATTCTGCCATCAAAACTGGTATGTCACAGACATCATCAGCACAAGCAGGACAGGGTATGGGCATGGCCCAAGATACGGTGCAATTTGATGCACCATCTGTCGTGCTTTTCAAACGAATGAACTTGCTCTCTGGTCTTGACAGCGCTTCGCAGTACCCGCGGGTCCAAGCGTGCTGGCGGTTTGAACACATGTCCATGGATGAGAGCGGTTTGGCTTGTGATGTTCACGGTTTGCCACTTACCAACAACCACAATGCTCGTTCATCGTTGAATACCTTTTACATTCCTCAGGCTGGAGTGTGTCATGGCTTGGCGGGATTCTTTGAAGCGCATTTATTCGGTAATGTCATGTTGAGCATCTTTCCTGATCCAACTCGAGCCAGTCGGGACATGCTGAGTTGGTTCCCTATTTTTTTCCCCTTCCGCACACCGCTGTATGTACCGGCTAACTCTGAGCTCGATGTGCACATGTGGCGTCTCACAGACAATAAGCATGTGTGGTACGAATGGAGCGCCGAAGCGTTCATGCTTCTCGACACGATCCATGGACAATCTAGTACCACAGCGCTGTCTCCACAAGGACATGCATTGCACATGTTCCAAGATGAGTCAAACCACTCGGACAGCTTGCCGCCCTTCACTAATGCTCCGCATACACCTATGATGCCATCTACTGGGGTCATGAGCCCCGTTATGGATAACACTTCGGCAGATGCCTCCTCGTCAGTTCACGTTCCCAATACAAATGGCGTTTCAGTTGCACCAAATGCAGCCGGGCGGCGTATAAAGGTGGGCCAGACAGACCTAATGAACCCTGGGGCCTGTGGGTCAAAATCCATCATTTCTACCTAAATGATGAAGGTGGAAACACTATCTCGTACGGCTACATCCACTATCAAAATTGGTATCCTGGAAAATCGTACTTGATACCTGCACGCGCCAGCGCAGCACGGCGCTTCTTTTGACGCTGCAAGAGCTTGCGATTCACTTCTGCACGCTCCTCGGCAGAACGCGACTTTGAACGTCGCTTGCGTTCGACACGGTCCATTGGCACCCTACGGAACTTGCGGTTGGCACCAATCCATAGGTTGGGATCCACTTCTTGAGATGGAATCATAGCCAGCTGCAACAGATGACCATCCAGTAAATAATTGTTCATGGTGTCGACCACGATCTCTGCCACGTCAGGCGACTCAAATTCCATAAAGCCATAGTGCTTGGAGCGACCTGTGTTCTTGTTCCGAGACAGACGCAGTCGCTTAATGTCGCCAAATTGAGAGAAGTATGCACGCAGCTGATCTTCAAAGAAGCCATGAGGAAGTCTTCCGACGTAAACAACGCCCGTTTCTTCTGGCTCCTCGTCATTAGGCGCGAGCCGCTTCTTGCTTTTGGCCTTTTCTAGGCGCTTGCGAACGCTAGCATCGTCGCGACTGCTAGGTAGCTTGACAACCTCATCAAGTGTTGGGATAGCATGCTTGGAAAGAAGGTCGTCGTCCTCTTCTTCGTCTTCTTCATCGTCTTCCTCTCCTTCGTCGTCCTCTTCTTCGTCGTCCTCGTCCTCGTGCTCAGGGTCACCGGGGAAACCACTAAGCATCTCATCTTCGTCATCCTCATCTGCATCCACCACAGTTGTAGCTTTTGCCTTACGTGGAACACTCAAGGAAGAGGCCGATTTGTCCGACGGAAACTGTACGACATTCGGCACCTCGTGGATGCGCACTGACTTGCTTTTTTTGGCGATGGCAGGCTTCTCGGTGTTGGTCGAAGCCTTCTGTTTTTTCACCTGCTTGACTGGTTGCTTCACCACCTTTTTTACAGGCTTTCCCTTGGCAATGTCTGTTGACGCTTTCTTTGTCTTGGCTTTCAATCTCGTATCAGGGCGCTCAGCCATGATCAGTGAACCTGGTGACAAGCGATTTGGCCACGCTCCGACAAAAAATTGAGTTGACCACGTGGTCACCGCGTGGCGCGCCGAAGGAGGGGGTCCAGGATGTTCTACCGCTTTCGATGCTCGGCGCGGGGATCCATTACTTGAAGCGAGCGATCTGGCCATTTATTAACACTCTCACCCTATACTGAGAATCTCTACCTCAAACATGTCTAGTGCAGCCGTCCCCGAAGTTCTGTGGGCTCAGCGCAGCTCCGCCACAGAAGATGAGAAGAATATCATCATGCTCACAATCAACGTTCCTAACATGACGGCCGACGCCACAAAATGTGATCTGACATCAACTAGCCTTAAGTTCGAGTCCACCGTCCAGGGTGATGCATCCAAAGGTATCGAGGGTCACAAGTACACGTTCAATATCGACTTTTTCGAGAACATTTTGCCAGCTGAATCGAAGCAACACCTCACCTCCAAGTGCCTGTACCTCGTGCTTCGCAAGGAGAAGAAGCAAGAAGAATACTGGCCCCGCTTGACAAAGGAAAAGGTTCGCCTGCATAACGTGAAAACGGACTTTGACAAGTGGGTCGATGAAGATGAACAGGATGAGGCCAATGAGGCTGGCGACATGCCTTTCCCTGGTGGCATGGATATGAACGCCCTCATGTCGCAGATGGGTGGGGGCGCTGGCGGCATGGACTTCGGTGGCATGGACGATGATGCTGAAGATGACGATGATGAAGACGAGGCACAGCCACCAGCTGCTGAAGCTGATGGTGCTAGTGCCAAGACTGAAGAGGCCGCCTAACTTACGCGTTAAAAAGTCACCCAGCCACGAAGATCTTGACCAGAGATACTTTTTGTAGCATGTATTAAAGAAGGGTATAAACATCTATTGTCGGCGCTGCTGGTTAATTTCATTTACAATTTCTTGCGCGCGGACAGCGTCTTCCGCTTCAAACTCATAGCGCTTTGTATCCTGCGTGTGCACACGATGTGCCACAAGCCGAAACACATGCGGCAGGCGTGGGTTCAATTCGCATTGTATAATCGAGGTTAAAAGATAGGAAGTAGTTTTAGCATGCGACACTCGTTTCTCAGCAGGTCGGATGATGTGTAGCCATTCACCGTCCAATGAAATGACACGTTCGTGTCGACCCATAACAATATGGTGACGTCGACTGACCGAGTAGGCTTTATAACTGGATATCATATCCATGGCTGTCTTGTACTTGGGTTCTTCCAACACTGCTTGTGCATGGCTGTCACGCGCGGGGACAAAAGCCTTCCCAAGAGACGTTCGTTCGACAAGTACCAGATTATGGCTTGTACACTCGAGCTTTGATGCCACTTCATTTGGAGATAAGATTTCAGCTGTTTTTTGACACAGCAATGCATACAAATCCATAGGTCCCAAATTGCAATCATGACACACTTGTTCAAGCACATTGCTAATAGTAGCATCAGGCGAGATTTGCACTTGGATCTGGCTATTCGCCATTGGTACAACCATGATATGTAACATCATAAATGCGCGAGGTTTTGTATTCGAAAATTCGGGTGCGTGGGTGACATTTTCGATACTGTATGTCGATTCGAGTGTATCCGATTGCTTTGATCCACTTGTTACAGGACACAGAGCAAATTCGTGCTCGCCAAAATGACCAACAATTAATCCATAATCAATAACAGGAAAGTCATCGTCAATTATGCCATTCTCGACCATGCGCAACATCCATGAGCGAGGACTAATCAAGGCTTCTGCCTTGTCTTCCTTGGGGTGCATAGGAACCCGTCCAAATTTCCTCACGAACGAATAAACACCATACCCAATAAGTTCTTCCATGGTTGATTCTGGTTGGACCCATACCTGAATCGGGCTGACCAAAGCTTTCGTCTGGGGATCCACTTGACCCGGATAATACAACAAGACACGAAAACCATGATCATGGTCATTTCGTCCAATTCGAATATATTTGGCAAACTCCATATCTTCTTTAGAACTGTCCGCGTGTTGAAGAGACAATTGCAACAGAGAAGGGCCCGATACAGGAGGGCTTAATGATACTCTTCTGAATACAAGATCATTGTCCAAAGTAAGACCTCTGCGATGAGTCCTGTCATTTGGATGTGACGATTCTGAAAATGCAATGGACTCTGGAATATAGGTGATTTCGCGAGCATAATCGTCCATTTTAACGTTCTGAGGGGTATCATGACTGGATTCAGCTTGGACAGCTGTGCCAAGAGGCATGGATGCGTGAGCTAAAGATGATGAATTGAGTAACGGAAAGTCTGGTTCGTTGTTCCCAAGAGTGGAATCACTTCCTAGCACAAAACTTTCTGATGCATAAGACGCCAGGTTATTGGGATCATTGTGAGTTATTGCCATGTCGCTTAAAGCCAGGTCAACACGCAAAGGAGACCCTAAATCATTTTTGTATGGGCCTTTGTGTGAAATCTCATTTCTGAAAGAGGTGGGCTTGAGTGCCGTTTCGAATGCTGAGCGGAACGTGGATCGCTCGTGCTCTAAAGGTGATGCATAGATTGGAGCATCCAAGCCATGTTGTGTATCCTTCGAACCATAAAATTTTCGGTATATTTTTGGTATATCTGATTCCAACAAGTCTGCATCGGGGTCATACGATACTGAATAGACCGCGTCATCCTGATCATCATAGGGCCATGATTCCTTGGGCAAGTGTTTGTTAACAACATAACGAAGCGCTTTATAATTAATGGGGGGAGATGGGGAACGTGGCAATCCGTTGAGTGATAAGGATCCTGAGTGTATATCTTGTGTATCTGAATTTATCAAAGGGATGCGAAAGTTATGATCCAAACAACTTGGTGAATTTAAAATATCTTGAGGATAAGTCATGATATCTGCATCTGTTAGTACTCGAGAAAAAGCCCCATCGCAATCATGTTCAAAATATCGAAGCCACAGCTCCTTCAAAGTAAAGCTAAGTGTTAGTTGGATTTGACGCACCGATGATCAATTCCCAGAGACATGGGGAGGCCAATGCGCTTAGTGGAAGTGGATTTAAATAACTCCGCGTTTCCCCCCAGGTAAGCCGACGCCTAAAATTGCCCTGCGCCCACTATCGAGCCCACTCAACCTTATTGAATCGAACAACAGTGCAGACTATGTCACCATGAGCCACTCATTCTATTTGATTACAACATCGTTTATTCACCACGCTTGGCGGCGGCGTTGGCAGACATCAAGTTGAGAGCGCTACCAGCCTTGAACCACTCAATCTGGTTCTCGTTGAACGAGTGAACAAGTGGGATACGGTCTTGCGAACCATCACGGTGCTTGCAAACGAGCGTGACGATGCTGCCAGGTGCGATTGTCGTGACACCCTCAAGGTCAATAAGATCATCAGGGCGAACGAGGTCGTAGTCGCTCGACTTCTGGAACGTCATAGGCAGAAGACCCTGCTTCTTACAGTTGGTCTCGTGGATACGAGCGAAAGACTTGGTAATAATGGCCATACCACCAAGGAAACGAGGCTCCAAAGCAGCGTGCTCACGAGACGAGCCCTCACCGTAGTTGTCGTCACCAATCACAACCCAAGGGTGACCGTTGTCACGGTAGTAGACAGCCGTGCTAGGGACAGATCCCCATTCACCAGTGTAGTAGTTCTGAACTTTGTTCGTCTCACCATTAGCACTGTTAGTGGCACCAATCAGACAGTTGTTTGAGATGTTAGGGAGGTGACCACGGTAGCGCAACCAAGGACCACCGGCTGAGATGTGGTCCGTCGTGCACTTGCCCTTAACCTTGATAAGGATCGGAAGATCCTTGGGGTCCTTGTCTTCGAACTTCTTGAAAGGCTCAAGGACATGGAGACGCTCGGAGTCAGGGCGGATAATCACCTCGACACCTGAGCCGTCAGGAGGAGGAGACTGGAACGTGTTCTCGCCAGGGTCGTAGCCACGAGAAGGAAGCTCATCACCAGTAGGGGCTTCGAACTTGAACTCCTTGCCGTCAGCTCCTTTAAGCGAGTCAGTCATCGGGTTGAACGTGAGACTTCCAGCAAATGCCATAGCCGTCACAAGGTCAGGAGAGGCCACAAAGGCATGGGTAGCAAAGTTCGCATCGTTACGGCCACTGAAGTTGCGGTTGTACGACGTGATAATAGAGTTCTTTTCACCTTTCTTCACGTCGTGACGGTTCCACTGACCAATGCAAGGACCACAAGCGTTGGCGAGCAGCGTACCACCAACCTTGTCAAGGATTTCCATCTGACCATCACGCTGAATAGTGGCACGGATTTGCTCTGATCCAGGCGTCACAGTGAAGCCCGATTTGACTTTGAGACCGTGATCAATGCCCTGCTTGGCAATCGAGGCAGAACGCGACATGTCTTCGTACGAAGAGTTCGTGCAAGAACCGATCAGGGCAACACGAAGTTCCTCGGGCCAGTCGTTCTTAATCACCGCATCCTTAAACTGCGAAAGAGGCGTGGCAAGGTCAGGCGTGAATGGACCGTTGATGTGGGGCTCAAGCTTGTCGAGGTCAATCTCGATGTGAGTGTCATACTCAGCGTCACGGTCGGGCAGAAGGTTGCGACTGAACTGCGAAGCAGCCTTAGCAATGTCTGCACGGCCCGTAGCCTCAAGGTACTTGGCTTGACGGGCGTTGAATGGGAAGATCGATGTCGTAGCACCAATTTCAGCACCCATGTTACAAATGGTACCCATACCGGTGGCAGAAAGCGAGGAAACACCAGGGCCCTTGTACTCAACAATTGCACCAGTACCACCCTTAACAGTGAGCTCCCCGGCAACCTTAAGGATAACGTCCTTAGGCGCAGTCCAACCCGACAGCTTACCCTTGAGCTCAACACCAATTACCTTAGGACACTTCAGCTCCCAAGGAATGTCAGCCATCACATCGACAGCGTCAGCACCGCCGACACCGCAAGCAATCATGTTTAGACCACCAGCGTTAGGAGTGTGCGAGTCCGTACCGATCATGAGACCACCAGGGAAGGCGTAGTTCTCAATGATAATCTGATGAATGATACCCGAACCAGGCTTCCAGAAGCCAATACCGTACTTGGCACTGCAGCTAGCAAGGAAATCGTAGACCTCCTTGTTCAGGTCAAGCGCGTTAGCAAGGTCCTGTGAGCCACCAACGTCAGCAGCGATGAGGTGGTCACAGTGGACCGTCGTGGGCACAGCAACCTTAGGGAGGCCGGCAGACATAAACTGAAGCAAAGCCATCTGTGCAGTAGCGTCTTGGCAGGCAACACGATCAGGACGGAGACGCAAGTATGAAACACCACGTTCAATGTCCTGCGTTTCAGGCTGGTCAAGGTGACCATATACGATCTTTTCAGACATGGTCATGGGACGCTTCAAGCGGTCACGAACAATCTTGAGGTTGTTCTCGATCTTCTCGTAAGGAAGGTAGTAACCCTTGCCTTTTTCAATGATACTGAGTTCAACCTTGCGCTTAAGCTCCTCTTCATTCAAAGGGGGAGCATCTTCAGCAACTGTAACAACTCCACGAGTGGCAGCCGCGCGGTGAGCACGGAAAGCCACCGCGCGAAGTGCGGGCGAGCGCATCGCACGGGTAGATAGCATCATGGTTGACAAGGAGATGACTAGTGAAACTCTGGCCAAGCTTTTAAGGGCGGCCGACGTTTGGGTTGTTCGACCTCTGGCCAGAGTCTGCAGTCGCCATTTGTCTAATCATAATGCGTCGATTATAGATTATTCAACCAATGTAAATGATCGATTGTGGTCATCAGTATAACATCGATTGTCATTGGGAATAGACTATGCATGATTGGTCATAATCACGGGTCTCGTCGGCAAATCCGAAACACTTGGCCATCAGCGCATGTCACGTGAATGAGAACACCGCGCCACAAGCCAAGATGCCGGAAAGGCCCAAGTCTCGGACAAAATACTCACATTTCATAGGTTATGCATCACAGTAACATGTATAAGCATGACTACGCCAACATGTTGGTGGACCAGGTCTCGGACCTAGACGCCTGTGCGAGAAAGTGAATCTGACAAGCTTCACGAGACTATCATGTCGATATCGAGAGACTAGGAAGATGCAGCTACTGGATAAACTTTTAGCTGCGACATTCGGAATTTTCATATAAGCGTGTAGATGAAAGCGTTTTAGAAATTATATACTAAGCACCTTCTGCCTCTTCTTCAGCCAGGAGGCGTTCAGCATCCAGGGCAGCAATACAACCACTGCCAGCAGATGTAATAGCCTGGCGATATTTCTTGTCTTGAACATCACCAGCGGCAAAGACACCATGCACGGAAGTCAGCGACGTACCGGGCTTCGTCAGCATGTAGCCGTCTTCATCCAGGTCTACCAGTCCCTTAAACACAGACGTGGCTGGGATGTGGCCAATGGCATAGAAAAGGCCGTTCACCTGAAGGTCCTTTTCTTCACCTGTCTGATTGTTTTTAATGTGAACAGCATTAAGTAGTTCTCCGTCACCTTTAGCCTCTGTGGCCACAGTGTTAAAAAGCACCGTGACTTTGGGGTGAGACAAAAGACGCTTGGCCATAATTTTACTTGCGCGCAGCTCATCACGACGCACAAGAACATAAACATGGCTTGCGTATTTAGTGAGATATGTAGCCTCCTCTGCAGCTGAGTCACCGCCACCCACAACAGCCAATGGTTTGTTACGGAAAATTGGGACGGCACCGTCACATACAGCGCAAGCACTAATACCGTTCTGCCAATACGTCTCTTCACCTGGCAAGTGCATACGACGTGCGGAGGCACCCGTGGCGACGATAATTACCTTTGCAAGCTCGGGTTCCTCATTTTCATGGCCTTCACGCCATAGCTTAAAAGGACGACTAGAGAGGTCAACCTTGGAGATTGTTTCCGTGTGAATGACAGTTCCGAAGCGTACGGACTGAGCACGGAACTTGTCCATCATCTCCGAGCCGCCAATACCATCTGGAAAGCCAGGATAGTTTTCCACATCTGTAGTAGTAGTGAGCTGACCACCCGCAGCAATTCCGTTTGCAAGGAAACCCTCAAACATAACTGGTTCTAGGTTTGCACGACCCAGGTAAACAGCAGCAGTGTGACCTGCTGGGCCAGAACCAATGATTACAACATTGTGGGGCTGCTTTGATCCAGCATCGTTCTTGTTATCGACAGGGGGCATGGTGCTAAAGTAGGATAAAGGAGCAAGGCAGTAAGAATGCTGAGGTTGGTAGAAACGCAGAGTGAGGCGGCACTTGGAATTCAATGCAAAGTAACTGATACCCCTCTTGAAAGAGAAATACCTGCTAGCCTGAGTGTGTCAGTGAAGGATCCAAGAAACGTACGCAAAAAATTGTGGCGTGAGTATGGCGTCAAAGAATTATATGATCGATCGGGTTCGATCTACACGCGTCACTCGTGCGGAGCAAGACTAAGCAATGTGGAGGTCTTGTCGGCCTGTGCTTGCGCCACGCGGTCGCAGACTAAGCACCAGCCTTGAAACAGTGTGTTTGTCTGAACAACAGCGCGTATGCTAATCTAATGATGCATAATAAAAACTCCACTCAACAAGCATGTCAGCAGCAATTTCATGCATGCCTGAGATTTTGCCTCGGCAAACGCGCTGTAAACTGAGAAATGTAGAATGGACTGGGAAATAGGGATTAGGGTCAACAGGTAACGTCCATGATGAAAGCGGGGCAGCATGTTGTCCTAGCTGGACTTTTATTGCTGAGCTTCTTCGTAATAGGAGCTGTAGCTGATGTCGCAAAGCCCCAACATCTGAGCACTTTGCATCATGCGAAAATGGCCCGCCGCTCGAAGGCTATGTCTACGAGTGAAAAGTGGGGCAAGTACTGCGAGGACGACACACAGGGACACAATGGTAACGACCAAAAGTCAGATCACTATCTTGTTGTGAAGACAAATGAGGGTCGTGTCCGTGGCCTGTACAACTCTACGGCAGACACGTATTCTTGGCGAGGCGTACCATTTGGCGATGATACGAGTGGAGAGAACCGCTTCATGCCACCTAGGCCTGCAGGCAAGTGGTATGATGTGAGAGATGCGTCGAAAAAGCCCAAAATCTGCCCACAGCATGGAAGTGATGTTTCCAAGGCAGCGATCGCTCTATTTGGATTTTCGGGTTCAATTTTCGAAGAAGATGCACAATCAGAAGACTGTCTGAATGCCAACATCTTTATTGGCAGGAAGAATTGGGAAAAGTATCGTGACTCCAACGGGAAGGCGAAGAAACTTCCAGTGTGGCTGAATCTTTACGGAGGTTCTTTTGAATGGGGATCTAACACTGTGGAAACTTATCAGTCGCACAAGTTGGTTCACGACAATGACATTATTACTGTGAGCATCAACTTCCGTAACTGGATTCTCGGTTTTCCCCAAGCTCCGCAGCTGCATACAAGTAAGAACCAGCACAACGCACACTTTAAAGGTAGCAACCCTGGTCTGTCAGATGTTGACTTGGCGATTGAATGGGTATACAACAATATTGAGAAGTTTGGTGGTGATCCCGAAAAAATAACGATCGGTGGCACAAGTACGGGAGCCTGTATTGCCGACAATTGGGCGTACGTGCATTATCAAAAGCCGACGTCCAAGTATGTCAAGGGAATCATCCTCCAGAGTGGATCCATGACGTCTCTCGGCAAGTACTTTGTGACCAAGCCTGAGGACGACTTTACGGAAAAGAAGAGTGTGTGGAACAAAGTGGCTGCTTATCTTGGCTGTGGCACCAATGGTGACAATAAGCAGATGAAGTGCATGCAAAGGAAGAAGTGGCAGGATGTGATTCAAGCGACTTTTGCTACCAACACATCGTTCATGCTGACAAGCGACAACATCACGGCTTACAATGACTACTCGGAGCGCCTGGTGCAAAGAAAATTTGCTAATACGCCTATGCTCATTGGCAATTGTAAGGACGAGGGCAATGCTTGGTTGATTCACGACGCGCAACTGACGGCCGCCGTGGGCCCGCTTATTACGGCCGAGGTGTGGGTTTGTCCGTCGAATGTTCAGGCCAAACACCGTATGGGCTATGCATCGACATGGCGTTATCGCTTTAGCCCTTCCTTTTATCTCCCAGATACGCCAGAGAAGTACCAATCGCTTTTGACGTACCACGGAAGTGACACGGCCTATTCATGGGAGACGTGGCAGGACCTGCGCTACATTCCAACAAAGCAAGCTGAGGAGGACAAGGGTCCTCTTTTGAAGGCACCTCGCGCCACAGATGACGATAAAATCCGGGCACCTGTGGCACATATGTACAGTGCGGCATTTGTCGAGTTTGTGAAGGACCCCGACAATGGCCTGTATGACTTTGAGTCTGGCTGGCCGGTGTATTCTCCACAAAGCCTGTCTATTGGGGATTTCGGCTACAAGAACAGTCCCCAATTCCGTCTTGCGTCTCCCCACGATGTTGATGGACTCTGTCCCTTTACAGATGCTGAGATTAAGGAAAACAATGAGAAGTGGCGCGAAACGGCCCAACGTATGCGCCCTTTCATGTTCTAAGGTCGCTATTTCATCACGCCTCTTTTTATTTCACGCCTGATAAATCTTATTTCATGCTTTTAGATCTCCCTCTTTTTCTAGTTTGATGTTACGTACACGTCATGATGTCACATCAGCCCTGGTGATAATAGCCTGTAACACAAGTGTTGATTGAGAAGCTGGTTTCAGCATTGCGATTCTAGCCAACAAAAACTACCATCATATGGGTTCGCTATGACCAGAACACATATGCTCGCGGGATTTTTGGGTTAAGACAAAATACATCGGCGCAAGACATTGTCATGTATTCATGTCCGTGGCAATGTACTTCCACATCGTCCGTCAGCACATATATGAAATGCATCACACACGCGATGCAAGCATTTACGGAGCAAAGAGCTGCTCGAAGAATGCCTCGCTCGTCGGGATGCGCGGCGTCTTGGTGTTCTTCTTCAGCTTGCCAGCGCGGCGCTGAGCCTGCTCGCGGATCTCGCGACGGATGGAGGACTGGGCGTAAGGGTTGAGACGGAACAGAACACCGCGGTTGCGAAGAGGGTTCTTCCGCTGCGTGAAAGGACGCTTAGTCTGCTTGGGACCAGCTGGGCGCACAACGCTCTGGATCTCATCCGAGTTAATAAGACGCGTGACGTCCGGCATGGTAATCTTAGCGCTGGGCAGGTGGTAGCCCTTCTTGACGTCCGAAGCCGTTTCGTACGTGCCAAAGATCGTGTCAAGCTGCTTGAAGGCATCCTCCGTCCAGATCACAAAGCGACCCAGGTGACCACCAGGGGCGAGCTGGAGCAGGTTAAGGCTGTGCACGCTGGCAATCTCAACACCGGGCAGGTTGCGGAAGGCCTTCACGATACCATTGTCCTGGTTGTAAATGACAAGAGGGCCACGGCGTTGAACGTGACGGCGGTTGCGGAGCTTACCGACACCGGCACGGATCTTGCGCGAGTTCGACACCTTCATCACATCCTCGTAAGCGTTCAGAGCCTTGAGGGCTGCGACAGCCTGCTTGGTCTTGGTGAACGATTCAATCTCGCTCGACACAATCAGCGGAACCTCCTCAATCTCTTCCACACGGTGACCGCGGGCGAGCACAAGGGCAGGCAGGGCCGTGGCAGCAAGAGCAGACGCCGTGGCGTGACGACGCTGGGTCTGGCTCGTCTTTACGAACCAGCGGCGCCAAACCCTTGTGGGCGCAAACATGTGACCACCGCGAGCCATGTTACCAAAGGCGGCCTGACCGGAGCGGTGCGTACCACCACCGCCAACACGCGGAATACGGGCGAGGGCACGACCCGTACCCCACGACTCAGCCGAGGTCTGGTGACCAGCGTTCGAAGCAACGGCGTACGGCTGACGCTTGTTCTTCGCCAGGTTCGCTGTTGAGTGTTAGTACTGTCATACAGCAAAACGGGGCACACCCGGCGTACCACGCCAAGTAGACCAGGGTGTGCACATTCTCATCTGTGTCGCAGAATACGTACAGTGAATGATCTGGACGAGATCCGAGCGGATGGGAGCGTTGAACACTGCCGGGAGAGGCAGCGATCCCGTAGCCGCACCGTCAATGCCTCGCACGTTCACAGTAGGACGAGCAGCCATCTTGAGGACTGACCTGAGTGTAGGACGAGGAAAAGTCTCTCCGAGCTCCTGCTAAGCCCATGGGCGCCGTTGATGCCCTGCAAACTTCTCAGTTCCCACGCACACGTGACTGGATCCAGTTTTACCCCCACGAGCACACATGAATACCACGTGGCTTGGCGGGCTTCAGACAGGTGCAGGGACACTACTTTTCCCCTCCACATCGGCTTCAATCACGCAAGACATGCATTGCATGTCACAAGAGCGCCAAATCTAAGAGGATAGTCGCCTGGCCAGGCGAAACGGAGTGAGGGTCGTGGACCTTAGTCAGTGAAACAGAGGCGTTAACTCGTGTGCCTCGCCACCTTGCCACAAACGTCGACCAACATGTCTGACGCTTCTATGCCTAATGCTTCTCAGCGAGTTCCGCATGATGCAGATGTGGATGATCAGATTCAGCGCATTATAGCGGATTTGCCCAAAATCAATGCCAAACTGGAAAACGCACCGCCGGCGGACATTATTCGTTGGTCTATCGACAACCTGCCTCACCTCTACCAGACCACGGCGTTTGGAGTGACGGGTTGTGTAACGCTGGATATCATTTCGCGCATAAGCGCGGAACGCAGCGAAAAGAACCACACTGAGCTGCGCCACCTCGTTCCACTGATTTTTGTCGACACCCTATACCACTTTCCACAGACTCTGGACCTCGCGGAACGGGCATCAAAGCATTACCATGCGCCCATGTACGTGTACAAGCCTAAGGGCAGCGATACGGTAGCCGATTTTGAAAGGACTTGGGGTTCTCAGCTTTGGCAGCGCGATGAGGACACATACGACTATCTCGTCAAGGTGGAGCCTGCGCGCCGCGCTTACGAAGAGCTGGATGTGCGCGCCGTTTTTACGGGGCGCCGCCGCTCGCAAGGTGCTGATCGCGCATCGCTCCAGGCTGTCGAGGTTGATGAGACCGGTCTGATCAAGGTCAATGCCCTGCTCAACTGGGAATTCGCTGACGTGGACAAGTACGTCAAGGAGAATGCTGTACCATACAATGTTTTGCTTGATTTAGGATACAAGTCGATCGGTGACTGGCACTCGACGTCTCTTCCGTTTGGAAAGGACGGTGCCGATGAGCGGTCCGGTCGCTGGAGCGATAAGGCCGGCAAGACAGAATGCGGTCTCCACAAGGATTACTTCAAGTTTAAGGTGCTAGCCGAGAAGAAGATTCGTGAGGCTGAACTGAATCGTATTGACGCATCGAATCCGTAAAGTGCGACCTGTATCATAGCGTGTAATCTGGTTCTATGTGATCTGTTGGCTCCGCAGCGGCGCGGCAACGGCGTCATCATCATGAGCCGTTAGTTCATGCAGTCTGCCGCGGAATAGGTAGCGGATATAAAGCTGCTTGCGTTCACCGACACATGGATCAAAGAATCCGAGTAGCTTGGACTTGGATCGGCCAGCAGGGATCACCAATTGACTCTGGTTTACTAGCATTTGGAGCTGTACGCGCACATTACACCACAGTGGCTGGTTGTTATCTTTGACTTGGTGCAGCGCTTCATACTGCGAAAGCATCGAAAAGAGTTGTTCTTTGTCCGCTAGCATGTGTATGTCCAAGTCCATCGGCGGTGGAAAAACATCATGTCGGCCATAGTATGCCTGAAGGATGACAAGGCCACTCCGTCCATATTCGGCCTCTGCACGTTTTGTGGCTTGAGGACGCAGAAGAGCACAAGTTTGTTCGGCGGACGTGCGGCGCTGTTCAATGTCAGTCATACGATCTTTGCGTATCGAGTGAAGACGTTCAGAGGTGGCAAGCCGGCGTTTAGGCATAAAGTAGAAATAGTGTGATCCAGCAATGGCCAGAGCAGGTAAAATAGCTGCTCCCATAGCTAGATCCACCCGGAACTTGGGACTTAGGACGATGGGGAATACGATTCGTTGACCCAGGCGCGTCACACGAATCTTCAATGAGATGCCCGAGGAGGTGCCGCATTTGACACCCAAGAGGACTCGTATGTTCTCTGTGACCCGGCGCTCACTGTTCGAGTAGGCCGCCAATCCAGAGAGCAATCCGCAAGATACACCACTCTTGACCCTCATGCCACTCAACACTTTCATAGACCATTCATAGTGGATGGATAGGTCATTCGTGAATTGGTAATGGCATGTCCATTCGGTGCCATCCTCGTGTGGTTTCGTTACGCCAACAACTAGCGCACTCATATCATCTGTCAGTGGTTCGCCGTTTTCATCGGCGCCCCAGGAACCAACAGTATATGCGCCCGTCTTGACTTGTGCAAAGCCTGTTAGACTTGATTTACTCGAAAGTCGCTGCGACCATACTAATTGAACCGTGGGAGGCACACTCCAACTTTGCGATGCAATAATCCAATTGAAAATGAGATTGGGATCGACCATGTATTGGCCTCGGACTGTGAGTGTTTGAGGCTGTAAAAGGGAAGCATTTATCTCGGAGTAGAACCTGGGATTCCAATGCGTCTTTAGTGTACCAATGAGGTTACCTGCACCCATTTGTCCGTTTTTGATCAGTTGGCCTGAAACGGCCAAAGTTGAAGATTGCGTCAGAGGAATATCAAAGCCGTGCTCTCCAACAATCTGTGGGCACGAAACAAGCGCAAGACGCTTGGCTAGGGTTAATCTTGTCTGGATAGCAGGATTCAATGGCGACACGATTCGTGCATTTCGAACAAACAGGGGTGATGCATTGATCACAGCAGAAAATTCACCGTGAGAGTTTACAAGACTCTCTGCATCAGCTGCCTGTCGAAGTCGAGATTGGCGCTCGAACTCTGCGCGCATCTCGGCCGGTGAGCGTCCAGGAGCTGCTAGAGCCCATGAAGACTGGAGACCTTCCTCGCCAAAGTGATCGTAGACCGACCGCTGCTCTGGATCACTCAGGACTTGGTACGCCTTATGGATGTCTCGGAAAGCTTCCTCCGCAAGCTCTTTATTATGCGGATCGGGATGTTTATCGGGATGAAATGCCATAGCAAGAGTCTTGTATGCATCGCGAATCTGAGTTTCTGAGGCATCCTCGTCGACATTCAAAAGAGAATAATATGAACGGGCACTCGATTCGAATGCATCCGTTGTATTTGCATGAGCATCACGGAATGGCGTGCCACCAAATAGTGGCTCTTCATCTTCTGTATCTGTTCGATTTTGGCGTGTGTTATCGACTAGAATTAGATTGCTGGTAACATACCGAACGGTAGAGAAGACTCTCCCCGAAGGGACGCCATGTTCGTTGAATGGTTCGTGTGGGACGACAAGTGACCAAGCTCCACCTGCACTAGTGGAGAACACTGTCATGCCCTGGAAAGGGCCCTTTTATGACTTATCCTACCCGTAGCTTGGTAGCCATCGTCAGAAGATGACTAGCTTGTCGCGACATTGGTGCGCCTCAGACTTCCAAATACAACAACAGGGATGGCTATAACCTACAGCGAGTCCACACAATGAACTCGTTTCAAAATAGACAAAATCGAGATACTCTCACATCAACCACGTTTGTAGTACCCAAGATACCCAGTTCTTATATGCTGGAATGTTTTGATAAGACCAAGTTCAGAATGGGAAATGCCGACATCTTTGGTGGTACCCATGTCGCAGGGGCCAACATGAGAGCTTGTCTATGATGGGTTTAATTCCTCGATAGATAGAAGACTACTTTGCACATCGCATACCCTAATCTCAATTTGTGAACGCCATGTCGGACACGGCCAGTGCTAAGGTCCAGCAACCAGCGGATTTTACAAGCTCAGAGCAGCAGGTCAAGGCAGGCAGCCCAAATGACTTCTTGAAGAGTATGTTCCATTATCTGGAAGCAACTAACCGTTCAAAGGTGTCATTGGCAAGAAGGTGATTGTGCGCTTGAACTCAGGTATTGATTATCATGGTACGTGTTTTTTATATTGTGTAGACATTGACACAGGAAGGAACGCTTTCATGCCTGGATGGATACATGAATATTGCCATGGAAGACACCGAAGAGTTTGTAGACGGCGCTCTGAAAAGCGCCTATGGCGACGCTTTTATTCGTGGTAACAATGGTACGCATATCTTCTATCTCTGACACACAGTGCTGTATATTACTTCCCTTGATGCATAGGACTATGGTGATTCATGGCCCACACATACCAACATAGCCAAAGCTAGTAGATGGCCGCGCATCATCCGTGTGGCACGACAACAATACGGCATGCAACACACCCTGAGAATGCGGCTCGGATATTTCCATAGGTGTCGCTACGGATAGCATCTGCATGAGAGCCCATGACAGGCCTTTGGAATCTATACCAGCTTGGCGAACAGCTTGCTGTATAGAGTCAGCGAACGTTCTCACGGATTTATACATACGGTGCAGCACATTCCAGAGCGCAGTGAGCAAGGTGGACTGGAATACTTTGTCAGTACAAGTGTTCTCAAAAGCAAGGCTGCCAAAAAACTGGTGTCGATACGTACAGCTGCTGGTTAGCAAGGATATACAGACATGGCATACATACAATTCTTCGACACAGTCTTCACCTTCAAAGCCCTTGCCCCCAGTAACACGCTCTTGGCACTCTTCAAAGTGATGCCGGACACTTTCACATGCAGACGAGTTTTGGCATTCTGTTTAACATGTTAATTCCAACTCAATACGCATAAGACATACGTTCGTAAATGGCCGGGTAGGGCTAGGAATAGAAAACAACAGGTTAGTTATCTGCTCATCTCATGTAAAGATTATAACGTACGTCTTCAATCTCCTGTAGTGTTAATGACGACATGAATATTTCATACGTACCTCTTCTTCTTCCTCCTCTTCCTCCTCCTCTTCTTCATCACCTTCCTCTTCAGTCTGATCTTCTTTCTCGTCTCCGCCCTTGTCGCCTTCGGCCTCCTCAGTCTCTTCCTGCATGATGTTAGCACCCTTCTGATGACAACAGCGCGTAAAAACGTACCTCGTTGAGCGCAACAGGGAAAAAAGAGTCGAGCCAGGTACTAGTAGATGTGCTCTCGGTAGCGGACGAAGTAGTGGCAAAGTTCATGACTGTTGCAAAGAGGGACATTTTTCGTACGCCGTGAGCGATCGCAAACGATGTGACACAGCGATTCCACTAGCCGGCTTGAGGCTATTACGAATCCACCAACTGGGCGCCCGGACTGTCCCGAATTTCCCATTCCATATCACGTGACCCACCAAGGGGGGCGTGCCCTGATGACGATTGATCGTGATCGGTGGAGTGTGCGCACCGTGGGTATAAAAGGCGGGAAGACAACAATTTCCCGTTTCCCCACATCTACAACAACATGGTATGTTCACCAAGGCAAACGTCATATTCTAACCTCTCACAGGCTACTCAGAAAGGCGCTGTCATTCCTAACACCAAGTTCGGTCTCATTCCCTGGGCTCCTGAGCTCGACTCGGGTGAGGTCTGCGGTATCCCCACCACCTTTGAGTCGCACAACGAGTGGAAGGGCAAGAAGATCGTGGTTGTCTCGATCCCTGGTGCCTACACCCCTATTTGCCACCAGCAGCACATTCCTCCTCTGGTCAAGCGTGTTGATGAGCTCAAGGCCAAGGGCGTTGATGCTGTCTACGTCATCGCTGTGAACGACCCCTACGTGATGTCGGCCTGGGGTGTCTTTAACCACGCCAAGGACAAGGTTGTGTTCGCCACGGATATCAACGCCGCTTTCTCGAAGGCGCTTGGTGCTACGATCGACCTCAGCTTCAAGGACATGGGCGAGCGCACCGCTCGTTACGCCTTGATCATCGACGACCTCAAGGTGGTTGACTTCGCTTCGGACGAGGGTGACACGGGCAAGCTCCAGAACGCTTCGATCGACACCATCCTCCAGAAGCTTTAAATATAAGCAGCTAAATCATTATAATTAGTCCAATTCATTATTATACTCTTGTACTTTATCTGTGTGGTGGATAGAATGTGCGGAGCTGCTGCTTAGAGGGTATCAATGTTGTGGGCGCACCTGCTGGACCTCTTTGTGGTGCTAAACTGTGTGCGAGGTGTAGGATCCTAGAATTGAATTGAAATTGTCTTAACGAGGCACATTGCCATCGATCCATTATGATCTACCCGTGTCTGCATGCCACGTCATCACCGATCACAACGGTGATGAGAGGGCATGTCACGAGAAAAAAAAGAAAGCCCTTAGCAAGCTACTGTGAGCACATTCTTGGACCCAACACAAGGTTGCATGGACGATAAGTTGAGTTTAGAGCATGCGTCATGGTACATCCATCCTTGGTTGCCCAGTTGTACTCAGCTTTATGTGCACCTACAAACAAACATAAACGTAGATTAAGCTCGTACCTTTTCTCTGAATCAAAGCTAGCTTCGTACTATAGTGTGTATGTATAAAAGTTTAGGATTGATACCTCACAATGAAACGTGTGTGATTTCCACTTGGCCAAATCCTTGGCATAATTTGGCGCCGTGTGCACGGCCCGCTCGTTTCTGGAGAAATGCATGTGGAGGGATGTTTCACCAACCCTGTGATCCCCATACAAGACGTGATTATTTGATCAGCGTCTTCGTAAAGTCGTAGTCGGTCATATCGTCGAGCAACTCTGTCTCAGCTCTTTTGGTCATAAGCTGTTGTTGGTATCGCTCAATGTGATGCAGACGTATCACTCGGTTGTTGGCAAATGGGACCATAGACTCAGCCGTATCGAGATAGATTTGACTTATAATATCACTTTGCATGGCCAAATTTCGTACGAAACGAGGCAATGTAGCAGACGAAACCAAGCAGCCTTCGCCAGCAGGAGAAAAATCAGGTAGGCCTGGACGGAGTTGCAGTGTTACATGGAAGTATGTATCATCCGATACAGCGTAGTCAACACCGTCACGAACCGAGGAATGGGGCGAGACGACAATATTGACAAAATTGAATTGACTCGGGATGGTACCGAATTCATAAGGCAACCCAGAATCATTAAAAACAATGTGCACATAGTCATTTCCGATAAGTGCCTTCTTACTAGCACGGTTTACATCGTTCTCATGATTCGGCATCAACGTGCTAGTATGGAATACAATTTGTCTGCTGTAGTCTCGCCAGACATACGCATACTTTCCATGCTCATCGGCTTGGCGGTCAAGTCCACCAGTGTAGACATCTTCTTGTCCGCGAAGCGGAATGAGATCACCCAGGCAAGACAAGAAGCGCATATATGCCATAGATCCGTGCGTATTGCTCAAAATCTCTTGCTCCTTGGTTTGTTCGAAGCCGACATACAGAAGACCAATCTTGTGGAAATCATATACAGGAGTCAGATCCATACCACGTAGTAATCGGTCCGTTGATGCGTCTTGTGGCAAGAGAACCGGTGGCTTATCTTGGCTTTTGTCCGGATACCCGCTGAATTGCAGCGCCAAAAAGATGGGCTCCATTCCTGAAGTACGATGAAGTGTAGGCTTTTCAAGCTCATGGGTTCCATGGGTGGTCTCTTCCTTTTCTAAGTTTGGTTTAGGACTCGCTTCCTCCGAATGATCCGGCTTGGACGAGGGCGTCACAGTCGGTTCCGTCTCGCCAGGAGCTCGAATGACGGGTTTCGCAATCGATCCCTGCTGTTTCCAGTGTTCGATCGCCGCCGCAAGAATATCTGCAGTGCGTTCTTCTGCTGTCCGATCATCCGACGTCATGTTCTCCATGCGACTGACAAATGACACTGTGCCGGATGGCCGCCGAACGACAAGCTCATATGTGCCGTTTCTTGCCATTGGACGAACCGTAACGAGACCCTTTCCGACAATCCACGTAAATCCAGGTCCAGGGGGCTCTTGTCCTTTTTGGTCCAGAAGCATATGCAAAAGGGATCGAGATGGCTTGGGCAATGCATTGCTGTATGTAAATCGTGCCAAAAAGTCGAGACACACAATGGTTTGATCACTCAGAGAGTCACGCCCCTCGTTCGCCAGGACCAATCCCTGTGTGATATATGAAGCATGCTTGGCTCGCTCACTCAGACGCAAAGTCATGAACCATTGTGAAATATTATTGTATGCGAGCAAAAGGACATACTGTGCCAGGACGAATTTGGCTGCACTAGACCGCAGGTTCTCACGTGTGCTGCCCGCAGCGACACTTTCATGGAACTGGATGTATTGCAGCGCGATACCGAATACACGTCGGTAGTCTGCCTCCGTAAAATTTGCATACAAAGCTTGGACACTGCTAAACTCGGCCAAAAGCTCCAAAATGTGCACGCTCATTGTAATCGACGACATGATAGTTGAGAGCTTGACGAGAATATTGGTCCATTGGCGTGTGAATGACTTGGATATCTCGTAGCCAGCCACCACCAAGGCACGCACGCATGGCTGAGCCACTGTCTGTGAGTGCGACAAACCCACAACGAATGTTTCCACAAGTTCATCCTGTTGTGCGCGCGTGAAATGGCGATGGTACGAGATCAGCACTTTGAGTGTAGCATACAAAACGGCCGTCAAATCCGTGCGACGTACATCCTCTGGCAAAATAAGGTTGGACAACGGCTTTTGTTCCAGTAACAGTGGACATAACCAGTTTCGTAGTCCACAAATTTCAGCCGATGCCTTTTTTCCACAAAACAAATGCATGTTGTTCAGCTGGGACGGTAGGTGGACCAAAAGCGTCGACAGAACGTCCCAATCTGTTTCGGTTTGCAGAACATGCACAACTGTGTTTAAATATTCTGACACAGGGAAAAGTAGAGGACAGCACTCAGCATGATCCGATCCGTCGGCAGTGTGCAGCTCTTCATTTTCGAACACGGTCCAAATACGGCTACTCCAAGAAGGCATTTTTAACTCCGAATGACGTGGATCATGAGAAAGAGTGGACAACAAATCACTTTCTTCGGTTCGGGACAAAATTGTCATGAGCGACTTGGAAAAGTCTTCGACATGGTCCTGAAAGTAAATGCGGTGCTGCCGATCTGATCGAAGACGCAGCATCCAACGCAATATCACCTGGCGAAGCTGAGGCGGCACACAACTTGATGCGTTGGCATCATTTGAGCCTGATGAAAAAGGCGTGTTGGAGCGCACCATGCGCAATAATTCACGGAAAATAGCAACACTGCATTCACGCAGACGCGCGTGAGAACCATTCGATGTTATATCGAGCTCAGGTGACATGTCCGCTGGGTCTGTGATGCCAAAGGACAGCTGCATAAATAAAACAATGAGGTCACGCGTAGATCGCGTAGCTCGAGTGAATCGGAGGCGACCGTCGCGCACATCACTTACATTGTGTGGACCCAAACTGCGTTGTCGAGAGTGCTGAGCCACAGCCTGCGTGGAATCTGCCAACGAAGGCTCGGCCCGGAAGACAGCATCAGAAAGGTCGTGGAGCATGTGGAAGAAAGGTCGATTCTTCCCGATCGATGGATGGCATACCGTTGTAGTCATGGCATGTCGCATGATTCGACGCAAAGACACACCAATTTCCATGTTTGTTTCTTGTCGAGATGCTCGCTTTGTCAGTGGCATAATCACTTGATCAATTAATGGTTCCAACAAGTGAGGTAGATCCTGAACACATTCATATACCTTGGTGATAATTTGGAGAGCATAGTGCCGACTGTTCACCGATGGCAAGGCACGCGAAGCAAGAATGTCTGATTGGGCCCGTGGGTAGAATGTATCGACTAATTCCGTGAGCTTATCAAGCCAGTCAGGCGAGCTGGGCAAGTACATGTGTTGCTGTTCATTTTCCTTTATTACACTGAGCAACACACAGTCCGGGATGAAAGGCGCTAGGGCCCAAAAAGAGCTTGATACGAACGGCATCGATATGATGTACCGGTCAGTGCGAGTGCACAAAAGGAAGACGAGCATGTGAAGCACGAAAGACGACAAGGACAATTCTTTCACGCCTCGTCGGTGACGAGACAAGTGCCTATTCATGACCAACGTCAAGTCCAAGACCACATTCCAGCAGCTTTGACCTGAATCTGGGTATAAGGTGCATAGCGGCTTCGGCGTCTGACGATTTCGGGCTGGAACGTTATCAAACACAATGGCCTCAGGACATGCTTCTCGTTGCGGCAAGTAGTCATCGATAAGAAACAGACTTATTAGGTCAATCACATCGTCACCTTCCAAAAGAGCACCATGGACAATGCCCTCAAAGACAGACTGCGGTAGAATAGGATACTGCTGTTTCACGTGTGCGCCCTGCTCGATGCGTCGTTGCATACTCCAGATCATAGTTGCATAGATGAACAGAAAAGCGCCTACCCGGATAGAGCGCGGTCCATGGCGCGGTCCACACAGGATCTCGTACAGGCGCTGGATCACAGAATGGACAAAATGACTGCTCAAAAAATTGTTCAAGATCCCCTCAAGTTCCGCCTGAATATCGACGCTTCGTTCGGCCAAACGAAAGATGAGTTCTTTTTGATCGGCCTGGGCAATAGGCAGTCCAATCACGCGACAAAAAGAAAGCACACATTGTGTCAAACATTCGCTCGGGATAAACGCGTAGCAGAAAACGGCGTCCAAGACTTTGACAAATACACGTATATCTTGTTCCCTGAACGGTGGAAAGTCGACGTCGTCGACACCAATCGGTATACCAAGCATTTCAGTCGGTGGAATCCATTTTGGCTCTTCATCCACAGGCTTCAATGTGGGCGTGGTGAGAAATATGTTGAGACCCTGCGTGTCATAATATGAGTATCCTTTCGAGGTATTGGCCGGAGCTTGATACCTTGGTATGCGCGGGTATAAGACGATGCCACAGAGTCCATTCACAAACTGCTCCATTTGCTTTTTATCAAGTCTAGAAGCATTAAACTTGCAGATAGATGCGAGCAAATTGACAAGTGTACACATGCAATGCTCGCTCAAGGCCGTCACGTTAGATTCGGATCGTGTGCGCAGCATAAGCATAGCGCCGCATGTGTACCTAAGCCATTTCATAAGTACGTTGAGAATGCCCTTAAATGCGAAAATATCGCGACCATCGCGAGTCAAGACGAGCAGGGCAGATAGCTGAGCTGATAGCGTTTGGAATGCCAGTTCAGGCTCATCGACAATCAAAGGCACATTCCAGTGATCGTATCTGTGCAGATTTACGACCAATCGATACAGCAATGCGCGATCCAACATACTCATGGCACGCGATGGCATGACAGCGTTCCAGCCCGTGGCCATAGCTTCTTCTTTCGACAGCTCACTTGACACACTTTGCGTGGATACATCGGCATATTTGAGCGTAGAGGTCAAAAGTTCACATGACAGGAGTCGGATCTCATATGCAAATGTATCACGTAGCAAGCGACTGCACAAGACAACCAATGACGACACAAGTGGCGTGGCAATGGCGGGATCCAAGATCGAGTCCAGCTCTGAGGGATCTCGCTTCAGTGTGTCAATTACGAGCCGTATACACGATCGTTGGTTTTGAAAAGAAACCTTGGGCTGGAGAAGCTGTTCAATAGCACTTCGCAGCTCTCCGAGAACATCGGATTGGGCACGAATGTTGCTAGAACGTGCTGAATCAGATGACGACCCAGCCGAGCTGCGCGACCGGAATGATAAGAGGAACGGAACCCCTAGGCCCGTCTTGCCTGAGGCGCCCGTCTTGGGTGGATCTGAGTCCATACCACCTTGGAGTAGGTCAAATCGAGCCACAACGTTGCATCGATGGCGACCCACCAAATTAGGGTTTATACAATGGAGGTGTGTCACATCCATTCAACACCAGACGGATTCTACGACTCGTTTTACTGCCTCTGTGTTTTGTGTGGGGAAGCGCACATAGTTGCGGGAGAGCACCTGGGGTATCATCTGATCTATATTGCTGCTTGGTCAGTGCATCCAAAACGTACTCTATATGCCCCATACTCAGATATCCCTCCTGAGATAATTGCTGCACAAGCTCGCGTTGGTGGTCATGCATGAGCGTAGTATTAGGCATCACGAGAAGTTTGGGTGCATGGTCTGATCGTAGCACTTCAATGATGGTCCCAGAACCTGGGTTTAGCATGTCAGACGTACCACCATGAGAAATCACCAAGCCTGCATGGTCGATCCATGATCGCAAATCGGGGGTGAATGCAAATGCAAACGTCTTGGCTTGGCCTTGTGTATCGATCCATACGCCTTCTGTATTCCGTAGCGTTCCTTTTTTTGCACCGCTTGGTAAGGCACATGCACTATGACCGTACTGGATCCACACCTCTGCTTGTGGGCCTAGGGCGCGACAAACACACGCAAGAAACGATTCTGATACAGCTTTGTACACCAGTGCATCAAACCGCGTGCTGCCCACAGTTACTAGGATGGTGTTCTCGCGCGGCATACGCTGTGGAAAGGCAGAGGCGGGAGGCTTCTTCGTGGCGGGACCGTGCATGTTTGTACACGCCTCCATAAAATAATGCACCGCAACGGCGGTTTTCTGCCGTTTGGCACCATGTCGCTGGACAAACCATGGCACGAGTATGTAGGCTTTGAGTCGCTCCGACAGGAAGCTGTGGACGCAAGTGACGCAGAATGCATATTGTGGCTCGACATTGACAATACTTTGTATTCACATGCGGAAACACGGTGCGTTGTTGGTGTGTGTGCTAATGTGCCAGGATGATGGATCTTATGGTCGAGCGGATTCACAATTATTTCCGTTCGCTGGGACTGGACGACGAAGAAGCGGAATCGCTGCACATGCGCTATTACAAAGAGTATGGACTTGCTATCCGCGGTCTTGTACAGCATCATGCTATTGACCCATTGGATTATGACCAAAAGTGTGACGCATCTCTTCCGCTGGAGGAGATCCTCCGACCTGATACGAGACTCATTGACATGCTCAAGAGTTTGAAGAGCCGTAAGACAAGCATCTTCAGCCTGACAAATGCGTACAGAGTTCATGCGCGCCGTGTCCTATCGCTACTGCAGCTTGACTCGATTGTCGAGGGTATCGTGTATTGTGACTATACGAATCCAGAGTTTTCGTGCAAGCCTGAGGCAGAGTTTTACCTTGCTGCGCAGGAAGCTGTCCATGCCGCGCCCACGGCACAGCACTACTTTGTGGATGACAGCATAGCCAACGTACGGCAAGCCATCAAGCTGGGCTGGTCCAAGAGTGTACATTATGACGAACATGGCGACTTTCACGAGCCTTTTACGACGCCCGATGGCATCCTCACGATATCCCACCTGCTGCAACTACCCACCGTGTGGCCTGAGCTCTTTTCGTAGACCCTGTGCCAGGTTTTGTCAAGGCCGGCGCCTTCTCCACATGCACAACCCGAGCGCAGCGTGGCCGTTCTGCCTAGCCACGTCGTTCGCCCAAAGTGTCGGACCATATTCAGTTAAATATGCCTGTAAGGCAAGTGCATTATGCGCCATTGCCTGGACATAATGCCTTGCAACGGTTGAGGTTTGAGCTCATGCGGAAGCCTCGGCTGTTTTTCATTTTATACTTGATCATCGTGCTGCTGATTGCGCGTGCCATGATTTTTGTGTTATACCTGTTCATCCACACTGAATCGATGGCGCCACACCGAGGCTCGAGCTGGCATCGTATGAACAAGTCACTGATCCAAGATGCGATATCGATCGATCCCACTTCTGCCTCCACGCTTACGAATGAGGCGTTTCCTGCTGCGACGGACCCCACGATCAAATGGCCTTCTCTGGACCTGGTATACCCAAGATACAATCCGCACCGAGGAGAGATTCCTCCGGATGTGATGGCACTATTGAATGCGCCCCCTGCTTTGATGCATCCACGTGCGCGTTTCAACGGGACGTCTCGGACGGCATGGACGCACCCTCCTTGGTCGCCCACACGCAATGGATCTCGCACACAGCCTGAGGATGCCATGCACCCCAGCAAGCAGCCCAAGGAGCATGATGGGAGGCCGTATCCCTATAACAGGTGGACGTCTCCCCTTGCTGACATGGACACATTGTACCCCGAACGACAGGAGCGCGTGCAGTTTGGCTTCGAGGATGCATCGCAGTACTCAGGCAAGCGTTTCGATCCGAAGCGTGATCAGCTTTTGAAGAAGCGGCAAAAGCTGGTGAAAAGCGCCTTTATCCGAGCGTGGCAAGGGTACAAGGACTATGCATGGGGGGCAGATGAAGTTACGCCGGTGACGGAGAAGTACAACAACCATTTCAATGGGTGGGGAGCGACCGTGATTGACTCTCTTGATACGCTGCTGATCATGGGACTGGACAAGGAGTACCACTTGGCTCGCGAGCATGTGCATGATGTGGACTTTTATTTCGTGGGTGGCAGTCGAAGTGCGTATTCGTCCGCCGATGGCCGTATTCCGGTGTTTGAGACGGCGATCCGCTACTTGGGGGGACTGTTGTCGGCGTATGACTTGACGGGAGATGCACTCATGGTGGAACGAGCTGAGGAGCTTGCGCAGCTCATGCTGCCTGCCTTCAACACGCTGACGGGTGTGCCGTTGGGCCGTATGCGTCCGGGCGAAAACGTCACGTACGCGTCCGACTTGGCCCTTTTATATTCAGGGGAAGTTGTCTTGGCGGAGGCTACGAGTATGCTGCTCGAGTACACTCGGCTGTGGCAGGTGACGGGCAACCGCACGTACTTTGACCGTGTGCAGCGTGTGACTGATTTTCTCGACCGCAACATGACGAAGCTGAGCCAGTTTGGCACGCTTCTTCCCGCTGTCTTGTACCCGGAGGAGGGCATCGTGAGTAGCAAGTACTCTTTTGGCGGTGGACTCGACTCGTACTATGAATATCTGGTCAAGGAGCACCAGCTTTTGGGCGGTGTTCTGCCGCAATATGAGCGTATGTTCACGGAAGCGATGGATTCGGCAGAACAGCATCTATGGAAGAACGTGACAGTCGTGCCCCATGCGCCTTCGCTGTCCGTCGTGGTGAGCTCGATGGGGCATGGTCGAAGTCAGGTGTCGCTGGAGCACTTGGCTTGCTTCAGTGGGGGTATGATGGCGCTTGGGTCGCGGATCGTGCCGGATCGGCGCCACTACCTCAACATTGCGCGTATGACCACGGAGACATGCTACTGGGGCTACAACAGCAGTCTGACGGGCCTCGGTGCGGAAGCGCTGGAGTTTTATCATCCGCAGGACAAGGACATGTACCGCGTGGTCACGGAGGCAGACGGCACGCGGCATCGTGGTCCGCCGGTCGGCGATCCGTTTGTGGGTGTGCGCTATATATGGCATGAAGACTATCGCAACCGCCCTGAGGTGATTGAAAGTGTGCTGTACATGTGGCGCACGACGGGGGATCCGGTGTGGCAGGAGCGTGGCTGGCAGATGTTTGCCTCGTGGATGACGCACTGCCTGACGCGTTCCGGCACCAGCACGATTTACGACGTGAATGCTGTGCCCGTGCGGCATAGCGACAGTATGGAGAGTTTTGTGCTGGCGGAGACGTTCAAGTACTACTACCTCTTGTTCTCGCCTCCTGACCTTGTGTCGCTGGATGACTTTGTGTTTTCGACGGAGGCGCATCCGTTCCTTTTGCCGCGGGCGGGTCGCTGGGCGCGCGCAGGCGACGTTCCGGCCTCGTTCCCGCGTGTAGACCGCCGCTTCCCGGCGATCCTTCGGCCGCGGGGCCAGGGCACGCCTATGCAGCGAGGGCTTTGGGAGGCGCAGCGGCAGGCGAGTGGCAAGACGGCGCGGCTGCTCGAGGTTTTGTGGGCCGAGGTCAACGACACGGGCGCCGTCGTGTGAGGGGCGTAGCCTACGGAGCGGGATCGTCTGTGTGCGCGGCGTCGGGCGGTGCATGGCGCGCGGGTTCGCCTGGTGGGTCGGGTGCGTCGAGCCCGATGTTTTCTTCGCTCTGCGGCGACGCGGCGCGCTCGTTGGGCGCGGCGGCGGGGGACGGCTCTGTGGTCGGCGTGGCGTCGTTGGCCTCGTTCGCGTCGGCTGGCTCCGAGTACTCGGATGGCTCCGTCTCACTGGCTGGCTGGCTGGTCTCGGTGGTGCTGCGCTGCTCCTTGTCGAGCAAAGCGCGTGCCAAGGCTGACTTGTCGAGGGGGCGCTGGACGTGGACGCCGGGCGGTGCGTGTGCGAGTGCCGTGTGGGTGTTGTGGGCACAGTGCGTGTACACGTCGCGGGCGGCTTCGACAAAGTCAGGGTCGTCTTCGAGCGAGACGTCCAAGCACCGAAGGGAGGCGTTGCGACGCGTGCCGGCGGCGAGGCCGAGCATGCCGACGAGGCCGAGTGGGTTGCGTGTGAGGTCCAGGTGCACGAGATGCTCTGCGTCGGGCAGGCACTCGGCGAGCACCAAGGCGCCCTCGGCGGCGAGCTGGGTGTCGGCGAAGACGACGCGCTTGAGTCGCGGATGCACGGCCAAAGCGACGCGCAGTCGGAGTACGCCATCCAAGGCGGGTCCGCCGCAGGGATTGCCGCTCAGGTCCAGGGTCTCGAGGGTCGTGTTGTAGCGCAGGGCGTCGGCGATGCAGGCGAGGCCGTGCGGCGTGATGTGATTGTCGGCGAGCGAGCACACGCGCAGCGTGCGATTCCTGCGCAGGGCCGTCGCGAGGATGGCTGCGTCTGCGTCGTGCAGGGCGTTGCCTCTGAGGTCGAGGGTGAGCAGGTGCCCGCGCGCGGGTATGTCGGAGAGAGCGTGCTGGAAAGCCTGGGCGCGGGCGATGATGGCCTCGCGCCGCTCGTGGCGGCGGGATGGCGCGTGGGGCGCGTCGTGGCCGTGGAGCAGCGAGGTGATGACGTGAAGCTGGCTTTCGTCGCCGTACAAGTCGTCGGTGGCCGGGACGGTCACGACGCCGACGCGCTCGATGTCTTCGATGGCGGGGCGGGCGTGTTCGTCCCAGTCCATGAGCATGCGTGACAGGCGTGGTGCGCTGCCGTCGCCCAGGCCGTTGTGGCGCAGCGATACGTGCTGGAGGGACGAGGCACGCACGGCCTCGGCGACGCACTCGAGGTGGGCGGGGCGCAGGGCGCTGTGATCGAGTCTGAGCGTTTGTAGCGTAGAATGACCGCGTGTGAGGGGCGAGAGGACGGCGCGCCAGGACGATGTGGATAGGGCGTGGTGCGACAGATCCAAGTGCCGCAGGACGCGGTCGTCCTGGACGAGTGCGCCGACAGCGCGCCATCCGCGCGTCTGGATGCCGGGGTTGTCGGCGAGGCTGAGCGTGTGTACGCTGTGGCTCGTAAAGACGGCGGCTGCGAGGGCGCGCACGGCGTCGGTGTCTAGGCCGCAGCGGTCGAAGCGGAGGACTTGGACGCCGGTCGGGGCGCAGAGCATGTCGGCGAGGGCGACGGCGTGCGGCGCGAGGGCGGTATCGGCAAAGTCCAGCGTGCGGGCGCGGGCCTGGGGCCACAGCGCCGCCTGTGCGAGCACATGGATGATGCTGGCGTGCGGCGCGTCCTCGCGGGCTCGGCAGCAGACGCGGTACAGGCTTTCGAGTTCGCATGCGGACCAGGGGCGTCCGCAGAGGCGGCGGGCGCGGTCGAGGGCCTCGGACTCGATGCGCTCGCGCGTCTCGGCCTCGTGCGCGGGCGCGCGTGTGCGGGAGATGGGGTAGGTGTGCGAGAGGTCTTCTGTGCGGAAATGGACGTGGCGCAGGCCATCGACGAGGTCGTGCTCGGGCGGTGTGCTGGGCTGCCGCCCGTGCCAGCGGCGGAGCATGTGTCCGAGCAGGTGGCCGTCCGGCACGGGCACTTGGACGGCGACGTTCTTTTGGGCGAGGCGCGCATTCACGCTGTACAGCCACTCGCGACCGGCCCAGAGAGTGTCGTTCGCGAGTGGCGGCGCAGCGCGCAGAATGCTGCGGCCTGGCTGCGTGCGTGCCTTCGAGGGAGGCAGCGGACGCACGGCGCCATGCGTCTCGTCGTCGTCGTCGGCTTCCGTGGCCATCGAGCCGCAGGCGGCGAAGCGGCGCCGCGGAGCTACGAAGCGCTATGAGGACCTCCACTCCGCTGCGCCAAACGTGCGGAGCGCAATGCGTCCTTCGCCGCTGGGCGCGGCGGTGGGCGCGGCGGGGGCGCCGATGGCGGTGCGGAACGTCTGCTGCAGGCGCGTGCGGGCGTCGTCGTCGAGGGCGCGCGTCGCGGTGCGGAAGGCGTCCGCGTGCGTGCGGGCGAGCTCGACGACCGCGTGCACGACGTGCGGCGACGGCGCAGGGCGCTCGAGGTACGTGACGGCGACGGGCACGCACACGCGCAGGGCCGCGTCGGGCGGCATGACATGCACGAGGGCGACGAGGACATCGAGCGCGGCGTCGGCGTGCGTCCGCAGCGCGTGCGCGACGAGCGACGGGAGGCACGCGCCCAGGCACAGGTGCAGCGAGTGGCGCGGCGGCTGGGCGTGCACCATGGACCGGAGGCACTGCAGCGCGATGGGCGCGTCGTCGTCCGTGTCGAGTTTCTGCGCGAGCAGGAAGGCGAGGCGCTCCGTCACCTCGCTGCTGATCGTGATGGACGCGTCGAGATGCGTGAGCACGAGGCTTGCGCTCACGAGGGCATGGCCGCTGCGCCGCGATACCATGTCGCCGGAGCGCGCGCGCAGCGCATCGCTCATATCGATCATCGCGCTGAGGAAGCCTTGCACGGCGCGGTGCGCGAGATTCGCGTCGGCGTGCGCGGACGCACACGCGGCCGCGCAGATCTCGCGGAGCACCGACAGGGCGGGCGTGAGCATCCACGCCGCCTCGTCTTCGCGGCGCGCGTACGCGACGAGCATGTGCAGCGAGACGGCGACGAGCTCGAGCTGCAGCGACGCGCTGCCCACCGCGATCATGTCCGCGAGCGTGCACCACACCATCTGCAGGAGCGTCGCGCGCTCCGTGCGCGGCGTCGGCTGACTCGGCAGCAGCTCCATGACATGGCTGAGCAGGCGCCACAGACGGCCGAGCTTCGACGATGGCATGTCCTGCACCGTGCCGTCGTCGTGCAGCAGCAGGCGCTCGCGCATCGAGCGCACCATCGCGCGGATCAGCTGCACGACGCCGCGCTGCACGGCCGTGTCCGTGCCTAGCAGGGCGCGCTGGCACACGCACACGAGCTCGTCGAACGGCGCGTCCTGCAGCAGGAACGACCCGCTGTACCGCACATCGACGAGCACGTGCAGCGAGCGCAGCACGACGCTGAGCAGGCTCGGCGCCGCAGGCCGATCGAGCGCCTCCCACAGCGTCTCGAGCGCGAGGCCGTACAGCGCCATGAACGCCCGACGCGCATCGCCCAGATCCTGCGCAAGCGCCGCCTGCACGACGTCAGGATGCGATGCAAACACGCTCGTGAGCGCCTGCAGCAGCGTCGGATACGCCTGCGCGAGCGTGCCGCGCATGTGCGCCTGCACGAGCGGCGCGAGCGCACTGTCCGGGCTCAGCCACGCACTTGCGACGGACGCGGTGCGATCGGCGCGCAGCGTCGCGTACGCCGTGAGCATATGCACCCACGCCCGCGCGAGTGTGGGCACATGCGGCGCCACGAGCGTCGCGAGGCCCGGCGTGAGCGCCATGCGCGCCCACGCGCGGATCACCGCGACGTGCACGTACGCGGCGGCCTGCGCCGTAAGCGACGCGTCTGCGCTCGGCGCGCCCTCCAGCGCCGATACCATCCGACGCCCCATGCGGCTCGTCGGCGACGCATCGATGCCCGCGCTCAGGTACACGCCGCTCACGGCGATCGCCGCCGCACGCACGTCCGGCGGCGTGTCGGCGCCCCACGCGGCCGTGAGCGCGGCCGTGAGCTGCGCCTGGAACTGCTCGAGCAGGCGCGCCTCGCCAAAGTCCGGATCCGGCGTCTCGGCGAACGACTCGAGCACATCGCGCAGCACCTGCAGGCCCTGCGACCGCACGGCGCGGTGCGTCGCCGTGCTCGCACTGCACGCCGCCCGCAGCATATCGCTCACGCGGCTGCTCAGCACGCGCCGATCGCGCGCATCGCTTCCGCGCCCCACATGCTCGGCGCGCGTGTGCACACACGCCAGCACGTCGTGCATGCACGTCAGCACAAAGCGCTGCGTGCGCCACCGCACCGACAGCGCCTGCGTCTCGGTGTCGTCGGGCGCGAGCGCCATCGCCGCTTCGTCGACGTCGCCGCCCGCGCCCGCGACGCGCTGCGTGCGCAGCGCCTCGGGCGTCAGCAGCACCGTGCAGCACAGATCCATCCACGCACACGGGCGCATCGGCGCGGTATCGCGGAGCCAGGCGTGGATCAGCGCGCGAATCCCATCGAGGTGCGGGTGCGCGTCCAGCTGGCGCAGCAGCGTCACGAGCAGCGACGGCCCGCCGTAGCGCGCGAGCCACGCCGAGCCGCGCTGCGCCATTTGGCCGTACGCCCCCGCTGCCGTCGGAGCGAGACGAGGCTGCTGCACGGCGTCGCGCAGCACGTCGGCCCACACGCGCGTCGCCAGCATGCTCGGCACGACGAGCTCGAGTCGCTGCAGGCCGACGATCGCCTCCGGCACCGCGTCGCCTCCGTCGTGCGCGAGGTGCAGCAGGAGCGCGTACAGCCAGTGCCGCGTCGCTTCGGCCGCCTGCAAGTCCGGGCCGAGCACACCCACCAGCGCACTCAGCACGCGCGCGACGCCCACGTACGCCGGCAGATGTACGCGCAGATTGCTGCTGCCCACACTCCCGCCCTCCGGCTCGTGCGTCGCCGCCGCGCACAGGCGCGTCATGAGGCGCAAAGTGCTCTCGACGTACGGCTCGTACGCCACGCCAGCCGCCTCAGCGACGCTCGCGAGCGCCTCGAGCGCACAGCAGTGCACGGCCGGGTGCGGATCGTGCGCGAGCGACAGCGCGAGCGTGTGCACGCTCTTGGTCAGCGGCGCGGCGCGCAGGCCGCCGAGGCGCGCATACATCTCGCCCAGCGCAAGTACGCACGCCGCGCGAGCGTCCGCATGCCGCGCATCGCCGATCTGCTCGACCATGCAGGCCACCTGCGCCGAGAGCGACACGGAGCCCGCGAGGCTGGCCAGGTAGCCGTACAGCTCCGCGGCGGCGCGGCGCAGCACCGCAGGTCCCTGCTGCAGCGCCGTCTGCGCGACGCCGCGGATCGCCGCATTGATGCGCTCGTTCGCAAAGCCCGACGCGCGATGCACAGGCTGCGCAGCCGTACGCACGGCGCCCAGCAGCGCGACGACGCTGTTCGCCATCACGGCCATCCGCCGCCCAGGCTGCTTGTCCAGCGCAGCGCGCCGCTGCGCGGTTAGCAGACCCTCGCTCGCGCCGATCTGCACGTCGCGGCACGCGAACGGGAAGAGCGCCGCGAACAGCTCCGCGGCCGCATCGACCTCGGCGACATGCGCCGGCATCGGCGCAGGCGCGCGCGGCACGAGGCCCCAGCCTGCATCCGGCTCCACAGGCAGAGCATACAGCGCCATCGTATCATGCTCCAGCGCGCCCGACACGGGCGTGCCGACGCGCGGACCTGCCTGGCACTGCGCAGACACAAAGCTCGGCGTCCACGCGTCCAGGGCGACGCGGTCCTGCGCCAACAGACTCGTCACGCCCATCGCCACGCCATCCTGCACGGTCCACGGCGTCGCGCCCGGCGCATGCACTGGCGGCGCCGCGCCGGATGGCGATGCGTACTCGGCTCGCGTCAGCCACTCGACGCACAGACGCAGCAACGCGGGCGCCAGCGTCTCCATCGCAGGCGCCTGCGCGAGATGCGTACAGCACCGCAGCATGCGCGCACGCAGCAGGGACGCCTCACTCGTGCCGGGCGCGCGGCGCTCCCACGCCGCGAGAAACGCCAGCGCTTGACTTTGCAGCGCGACGAGACGCCGCGCCGTCTCGGGCGTCAGCAGCGCGTGGCCGCCATGCAAGAAGAACGCGTGCATGCTGCTCAGCGCGCCGAGACGCTCCGTTACGAGGTAGGCACCCTCGTCCATCTCACGCCACGGCCGATCCGCCCACGCCTGGCGCCAAGCGTGCAGCAGCGTCGGCACTTGCGCGCGCAGAAACTCGGGGCCCAGCGCCATGAGCGATCCCACGAGCATCCACGCACTCCCGACCGCCGCCGACGCATGCGGCGCAGCTGGCGTCTCGCTGTAGCGCGTCCGTAGATCCATCGCGAGCAAACACACCTCGTCGACATCGTCATTCCGCATGTACAGGGGATGCTGCGCCGCTACACGCGCGAGCGCCGAGAGCGCCGCGCTGTGTCCCACGAGGCGCGCTCGCAACGACACGCCGCGATCATGCTGCGGCTTGCTCAGAGCCTCGGTATCACGGCGCATACATCCGAGCAGCTCCGCGTACGTCGGCGCCAACAGCCATGGCTGGACGCTGCACGCAACACTGAGCCACCACGCCGCGCGCACTTGCACGGCCAGCGCGGGATGCGTCAAAAGACGCCTATGCACCTCGTACAGCGCCTCATGCAGCGTCGCAGAAAGCTCGCCCAGCTGCGCCACCAGCACCGCCGTGGCGTCGAGCGTCACGCACAGCGCCGCCTCGCTCGGCACGGGCTGCGTCGGCGTCGACGGCGGCCACATCGCAAGGACGTGCGTGCCCAAGTACGCGGCAGCGCGCTCCTGCGCCGGCTCAGAAAGAGCCGGCCAATGTGGATCGAGGAGGCGGCGCACCAACTCGGCGCCGTTCGGCAGGCGCGTCGCGATCTCCTGCACGAGGTGCGTGTAGACGACGTCCAAGTGCTGCTCGAGCCACGCGCTGCCGTGCCGCGTCAACAGCGCATCGTACATGCTAAGCATCTCTGTGCGTGCTTCCTGCGTCGACGCGCGACTCAGGTGGCCATACAAGAGGTGCAGCTGCTCAGAGACCGCATACACGGGCTGGACGACGGGGTCCTTGCCCTCGTCCGCCGCCGCAGAGGACGCTGTCTGGCACAGCAGCACGGCGGCGAGACGCGCGAGCGAGGCTCGGGTATGGGCGTCCACGCCGTGGATGGACTTGACGACGAGCGCGAGCCACGCCTCGATCTCCGCTCGGGATGTCGGCGCGAGCGCCTCGAGACACGCGGCGCAGCCGCGCACGACGGCGCCGGCCTTATCAGACAGGCCGCTCTTGAGCACTTTGAGCACGTCTTTGAGCATCGCAGGCGGCGGCGTCAAGCACGCCAACAAGCGCAGCGCATAGAACCGCACCACGACGGTGTGCGACGAGGGGCGGATCAGGCGCAAACACAGAGGAATCGCCGAGCTCTGTGATCCGACGTGTCGCGGAAACGCCCGCACCAGCTCGCGAGACACATGCATCGCAGCCACATGCGCGGGCGTCGGTATATCGGCCGCGAACACATCGCGCAGCAGACCCATCACTTCAAACAGAGGCGGCTTCGGCGCATCCGTCCTATACACCAGCACCATGCACCGCGCCACGAGGTATCGCACGCTGCGTCCCACCTCGATCTGATGCCAAGGCGGCGTGCCCGGACGAACGCCACACAGACTCAAGAGGCGATCCACGAGCGCCGCCACGCCTCGCACCTCGCCCTCTTCCAGCAGGCACTGCACACGCGTCAGCCACGGCACAAGAAACACGTCCGCACGCCCCTGCTGCACGGCCTCGACCACATCGGCCTCCTCTGGCAGCAGCGGCATCGGCCGCCGCGCCTCCTCGGCTCGTGCCTCGGCGGTCATGGTCGAATGACTAAACCCACGACGCGTGGCGGCGCTGGGTTTCTTCATGACGTCATGGCGCGAGTGCCTACGGACGCCGGCGGCGCTCGCGCAAAGCGGCCTCGTCCCCTACGGACACGCGTATGCTGTGCATACGAACGGCGAAGCGGATGCACTGCCCCATGAGCACGCCGTGTTCCTGCCGGAGCGCATGACGTGGGTGAGCACCGTGCGGTGCGATCAGCCTGCGCCGTCGCCCTGCCCAGCCCCAGCGCCCGGCATGCATGGACCGATCTGGTACAGCGATGCGCACGAGGACGGACTTTGTCACACGGACGTGATCCGTCGCGACGCGTGGGTATCCCGCACGTACGAAGCCGCACTGCCCTCGGCCTTGTGGGAGGCGTTCCACGCCGCCCGCGCCCAGGCTCCCGCGCCAGGCCAGACGCCCACGTCCGAAGTAGCGCGAGCGAGCGCATCACTCGCGCGCATTCTCGGGAATGCCCTGCGTGGCGAGACGCGGCCCGTGCCCCTGGACGGCAAGGTCATGACGCAGATGCTGCGCTGGGACGCCTCTCTCGAGGCACTCATGCGGCACTTTGGATGGCATGTCGCGCCCATGGAAGATGCGCCGCATCGATTGGCGCTGCATCCACCTCCCGCCATGAGCTGGCGCATATACACTGAGCTCGCCGTGTGGTGCACGCATCTGGGACACGCACCGCCCGCGCCACCGCCCGGCTGGCGCATCGAGGCCCATGCCTCTGTGCTCATGCCAGCCAACGTCCCTACGGCCGATGCGCAGACGCACTTCGCATGCGCACGCCTGGGCGTGTCGACGCAGGAAGACGCAGGCGTCGTGTGCGACATGTACCGCATGAACACGGCGTGCTTTCCGCACCGCCGCCAGGAGCTGTTCCTGGCACTCGAGTGCCTCCACGATCTCCGCCACGCCGGTGAGCCGCTCACGACTCTGATGGCCATAGAGCAGAGTCAAGGGCTCTACGCGTACAAAGACGTCCGCGCGAGCTACGCGCGGCTGGGCGTGGCCATGCCCGCTGTGGCACCGAGCCCCGCCTCGCTGTGGGACGCATCGCCATCGCCACCGCCCGCGCCAGTGGACAAGGTGATCGCAGCCTATGATCGCGCTGTGAAAGAGGCACTCGACCACGGCACCGACGAAGACCTGCGCAGCGCACGACAAGCCTTGCGCACCGTGGCGCAGTACCACGCGCCTGCCCCCGCCCTCGAGGAACGCGAGCGCAGAAATCCCATCCAACATCCCGACGACGCCTACCAGCTTCTTCAGACGAACGCGGACGTCGACGATGCCCTGCTTCTCGTCGGCTACCAGGTCTACGCGGCTGAATCACACGCCCGCTCGGAGCTTCTTCGCGCCGCTTTAGAACGAGTGGCCGAGGCGCGGCACAGTGCCTACCTGCTCCGCTTTTTGCGCGGCGAAGCAGACACGGGCCCCGCGCACGACATGCCGCGGGGACTGCACAATTTGGGCAATACGTGCTATCTCAACTCGCTCCTCCAATATCTTGGATTTATCGCGCCGATTCGCGACGCCGTTCATCGCGCGGGCACGGAAGCCAAGTCGGCAGAGCACCAACGTGCTTTGTCCCTCGCGCACGAACTCGACGCCCTCTTCCGCGATATGGCGACCTCGAAAGAATGGGCCCTCACTCCCCGCAAGGAACTCGCCTATCTCGCCCTCGTCCCACTCGCCTGGGAACAAGCGTATGCGTGCTCCAAAGACGAGCTCATGTCCCAGGTCACGACTCAGCAGGACGTGTGCGAGTGTCTCGGGAACATGACGACACTGCTCGACCAAGCGTGTCCATCCGACGAGGTGCAGCGTCTCTTCCTCGGCACATCGATACAAACGCTGGATCCGCCTCCCAAGGACAGTCCGCGAACGACCGAGCAGACATTCACATCCGTGCCCGTCACACTCCTTCCCGACGTGCGCAGCATGTACGACGCGCTTGACACCTTTTTCAACGATGAACAAGTGCCTTGGGACAACGAAGCGCGCCTGCAGCGGCGCATCACGCTCAAACAGGCCCCACCCCTCCTCCAAATCCACGTTCAGCGCGTACAGTACGACCGCAAGGCACAGCGCATCGTCAAACATCAGGCGGCGTTGGACCTGCCGGATACCCTCTATCTAGATCGGTACATGGATGCCTCTTGCGCGCCTCCAGAACGTTTCGATGCGCTCCAAGCGCTGCATGAACGCACCCTTGCACTGCGTCGCGAACGCGCTGCCCTGCTGGAACAGGTCCATCAACTCCAGGGGGACGAGCTCATGGCTTTGGAGCGCATAACTAGGCGCCTAAACGTCTGGAAACATGCCGCAGAGCAGAATCAAGATACAGAATGGCATGCTTTGTTGAACGAGCACGCTCCCTCTGAACTCGAAAGTGTCTCGCTGATCATGCGTGCCAAAGCCCAGGCACTGACGACGCAGGCCGACGCCCTGCACTCCGATCTCGAGACATTATGGTCGGAAGAGACGCACCTTCCGTACCGACTCGCCAGCGTGTGCATGCACCGCGGAGAAGCCACACACGGCCACTACTTTGTCAATCAGCGCGATTTTGCCAAGAACGAGTGGATGACGCTCAACGATACCCATGTCGCACCCATCACCGAGGGAGAAGTGTCCAAAGACCCTACGGGCGCTACATCCTACCTTGTGGTGTATGTGCGCCAAGATGTACAACACATATTATCCAGCCCGCGCCATTAGCCGCGACCGTAGCGAGCCTTGCGGCCCATGTCAAAGGGTAGATATTTGTAGCGTATCATATGTTCAATCTGACGGCGCATGGTAATCACAAAGAGCGTAGCAAAGTACAGCACCAAGATGGGCCAAAACACGGGAATATCGAATACGCGGAACATGGTGGCGCCCAGCGACACGAGAATAGCTTGTGTTGCACTAATCCAAAACTTGAATTCGGGCAGTCGCCGTATAAATGGACGGAACTCGTCCTGATCCTTCGCATCGGTGGGGTGAAACACATCACTCATAAGACCAGAGCCACCAGCGCCTGACAACGTGGTAGGCAGACCAGGTTCGCCCTCTTCCACGTCTTGGGCGGCCAAGTCGGACTCAAAGGCCGGGTCAAATTTGGGCGTCAGGAATGCAAGAAACAAATTCAGCAGGTAAATGAACAGCGCATAGCATACAATGTACCAGCCATGCATAAGAATAATCCGCAACATGAAGAGGAACAACAGCCCCCCCGTGATGCCCCAGCGCTGAATAGGAAACGGCGCCGTGATATCAATCATGTGCTGCAGGCGCATGTTCAAATTCGACACCTTGGCCACGATGTTTTTCGGCGAGAGCATAGGCAAGATCGCTGCAGCCCCTTGCGCTGGGGCACCGATCCCTTGGTCATCGGCACGCATCATACTGCCTGCCTCGTTGGATGCGTGCTGGCAACAAGCTGGTCGCCTGCATGACGCGCCGCGCTAGGGGCGCCCGCCTCCACTGGATCACGTGGGCTGCCAACACCACCATGTCCGCCTCGCCTTCGTATGCTGGGTGGGAGCCAAGTGAACATGATGCCGACGTACCGCGCGAATCAGCAGGTATAAGTGCCCAGGCCATGTGGGAGAAATACATCCAGAAGAGAAAACCTGCTGCTTTTGATGGCCTCTTGGACGATGACACTTGGCATGGAGAGCGCTTGGCCGACCTAGACTACCTGCGTCAGCGGGCAGGCCAAGCGCAGGTCAAGGTAGAGCCTATCAATACTACGAAGCAAATGTTTGGGACAGCGGAGAAGCGTGAGGCCATGACATTCGCCCAATTTCTTGACGTCGTGCAAGACAAGCGTCAGGGTGGCAAATACTACCTGACGACGCAGTACGAGCAAGAAGAGGAGCAGGGCGAGGACGAAGACTGGCCTGATATGGATCCGATTCTTCCCTCTCCTGTGCATCTGCTGCAAAAAGATTTTCCTCTGCATCCACGTATTCTGGGCAACCTGGTTTTGCAGCAATGCAACCTTTGGGTCGGCGGTACCCAAGAACCGAAGTCGTCTGGTTTGCATCACGACTTCCACGATAACTTGTACCTTTTGCTGTCAGGATACAAACGATTCATCCTCTTTCCTCCGACTGCCTATCCATACCTGCGCTTACGCGGACATGTTGAGCATCTGCACAAGAACGGGCTGTTGGTGTATGAGCCGGACCACCGGATTCGAGCTGATGGACTCGATGAAATCGATGCCGCCCACTGGCGCGTAGCGTCTCGCTCTCACCAAAATGGAAAAAAGAGGCGGAACCATGCTCAGCATGATGTGCATGGATCGTATGAAGAAGCCAAACAAGCGCTTCAGGAGATGAGGGCCAAATATGACACTGAAGAGGATGAGGACGACGATGAGGAAGATGACGACGACGAGGAAGATGACGAAGTCCTCCAGGATCCTGAATCTGACAATGATGCGTTTGAGCAAGATGAAGATGAGTACGAGCAGCTATTTGAGAGCGATGAACCTCCGAGCTTTTCATATATTGCGCCTAGCGTGCTCCACGAACATTTTCGCATTCCGTCCCCCATCCCTGCTCCAAAAGATGTCGACAAAACAATGATCCCCTTGCAGGGATGTCCTAAACCCTTGGTGGTAGATTTAAAACCAGGTCAAATGCTTTATGTTCCTGCCAGCTGGTTCCATGAAGTCACATCGTACGGAAGTCATGGGTCACCTCATATCGCATTCAATTACTGGATGCATCCGCCAGATGGACAGGATGCCAAGGAACCTTATGTCGATACAGAAGTTTGGAATACCATTCGGAACCGTGTCATACTACATAACCATAACTAAAAATACTTAGGGAATCTGATGCTTCTTAAGCTTAGACAGCAGCAGTGAATCAGCCTTGCCGATACGACCACCAAGCAAGTCGAGCATTTGCTGCCAAAACTTGCCCAGAGACGTGGCTGCATTGACAATATTGAACCAAGGGTCGAGCGTCTGGGTAAATTGACATTCATTGTACCAATTCTTGCCCCTGAACCGATCACGCATGAACCATAGGACCGAGGGCAAATTGGTAATTTCTGTCGAAGTGTGCCCCATTTCCGCGCCGACATTGGTTACAAATTTGACCTTGGCACCGTTTCGGCACCATGTCTGGGCCGTCTGGTATGCATCGCCATAGGGCACGACGGCATCAGCTATTGCATGGAACATAAACACAGGGGCCTTGGGTGTAGGAACATTGTCGCCTCCCAGATGATACTTGCCAAATGCTTCCCTCACGTTTGAATCAACAAAGAACGAAGAACCGCCCCGGAAAAAGTTGTCTGAAATGGTTTCCTGATAAAGAAGGGGAACGAGATTCTCATACATGCACGCATGTCGAGCGACGTCATATGCAGCCTGACCCCTACTTGTGAGTCCGCGCCGTATCCATTTGAAATCATTGTCCACGGCGGAAATACCCATAACACTTCCAAAGGCAAAGCCGGCACCAGACGTGCCGTCGATATAACGAAGCCAAGTGAATAAATTCGTGATAGTGCCGCCCAAAGACCACCCCACGACATTCAATTCGGACGCATAGCTATCTTGCAAGCTGGCAGCCCATCCATTGGCGAGGGCACCGCCTGAGTAGCCGTATCCAATCACCTTGGCATCGCTGTGCAAATTTGCCCGGTCAAAGCTGAGCGTAGCACGAACAGCATCAAGGATAATATGACCTTCTAGTGGACCAGCGGTGAAAGCGCTCTCAGGGCCCTCATGATCAGGCACAGTCACAATCCAGCCTTCATGCAACAAGGACGTGATAAACAGAGATTGGTAAGAGATGGCCAAATTTTTTACGACATTGTTACCGAGCTTGAACCTTCGACTCGGGGCACACAATGGAGAAATGGAGTCCTCATATACAGACGCAGAAATAAGCTTGTCACGGTCGTGATTGTCGGGGATCAGTACCGTGGTCACCGATGTGGTTGCATCGCCATCATGAAGCCCTGTTGTACGATACAAAAGTTGATAGGCAGTCACTCCAAGCTTAAAGAGACCAACAGGCGCCACATCTACTTTACGCCTGGACAGGATCTCACCTGGCTTAGCATTCTCCCATCCGTTAGGGGGGTTGTAGAACCTGTCGTCATCAAAAAATCGACGGTGATGTTCCCAGCGCAGTGAACCAGCAGAATTATAGCCCGCACACACTTGAAAAATGGACACCAGTACCACCACTAAACCAAGGCTGAACCGAGGCGGCAACATGCTTGAAGTGGCCGCTCGCACCGTTGCTCAAGATGTTGTGGGACGCGTGAGGAATGGAATCTAGCTGGGCATGACGCCCACCCCCGTCGTTGCATTATTCACTTGCAGGATAAGCCGCTGATTGGTCTTTCGTTGACATCTACTCTAATCTTACATCACCAATCTTAATCGCATGCCAGCGACAATTTTTGATTTTCTCCAAGCAGCTTAATCCGAAATTATGTACATTCCCCACTATGCAGCTCGACGCTTTGATCATCACGACTTAGTAAAATTTCTCCGTTTAATGCTTTCTTTAAACACCTCGTCCGTGCGACCCACCTGGGCGCCGAGCACATTGAGTAGAGAGTTGAACACCTCAATCAGACGGGCACCCAAAATGTCTGGCTTCCACAATGGGTTCAAGTCTGATTTCCAATGACATCCCTGTACAAAGTCGACGCCGCCCATTCGGTCACGAATAAATTTGAGCACAAAGGGTGTGTTCATCACTTCAGTAGAAACATGACCCATACTGATACTCGTATAGTCTTGGAACAGAACGTTCGCACCGTTATTGCACCATATATTGGCTGTTTGATTGGCCCGCTCAAACGGAATAATTTCGTCGTTTCTTGCATGATACATGTAGACAGGTGCTCTAGGCGTATATCTCTTTTCTGTACCCATGGTGAGTTTGTTTAGTAGAGGCGCAATTTTCTCATCAGTCAAAAGGGTGTTGCCGTTGGACACGAACGAATCGAGCGTCATATTTACATTTTGCAATCCCACGACAATACCAATCATGCAATGCTCGCGCGTGTACTGGAGTGCATCATTTCCAGCAGGAGTAATCACAGAGCCGATGTAATCATTCACCTCAGGGTACGAATCGACCAGACCAGCAATACCAGCAACAGAGAACCCTGCAAAAAGTCCACCATTAACGCCTCTGAGAGTCCCAGTGAGATTGGAAGGGGTACCACCTAGCGCCCAGCCGACGACGTTGAGCTCAGATGCATAAGAGTCATGCAAAGAAGCAGCCCATCCGCCAGCCATAGCTCCTCCAGAGTAACCAATACCCACAATAGGGTCATCGGGTTGCAATTTTAGAGTGTCGAAATTCAATGTAGCACGTAATGCATCCAACGACGCGTGTCCATGGATAAAGCTTGATGAAAAAGCTGATAGAGGACCCTGATGATCAGGCAATGTCAGGATCCAACCATCATTTAGTATCGAAGTCCACATCAACTCTTCCACTGACTGGATCGGATTCACTTCATTAGGTGCACCTAGCTGAATCTTGTAGCTCGGAGCACAGTCGACAAAGTTACTGTCTTCGTACGGCATGACCATCACCAGCTTGTTTGTCCTGGCATTCTTTGGCACAAGTACGGTTGTGACAGAGAACGACGGGCTCTTGTCATCAACACCAGAGGTTCGATAAAGAAGCTGATAAGCACCGTCCAAATGAATTTTTCTTCTTTCAGTGAAGCCTGCCTGAATTTTGCGAGAGGCTAGTATAGTTCCAGGTTTGGCCTTTTCCCAACCTTCCTTAGGCACATAAAATGAATCTTTTGTAGGTGATACGGGCTTTTGAATATGTCTTCGAATACGCTTCACTTCATAAGCATAGGTCGTAAATGTACAGAAAAGCGCCACAATTAAGAAGAAGCGTATGTACATGGTTGGGGTCTACGACGCGCACGACGCGAGCTGTCATAAATCGGTGGCGTAAATAAATGTAGCCGCAAATGGAGGCTTCCATATGCTAATGTTTCGTAATCTTCGGTCCCTTGCATTCTCCCAGAAATTTTCGCATTTGTCTACGTGAGCCAAGTGGAGGAGCAGAAGCTTGGGATACCGAAGCTCCCAAAGCTTACGATCGATTGTGAAAATGAGAAATCAGTGCCTAGAGTTGGTGTGAGCACCCTACTTATGCAAGAACAATTCCATGTACTTGGTAGCACATAAGAAACCAAATAAGGGACTATTTGCAATATATATATATATATACACAAGTGATCACGGGCGAACGCGATCTACGCAGTGTCTGTCCTACAGGTGCATCATGAATGCTGCGCAACAACCCCACAATTGGGGCCTTGTCTGTACGACGCACGCATATATTTGGATGTCGCCCATTCATGCAAGAAAGAGCTATATTATGCTTTTCCAAGCATACTCGCAAGTGTAGAATTTGTAAGCAGGGCGGATGGGTGGGCAAGGCGTAAATCTGTCACTTATGATTCGAGAATCTGCCCTGTTAGAATCCAAAGTATGCATACCTCACATGTGATGTGTGCTCACCTGATCCTGTAAATTCCAGTGTGGAGGATATTCGTTGATATATAAAAACAGCTGAGAATACTCTGGATGTATCGCTCTAGCTCGTAACTTCGAACGCTTGTTGAGCCTGTCGATATGCGTGCTGCCACTTTTTTCACGCTACTTTTCCTGTTTGCCGCATGCCTGACCGTTCTGGCCGGTACACCTCATGGTAAGGCCCTCGATCGTCGTCTCAACTGCTACGACTCGATTCAACAGGCTCCTCACATGTGCCTTGACTTTGTGTACGGTCTGATGAAGTGCTTGAAAGATTCGGTAAAAGAGAAGGCTCTTTGTGTCGATGATTACTGGAAGTATGTGTCGTCGTTCGACAATTGCGCGTACGACTTTTTCAGTTGCCTCATTCCTCCGGGTGTGAAGTGGAGCTAAACACTGCCCTTCTCTGGTTTCTTGTTTCTACCAGTATGAATGCAACGAATACCTAGCAATATGTACTGTTACAATTAGCGCTGTAAGCGAAACCGAGCTTGGGAATGATAGAAGTGAATAAGTGAAGGAGGGAACTACATAGTCAGGTAAAATCATGATGCAACAACATTAACAGCTAAGATCCAGTATGTATTTCACGGGCTAAGAAGCGCCAAGGGGAGGCGAAAACTTCATATGAGCTTATTACTTCTGAGGGGCAAAGCCAAGGCGTTTATGGTCGTGATCAAAGACAATAGACGTAGTCTGAAAGAATGGATCTCCCATAATCCAGGTTTCCAACGGAAGGCCGGAGTCCACGCCAACAATCGATAACAGACATTTCTTACCAGCAGTTCCTCGCGCCACATGTTCGCGGCTAAGCTTGAAATCAGTACCTCCGTATGAAATAGTAACATTGGGGGTGATATTACAGTCAAAGACACCATACCCCATGCCATCACTCTCAAGGTAAGAAACACCTGGTGTTTTTTCAATCAACTTCTTGAGTTGCCTGCGAGAACCCATTATGAATGTGGTTCCGGAGTCAATTGCTGTTATGGCTTTCTGACCATTGATCCGGCCACCAACAATGTAAAAGCCCCAAATAGGGTTAACATCGACCCAAGTAAGCTCATCACAAAACTTGGATGAGTCAATATCTCCGAAATTCAATGAAGAGCCTTTACCTGATTTTAACGTGAACTGGAAAAGGTTCTTCTTTAGTTTATTTTGTTGCTTGAATGCCTCCATAAGCGTTAGATGCTCATCATCGAAACTCTTAATGCTCGGAAAACTCAGACCAGCGATTGCCTTGTTTTTTTCGAAACTTTGCAAAAAGTTTTTCTTCGAGACACCAATTGAGAGGTTCTTAGCGTGGATTTCACCAACACTGAAAGAGTCAATGAAAATACCGCCTTCGGCTTTGGAGCCATCGGCGTAGCCCTGCGAGAATGTCTTCTTGGTATCGACTGAAGTATTAGACTTAGCTGGATCATATGGATCCTTTACAATAATAAAGTCTGCCGAGCCAGTGTCGAAGTGTGCCAAAACACAGGTAGATGGCTTACCAAGACAGACTTCACCGATCCACTGCGTTTCGTCGCTGATGTCCTTCATGTTAATGGAAGTCACATCAGCGCGCTTGCTCATCTTTGGAGTATGCCAAATGTGATCCTTTCCTGTCCTACGCTTGTAGCTTCGAATACCAGATTCATACTTGTGAAGGATAGCTTGGAAAACACCTTTTAGTTTTCTTATATCATTGATAGGCTCAGAGCCTCCACGACGGTCCACATTGATAACGACACCTTCATGGGCTGAGACTAAAGTTGTGAGAGCAATTGCTGCTGCAAAAATCTTGATACCGAGTTGCATGATGTCGGCGGGGTGACGACTAGGGCTGAAGCCGCTGATACCTTTGATACATTTTACCCTGAACCATGCCCACGTGCACCTGTCTTCCAATCCATACAATTTTCCGACATGAGTTTGGTTGATTACGTAAGTGTTCTTGTGCCAAGAATTATCGGCTGTCAAATGTACATTTTGGCTATGACGCTGAAAATCCGCATGGATTTAAAGTAACATTTATCCACCAAGCCCTTCTTGCCTTTGTGCGCATTAATTAAAAATACAAACGAACGGTGTCTTATAGTTATGCTGTTTTCACAGTACTTTTTGATAGAAGCGTTCACTCGTTGAGTTAAAGTGGGCATACTTGCAAGACTGCCTGCGACGAATGTACTTCGACTAAGGCGTAATAAACGCGCGCGCACTCATGACATTTCTAATGACCTGTTCCACTATTCTAATCCGTATTTCTCCAGTGTGGCGCCACCCTATCTTTTTCTAGTAATTCGATGATAGTGGCAATGAATTCTGTAGTGTAATGCAAGCTGCGGCTATTGTGCGATTATGGCACATAATCTTGACAGCCTCAAGTATTAAATTCAGTCATCGCATTGGTCATTTAGCGGGGAATCCCACACAAACACGGCATTGGCCCTGCGACGCCCATACGCGTCTTTGTCGAACTAGTCAAATTTTTCTTCGGGAAATTTTTTACGATGGTTCGAATCGGCAATGTTGATAGGCTAGACAAAGAATTCATCAACGTGACGGTTTGGCCTTAACAAGTGGAGTAACTTAAGTGGGCCACAAATTAAAGCTGAAAAAAAACTTCGGAGATATTTTCATACATACAGCCAGGCGGCTGAAACTTTAAATGGTGGAAGACATCTTATTCCAGCCATCACAGACCTAAACTTAATCATGTTCAAGGCTTTCGTTGTTCTTGCTGCTGCTGCCGCCTCGGTCGTTGTCGCCTCGGACCGTGTGTCCGTGAAGGGCTACACTGCCGACTCGAAGGGCGTCCTCGACTGCAAGTTCGGTAGCGGTGACATCCTTAAGAAGTGTGGTACCTGCGCTAAGAGCATCACCGAGTGCGCCTCCTCGAACCCCAACAAGACGAAGCAGGTGTGCGTTAGCGACATCGCATCGTTCGCTCTTGACTGTGGTGGCTGCGCTGTCGACATCCTCGAGTGCCTCTAAACAAGAAACTAGACATTCGGCAGACATGGCTTAAGTCTTCACATTGATGGTGAAGTCTATCTTTCGATGAGCCATGATCAATTTTATGAATTAGTACCGTGTAATGATTCAATCTGTGAGAGTTTAAAGCATTGTAGCGACTGATGTAGCGCTTTGTTCAGAAGCATACACACAGTATGGAAATACTTTCGTTATTGCAGACTGAGCTCTTCGATGTCTGTACCCTATGCCACAGGTTATGCTTCGTATGTGAACCTACCACAAGGAAAAAATGTTAAGCCTTAGACGACATAATCGGTGGCAAATTGGTAGAGATAAGTCATTCTACTAGAGACGAAGAGCTTAGAAATTCGTCGAGATACCGCATAAGTACCAGTATGTCCATTGTGTGAGACGGGTGGGTTTAACAATCGAGCCGGTTGCACGATACCGAAATGCACTGATTATACCAACATGTATAATGATTTGAAGCTTTACAAACCCCAAGCAATCTCACTTGTCTGGTTGAAGTACTTGATAACTGGTCACTAGCTTTTAGAGTTCTGCAGCGGTTTCTTTGTTCCATGCATACCCTCCAATGAAATCTAAAAGATTCATTTTCCATAATTTGAGGTACCAGATGTCAAGAAGCATTGGTACATACTATTATGTTTCATGATAGCATAGTGCTAATGTCATGTTGCGATTGGTTTAGCTCTTAGCGAATGTCGCGTGTAGTTAAGCTAGAACGAAGCTTGCTCAGTATTATGAAATAAGACCTTGTCCTTACTGCATACTCGAATTTGATTCAGAAGCGCGTCGATTTATACACAGATTGGTCTTGAGAATAATGTATCAGCTGAGCGAATTGGCTAATAAGACGCAGCGCCCTAGCGATTCACAACTACATTATCACCAATTGCTTTAATGAGACATTTTATTTCGATACTTGTTGCGATTTTTCGAGTTATGTCCAAAATATTAGCTTGTTCCCTAAAGAATGCCAAAGCAAACTATAGATGAAGGAGGAAAAGTGCTTATGAGACTTCATGAGATCCAGCTAAAGCCTCTGAGCGAATATTACTTAGGAATACAGGGGAACTAGGGGTCAAATTTGAATTTGTCTATATTCAGACGATAAGGCTTTTAAAACGTATCATTCACACCGAAATCTGTCAATAACTGACCATATCAATTTACAGTGTGGAGACATGTAGCAACTTTGGGGCAGTTAATCGTATCTTATCGTTTCATGACGTGCCTGAGAATGTCTCTTCGGCTGATATAATTTGCCAACATATATCTACATAACCTGACTGCCCTGAAATAAAAATTGGAGATCCATTGGGTCCAGTTTGCTCCACTCTGTGAAATCGTTAGTTGAAGAGCACCTACGTTTCGGGAGTCTGTCGTTAGTTCATGAAGTACGCACGATTTTCCGTTTAAGGCGGCCTGAGCCAGTTGACGTTTTTTATCCTATTGTTACATAGATAGGCACGTACCTGTAACGCGAGGATTCGTTGCTCGACAGTACCGTCAATGGATAACTTGTATATATATACATTTTTGGATTGACCGAGTCTGCGTGAGTAGAAAACCAACATACCGGTGAGCGCGATCAAACGCTTGTTCCTCAATTTGCGGATTCCACCACAAATCACAAAGAATTACACGGTTACAGCATGTGAGGTTTAACCCAGTGCTGCCAGCTTTGAAGGAAATCAAAATAATCTTGATGCCTTCATCACTTCGAATCTTTTGCAATGCCTCTTCTCGCGCATTTCTTCGCATAGATCCATCGTAACGTACAAAATTTCGACCACAGTCGTTTAGAGCATCTTGAACCAAATCAAGAAAGGAAGTGAACTGACTGAATATGATAGATTTATCTCCCTTGGATGTTTTATCAAAGGTGTCCAATAAGTTAAGGATCATTTCAAGCTTGGTTGACATGGTTCCAGGTGTGCCCCAGTTGATACCTTGCTTTTTTTCGCGACTGATCTGAGCCTTACAACCAGAACAATACCGTGCTTGCTGTTCAAGTAATGATATCTGACATCTGTCACAGTTTCGGGTTTTAACCGACAATCCTGACAATAACGAGGCCAGTTCTTCGTCCTCATCTTGTACATTTTCTTCAGCAGTTGGTTCAGATAAATCGTGTAATGGGAGCGCTGTTCTTCCAGTGACCAAGGCAGGATGATTGCAAGCTTGCCGTAGGCGCAGTAACATAACAAGTGCTCCCATATAATTGATATGAGCTTTTTGTGACTTTTTCCAGTGTGTTTGGATCCGGTCTTCCAGTTCGCGATAAAAATCTCGCTCATTCTCCGACGAAAATTCTCGTGAGACGATTTCAATTGATCGCAACGGCAAGTCGAGTACTCGTCGACCCTCGTACATGGCATCTTTCGTGCGACGCAGCATGATTGACTTCAAAACGACACCCAGACGCTGCAATCCCAAATCCACGTAAGTCTGCTTATTACTTTTTAAAGGGTCATGAATTTTCTCTTCAAAGTGACGGAAGTCATCGAAAGGTGATATACGTAAGAAATGAATGAGACTGAAAATCTCCAATGCATTGTTTTGAACTGGTGTGCCTGATATACACCAGCGAGTAGCCGCGCAACTAGAAAGTTGATAACAGGCTAATGAGCATTTAGCCCGATAATTCTTGATATTTTGTGCCTCGTCGAGGACAATACGCAGCCAGTACATTTGAAACAAAGGGTATTTGGTGTGGTTGTTGGCCGCCTTAATTTTCGAAGGTGACGAAACATCATCGTCGTTGAGCATGCCCCAATCCGAGTCATCAGAGTCGTCCAAATCATTCGCAGACGCTTCGCGCAACTGCTTGTTGGCACGCGTGGAGGGCAGACTGCTTTCTGACTCTGTCGCTTTCAGGTACTGTTCATACTCATTAGCTGCTGTGGCGTAAGATGTAATGACAATGTCTGCTTTTTTCAGCTCATCCACATTGGTCGTACGACGTGGTCCATGATGAATATAGACAGATAGCTTGTGTCTTGATTTTTCAAGCGCCTCGCGCTGCCATTGCTCCATAACAGCAACGGGAGCGACAATAAGTGTCGTCCTGGTTCGTGAACGAAATACGCTTTTTCTGGTCAATCCAATGAGATCATCATTCATGTCCAAGTCTTCCTCCTGTTGACCTGAATACAAATCATCTATGCACCTGTGTTGCAAGACAAGCGCGAGAGTTTGTATCGTCTTTCCAAGGCCCATATCATCAGCCAAAATACCACCCTTTCCTTTGCCTTGCTCACGCTTTTTCATCCATTCAACGCCCTGCACCTGATGAGGCAATAATGTACATTGCATACCAGGCACGCGAGACTGATTCATATCAACCTTTTCTGCAACGGACACAATTCCTTCGAGCATGTCCCTGAGCTGCTTTTCACGTTCAGCCGTTGGAATATGCTTGGACTCCAAAGGGGTGCTACTAAGCGAACCAGCAGGACTGCCGAAAGCAGATGACATGGATTTGTTCGGAGTTTGCGGCCAGCCAGGTGAAGCGGGAAATCCGCGACGCATAAGTGCGGCCTTTGTGGGTGTGCTTAATGAAGTGCCAGAGCCCTGAGAGGATTTTTCTGGCGTGCCCACCGGCGTGGGTGCCTTGAATGGCATCATTTTTACACGAGGTTCAGAACGCCATGGTTGTATGACAGGCCGATTTTTGTTGGAATCTGTTGGTGTCGATGCTCCTGGTTCCATCATATCCTTTCTTTGTTTCGGTGATGGACTCTGGCTCTCAAGCTGCTGCGCCAGCAGTCGCTGGCGCATAGCCTCCATGGTGTAAGAATCCACCTTCGTTCTCTTAGCCCAACACCGCGCAACGCGTGTTTGTGGAGGTCTTGACACTGCCACGTGGATGCTATGTACACAAGGGGGAGGAGGAGCGTGCACGCTTGATGCCTGTGAGTTTGGCATCGGGGGCATGGTCTTGGAGGACGGGCTGGTACTGTTCGAGAGAGCGTAAATCTGCATAAAAGAGAACCTGCTATTAATCAGTCGAAGACGTACCGTGTGAGCCCATCCAGCACGTTCCCCCCAGATAGCTCGAAGTTTCTCTGCCACATCCTCATATCGTTTAGAGCGAATGTGGTACCAACGATCGGCAAAATTGAACACGTGCCGGTCAACAGGTATGCTTGAAGCCTGGTCCAACGACATTAAAAGAATGCAACTGAATGTAAGGGGCATGTTCACGTACTCAGCAACTTTGGGTCCAATGCCTGGAAGCGTCATGAGCTCAGACCGAGCATCTTCGTAGGTTTGCGAGCGAAGAGATAGTAAGTGCTTATATACAGCCTCATTAATATCTGCAGGCTTTGCATCCGATCCGCACTGCACTTTCTCGCAAAGAGCCTGAGCTGTGCGGGTCAAAAATTTGGCCCGGTACCCGAATCCTAAAGCACGCAGCTTGGACTCGACATCAGGTTGCGCAAGTGTCGTAGGCGGAGGAAAAGGTCGATACGTGATGGTAAGAGGTTTATCAGCCACATCGGAGAAGTCTTGCTTCTTTGGATGAAATGTCGTACATAATCGCGCTCCCTCGGGGTAAGTGTGTGAAAGCAGGGGTTCCGAAAAGTGTTCGCACAACTTGTGGACCATCTGGCTGATACGGGGAATATTGTTATTTGAGCTGCAAATAAATGCGCACAAGCACTCCCAAGGGTCTTGGCGCAAAATGGTTGTACCATTGAATCGGTTGGCGTGCTTGGCAAAAATGGGGTCTCTTGCACACCACTCTTGGAACCATGCGTCGAGAGGCACGTCCAGGTTAAAATAATCACGTAACCACGATTCAGTGTCATGCTCTTTCTTCTCTGTGGGATACAAGATGCGATAGAGGAGGGCATTGGTGACGGCATCGTGGCGCAGCAATATAACGCGGTTGGCTAAACACAGCGACCATTCTGCCTCGATTTCATCACTCACAGGATCCAGCCACGCAACTTGTCTCCATCTGAATACTTGTCCACATTGATGCGCAATGGTAAGTGGAAGGGCCACCTGCCCAGCATACGAGAGCGGTAGGCGCTGATACCCAGCAGGTACACGTCCCACACCCATCCACGTTCGTAAGGGGGGCGAGTCTTACGATGTGGAGTGGCAAGAACTTGTCTAGCCAGCACGACGAGGCAGCCTTGGCCCTCCACGTCGAACGGAACATGGTCATGGCAACGGGCCGCGTATCACACATTGTGCATCCCCGGCCCACTGGCCGGTACGTGTATGAGTCTTCGTCCGAGGAAGATGAATACGATGGGGGTGCTCGCTACGTCTCGATGGATGCGCTGGCATCTGATGATGACTCGGACAGTGAGTGGGACGCGCCTGATCGGGCGACACGTCAGTCCATGGCACATATCCGGCTTGCCAATGAGCTCGATCCCTGGGAGCGTTGGGAGAATGTCTGCGAAAAACGTGCCTGGGAGCGGGTTCGTCGAGCTCGAACGTTGGAACCCTCCGTACGTGCTTCAGCGCCGACGTACCAGCAAGATACCAATGTGGATGAAGTGCAAAACATGCTGGCTCGATTCCAAATTCAACAGCGTGCTGTTGAACAAAAAGAGCGCGAGGGATTTGAGAAGCGTAATGCGAAGCTATGGGAAGGAATTGAGCTGGCCATTCGTCAGGCTGAGCTGCGGGCTGCTGACGAAGCGAAGCAATTAGCGGAAGCGCGCAAGAAGCAAGAAGAAGCAGAGGTCAAGGCCAAGCTAGCGCGGGATGCGGAATTGGCGCGCATTGAGTCAGAGAAGAAAGAGCAAGAAGCCAAAAAGCGCGAAGAAGAGGCCAAAGTGCGTGCCCAAGCTGAGCAGAACGAAAAAGAGCGTGCGGCGAACGTCTACCGAGGCGGATCGCACGTTTGGGAGACGGCTCAAACTGAATACGCACATTGGCAAGAACGCATGAAATACGTGAAGCAAAACATCTTACCGAATGTTGCACAGCGTTCAGACTGGCGTAAGCAGTGCTTTGCAGCTAAGCGAGCCATCACGCCCAAGATTGGGCAGCTGACGAATTCTAGCACAGAAATTGCTCGAATTACTGCCGCCATATCAGATGTATTGCAGCAGGCGCGGGATGTACCGGATCCAGATGCTGCGACATGCCTATACTTTTGGATGCTCAATCACCTAGCTAAATGCTTGATTCGACAGGCCGAGCAAGAAGTGGCTGCGCGCCAGCAGACCGCTTTTCCTCTTGCGCGTCTGATCATGGGACTACAATTACGTGGACATGCTGCTGTAGGAGACGTCTTGATGGCTCGACTCGTGAAAAAGTGTCCATGGGTCTTGGCGTACCTGCCGAATCGTGGCGGAGAAGATGATGCGTCGTACCGTAAACGACTTGGATTCAAAACAGTGGATGAACCTATGCAAACGTACTCAGCGCGTATTGCTGGCATCTCTGCTTTGTATTTTGCATGTCTTCAAACCAATCTTGAGTCGGTGGCCGCATGTGTGGCGCTACCGCCTGGGGTCTCTGTACGCGATGCTGCCCAACATATACCCGATGCTTTGCGCCCTGGGCGACTCTGGACATGGCAGATTCGATCGATGACGCCTCCTCTTACGGAGCAGAGACTCGTCATGCCTTTGTGGTGCACATTTTTGGAGATGGCCGGCCCTGTTGTTTTGCAGCGCTATAAAAGGCAGCAAGCCAAAATATTAACTCTCCTTCTTCAGGAAGGCGTCCAAAACAATCGGCTCGGCGTACAGGAAGCTGATGACACACAAAAAGCTGCGCGCGTTCGTCTCACCCTCCTTCTGGATACATGGTCGGCGAAGCAATCTTTCGGCGAGCATGCTTCCCCCGGTCGAGATATGGATACGTAGGAACCGATTATGTACTATAGAAACCATGGAAATACAATATGAATACATGCAATCAAGACACAGGTCGGGGACTGTTGGCTTCAGCAGCAGGTAAAATGGTCAAGAGAATTCGAGCCACTAGGAAGGGCGAGCCTGGCTCAGGCATGTTGCGCCTCGACACGCCGCTTTCCGCAAGAATCTGGGCACCGTTCGACAACAAAATATGAATGGGGAGTTGAAGAGGCAGCCGCAGCTCACTAGGCCAGCTTTCAGGAACAGTACCTGTCAGTTCCTGCGACGCGGCTTCCCACTCGAGCCACTCGAGCCATGACGGCCATGTGCCGTGAAGATCAGGACGCGTAGGCGCGTACAATTGTACAGTATACTGGGCAGGTGAAGAAGCCTCATGAATGGCATCGGCCAAGTGGCGAGGGAAAGATGCGTCCGATGTAAGAAGAGGCAGTGAGACTAGTTGCCCGGGTCGGCAGCTCGCTAATTGCAGACGCGGGGGCTTGGCAGGTGTGAAGGTAACCGAGCGAGCACGAGCCATATGGAGCGAAGCCAACGTGCTAGATCGTGGTGGCTGGCTCCAATCCGCGACCGCTTCGGCAGCCCCTTCATCCACAGCGCTTTCATCATCTTCCATGATCGAGTACATGCCGCCTTCTGTCGTGAGGTAGTCGTGCAGATGGTCAGTGGACTCTGTCTCTGCCACAGGTGAAGTAGATGGCCTGCCTTGGAATAGTATCGTGCCGTCAGGGTATTGGTCATAATCCGCGAATGGATCCAGCACTGGTTCATCCGCGTCATCATAGATGCCAGCCGACTCAAGTTGCTCGGGCTCCAAAGTTAGACTCCGTCGATCAAAGGCACCAGCTTCGAGGTGTGGCGTGTAGGAGGGAACATGCTTTGTCTCACGCACCTGCATAGGCTGTGTTGGGAGTTCGGAAAATGTATCGAGTGGCGACATTTGACCGACTCTTAGAGGGACAGAGAGCTGAGGCGGGTCGCCCAGCCCTGGAACGATAGGCGAGCGCACAACCGATGTCGCAATAGGTGCCAGTTGCGGAGCACTTTCCCATGCGGATGAATCCAGGGGGGGTGACGTGGTTGGCGACTTTGTGCTCGATGTGGTAGATTTGGCGCGCTTGATGGTATGTGCACGCTCTGCGGTCTTCAAAGGTTCTGAGGGCCCCGTGGAGACATGACCAGCACCTACTTCTTTGTCAGGGACTTGTGAGCCCTGCGTCCTGGCCGAGGCAGCTGACGTTCGCTTAGACGGTGGTGTGGGTTTATCATACCACAGGTTCTCTTCCCAACTCTCTTGAGACTGCTTACTGATCGATGCTGGGATATCCATGGGCTTGAGATTCGTATGGGTATCGGGATCTGATCCAAAAGAGGCATTCCTAGCGTGTGATGACAAGGCAGGGTGGGATGATCCAGATCTAGCAGTGTCGACAGAGTCTTTTTCTTCCATTAGTGGTGCGTTGTTCGAAGTAGATTTATACTGAATCAAAGCTTGAGACAGTGACGCATCCCGTGGTGGTTGCATAGACGTATGGCTTGCTTCGCGTCTGCCTGTCCGTAGCGTGGTGGAAGTGGGACCCCTTGGCATGCTAGACATCGAAGGCTGACGAATAGGCCCGGGTGATGGCGACGTCTCTTCTTCTGGGTAAGCAAAAGAGTCCATGTTTCTCTGCTCTTTGGACGAAGTTGCCCAAATTTGAGTAAAGGAGGGTGGCTGCCACGTCGATTGGGCAAGGAATGGCGTGACAACGATGGAATCATCCTCGCGTTGCCATTCGGGTTCCTGATACGGTAACTCCTGAGTGACGCCTCGATGCCCGGATGTGGGTGATGAGTCTTGTCTCGACGATGCCACTTCGGGTTCCTGTGTGGATGCGTACGGCTGTTCCGTAGGCAATATGTGAGCCGTCTCAGCGGTGTGCGGCGAATGAAAAGGAGCTGCACCGACACCAGCTGCGCCAGCAAAGGCACCAGTAGCCATTCCTCCCCCAGCAACCCCTGACATACTGGCTGCCTCTGGGACGCTGGGCATGTGAGCATCTGCGCCCAAACCAGCTAGATTTGTAGGCTGCGATGAGAGATTAGCTTCATTGGCCGATGGCATCTCAAACATGCTTGTATCATTCCCTAAAGTCGACGCCGGCGCCTTTGAGTCCAAGTCTTTGTTCTCAGAGCGTTTCCAAGCCCAATATCCACTCGCTCCTAGCAAAGCTAACAACGCTGCACCCAGAATCGAGCCAGCAATGGCACCTTTTTCTCCCCCTGAAAGGCCGGAATGATGTTGACCTGGCTCTGTATGAGTAACATGCGTCGTGTTAAGAACAGACAGCTGGAATGTCTTTGAAACGGGCGATACGGGAGCATTTTTCACTGGGCTCGTAGCTGACACATGTACGGTGACGTTTTTCTCTTGATCAGGCGCTTGACCCACAAGTGAATACGATTTTTCATCATAATGGATCCAGCTGGGAGAGGCGCGTCGCAGAAGTTTGTGCCTGAGCTGAGAGCGATAAAAGTGCATCGATCGACGAAGCATGCTCGATTCAAAGGTGACGTTCACGCCCGACTTGGGATCATTCATGTACTTCTCAAGTGAAATTTGGAAGTCCTTTCCAGTCTGTACAGTCACATTTGGGAGAACTTGCTGTTTAAATGGGGAAGGGAACACGTCTAATGTAACATTGACATCAGTGTCGAACGCCTTAGGATGTGACACATGCAGCTGAAATGAAGTCTGCTGTGCCTGGGTATGATCCTTCAACGCAGGCGCCTTTCCGATTAAATTATGCGAATCTTGATCCAGCCTAAGCCATTTGGGCGCGTGAGCACCTAGCTTAAATCTGAAATCTTGCGGACTTTGTGAGAATCCGTCGAGCAAAAATAAGTTTGGAGAAATATGGTACTGAAATGCTTCACCTTCAGTAAGGTTACCCAATGGCAATGCTGCTGCAGTATTGTTTAGTGTCACAAAACCTTGACCCAGCAAAAGGGAAAATGTACTGGACGGCCCACCTGCATTCTTGCGATTAGAGGCAATCAACTCGATATCGAACAATGTACCATTCTTGCCAGCCTCGGTGGGTGCTATACCTGAAAAAGTAATCTCATCAGGACTGAACTTGAGCCAGTCAGGTAGTGGCTTGCCGCCCACGAGACGTGATGAATAATACACACGATCGTTATCAGGTAACAAGTATGTGTCTCCCAAGAATCCAATACTGAACGACCACCCCAATGGCATATGGAGGACTTTATTGGCTAACATGTTTCCTGAGCCCATCGATGCTGCCTGGGGAAGTTGTTCTTGCAAAGGGACACTTAACTTGGGTGGGGGTGCTGAAATAGTAGTCAGTTGAAATGTTGAAGATACTTCAGAGTCACTATCACGAGCCGTGACAGTCACATCATTGACAGCGTCTTTTTTGCCCTGAAGGGAAGGATTTCCGGTGATTCTGCGCTCTTCTGCATCGAAATGGGCCCAGCCCGGGAGACCTTTGATCTCATACGTTAGATCGCCAGTCTCATCCGTATTAAATGTTTCTGATGAGAATTGCCAATGATACTTGTTGTCTGCATGAGCAAGAGGCGGAAGCTGATCCGCCAGCTCAAGATCCACGCGAACATCTGCAAACACATAATTATGGTGCACAAGTACGAACAAGAATGAAATCGTAGCTGCTAGCACTTGAAACTTCCGAGAGAGTGTTTCACGGTGCATAGCGAGTCGCGAAAAAAAACTGGCACTTTGAAGAATTCAAAGTGTCTAGAAGTATTCGCGGTACAGAATCCGTGTCACGTCCAATTCGTCGCAGAGATGGTCACGACCAGCGATGTTGTGAGCAGGAATTGAGGTCCAGCCTCAAAAATCAACAATGTAGGTAGCTAGGATAGTATGGTGAGCCTCATCGCTTGCATCCTGTCTAGAATCTTGGGTAGAGTTTCATACATTTCAGCCCTGCAGATCATTCCCCTTACGACTCAAAGTAGCAAATCATGACCCGAATGCGTGTTGGTCGAATGTCCACTCGCCGAAAAATCCCAGTGCTACCTCCACTTGATAAGATGAGCTGGAGACAGGCTTGGCGCAAGCATGCAACATGCGGAGGGCATGATGGAGTGTTTCTGACCAAGAAGAAATCAGCTACGTTTAAGATCTTGCATGGTTAGGGATACAGCAGGGAAGATCTCCAGACTGCATATGGTTTAACAGTTATACTATGAAATCAGCCAAAGAATGATGTAGCTTACGGTAGCACAACCACAGAGTATGAGGCAGGACGATAACGCTGCTGACGCTCTATAGCGAACCCAGCCTTGCTGTACCACAAGAGTTCAGTCGCAGAGCCTGTGGGCCCATTGCGCAGCAATTCCATAAAGTCTACCTACTAGGCTTGAAACGTGTTACATAACATCTTGGGTGAAAGGAGCACCTGTCAGCCGGCCAGCCCCCACGGACGCCCATACCATGTCGACACGGCAGTACAAATCTCTGGGCGAAGAGCTCTGGCGCCAAAACCCAAGCAAAGTTGTATGTGGTGCATTTCACTTACTCGTAGAATAGTGAGCTTTTTTCTCTCTCGTATGGTGCCTTGGTGGTCCAATTAGTGAAGGACTACGAGGATTATGCGCAGGTCAATGTGCAGCTAGAAAAAATGTATGTGTGCGCGGCCTAACAGCCAGGGGCTACAATATTGGGACGAGACTCATCGAAGACTTTTTAGCGCGCTCGAATCTCCCTCGATGCACGGACGTGCGTGAAATGGCTGAGGTGGTAAGCAAAGTCGGGTTTAAAATGTTTCTGAACATCACGCCTGCGGTGTCTTTCCAAAATGTGAGCTCAGCTGCATCTCCATCCTACACGGAAGCATCAATGCCCAAATCAAAAGTATCCACAGAATCAGCTGTCGCTCCGGAAACTCGCGCTGCGCCGCAAGAGTTTACTTTGCAATTCGTCGAAAACCCCCTGGCCGAGTTTGTGGCGCTGCCTGAAGACGCGCTACAAGGTGGTCTTTGGTACTCTAATGTTTTGACAGGTGTGTTACGTGGTGCACTAGAGATGGTACAGATCCAAGCAGAATGTACATTTGTGACAGATGTACTACGTGGTGATGAGACGACAGAAATCCGCGTCAAGTTGATTCGATTCTTGGACGAGGGGGCACCGCCTGCTGATGATTAACGTCTATGCAATAAGTTTATTAGCTAATGAATTGAGATCTCTCTCATCATTCACATATTCGATGGGTACAGATGTGTGGCAGGGTCAAGCATAGACTCTTTGATTGTGCGCGGTGAGACAAATCGGAAGAAAATGTTCATACTGCCAGCCTTGTCGTTCGTGCCTGAGGCGCGGCCACCACCAAAAGGCTGCTGGCCTACCACAGCGCCAGTGCACTTGTCATTGTAGTACATCATACCAGACGCATTACGCAGGAGGTTGCTAATGTGAAGAAGGGCATGACGCTCGGAGGCGAAGATCGAGCCAGTCAGTGCATATTCCGTCGTCGAATCCACCAAGGCGCATGTTTCATCGACCTCGTCGTCTGGGTAAGCGAACACAGTGATCACTGGACCAAAGATTTCCTTGACCATCGTCACTGAGCGAGGATCATGCGTCTCAATAATGGTTGGCTGCACGTAGTAACCCTTAGTGTCATCGCCGTAGCCACCAACAAGCACTTTGCCGCCCTCCGCCTTGGCCTCCTCAATCAAGCCCATAATCTTGTCGAACGAGTGCTTGGCAATCACGGGACCGACGAAGTTCTTGAAGTCCTGCACGGGGCCTACATTCAATGACATAGTACGCTCGATAAGCTTTTCCTTTAAGCCTCCTTGCCACATTGACTTTGGCACATACAAGCGAGAGAGAGCACTGCATTTCTGACCCTGGTACTCGAATGCGGCACGAATGCACTGAGTGACCACCACATCTTGATTAGCGGACTTGTGTACGAAGTGGAAGTTCTTACCACCGGTCTCACCGACGATACGTGGGTACCCACGGTACACATCCAGATTTGACGATATTTGCTTCCACAGAGCCTTGAAGACAAACGTCGAGCCTGTGAAATGTAGGCCACCAAAGTCGCGGTGGCCCATCGCCGCTTTGGCAATAGGCTCAGCTGGCCCAGGAACAAATTGGATTACACCAGGCGGTACACCAGCTTCTTCTAAAATTTTGTACACCAGGTAGTTCGAGTAGATGGCCATAGGCGAGGGCTTCCACACCACCACATTGCCTACCATGGCAGGAGTCATCACCAGGTTACCAGCAATGGCGGTAAAATTGAAAGGGGAGATCGCAAGAACAAATCCTTCAAGCGGTCGGTATTCTGTCCGGTTCCAAACGCCGGGAGAGTTACGAGGAGGCTGGATTTGGTACATGTCATCCACGTACTTGACGCCAAAGCGCAGGAAGTCACAGATCTCTGCTCCAGCATCGATCTCAGCTTGCCAGACATTCTTGCCTTGACCTACCATTGTTGCAGCTAAGAGCTGGTAGCGGTACTTGTGAGCAATAAGGTCAGCCGCCTTCATGCTGATAGCTGCGCGTTCACTCCAAGGCATGTTCATCCATTGCTTCTTGGCCTTCAACGCACCCTCAATGGCGATGCTTACCATGCGCTCATCAGCTTCGTGGTAGTAGCATACAGCCCGCGCGTGATCACCAGGGTTTACCTGCTTCGCTAGCTTACCGCTCCTGAATTCTTGGCCATCAATGATAACCGGAATCTCGAAAGGTTTGCAGGCAAGCAGCTCATCCACAGCTTTTTGGAGCTCCTGACGGTCCTTAGAGTTCGGTTCGTAATTTCGCATTGGCTCATTGTCTATAGTAGGGAGCTTGTACACACCCAGTGTAGGAGCGACTGACATGGTAGAGAGTTGGCAGTTCAAGCGAGCCACTTTCACGCGTAAGCGAATCTCCCTCTTTCACGAGAACTGCAGCCGTCAAATCAGGACGCCCTGTCACAAGTCTCCGGGGAAAAGGTTTAGTAAAGGGCAAGATAGACGGCGTGGCCCCGTGGCGTGGTTCAGTAACGACAGGCGTCTTGAATTTAGGGTCTACCGAATATTGTTGATCTATGTAGGATACTACATGCAGTTACATATTAGCATATCACCATGTCATTATCAAGAGATGCTAGAGAAGAATGATAATACGGTAATGCGTGAGAAAGAGTAGTCACGACCCTTACATGATCAAAGCAAAGGGCGCAGCACAGAATGTTATCTTGCATATTTTACTCCGTCTTTCGTTTGACCATGTACAATATAAGTCGGTTCTGGTGGAATGTATCCCATTTCTGATACCATAGTTGAAGACACTGGTTGGCTACGAGTCGATGCGCTTGATGTAAGAGATGATGTACCGGACGACAATGAATATTTACACAGCGAGTAAGCACTGTCACACCGCGAAAGATCAAGTGATAGTAGAGATGAGGCATTCTTGCGCTTGCGAGAATATACAGGATTGATTCGCTGGTCAGGGAAACTCGCAGAAGAGAAAGTGTCACTTGACCTTGGGGTGTACAATGGATCTTGAATATAAGTGGTTGATGTCAAAGAATGTAGAGGCTGATTGAGATGAGGAATTGGTTCGGAATTGGAAGATGCTGAATTGGAGTCATTGATACATGAATCATGATGGTGTGATGTGCGTTTGTTCCACTTCTGCGGAGGATGGACGGTTGCCTGATTTTCTAGGGCACCTGGTCCGAGGATTGGTGTCCGGTTGTCAATGTTTGAAACCGAGCTTATTGCATCCGGTGGTGACATTTTCTTTGGTGAGCTGACGACTCTTGGGGGAGCATCAGAAAATCTATCGCTCAAACATTCTTGGGACGCATCACCATTGAATTTCTCAGATGAGTTGACAGCATTCGACATTGCGGCATACTTTTTTGACGATTCGTCTTGCATATGATGGCTGCATACGGATGCTTTCAGTGAATCTCGAGCATTGTGACCAAGTGAGATCTGAGATGCAGCTTTCCCATTACGCCCTGACAGAGGCGTTTGAGAGACCAACACTTTGTCACAATTATCTTCTCTCGATGTCGTAGGATCAGTGACGCGCGTGTATTCCATGTTTTCTCGATTGTCATTGCTTAAGCTGACATGAGACAATTCCTTGCTCTTTCTGTGACCTTTCTTGCTCGTAGCTGAGAAAAAGTGAGTCCGGTAGTGTTGTAAGCTATTGTCGTAACGGGAAAAATGTGCATCACAGCCAGGATAGGTACAGTTGTAAGGTTTTTCTCCCGTATGAATCCGATTGTGCCTCGATAGATGACCACTTGTTGAAAAAGTTTTATCGCAATCAGGAAAGAGACATGGGTACCGTCGCTTACCATCAACGTTGATGCTGAACCTAGGTTCTTTGGTAGAGTACCTGCGTTTTTTTGGGTAATTGGCATTGCCTGTGATCTGTGTCTCCTTATCCTTGCCGATGTGCTGGTCATCAGATGTGGTCACCGAGTCGATGCCGCTTGCGCCTTGCCCCTGTTGTGAACTAAAAGGAGTAATCTGCACATCATGATGCGGGTTTTCTTGATATCGTTTTACTACAGGGTCAATATTGGAGTCATACAATGCCCCCGTCTCCATTTAGAATGGCTCAGACTTTTCGCAGGGTATGATCACGATTTAACAACGCTTATGCCTTTGAATTACTTGGGCAAATCGCCTAGAAAAGCGCGACGTATTTTGGGCACGAGAATTAAAAGAATACCTCGTATCTTAATGTAAATATCGGTCCCTACCAGGAATCCTTATGTCACGGTGGTTCAATCCACGGCCAGCTGTCCGCGAAGGGTCTTCCGAAAAAGACATTGTGCACATATCACGCCTACTCCACACATTCACCTCGAGCGCAGCATTCATGAGCCCTAGTTCAGGCCTACATTACGGTGCTAGGCAGAATTTTTCATGCAATGCCCAGGTAAGCAAAGGTCTGTGAAACGCGTAGAAAGCCAGTCTGCTCGCACCAGTCGAAATCATTAGCTGATTCGCAAGCGCGACATTATTAATCACAGAATTGGGCACCGCGACTACGTTCCTCGAACGGGCGTAATGGAAAATAACATGATCAACCCAAGCCCCAAAAACTTGCCCATCAAGGAAAGTTGATGTTGAATGCGTGTAATTGGTTCAAGTAAAATCACGCAACAAGTCACGATAAGCATGAGGTCAAGTCGACAGGCGCCCGAGCTCACATGAAGGCTGTGCTCGCAGTGCTCCCGTCCGCACTGCACGAGCAGGACGGATGCCCTTATGGCAGGCGGGAGCAGCTCACTATATCCTGAATGCTGAAAGCGCGGGGTTAAATCTTCTTACATACTGTACGGGGGAACCGCTACATCTGGACACGCTACGCCATATGTAGCGCTGAGTCATGCGGTTGTGGAGACGCGGTGTCGTGCCGCTTGGAAGCTTCACGGCGGGCCATACGCTCGCGCTTTTCACGCTTGGTCACTTTTCTAGGTGTGCCACTAGTATGATAGCCATGATCAGACGGAGCAATGTCCCCCAAAGCAGAAATAGGACTTGTGGCATCAACATTGTTCGATGATGTGTTTCGTTCACGGTGCTTGACAGGTCTTAATACTGGAGAAATAAGGAACTTTCCACCAACAACCGCGTGCTCACCAAACTTATTACTCAGTCGTTGGAGACGGTGCTTTTCATGACGACCTTTGTCTGGCCGATTTGCGGGATCAGATATGACATGGTCGGCTAGTGTTCGATGAAGGGGCGACGCCGATGGGCTGCCTGGATCATCAAGCATACTCACACTACGCCGGAAGGGCGTCCGCCCGAAATGTGAAATACCGCTTGCAGGGGAGCGTGAACTACCCAGTGCTTGCCTTGGATCCCTCAGCGCTTGCGTTAATAAAAATGTGCCACCAGGGCGTTGATGAGTCAAGTATGCATTTGATATGGGCGGTACACTAGAAGGTGTACCATTCTCTTGTGCGCTCCGAAATGCACCCATAGGAATCCGAGTCCACCGGGCGATAGCTCGATCGTACGTTCCATTCTGTGAAGATTTCGACCGACGGGGTTCGTGTCGCGCTTTGGATGTGGAATCATCAATGCTGGAGTCATCGCTAGAGCCTGGATAAAGCAGCCCCTCATCGAGTACATCACCGATGTCCATGATATCGGTGGGGCATTGGGGCTGAGCCTCAGGCGAAGAGTCAAGTCCATCATTGGATTGCTCGAGACAAGGCTGAACACCCTTAAATACGCTTGAATCAGATATATCGCGGTGCTTGCGCTTCCTCAAGAACAGAGGACCATTGTTCTGTGCATGATCTAGAAATTCACGATTCGGATGCTGACGAGATCTTTTCTGGCGAAGACCTCGTTGCATATTATGCAAGGTGCTAAACGGGGAAGGAGTACGATGTGAGCCATCAATCACAGCGCGATGTATAGACTTGGAGTAGGCCGGCATGAATTGACCCATGACTGGCTTGGGCGGCTCGGATAAGGAGAGTTGAGATTCTTTGGAAGGCGACGCATGATCTGCTGTTTTTTCGCTTGAGCCCTCGTCTTCTGATGTTTGCGATGGATCGACACCTTGATCATTGGATTCATTATGCAAAGATAATGCATTTGACAAAGAGCTAGGCCCATTTCGAAGTGGTGTTGTACAGACTGCTGAAGATCTTGGTGCTGGAGACGACACGCGAGGCGAGGAGTGTCGCGAGCGAGCAGCAATTTCGCGGGCACGACGAGCATTACGTCCCCCGCGAGGAGCAATAGAACCCACAAGAAGCCTCGGGTATGGCATGTCGGAGTCGGGCAGTTCATCTGTGGTATCACCATCATCAGCGCCAGAAGCATCAAACTCTGATGCCGGCGGTTCGTGTGCATGCGAACGAATGCCTACCTTAGGCGAGTCACCATGAACCATATCATCATCAGAGCTTTGCTCGTCACTCTCGCCTTCGAACTCGAATTCACCATCCGATCCGAATACAGCTTCGCCATCTCCTGCGCGTGCATAGATAAGACGACCGTCCAGATCCTCAATGACCAGGAGGGGGATGGCATTTTTCAGAGCTTTTTCGCCCAATTCCTCCTTATTTGTCATATCTTGCTGAGAACCATGTCCATCCATATCTTGAGCCGTTCCCACATGGGCAATCAGGGGTACCGAGAGTGATTCCACGTCACTGATAGTGGAGCTCCCATCGTCCAGCGATGTAATATCTTCATCCGTCGTGAGAGCATCCTCGTCATCGCCATCCTCATTAGAACCAGGTCGATCCGTCTCATCAGATGAACCATAAAAGTCGGAGAAAAGAGGCTCCGGTGTAGATGCGAACCCACGTTGTGGCTTGAACAATTCATTCGTCACGATGTCATCATCATCAGTCCAGCCGTCGGTTCTAGCAAATGAATCCCAAAAGTCGTCTTCGTTCTCAAAAACGTCAGGCTGTGCCGATGGGTTCTTGCTGACATCTTTCCGAACAGTGTTATTCTGCCGCTTGGTTTCATCTTCAATCATGTACTGCTCCTCGTTAAAAAGATAGGTATCATCACCAGAGTCATCAGACCCGATAAGTGATTCGTCTTCCCGGGCTGCCTCAATTTTTCTCGCCATATCAGAGTCGTCAGACTCTGTAGCCTGCGACGATGCAGCGCTGGACTGTGTTCGAGCATTATAATCGTCAGTAGAAACGACTTCCCCGAGGTCGCTATTCTTATCATCATCATTTTCATTAGCTGATGAATATCCTGTTGATTCACGGCTCACGAGAGCAGAGTCACGCGGTCGTTGAGAAATCATGTCTGGATTTGGTGGCGACGCCGCCAAAGTAGATACTGCAGAATTTGTGGCCATAGTTGCAGTATAAGAGTATTCTGTGCATCTGTTAGACAAAAAGCTTCGAACATACTTTCAAGTACTCTTTGGCAGAATAATAAGTCAGTCTGGTTTCAAAGTGTAAATAACAGGTGCTCCAGCTCAGAGACTTGATAAGGAATGAAAGAAATATGACTCTTGTTCGAGAATGAAGCAGGTATAAATGCGAGTGAGGTATTCTTGTGAGTTTGTTTGAACCTAAAAAAGTTAGAATACCGATACTGCATGATTCCAGGTCTCACGACGTGCAGCGAGAGACACTCGTCCGAAGAGCGAAGACGATGTCGTCTAAGCACTAAAGTTCTGATAATGGGATGCAAATAACGCGGTATGTCTGCTCAGCACACAGATAGACACCTTCAGCGGAGCTTAGGTTGACACCACTTATTTGCTAACAACAATTCGTGCTGATAATGCAGTCGACTTGTTGCGTTGAGGTTTGCAAGAACGTCGTTGCTCGGCAGTGGGCATTTTCGCGGTTCCTTGGACAAACCACCCAACCACCCTCCAAGAAATCAAAGACAGTCCAATCATATCGACCGATGGCTTCAAAAAATCATGGGCGCAGAATCCATAGGTCCAAGCTGTTAAGGAAAAAAGTGATTAGATAATCTGACGACAATTTTTTTTCTGCAGCACGCCAGTATCAATCTCAATACCTCCAACGGCATCATCGATTTAGCCTCATGTCGGCGACGTTGAAGGCGTCTATTGCGCCTGTGCCAACCGCCAATGATTTCTTGGACATCGTTCTGTCCAAGACTCAAAGGAAAACTCCTACTGTGATTCACCCAGGATATAAAATCACCCGTATCCGCGCATTTTACATGCGAAAAGTTATGTTTACGAAGGATGCATTTACGGAAAAGCTCCAGGCCATTTTGACAGAGTTTCCTGTACTAGAGGTATGTTACATTCTTATTGTGCTAATAGCTAGAATATGCACCCCTTCACTTCGTCATTGATGAAGTATGTATTGTTAATGACTAACATCTAGTGTCTTGTATGATAAGAATCACTATAAGTTGGCTTTGGGCCAAATCAATACTGCAAGGCACCTCATTGAGCAGGTAGCCAAAGACTATGTGCGGCTTATAAAATTCGGCGACAGTCTTTTTCGCTGCAAGCAGCTGAAACGAGCTGCACTGGGACGAATGGCTACGATCATGCGCCGAAACAAGGACCCACTTGCCTACCTAGAACAAGTCCGACAGCATATTTCGCGTCTGCCTGCGATTGATCCTAACACGCGCACGCTAGTTGTCTGCGGTTATCCTAATGTGGGCAAGTCGAGTTTCTTGAACAAGGTGACTCGCGCAGATGTCGACGTTCAGCCATACGCTTTTACGACCAAGTCGCTCTTCGTTGGTCATATGGACTATAAGTACCTGCGTTGGCAAGTAATCGATACGCCCGGTATTCTTGATCACCCACTGGAGGAAATGAACACGATCGAAATGCAAGCCATCACAGCGCTAGCCCATCTTCGTTCTGCCGTCTTATACTTCATGGACCTATCTGAGCAATGTGGCTATTCTGTCGAAGCCCAGGTACTCCTTTTCAACAGTATTAAACCGCTGTTTAACAACAAGCCTACTTTTCTCGTGATAAACAAGATTGATGCTGCCAAACTAGAAGATCTAGACGAAGACAAGGCAAATATGGTGCGCAGTGTGATTGAAGAGTCTCATGGCAAAATAAAGATGATCGAGATCAGCACTTTTACTGACCACGGTATCATGGACTTGAAGCAGCAGGCCTGTGATGCATTGCTTTCGTCCCGCGTAGATACCAAGATTCGTGGCCCTAAAGCGGACTCGATCCTGAATCGTCTTCATGTGGCAACACCTCTCAAACGCGACGATATTGAGCGTGCTCCTTATATTCCAGAGTCTGTCCGTGATGGATCAAGGAAGAAGTACGACCCTGAAGATCCTGAACGCCGCATCACTGAGCGTGATATTCAGGAGAGGCACGGTGGCGCTGGTGTGCACAACATTGACATGAAGAAGAATTACATTCTGGCTAACGATGAATGGAAATATGATAAGATTCCTGAAATCTACGAAGGCAAGAATGTGGCCGACTTCATTGATCCAGATATTCTCACTTCGCTCGAGAAGCTCGAACGCGAAGAAGAAAAGTTGGAGGCTGACGGCTTTTACGAGGAAAGTGATGAAGAACTCGACGATGAGGATGCTGAAATTCGTAAGGTTGCCCAAGCTATCCAGCAGCGCAAGGACAAGGCCAAGTCTTTAGCACAGGCTAAGAAGGCCCTGCAGACTCGTCCCCAGATACCTCGCAAGCTGCAGCACCGCTCCTTGTCTCAGATGACCGAAAATATGCGCGCTTCTGGCATTGATCCCAGCAATATAGAAATGCGCGCAGAGATTCTTGCTAAGGCCAAGGGTCTCATCGGAAAGCGCAAAACACGTGAAACACAAAATGAAGACGCCAGCATGGATGAAGATGACGATGGTGAAGCAGAAAATGATGAGACGATGTCCGTCGATGATACACCAGAGCCTGCATCTTCACGCAAAAAGATTCGCGCTGCCCCGACAAAACAAGGCGTATCACTTACGCGCGGCAAAACTTCAACCACTGCTACAACGAACAAGTCGGGTGGTGCTATTTCTGCCCGTGCAGGTGCAGCTCGTATTCCCGCCCGCAATCGTCAGGCTGAGGGCCTTCGAAGCAAGGCCCAAGAACATAAGGCTCGCGAGCTGCACAGTATGGCTATTCGTGATCGTAATCGCGAGGCTCGTGCCGGTGAGTCTGACCGTCGTATCCAGGCGAGCAAGCCCAAGTGGCTTTACACCGGTAAGCGCGGCCTTGGCACATCACGTAGCCGTTAGTCTCGTAAGTAGGTGTATCCTATATGAAAAGCACTTTGTTTCATATGTACTGACCACGGGAACGACGTGGCGAGGAGCTATAAGAATGGGAATCGTCGTACCAAATTTTTCTCCATGAAGACTGACATAGGGAAGCCCGGCTTCTATATCGGGGGTTGGCACACATACGTGCCTCGCCATTCTTCGGCGCACAATACCCCTGAATGGAGAAGAATGGCAGTGAAGAAGGCCGTATACGTTGAAAACTAATTAAAAAGCATCAAAGGCCCTATTCGATTTAGCCGCTCGTACAAACCATCGGTTCCTCCTCGACATAAGTATTGCTATGTATGTCACAATATTCCGATACATTTAATCTACCAAACGGCATTACATAGGATGTATCCATGTCTAACAGGTTTCCATGAACTATGTCTCCGTTGCATCATGTTGAGAATGGCTACGATGACTCTTGAGCAGGTCGATAGACCTATGTCAGCAGATCATAATAGCAGGACTCCGAACTCCAATGTTCTGCCACATAACCTTGTCGCATTTAACGCCGCCAAGGCCGATACCCCAGGTTCATCAGGTATGCGAGCTTCCGTGCCCCATAGAGCCTCTCTACGTATTAACATACCAAGGACTCTGCATTCCTATGCAGCTCTATTTCATTTTGTGACCATGCCAATCCATATGTGCGAATGAAACGGGATGTAGGACGCAAGAGCCCTTTGTGCCATATAGTATCCACCAATACGAATTCGAGTTGCGACATCCCGCATGTTTACGCAAGGTCCATTCTCAGTCTACTTAACCTTGCTGAATAATTATGTGCATTACGCCGTGCTTACTTGTGATACACGAAGAGCGCCAGGTAGACTCCGCACCACGGAAACCCTAGTTTGTTAGGAGCGATTAAGAGTGACGCGCTCATGACGTTGGGTCATTTGTTAAGGGGTATTATTGCCTTACAGGCATGCCTGTTTTTGTTCTTCCTTATTTCTGGCTCACAAGCGAATGATCATGTCATGGTTCGTCGCCATCTTGAAAAGAAGGAATTTTACAAGCGTCAATACGCTTATGATGGTGATGTGCAAGGCAACCAAAACATAATGAGTGAGTACGCCGAACGAACTTTTGAAGCATCCAAAAATCATGACACGAATGCTCTTCGGAGTGTCATCAATGATGTTCTTAACACACCAAATCTCAATCAGCCGACTGAGGGAACATGGGCTAAAGCAAGCTTGGGGCAGATAGACACCCAATATGGCGGTGACGTCCCTCAAGTTGGCTGGTACAATGGTTTCCCTACAAATCCGACGCCAAATGTCGACCCTGCCCAAGTTAATGGTGACTTAGCATGGAAGGGTTTACCTTCCACGCTCGATTGCAAGGTGGAACAAATGTCCGTCGCCCCAAATTCCCCAGCTTTTCTCTTGGATGAATGGTCTTTGAATGTCACGGATGAAAAGTCGCCTGCTGGAAACCCCATTGTTCAGCCGTTTTATGTCTCTCATCCTGACACCTATGATCGTGATCAAGTCAAACGTGTAATCATTACTCTTCCTGGTAAACCCAGGGATGCATGGAATTATGTGAATTTGCATTTTAATGCTCGGGAGTTCTTGATTCACAACAAAACGCTACCGAAGGATGAGGCTATTCTTGCCGCGCCGGTATTTTTGAACCAAAATGACAAGGAAGCAGGTGCCGTTAAAGAAAACTACTTATACTTCAAAAATTCCCACTGGGCCAACGGTGGTGCCTCGCATGGTCCTGAAATGTCCCACAGTGTGACATCTTATCGTGTTCTAGATTTAATGGCTCAACATTTCATCAAGACATTCCCAAACCTTAATCAAATTGTCTTTGCGGGGCACTCTATGGGTGCTCAAGCTGTACAACGGTATGCAGTCGTCAAAAACCCTAAATGGTATGACCGTGCTCTCAGATTTTGGATTGGTAATCCTGGTTCATGGGCTTGGATAACAAGCGAACGCCCGAATAACAATCCCTCGAACTTGGACGGAGAGTCCTGTGAGGACAAGATTGACGCTTGGCCTTTTGGTATTGGGGATGCGGATGCTATGCCAAAGTATGTGAAAGACAGTGGTAATCCAGACCTTATTAGGAACCGGTTTTTAAAGAGAAATGTGGGCTATTCTCTGGGTCTGCTGGATAATGGACAGGGAAATACACAATGCGCGGCACAATATCAGGGCTATAGCCACCTCCAAAGGGGTTCTTATTTCATGAAAATGCTGTGTGAACTGCCTGGCGGTTTTCCGAAAACCCACACTCTCGCCTATATCGCGGGAGTCTCTCATCAAGACTATGAGATGATTGCGGCTACTGAAACTACAGACTTTGTTTTCATGCAGGGCCGAGATGCGCCGCCCATTTCCTCTTTGCGGCCGCATCGCTCACATCACCACCGACCCCATCCCCGTCCGCCTCCATCGAAAGGGAGTAATCCTTACGATTGGGAAGGTCCGCATTATCGTAATGCTGCTTGGGGTATCATTGCTGGAATTGCTGCTGTTTTGATTATTGGTTTCTTCGGCTGTCACTATCTGTTCAAAGCAAATGCTAATGATTGGGATCGTGACTATTGGGAATATGACAGCAAGCGCCGCTTGCTGTAATTCGGATGTGCTCATGGATTTATAAAGATGTTTTATGCTCAGTGATACTTGCATACTCTCCTTTTCACAAATCCAGTTTAAGCTCTATGATCCCGAATGGACATGTTCCGTAGAATCATGTACATATGCAAAGAGTCTATTGAGCAGTATGTCGTAGAGGATATACTACTTGAGTAGGAGGCGCATCGAAAGAGCATTCTCGCCATCAGCGTAGTAAGAAGCTTCAGTACCTTGCACTTGAAATCCTAGCGCTTGGGTATATAGAGAGATGGCAGCTCGGTTGGACTCACGCACATGGAGAGAGACGTGATTGGCACCAAATACGTCGCGCATCGCGGTTTCTGCTAGTCAGATGCGTGCAAACATACGACTGAGTTTCATCAATTTGTTCGCTAGACCCAAACGCCGGTGTGAACGAAGCACAGAAATACTGGTTACGTGACCAGCCGGAACGCCATCTTCTGGGTCCTCATCCCTTAAGCTGTCAATGTTTACATCTTTACGCACATTTTTCCTAGTATGTAGCCAACAATATTCCCGTTTTCGTCTTCTGCCACATAAGAAAGTTGGGGCCACGTCAATGCATGGTAGAAGTCTGGAAGAGTGAGCTTGAGCAAACTTACAATAACGCATGGTATAATTTTCGGGGAGATTATGCAGATTGCAGTTCTGCATCCCCATCATATCATCCATCTTATTGTCAATATCACCCCGCTTCAAGTAGTACATACCGTGGCTTGACGAATATTCATCCTGTCGCGTCGCGCAGGTTAGCCGGCAATGACACACGTTAAGATGATCGCGCTTTCGGACCAGGGTTTAGGTCACGTGCTCTAGTCGTGTGGACATTTGCCTTGCTCAAAATGTCGGGCATTGACCTCCCGTCCTACCGCTACATTCTAGCCGGTGGTCATCTGTGTGACAGGTTGTGGCTTGTTCTGGTTGTATGTTCCGTCTAAAGAAACATTCTCCTAATAAGGATAAGATGAGTGAGCCAATGTCGTCGAACCAGCAGCAAGCCCTCCCAGGTCGCCCAGGAAACCTCGATCCTGGTCAACAGCATAAATTGTCAAAGATGCGCGACCAGGTGCGTTCAGGGTCGCTGAAATAATACTGACGCCGAGAAGCTAAAGCAGCATGGCTTCTATGCACCTGAACGTCACGATGATGCCTATTGTATGTATGATACTGTGCTCACATTCCAGTGTGTCGATTTATGCGTGCTCGTAAATGGGACTTTGAAGCCGCTAAAAGCATGCTATTTGAGTCTGAGACATGGCGTCGTGAATTCAAGGTGGATGAGTTGTATGAAAACTTTTCCTTTCCTGAAAAAGAAGCCGTCAACGAGCTCTATCCAAAGTTCTATCACAAGACGGACAAAGATGGGCGTCCTCTGTACATTGAACAGCTTGGTAAACTTGATTTGAACAAGCTTTTCAATGTCACCACTCCTGAGCGTCTAATTCAGGAGCTAGTGTACGAATACGAGAAGTGTCTCCATGAACGTCTGCCTGTGTGCTCTGCCATTAACCAAAATCTGATCGAAACGAGCTGCACTGTTATGGATCTCAAGAACGTGGGTATCGGTCAATTTTGGAAGGTGTCTTCCTATGTTCAGCAGGCCAGCAAGATCGGTCAGTATTATTACCCAGAAACTATGGGTCGCTTCTACATCATCAATGCTCCGTATATCTTCACAACAGTTTGGACTGTCGTGAAGGCCTGGCTTGATCCAGTGACGCGTGAGAAAATCCAAATTTTAGGCTCCAACTACATTGGTGAGCTGGCCAAACAGATTCCTATGGAAAATATCCCATCCCTGATTGGTGGCAAATGTCAGTGCCAGGGTGGCTGTATGATGTCGGATGCGGGTCCATGGAACACGCCTGAGGGCGAAGAAATTATCCGTACTCGTAATGAGGAGAAACGGAAGATCAAGAACGAGTACTTAGGAATGGGTGGAAAGGAGCCACCTGCTCGTGTGGAAGCTGCTTCCCATGACCAATCCAGTACTGCCTTGGCCAGTGTGAATGAGTCAAAAGATGCTAAGGAGCAGAAAGAGTCGAACAACCAAGCAGAGGACCATGCACCTATGGTATCAGCTTCTGCCGCGTTGTCCAAGAAGAAAGTCTCCAACAGTAATGGCGTTGATGAATCCTCAGAGTCTAAGAAGCAGGAAGATGATGCTCAATCAACGAAGCAGGCCAACAGCTCGGGTGAGATCGCCTCACACGACATTTTGAACGAGTCTGTTGCCACGGCCCGTATCTCCAGCAAAGACTCAGAACCTCATGCTGCGCCGTCTCTTAGTGAACCGGGATCCGATGGGCTTGCGCCACCTACTACTGCCCAGCCGCTCTCTAATGCGATAGCATCTACTAAGCACTAGATACAATATGGATTTCGATGTAGGGAATCTTGCTAATGCTCTCCGACTGTGGCCAAATATCGTTGCCTGGTTCAAAAATTAAAAATCATGCATGGGTCGTGCGACAAAATTTGGCTGCTGAGTTGGGACGCCAAAATCAACACCACAACGAGTGACCATCATAAGCGACGCTTCTGGAGTGTATGCATTTAAACCCAATACTGGCTCTATTCCTCTCACTTGTCCCGCTCGCTTTGGCTTTAGAACATGCTGGTGTAGATATGGATCTGTACACCTCAGTCGACTCTGATGTTAGAGCAGGGAAATCGCACTTTCGGGCTCCCCCGAGAGAAAATTTGTCGGACGATATGAGACGCAGGGTAGAATGGCCTGGAAACAAGATTCTTATACCGAGTGCTCATCAGTCATATTTTACAAGGCCAGCTGCTTTCGGGCTTAGACGCGTTGAAGACGAGGGCTTGTGGGGTACACTTATCCCCATTCAAGCGTTTCTGGAGACCAACAATAACTATGGATGTATACCCAAAGCTTCAGGTGTTCATCTGGCAAACAAGGTGCACTGGGAAAAGTCGATCGATCAAACTGTGAAAGGCAAGCCCAAAAACAAGCACCCACCATCAGATTGGGTAGCCTTGATGGAGCGGGGAGTATGCTCCTTTGAACAAAAAGTCAGACTCGCTCAGAGTATGGGAGCCAAAGCGGTGGTGGTGGGGGATTACATGGAGCAAGATTACGAAGATGACCCTATGAATATTCGAGTATGGGACGATATATCGCAACAAGATGCCAGCATGCCCCTTGTGATGTTCCCCGATGGTGATGCGTCAGATATTAGTATCCCATCTTGCTTTGTGATCCGGAGCAGTTATTTGGAACTAATGGAATTTGCTTCGTCTGGCGTCCGTGTGGGGCTCTACCTAGATGCAAGTTTGGATGGCTCAATGTGGGAAGAAGTAGGCTTATTGATTTTCCTTCTCCCGTCCATTTTTGCCCTTTCTGCGATCTTGCTCCAAAATGCGCGAGAGGCCGTGAAGAGATTTCGCGAGCGTGCTTCTGTATACATGATCAAATCTCTTCCATGCTATAGATGGCACTCGAACGGAACATGGGACCGGCTGCTACCGAGCGAAATACCTGACCAGCAACCGACGAGCTATGCACTGTGGAGCATGCACCAGATGGATATGGTGGTACTCTATATGAAACGTATGTTTTCAAGGGGCTCTGCAGAGCAAGAATTATTCATTCCGGACGCTGAAGGGACGATTTATGATACTGCCTCTCATCGACAAAGTGGGGGTGTGATAAGTATCACTAACGCATCCAATCCTCGTTGGTATGTACAAGATGATTGTCCTATCTGCTTGTCGAATTTTGAAGATGGGGATCGTGTTCGTGTCCTTCCCTGTGGTCATATCTTTCATCAAGACGAAATAGACGATTGGCTCACAGGAACGCGACGCCTGTGTCCTACTTGTAAGCAGGACATACTTATCAGATGATGTAGATGATTATGTAAATTCACGTCAGGGCCCGTGCGTTCTCAGCCTAGTCTCCGTCCGGGCACTCAGCAAGCGTTTCGATCATTACTCAAGATGATCACCTGTATTGTAAGGCGCATCGCACCTCCTTGTCGTGCATTTTCGACGAGTACGAATGTATGGAAGAACTTTCCCAACATGCCGAAGGGCATTATAAGAAGTGGAAAGAGTTCATTGGGCGTACGTTACGGTTCACTCACCATGTCAGCTGGCGAATCCAGTGCTTGTCCATGAAAAATCGTACATCGATGGCAAATGGGTCAATGCATTGAATGGTCAGACACAACCTGTCTACAATAAGGCCACCAATGAAGTATTAGCCGAGGTAGTAGACCAGGGACGTCAAGACACAGAGATGGCTATCAAAGCGGCTGAAGAGGCGTTCCAGACATGGTCCAAGACTACGCCACATGAGCGTCATAATTACCTTCTTGCTCTTTTTGCCAAGATTCAAGAGAATGCAGAAGACTTTGCTCGACTGATAGTGGCTGAGAATGGTAAAGCCATTTCGGATGCCCGTGGCGAAGTGAACTACGCCAACTCATACGTGCAGTGGTTTGCGGAGGAAGCTCTTCGAATTCAGGGATACACAACACCATCTCCCAATCCTAGCAATCGCACAACAGTGATTCGGCAGCCTGTAGGTGTAGCTGCTCTGATTGCACCTTGGAACTTTCCCTTGGCCATGATTACCCGTAAAGTAGCACCTGCCCTTGCTGCTGGCTGCACTACAGTGGTCAAAGCACCTCACGAGGCTCCATTAAGTGCATTGGCTTTGGCATATTTGGCGGAGGAAGCAGGTATTCCAAAAGGTGTGATCAACGTTTTGGTCTCATCTCGTGGTAAAAACGAGTCGGAGATGGGCAAGGCACTTTGCGAGAGTACATTGGTCGACAAGCTTTCCTTCACTGGATCCACCAGAGTAGGTAAGATTCTCATGGGTCAGTCGGTCAATACGCTCAAGAAATTTTCGATGGAACTGGGCGGCAATGCACCGTTTATTGTATTTGATGATGCGGATGTGGACGCGGCCGTCAGCAATGCTGTGGCTTGTAAGTTCCGCTGTGGTGGACAAACGTGCATTTCGGCCAACCGAATCTACGTGCACGAACAAGTGCACGACGAGTTTATCTCCAAGTTTGTCGAGAGAGTCAAGAAGCTTCGCGTGGGCTACGGTCTGGACGAAAACATCAACATTGGACCGCTAGTGAATGAGGCTAGTCAGGACAAAGCAGAGTCACATGTCCGTGCAATGCAAAAGGTTGGCTCCGAAGTGGTCTTGGGAGGTGACAAGGGCGAGGGACTCTTTTTTGAGCCCACCGTCGTGCTTGTCAAACCAGGGGAACGCGTGCCTACTGACGATGAAGAAACGTTTGGTCCCGTGGCTGCTATCTATAAGTTCCAATCTGAAGAACAAGTGCTTCGTCTGGCGAACGACGTGCGTGTGGGCTTGGCAGGCTACTTCTTCAGCGAGAATGTGCATCGCTGCTACCGCGTGGCTGAAGCTCTGCACGTCGGCATGGTTGGTATCAATACGGGTATGATTTCATCTAGCACTATGCCTTTTGGCGGTGTGATGGAGAGCGGCTTTGGTCGTGAAGGAGGTCCTACCGGTATTCACGAGTACCTGTACGAAAAAGCCCTCTCCTTTGGTGGCATCTAGCATGGGTTCGGTAGACACAGGTATCACGTGCACAAAAGGCGGTCTGTTGGGGAAATGTATGCAGGGCGATCTTTGCGGGAGTTGCGCTTCTTCGCGCTTCTGTGGCAGTGTGAATGGGGGGCCAGCGTCGCAGCCCACCCGAGGACCGCCGTCATGCTTTTGTTGCCGCTGTGAGAAGACCTTCAGAAGGGACGCCAATTTCTGAAGGGCGAGTGCGTACCCATTCACGTACGAAACACGCACGCGACCCTGTGTCAGGTATACATCACCCCAGCCAATCGCGGCGCCGGGAAGTAGATGACGAAGAAGAGGCCTTTCGTGTCAAACCACCAGATTATTTGAACCACCCACGCTTTATGCGTGCAGTGAATCATTTTGATGCGTGCTCGAGGCCTCGAGTATCTCGGCCCAATGGCACGACACCATCACCGCAGCAAAAGGCCGTGGCGCCTCCCATTCGTGATGTGGATGAGGAATCATTGGCGCCTTCTCTTATATCCTGTGAAGAAGTGGAACACGACGTCGAGCTGACCGATGTACAACAGAGCGTGTATGCCTATTTTGCTAGTCGGCACTTGAGTGATCATGCATGTACACGACCTGTGCAGCCATTCTTTGTGGGTGCAGATGCGGATGCCAATGGGACCTCTGCAGCATATGCATTGTATGGGGGACCTGATTCATTCCATAACAGCGCACAATTCATTGGTGAAGCGGACAGTATGCCAGCGCACATGACGCGTCGAACGCCGTTAGGTTCGGCGGCATTATGCCGGCGTGCAGAACTTCGAGGCATTATCACAGCACTTGGAATGCTAATGCAGTCTCCTCACAGACCCACATGTGCGCATTTGTGCGTAAGCAGTGCCTATGTTGCCAAGGCGTGGGGCGTATGGATCCCCCGTTGGGAAACACATGGCTGGCCTGGTGAGGTGGTGGACAACCATGCACAACGCAGCAAGAACCGTTGGACTCAGCGCATGCAGCTTATGAGCCTCGATACATCGTCGTCTGATTCTTACTCGCGCAAGTCAGACTCCCCCGACAATGGTTCCCCCACGTTCCGTCGAACTCACCGTCGATTGGTGGATGAAGATCTTCTTCGTGAACTAGCGGCTCTACGGACGAGGCTGGCTGACATGGATGCTCGAGGGGGACCGAGTGTGTATTTATACCAAATTGAGCGTAAGGACAACCCAGCCGATGCCCTTGCCATACATTGTGTGGTGTCAGAGTCGCCGCACCTTGGATCAGACGTGCTTCGTGGGTCACCACCACCAGTGCAAGGGTACCAGCCCTTGCGCGTTGTTTCCCCTCCCCGACGTGCGTCACAGGCTCATGCATGGAAGAACGCTTCACCGTTGCCCGATGATGTTTTTGTCAACTCGCCCTTGTCTCACAAGTTGTGGAAACGCGCACCAAAAACGCCCGCGTTGAACAGAACCACATCGCCTAATGCTCGTGCTGTGAGTCCACTGATAGGAGCCAGTCCGTCTAGAATGACGCATGCATCTCCCACCCTGTCAAATACAGTCTCTCGCGCGTCTCCTGTGCCATCTTTGGGGCGGAGTTCAGATCCCTTCACCGCTCGAGCAAACTCACCATCACATTTGTTCCCGACATCGCCAGCGTCACGCTCTATTTCGTCGTCGCAGTCTTCCCGTATACCACTTCAAGCTCCCATGAACCGTGTGCGCCCCGACTCGCCGCCGCCGATGGAGCGAGTCAGCTTGTCGCCTAGTGATGTCGAGGTATATCACAATCATTTTGAACTAAGTGATCATCCTCAGGTGGAACCTAGGGGTAAAAAGTTGACGGCAGATGCATTGCGAGAGCACGACAGAAAGACAGGCTTCCATATACCGATATGGCGACGAGGCCGCAGAGCAGGCTCTAGTGTCAAGTCGGAAAGCGTGCATTCTTTTATACAGCGTATCACGCCAAAAGCCTTGAAAAAGAACAAGTCGCAGCCAAGCTCACCAGAAAGTTTCTTTTCCACTCCTCGACCTGTTTTGCGGACATCAGCTTCGCAACCTGCTCTGCGTAAAGCAGCGGATGCATCTCAGTTCGCTCGACATGCTGACAAGATGCCTTCTCCCACCCTCAAGTTCGAAGCAGAGCCTACTGCCACGCTCAATTTGAGAAAACAAATCGAAGAAGTGGCAGAGCGTGAAGAAAGACTTGCTCGACAGGAGGTCGAGTTGGATCGCCAACGCCTTGTCTTGGAACAAAAGTCACCTGTGTTGCGAGCGCCAGCCAAGAGCGCGACGCTGTTCAACAACTCCAAGTCCGACGATGAAGAGGACTTTGGCGACTATGTTCATAAAATCGAGGATCATGATTGGTTTTGGGAAAGCAACTTCCGTCGTGCGCCGCGAGTACAAGAGAGGCCCGGCGAGCAGGAGCAGAGGCCAAATGCGTCCTCAAGCAGCATACGCCCTGAAGAGCATGGTGAGTCTAGGGCTCCGAGAGCAAGGCATGTGTCTCCTGTGTTACGAACACGTGCATCAAAATGGCAAATGTTGGAAGAAGCTCGTGGACGCAACGTACTGCCGCATGCTCCCAAGCAAGACGCCTTGGGTCTCTATGTGGACGGAGATGGATTTGGTAGCGCTGCTACTTTATCAAAGAGCTCACCATATTTTGACAACCTTAGGAAGAAACGCTTACAATACCCGTTGTCGGACTCGGAGGACAGTTTGTCTTCCTGACCGCCTTTTTATGTCACTGGATAGACAAATGTCAAATACAAGTGTAAATATGTGAATTTCCCTAGGTCGACTACCATCTCCACTTGAGACGCTCCTTGGCTCCTAGTTGGGAGCCCCAAGATTGATATACCGCAGTCTTGGACGTGTCCCTCTATCCACTTAACAGCATGGTGCGTTGCCGTCATCTCTCACACACAGCTGGACAATGAAGTTACAGTTATTTTCAAATTCAGTACTACAGCTCTGTATGCTCAAATCGTTCCAACAGAAGTGAGTGTGCGTGAACTGAAAGCGCACTTGCTTCATGTGCTTGCAAGCACAAAGCAACCGGAAGACCAAGTGCTTCATCGTCCATTCGAAGAAGCAACGCCAGATGATGTGGAACTATACCATAAGAAGGACGACACGTATACGCTTTTCGCATCCGCGAGTACTGCTACGCATCGTGCCTCCGACGGCACTCCCCTCTGCTCATCGTGCCAACTCGAGGATAACACTGTACTGTACGTTGGTTTTCGTGCTCCAAACCAGGATACACCAGGCGAACCTGTGGTGCGAGAGCCTTCTTTGGACGATATAGCGGAGGAAGAAGACGTAGAAGCACCGTGAACAATGTGTGGTGGTAGTGAATACTCGTTTTTGGCTATCATATGTTTGCCTACTTCTGCAGCCGCGAAATAACAGGGTTTGTCTTCTCGTGAATCTGGGGCTGGCCTTCTGGAGAGCCTGGAATCTTCTTGACAAGGTTCTGGAGGTCAGTGAGATAGACGGTACATACAAGTTGCTCAAGAACACATTTGTTGAGAGGACGTTCGAGCTTTCGGCACGGCATATATTCCTGTGTCGTTAGCTTGGTACCAACCGCGCATGCATACCTGGTTGTTGCTCTCAAGGCATTGCCAATGAGCATCCCACTCGCTGCCACATTTTTCCCCAATCTTTTGAATCAAATCTTGGGCGCAGCGTGTTACTCTTCTTCCCTCTTTCAGACAGTGCTCAGGGTTGCGATCTTCATTCTTGCAAAGCATGAAGTCCTCTGTATAATCCTTGCAAAACTGACCGAAGAAGAAAGCAATTGACTTCAGAGGAGCAGAGGTTGTACCAACTTCATCAACTTTGGGGACATCCTTCGGCCATGGCATAGGCTCGACATACGAGAATGTCGGGTTTTTTGCTTCACGGTGCGTCGCCATAGCGTCTGATGATGTTGGGAGAAATCTCGGCTCTCTACGGCAAGGACAGACGGGGCCGCTCGTTTGGTGCATTAGTCATCATGCGCAAGGCGTGTCGGCCTGCCGAAAAAAAGTAGGTTGTGTTGATGCACCAACTCTGGACAGCATGGTTCAAGAGGTCAACAGCATCATGTCTGCGCACAGCTGCTGCTACATATGCTACATCACACGGTGCCAAAAGTAAAAATGCACCTCCTCAAAGTGTGATCAATTTTCGAAACATGCAACGAAGGCGCGGCGGTGCGTTTTCCAAGAATGTGCGCGTACATCGGAAATCACGACACAGTCCTGAGGATCAGCTGCGTCAACATATGTTTGAAACGTCGCATAAAATAAAAGAGCTATCGAGTACGGAGGATAATCCGATGCAGCTGTTCAAAGGTGCTGAATCTATTCTCCATGAGGGTATGCAAGGATGGCGTGCATTAGCTCGTTCGATGCGCGCAAAGCGCATATTGGATGGACATCCGACGCCTCAGCTGAGTGCCCCAGCTTGGAACCAAGTCATGTTGCTCGCCATAAATGCAGAGAGTCCCACTGCTGCATGGCATCTTTTTTGCGATATGAAGAAGGAGGGTGTTCGACCTACGCCTCGCACATTCGCTGGTTTTTTTCAGGCTCTAACACGTATGATACGCGCGCACAAGCTTGAAACCATAAGTTCAGATGTATGGAAAGAACGACTAGACAAATTATACCTTGGATTGACGCAGCTTCATGCATTGATGGGCGAGGGAATGTTACCTGACACGGACGGTGCTGGAACATCAGACGCACACTTTATGGATAAAGATATATCATCTTTGGCCACAGCATACCGAATGTATATATCACTTCAATATGCTCTTGGAAGATATCAAAGTGCGATGGAAGTGTTTGATACCGTTTGCCCCGATCCATACCGAACCGAGACACTACTGGAGGAGCATGACCATCTTCTTCGTTCTCATTTTGCCACGGTCGAAACATACACCAGCATGGTCCGTGATCTTGGAATGTGTCGTGCCATGCCAATGAATCTTCGCCAGCAAAAGATCCGGCAAATATGGCGACGTTGGCAAGATGAAATGGTATTGACCAAACGGCGCAAGAAAGCGCAAGAATGGCTCGATGCTACGGCAATCAAGACTCTGGTGTGGACGCTATCGATCGGAAAACCAGCAACACATGTGCGTGATGTGTGTGCACTGTTGGGCACGTACATGGGTATTCCGTTTCCGCCGACACAGGGTATGACAGATTTCATGCCTGTGTCGAAGCCCGTCAGATTCACTGATCCAAGACTGCTGGTGGATGTCATGGTCTTCTTTGACGAGCGCAAAATGTACCAACATGTGATTTGTTGTTTTAACTTTGCCGAGCAAAACAAGCATCGTTCGGTGGATCCCCAGAGAATCCCGGAGGCATTGACTCTGGTACAAAAGGCCCATCAATGTTTGATGACCTAAATAGATACCCTACGGGCTACTTGTTTTTACGTGATTTCATCACAGGTCCCGCCATAGCATGATCTTTTTCCCGGACATGAGCGAATAGTTTCGAACGCGATGGGAAAGTGGACTTGCATACGTTGCATATTTCTGTTCCTGGAGGCACCTTGTTTCTCGTCTTGCGTCGTGACTTGGAGGATTCTGTGCCTTTCGTGTTCTCTGCCAATGTACGCACTTTTTGCTCTAATGTGAACAAGTGGTGATCGGCACTTTCAGGAGTCAGAGCACGAACAGCGTCTGCTAATCGAAACAGATATTCGTCATTTCGTCCACTTGGTCCTTGAGACAAAAAGATACGTTCAGCCAATTCATCTAAAGGTTGTGGTCCAACAAAAGCTGGATTTTCTGGCAGACCAACATAAACGAGGGCCTCAGGTACCAGGACACGCGGAGTTTGAGGATCGTCCTCATGAAAGCCATAAATAGGCTCCCACATAGCCGTGTAGCCATTTTTCTCGCGGTGATCGAGGTAGGCGCGCACTTCGTCTGCATGCACAGGATCAATAGTGTAGCTGATACCCCACACGATATCACCTTCCGGCGCCTCATCTGCATTAGGGAGGCTATGCCAGTGCTCGGCTGACACAAGTGTCACGACACGTCCTGGCCGTTCAGGAGTGCCGCGATGATCCTCCGAGTGCTGAGCAAAACGGCGTACATATCCTTGAATATAACCCGGAGTATACGAAATCACATGCGGAGGCGGCTTGAAGAGGATGGAACCGTAGCCAAAAATGTCAAACGAGCCTTCAGGCCGCTCCTGGTATACAGGAAGTTGAGCGAGATGTGGCAGCATCTTGCCTAAATTTTCCATACGCTCTTTTTCTTTGCTGAACGCAAAATCGGGGGGTGTTGGTGGGTCTGGCTCCTCGACAGCTGCCTGCATTTTCATTTGTTGTTTCTTTTTCTTCTTGTCTTTTTTTCGTGATGCAGAGACATTCTCTTCGACAGTATCATGGATGTTGAGTTCAGTCATAGAAGGCTCCATCTCATCGATTTCTTCCGCTAGTTCAAGATCCTCTTCCAGCATCTCACGCTTTAATCGCTCTACTTCTTTTTTGTGTTTCTTGCTTCGTTCATGATTGAACCATGCTGCTTCTGACAAAAAGCGTTTGTTACATGCGACACAGTCCCAAATGGGCTCATCTGAGATCTCATCATCCATCGAGGAGCCACTGCCAAAATCATCGACGAAGTCGTCATCTTCTGGCTCAGATGTGATTTGCCAGCTTTGAGCTTGAAAAGATGCTGCCTGAGCACGCTTCTCATTCTGAATCCGAAGAGCTTCGGCACGTAGCCACTCCTCGTTCGGTTTTGATGCTGTCTTGGATTGTTGCTGAGCATGATAGGCCTTAACACGGGGATCACGACGACGGATGAACGTCACGAGACCGTGAATGGCTTCGTTGTATTCGCGCCGAGCAGAATCCCGTGCACGTTTGTTCTCTTTTTCCAAGATACGTTTCAAACGTCTGTCTTTCGCCTGTCGAGTATCATGTAAGTCTTTCCACGCAAAGCTTTTGCGGCTAGAAAATTGACTCCAGAATTGATAAAAGGCCCGCACGCATGATAATTCATTCGAGGGCAAAGTCGGCACATAGGGGGTATCTGGGTGTCCAAAAGATGGATACATAGCTGCGTCATCACGCCATGGATCAGCCATGTCGCTTGTGCGGTCCTCACCTGGATATGGAGCAGCGATTCTGTCTTCGTCGGCTAACCGTTCAAATAGCCGCCGGAATGTACCATAAAAAGATGTATTTGAGTCACTGGTATCTTTCGTGAGGGAAGGCGAATGAAATCGTAGCAAATGCGGCACGCCAATCCCTGGTGCCATAGACGTTGCTTTGGGTGCTTCCCCACCAGACTTGAAGTACCGACATTTTGCATCTACATCTTCTTCCTGTTCATCTTCTTCCACGCCATACATAAGCCTGTCGCGATTCTTGTCATACCATGCACGCTCATGGTCATCGATAAGTACGTCATACGCTTCCTGTAACCGAATGAATTTCTTGTTAGCTTCTTCTTCACGACCAGGATTTTTGTCTGGATGCAGCCGCAAGGCGAGTCGCCGATAAGCTTTGCGAATAACGTCGGCAGAGTCATTTAGCTCAACTTCCAAGAGTTCATAATAGTCAATGAAACCATTGTCGTCTTCTGCCGCTTCCGATGACTGGCGTGCGCCCATGGAAGCTGTGGAATAATTTAGGCTTTCACTGAAAACGGGCGAAATTCGCCAAGCTTTGGACCCGGCTCCACTTACAGCTCGGCATGGACGCTGAGGCGTCGAGGAAGGCACAGGGTCAGTTGTACATACAATATCAGGCAAGGCTTTCACCGAGATCATCTCTGTTTCAATGGCCAGAAAATCTAGACCTACTGGCTGCTCAAGTTGGCTTGGACACTGTGTTGTTTAATGGTAAAGAAACGCACCCATCTAACGATGAATACGATCGTGTGTTTCTCAAACAACTGGTTAAGCGCATTGAGCAGGCTATAGAAGCGTGCACAGATGATCAGGCAGCTTCTCTTGATACAGAAAAGCAGGATCTTACAGTCGATGACGCTATTTTAGAACGCTACATGCGGCTAGTATCTATGCCCGAAACGCCTTCCATTATGGGTACTCGAGTGCCCTCCCCTCTCTATGTCCATCATTACTTTCCCATCACCACCGCAAAGCATCATCATGATATCTTAGGTCCATGTGAATCAGTGACTTTTCGACAAGAAGGCACAGCTATTTCTCAAGGCACGACTGGGCTCACAACATGGGAGGCAAGTCTGCGGCTTGCTGCTCATGTGGTGGCCTCACCTCATGTTTGGCAAAAGAGTGACGCTTGTATTCTCGAACTTGGGAGCGGCGCAGGTTTTCTTGGACTAGTTTGTGCGCGTCTCTTTGATACACTTCCGCACACAGATGCAAAACTCTATCTAACGGATCTGGAGGGTCAAGTACTTGACCGACTGCGTGAAACAGCTCAACTCAGTACGTCGACATGATGCTACTAACAAGCCAGATAATGCCACAAGAGCACATATTGAAGCACTCGACTGGAACGACATCAGTACCGGTGATCGAGACGCATTGGAGCGCTTGCGAAACATGCGGCCCACATGTGTTTTGGCCGCCGATGTGGTGTATGACCCCACTTTGATATCGCCTTTTGTCGATACCCTATGGGTCGCTCTGCAGAAAAGAGCGCACAGTGGGCCACAACCCTTCGCTCTCGTGGCGAGCACGGTTCGTAACCCCGATACGTACGGCCAGTTTCTACGAACCCTTGAAAGCCGTCAATTGCGATGGAAGATGATGGATCTGAAACAGACTACATGGCCGAATTTGGATCTCGTTCTTTTCCCCTCTGTACACAATCAAAAATTGGAAGGCGTCGTTTCCATATTACACATTGAAGTCTCATAGCGGTTTTCGAAAGCCGATGCATACCCAGTACTGCTCGCGACTCTCTGACCGACTAGCCTTCATCTTTTCTGAGCGTACGTATTGAAAGTGTTGCTTCAATACCTTTCGAAATTCGTCTGCCTCAGGGCTCATGAAGTATTTACACACAAAAGTTGGCAAAACGCTAGCATCTCCAGGGTTCTTGTACACCGTGCTTGACTCTTGTAGCATAGATAGACAAAAATCAAAAGCAGCCGTACACAAATCAAGCGATGCCTGTGCGTCACGAACAGCATTCCCTGAAGTATTGGCCATCATATCACTGAGCACGACGTCCACTTTTCGGGACACCAAGGAGGTCAAATCAGAGCGCACTTGCTGGTTCATAAAATCACCGCGTAAAAAAACAACATTGGGCTCGGATATCTGCAAAGGAAGAAGATCCAAAGCATATACCTGCGAATTAGGGCATTGTCGCACGACAGCTTGACTCCAACCACCAGGAGCAGCTCCCAAGTCAACAATGGCGCGCCCAGGCTGGAGGAAGGGGTATTTTTGGCTTAGTTGTTGAAGCTTGTATGCAGAACGCGAGACATATCCAGTTCCATCAGCTTTTTTTAAGCGAACGAATTCGTCATGGCGTTGACGTGCTAAATACTTAGAGGAAGACTTGCTTCGATTAGATGCATGGCGTATCGGTAGATAGTGCCATGATGTCTTAGACGTCACGTAGGATACATGCAGGGGAGTACATTTAAACAGGAGAGGCTCTGTCCGTACAAAAAACCTCCTCATCCTTCACGCAAATCTCGGCAATCCATGCGTGCTGAATGTGATATGGGGAAGAAGACCACGGCATAGGATATTCAGGATACTATTGGCCTAACCAGTCGTTAGCATGTAAAGCCCCCCGAAAAAAGAATTATCTTGTGGCGACTGCCATTTTTTCTGAGGTGCGAAACAAACCAATGAACTTCTATTGCCAGCTTGCCGCATATTGTTGATTTCTTGTGGGGTACAGCGAGTGTACAAGCTGACTAACCGCAAATTTTCAGCGTACACGGAGTAGAACAACAACGCCCAACACCACCATTTTTTGGGACCATGGATACCCTATCAGAAAAACCAGCCGGGTTGGCAGAGACAGACTGTGATCGAAAAGTGAAACTCAACGATCATGAAGATGAAACAGATTACAAGATGCATGAAGCCATTCTAGCTGAAGCCATGGAGGATAGTGCTTCGCCGGAGCTTTCTGCAGAGGTTCGCTTGCGTAATCCTCTTCTAGGCTATTCCCCCGCACAAATTGAGGCACGCGTGCAGGATTTTGTCTCGAATAAAGGTCTTGAAGAGTACCATGAGCTGTTTTTGAAGGGAGCATTTTGCGCCCAAGCCCAATCTACAGGTCATTATGACAAAGTTCCTTACCTTACATCGGAGGATCATGAGGTTCTTGCGAAAGAAAAAACCAAAAAGTGGCACCAACCCTTCATCTTGTATTGGCTCGCTATCTGCTGTAGTGCTGCAGCTGCCATTCAGGGCGCAGATGAGTCCGTGATCAATGGTGCCATTCTTTTCTTTCCCAACCAGTTCGGTCTCTACAAGTCAGACTGCGACTTTTATCAGGAAGATGCAGCAGGAAATTGTAATGGACCACTCAAAACAGGCGATAAATTTATTGACACCAATTGGACAAGTGCAGATGTTGAAAGAGAGATGAGCAAAAACAACTGGCTTGTGGGTCTCATTTCGTCGGCCCCGTACATCTGCTGTGCATTTCTCGGTTGCTGGCTGACCGAACCATTGAATGCATTTCTCGGACGTCGTGGAACTATTTTCTTGACATCGTTCATCAGCTTTGCCACATGTGTATGGCAGGGTGTGACAGATACCTGGTGGCATTTGTTCATTTCGCGCTTTTTCCTCGGCTTTGGTATTGGTCCTAAGTCTGCTACGGTTCCTGTATATGCTGCTGAATGCTCGCCTCCTCTCATTCGTGGTGCTCTTGTTATGCAATGGCAAACATGGACTGCTTTTGGTATTATGCTTGGTAATGCTGCTAGTTTAGTGCTTTTCCGAGTCAAAGACCCTGCCAATGTTTCGATTACTGGATTGAACTGGCGACTGATGCTTGGAAGTGCGTGCATTCCGGCTTTGCTGGTCATGCTGCAAGTTTTCATCTGCCCCGAATCACCTCGTTGGCTCATGAAAAAAGGTAAATATGGCAAGGCCTTGCAATCGTTCTTGAAGCTGCGCAATGCTCCTTTGCTAGCTTCTCGTGACATGTTCCTTGCTCATTGTTTGATTGAAGAAGAGAACAAGCACGCTGCTGAGCATGGTTTCCAAAATGTCACGCATTTGTTTACCGTGCCTCGCAACTTTCGTGCACTGGTTCCCACCTCGATCCTCATGTTTGGTCAACAGTTTTGTGGTATTAATGTCATTGCATACTACTCCAGCTCAATTATCAAGGAAGTGGGCAACGCGACTGACTTGGATTCACTGCTGGGAAGCTGGGGCTTTGGTATGCTCAACTTTTTGTTCGCTATTCCTGCTTGGTATACTATTGATACCTTTGGTCGCCGCAACTTGCTTCTTTCCACTCTTCCTTTTATGGCCATTATGCTTCTTATCGCCGGTTTTGCTTTCTGGATTGATAAAGAAAAGACGCACGCTCGTATGGGCGTTGTGCTCACGGGCATTTATGTGTATGGTTGTCTGTACTCCCCTGGGTTTGGTCCTGTGCCACTCACTTACGGTGCGGAGGCCTTCCCAATTCGGATTCGTGAAGCCGGCATGGCGCTCTCCACAGCCGTTTTGTGGTTCTTTAATGCAGTCTTGTCGATTACGTGGTTCCGTATGAAACAGTCATTCAAGCCTCAGGGAGCATTCGGCTTTTATGCTGCCTGGTGTGTCGTACTTTGGATTCTTATTTATTTCCTTATGCCGGAAACAAAAGCACTTACGCTGGAAGAACTCGACATCGTGTTCAGTATTCCGACGCGCAAGTTTGCCACCCACCAGCTCAAGCAAATTCCATACTTTATTCAACGCTACATTTTAAGACGCAACGTACGCAAGCATCCTTTGCAAGCTATGAACGAAGGCGTTGGCATGGCTTAGGTCATTCTTCTTTAATGTCCTCTCCCTCATTATACACTTTTACGATCAAGAAAACGTCTTTCAGCAAATCATCACACTACTTCCCTAGTCGTCTGGCGGTTTGCCCTGCCTCGGTAGTTTAATCTCCCGTACGCTGTGCATTTCCTCCACCTATTGGTACCATGTGTGGACGATTCGCATGCAACCTGAATAAAGATGAGTTGTTGACGGCTGTGACTGATACGATCCCCGCCAATGTAGGACTTGGGCCTTCGGATTCGGGCACACAGTTCTCTCCAAGCTACAACATCGCTCCAAATATGCAATGCCCCGTGTTTCGAAAAAATCTGGATTCCATGGATGTGATGATGGAGACAATGAAGTGGGGCGTTTCATCCAAGTCCCTTTTCCATGCAGATAATGAGGTCATGCTTATCAATGCGCGAGATGATACGGTGCTGAAGCCAGGTTCTATTTGGCATGACATGATGGCAGAGCGTCGGTGTATCGTATTTTGTCAAGGATTTTATGAATGGCAAAAAGATGACACTGTACCTGGTCAAACGCATGCCCCGAAGCGTATCGCGCATTTCGTTGGCATGGGCAAATATGGTAGAGGTCGGCGTACGATCGATGGGCAATCGCGGCAACTTATGCCCATGGCTGCATTTTGGACTCAGCAGAAAGGGTCTGATCAAAATGCATTTGCAATTGTAACGACACAAGCCAACAAACAGCTCGAATTTTTGCATGACCGTATGCCTGTGATTCTGCCAGACACGTGCGCCATATCTGAGTGGCTCGGGATAACGAGTTATGAGCATGTTTCCAAGTTACTAACGCCGTACCAGGGCACGCTTGACTGCTATAAGGTGCCCCCTGAGGTAGGATCGGTGGGTACATCGAATGAAAACTACATTTATCCACTCCATGCAAGAAAGGACGGTATTTTGGCCATGTTTGAAAAGGCGAAACTACATACACAGAGGCAAAAAATGGCTGTGGAAGACAATGGTACGGAGGAAGAGCGCAAAACCCTGCCCAGCACGCCTAAAAAGCATGTCAAGCCAGCACAATCGCCTTCCTCCGTCATGCGAGCCAAGACTCGAGAAAGCCCTCGCAAGCGCATGAAAGGAACACCAAGTTTGGAGACATACTGGTTGAAAGGTGAGAGCGAAGGGTAAACGATCAAAAGAGAACAAATTCGATGAAAGGTAAATACATTAGAAAAGGGGCGGCGGCGTCTTCATGCTGTACACCTTGACACGACCGGTCCCCGGCTTTTTCTCGATGTGCAGACTGAAAACAACTTCATTAGTTGATTCATCATAGTCCACAGCACACCAGTTGCGAGCACCCATAATATACTTGTTCTTGGAGGCCTTTTCATCCAAATCAACTTCGAACAATGGCAGCATTGTTTCACGCGTGTGGGCATAATTCATGCTCTTGTGGTGCTTCGAAGCCAGCCTGTTCACAATGCTAATGACAGCGGGTGGTGGAGGCGCATTGACAATAGCGCTTGTGATCACAGCCAGACTATAGCGGTAGTCGCGGCTTGGATCCATGCCATCGTAAGACTGGAACACACCACAGCCTGCGGCATGGACGTCACCGCTAACGAACGAAACACGGAGCTTTCGCGATTTGGACAGCTCTTGGACACGTTCAATCAGCTGGTTACGCTCCTTCTTATGATTTGCTGCGCACCAGTGGTCATTAAGGTCGTCCAGCAATTCTACCTGGCCATTGTAGTTGTTGGTGAAAGCCGGCATGAATGCCTTGGCGATGGAGACGAAGGGATTGAAGCGATTTGAGAGCATGTTTTCCAGAGACACCATGCGCGGATAAGATATCGGGACGCCCAGTTGAATGATCAAGTGGCGCACTGTGTCTGGCATGGCCTCGAGAGCCTCATGCACACGTTCGTAAGTGTCCGTGCCGCACACTTGGTTGAGCTTCCGCTGAGCGCGGCAGTCCAGAAGAAGCATGTGCTGCTTCGGGCCAAGCCAAATGAGGAACGAGTGAGTGGGGAAGGGGATGTAACAGCCCGGGCCACCGATAATGAGAGACTTGATTTCAGATGGGTTGGGATTTTTGGTGTTCTCATTGATAATGCCGTCGACTTCATCGTTCATAAACTGTTGGAACAGTAGGTAGAAGAAGTAGCCGCGCGATCCAATCATGCTAAACACACCCGACATCATCAAGTCATCTGGGTACGTTCCAAACCCATCGACCAGGTCGTGGTCGTCCAGCATATTGACCATGGGGATGCGCGCCATAGCTCGTGCCATAGCAGGAGAATTGAAGCATTCGAGATAGTTCGCAAAGAGGAATCGGTCGATGGCTGCAATGATTTCCGGTGGCACGATTTCCTCTTCCTCCGAGTTCATATTCTTCGGACGAATATTGGACTTGACGATGTCGATTTCTGCGACCTTGTCGTTGTAGACTGCACGTTAGTTGTGTTCCAGATGTACTCGATACGCACTTTGGTCACCGCCACCAATCATGACATGGAAAGGATTGTTGGCATGCTCCCTGAGCATGTCATTCCACATAGGGTCCATGCCACCGTATTCTTCTTGATCCACACTGGCACTGAATCCACTGCACGAGTATACCGACCAGCGGAAGTTTTGGTGGTGCGCCGGCACGAAGAAATCAAGAAGCTCAGAGGCACCGGGAATAATGTAGGCCACCTGTTGGGGCACCTTCAGCATGCGTACCTCAAACTTGAAGCGCCAGAAAGCGTGCGATTTTCTCGCTTGGTCATTGTACACCCACAAAAGTAGGCCCTTTGTTTGCAGAGGAGGCCCCGTAGGCTGCTGGTTCGCAGTAGTGACATACTGCAGAATGGGTGGATTCGCCGGCACGCTGCCAGCCGGATGCTGCGTCACAAGCAGTGCAAAAGCATGGTACACGCCCTGATTGTCCACGGTATCGTAACGCAAAAGCGGACCGACGTCGACCTTCCACGCTGACATGATGGTTATATCCAACGGGGTACGTATGGAAGGCACTTGTCTGTTGACACGCGGGCCTATGCACTGGCATGTGACCCCTGTGGGTAGACTCCACCCACACCACCCCCTGCGGCCACAATGGTCGATTGGCTCGAGCGAGGTTTGACATCTGGTCGTGCACCCTATCAGACCCGCGACTATGCTGTATATCGCAACGTTCATAATTATGGCGCCAAGGGAGATGGTTTGAATGACGATACAAATGCCATCAATTCGGCAATATCTGACGGACCACGATGTGGCCCTCAAGCTGACAGCACCACTACAGCACCCGCTCTCGTTTATTTCCCACGTACGTGACGTATGCTAATCGAAAGCGGGCATATACAGGGTTTCAAAACCGATCGTATCTTTATACCTGACCCATTTGCTGGGAGATGCCACTGAGCGCCCCTGTATTAAGCCGTACGCCCATTTCGAAGGTATCGCCGTGATTGACGAAAACCCTTATGGATTTAGCGGGAAGAATTGGTACACTCCTCAGAACAACTTCTTCCGATCTATTTCAAATTTTTGCATCGACTTGAGCGAGATGCCCCCGGAATATGGCACAGGTATACACCACCAGGTGAGTCAAGCTACGGGGCTCTGTAACGTGCATTTTGAAATGAGGACAGATCCTTCCACGCAACAACGGGGCATTTTGATGGAAAATGCCAGTGGTGGATGTATGTCAGACCTCACCTTTTATGGCGGTCGTTTTGGAGCATGGATGGGAAACCAGCAATTCACCGTGCGCAACGTGCGCTTTTCTCAGTGCCAAACCGCTATATGTTTGCATTGGAACTGGGCATGGACATTGATGGATGTACACATCCACGACTGTCATGTGGGTCTGGAGATGGTAGGGATGTTGCCAGAGAGGCAAGGTGTTGGATCACTTATCCTCTCCGACTGGTACATCGCGCATACCAAACATGCTGTGCAGCTCGAAAGAGAGGGTACGGGCCGATTGATTTTAGATCATGTCCGTGTTTCCCACGTGCAGAGTATTGTGCATGGTCCATATCAATCCCTCTTATCCCCAAGGGACTCAAATGACTTGGTAAAGTACTGGCTCAAGGCACCGGCCTCTTTGGTGACGGCACCGACAGCTTTGCGACGTCAGGAAACTCTGGATGGCCCGATATATGTTGGTGATATGATCCCCCCGGAGCGGCCAGCGTGCCTGGTGGATGAGCATGGGCGGTGGTTTGGTCGAGAGAAACCCTCGTATGCAACGTGGTCTGATGTCGTGAATATACAACAGTACGGTGTGAAGGGGGATGGTATGTCGGATGACACAGCAGCGATGCAGTCCTTACTTAACGAAAATGTGGGTCGTGTTGTGTTCGTTCCTTATGGCGTTTATGTATTGCATGACACCTTGAATATACCTATTGGGACATTCCTCGTGGGAGAAGCCCAGCCCATTTTTCTCGGTACGGGGCCAGCTTTCCAGGACGTGCAAAATCCTCGTCCCGTGGTTCGCGTAGGCCGACCAGGCGACTCCGGCGATCTGCTGTTGGCAGATCTCGTATTCAGCACCCGTGGGCACACACCGGGCGCCATTGTGATGGAATGGAATGTGCATGAAAGAGCGCAAGGCTCCGTCGCCATGTTTGATGCTCATATTCGTATTGGAGGGTTCTGTGGCTCGGAGCAAGAATTAGCCCAATGCCCGAAACAAGCTTCCTTGACAGACTTACCTCGTGCTGCATTTCTCAGTCTCCATTTGACCAAGTCAGCGAGTGGCTATTTTCAAAACGTATGGGTCTGGACCGCGGACCACGAATTGGACCAAGGCACACCCGAGCAGCTGAATGTTTTGACCGATCGTGGCGTACTTATCGAGTCGCAAGGTCCGGTTTGGATGTACGGCACCGCTAGTGAGCATGCACTTTTGTATCAATACTCGCTTCACCACGCGGCAAATGTATTACTGGCCATGATCCAAACGGAGTCGCCCTACTTTCAGGGTCACAACTTTGAGCCGGCATCGAAAAGCGTCGTCTCACATCCGAAGTATCCTGATCCAGACTGTGCAAAGAGGTACGCTCGAGGCCCGAACGTACCAGACTGGACTTATGACACTGTGATGGAAGACCGTGCCCTTGGGCTGCATATCTCTCATGGTACGGATATTTTTGTCCTGGGATCGGGTCAATACTCCTTTTTTGATTCATACGGACAGCGATCGCTTGCTGATCATGCATGTCAGCGACGTCTTTGTGTACTTGAGCGGGATTTGTCCAATGTGTGGCTTATGAATCTGGCATCTGTCGGTGCTCAAGTGATATTAAGCGTAGACGGAGCAGACTACGTGATGGAACGTCCGCATCGAGAAGGCTTCTGCAGCACGTTGTCTTTGTGTGCTATATCAGCAGAACATATCTATGTGGTGTAACATCTGTTTAGTGACCGCTCGCCACACGGCGCGTGGCTGCTTGAGCTTCGGGCAAGTTGCGCATCCTTTCGATGTACTTGTTCAGGATTCCGTACTTTTGCATGTCAATTTCGAGCTTGCCAGCTACATCGGGGAGCATGCCGAGCCATCCAAGAGCACTGTAGTCGGCAATCGTGGGGCGATCGAGAGCCAAGAATGCCTTGTCTTCGCCATTCAAGGAGGCTTGGCGTTGCAGACGATGCTCGTACACGTGGAACACGCGATCCAGTTCGTTCTTGAATCGATTCACGGTCACTTGAGTCGGATCTTCGCCGTAGGCTGTCTTCCAGTACATCTTGGCAAAGTACAAGTTACCCTGCACCGGGCTGTGGCCCGTCACCTGGAAAAAGAGCCACTGCATGACAATGGCGCGTTCCTCAGGCGTCTTGCCATGGAACTTGTTTTCTGAGTCGTAGGCAGAACAGAGGTAATCAAGGATAGCTCCCGACTCCCAAATAACGAAGTCATTGCGCTTGTGATCAACTAGCGTGGGCGTGCGGCCGTTCTCACACAAGTTCAGGTAGTCGGCTCCCTTCACGCCGGTTTCTTTGTCCGAGGAGCCGAATTCAACAAACTTGACTTCGTAGTCAGCACCGAGTGCTTCAAGCATAATGCCAATTTTCAGAGGGTTCGGACCCCAGAGGCCTTTGAGGACGTAGAGGGAAAAGTGAGGCATGATGGTGGTATACGGGGTAACGGGCGGCCCGTGCTCAGCCTTATTTTTGGGGGAGTAGTAACCGACGCCACCTATTAATAAACGAGTTGCATGGAACATGGAAGACTATGCGTCACGCGCAAGACCACGTTGCATGGAAGGGGTTGCTATGCTACAGAAGGGGTCACGATTCTGGCACAAATACGCCGACCATCGTAGAGTCTATGAGTGCGTCGACATTGACCCAAGGATGCGTGGCAACTGCAAGTAAGTGAATAGGTCAACGTACAGAAAAGTCGAGTGCCATCACGGCCTGCGATACGCATGAGTTGATCGACGCCGCCAGGATGAAATTTTAAATAGGGAGTCATATTGTACACTTTTCCTTGAATAGCTGTCCATGCGTCGTCAAGCCGGTTGTGCTGCTTAAGTTGAGACGGGGTGACGCGGAGAAGAGTGGATACACCGCCTCGCAGATCTGTTGTCGTTTTTAATCGCGCCCAATCAAGAGGGCTGTGACCGGGTTCGAGGATCACCTTTTGCCTTCTCATAGGTACCTCGCGCTGTGAAGGCGCTGGCTCCACTGGTGCCCGCAGACTGTTCATGCCGGAGGGGTGCAAACGGGACGATGGTGCTGACCCACTGACAGCATGTCGCTGAGCGCTGTTGGCAGAAGGAAACATGGGCACATGGTCATCATCGTCCTCACTGAGGATGGCACGTATCGCGGGAGGTGCCATCTCGTCCATGGATGTACACACGTTCGTCCGTTGCGAATGGACGAGCTAGACGCACCAGCCACGTGTGCTTATGAAAAAAAATCGACGCCAGCCTCTGACGTATGTCCGCGTGACACGATCGACGACAGACTATGGCAGCTTTTTCTGTCCCACTACACTGAAGATCACACTATGAGCTTCCACTCGCACATTCTCCATGAGCCTTCTACCGTCATGATTCCCGTGAGCTACAGCGGCGGTCAGCCACGCAAGGGTGTGGAGGATGGCCCTGAGGCCCTGGTCCATGCGGGACTGCCGAAGCAGCTCGAGTCGCTTGGCTGGAAATATGAGCAAGACGACTCGATCTCATGGGACGACATTCGTTCGATGGAGCGAGAGACGAAGGAAGGAGAAAAGATTCATAATGTGGAAGCCTCCTCGAAGGCGAGCCAGCTGCTGGCTGACGTGGTGGAGAAGCACGCCAAGGCCGGTAAGCTTCCGCTGACGGTGGGTGGTGACCACAGTTTGGGCACCGGTACCATGATAGGCACGTCGCGTGTGTACCCTGACGTTGCTACCATTTGGGTGGATGCGCATGCCGACATTAACACGGCCCAAACGACGCCCTCGGGCAATTTGCACGGCTGTCCTGTATCATTCGCGTTGGGTCTTGACGGCTCGTATATTGAGCCTTACAAGAGCTGGCTCCCTGCGCCTACCAAGAACGTGCACAACCGTATTGTATATATTGGTCTGCGTGATATTGATGAGGGAGAGCGCAAGATTCTTAAGGACCATAAAATCAAGGCGTTCTCGATGCACCATATCGACAAGTTCGGTATCGGCAAGGTGGTCGAAATGGCTCTTGACTATATCAACGGTGACACGTCGCGCCGCGATCGCCCCATTCATTTGTCGTTTGACGTCGACGCGATGGATCCGAGCGTCGCCCCGAGTACAGGCACACCGGTGCGTGGTGGTCTCACGTTCCGAGAAGGTCATTACATATGCGAGGCGGTAGCTGAGACCGGCTCGCTGGTGGCTATGGATATGGTGGAAGTGAACCCCCATCTGGAAAAGCATGCGGCTGAGCAGACGATTGCCGTGGGCTGTTCCCTCATTCGTTCGGCGCTGGGGGAGACGCTTCTCTAACGGGTGCATGATGGGCCGGTGGTCCGTAGCCATGCATGGACACGCCAGGCGCTGATACGGTGAGTGACATAGCACGTACGATAAATCTCGGTTTTGAGCACGCGACGCGCCTTGGTCTTTGGTTTGGGGGCTGAGGTCAGAAGCGAGGGCGTACCTTTGACGTTTTCCGTCATGTAAAAGCGGCGGAGAATCATAATGGCTTCTTCACGCAGGTACCCGCCCACAGACTCATAGGGAGGATTGTAGGGCAATTCTTTGCTCGCGTGAATCGGAAGCACTGTACCATTCCCACCGAAACGTTCGTTCCCTGCACCGAACACGACGCGCTGAATCCCTATTTGACGTAATGCAGACGCACACATGAGACACGGCTCGATGGTGACGTACAACGTTGTACGCAGCATGGGATTGTCGTCCGGTGGGCCGGCATGAGGTGCCGTGCCGAAGCGGGTATCCTTGGGGGGTATCTTTTGCAGAATCTCATCAATGGCTTCCAGCTCGGCGTGTCGCGTAGCATTCGCGAGCTCATTCGTCCGGTTGCGTGCCTGAGCTATCATATGGCCGTCGCGCACAAAAACGCAGCCCACGGGGACCTCTTCATGCTCCAAAGCTTCCTGTGCCATGTCGAGGGCTTTTTGCATCCAGTACAAGTCCTGCGCAGACTGGGCCTCCGGGGGCACATACCGAGCTTGGCCCAGCATAATCGTTTTGGTGGGGTGGAGGCAGGCCTGGCTTTTTTTGGGCTGGGAAAACGGCTTGCTCTCTCGATCCACGAGGTATGAACGCTGCGATTACGGGTGCGTGGGGCAAGCAGCGTTCGCGCATTTCGCTGAATCATGAAATTCCTCCGGGATCTGCAGCTGCAGCTGCTTTAGCGCGTGAAGAGAACAAGCCCGCAGACGAAGCTCAAGCGGCCTCTGACGACGCTGGACCCTCTGACAAGCGAGACAAGAGCGCCAAGCGAAAGGCACGGTCTGTGCGGGACTCAGTCTCAAAGCGTGGAAAAAAGGCGGCGGATGCGGACAAGTACGCTGCTCCTACTACGCGCTTGCGTGATATAGGTGGTATGTCGCATGCCATGGAAAAAGCTCTTGAGCTGGTGGCTATGCCTTTGTGTCATCCGGAAATATATGCGCATACGGGCGTCACTCCGCCTCGCGGTGTGTTGTTCCACGGCCCACCTGGCTGTGGTAAAACTATGATGGCTGGAGCACTGGCGGGGGAGCTGGACGTACCGTTTTTATCGATCAGTGCGCCATCGATTGTGTCTGGCACGTCGGGTGAGTCGGAAAAGGCGCTGCGCGACACGTTTGACGAAGCGCAAAGCATTGCACCATGTATTCTATTTATTGATGAGATTGATGCCATTACGCCTAAGCGTGAGACGGCCCAGCGTGAAATGGAGCGGCGTATTGTCGCACAGCTGTTGACGTGTCTGGACGAGCTGGCGTGGGAAAAAAATGAGGGCCGACCTGTGATGGTGCTTGGTGCGACAAATCGACCGGATGCTATTGATCCAGCACTGCGACGTGCTGGGCGCTTTGATCATGAGATTGCGCTGGGTGTGCCCGACGAGCAGGGGCGCGAACAGATTCTACAAGTGCTTTGTGCCAAGATGCGCCTCGCAGGCGACTTTAATGTCAAGTATTTGGCCAAGCGCACGCCTGGCTATGTGGGTGCGGACCTGACATCTCTCACGGCGGCCGCCGGCGTCATTGCTGTGAAGCGCATCTTTCAGCATCTGCGTGACGCAGATGATGCCATGCAATGCGAAGAGCCGCCGCAAGAAACGACATCAGACGAGACGCATATCGTGACAGGGCCGGCGTTTCTGGAAGGGCTCCCGGAGTCTGTGCAATCGTCGTCGATCGCCATGTTTTTGAAGCGATTCCCACATCCGCTCCCTGATGCGCAGTTGGAGCAGTTGGCGATCATGAACGACGATTTTTTGGAGGCACTCAAAGTCGTGCAGCCGTCGTCCAAGCGGGAAGGCTTTGCTACGGTACCTGATGTCACATGGGACGATATCGGCGCGCTGCATCAGATTCGTGAGGAGCTCAGCATGGCAGTCGTTCAGCCGATTCGGCGCCCTGAGCTCTTCCGCGCATTGGGTGTGAGCGCCAGCTGTGGCGTATTGCTGTGGGGGCCGCCAGGTTGTGGTAAGACCCTGCTGGCCAAGGCCGTCGCCAACGAGAGTCGCGCGAATTTTATCAGTGTCAAAGGCCCAGAGCTGCTGAACAAGTATGTGGGCGAGAGTGAAAAGGCCGTGCGTCAAGTGTTTGCCCGTGCGCGGGCGTCGTCCCCCTGTGTGATTTTCTTCGACGAACTGGATGCCTTGGTGCCTCGTCGAGACGACACGCTGTCAGAGGCGTCGGCTCGCGTTGTCAATACGCTGTTGACGGAACTGGATGGCCTCGAATCTCGTGTACAGACGTATGTGATTGCGGCGACGAACCGACCGGACATGATTGACCCGGCCATGTGCCGTCCTGGTCGCTTGGACCGCCTGCTCTACGTCGATTTGCCTTCGCCGGAAGAGCGCCTCGACATTCTCCAGGCGCTTACCAAGGCATCGCCTCTCGCTACGGAACCTGGCGCCTCGCCTGCGTACCAGCCGGTGCAGCTGGACGACATCGCATACGACCACCGCGCTGATGGCTACAGTGGTGCTGACTTGGCGTCGCTCGTGCGCGAAGCGGCCATTTCCGCCTTGAGAGAAAAGCTGGTGTCACCTCTGCACTACCCAGAGGACAGCGAGCCTGTGGAGCGCGTGATGATGTACCAAATCCACTTTTGGCACGCCTTTGATCGCGTGCAGCCCAGTGTGACGGCCGAGCAGCGCCTCAAGTACGAGGCCCTACGAGGCCGCCTGGCCGCCGGCGTCATGCGCCGCACATAGCCTCCACATAGGCATCCTAGTAGGTCTTTATAACATGTGCGGCCCACGCGGCGGAGGGCGCTGCTGATCGAGCCCGGCACGGACGTTGGACCATTGGTGCAGGGACCACAGCGATGCCTGCGTATCACTCTTCCTACAATGACGAGCCGAATGTGCGGCAGATAGCGGGTGTGTCGATTCTTCCGCTGAATTCCAAGATTCGGGGGCCAGCGCCTCTGCCGGGTACGTAGGATGCCTACTGACGCAGTCGATCCATCGCGACCTGATATTGTCGACGAGGCCATTGATCTCTTCCGCGCGAACTCGCTTTTCCGGAACTTTGAGATCAAGGGAGGCGCCGACCGTGCTTTGATTTACTTGATTTTGTTCATTTCAGACTGTCTGACACGCATCGCTGCGTCGCCCTCGTGGAGTCAGAACGAGGCGCTCAAGCACTTGTCGTCGCACGCGGTGGATGCCTTTGCTTTGCCTGGTGATGCCCACTTCCCTCTGAGTACGCTGTACTCGGTGCCCAGCAGCCGTGCGGACGCCGATACACTGCGCCAATACCTCACGCAAGCACGCCAGGAGGTGGTGCTGCGCCTGTTGGACAAAATGTACGTGGACGACGTGCCGAGTCGGTGGTGGCTCGCGTTTAGCAAGCGAAAATTGTACGTATCTGCGTGTATTAACTTTTTTATAGCATGGGCAAGAGCCTTTCGTAGTGTTTATGCAAGTACATATATTTTGTGTCTACGCTTCGCTCGCTTCGTGGGCCTGCTCCGTCACCAGCGCGGCGGGCATTTGTGTGCGTGCCTGATCCATCGTGTTGAGCAGCGTCTGAATGCTGCCTTGCCACCGTGTGAGGCGCTGCTCGAGCGCCTCCCACTGGGCTTTTTCAAACGAGCGGTATGTCGAGCGGTACACACGGAACGTGCGCTGCACTTGCGACAGCTTGCCCGACACGAGACCTGCGCGAATCACGTCAATCACCCAGCTCTCGACCTCGTCGACGGGCACATGGAGTGCCTGTGCCAGGTCCTCGTACGAGACTTCCGCCGAGACGCTGCGAGCACACAACGAAGCCAGGTCTAGGAGTCGCATTTTGTGCAGCAGCTGCTCCTCGTTCAGTTGCAGGCGACGCATGGCATCCTGAGCCTCGCTCGTCTTAGCCCAGGACTCAAAGTCCGTGCGGCTGCCACCGACCATGATTTTGAGCAGAGAAAGGACCGGGGAGGAAGCGAGTTCGAGCGTCACAGGCACGTGCAAGAGCTCTTCCATTTCATACAGCTTGGGAAGGCGCAGGATATGGGCAATAGCACGTTCAGCGGCTGCATGACGCACCTCGTTCGTCAGAGAGGGCTCTGCAGAGATGAAACGCAAGTGTAGAAGCTCAAACTCGTATGCCTTGTCATTGTAGGAGGGACCGCACTCTGGCGCGACGAGGGCCTCGGCAATGCGGCTCAGGCATTCGTGCTTCTCCTGCACAGATACGTCCCACTGAGCAAGCCAATGGGGGACAGACTGCAAGGCAGTCTCTAAAAAGTCCATATCGTCATTCGCCGAGACGAGTGCCAAGAGAACTTCGAACACGCGACGGCGCAGCGGCGACGGCGGCGGTAGCATGTTGAACATATTGGTAAGGATTCGGTACTTGATCACACTGCGCTCCATAGCCGTGGGTGACTGTGCATCGCCGATGGCATGGACCATGTGCATGAGAAGATCTTCCAAGGGAGCCTCCTCCGGCTGGTAATACCGAAGCAGAAGCGTCGTGAGCAAATTGTACAGACCCTCTAGCTCACGGTCCGTGCATTCAATCATACCAGGTGTCGACTTGACCAACTTGCCCACGAGCTCGCGGGCTGGTGCGATGGCAGAAGCGGCGTCGGCCAACTCATCCACCTGAGAAGCCTCCTTGCCGAGGGCATCGATCCACTCCCCACGCTGCTCCTCGGGAAAGGAGCGGGATATCAAGATCGTGCACTCATCTGTGAGTTCACGGAGCGTGCTGTCGCTCAGGACGGCGACAAGATCCGGACGCATCGCTGCTGGGAAAAGAGCGTCGGTCGATGTGCCAGAAAACGGCGTGGTGGTCGACGTCGCTTTTTCCCTCACGTGCATCGCATCACGTGAGAGTGCGCTGGGCCAGCCTGGCTGGGCTCCTCCTGCCGCCTTGCGCTGCGCTGGGGCCATGGCATCGCTGTGGATCATCAACAAGGCTGGCGGGCTTATATTCCAGTCGGAGCACTTTGACTATCCGCATCAACGGAACCATGAAGCTGAACTGACATCGAATGATTATCTGATTCTCGCAGGCACGCTGCATGGCATACACGCGATCACCTCGCGGATTGTGCCGGCGCCCGACAAGGAGAGTCAGGGCTTCCACATGCTCGAGGCAGAGAATTTTGTGATGCATGTCAAAATGACCGAGACAGGGACCAAATTTGTGCTACTGGCGCCTACGACGCAAACGAATGCAGCTGGTATTTTGCAGCGAGCGTACGAGCTCTATGTCGAGCATGTGATGAAGAACCCCTTTTACATCGCCGAGATGCCGATTCGTGTTGAGGCCTTTGATCGAGAGATGCATCTTCTTCTCCGGTAGAGTACTATACCCGTGTCTTAGCTGCGCAGCAATGTACATTTTTTGAGGAGAGCGGTCAGGACGGCCGGCTTTCGGTTCGGGGCCATGGCGAGGCACGTCGGTACGTTTTCTGGCTGCTCGGTCCAGAGATAGTGGGGCGGCATCGACGGATCGGACTCGGCTGCATGAAGTTGGCTGGACAGGTCCGTCAGGGACACATTCTTCGGCGCCTGCAGCACGATTTTGTGCATGTGAGCGAGATTCGCCTCACTCACGTAGTCTTGCGTGTCCTTCCGATCACGGGTCTGAACGACAATCTGGGGTGAGTGGCCTGCCTACGTACCGCCGTCGATGCATGCGCAGCCTGTGCCATCATGGGCCCCATCGACCAGCCCGACTGGAATGAATACACGTGTGCGTACCTTGATCAGTTCGCGGTCTACAATGAGCTGCATGACCAAAGGAGGCGCCGCTGCCATGGTGGCCAGGGAGCGTAGGTGGAGAATTATGGACAAGCGGCTTGGGCGCGCTGAGAACGAGTGCGGATGCCCGGCGAAGCTCGGGGCGCCCGCGACGTCTGAGGTGCGCGTTTTCGCCGTTTCGATGGAGAGTGGGGGGCCGAGGCGGTGCGTTTTGATCGGCGCAAGGTGGGGATCCGGGTGGGAGGCGGAGCTCGTGGAGCTGTCGTGGGACGCGGCTGGGGGCGCCGGGGGGCCGGTGCGCTGCGCTTGGGCAGGCGGCGTGCTGGGGGAGGCGGCGTGGGCGGGGTATAGGCCGCGTGTTGGGTATCATGAGGGGCCGCCGTGGACTCGACGCACAGCTTTTCCACTTCTCGGGCCTCCTGCGCATCGGGGGAGGAGCGCCGCCCAAGTCGGCGGAATTGACTGCCGAGAAAGAGCCATGCGCCCAGGCCCCATAAGCACGCCTCGTCAATCAGCACTTCGTGCCTGCGGACCCAAGGCAGCAGGCTGGCCCATACGACATGGGATGCCATAGGTGGATGCAGCAGCATCCACATGAGCCACAGCAGGTGGATGGTGGATACGAAAGGAAGGAGCCACACGACAGGATGCGTGAGGATCGGTCGCACGCATTGATACGCACTCCATACAGCCACAATGCGTAGGGCCTCTGCGACCGAGGCACGTCGGCGAACGGAGCCGATCCGCCGAACCGTGCCATGGGACGCCTGGCCCCAGGCATCGTAGGAGCGCGTACGTGGCGTGGGCACCGTCGCAAGCGCACGGAACGCATGCACCAGGACCACGGTGGTCACGACGCATTCGAGCGCCCCGGCCCACATGGACGCGTGAAAAAAGGGGTGCCTCCATCTTGACACACGCCCAACATGTGGTGGCGGGGAAGTGTAGGTCAGGCCGTGAGGCGAGTGTCTGGGCATGCCTGCTACTCGACGCGGCCGCAGGTGCTGCTGATGGATGAGGTGCAGCTCGCCAAGAAGGATCTGGAGCGTCTGAGCTCGCACGCGGAAGTACTGCGCAACCACACCCAGAGCCGCGACGAGCTGATCCGGGCGTTTTCGCCGGGTGGTCCGTTTGCGCAAGTGCGCGGCATGTATCGACACTTTGGCGGAGCACGCTCGATCCGTGTGTCGGGCCGCTTTGATCAGGAGCTGGTGGACGCGCTCCCCGAGACACTCAAGTTTATCGTGCACAATGGTGCAGGCTACGACCAGCTGGATGTGCCTGCGCTTACACGGCGGGGAGTCCAGGTGGCCAATGTGCCCACGGTCGTGAATGAAGCCACGGCTGATACGGCCCTGTTCCTGCTGCTGGGTGCGCTGCGTCAGTTCCCCCGGGCTATGGGCCACATGCAGCAAGGCCACTTTCACCGGCATTTTTCGTTCATGGAAGCCAGTGATCCCGAGGGACTGACGCTTGGCATCGTCGGTGCGGGCGGGATTGGACGCACGCTTGCACGCAAGGCGGCGCATGCTCTTGGTATGCACGTCGTGTACTACAACCGCCACCGCCTTAGTGATGAGCTCGAGACCCAGGGCATGCCTGAGGGCGCACGCATGGAGTATGCGCTCTCTCTCGACGCGCTACTGGGGCAGAGTGACGTTGTGAGTCTGCACTGCCCGCTGACGCCACAAACGCGCCACATGATCGGCGCCGCTCAGCTCGCACGTATGCCGTCGCACGCCATCCTCATCAACACGGCGCGGGGTCCCATCGTCGACGAGGCGGCTCTGGTGGACGCGCTTGACCGCGGCATCATTGCCGGCGCTGGACTGGACGTGTATGAAAACGAGCCCGAAGTGCACCCAGGTCTGCTACGCCTCGCCACGAGCAAGGCATTGTTGTTGCCACATGTCGGCACGCTGTCTCTGCAGACCCAAACGGATATGGAGGCGTTGTGTCTACGGAATCTGGAGCACGGCCTGAGTACCGGGCGCCTTTTGTTCACGGTCAAGGAGCAAGAGGGATGGGATATGAGTGCATAGCTTAGTGTACAGGAAGGCCGAAAAAGCGGCGCACGCGCTGTGCCATTGTGGGCTTGACAGATTGGCCACGTGTGATTCGGTTCATGGTCTCGACGAGCTGCGCATAGTGGCTCGGTGACGACGCAGGCTGCAGGATATGGCGGGGCGTAGGATACTCGCGCAGGCTCTCACTCGTGCGGATGCGCTCCAGCGCCGCGAGTGATTTGCGCGACTCGGCCAAATGGCGCTTCGCCTGAGGACCCGTGAGCTCGGCCTCGGTGGCACGTCGTATGGCCTCACCAAAGTCCATGCTAGGACGCAGCGGGTCCTTGGGCCATGTCTGAGCCAGCTTGAGCAGGTGTCGGCGGACTTCTTGCACGGCGCCCGACATGAGGGGAAAACGACAACCCATGTGATTACGTCATACATGCTATGGCGTGGCCGGCTGAGGCGAGTCGCTGGCCGAGGCCGCCGTCTCGGGCGGCGGTGGTGGGCCGCGGAAGAGCTGAGAGAGACCGTCCCAGGCGGACATGGACATTTCCTTCATTTGCTTTTCCTGCTCTTCGCGCATCTGCTTCCGCAGGGTCTCGCCATTCACGCGCCAGAATTTTTGGTCTTCGAGGTACCCCTGCAAGAAGCGCTTGCGCTCCGAGTCCAGGAACGACGTGGGCGGCTCGCTGCCCGTGGAGCCTGGCGTCACACTGCCAAACATGCTGGTCAGGCCACCACTGTGCTGCTTCTTGGCACGCCACTCCTCCTCCTGGCGTTGCTTGGACAGCATCTCGCTCTTGGGGTACTCCACCGGAATGTACTTGCCCTCGTAGGCCTTGAGCGTCGTGCGCACATCGCTCACACCGTAGATACCGATGGCATCCAGGAACGACACGAGACCAAGCAGCTCGCGATCGTTCTTGTCGCCCTTCCAAGGCTGCATGACAATGGCATTTTCTGGTTGCAGAGACACATGATCAGGGTTGATATCAATCATAATGACCTTTCTCGGGTCGCGGTTCAGGTGCCGAATATCCTTGACGAGCTTACCGTTATGGAGGCGGCAGCTTTCCATGAAGAGCTGATAAGCAATGTAGCGGCGATCAGGGTCCAGCTTGTCCAGGACAGGCTCGAGTTGCGCAAAGGTCTGGGTAGTGAATAGCACAATTTCGTACCATTGGGACAGGTACCCCAGGAAGTAATCCAGACCGGGACGCTTGGCTGTGCGCCATCCGTGCGCTGGGGACCACGAGGATGCGACGAGCAGCTGATCCAGGTCCAGCACCAGCGTGTATGGGCGCGAGTATGGGTACGGAAGCGGGTCAGGCAAGAGCACCTCCCACTTGGGCTCCGTCATACTGTTCGTGAGCTGTTTGAAGCGCAGCCGCAAACGACCCAGGAAAGAATCGAGTCCTTCCTGTCCATGGAAGATCTCGTGCTCCTTCTCATCCAGGTCGCGTCCCAGCATCCACACGGTGCCGGCTGCAAACAACAGCGCGCCTGCGATCGAAAGCTGCGTCCGAACACGGGCCCATCCGTCGGAAGCGCCAGGTGCATCGGAGCGCGCCTTGGCATTCGTGCGCTTTTTCGAGGAGCCCTCTTCTTCAGGTGCGGAGATGGACTGTGCATCTACCAGCGAGGATGCATCAATGTCGAGCTGGATGCCCTTGCGGAGGGGCTCAGGCTCTTCGTCCTTTTTGGGTGCCGTAGCAGCGTCTTCATGTGGGCGCGTCGAATACGTGCGCAGGGCCAGCGATGCGAGTCGCACAGTCGGCGTGCGATGCGATCGGGCTGCGATGCTCAATGCTCCCAGCATCATACAGGTGCACAGAAAAGTAGGAGCGAGAAGGAGTGGCGTGCGACGTCGGCGGCGCTGGGTGTTTTTAGTCAGACCAGGGGATGTGCCATGTTGGCCTCCCACATGACGAACGACGCGTCGGGGCCTACGTTGCATCCGTCCTTTGGGCACCCGGGTTCGTGTTTCGTGTATCGGCCTAAGGCTGTCAATGCGAAAGAACCTGACGCTGATGCGCCTGCGATACCCATCATGGTGCCGGAAACGGCTATCTATATGCTCTTTGCGCATCGACAGTGGCGCGCCGGCATGCTTCTAGCTGATGCCATATATACGCATGCCTTCGATCTGGAGGACAAGTGCGTGCTGGAGCTGGGCGCTGGAACTGGCCTTCCCTCGCTTACAGCGGCGATCTGTGCGAAAGCGCGCAAAGTCGTGGTCACAGACTATGAAGACGAGACGATCATTGCCACGCTGCGTGCGAATGCCCGGTACACGAAGGAAATCAATCACGACATGGCACCATTGCAGGTCGCAGGACACACATGGGGAAGTCGCATGGACGACGTACTGGATCTGCTCCCGCCGACGCATTCGCATTTTGACGTGGTGGTGCTCGCCGACTGCGTTTGGGAACGATTTTCGCACGACATACTCCTCCGCTCGATCAAGGACCTACTTTCTCGATCGAAAGACGCACGCATTTACATGGTCGCTGGACTACATACGGGTCGAAGTACGCTGGTGCACTTTTTCCGGCATGCCTTGGCCATAGGACTCTGTCTCGTACCAGTGCCGCCAGCCGACGTGTGGCCCACATGCCCGCAGGAGACGACGGCTTTGCCTGGCAGCGAGCACATCATGGAGCTCGAGGTCGGTGGCACCTGGGACGAGCATGAGACACCGTACCTGACGGGCCAACGCCGGCCGTTTTTGCTGCATCGCGGCTCGCCAGATCAGGAGGACGAGCCGATCCAGGTTCGGAATCACTGGCTCACTGTATCGTGTATGGCTTGGGCCGCTACGGAAGCCACTCCTTAGGGAAGTCGTGTTTGGTGGGCCGACTCTTACGACCGCCTCGCGCATTGGATGAAGTGTACGGACGCACATCCAACGGCACGTCGTGCAGCGCCGGCTCGGCATGGGATTCAGATACCATGCGGTCCAGCACATCGCTGCACCACTTCATATTTTGTGCCTCATTCGGAAAGGATTGCGAGGCGATTTTGACCGAGCCCAGATCGCCCTCACCCTGGCACAGCGCCTCGAGTGCGTCCGGGCCTTGTGCGAGAGCGTCGTTCCAGCGCTGGACCAACGCCGTGTGCGGTGGTTGCCAGCGCGGGCCGGCTAGCAGCAGGAACTTGTGCTTAGCTAGCGATGTAGAGAGTGCCTTGGCGTCGAATAGATCTTTTACGGCCAAGGTAAGTACGACTTTGCTTGTATCAGGATGTTCTTCGCCCTGATAGTGTGTGAACTTGAAAGTAAGGAAAGATGAGGGTGGTGGGGGGGTAAACGGTACATGCAATTCCTTCAGCTTGGGGAACTCGTTGGCCAAGAGACGATAGTATTTGAGCATTTGGCGCTCCTTTTGCAGACGCATATGACCGACAGTAGAGACATCGTCGAAGCGATACTTGGGCAGTTGCTGGAGTGGCATGGTGTCTTTTCGCAGGACGTAGTTCATTTCCTTCGTGATATCTTCTTTCGCGCATCGCACACTGGTGTGCATGGCGCGCGTGTGCACGCGGGCACACGCCAGCGCTCGAGACATGGGGTAGGGAGAAGAAGCGACGGAGGCCCAGGCAGGCAGGCTCTTTGGTGGAGGTGTGTATTTTACCGCACCGTCGCCGTGCGCCCAACGAGGCGCCTTTTTTTTCTTGTGCCACATGCAGGAGATCCACGGTTTTCGTGTGCTGCCTGTCACCTATGATGAGGGTGTGCAGCACTATATGTATATACGCGCACATGTGAGCGCGCAGCAAGATACCAAGTACCCTGCTGGGCGCACGCTCTTTGTCGTGAATATCCCACCAGACGCGACGCAGCAAGCTATGCGGGACTTGTTCCGTAAGGCCGGCACGGTCGAGGCCGTCGACGTGCGCCGTGCGAGTGACGAAGAGCAGCCGCCTGCGGATGGACCGCCAGCCGTCGAGCCGCTACCGCCGATGGAGCCTGCTGATGCCTATGTAGCGACATGTTCGAACGCACATGTCGTCTTTCTGGATGCATCGTCGTTGGATCGCGCTCTCAAGTTGCCTGCTCGTTTTCAGACCAAGCCGTACAAGTGGCAGTGCGAGCGAATGCAAGGACTGTCGTACTTGATCGAACGGTACCGCCGGCACCGACCGCCCCACGAGGCGGTCAAGAAGCACGTCGATACAGCCGTGGCGAGGTACTCTTGGATTCGAGCGCATCCTCAGTGGCTGATGGAACAGCGTGCGCGAGGAGATACGACGACGAGTGTGGGTGTGGGTATCAAGGCCGCGGGTGTCGGAGAAAATGGCGAGCTGCTGGACGAGGATGGCTTTGTGATCGTGCAGCGCGGCAACAAGTATGGTCGGTCGGGAGGCGAGGACAATACGTTTGGCGCCATGACACCGGCGTTTGAAGAGGAGCTGCGGCAGCATCCAGAAAAGAAAAAGGCGCGGGAACTGGAAGATTTTTACCGGTTTCAGTTCCGCGAGAAGAAGCGGCAGCAGTTTGCTTCGCTGCGTGCGCAGTTCGAAGCAGACAAGCAAAAGATTGCGCAGCGCAAAGCCTCAGTCCGTTTCAAGCCTTATTGATAGGCGGGTGGCGATGAAGATGTGTCTAGCGTGATACCCTGTTCATCGTACCGAGCTAACGTTAGATCATTGATACGTACGCAGAATGTCTTCATGATGCCGCTCGACATCCCATTGCGCCTGTGCTGCTCGAATGGTCTGTTGAAAAGACATGCCCCCGCCGCTGGGGAAGCGAACGATCACTTGGCCATGATCGCTCGTCCCGTCAGTGAAGTGGGTCATCGTAGCTTGCCAGTAGGGTGCGCAGAAAATCGGAAGCATGTACTTGCCTACACTCATGGTTTCGAGCGGCACACTGAGTGTATCCAGCTCCTCGGACGCTTGGTTACTAGTGAAGACGAGTCGCTGTGACGACACAGTGCATGTCCCGCCGCGGCTCTCCAGCGCGCGCTGCGTTGGGAGAAAGAGCACGCGCACATGGCAGTTCGGATAAGACGCTAGGATGCGCTCATGCGGCCGCGTCCGTATGGTCCCACGGCGCTGTCCCCGGGTGCTGGCATGGTTGACCGTGGCCATGGAGAAGCTGACTAAAAGGACAAGCTACTGCAGGCTATCGACGTCGACCTGAGGATGGATCATGAGCACCTGCTCGGGCCCGCCGGGCACGCGCTCGGACTCTTCGACAGGGAGGTGGACGAGGTAGCCGTCCTTGATCATTTTGGAAATGACGCGTGATATAAGATCGGATTCTTCGTGCAGCTGCTGCACCGAGTCAATGTCGTGCTCATGTGCCTCGAGGTACCATTGCGCTAATGCCTCGCGAGACACGCCCTGCGACGTATCGCGCTCCACAGCATGCACTTTGAGAACGAGCTGGTTGACAAGCTCCATGTAGCGGTCATACGTGATGCTGCGGCGCGTCGGTGCCTGGGGCTCTTCCATGGGAGCGGGCGCTGCGGGCTCTTCGTCCTCGCTGTCGATCGCAATGTCGTCTTTTTCGACGTGTATGATCGACTGGCGCAGCAGTGAGTATGCCTCGCGCACAAAAGCAGGCGTGATGTCCGAGCGGCAGTTGGCCCGCGCGATCGCTTCGGACAATCGAATGATACTTTCCAGTTGACGCACCGTCACACGGTACGAATTGCGACCGACCGAGCCACCCGAGTCGTCCTGGCGCAAATGAATGTACTTTTCCACGAGCACATCGCTTGCCTCGGGCGTGAGCTTTGGATGAAACGTGCGCGCATACCGAATGTACCGCTGCAGGGCCTTGGTCGAGAACTCGGGCGCAATGGCCGCGTCACGGAATCGGTGAATGTTGACAATGTGCTGCGCAATGTTCCAGTCCACAGTCTCGTTGCATTCGTCCAGTACGACGAAAAACAGGTCAAAACGTGACATGATGGGGGCGCTCATCGCCACGTTCGCACGCAGCGTCTGTTTTCGATTGTACCGACCGCCGATCGGATTGGCAGCGGCGAGAATCGACGTGCGTGCATTCAAGGTGGCTTGGATGCCCGCCTTGGCGATCGAGATGGTTTGCTGCTCCATAGCCTCGTGGATCGCGACTTGATCGGAAAGATCCATCTTGTCGAACTCGTCAATGGCGCAAATGCCATTGTCTGCGAGCATAAGAGCGCCGGCCTCGATCGTAAATTCACCTGTTTCTTCGTCACGGACGACAGCGGCCGTGAGACCTGCCGCCGACGACGCCTTGCCAGACGTATATACGGAGCGCGGCATGAAACCACACACATATTTGAGGAACTGCGATTTGCTCGTGCTGGGATCACCCACGATGCAAATGTTGATATCGCCACGCAAATGAATGCCGTCCTTCGTCTGCTTGTGTACGCCACCGAGGAGTTGGAGCAGAATGCCTTTTTTGATAATTTCATGGCCATACATGGTGGGGGCAATACTGCGAACGAGGCGCGGATAGATATCTGTGCTGGCCACCATGACTTCGAGCTCTTCGCGCTCTTCTTCCGTGAAATCTCTCAGGACCGTTTCAGCGTCTTCTTCGTGGTCGTCAGAAACAACATCGGTGCGCCCGTCATCACGTTGAAATTCACGTTGGACCATGCAGGCTAGAAACACGGTACGGTACGTGAGATCGCGCACACCGAGTGTCTTGAGACCCGTCACACCCTGGTTGGCCACCGTGTCCGTTGCAGAGCCAAATTGCGTTTGGCGCTGGATCTGAGCATTGACGCCAGGCACGCCCAGCTGAGATACGTCCGGCAGGACAATAAAGGTGCCCGTGAATTCACATCGGTCCCCTGCCTTGGCACGCTCAACAATTTCAGAACGAAGGATTACATCGAGACTACGGGGCATACTGCCCGTGGGGATTTGGTTGGCATTTTCCTGGATGCGGACTTTTTGCCAGTCGCAAAAGCGGCTCTTTTCCACATCCAGCTCCCACTGCGTGCGGTTCTGGCACATGGGATTGAGGCACATGAGCGGCTCAGTGTAGCGAAACTGCTGTTCCACATCGGGTATACTCGTTTTGCACTCGACACACGTAAAGGTGCCGAGGATCAGTTCGGGACGGACCTCAGAGGTCCGCGTCACCGTGCCATTCACGCACAGTAAGCGGCCAATCTTGTCAGAGCGCAAGGACCGAATGCCAGACTGGAGCGGCAGATGATGGAACGAGACGGAAAAGTCGCGTGTCACGAGACCGGACGAGGCAGTCGAAGCCATGTGTGCGTTCAGATACAGGTAGCCAGGGATATATACGCTGATGCATTCAATCAGTGCACGACGAAGGTATGGAAGAAAACGATAGTACTGCTCAGTGATGGCACGAGCGAGAACTTCGTCATGGTCCAGCACATGAGCAAAGTCGACGTAAAGAGTCGTGCGGCCATAGTCCCGCATGGCATACAGCTGTTCAACGTAGATCGAGTCTGGACTCGATGGTCTGTCTCCCATATACCGTTCCAAAAAGGCAGCAAAGCTCTCACGCACACGCTCACCCGTCTCGTCGGTGACGATGGGAATGTCGTCCAATTTCGGGATCGTGGATGGACGTGCACGGCCAGAAGGCGCTGGTGCAGCAGGTGTCTCAGCACCGCCCGACCTGTCTTGTGAATAGCTGCCCATGTCGGTGTCTAGGCGCGGCGTGCCTGGGACAGAGCCCAAGCCGACGCTCGACGCAGAGTCCATGTGGAAGCGCGAGGAGAGAAGCGGGGCGTGAGATGACATGGTCGGTCACGTGATTTGGGCACTATGGGCGCGACGCGTCGATTAGCTATACCGCTTGACATCGTCAAAGTGATCAATGTTGAGCCAATCGGCGCCCTGCTGGAGAAGCATATTAAAGTCGTCGATCCGGCCAGCCGTCTTGGGGACACCGTAAAAGCGAACCGTCGAGTTGATGATGTGGGCATCGCAGGTGTACTTGGCAAAGTAGGGGATAGCCGCCTTGGGTGGTGGCGTGAGACCCAAATTCGAGTGGGGGACGCTGGGATAGCCAGCCGAAGAGATAGGGCATGCAGTAGCATTGTATTGGAATTGGCCGTGTTCGTCCTTGAGGCCGTCTGCGTGGCAGTCCATGAAATAGTCGCGCACAGGGGTAGCGACCACTTGTGAGTAGGGCGTGTTGCCTGTGCCAACGACAATCACAGGGCCAAAGTGGACCTTGCCGTACTCGTAGCGAGTGAGAAGACCTTGGGAGCGAAGTTCACCGAGCGCATCGACCACCGTCTTCCACATGTCTGGGTCAGCGGACGTCTTGGGCTCAGCCAAAATCATGATGGGACGGACACCGCCAAAACCTTCGGAAAAGTACTTGTACCAGTCAGGGTGGGCCGTAGGCTGGTTCTTGGGATCGGCGTAGAATTTTTTTACGTTGGAAGCTGGGTACTTGTCAGAGTACTTGCCCTGGACAATGTTCAGAACACGGTCGACTGTCTGCGTGTTGAACGTCTTTGAGTGGTCGATACCAAGTGGCGTATGAGCTACATACAGCGCTTTCTTGTGCTCATCGAACCAAAAGTCGGACTCAAAGCTCAGAACGCCATGATCAAAGGCATCGTACACCGGGCGATGGTGGACATAGTCGTTGTGTGAGTGAAAGAGCACTTTCCGATCCACCTTAATCGGCTCAGTGGCGAGAGCCACCGCTACGACGCTAGCCAGGAGTGTCAACCGAAAGAGCATGTCAGTCGACAGAACAGCACGGCCCGGACCCTGTTTCTCGACGTATACGACGCGCGTCTGGGTCACATGGGCAAAAAAAGTGCCCACGTGTCTAACAAGCCAATGGAAAGTGGGCTCTCAACCTATCCAAGAGCCATCCGATTCAGCCCTACTAGCGCGTCTCGTTGCCGTAAAAAGTGTCTTGAGCACCGTGTTGTGCATGTTGCTTGCGAGCGCATGGTCTCTTTTCTAGCCCAAGTTAGTCATGTTCAATTGTACGACAAACGCCAGAAAGAAAAGAATGAACCTACTTGACGCTATCAAATGTGTTCAGGCAAGCATGGCTGGTAAGAGACGCCCATGCACAGGTTAAGATAGTCGGATAACTGAGGGCACTGACTGCGAATACTGGCTAGGCTCTCTGATGCTAAAATTGTAGCTAATTTGACTGTGTCGTTGAATTGTACAGGCACATGGAAAAATGTCTTTGCATGCAGCACGTTGACGAACCACTAAAGAGGCATGAAAGCCAGCTTTCTCTGAGAAAATTCTAGAGTACATTTGTCCATTAGACGGTTGTCCATGCACAGACAGAAAGTGCTCGAGTAGCATTCTACATGCTTTATGTCTGACAAACCCTGAGAGCCATGGAGATGTTTGAAGAGAAGTGCATGGGTTTTTGCGTATATTTGATAGCTACTGCTTCTAGCGGTGATCAAGACGTGTGCCGTGGTTACCTTGGACTAATGCGGTGCGATCGCCTTTGAGGACGAAAGAGGCACACGCCCGTTCCCCAGTGATAAAATGGGCCTAAATTGACTCCACGTGCTCTCATTGGGGCGGTCAAGTGCCCCTGAGCACGGATACCTTCAAGTATCGATTGAGAAAATGGGTTTGCATGCTCTGCGTCTTTTTCAACCGTATTGGCCTGCACCTAAAACCCAATGCTCCGTCGTGGCTTAGGGTGGCTGGCGGCACCGTCTCACTAGCGCATATTTCGGAAACGTCTCAGAGACATCACACACAAACGCCATCACTCTAAGCTATATTTCGACAACCGAGTATTTTCCCTAGCAGAGAAGGCAAAAAAGGAAGCAGCACACGATGCAACTTGTGAACCTATTTCTATTAAAAAGTGAAATCAATCCTCGTAAATAACGTCTCTAGTGCACGATCATTGCTGAAAAGTCAATGAAGCTAGTGTTGGCAAGTTGAAAGAGAACACCGTCTTTATTCGCAGTCTTGAACGCGTTCATGACCATGGCCAATGATCGGAACGACATTGAAATGATTTTTCCACTCAAAAGACTTCCTAGACTCTGGATGGAAATGGGATGGGAGTGTCCAGGAGAATGGCCATTGAATGTATCATCAACTATGCCAACACAGAATACTCACTGTCTGTCTCAAACTCAGACACTTATGCTATCATCTGGCTCTTTCTTGGCGCCCACCATACCAGCCATTTTCGATTTTTCGCGCAGCCTGTGACCGTAGAGGTAAAACGTAAGTGTCACAGGTATCAAAAGAATGGCCAATCCTGCAAGAAGACTGCAACCGCCTTGAATCGTTAGTCGGTTAAACATTTGTGTTGAAAACAACGGGAATGCGCCGCCAGCCAATGCACGGAACAGACCATTGCTTGCAAAAGCGGACGCAGTATAGAAAGGGTACACCTCTCCAAGATAACCCAAGAATCCTTGAAACAACAAAAACACGGCACACTGGAAAACACCATATGCAGCCAATGCGGAGTAAGGAGGCACGCTTTCGAAAGAAGTCCATCCAAACTGATAGTCAATGATTGCCATCAACGTACCCAAAACAAAGTAATAGGTAGCAAAATCCCGCCGACAAAGCATGCTTGCATTCTATATTCCGGCTTCCACTTTCCTGAACGGAACCAAGGCAATACAAGCTTCAAATTGTACCAGCAGTACAGCACTAGAGCAACAGCACACACAACCCAACCAGTGATATAAGCACTGCTTGACTCTCCTAGCGAAAAGTGATGGCGACCTTGGAATGTCTGATAGTCAGCAAGAATTCTCATACCAATGGAAATGCTTCGAAGCTGTCATGAGTACATATGCGAGACGTACAAGCAGTAGATAATTCCGTAGACATACGCGATGTACAAGTCGCTAAAGAATAGCACAGGCTCCGTAAAGGTCATTCGAAGAGGGCGGTACAAGGTGATGATCGCAAGTTGACTCAGCGAAACCTGAGCATCTTTCTCTTCTCCATGAGAGCGAATATGCTTATTCCCCGTCATGCGCCGTAACTCAATGGCTCGACGCGCCAAAATGGCATCACCATAGGTCTCAGGCAAAAAGAAAAAGATGATAAGCCATGTAATCCCTGTCCCGCATAATAGTGGCCAAATAATCCAGCGCCAGCCTTTCTCTTGCACCGCGAAGCCCGAGAGCAATGGGCCCATGCCTGGTCCAGCACACGCAGCGTACGACCAGAATGCAATGCCGTTCATCAAGCCACCGTCTAGGTTCCACAGGTCTGCCATGGTGGCTCCTCCAGTCGCAAGAACAGGGCTTCCTAGAAATCCAGAAATGAATCTTAGGATCATGAAGCCCGCCACATTGTTGCACAGCGCCGTGGGTATCTGCATGATCACGAAAAGTCCAATACTGATTACGTAGGGCCAGTTCCGGCCAATACGTGCCACTTCAGTCAATGGTGACAACACCATTGGGCCTAGACCATATCCCCATACAAATAAGGAAATGCTCAGAGCGGTAACAGTTGGTGACACATGAAATTCTTCGCTAAATTCGGGTATCCCAGGCACGACAATACTGCTGCCTAGATAGACAAACACCGTCATCAAGCACACCAAGAATGTGACAAAACACTTGTATATAAAAGGCCAGTTTTTTGGATTATCAGGATCCGCCTCATCTACCCAGTGAACAAACTGATTTTCGCTAGACGCCTTTTCCCCGCCACATGCTTCCAATACATCTCTCAAGTGCTCCCTATCGAGCGTACGGAACCAACGACCTCCAGAGGCAAAATAAATGATAGTTCCAAACGCAGTGATATGAAGCATTGAGGTGATGATCGGCAGACGAGTATGTACCCGTCTATGCGATCAGGCCGCCATCCAAAAAAAATTCGAGATTATCTGAAACTTTCTCCCACTTTCTCCTCCTATGACGCAATTGTTACCTCACGCACGAGACTGACTAATCTTATCTTGGCACTACGGTGCGGTCAGACCGTCGATCACATGAAATTCTTTTAGCGCTGACCGCTAGGTCATGTCAACACTTTAATAATCTGTTACAATATGTGCACGTGCCCTTTGGGCAAGCGAGGGATCGCCCGCGGCCAATGATCTGACCGTTTGGTTCACCCCTCTACAGTTCGACTAAGAGCCGGTCATGCAACTGCACGTGTTTTATCTGAGGGACTTAGTGCCAAAACATTTGAAACACCAGGGAAGCTCCGCGTTTGTAATTCCTATACCGACAAGTCAATCGCAGCATCCTATGTTTAACCAGTACTACCCACATTCTTTCGATGACGCATCTCAGAATTCTTTAATGTGCGACAGCATCGCTCGTATTGGCAAGCCCTATCTCAAGCAAACATATATTCATCTGCTGAGTATGTACTAAAGTTTCTGCATTAAATATTGTTTTATTATAATGTCGCTGCTGCTCATCAGGTTTATCATTATATTTTTGCGTGTCATTAGATATAGTCACATCTTAAGCGAACAAGCAAATTCGCATTTCGGACTCACGGCCCGCATATACCCACTATGAACGTGTTGCTGGATGCTTGACGGTCAGCTTTAATGTATGCCTATCGTTGCATCTTGTCATATGAACTCTATTCGACGTGTTCATGCAAAAATCCCGATGTAGAGGCTTGCTTAAGTATGACCAGTATCTTATCGGAATAGACTCAGTGTAAGTGTGTTAGTGTTAGTGTTAGTGTTAGTGTTAGTGTTAGTGTTAGTGTTAGTGTTAG